>CEAR01020315.1_pt1 | contig 205765 bp, 140 predicted proteins | sample 557461 | NCBI WGS metagenome assembly CEAR01 (sample SAMEA3182075, study PRJEB8094) | gut metagenome | biome: human; feature: gut; material: Stool; isolation source: human stools | place: Canada | collected 2012-03-14 | reverse complement strand
GATATATAATATATATAAATAAGTATATATGGTGGTCGGAGCTGTTGCTGTGGTGGCGTGGAGACCCCTCGACTTATATATGTTTGTCGCGTTCGCGTTGTTCGGTTCGTTCGTGTTGTTCGACAAGTCACATGGTTTTGTTCACTTTGTTTGCCCCGGCAGATGTGTGAACAAGATGAACAAGGCGAACAATACGAACTAACCGAACAGTATGGTGCATTGAAAATCACGGGTCAAACCGAAATTACGGTGCATATTTAGTTTGGTAAAATTGTGGCTATTATAGGAGCTTGGACCTCCGGGACAAGCCATTGACAAGGCAACGTTAATCATTTATTTGCAAGTGATTAAATATAAATGTAACGTCTAACCTAAGGCTTGTCCCGGAGGTCCAAGCTCCTATCGTAGATACCACTATAATCCCCAAAATTTTAACATTTGCACCAGAAACTCGGCTTGACCCAAAATCACTCTGATTGCTTTAAAAGCCTTTCTCGAGCGGCAAAAAACGCAAAAATCAAGGCGAAATTGCGCGCATGTGAATAATAATCACTATATTTGCAAGCTGAAACAAAAGCTTGAAATTTTTATTAATAATTAAACCATAATAATCACATGCAAAGCAAAGGAAAATTAGGAAGCGTCGTTGCCGGCGTGATTGCTATTTTCTTGGTTTTGGTGTGCCTGTTCTACCTGTCGTTTACATTTGTAAGCAGCAAGTACGAGAACCAGGCCGCCGAGTATGCCAAGGTAGAATCGGGCGACAACGATGACGCTGCCTACAACCAGGCCTACAAACACTACATGGACTCGCTTGCCGACAAAAAAGTGTATGCCGGTCTCTACACTCTCAACGATGTACGCAAATGGGGCGTGGGCCTCGGCCTCGACCTCAAGGGCGGTATGAACGTCATCCTCCAGGTCGACATGCCCGACATGCTCCGCTCGATGAAGGCCGGTGACACCGACTCGACCTTCGAGGCCGCACTCAAGGGTGCCAACGAGATGGTGGCATCGCACCAGAGCGACGATTTCGTGAGCAGCTTCATACAGCTCTACCGCCAGGCCAAGCCCCAGGCTGACTTCTCTGTAGTGTTCCAGGATGTTGTTGCCAGCGGTGCCAGCGACGAGGCTGTCCGCACAACCCTCAAGGCACAGGTAAAAGACCGCGTGGACAACTCGGCAACAAACGTGCTCCGCAACCGTATCGACCAGTTCGGCGTTGTATCGCCCAACATCCAGGTGCTCCAGGGCAAGGATGGCCAAATCCTGCTCGAGCTCCCCGGTGTGAAGGACCACGAGCGTGTCCGTGACCTTCTCCAGCGTTCTGCCAACCTCGAGTTCTACGAAACATATACCGCCGACCAGCTCCAGGGTGCATTCAACGCACTCCTCGGCCGTCTCGCTGCCGATACCACTGTCAACGTCCAGGCCCTCCAGACCGTGCTCGGTCGTGGTGGTTATGGCGCAACCGTGGGTTACGCTCCCGATGCCAAGACCATGGCCGCTGTCGACGCCCTCCTCGAGACCGCCGCTGCCAAGAGCCTCCTTCCCTCTGACCTGCGCCTGCGCTGGGCTGTGAAACCCACCGTTCGCCAGGATGCCAACGGCCAGGAGCAGAACTTCGGCACCGCCCTCTATGCCCTCAGGGCCAACGGCGGCAAGCCCGCCCTCGACGGCAAAGCCGTGAGCGATGCCTCGTCGAACCCCGACCCCCTGCGCGGTGTCGAAGTATCGATGCGCATGAACGCCGAAGGTGCCCGCAACTGGGCCCGTGTGACCGGCCAGAACGTGGGCAAGCAGGTTGCCATCGTACTTGACGACAAAGTTTACTCTGCCCCCAACGTCAACGACAAAATCGAGGGCGGCCAGTCGTCAATCACAGGTGACTTCTCGCTCGAAGAAGCCCGCGACCTTGCCAACGTGCTCAAATCGGGCAAGATGGATGCCAAGGTGCATATCATCTCCGATATGGTTGTCGGCCCCTCGCTGGGTAAGCAGGCTATTGAGTCCGGCTTTATCTCGTTCGTGGTGGCCCTGGTGCTCCTTATGATATTCATGATGGCCTTCTACGGCTTCATCCCCGGCTTGATTGCCAATATCTGCCTGATTTGCAACCTCTTCTTTACGATGGGTATCCTGGCATCGTTCCAGGCCGTGCTCACCATGAGCGGTATCGCCGGTATCGTGCTGTCGCTCGGTATGGCCGTCGATGCCAACGTGCTTATATTCGAGCGTACCAAGGAAGAGCTCCGCGCCGGCAAGAATGTGCGCAACGCCCTCGCCGACGGTTACAGCAACGCCTTCTCGGCCATCTTCGACTCTAACCTGACATCAATCATCACCGGCGTCATCCTGCTGCTCTTCGGCACAGGTCCTATCAAGGGCTTCGCCACCACGCTGATTATCGGCCTTGTATGCTCGTTCTTCACCGCAGTATATCTGAGCCGCCTCTTCTTCCTCTGGTTCAGCAAGACCGACGCCTTCAACAAACTCACCTTCTCGACAGGCTTGTCTAAGAAGATGTTTGTCAATGCCGGTGTCAACTTCCTCGGCCAGCGCAAAGTCAGCTTCACTGTCGTAGCCGTGCTGGTTGCCGTGGTGGTGATTTCGCTCTTTGCACGCGGCCTCAACCAGGGCATCGACTTCTCGGGTGGCCGCAACTACATCGTCAAGTTCGAGCAGCCCGTCAACACTGTCGAGCTCCAGCAGGTACTTGCCGAGCAGTTCCCCGGCGCCTCTACCTCGGTTATCACAATCGAAAGTTCTAACCAGGTGCGCGTGTCGACCAACTACAAAATCAACGACGAAAACGCCGACACCGAGCGTGAGATTACCGGCAAGCTCTACACGGCCCTGCAGCCCTACCTGCGTGCCGGCATGACAGCCGAGGAGTTCTCGACCACCGATGCCTCGCAGGGTATCGTAAGTTCGCAGAAAGTAGGCCCGTCGGTTGCCGACGACATGCGCACAGACGCCTATATCGCCGTTGCCATCGCGCTGATTGCGATGTTCCTCTACATCCTTCTCCGCTTCCGCAACGTTGCCTTCTCGCTGGGCGCACTCGCCGCCGTGGCCTTCACAGCGTTCACCATCATCGGTTTCTACTCGCTTTTCTATGGCGTGTTCCCCTTCGCGATGGAAGTCGACCAGACCTTCATAGCCGCCATTCTGACGGTTATCGGTTATCAGATTAACGATACCGTGGTGGTCTTCGACCGTGTGCGTGAAAACACAGCCCTCTATCCCAAGCAAGATTTCTTCACCACCATCAACAAGTCTATCAACACGACCCTGAGCCGTACAATCATGACCTCGGCCTCGACCCTGTTGGTACTCCTCTGTATCTTTATCCTCGGTGGCGATGCAATCCGCAGCTTCACGTTCGCGATGCTCTTCGGTGTCATCATCGGTACCTGCGCCACCATCTGGGTTGCCTGCCCGGTGGCCTACCTTACCGACTCGCGCCGCAAGGCCACAGCTGCTAAGGCTGCCGCCGCAACACGATAACTAATCTAATCCTATCATAATGTAGCCCGGTTGCCGTGACGACAACCGGGCTAACTGTTTTTAACAGTCGCATGCCTGGCCGCAAGAATTTTAACAAATTGAGAGCGAAAAATTTGGCTATGTCAAAAAAAATTCGTTACTTTGCACGCTGAATTGCGATGCTGGCAAAAAAGTGCCCGGAAAAGATGCAGCCGGGTTGCGATATGAGAATTGCCGAGGCGTCAATAAGTTCTTGATGTATAAAATAATAGAAATAACGATAAACCATTAACAGCCATGTCAAAGATTTGTCAAATCACGGGCAAAAAAGCAATGGTGGGAAACAACGTTTCGCACTCGAAACGTCGCACCAAACGCAAATTCAACGTTAATCTCTTCAATAAGAAATTCTATTGGGTAGAGCAGGATATGTGGATTAGCCTCACCATCTCGGCCGCCGGTCTGCGTACTATCAACAAACTCGGTCTCGACGCCGCAATGCGCCAGGCTGCCCAGAAGGGTTACCTTCAGGATTCTGACATCAAGATAATCGGTTTCTAACCCCTAATAACCACAGCGCAAAATGGCAAAGAAAGCAAAAGGCAACCGCGTACAGGTTATCCTCGAATGTACCGAACACAAGGCTTCCGGCATGCCCGGCACAAGCCGTTATATCACCACCAAGAACCGCAAGAACACCACCGAGCGTCTTGAGCTTAAGAAATACAACCCCATTCTTAAGCGTGTAACTGTCCACAAAGAAATCAAATAAACACTACTGAGATATGGCAAAGAAAACCGTCGCAACCCTCCAGAAGGGTGAAGGCCGCACCTACAGCAAGGTTATCAAGATGGTGAAGTCGCCCAAGACAGGCGCTTACACCTTCCAGGAGCAAATGGTTCCCAATGATGCTGTGAAAGAAGCACTCAAATAATATACACCAACCACCATACATGCGGCGCGTATCCTACAAGGGTACGCGCCGTTTTGATTTTAGTGGCCGATGATGAGTATGGGGCGGTGGTCGATGATGATTGTGTCGGCAAGCGTGCCGCAGCCCATCCGGCCTGTACCGCCGACTGTGACGGGGGCGAGGCCCGGGTTGGTAAACAGCGTATTGGCCGGGTGGATGCTTACTTTCCCGGGATTGGTGGCATCGATAGTCATTATGGTGCCTGCCGGTGCGTCGTTGTAGAGTGCCAGCGGGCTGTCGCCTCGATAGGGGTCGATGATGCGGTAGAGGCCGGGCTGCGTCGTCGATTGCTGCGCCCATACGCGCCACGGGTGCTTGTCGGGGTCGAGCAATGCCGCGTTGATTGAGACGATAGGGAGGGCCCACCGGTCGATAAATGTCGAGGTGCCGCAGTCGGCCCATTCGCTGTCGCTGTCGAGGCTCAGATATTCGATTGTCGGGGCGAGGTCGCTGTCGGCAACGGCGAGGTTGAAGCGGCCCTCGGCTTGGTCGTAAGTGCTCGGGGTAGAGTAGGCATATGGCACCCACGTGTTGCGTTGGGCAACGATGTCGCGTGCGTCGCTGATGTCGGTTATGCCGTCGCTGCCGTGCACGTAAGGTGTGCCATCGACGAGTGATATGCGGCGGCTGATGCCGGGGCCTTCGACGATATAGGTGCCGTCGGCTATGGTGACGCTGACGGGCGTGTGGATAAAGCTGCGCGTGTAGGTGGCCGCCGATTTCTCCCCGGCGCTCCGTCTAATTGTCACCCTGTGTGAGATTTCGTCGGCATTTACCGTGATGATGTCGGCGGCGTTCGGCGCGAGGGCGTCGTTGCTATAGTCTATCTTCAAGGGCACCGTTGCGCTCCCGGCCTCAAAGAGCAGGGTAGAGGGAGCCTTGGCCGAGCCCTTGTCGGCGCGGACATCGATGCCTACGGTCTGCTCTGGGGCACTGTCGCTGTTCTCGCGGAGCAATGTCAATGTTATTGCGCAGCTTGTGCCCGTGATTATATAGTCGGAAGGCGACGAGGGTGCGAAACTGATGTTGTGAGCGACGGGCTCGGGCTGCGGTTCGTCGGGGCGCATGGCAGGGTTGCTGCTGCAGGCAGCGCACAGCCATGCGGCAATCGCGAAGAGGCTATAGTGTGTAATCGACACAGGCGCGTGCGGCAAGCAAGGGCTTAATAATAGCCACGCAGGCAAGGTGCGCCGGGTGGGTGGCGTAGGTCGCCAGGTCGGCATAGTCGCGGCATGTGGCGGTGAGCACGATGTCCCAGTTGCCTTTGTCGGGCCCGTCGTTAATGCCTACCTCGGCGCTCTCGAGTTGTGAAATTGTGGTCGGCAGTGCCTCGATGGCCTTTTTGAAATCAGCAGCTTTGGCCGCCTTGTCCGCTCCTTCGAGTCGGAACATTACGATATGTTTTACCATAGTTATCTCTCTTTTATAGATGATGCCTGTGCTGCAAAGGTACGACAAAATCGGCGATAAGGCATCGTTTTTACATCAGAAAATGATGGGGCGTGTGTCGAAATGAGAAGTCGTCTTCCCAAAATGCCCTATGACAAAAAGACCTCGGAGAAGTCGCACTGTTCATACAGGGCATCCTCTCCGAGGATATTTCTCTTGGTTGTTCTTGTCGGCCCCATGAAAAATCATGGGGTTTCACACATAGCGTCGTCTCCGACGACTTTTCATTTTGATACGCTATTTTTCACGCATAGCAACGTCTATCCTACGGTTCGATGAGCACCAAGTCCCTATCGCTGCCTGTGTCGTTATTTGTAGAGTTTCTCTCGGAGTTCGGCTACGCGGGGGTCGGCGATGTAGTCGTCGTATTCGGTGAGCTTGTCGATGATGCCGTTGGGTGTTAGCTCGATGATGCGGTTGCAGACCGTCTGGATAAACTCGTGGTCGTGCGAGGACATGAGTATTACGCCCTTGAAGCCCTGTAGGGTGTTGTTGAAGGCCTGGATTGACTCGAGGTCGAGGTGGTTTGTGGGCGAGTCGAGCACCATGGTGTTGGCGTTGCGCAGCATCATGCGCGCTATCATGCAACGCATCTTCTCGCCGCCCGACAGCACCGATGCCTTTTTGAGCACGTCCTCGCCCGAGAAGAGCATCTTGCCCAGGAAGCCCTTGAGGTAGATTTCCGACGAGTCGTCGCTAAACTGCGACAGCCAGTCGACGAGGTTGTAGTCGGTGTTGAAAAACGCCGAGTTGTCGAGCGGCAGGTATGCCGTGGTGATGGTCTGCCCCCACTCGTAGGTGCCGGCGTCGGCCTTGCGGTTGCCGTTGATGATTTCGAATAGCGCGGTCATGGCCCTGGGGTCGTGGCTGAGGAAGGCCACCTTGTCGCCCTTCTCGATTTGGAAATTGACGTCGCGGAAGAGCACCTTGCCGTCGACCGATGCCGTCAGGCCCTTGACCTCGAGGATTTTGTTGCCTACCTCGCGCTCGGGGGTGAAGATTATGCCCGGGTAGCGGCGCATAGAGGGCTGTATTTCCTCGATGTTGAGTTTCTCGAGCATCTTCTTGCGCGAGGTGGTCTGCTTGCTCTTGGCCACGTTGGCACTGAAGCGGCGTATAAACTCGAGAAGCTCGGCGCGTTTTTCCTCTGCTTTCTTGTTGGCCTGCTGCTGCTGGCGCAGGGCAAGCTGCGAACTTTCGTACCAGTACGAATAGTTGCCGGCGAATAGCTGCAGGCGGTTGTAGTCTATGTCGAGGGTGTGTGTGCATACCGAGTCGAGGAAGTGGCGGTCGTGAGATACGACGAGCACGGTGTTTTCGAAATTCGACAAGTAGTTCTCGAGCCAGGTCACGGTGTCGAGGTCGAGGTCGTTGGTTGGCTCGTCGAGCAAGAGGTTGTCGGGGTTGCCGAAAAGGGCCTTTGCCAGCAGCACGCGCACCTTTTCGTTGGCGCTGACGTCGCGCATGAGCATGTAGTGTCGGTCTTCGGCGATACCGAGGCCGCTGAGAAGTGCTGCGGCATCGCTCTCGGCGTTCCAGCCCTCGAGCTCGGCAAAACGTTCCTCGAGCTCGGCAGCGCGCACGCCGTCGGCATCGCTGAAGTCGGGCTTGGCGTAGAGGGCGTCTTTTTCCTGCATGATGTCCCACAGTACGGTGTGGCCGCGCAGCACTGTTTCGAGCACGGTGCAGTCGTCAAATTTGAAGTGGTCCTGCTCGAGAACGCTCATGCGTTCGCCGGGGCCTTGTGAAATTGTGCCGGCTGTGGGCGCGAGCTGGCCCGACAGCATACGCATCAACGTAGATTTGCCGGCACCGTTGGCTCCGATAATGCCATAGCAGTTGCCGGGAGTGAATTTGAGGTTGACATCCTGAAACAGAGGCTTTTTGCCAAATTGGATGCCAAGGTTGCTTACTGTAATCATTTTGTATATTGGAAATCGGGTGCAAAGTTACTGAAAAATTTGCTATGATAGAAATTTTATGTATTTTTGTAGCCATAAACCATTGATAAACAACGTGCCCAGATTTAATCCAACAACCGGCGAGTGGGAAGGCCTCGAGCCGCCCAGTCTCCCACGCTATAATTCATCGTCGACAAGTACGCGCAACGACTACGGCGCGTCGGTGATAGATATGTCGAATGGCGGCGGCTTTGCGCGCACGCCTTACCGCCCCTCGCTCTTCGAGCGCATCAACGAGTCGGTGGCCGCTGTCGGCGACTGGCTGGCTGATTTTTCCGACAATTTCCGCTCGAAGCTCTCTACCGGTCTCACATGGCTCTTCTGGATTGCCGGTGCTATCGGGCTGATAGCCATGGCTTTCAACGGCCATTGGATAATGGCTATAATCGTCGGCCTTGTTGCCGGCTCGATTTACGTATATGCCACCATGATTGTGGCCGTCATACTTTCGTGGCTGGTGTTCATACCGATTGCCTTGCTCAGGTTTATATTTTATAATGTATGGACACTGATGATTGCCATTGCCGTGTGCGTGGCGGCATGGGTGGGCTCGGAGCGCGTTTTGCCTGACTATACGCACCATGAGGAAGCTGTCGAGACCGTGGCCCCGCTGGTATATTACTGCGAGGCATGGGTACTAAATGTGCGTGACCAGCCCGACAAGTCCGGCAATGTGATAGGCGTGGTGCAGAGGGGCGACGTGGTAAATGTGACCGACCTCTATGCCGGCGAAGACTTTGCCGCCATAGACTTCAACGGGCAAAAAGCCTATGTATCACGTAAATATATATCGCAAGATGCACCGCAATAGATTGCTTGCCATAATAGCGGGCCTGTGCTGCGTCCTTGCGGCCAGCCCGTGCACGTCGCTGATAGCGTCGGGGTCGGCAACGGCCTCGGGGCGACCCTTGCTGTGGAAGCATCGCGACACCTCGGCCGCGACCAATTTCATACACCGCGTAGAGCAGGAAGGCAAGATTGGATATGTCGGCCTTTTCAACGGTGGCGACACTCTTGACCTCGAGCAGGCGTGGATGGGCATGAACGATGCCGGATTTGCCATAATGAACACGGTTGCCTACAACCTGCCCGAAAACGACCCCACGTGGATTGACCGCGAGGGCTATGTTATGGCGCAGGCCCTGCAGACGTGTCGCACGGTCGATGATTTCGAGCAGTTGCTCCGCAGGCTTCCCCGGCCTATGGGCGTGCGCACCAACTTCGGCGTGATTGATGCGCAAGGCGGCGCGGCCTATTTCGAAACGTGCGACTACAGCTTTGTGCGCTACGATGCGGCCGATGCGCGTCAGGGCGTTATGGTGCGCACTAATTATGCCTATAGCGGCACTCCCGACGAGGGCATGGGCTACATACGCCATCAGAATGTAGTTGACCTGCTGCAGGCCCAGATAGATACCGGCAGTCTGACTCCGGCGTCGCTGACCGAGGGGGTGAGCCGTTCGTTCTACAATTCGCTTACAGGTTTCGACATGGCCGAGAGCAGCGACAGTTGGGCCGTTGACCAGGACTTCGTGCCACGGTACTCGTCGACTGCCTCGATAGCTGTCGAGGGAGTGTTGCCGGGCGAGACTGCCGACGCCCAGGTCATGTGGGCCAACATAGCCTATCCGCCATGCAGCTATGTCGTGGCGGTGACCAATAGCGATGTGCCCCCGTGTGTCGACGCAACGGCTGCCGACGGCACAGCCCGCGCACCGATGGCCGTAGAGGCGGCCGAATTAAAGGCCCTGGTCTTCCCCGTGAGCCGTGGAAGTGGCAGCCGGTATATAAATCTTGAGGCTTTGCGGCCTATAAATGAAGAAAATTATCAAAAATCGCTCGAAACGTATTCAAATTTTCGCAAAACGCATAAATAATACTCGCGGCGAAATCGGACGTTTGGGCAAATTCTATGGCAATTTGTCAGAATGAGATATGTAAATATGGTCTAAAAAGTATGTTGTAAAACATAACGCCACGGCATATTTAATATTTAACATATTTTAGTATTATAGATATATTTTTACGTAAATATTGTTTATATTGATAATCTTCATTTAAAGAGTGCTGCAAATGTAAAAATGCAAGTAAAAGTAGAAAATTGATTGCAGCGCGAAGAGCAGGGCTAAAAATGGCAAATTGTAAAAGTTTTGCAAGTCGAAAAACTATTCTTAACTTTGCAATGGAAATGATACGACAAGCATTGCAGGATGCTTTTTCATATTAAACAAATCTGGAATAGACATATAAATCTAACATTAAGTACTATGTGTAAGAACGCAAGGCCCGTCTGAGAAGATAGGCCTTGTTTCGTTATATACACCGCGAGAATTTTCTTTGCTAATGTCCCTATATTTTAGTAATTTTGCAAAAGATATGGGACGAATATTGTCAATAGATTTTGGCCGTCGGCGCTGCGGAATAGCAGTCACCGACCCTTTGCGTATAGTCGCGTCGGGCCTCGCCACGGTGGCTACGGCACAGCTCAACGACTTTGTCGCCAACTATGTCAGGGCCGAGGGCGTAGACCTGATTGTCGTGGGCGAGCCCCGCGACATGCACGGCAACCCGTCGGAGTCTACGCGCTACCTCAAGCCGGCCATGGCGAGGCTGCGCAAGGTGCTGCCCGATATGGAGATGGTATCTTTCGACGAGCGCTTTACATCTGTCCTGGCCCACCGTGCGATGCTCGACGGCGGCCTCGGCAAGATGGCGCGTCGCGACAAGGCCCTTGTCGACGAAATCTCGGCAACCATCATCCTCAACGACTACTTGCAGAGTCGTGCATACCAAGAAAGAAAATAATACCAAGATATGAAATTACCAGTATACCTATACGGCCACCCGGTGCTCCGTGCTGTCAGTGAGCCTGTGGCAAAAGATGCCGAGGGCATCAAGGAGCTTGTGGCGCTGATGTTCGATGCCATGTATGAGTCGGAGGGCGTAGGCCTTGCCGCTCCCCAGATAGGTAAGAACATCCGCCTTGTCGTCATAGATGCCGACCCGGCGAGTGACAGCTTCCCCGACTGTGCCGGCCGCAAATTCGCTCTTATCAACCCCGTTGTCGAGGTTCTCGACGGCGACACGGTATCGCGCCCGGAGGGCTGCCTCAGCCTGCCCGGCATCAGCGAGAATGTGCCACGTGTCGAGCATATCCGCCTCACGTGGCTCGACGAGGACTTCAACGAGCACAGCGAGGAAATCAGCGGCTACCTTGCCCGCATCGTGCAGCATGAGTGTGACCACCTCGAGGGCAGGCTCTTTATCGACCACCTCTCGGGCATACGCAAGCAACTGATTAAAGGCAAACTCAACCGCATACTCACCGGCAACCTCAGCGTAGACTACCCGGTGCGCTTCGGCCCCGGCGCGAAACGCCGCCGCTAAGCTATTAATAAACAGCTCAACTTGAAAAACGCATGGCTGACGATAAAAAAGTAATATTCTCAATGGTGGGCGTAAGCAAGATTTACCCGCCTCAGAAACAAGTTCTCAAAGACATCTACCTGTCGTTTTTCTATGGTGCGAAAATAGGCATCATAGGCCTCAACGGTTCGGGTAAGTCGTCACTCCTTAAAATTATCGCCGGAATCGACAAAGACTATCGCGGCGAAGTAGTGTTCTCGCCCGGATACTCGGTGGGCTACCTTGAGCAGGAGCCGCACCTCGACCCGTCGAAGACCGTGATTGAGGTCGTGCGCGAAGGCGTGCAGCCGGTGATGGACTTGCTTGCCGAGTTCGAGAAGGTCAACGAGGCCTTCTGCGACCCCGACGTGCTCGAAGACCCCGACAAGATGGACGCGCTCATCGCCCGTCAGGCAGAGTTGCAGGATGCCCTCGATGCCGCCGACGCCTGGAATATCGACAGCAAGCTCGAGCGTGCCATGGATGCCCTGCAGTGTCCGCCCGACGACCAGCCCGTGACCACGCTCTCTGGTGGCGAACGCCGTCGCGTGGCCCTGTGCCGCCTCTTGCTGCAGCAGCCCGACGTGCTGCTGCTCGACGAGCCCACCAACCACCTCGACGCCGAGTCAATCGACTGGCTCGAGCAACACCTCAACCAGTACCCCGGCACTGTAATAGCCATCACCCACGACCGCTACTTCCTCGACCACGTGGCCGGATGGATACTCGAGCTCGACCGTGGCGAGGGTATACCATGGAAGGGTAACTACTCGTCGTGGCTTGACCAGAAGACAAAACGCATGGCCCAGGAGGAAAAGCAGGCATCGAAACGACGCAAGACACTCGAACGCGAACTCGAGTGGGTGCGCATGGCGCCAAAGGCCCGTCAAGCCAAGGGCAAGGCTCGCCTCAACAGCTACGACAAACTGCTCAACGAAGACCAGCGCCAGCGCGAGGAACGCCTTGAAATATTCATACCCAACGGCCCGCGCCTGGGCAACAAGGTAATCGAGGCAAGCCACCTTGCAAAAGCTTTCGGCCACAAGGTGCTGTTCAAGGACCTGTCGTTCGCCCTGCCGCCCAACGGCATAGTTGGCGTCATCGGTCCCAACGGTGCCGGCAAGACGACGCTCTTCCGCCTGATTATGGGCCAGGAGCAACCCGACAACGGTTCTTTCGAGGTCGGCGAGACTGTCAAAGTCGCCTACGTCGACCAGAGCCACCACGATTTGTTGCCCGAGCGCACGGTCTACGAGGTAATCTCGCAGGGCGTGGAGAGCTTCCGCATGGGTGGCCGCGATGTCAATGCCCGTGCCTATCTGTCGCGTTTTAACTTTACTGGTGCCGACCAGGAGAAGAAAATCGGCGTGCTGTCGGGTGGCGAACGCAACCGCCTGCACCTTGCCATGGCGCTTAAGGAAGAGGGCAATGTGCTGCTGCTCGACGAACCCACCAACGATATCGACGTCAACACCCTGCGTGCCCTCGAGGAAGGTCTCGAAGACTTTGCCGGATGCGCCGTGGTTGTGAGCCACGACCGCTGGTTCCTCGACCGCATCTGCACCCACATACTGTCGTTCGAAGGCGATGGCAACGTAGTGTTCTACGAAGGGTCATACTCCGACTACGAAGAATATAAGAAGATGCAGAATGGCGGCAAGGAGCCCCCTCGGCGCCGCTATCGCAAACTGATGGAATAAGCCGTCGGTTTCCGCGCAATACAATCCCCGAAAGGGTATAATCGGCAATAAAAGCAAGCGGTTATACCCTTTCGGGGATTATTTTTTGAGCTACTGCAATGGCAATTAATCAAGCAGATATGCGAAGTGCTTATATGCGAGGTCTTGCAATGATATTTCACCATCGTCGAGACGTTTTGCATCGGTGGTGCTGACTTTGTCGCGAAGAGGTGTGGAGTCGTGGTATTCGGCTGTTATAAACGTGTCGTTACCAGCGGTTTCGATTGCAATATTGCTGAATGGTGAAGAATCGGCTTGGCGCGATGTGTAGTTGATTGAGTACGGAATATCTCGCACCCTGCCGGGAGTGGGAGTCAAAATTCCCTGTTTTACAAGGGCGTCAATGTCGCGCAGGGCTGTGTCTTTTGACACGCCTGCTATTCTTTCCCAATTCTTGGCTGTCAATTTAGCGTCATAACCGTCGAGATATTTGTTTAGAACCATTCGCTGCCGGTCGGTTATAATTGCTTGACAATGAGTATTCCAGAAAGTTGCCTTTCTTAGGACGAGCGAAAGCATGGCACTTGAGTCCTCGACAGCGGCTATAATCGCATTGAAATACCACACGAGCCATTCGGTAATGTCGCCGTCGCCTCTCTGCGTCTTCTCCAGTACCTTGTAATAGTGGTTTTTGTCTTTGAGTATTTGTCGGCTGAGGCTATAGAAATGCATCCCGTCGCCGTCGAGGGCGGCCATAACCATGTCGGATATGGCTCGGCCTATACGCCCGTTGCCATCGTCAAATGGGTGTATGCTCACAAACCATAGGTGCGCAATGGCCGATTTTAGGATTCCCGGATGATTGTCGGGGTTGTTCATCCAGTCAATGAATCGTTTCATTTCCATAGCAACACGTCCGGCCGACGGTGCGCGGTAGTGAATCCTTTCCCTGCCAAACATGCCTGAAACAACCGACATCTCATCGGTGCGGTAAGCTCCGACAACAATGTCGGTTTTGTTAGGGAAAAGTGCGCGGTGCCAGTTGAAAAGTCTCTCTTCGGTCAGGGCTTCTTTTTGGTTATGCGTGGCGTCAAGCATCATTTCAACTATGCCGTCGACATAATGGGTGGGGTCTTTGCTCTTTTGCAATGAAACACCGAATTTGCGAGCCACCGAGCTACGCACTTCGTCGGTGTCGAGGCGCACGCCTTCGATTTCCGACGAAGCAACCACATCGTTGGTCACAGCCTCGACGGTGGCTGCCAGCTGGCTGTCGAAACCGATTGCAGCCATTCGTCCGGCCAGATAGCCAAGCCTGTGCATGGCTTGCAACTGTAGGGCATTGATGGTGCTGGCGTCCCATCTGAAATCTGTCCAGTTATCGTATTCGTGTATAAACATTGCTCAAGATTTATAATTTATCGACGGCAAATATATAAAAAAGCCCGATAACTCGCAAATTTTGCGAGTAACAGGCGCAAGTTGTGTCTGAAAATTTTTGCTTTTGCTCTGAAATTTTCATATTTGACAGAAATTTGTTAATTTTGCAGCTAAAATTTAGCGAGAAAATGAAGATAGCGATTGTGGGCGCCTCGGGCGCTGTAGGTCAGGAATTTATCGATGTTCTTAACGGCTCGTCGATGCCTGTCGACGAACTCAGGCTTTTCGGGTCGGAGCGCAGTGCCGGGCGCAGGTATCATTTTCGCGGATGCGAGACCCAGCCCGTCAGGGTGCTTGGCGCAAACCCCCGTGACTTCGAGGGCATAGACTTTGCCTTCGTGTCGGCCGGCGGTGACGTGTCGAAACAGTATGCTCCCGAAATCACCTACTATGGTGCCACGATGATAGACAATAGCAGCGCCTTCCGAATGGACGACGACGTGCCCCTGGTCGTGCCCGAGGTCAACGGTGCCGACGCCCTCGACGCCCCGCGCAATATCATCGCCAACCCCAACTGCACGACCATACAGATGGTCGTAGCCCTCAAGCCAATCAATGATTTGTCGCCAATCGAGCGTGTGCATGTGGCCACATATCAGGCTGCAAGCGGTGCCGGTGCGAGCGGCATGGCCGAACTGCGTGAACAGACCGAACAAGTCGTAGCAGGTGAACAAGTGACGCACAAAAAGTTTGTGAGCCAGTTGGCTATGAACCTCATACCGCATATCGACACTTTTACCGACAACGGCTATACACGCGAGGAGATGAAGATGCACAACGAGACCAAGAAAATCATGCATGCCCCCGGTCTCGAAGTGAGCGCCACCTGTGTGCGCGTGCCCGTAGAGAGGGCACATAGCGAGGCTATATGGGTGCGCACAGCCGACCCCATAGGCGTTGCCGAGGCCCGCATGGCTTTTGCCTCGGCCGAGGGCGTGGTGCTTGTCGACCGTCTCGAGCCGCTCGGCTACCCAATGCCCCTCTTTGCCGCCGGCAGCGACCCTGTATATGTGGGCCGTGTGCGCGCCGACCTTGCCGACCCCAACGGCTTGTCGTTCTGGGCTGTCGCTGACCAGATACGCAAGGGTGCGGCCCTCAATGCCGTGCAGATTGCGCAATATATACTTGACCATAGATGATACCTCTCGCGCAAGCCCTGGTGACACAGCCGGTGCAGATATTCTTTATCGTGCTGGCTATCATCCTCTTTGCGCCTTTGTTGCTCAACAAGCTCAAAATTCCACACATCATAGGCATGATTGTTGCCGGTGTGGTAATCGGGCCTTACGGGCTCAACATCCTCGACAACGATTCTTCGTTTGCCGTTTTCGGCCAGGTGGGGCTTCTCTACCTGATGTTCCTTGCCGGTCTCGAAATCGACATGTACCATCTGCGCCTCAACCTCGGGCGCGGACTTGTTTTCGGTGCCCTGACCTTGCTCATACCCCTTGCCATGGGCATATTGTCGAGCGTGTATATACTTGGCCTTGACTGGACTACCTCGTTCCTCCTCGGGGCAATGTATGCCTCGCATACCCTGCTGGCCTATCCTGTCGCCGCCCGTTTCGGCATCACCAAGGCCCCGGCCGTGGTCATGGCGATAGTAGGCACGATAATAGCCGTAATCGGAGCCCTGCTCGTGTTGGCGGCTACGGTGAGTGTGCGGCAGGAAGGATATTTCAATGTCGTCGCCATCGCCCTGTTGATGCTGAAGCTCGGCGTATGGGTGGGCGCGCTGCTATATCTCTATCCGCGTATGACGCGCTACTTTTTCAAGAAGTTCAGCGACAAGGTCACGCAATATGTCTTTGTGCTCCTGCTTGTGTTTTTCGCGGCGTGCTCGGCACAGTTAATCGGCCTCGAACCTGTACTGGGGGCGTTTTTTGCCGGCCTGCTGCTCAACAGGTACATACCGATAGCCTCGCCGCTGATGAGCTCGATAGAGTTTGTGGGCAATGCTCTCTTCATACCCTATTTCCTTATCAGTGTGGGCATGATGATAAATGTGCGCGTATTCGGCGACACGGCAACGCTCGGTGTGGCCGCCATAATGCTTGCCGTCGCCCTGGTGAGCAAATGGCTGCCGGCGTGGATTGCTCAGCGGCTCAACGGCTTTGGCAGCGAGAGCCGCAATGTGATGTTCGGCCTCACGGCGGCGCATACGGCTGTCGCCTTGGCCGTCGTTACGGTGGGCTACCGCCTCGAGATGTTCGACGAGCGCATACTCAACAGCACCATAGCCGTCATCCTGGTCACCTGCGCCGTGGCACCCCTCATCACCTCGGGAGCCGCCGCAAGGCTGAAGGTGCGTATGATTGAAGAAGACCCCGACCATGCCACTACCAAAAACCGCAGGAACAACAATACGCTCATCGGTGTGGCAAACCCCATTACCACCCCTGCGCTGGTCGAGATGGCCGTGCTGATGCGCAACACACGCGGCACCCACCACTTCTACGCCCTGCACGTGCGCAACGACAACAGCCCCGCAGCCAAGGCCCTGTCGCGCAACTCGCTCGAGGCTGCCCGGCGCACGGCTGCGGCTGCCGATACCGGTATCGAGACCCTCGACCGCTACGACCTCAACACCGTTACCGGCGTGCTCAATGCTATCGAGGAGCGCGACATAACCGAAATAATGCTCGGCATGCACCGGCGCACCACAGTCATAGACTCGTTTTTCGGCATCAAGGTAGAGCAGTTGCTGCGGTCGACAAACCGCATGATTATCATTTCGCGCTGCTTCATACCGGCCGGTACCATCACCCGCGTTGTCGTATGGGTGCCTGCCGATGCCCAGTACGAGACAGGCTTTAACCGCTGGGTTAGGGCTTTGTCGCGACTGACGCGCCAGGTGGGGTGCCGCATCATATTCTGCTGTCCGGCCGAGGTGCAGCCGCTTATCCGTGGCGTTATTTACTCGGAGAACTACGGCATAAGGTGCGAGTTCCAGACCACCGAGGGGTGGGACGACCTGATACTGATGTCGAACCGGGTGCTCGACGACGACCTCTTTGTAGTGATTGGTGCCAGGGTGCAGTCGGTGTCCTACCGGGCCGAGATGGCCGAGCTGCCGACATTCCTGCAGCGTCATTTCTCGCGCAACAACCTGATGATGATATATCCCGAGCAGTTCGGCGAGGCCCCTGTGCTGACCTCGTTTACCGACCCCTTGGCGTCTGACCTTGCCACGGCTCCGTCGCCGCTCATGCTCTCGTTGCGCAAACTATTCAAGGTCTTTAAATTATGAACGTCATAGAAATAAGCAGCCTCGACGACGAGCGCGTGCGCCCCTTTGCGTCGCTAACCGACAGGCAGTTGAGGTCGGAGGCCGATTTGATAATAGTCGAAAGCCCCAAGGTAATCATGTCGGCACTCGATGGCGGGGTAGAGCCTGTGGCCTTGTTGTGTGAGAGGCGGCATGTCGACGGCGATGCGGCGACGATTATCGCCCGGTGCCCGTCGATGCCCGTATATACCGGCAGCCGCGACCTGCTTGCCTCGCTGACGGGCTATACGCTGACACGCGGCGTGCTGTGCGCCATGCGTCGCCCCGGCGCAGTGCCACTGGCCGATATTTGCCGCGATGCGCGACGCCTGGCGGTGATTGACGGTGTGTGCGATACGACAAACATAGGCGCGATATTTCGCTCGGCAGCTGCCCTCGGCATCGACGGAGTGGCGCTGACCAAGACGAGTTGCGACCCTCTGAACCGCCGCGCCATACGTGTGTCGATGGGCACGGTGTTTAAAATTCCATGGTGCATGTTGCCCGACGACGCCTACGCCGCCTTGCGCGGCCAGGGCTTCAAAATCGCCGCCATGGCACTGACCGACGACAGTGTGGCCGTCGATGACCACGACATGAACTCCGAGCCCCGCCTTGCCATAGTGCTCGGCACCGAGGGTGACGGACTGAGCCGCGAGGCAATCGAGGGGGCAGACTATGTGGCACGCATACCGATGAGCAGGGGTGTAGACTCGCTCAACGTCGCCGCAGCCTCCGCCGTGGCGTTTTATGTACTTCAAAATTATAAAAAACAGTGAATCATGAAAATAGATGGCTTAAAATGCTGTCGTTTGATAAAATTTGAGTACTTTTGCAAAATAATTCCAGTAAACCATCTCATTTATTAACCAATCCAACCAGATTTAATGAATAAATGTCTACTCCTAACGGCAGCTCTGACCGTGTCAGCCGCTGCCATGGCACAGGTGCCTCTTAAAGTAGCCGACACCTTCGCCACACGTCATGCCACAGGCCAAAAAGTAGAAGTGAGCCACCTCGATGGTAACAGTAAAGTGCTCGTATACAAAACGGCTGATGGCAAAACTATCAAAAAACTCGCCACCTTGAACTTCAACAAGGTTGTCCGTCCACAGATGGGCCGAGTATCCGCACTCGCAGAAGAAACTGAAACAACCAATGTGCTCTTTGAAAGCTTCGAGGGTTGGGATGCCACCAGCACTACATGGGTTCCCGAAGGTTGGACTGTCGAGTCGAAGGGTGATGCCGCTCTCGAATACTATCAGAAATGGTATCCCACAGCCCAGCCTATGCAAGGTCCGGCTCCTACCGATGGCAAGTATATGTACGGTATTATCTTTGCTACTGCTAATCAGGATGAATGGCTCATTTCGCCATCTATTACAGTAGGTGAGAATATGAACCTCTATTTCGACATGTACCTCGACCCATTCTGGTTCTATGATACAGAAACTGAAGGTGCCTTTGACTGGGACAAATATGAGTTTGTAGGCGAGCCGAAGATTATCTCCGACTTTAAGGTAAATATCCGCGAAGAAGGCGGCGAATGGGTGACAGTCAAAGACTTCGCAGAGGAATGTAAATCAATGTCAGTTATGGAGATGTTGTCAACCAATCTTGAGCAGAAACTTCTGCCTCAGAACGTTGACCTCACGAAATACGTTGGCAAGAAGATACAGTTCGCTTTCCAGTACGTAGGTGCCGACGGCAACTCCAACTATGTAGACAATATCCGCGTCGGCCTCCCCAAGCTCGAAGCACCGGTCTACATGATGCCTTTCTCTACACAATACTGGGGCTTTGACCGCGACATGCAATCTGTCAACTTTAGCACTGCGATTTTCCCGGTATTCGACGATATCACATTCTCGAGCTACGACTGGGTAAATGGAGCCACCTATAGTTGGAGCTACAACGACCCCGCCGATGCCGACAATTGGCTCACCGAGGAAGGCGACGAGCTGACTGTAAGCTACGGTACGGACTATACCAGTGACTTCACCACCCGCAACAACCTCTACTATCTGCCCACCCTCAGCATTTCGGCACCCGGCGCAGCACCTGCAACGTATAAAAATCCTGCCAACTACATGCAGATTGGCGGCAAACCAAACTTCCAGTTCTCCGACGGTACTGCTATCGAGATGGGTATGCTTCCCTTCCAGTTCCACATCGACGGCCTTGGCATCTATACCTACTCGCCCGATTTCGGAGTGTCAATCCCCGTATTCGGCTATAGCGACAAGACCGACGCTTTCTGGACTTCGTACACCTTCCCCGACGAAGCTGATGCCAATGACCCCGGCAACAGTGTAAAGGTGACCAAAATTCTCAACATGATTTATCCCTCGGCCACTTCGGCAATGGTCGTGACCGGTGTTCAGCTCCCTGCTTATGTAAGAAATATCGGCGCGAATGTAGAGTTTGCCGCTACTATTTATCCTATGGTTTTCGACGAGGAAGCCGGTGGCTACGTTCCCAATTTCGATGTTGTCGTGGCTGAGGCCAAGCTACTTGGCAAGGATGTTAAGATTCTATCCGAAGGCGACCAAAGTCCCGACCTGGCAAGCTTTGGCTTCTCTTTCGACAAGCCGGTTGTTCTCCAGGCTGATGAAAATATACAGGCTTATGTAGTTGCCATATCAGGCTTCAACAATCCCGAGGTGGGCTATTTCTGCCCGTTCCAACAGCTTCGGGCTGCTGATGTTCCCATGGCTTTCGGCTGGCTTTACAAGGAAATTACCTACCAGGGTGAAACTCGCACGTCGCTGGCCTATATGATTGACCTTGATACCTACGAGCCTATGATGTGTGCCTTCGCTATCAACCTCGAGGGCTATTTCCCGTGGCTCCACTGCGATGCAGAATCGCTTGAAATCAGCGACAACGGTACCGTTCTCGGCCTCGACAGCTATTATGATGCCGAGGATGTCGAAGTTACCGCTCCCGAATGGGCCGACGTAAAACTGACGGGCCGCTATGGCGAGACAGCCCTTACTGTCAACGCTCCCCTTACCGATACTGCACGCGAAGGCGAAATCACCCTTACTGCCCCCGGCGTGACCAAGACATTCAAGCTCACCCAGGCCGCCGGCGTAGGCTCCGGCATCGACGATGTGCTTAGTGCTGCTGACGATACTGTAACCGCAGTCTTCGACCTTGCCGGCAAGCAGGTCAACGCCGCCGGTCTCACCACGGGTGTCTACCTCGTTCACTACGCCTCAGGTGCAGTCAAGAAAGTCGTAGTGAAGTAATATTTATTAATCTCATATCACAGCCCTGCCGCTCCCACTCGGCGGGGCTGTTTTTTTCGTTTAGATGAACACATGATTCTTGGAAAGACGAGTAGAACTGAGGGTATATCAAAATGTTCAATTTACAATAAAAGCAGGGATAGGAGCATAGTACTCCGCGATATGTTGTTGCCAAAACGGAAACTATGTAGTTGATTATAGGGATAATAGTTATACCTATGCTAAGGCGTGTCGTGGAGTGCCATGCTCATGTTATTAGCCCTTCTTATTCAAAATATCCATTTTGATATGCCTTCTTAGCGATAGTAACCCCGTACACCGTGTCGAGCAAGAGCCGTAGGCGCGAATGAAAAAAATTGAGGAAAATTGGTTGGAAATGAAATTTAATTCTTAACTTTGTGTGGTCGCAGGGATGAAAGCCCCGTGGCAAAGCGGCTTGCGACAGCACGCCGTCAAATAATTGGAAAGCGTATTTACTAACGCTCTTTCTTGATGTTCTGAAACTTCGCAAATTTCAATCGTAGTCAAGACTGAAGCAAACGGTAGATACTTGCCGGATATGTACACTCTGACGGCAACACATGCGTGAGCATGGGTTGTCGGCATATTACATATTCCGCGTGAGGTCTCTACGTGTTTGCTCGTCCTACTACGATGGGCAATGCGAAGGCCTCAGAACATGGGACGAGTAACAGTAGTCGGCTCACGCGCTTTTCTTTATAAACCATTCATCCTTTGCTGAAGAAGTGAGCCCTGAGGCACATTAAAATTAATGAAAAATAGATTTTTTGTTGTGTTGCTCGTGGCTTTGTTCGGATTTCTCTCCATGGCCGCCAAAGACATTATTAACAAGAAAGACGGCAGCACGGTGGCCTGTCAGGTGGTAGAAATAACCGAAACGACGGTGAAATACCGACCCATAGACAACCCCTCGGGCCCAATCTACAACATTCCCATCACTTCGATTTTAAAAATTGTCTATCAAAACGGCAAAATCGACATCTTCGACGCAAACCTCAAGGACCCTACCGTCGTGGAAGCCGCTCCATACCAAGATGCCTCCCAACTGCCTTACTCTTTGCACCAGGTTTCTATGAATGATGCTCGTCTTTTAGCTTTGGATGCGTCTCAGAACAATACAGGTCTACGTAACCAGGCAAAGAATTTCAGAATAATCGGATGGACTGTTGGTCCGGTCTTGTTTGTGGCGGGCTGCGTTTCTCTGTATTTGTCGGAAGGTAGTCCTGTAGATAATCCTGCATCTTTTTTCGGCGGTCTTAGTGGTATGGTAGTAGGCGCAGCCACCTGTGTTACCTGCAATATGATAGCGCACAGCAAATACAAGAAAGCCGACAGAGTTGACCTTATGAGCATTTCGGTCGGCCATGAAGTTCTCAAAATGGGCGACAAGTCGCTCTGTTTCGGCGTAAACTACTCAAAAGATAATTTCGCTCACATTTCATCTTTTGGACCATCACTCTCTGTCAGATTTTAAGATTATGAAAAAAACACTATTTTGCTTATGGGTGGCGGTGTTGTGCCTGCTGTCGGGCTGCGCATCGACTTCGAAACGTGCAACATCTATGAACGCATGGCATACCGTACACGCCGATATTGAAAGCTATAACGAGTTGACGATGGACCTCGACACTGAGCCTGTAGAATACACAATCGACATCTCCACTCCCGAAGGTAAGCTCAAACTCAACAAAATATCGCTTGAGGCTGCCCACGAACTCGCTCTTGTGGAGTGCGTAATGCACAACAAATGTGCGACCCTGTTCAATCCCCAGTACACTCAGCTCGTGAGAGGCGGAAAAATCCTCCGCGTTACGGTTTACGGCTATCCGGCTCGTTACAAACGTAAATTATAAACAGCCACATCGCGCAACTATCTATTATTTTAACCGCAGGTTGTCGTACATTTGGGATTGTGGCAATCTGCGTTTTTTTGCACACTTCCTACAGGTGGAAGAACTATTATAGTTTGGCAAAACTGAAAAATTTTTGATGCCTTGGGCGAAAATTTTGGGATTAGGCGTATAGCTTATAGAATGAATAAAAATGCAATCTGAGCTGCGACGGTGAAGTTTGAACGGAAACCTCCTTCTCGCGCAGCGTGACTGTCCGCCCGGTGACTCCGGGGGCGAATTGGTTTCCGGCAACCCCATTAATGAGCCGATACGATGTAATAGCCTGTCGAACCGTCAGCGAAAAACCTTCCTCTACTCCCACTTATTACTTTTAGCAACATAGTGCCTCGAGCAGGCACGCATATACCATATCATCATGGAACTCAAAGGAAGATACAGCAAAGACTGCATCATATATACCGACAATATCGAGCAAGAGGCCCTGTCGATGGTCTACTCGTTTGTCAACCACCCAATGTTTAAGGACGCCAAAATCCGCATCATGCCCGACGTACACGCCGGCAAGGATATCGTGGTCGGTTTCACGGCCCCGTTTACCGACCATGTCAATCCCGACCACGTCGGTGGCGACATAGGCTGCACCGTATCTACGGCGATTACCGACATTCCTGTCAATCCCGGCCACTATGCCGAAATCGAGGCAGCAATCCGCAACTGCGTAAAGTTCGGCATGACAGTCCACGGTTCGACCCAGTTCAATACCAAGGAGTTTATGGCGCACCTGCAGCGCCGCCACATCGAGGCTCAGCGCGACTGGCCCGAGTATGTGGGAAACTTCGACTTCTCGGAGAACGGGATTACGCGCATGCTCAAGCGCATCGATATGGACGAGATGAATTTCTACCGCGCAATAGGCACGGTCGGTTCGGGCAACCACTTCGTGGAGATTGGCGTGACACCCGAGGGAAACTACGCCATAACGGCCCACTGCGGCAGCCGCAACTTCGGCCAGAAGGTGTGGAAATACTGGAAGACCGTCGCCGCCGACCCTAACCGGGTGTCGGTCAACGGCTACCTCGACGGCGACGCTATGCGCGGGTATATCACCGACATGGTCATAGCCCAGGCTTACGCCGAGTATAACCATATTGTGCTCCAGCGTCTGATTTTCGACGTGCTGCGCCGCGTGTCGGGTGTGTCGGGCAAGATTACCGAGCAGATTATCACCACGCACAACTATATCGACTTCTCGATGCGTATGATACGCAAGGGTGCCGTGGCCGCAATCGAGGGCAAGAAGCTCGTCATACCGTTCAATATGCGCGACGGCCTCATCGTGTGCGAGGGCCGCAGCAATGCCGATTGGAACTGTTCGGCCCCTCACGGCGCGGGACGACTGCTCAAGCGCAGCGAGGCAAAGGAGCTTATCGACATGGACGAGTACCGTGAGTCGATGAAGGGCGTCTACTCTACCTCGGTAGGGCGCGGCACACTCGACGAAAGCCCCATGGCCTATAAGGACCCCAAGGAAATTTTGAGCCTGATAGAGCCTACCGTCAAGGTGCTATACTTTATCCGCCCGGTCATAAACATGAAGGACCGTGGCAACGCCTGACGCGAATACAGCTTCCAAATAAAAATCCTTAAAAACAATAGTCCGGAGGGGCCCCACACTCCGGGCTATTTTGTATGGTTTCAAGCAAGGGATTTTTTCTTTATTCGCGGCACGATTTTCAACCGCTTTGATTTTGAAGTGTTATATAAATGTATTACTTTTGTGATGTAATTAATCTAAGAAATATGAATACTGCATCAAGCATACGCAAACAAACCTCGTTCCGTCTCAGCGAAGAGCTCCTTTTACGATTACAGGCAGAGGCTAAACGTCATAACCGTAGTCTTAACAACCTTGTAGAAAGCATATTGATGGCCTTTGTGTCGGAGCGGCCTAACAAGACAACTCTTGCAGCCATGAAAGAGGCCGAAACCTCTGACAATCTTGAAACACTCGATTTGGGCAGTTTCCGCAGTTTTGTCGATTCTCTATGAACACACTGAAGCTCACATCGCAGTTTAAGAAAGACCTTAAACGGTATAAACATAAAAAAGACATAATAGACAAACTCGAAACAATCCTTAATTTACTTGAGCAGGGATTGCCTATTCCGGAAGAGAACCGACCTCATTTATTGGCAGGCAACTATAAAGGTTATATGGAATGTCATGTTGAAAATGACACTCTATTGATATGGTGGGATAAAGAAGCCGGTGTAATCAAACTGGTGCGTTTTGGCACTCATTCTGAATTGTTCTGAGTCTTTTTTATCCATGTAATTAGATACATAAGGCAATCTTTATTTAGTGGAACTGAAATTCTTGCGAATCGACTTACGGAATTTTAACATTTAATAAATAGAAAGATAGCCGTTGAATGGCTGCGATTTTGTAATTTTGCCCCATTATGCAAGCAAAACTTACGATTGACCGTGGCAATACGGCGATTAAAGCGGCCGTATGGGGCCCCGACGGACAACTTGTCGACACCCTCAAGGGTGACGAAAGCCTGCCTGCCGGCGACCTTGTTTTAGCCATGGAGCAGCGTGTGCTTGCCGGCGAGGGCCATTTCGACGCTATATGCTGGTGCAGTGTCGTGGCTTCGGAACATGCCGACGATACCGCGTCGCTCGAGGGGCGGTCGCCGCGTGTAGTCGAGCTTACGGCCCATACGCCCATGCCCCTTACCATTGCATACCGCACGCCCGACACGCTTGGTGCCGACCGCCTGGCTGCCGCCCTGGGTGCGCGACACCTTGTAGGCCACAACAGGCCGCTGCTTGTGTCGGATATCGGTACGGCGGTGACATACGACTATGTAGAGGGCGACCGCTATGTCGGGGGCAATATTGCCCCGGGCATCGACCTGCGCCTGAGGGCCTTGGCAGCATTTACCGATGCCCTGCCGGCCGTGTCGGCACAAGGCGGCGACGTGCCACTGTGGGGCCAGACCACGGCCGAGGCAATGCGTAGCGGAGCTGTGCGAGGTATCGCTGCCGAGTTGGCCTATTACCATGCCGCTGCCGGTCACAAGGCCTTGGCGGTGCTTACCGGCGGGTCGGCCGAGCTGCTTGTAAACGAAAACATTCTCACATTTGACTATATCCACGACCCCTATCTCGTACATAAGGGTCTCTACAGTATTATTAAAGATGAAAATTAGCAGAATAGCGCTTATTCTTGTCCTTGCCGTGGCTGCCGTGTCGCCCGTGTTGGCGCAAAACGGCACCATGACCCCTTACTCGGCCTACGGCGTAGGTGTGTTACGCGACCGCGCCACTTCGATACAGAGGGCCATGGGCGGTGTGGGCTATGCCATGAACTCGGGCCGACAAATCAACGCCATGAACCCTGCCTCGTATGCGGCTATCGACACGTTGACATTCCTCTTCGATATGGGTATCGATATGACGTCGCTGTGGCAGAACGAGGAGCAGAACGGTTCTCGTGTCAAAGACAAAGACTTTGGGGGCGGACTCGACTATGTGACCATGCAGTTCCCTCTGGGCAAGTATATGGGCGGTTCGGTCGGCGTGGTGCCATATTCGTCTGTCGGGTATTCATTCGGCAGCGCGATTGACAACGGTGCCGATTCTCGCCAGGGCTCCGGCAGTCTCAACGAACTTTATCTCGGCGTGGCCGGCCGTCCTTTCAACGGTTTTACCATCGGCGCGAACATTTCTTATCTCTTCGGCACGATAATCAACGAGACATACGCCTCGTTGTCGTCGACCCAGAGCGCGTTGTTCCAAAAGCAGATGATTGTGCGCGACTACCGTCTGATTTTCGGTGCGCAATATTCCTTTGCCCCCGTTGCCGGCGATAAACTGACCCTGGGCCTTACCTATAGCCCGTCGAAGACTCTGCTTGGCACCGGTCGCTCGGTGTATTATAACATCACGTCGTCCGACTCCGAACCGCAGTTCTCTGACGAGCACAAGCTCAAGGGCAACTACTCGCTTCCCGAGACATGGGGCGCCGGCATCAACTACCAGTTCGGGCGCAAGGTGATGGTCGAGTTTGACTATACCTACCAGCCCTGGAGCAAGGCCAAATACCGCTATGCCGAAGATGCCGAGCACCTGCAGAGCTATGCCGACCGTAGCAAATATGCCCTCGGCATGCAGTATGTGCCCGACTTCCGTGGCAGCTATTTCAAGCGTGTCAACTACCGCCTTGGCGCTTACTGGTCAGACGACTACCTGAAACTGCGCGGCAACCAGTTGCGCGAGTACGGTATCACTGCCGGTTTCGGTTTCCCTGTGCCCGAGTTCAAGACAACCATCAACTTAGGTATAGAGTGGATGCACCGCCAGGCACACCCCAATCCGCTGGTCAAGGAGAATTATCTCAATATCACGATTGGTGTGAATTTCAATGAAATGTGGTTCCGTCAGAGCAAAATATATTAAAGCATAAGAAGAGGTCGATGCTGGCCTTGCCTGCCGCCGCAGTCCTTTCGTGGGCTGCGGCCACATTGTTGTGTGGCTGCGGCCAGGAGCAGAAGCGCTATGTGCCCAATGCCGTCGACGGAATGACGACCCCTACTATGACGACCACCGACGTGTCGACACTCATCAGCGACTCGGGCTATACGCGCTATCACCTTACGGCCCCGGTATGGTTGATGTTCGAAGATGCCGAGGAACCGTTCTGGCGGTTTCCGGGCGGCCTCGAGCTGCAACAGTACGACCTCGAGCTGCAGCCGTCGGCCAATGTTGTGTGCGACTCGGCTATCTATTACTCTCGCAAGCGCGTATGGCAGCTCGACGGTAATGTGGTGATGGTCAATACCGAAGCCGACTCCTTCCTGACCCAGCAACTGTTCTGGGACCAGAACTCGCGCAAAATCTATTCTGATTCCTTTATCCACATTGTGCGCACCGACCGCATCATCGAGGGCTACGGCTTTGAGTCAGACCAAAGTATGCGTTACTATAGCGTCCAGCATCCTACTGCCATCCTCCCCGTCGAGCGAAAGGCTAAGGCCGATACTACTGATAGCGTGACAGCCGACACAGTGGTCACCCCTGCCCGTCGCCGTCACCGTCAACGCCCGTCCGAGGCCGCCCGTGAGGCTGCAGCTGACACCGGCCTGAGGCTTTTCGACGGCACTAAGGTAACAGCCAAGCCCTTGCGCCGCTCTAATTAATACGAAACTTCAAATACCATATCTTCTGAAATGAGTGTCTCCGACCCGTCTATCTGGATAACCATAACCCTTGTGTCGCTCATACTCTCGGGCCTTTTCTCGGGAGTCGAGATGGCCTTTGTCACCTCTGACCGCGTGCGCGTGGAGCTCGATGTGAACAAGGGCGGTTTTATTGGCCGCATCATAAACCGATTTTACTCTAATTCAGAGCTGTTTATCTCTACCATACTCGTAGGCAACAACGTGGTGCTGGTAATCTATGGTATGGGTGCGGCGGCACTAATCGAGCCCCTGCTGGCGCAGGTTTATGACAACGAGGTGTTTATACTCCTTGGTCAGACGCTTATCTCGACCTTGGTCATACTGCTTACAGGCGAGTTCCTGCCAAAGACAATATTCGGCATTAATCCAAACGACTCGTTCAAGTTCATGGCTTTGCCGATGTACCTGTTCTATATCATCCTTTACCCCGTGTCGGCCTTCACCTCGTGGCTTTCGCGTATGCTGATGCGCCTGGTGGGTGTCAAGGATGCCGACAAGAAGATGCACCTAATCTCGGTCGGCGACCTCAACGACTATATCGAGGAAACTATCGACGACATGGAGGAGCAGAAACAGGAGGTCGACAACGAGGTCAAGATTTTCCGCAATGCCCTCGATTTCTCGTCGACACATGTACGCGACTGCATGATACCGCGCAACGAAATCGTTGCCATAAACATCGAGACCGGCACGCGCGAACAGCTCGTAGAGCTCTTTACCACCACGGGACGCTCGAAGGTAATTGTGTACCGCGACGATATCGACACCATTTTGGGCTATATACATGTGAGCGAACTTTTCGACCCGTCGGTTGACTGGAAGGAACGGATTAAACCTGTATTGTACACGCCCGAAAATCTCATGGCCAACACTATGATGCGCCGCCTGCTGCAGCAGAAACGCTCAATCGCCATAGTTATCGATGAGTTTGGCGGCACCGCCGGTATGCTGACCCTCGAAGACCTCATGGAGGAAATATGCGGCAACATCGAAGACGAGCATGACAACTCGGGCCTGACGGCGCGCGAGGTTGGCCCCGGCATATACGAGTTTTCGGGCCGTTGCGAAATCGCCGACATCAACGAGCGTTTCGGCTTCGAAATCCCCGAGGACGACAGCTATCAGACCGTCGCCGGATATATACTCCATACCACCGGCACCATACCGGCCCAGGGCGAGACTGTGATGATTGACCCCTTGCGCTTCGATATCCTCAAGAAGTCATCTAACCGTATCGAATTAATCCGCATCACCAAGGCTGTCGATAGTGCCGAGCCTGTTTCTGACTGAAATTTGCGTATGTAAAAAACTTATACTGTGTGTGATTTGTTGCTTACATATAACAACAAATCACGCACAAAATGAAAAAAACAATTCTGAGCCTCTTATTTCTGCCTGCTGTAATTGCCGGTTATGCTCAAACATCAGATTCAATCCCCGAACGTGCCGTCATCGTCTCCGGCGACCCGTCGCATCCCGACCATGTGGGCAATGTGGCCCTGATGTATTCACGTGCCAACCTGGCCTTCGAAGACCCTGCCGCCCCACGCTTCCTCTTCCTTGACAAAAAGGGTGCCGTGGCCCTCGGTATCGGCGGTTATGTAAAGGCTGTCGGCGAGTACGACTTCTGTGGAGCCGTGCCAAACAACGACTTCTATACCAACATGATACCTGTGCCGTTCGACCCGGCACAGCGTCAGAGGTTCGGAGCGACCGCCGCCAACTCTACGATATTTCTCAAACTCGTGACACGCCAGACCAAGGTCGGCCGCATCATAGTATATGTGCAAACCAACTTTACCGGCGACAATGGCGGCTACGGCCTGAAACTCAAACAGGCTTACGTGACTGTCGGGCATGTTACTGTAGGTAAGGCCCGTTCTACATTTGCCGACGGCCCGGCTATGGCCCCGACTATCGACGACGAAGGGCCCTCGGGACAAACTGCGGCAAAAAATATGATGGTGAAGTATGAAAGCCCGTCGTATGGCGGTTTCTCGTATGCCATTTCTGCCGAGCTGCCGTCGGCCGACTATACCTTCGCTGCCGACACGCGCAGCATCTCGCAGCGTTTCCCCGACATACCGGCACATATACAATATGCCTGGGACAAGGGCGACAGCCATATCCGCCTGTCGGGAATCCTGCGTCAGCTCAGTTACCGCGACGAGGCCGGTGCCGGCTCTAACCACTTCGCTACCGGTTGGGGCGTACAGGTGAGCACGATTGCCAATATTGCCGGAGGACTGAATTTCTTTGGCCACTATACCTATGGCAAAGGCATTGCCGACTATATCAACGACCTCAGCGGCGAGGGATACGACCTTATCCCTGACGGCCCCGACCGCCTAAAGGCTCCTGTCGGTACCGGATGGACGGCTGGTCTGCAATACAATTTCACCAAAGATTTCTTTATGTCGGCTTCGTATAGCCGCGCACAGCTCTACGACACCGCCGGCATGTCGGGCGACACATACCGCTACGGCCAGTATATCGCCGCAAATGCCTTCTACAATATCCTCGGCGACCTCCGCGTGGGTGTAGAGTACCTCCACGGCACGCGCAAGAACATCAGCGGCCAGAGCGGTAAGGCAAACCGCTTCGAAGCCATGGTGCAATATTCGTTTTAATAAACTTATACATCAATATCCAACGCCTGCGGAGTCATCTTCCCCCGCAGGCGTAATTTTTTTGCCCCATTTCAATATAAATTCCAAATATTTTGCAAATCAGCGAATAATCAGTAACTTTGGTGGAAAATATTTACTTTTAAACCTTTATGAGATTAATCTATATCATCACATTATTATGTCTGCTTACGGCTTGCGGTGGCCGACAAGTGGCGGAAAAACCTGATGAGGACAAGCTTAATGACAGTTCGGCGATTTCATCGATTACCGATTTGTTGGTTACAACTAATGTGTCAACACAGCCAATGGCTGTTGAAGATACATTGGAGTTCACCCCAAAAGCGGAAGTTGCCCTTTACGCTAAAAAATTTAATGCCAAAACAGAATGTGACTATTGGATAGTGGATTTAGCTTTAGAAAAAGACGGGGATTTGACTGTAAGTGAGCCTTATGACCCAATTGATTCAACAAAGATAGCCTATACCCCTCTATATAAATTGCATGTAACTATAACTGACAAACGAAAGAAAGAAGACAATATCCGAAATATATACATTACCCGCGAAATGTTGAATAATATATGGAATATAGAATCAGACATATTCCAAGAATTCGATTTTGTGTCGGGCAGCGCAGTTTCTTATACAAAAGATATAGTAAATTTGACTTGTGCCATGACTAAAACTGGCACTGATTGGGTGATGCATTATGGTTGTGCAATTGGTCCAGACTGTTTGAATTTATATTTAAGTCCACTCCCCGAAGAATACTACAGTGAAGATTGAACCAGATTAGTTTTAGACCAGTCCTTTGTTAAATATATTGGATGAAAGCAAGAGATTTATTCAATCGAATTGTATCCGATATAGAGGCGGCCAATATTCTGCCCGGATACAAATTTCGCAAACGCGACTCAAGGTTTATTTTTAAAACCGAATGGGGACAGTTCTTTGTAGAATTAGACCATTATAGTTTCTATGGAGAATCTGTTTGTATCCGTCCCGTATATGAAGTGCGTTATGACATTCTCCATAAGTGGACAGAGATATTCAGCAAATTGTCTAAGATTGACCATCGAGACAGAAGTACGTTCTTTTCTGAGATAAATTTCGCCTATAAAAAATCATTTGAATTCATTCAAGACTGCACTAATTATCAGGAAGAGTGTACGAGCCTTATAAATACGCTGAAAACCGTTATGGAGTATACGCAACAGGCCTATGCCACTATGGAAAAAGCATTTGAGAAGGAAATACTCCCCATTCTTCAAGGTAAAGCAGAACTGCCTAATATTGCTGCGGAATGGGCATTTCATTATCTGGCAATGTGTCTTCTCTGCGCCCCAGAGAGATATAAAGAATTCAAGGCGATGGTTCTCAAACGTTTGGAAGAGCTTAATAACCGTAACGAACCGAATGTAATAAAATATTACGCAGACTTAGACAAGATACTGGCATATCTTGAAACTCCGGGCACTCTTAAACTATGATTACTTAAGCCGGTTTTGGTATTTGCTGTGTCGTGTCTTGGGCTGATTGTTGACGGCAGAGGATGGGCTATTAATTTCTTGCTTTGTGGTTTCAGAAAATTTGCGTATTTTTGCACGTTTAAAACTACAAAGTATTCTACGCAGTGGAAACAAAGTACATTTTCGTCACCGGTGGCGTTGTGTCGTCTCTCGGAAAAGGCATTATTTCGTCATCGCTGGCCTGTCTGCTCAAGGCTCGTGGCTTCCGTGTGACAATCCAGAAATTTGACCCGTATATCAATATCGACCCGGGCACCCTCAACCCATACGAGCATGGAGAGTGCTATGTCACCGAAGACGGCCACGAGGCCGACCTCGACCTGGGGCACTACGAGCGTTTTACCAACGTGCGCACATCGCGCGCAAACAATGTTACCACCGGCCGAATATACCAGGCGGTGATTGACAAGGAGCGCCGTGGCGACTATCTCGGCAAGACCGTACAGATAGTGCCGCATATCACCGACGAAATCAAGCGTAATGTAAAATATCTCGGCAACACGGGCAATTACGATTTCGTAATCACCGAAATAGGCGGCACCGTGGGCGATATCGAGTCGCTGCCTTACCTCGAGGCCGTGCGTCAGTTGCGTTGGGAGTTGGGCCGCAACAGCCTCTGCGTGCACCTGACCTACGTGCCCTTTATCGCCGCCGCCCAGGAGCTCAAGACCAAGCCGACCCAACACTCGGTGAAGGCCCTGCAGGAAGTCGGCATACAGCCCGACATACTGGTGCTGCGCACTGAAAAGGAAATATCGCCGGAGATGCGTCGCAAGATTGCCCTTTTCTGCAATGTCGCCCCCGATGCCGTGGTGCAGTCGAAAGATGTAAACTCAATCTACAAGGTGCCACTGATGCTTCACGCACAGCATGTCGACGAGATTGTGCTGCGCAAGACCGGAGTGCCCGTCGAGGGCGAACCGCACATGCAGCCGTGGCTCGACTTCATCGACAAGATGGACCATGCCACCGAGACCGTGACTATCGGCCTTGTGGGCAAGTATGTCGAGTTGCAGGACGCCTACAAGTCAATCAGCGAGGCCCTCTTCCATGCCGCCACATACGCCGGGCACAAGCTCAAGCTGGTATATATACACTCCGAAAAACTCACCGAGGCCAATGCCGACGAGCGTCTCGGCTCGATGGACGGCGTGATTATCGCCCCCGGTTTCGGCCAGAGGGGCATCGAGGGCAAGTTTGTGGCCCTGCGCTGGTGCCGCGAACACGATGTGCCCACCTTTGGTATATGCCTGGGCATGCAGTGCATGGTCATAGAGTTTGCGCGCAACGTGCTCGGCCTCGAAGGTGCCAACAGTACCGAGATGGACCACGCCACAGCCCACAATGTCATCGACCTTATGGAAGAGCAGAAGAACATCTCGAACCTCGGTGGCACCATGCGCCTCGGGGCCTACGACTGCACCCTGCGCCACGACTCGCTTGCCGCCAAAGCATACGGCACGCAGCATATACGCGAACGCCACCGCCACCGCTACGAGTTTAACAACGACTACCGCGAGAGCTTCGAAAAAGCCGGCATGGAGTGCGTCGGCGAGAACCCGGGCACTCACCTGGTCGAGGTGGTAGAGATGCCCTCGAAGCGCTGGTATCTCGGCACGCAGTATCACCCCGAATATTCGAGCACGGTATTGAGCCCCAGCCCGATTTTCCGCTCATTCGTCGATGCAGCTATCGCTTATCATAACGAACACCAAGTATAAAGAATGGATAAAAACACGATTACCGGCCTTGTCCTTATGGCCGCCGTTATGTTTGGCTTCCTTTGGCTGAGCAAGCCCGACCAGGCCGAACAGACTGAAAGCACGCGCCAAGAGCAAGCCACTGCCGCCAACAGCAACACACAGACCGACGCTACCGTCGCCCTCACGCCGGCCGACAGCACTGCCCTTGCCGCCACCGTGCGCTCGATGGGTACGCGCAATGCCGACGGCAGCTACACCTTTAGCAACGATAGTTTCAACCTTACCCTCGACAGTCTCGGCACCCTCGGCGGCACCTACACCGCCGGCGATGTGACCGTGGGCATCAACGACCTTACCGCAGGCCGCACGGCCTTCGATGCCAAGGCCCTTGCCGAAGCAGCCGCCAAGGTCAAGGAACTGACAGTCAACGCTGCCAAATATGCCGGCTTTGCGAAATACCTTTCGGGCGAGAACAAGGAGTTCGTTCTCGAGAACGAACTCGTCCGCGTCACCCTGTCGAGCCGTGGCGCCATGGTCGACCAGGTAGAGCTTAAGAAATACGACACCGAGGTCGGCGGCGACACCACCACCGTCAAACTTTTCAACCCCGCGACCGACAGCTATGGTTTTCGTTTCCTCACCCACGACCAGCGTCTCGATACACGCGACTTCAACTTTGCCGGCGAGGCCGAGGGCGACAGTGCCGTCTACTTCGCCATGCGCCCTGCCGACGGGGCAGAGTGGGGCATACGCTATACACTTGCCAAGGACGGTTATACCGTGCGCATGGATGTCGTTCAGAAGGGCATGGCAGCCGTTCTTCCGGCTAACACGGCCTCGATGAATTTCGACTGGCACCAGAAGATGGGCCGCAACGAGCTTGGCCGCACTTTCGAAGAGCGCAACAGCGCGATATACTACAACTATATCGGCGAAGGCGTGGAAGACCTCGATGCCAATGGCGACGACAGCGAAAGCCTCAACGGCCGTCTGCGCTGGGTGGCCTTCAAAAACCAGTTCTTCTCGAGCGTCATCATAGCCCGCGACTGCTTCAGCAGCGCCGAACTCAGCAGCACCGACCTCAAGAATACCGACTATCTCAAAGATATGACCATGGGCGCCACACTGCCCTATACAGTGACCGACGGCACTGCTGCAAGTTTCGACTGGTACTTCGGCCCCAACGACTACCCGATTCTTTCCGACCTCGACGACACGCTGGGTTACGACGACGACCTGTCGCTGACGCGCCTCATACCACTTGGCTGGGGCCTCTTCCGCTGGATTAATACGCTGATTATCATACCCGTGTTTACATTCCTCGGCTCGTTTATCAGCAACTACGGCATCATTATCCTGCTGCTGACAATCTTTATCAAGCTCATCATCTTCCCCTTCACCTTCAAGAGCTTCAAGAGCCAGGCCAAGATGCGTGTGCTTGCCCCAGAAATCAAGGAAATCAACGAGAAATATCCCAACCAGGAAGACGCGCTCAAGCGTCAGCAGGAGACCATGGCCCTCTACAGCCGTGCCGGTGCCAGCCCCTTCTCGGGGTGTCTGCCCATGCTGCTGCAGATGCCGGTGCTGATTGCCATGTTCTCGTTCTTCCCCTCGGCAATCGAGCTGCGCGGCCAGTCGTTCCTGTGGGCGCACGACCTGTCGGCACCCGACACCATTTTCACTCTGCCCTTCACCATACCCTTCTATGGCAACCACGTGAGCCTCTTCTGCCTGCTCATGACCATCGTCAACATTATATATATGAAGGTAAGTATGCAGAGCCAGCCTACCAGCCAGGGTATGCCGGGCATGAAGATGATGATGTATATCATGCCGGTGATGTTCCTCTTTATCTTCAACGACTACGCCTCGGGCTTGAGCTACTACTACTTCCTGTCGCTGCTGATTACCATCGTGCAGACATGGATTTTCCGCCGTGTCATTGATGAGAAGAAGGTGCGCGAACAGCTCCTTGCCAATGCCCGTAAGCCGCGTAAGAAGAGCGGTTGGATGGCGCGCCTCGAAGAGGCAAGCCGCCAGGCCCAGGCCGCCCAGCGCCAACAGCAGCAGGGTGGTGGTAAGCGTCGCCGCTAAGGTGGACATAAACTTCAATAGGAGCTATTCGGGTAGTCATGGCTCCATACAGTAATAATCCTCGGAGAGGATGCAAACGGCTTAAAACATGTCGTTTGCGACCTCTCCGAGGTCTTTTGTCTTAGAGATTCTTAGTTACCCCACCAATAATGGTGGGGCTACCCACAAAAGCGTCGTCTCCGACGACTTCTCATTTTGACACATCCTCACGACAGGTCGGTGAACAAACTGAACATACCCGGCAAGTCTTGTTTCCCTATGCCTGCGCCTATTGATAAAAGCCTCGACTTAATATATAATATATTAAATACCAAGTATATATAATAACATATAATGGTCGAGGCAGTTGCTATGGTGACGTTGAGACCCTTCGACCAATAGTTGTTTGCACTGTTCGGTTCGTTCGATTTGTTCGTAGTGTTCACTTTGTTCATTTTGTTCAACATGGCGCGACAGTGAACAAAGCGAACAGACTGAACACTATGAACACGGTTATATCACCTTATGTACTTTTTGACCTTTTGCCTTTATGTTTCTTCATATCACCGAGGTAAATAGCTTGCCACGTGTCCGGGGCTGCAGTTAAACTTTTTGCGTGTGGGTGTGTTTATAATCTGACAAATAATTTTTTCTTTTGTTAAATATTGTCTATATTTGCAGTGTAAGATTACAAATAATTATCCATTATGCAAATCTCTAACCGTGTAGAGTCTCTCGCCGTGTCGCAGACTCTGGCCATGTCGCAAAAAAGTGCCGAATTGAAAGCACAGGGCGTAGATGTCATCAACCTCAGCGTTGGCGAACCCGATTTCAACACCCCCTCGCACATCAAGGCTGCCGCAGTCAAGGCTATCGAAGACAACTACAGTTTCTATAGCCCGGTGCCCGGCTATATGAGCCTGCGCAAGGCCATAGCCGACAAGCTCTCGCGCGAGAACGGGCTGCACTACGACCCGGCGCAGATTGTCGTGGGCAACGGTGCCAAGCATGCCCTGGCCAACGTAATCATGGCCACCATCAATGCCGGCGACGAAGTCATAATACCTACCCCGGCATGGGTGAGCTATCTCGAGCTTGTAAAACTTGCCGAGGGCAAGCCTGTGTTGGTCGCTACGGGGCTTGACCAGGATTTCAAGATTACCCCTGCGCAGCTCGAGGCTGCCATAACTCCGGCGACCAGGGCTATCATCATGTGCTCGCCCTCTAACCCGACGGGCAGCGTGTATAGCCGCGAGGAACTGCAGGCCCTTGTCGATGTCTTCGAGCGTCACCCCCAGGTGCTTGTCATAGCCGACGAAATCTACGAGCACATACTCTATACCGGCGGCGACTTTGTGTCGCTTGCCTCGTTCGATGCCATTGCCGACCGCACCGTCGTAATCAACGGCGTGTCGAAGGCATACGCCATGACCGGCTGGCGTATCGGCTACTGCGCCGCCCCCGTGCAGTTGGCCAAGGCCATAAGCAAACTTCAAGGGCAGATGACATCGGGAGCATCGTCTATCGCCCAGAAGGCTGCCGAGGCTGCCTATACCGGCCCGCAGGAGTGCGTAGAAGAGATGCGCCGTGCCTTTGAGCGCCGCCGCGACCTGGTTGTGCGTCTGGCCCGTGAAATCCCCGGTCTCGGTGTCAACGAGCCCCAGGGAGCCTTCTACCTCTTCCCCGAAGTCAGTGCCTACCTTGGTACCACGGCGCCCGACGGACGCGCAATCACTACCGACTCCGACCTGGCCATGTACCTGCTCGAGGTCGGCCATGTGGCGACTGTTGCCGGTGCCGCATTCTGCGCCCCGGGTTACATACGTCTGAGCTACGCCACCTCCGACGAAAACCTTGTCGAGGCCATGCGCCGCATAAAATCGGCCTTGCAAGAGCTACGTAAGTGTTAAATTGATACAAGTTTTAAGTTAAAATAGTTAAAGTTTGCCCTCGTGGCGAAAAAAGTGTCGCGAGGGCAAACTTTGTAACGAAATTTTAACTTTCTTTGTGGTCGGAAATGCGCCGGCACACCAGATGCCGACTCCGGAGTCTCGCTCCGGCTTAATCATACTTACTATTGTCAAATATTAACATACAATGAAAAACATGGCCGGGGCTTGAAACATCAGTCTCGCGGCCGACAACATAAACACAACTTTTTTCACGCGCCGCCAATATTGCGGCTCAAAAGAAATAGCTCCCTCATCAAACTACATAGAGATTATATTCAAACAAAAATTAACTTAAAATCCCCTTGCATGAAGAACATTTGTTCCCAAATGACGCGGAAGGCTTGGCTGGCCCTTGTGATGGTGCTCTGCCTGTCGTTCCCGGCATTAGCGCAAAAAATCACGGTCACAGGTACCGTGATAGAGCCTGAAGGCGAGCCTGCAATAGGCGCCAGCGTTACGGTTAAGGGCCAGTCGGGTTTCGGCGTGGCCACCGATTACGACGGTAACTATTCTATCCAGGTTGCTCCCGACGCCGTGTTGGAGTTCTCGTATGTCGGTTGCGACACACAGGAAGTGCCTGTCGGCAACCGCACCGTGATTAACGTAAAACTCGTCGCCAACTCGACCATGCTCAACGAGGTCGTGGCTATCGGCTACGGTACTGTCAAGAAAGAAGACGCCATCGGTTCTGTGGCTGTTGTCAAGCCCGACGAAATCGAGGCCGGCCTTGCCACCTCGGTACAGGACATGCTCGTTGGCCAGACCCCGGGCGTGGTAGTTACCACCAAGGGCGGCCCGTCAGGAGAATCTAATATCCGTATCCGTGGCGGTGCCTCGCTGTCGGCAACCAACGACCCTCTGATTGTGCTCGACGGTGTGCCCCTGTCGCAGTCGACCCTCAAAGGCCTGGGTACGACACTATCGATGATTAACCCCGAGTCGATTGAGTCGATGACCATCCTCAAGGATGCATCTGCAACTGCAATCTACGGTACACGTGCATCTAACGGTGTGATTATCATCACCACCAAGAAGGGCGTCAGCGGCAAGCCCCAGGTCACATTCACAGCAAACATGTATGTCGACTATGCCCGCAAGCTGACCGATGTTCTCGACGGCAACGAATACCGCGACCTCATAATCAGCAAGTTCGGCGAGGGCTCGACACAGGCAGCTGCCCTTGGCAACGCCAATACCGACTGGCAGAAAGAAATATTCCGCACAGTCGTAAGTCAGGACTACTCACTCGCCGTAGCCGGTTCGCTTGCCAAAGTGCTTCCCTACCGCGTTGACGCAACATATACCCGCAACAACGGTATCCTCAAGAAATCAGACATGGACCGTGCCACTGTGGGCATCACCCTCAACCCGACTTTCGGCAACCTCAAGGTAAATGCCAAAGTCACCGGCTATTACGTGCACAACAACTGGGGTCAGACCGATGCTATCGGCCAGGCTGTGGCTTTCGACCCGACATCTCCCGTACGTACTAATATTCCTATTTCCGGTGGTACGGCTGCCGGCATGTATGGCTATCTTTGGAACGGCTATAGCGAGCCCTACTCGGTGTCGGGCGGACAGGCCAACCTTGCCAATGATGCGACTTATAACCCGGTGGGCACTATCGACCAGACAAGAAACTGGTCAAATGTCTACCGCTCTAACGGCAACTTGCAGCTTGACTATTCCTTCCCCTTCCTGCCCGAGCTGCGTGCCAACCTCAACCTTGGCTACGATGTGACAAAGAGTGATGACTACAAGGAAATCGAGGGCAACTCGCACATGGCCTGGAAGGCCCACAGCAACTACGGCGGTGCATATCGCGAACACGAATACCAGTTCCGTCAGAACATGCTTCTCGAGTTCTACCTCAACTATAAGAAGGAATTCGAGGCCATCCACTCTAACCTCGACGTGACAGCCGGTTACACCTGGAACCGCGAACGCAACAAGGGTTGGAAACTCGGTGCCGACTCAGAGGTCGGCGAGGCCATGACAGCCGGCCTGCTCAACCCCGTCCTCAATTCCGACGGCAGCTACAACCTCAACTGGTCGAATACCGAGAGCCAGATTGGCAAAGTATTCAAGACTGACCCCAATAGCGCCGACGGCAACTACCACTGGAAGAACCACCTGCAGCTACTCTCGTTCTTCGGCCGTGTAAACTACACCTTCAAAGACCGCTACCTGTTGACCGCCACCCTCCGTGCCGATGCCACCTCGCGCTTTAGCAAGGACAACCGCTGGGGCTACTTCCCCGCCGTGGCCCTTGGCTGGCGCATCAGCGAAGAGTCGTTTATGGAAGGCGCACGCAGTTGGTGGAACGACCTCAAGCTCCGCGCAGGCTGGGGCGAGACCGGCCAGCAGTCTATCGACAACTTCTATAACTGCTATACCCCGACCTATATACCCTCGCAGCCCGGCTCGTTCTATCCCAACGGCATGGGCGGCTGGCTGATTCCCGCTTTCCCCGACGGTTATAACTCTGACCTGACATGGGAAACGACCGAGACATGGAACGTCGGCCTCGACTTCGGTTTCATGAACAACCGCATCAGCGGTACCGTAGAATACTATCTGCGCAAGACCCGCGACCTGATTTCGAGGGTTGCCGTACCCGCCGGCTCGATGACTGTAGCCCAGATTTATCAGAACATCGGCGATATGGAGAACTACGGTATCGAATTTGCCATCAATGCCAAACCTATTGTTACCGACGACTTCGTGTGGAATCTGAGCTACAACGTAGGCTGGAACCACAACCGCATTACCAACCTCAACGGCCTTACCTTCGAGGTAGGCGGTGGTTTCGGCGGTACAGGCGGTAACTGCCAAATCCAGAAAGAAGGCTACCCGGCAAACTCGTTCAACCTCTACCAGCAGGTTTACGATGCCGACGGCAAACCTATCGAAGGTGCGTATGTCGACCAGAACGGCGACGGCCAGATTGACAGCCACGACCGCGTTGTCAACCACAGCAAAGACCCCAAGGTGACAATGACATTCGCTTCGAATTTCCGCTATAAGAACTGGGATTTTGGCTTCACCCTGCGTAGCAGCCTCGGCCAGTATGTATATGCCGCAGCCCTGCGTGGCGGCACAGCTACCGACGCCCTCTACCGCAACAACCAGCTCGGAAACCTCTTCAAGTCGGACGTTTACTTCAACACAAACCACAACGAGTCAGACTACTGGCTGAGAAATGCAAACTTTGTACGCTGCGACAATATCACCCTGGGCTATACATTCGACAACCTGCTCAGAGAGAAACTGCGCCTGCGTCTCTTTGCCGCCGTGCAAAACCCCTTCGTTATTACCAAGTACAAGGGTCTCGACCCCGAGGTATTCGACGGTGTAGACAACAATATCTACCCCCGCGCCACAACATGGTCGCTTGGCCTGGTCGCAAACTTCTAAGGTTTAATACTCAAAGACTACCAACATGAATTTCAAAAAATATATTCTCTTTGGCGTCGCAGCCATGGGCATGGGCCTTACCTCTTGTATAGGCGACCTCGACCTCAAGCCCAACGACCCCAACCTGGTCAACCCGAGCGACCCTAACTTCGCCGACAACTCGCTGGCCATGTGCTACACGGGTATCGCTGTGTCGGGCTATAATGGCCCAACTACGTCGTTTATCGATATCGAGGGCCTCGATGCCGGTTCGTCGGCATATCTGCGCCTCTTGTTCACACTCAACGAGTTTTCTTCCGACGAACTCGTGTGGATTTGGCCCGATGCCGGTGTAGTAGATATTGTTACCAACTCTTGGTCGCAGTCTAACCTCATGGTCAGCGGCACATATTACCGCCTGTTGAGCCATATCTCAATCTGTAACCAGTATCTTGCCAATACGGCAGGCGCTTCTGCCCCCGACGCTATCGAAAAACGTGCCCAGGCCCGCGTGCTGCGCGCATATTCATATTACAATATGCTCGACCTCTTCGGCCAGTCATCGTTTACTACCGAGGAGACCCTTGGCCAGGACCCTGTGCAGATTTCTCGCAAAGACCTTTTCACCTGGCTTGAGACCGAACTCAAAGAGATTGTAGACCAGAAGCTGATTGCCGAAAACCCTGTCTATGGCCGTGTAGGTCTCGACGGTGCCGAGGGTCTGCTTGCACGTCTCTATCTCAATGCCGAGGTGTTCACGGGCGAAGCTCGTTGGGAAGACTGCCAGAAACGTTGTGAGAATATCATTGCCCGTCACCAGGGCGGTGGCTACCAGGGCTCGGGCCTCGCCGAGAACTATCTCTACCTCTTCTCTGCCGATAACGAGAAATATATGCCTGGCGGCGGTAACAAGGCCGAAAACGAAATCCTCTTCGGTATCGCTTACGACGCCGACATGACCCAGAGTTTCGGCGGTTCGTCGTTCGTCGTTGCTGCCACATTGTCGAACACCCACTACCTTATCCGCCAAAACTACGGTTGTTCGGGCGAGTGGTCGTGTATCCGTGGCATACAGCAGATGGCCGAACGTTTCTATGGCCTCGACAATGATGTCCGCGATAATCTGTGGCTCCGTGGTGTCAAACCCGCAGGCGTCGTAACCGACGCTGACGGCAATCCTGTCCTCAATGCCGACGGCAAAGAGCAAAAATATGATGCCGAAGACTATAGCGACAAGTTTGCCGGCTTTACCGGCGCGTGGGCCACTACCGGCGGCAACGCGATTATAAAGGTCACTAACCGCCGTCCAAAACCGTCGACGCTCAACGATGCCAATATCCCCGAGGAATATCGTGGCTGGGACTTCACACAGCAGGCCGACGGCTCATGGGTTCCCAATTTCCCTGCAACTCCGTACTCGTCGACCGACTGGCCGATTATCCGTCTTGCCGACATTTACCTGATGTACACCGAGTGCTATATCAACGGTGGTGCCGGTTCGAGCCAGAAGGCCCTCCAGTATATCAACTATGTGCGCGGCCGTGCAAAGGCTCCCGCATTCGGTATAATCGACCTGACCAAGAAGAACCTCATGGACGAACGCTCACGCGAACTCTACTGCGAGGGCATACGCCGCACCGACCTCGTGCGCAACGGCATGTTTGCTGGCCCGACACAGACCGTATGGCAGTTCAAGGGTTCTATCGACTCGCCCGACGGCACACGTATCGACGAGAAATACAACCTGTATCCCATTCCTAACGCCGTGCTCAACTCGCAGCCCGACTTCAAGCAGAACCCCGGATATTAATTTACGAGCTTACATAAAGACTATATAATGAAAAAGATATCAACTATATTCGCTATGGCGGCTGTCGTGCTGGGCATGAGCTCGTGTAGCGAGACCTGGGATGACAACCCCGTTGTCAAGACCCACGAGGGCATACAAGAGGCAGCGTTCCTCAACACCCCTGTGATGCAGGACATGCCCATCATGATTACCGAGGAAAACCGCGACGGCAGTTTCCACCTCACCTGTTCGCAGCCCGACTTCGGCTACGCCGCATCGGCAGCATACAACGTGCAGGTGTCGCTTACTGAAGACTTCGCCAAATATAAGGAAATCAGCCAGCAGTTCTTCGACTGTTCGCAGATTAACCCCCTCAACAAAGACGTGGCCTCAATCCTCGAGGAGCTGGCCGGTGTCAAGTCGGAAGAAGACCTGCCCCTGCCTTATACCAAGGTCTATATGCGCCTGAGGGCCTATATCCCACAGACCGAGGCTAATACTACCTACATATCGAACGTGGTAAGCTTCAACGCCGTTTCTGCCGACTATCTCGCTATTTGGGTTGCCGATGTGCCTGTCAACATGTATCTGCGCGGCGGTTTCCCCGATACCGGCGGTTGGGAGGCGATTGAGAAATATCGCTTCATGACAGGTCCCGAAGAGAACACCTGGGTAACCAACACCATTACCATACCGGCAGGTACCGAGTTTAAGGTAGCCGACCCGAGCTGGGGCCCCTGCAACTGGGGCGCGCCCAAGTCTGGCGACACCACCATCAAGGTCAACGAGCCGTTTACCCTCAATACCGACCCAGCCGACGGCGGCCCGGCAAATATCAAGCTCGGCGAGGAATTTACCGGCATTGCCCATTTGTCGCTCAATAACGGTGTATATACTCTGACACTGGCTACTACCAACTAAAAAACATTCCCCATCATCCACGCTCACACTTCAAAAGGTGTGGGCGCGGATAAAGCGGATACTTTTAATTTCGAAAAAGAATAAAGATGAAGAAACTTAGCATATTGATGCTTGGCCTGCTGGGTATGTTTGCCGCTTCGTGCGACGATGCCCCCGAAGCACCCAAGCCCCAGGAAAACCCGCAGGAGCCAATCTTCGCTGTCGGAGATATCACCTCGGCCACCGATGGTGTCCTTGCCTCGGCTGCTGTGCTCGACCTCGAAAGCTATCGCGAAAAGAGCGGCATACCCGTTATGAAAGCTCCCGAGACCAAGAACCTGCCCGAAGGCGCAGTCGTGTCGTATAAGGTGCAGCTTTGCGCCGCGCAGGATTTCTCGGGCAAGATTATGACTCTCGACACCAAGGTCGCCGACGACGGAGTATATACTGTAGACCCCTTCGAGTGGGACGCTGCCCATGTGGCCCTTTTCGGTAAGAGCCCCAAGGTAAAGACGGCATATTACCGCGTGCCGGTCTACGTGGTGCTCGACGGCAGTAACTACCGCTACGACTCCGACAGCTATTATGCTGCCTCGGGTACGATAGAGGAAACATGCATGGACCAGGGCTTCGTAATCGAGAACGCCTATTACTTTATCGGCAACCTCACCGACTGGGCTTTGGCTACCACTTATCCCTTCGTTCACCAGTCTGAAAAGGATGTTTACGACGACCCCGTCTTCGTTGCTACCTTCAAGGTTCCTCAGGAGGTGCTCGATGCCAACGGTGGTGGCTGCTATTGGAAAATCGCTCCCCAGTCGGCAATCGACAGCCAGGAGTGGACTACCGTGGTCGGCCCCGAGACCGACGGCGACACCTCGCTCAAAGGCAAGCTCACCGACAATAATCCCCAGGCAGGCAAAATCACCGAGGCCGGCAACTACAAGATGACTATCAACATGGAGAGCATGGAATATACCATCGAGAAGCTGCTCCGTCCCGAATACCTCTACACTCCCGGTGGTGCCAACGGCTGGAACCAGGAAAATTCTGCCTGGATGCAATATGACAAGAAGAATGAGAAGTCTAAGGGCTACTACGGCCTCTTCCCCGTTACCGCCGCTGGCTTCAAGGTTAGCTTGGAGAAAAAGTGGAACAACGCTACCGACTATGGTGCAGAGACCGAGGACCCCGCCGACGAAGGCACGCTCGTACTCGGCGAGGCTGCCAAGAACATCCATCCTGCCGCCCCCGGCATGTACTGGATGTCGGTTCAGTACGACGATGAGCAGGGCATCCTCACGACCTACAAGATGACTGCAATCACCCGTGTAGGTGTTATTGGTTCGTTCGCAGCCTCTGGCTGGGGTTCCGACGTGGCCATGACGGCTAACGACGACATGACTGTATGGACTGCCGAGGTCGAGCTTGCCAAAAACAATGAGTGGAAAGTCCGCTTCAACAACGGCTGGGACATAAGTCTCGGTGGCGAGAAAGACAACATGGACCACGCCATACTCGACGGTGACAACTACAAAGTTGCCGAGGACGGTACCTACGTAATCACGCTCACCGTTCAACCCGGCATCCCCACCATCACCTGCGTGAAGAAGTAAGCATCCTCACCCCATAAACACCATCCCCCGGCGCCCCCCTCGCCGGGGGATTTTTTTTTGATTAATAAGTCATATAATGGCTCAAGCCGAAATGGCGGTGCATCAATTTATAAATGCAGAGGGAAAAAACAGTCGAAGACTGTTCCTTTATGAAACCTCACCCTTACGCAGTTGGGTGGGGAAGTGACCGCCCCCCCCACAATAAAGGTCGAAGGCCTTTCCATTGTTTTTCAAATATATATCGATTGGGTAGTATCTTCGACACTAATCGTCTGATGAGAGATACATCCCCCGGCCAACTTCGTAAGGCCGGGGTTACGGCAAAGTAATGCTCTTCGAGCATTTTTTCTGATGCACCGTGATTTCGGCTTGACCCCAAATTTAGCTGTCGGGATATCTTGAACTTTAAGCAGCCGGGGTTGTTTTTGATATTAAAGACATCGCATTATGGCTATAGATATTACGACAAAAAAATATGTGACGGGCTTGATGAATTTCGGCGTCATAGCCTTGTCTATTGTGTTGATAATATGGATTTCGCTCGATACTTTCGAGTCGCAAAACATATTGCAGGACTATCGTTACATGCACTTCCAGTTCTGGGTGTGCCTCTTTTTTGTATGCGATTTTTTCGTGGGCTTGTATTTTGCCAACGACAGGCTGACGTTTTTCAGGCGACATATCATATTCTTATTGCTCTCAATCCCCTATATCAATATCATAAGCTGGCTCAATATCGAGCTGAGCCACGATGCGGCCTATTTCGTGCGCTTCATACCGCTTGCCCGTGGCGCCCTGGCAATGTCGATAGTGCTGGGCTACCTGTCGTCTAACCCCGTGTCGAGCCTCTTCCTGTCGTACTTGTCAATCATAGTGATGGTCACGTATTTTTGCTCGTTGATATTTTATCAGCGGGAGTGTGGCTTAAACCCCGAGGTGCACACCTATTGGACGGCACTGTGGTGGTCGGCAATGAATATGACAACCGTAGGCTGTAACATATCGCCGGTTACGCCATCGGGCAAGATTATAGCCGTCATACTGCCCATGTGCGGCATGATAATCTTCCCCCTCTTCACGGTATATCTGACCGACTACGTGACGCGCCTGGTCAAAAAAGGCAGAGAAAAAGAATAATGTTGAATGGGGAATTTTGAATGTTGAATTTCGCTGTCAGCCTTTCTCAGACGCAACAATTCAACATTCAAAATTACAAATTCAACATTCCGTCAAACTCCTTCCTCTACAGTCCATACAAAGGCGCGGAGGCCGAGCTTGGGTCGCTCGGCATTGAATTGTCGCAGCTTTTCGAGCACGGTTGCCACGCGACTGTCTTCGACCATGGTCATTATGGCGCCTGCCAGCGATGGCCACGCATGGCTGCCGTAGTGCGGTTCGCCGTCGACGCTGCCACGCCCTTTGACTTGCTCCCACGAGGTGAAGCCACGGCAGTTGCTGCGCTCGAGCATTTCGACTATGCGTTCGTAGTGTGCCTGGTCGTAGGCGATAAATATGGCTTTCATCGTTTTATTTTTTGAGTTTATGAAGTTTGCGGCGTTGGTTCTTGATGCCCTGCGAGGCAAATACGCAGTAGAGCACGGGCACGAAGAGCAGCGTGAGTATGGTCGAGAATGTGAGACCGCCGATGACGGCAGTACCCATCGGGCGCCACATCTCGGCACCCTGGCCCGTGCCGACAGCCATCGGCACCATGCCGAGAATGGTTGTCAGCGTGGTCATGACCACTGGGCGCAGACGCGACTCGCCGCCGTTGATGACGGCGCGGCGTATCGACATGCCGCGTTCGCGGTTGAGCGAGATATAGTCGATGAGCACGATGCCGTTTTTAACCACGATACCGATAAGCATGATTGCGCCTATCATCGACATGACGTTGAGCGTATGTCCGGTGAGCCACAGTATGATGAACACGCCCGAGAAGGCGAAGAGCAGCGAGGTCATGATGATGCCTGGGTAGGTGTAGCTCTCGAACTGTGCCGCCATGACGATATAGACAAGTATGATGATGAGCACGGCCAGCACGAGCAGGTCGCTAAACGAGTCCTGTTGGTCCTCGTAGCTGCCCGAGAGCTGTATGTTGATACCCTGGGGTATGTCCATCTTGTCGATTTTCTTCATCGACGCCTCTACAATTTGGCTCATCGGCACGTCTTGCACCACGGTGCTGACGGTGACAATCCTCTCGCGGTCTTTGCGCTCGATAGTAGGGGGTGTGAAGCGTTCGACCACCTTGCCCACGTCGCGCACGCGCACAGCCTTGCCGGCCGAGTTGTAGATGAGTATGTTCTCGATGTCGGCGAGCGACGTGCGGTTTTCGGGCGCATACATCACCTTGATGTCGTATTCCTCGCCGTCCTCGCGGAACTGCGATGCCAACTGGCCGTTGATGCGGTTGCGCAGATATGTTGCCGCCGTCGACAGGTTGAGGCCGTAGAGGGCTAATTTCTCGCGGTCGAAGTCGACCTGGTATTCGGGCTGATAGTCCGAGCGCGATATGATGACGTCGGCTGTGCCCGGGATTGACAGCAGGGCTGCCTGCAGCTTGCGTGCCACAGAGTCGGTCTCGTTGAAGTCGTAGCCGTATATTTCGTAGTCGATGGTCGACTGTCCGCCCATGCCCATGCCGCCGACGCTTACCTGGGCCTTCTTGAACTCGGGGAAGTCGCGCAGGTCGCGGCGCATAAGCCCGGCAATCTCGGTGATGCTGCGGTCGCGTTCGCCCGGGTCGGTAAGGCGTATGTTCATCGATATGATGTGGGGGCCGTTGTCGCTGAGCGAGGCGAAAGTGTTGTCGCTCGATGCCGTGCCGGTGGTATAGTTGATAATCTGGATTTCGGGATATTTCTCACGCCAGAGCTCTACGAGCCGCGCCGTGCTCTCTTTCGACAGCTCCACACGTGTGCCTATGGGCATTTCGAGGCTCACGCGCATACGGGCGTCGTCGGCAGTGGGGAAGAACTCGGTGCCCACCTGGCGTACCAGGAAGAGCGACCCGATGAAGATACCCATGCAGACAAGGAAGGTCACTAATTTGTGGCCCACAACCCATGCAAGCATGCGGCCGTAGCCACGGTCGAAAGCATCGAGACCCTTGTTGATGGGTGTGAACAAGACGGTGTAGAGTTTGCCGTGATGGTTGACGCGGCGCAGCAGCAGCGAACAGAGCATCGGAGTGAGCGACAGGGCGCAGACCGTAGATATAATCATCATGATAGTCACCATCCATCCGAGCTGGCGGAAGAGCACGCCCGTCATGCCCGTGACGAGCGTCAGGGGGAAGAACACGGCAATAAGTGTCAGGGTCGACGCTATTACCGACACCGCCACCTCGTTAGTACCGTGCACGGCGGCCTGCCTGGGGTCGGAGCCGCGTTCGATATGCGTTGTCACGTTTTCGAGCACCACTATGGCGTCGTCGACCACCATGCCGATAGAAATCGACAGTGCCGAGAGCGACACGATGTTGAGTGTGTTGCCTGTCGCGTAGAGGTAGATAAACGAGGCTATGAGCGATATAGGTATGGTGATGGTGATGATGAGCGTCGCACGCCAGCGGCCCAGGAAGAGGAAGACCACTATGATGACGAAGAGCAGGGCATACATCACCGTTTCGACGAGCGAGTCGATGGTGTTGCGGATATTGTCGGAGGTATCGACGATGATGCCGAGTTCGACGTCCGACGGCAGTCGCTTCTGCAGGTCGGGGAGCATGGCGAGTACCTTGTCGGAAATCTGCACCGAGTTGGCACCGCTCTGCTTCTGCACCACAATCATGGCACCCTGGCGGCCGTTGTTATACGTCTCCTGTGTGCGCTCCTCGAGGCTGTCTTCTATACGGGCCACGTCGCTGAGGTAGACCGACTTGCCGTTGTAGCTGCCCACGACGATGTTTGCCATTTCCTCGGAGGCTTTAAACTCACCCTGCACGCGCAGCGAATAGGTGTCGGAGCCGATGTCGAACGAGCCGCCGGGTATGTTGCGGTTCTCGGCACCGATGATGCTGCCGATTTGCTCTACGGTGAGGTTGTATGCCTCGAGGCGCACGGGGTCGACATAGACGTGTATTTCGCGCTTGGGCGCGCCCGAGATTGATACCGAGCCTACGCCCGATATACGCGCCAGTGGGTTGGCCACGGCGTCGTCGAGGATTTTGTAGAGGCCCGGCATACTCTCGGTGGCGTTGACCGACAGCATGATAATCGGTATCATGTCGGTCGAGAACTTGAAGATAATCGGCGTCTCGGCATCGTCGGGCATCATCGACGACACCATGTCGAGCTTGTCGCGCACGTCGTTGGTGAGCACGTCGATGTCTTCGCCGTATTCAAATTCGAGGGTTATGACCGATATGTTCTCGCGCGACTTCGAGGTGATGTGCTTGAGGTTGCTGACCGAGTTGAGCACGTTTTCGAGCGGGCGTGTCACGTTTTGCTCTATGTCTTGCGCGCTGGCTCCCGAATACGTGGTCATGACCATGATGGTGTTGGTCTCGATATCGGGGTACAGGTCTATTGGTAGGTTGCGCAGTGAGAACAGGCCGAGTATGACCACTGCCACGAAGCACAGGGTGGTCATGATGGGCCGTTTCACAGCATTGCCGTAGAGACTCATTTTTTAAGTTTTAAGTTTTTTGGGAGTATGGTGCGTTCTCACTTTACTTCGACTTTCACGCCGTCGGCGAGGCGTGTCTGGCCGGTTATTACCACGGTGTCGCCGTCTTCGATGCCCGAGAGTAGTTCGTAGGCGTTGTCGAGGCGCTGACCGAGTTCTACGCGCTTGTAGCTGACGGTGTTGCCTTTGAGCACGTAGACATATTTGTTGCCCGAGCCGGTCTGCTTGACCACGGCGCGGTCGGGCACGACCACGTTCTGCTGCGTGCCCAGGTCGATTGACACGCGGGCAAACATGCCGGGCTTGAGTTTCTCGGTGGCGTTGGCTATGCGCACCTCTACCTCGAATGTGCGTGTGGCAGTATCGACGGTGGGGTAGATGCGCTGCACCTTGCCGCTGAATGTTTCGCCGGGATAGGCGTCGAAGGTCACGTCGACAGGCTGGCCCTGGCGCAGGGTGGCAAGGTCGTTCTCGCTCACATTAATCATCACTTTTACCACCGGGGCGAGTTGGCCCACAGTGAGTACGGGAAGCGACCCGGTCATGTCGCCCGGGTCGTAGTTGCGTGCCGTCACAACGCCGGTGATGGGCGAACGCAGCACGGTGTTTTCGAGCAGGTTGTCGTATTGCGACTTGGCGGCGTCGAGCTGGGCCTTGAGCTGGTCTACGGCCTGCTGTGTGCCGGCACCGATTTGCAGCAGTTGCACGGCGCGGTTATACTCGCGTTCGATTTGCTCGAGGTTGATGCGGAGCTGGTCGATGTTCGATTTGTCGAGTTCGACCAGTACCTGTCCCTTGCGCACGCGGTCGCCAACTTCTACGTTGATGCTCTTTATGCGGTTTGGTGTCGCCGGGGCTATGTTGTTGATGTTTTCGGCCTCGACGTTGGCGGTGTAGACCTTGTTTTGAGGCACGTCGATGCGGTGGGCGACATCGACGGTGACAATGGGCAGCTCCTCGGTGGCGACGGCGGCTGCCTGTTCCTTTTTTCCGCATGAGGCAAGCATGGCGGCGGTTAAGGTGCTAAGGATAAAGACTTGGTATTTCATTTCTTAGTATATTTATCGAGGGGTGCGTTGCCGAGAAGCAGTTCGAGGTCGCTATGGGCTACGAGGTAGTTATAGATAGCCTGGTTGTAGGCCAGCCGGGCCTGGGTGAGGGCCAGTTCGCTATCGCGAAGGTTGAGATAGCTTGTGGCACCTATGTCGAAGCTCTGCTCCTGTATGGTGTGGGCGCGCTCGGCCTGTCCGACACTCTCGGCGCACGATGAGATTTGCTTGACGTTCATCTTGATATTGTCGATGGCCACTTTGACCTGCATGTCTACGCTTCGCTCGAGGTTCTCGCGCTGCCAGCGCATTTCTTCGACCTGGAGTTGTACCTGCTTGACTTTGCTGAGGCGCTGGCCACCCGAAAACAGGGGCACAGACAGTGCTACGCCTATCGACGAGTAGGGGTTCCAGCGGAGGTTGCTGAAGGGCGAACCGTTGTTCATCGAGGTCCAGTTGTAGTTTGCCGTGAGTGCCAGGGTGGGGGAGTAGGCAAGCTTCTGGATTTTCAGGTTCTTTTGGAGTATCCGGGCGTCGATATCGAGGAGTCGCAAGTCCATGTTGCGGCTGTAGTCGGGGTCGATGGCGAGGGCCTGGCCGTACATCGTGTCCTCGTAGTTGGCGAGGCTGTCGTTGACCTTGAAGTCGAACGATGCGTCTACGCCCATGAGTATGAGCAGTTGCAGCCGCGCCTGTTTGATTGATATGTCGGCCTGCATGAGTTGAGGCTCGATATTCTTCATAGCTACCGATGTGCGCAGCACGTCGTAGTCGCTGGCCGCGCCGAGGGCATATTGCTTGGTATATGTTTCATGGGTCAGCTTGGCCATGTCGTAGCTCTCCTGCATCACCTTGCGTGAGTCTTCGGCCAGGAGCAGGGTATAATATGCGTTTTTGACCTGGTTGACGAGTTCGAGGCGGCTCTTGTGCGCGGCCTCTACATTTCTAAAAATCTGCGTGTCGCTCAGGCTCAGGCTTTGCCACAACTGCGGCGCAATCAGCGGCATCGAAGCCTGGAAGCCGACCGAGTACGAGTTGTCGAGGCCGACCTTTATGCCCCCGTCGCCGCCGCCACGGTTGCCGGCACGTGATGTCGCGTCGCCGTCCTCGTTGCCGCCGCCGAAGTCGCCAAAGCCGTCCATGTTCATATACATGGTCTGCTTTGCCAGTGTGCGGCTATATTGGCCGCTGAAGTCGATGTTGGGTAGTAGCTGGCCTATGACTTCTTTGCGCGAGTAGTCGACCCGTTTTACTTCGAGGTCGGCAACCTTTATGGTCGGGCTTTCGGTCAGGGCGATTGACAGGCAGTTGTCGAGGTCGAGGACCGGCACATCTTGCGCCGACGCCGTGGCGATGCCTGCCAGTGATATTACTGCAAGCAATATGGTATGCTTCATCGTGATAATGTTGATTTTTCAGAAATACGGACGCAAAATTAACAAATAACCCTTTTTGCACAAAAATGCTAATGTTAATAGACTAAAAAAATCGACCAAACGACTAATTTCTATTCCCTTTTGCCTATCGGTGATGATAGTAAAATAAATCGGAGATACATCCCGTCTCGGGTGTATCTCCGATTCTATTGTTTAAGTCAGGTGGAGCTTACTTCACGATGACTTTGGCAGTGGCGTTGCCGGCGCGGACAATGTAGAGGCCAGGTGCGACAGCTACGCGGCGATGGTCGGTGGCCACAGCGCTGTGGATGGTGCGGCCGTCGACGGTGCAGATTGTGACGTTGAGGCCGTCGGCACCCTCTACTACTATTTCACCGCGTTCACCACGGATGGTTATGTCGCGGGCGACGGTGTTGGCGATGCCGGTGAGGCTTACCTTGACAGCGTTAGAGAAGATTGACTCGCCTTCCTCGTGAACGGCGGTAACCTGGTAGGTCACGTCGTTGGTGAGGTCTACATTTTCGTCGGTGTAGTCGTTGTCGGGATAGTTGCCTTCGATGAGCTTGCCGTCACGATAGATATTAAAGCCTGAGAGGATGCTCTGGGGCTGGGCCGGGGTGAACTCGAAATCATCGAGGCCGAGGCCGAACTGGCTGTTGCTCTCTGCCTTGGTGACGCAGCGGATGGCGAAGTACTTGGCTCCGGCGGGAACTTCGAACGAATACGGACGCCAGATGTTGGCGTTGACAGTCTGGGTTTCGCCGATTTGCTCGAAGTCTTCGACTGAGTTACCCTTGGTCGAGTAATAAGTCTCGAAGAACTCGTATGCGGGTGCGACAGTGATTACAGTAGCCATGAAGCTGATGGTCTGTTTGTTGCCCGAAAGCTGGGGCGAGATGAGCCAGTCGTCATTGGTACCGCCGAGGGCGTTGAAGCATACCATGCATCGGTCGCCTGTGCTCGGCTCGAAGAGGCCGCTGATGCCGACACGCTTGGGATTGAATACGATAAACGCCTGGGGCTCGCCGCTGTGTGGCCATGTGTACTGGTAGCCGCCGCCCGATATGCCTTGTGTGGTCACAATCTTGTCTCCGTCATAGGTCGTCCAGCCGCCGAAGTTGTTGAGGCTGTAGTCCTCGTATGCCGAGAAATCATCGTTGATGGCAGCACCGGCAGGATATTCTGACGGGTCGCTCCACGACAGCACTACGTCTTTGCCATTCTCTACCTTGGCTTCGAGGTCGTTGACAAAGCGCAGGAGCGGGGTCACGGTGCGGATGTTGAGCGACAGCTCGTTGTTGGCGAGGTTTACGTCGCCCTCGAGGCTGAGTTTGACGCTGAGGTGTATTGTGCCCTCTTCTGCAATGGCGGGCGTGTAGTCGAACTCGAGTACGTCGGCCGTGTTGACCGGTATGGTAATGGTGCGTTCGCTTACCAGTTGGTCGTCGGCAAAGAACTCTACCTTGACATCTTTGGCTTCGTTGAGGCCGTTGTTGTCGACGGCTACCGAGTATTTTGCCTCGGTGCCCATGACGGGCGACTGCGTGCCGGTAAACGAGGTGACGCGCACGTCGACTTCGGGCTTGTCGCCTGTAATCTGGATATTGTCGATGTGGATGTTGCCATCGTGTTTGCCACTGGCAACATAAAGCAGGCCGCTGCCGCGAAGCACGATAGAGGCGCGTTCGCATTTGCCGTAGGCGCTCAGGTCGGCACTATACTGGTACCAACCGTTTTCAGGCACGTCGGCGCGTGAGCAATATTGGGGTGTCACGGATTTGAACTCAGACTCCACTCCGTTCTCTACGGTGACAATACCGAGTTGTACGTATGTTTGTTTGAGTTCGGGTCCCTGGTATATCCAGAATGTCATTTTGGGATTGAGCATGCCGCTCAGGTTGATACGGGGCGACACAAAGTCGGCGCGACCGGTGATACTGGTCTGTGACGGAGAGAATGTGATGATGCCGCCTTCGCTGTCTTGTGAGCTTGCCATGGGGCTATACCCGGTACCCGAGGTATTGATACCCCAGTTGGCCATGTAGGCATTGGTCGTAGTCCACGGTTTCATGCCGTTAGAGTTGCCTGTTTCCTTTGCGGGAAGTTCGTAAGCGCGGCCGAGGAGGTCGGCAATAGCGGCGCCGTAGGCGGTTCCGCCTACTGTGCGTGCTTTGACAGTGTAGGTGACGCGGGCCTGGCGTTCGTTGCCGAGGGCAACATCGACATCGGTGTCGACATACTCGCTGTCCTTGATGTTGCGTGCGATAGTCGACGTGGTGGTGCCCTGCGAGGTCCTGATGCTGCGCTCTATAATATAGGTTATGTCGTCGGGACGGAGAAGACCGCCGTTGGCTCCGAGGTAGTCGGACGGATACTGCCATGTGATATGGGCGTCTTTGCCGCCGTTAAGGACTTTGATGCCAAGGTTTGTGACGTCTTTGGGCGTGTCGGGCACGAGGTCGACGCTGACGATTGCTTCCATACCGGCGCCTTGTTCGTTGTAGGCAAGCACGCGGTATTCGTTGATGCCGAAGAGGGCATTGCTGTCGACAACGCTAATCTGGCTGGCGATTTTGTCACCCTCGAGGGTCGCCACAGTGGCACCGGCGGTGATGTTGTAGACCTCGATTTTGGTTATCTCGCTAAGGTCGAGGTCGAGGTTGTTGGCGCGTTTTACCGGCATTGTGGCGCTGATGGTCACAGTGCCGTCGGCATTTTTGACAGCGGTCACGCCCGTGGGCTCGGCCGGTATAGTGGCGGGGCCGTACTCCTCGACGAGTATGTTGTCGAGGCCGATGTGGTCGTTGCCGTTGTTGCTGGCGTAGAAGCCTATGCGGCGTTCGTCCCTGTTGGGTTTGAAAAGCACGGTCACGTGCTCCGAGTAGTCGTTGTCGCCGAGTTCGACTTCGCGGTGATAGGTGGTCAGTGTGTGTGTCTGGGCCTCGGCGGTGGCATATTTGCCTGCGGTGGCTTTGACTTCGGTGATAAAATTATATTGTGTGGAGAAACCGCGAACGTCGAATGACAGGCGGTAAACTTTTGTCCTGTCGAGGTTGAGGGCCGGGGTTATCAGCCAGTCGTCGGCACGTGTACGGGGGGTATCGTAGTCCCACCACCATACGGCCATGTTGAAGTTGGGGTGATAGAGCCATACGTTGCCGCCGCCTTCTGATTTGTCGCCGTTGGCATCGATGGTGGTAAAGTAGGTGAACGAGTTGGCATTGTTGAACGGCTCGATGTAGGGCTTGTCGGGCGTGATATCTATTGCCTTGCCGAGCAGGGCGGGGGTAGAGTAGGCTGTCTTGCCTTCGACTCCGTTGATGATGGGCACAATCTGGTATTGTGTCAGAGCCATATCATAGGTTGGCGTGTGCTCGAAACGGGTCTCTTTGAGGTCGGTATAGAGAGTCTGACGCCCGATGTTTACCATCACGCGGTATGTCAGGTCGGCTGTCTCGATGTTGCCTCCGTTGATGCCTTGTGTCGGTGCGTCCCATGTGATGGTGGCGCTTGTTTCGTCGTCGTTGGGCACGACTTTGATGTTGGTGACGGCTGCGGGTGCGTCGCTGCCGGCGTATATGCGGGTCTTGGCTACGAGGCTCTTGCGTCCGTTGGCGTCGGTTGTGTATGCGCTAAAGATGTGTTCGCCACGGGTCAGTGTGCCCGATTCTACGGCCTTGGTGCTGCCGGGTGTCACGGTGCCGGTGGCAAGTGGTTTGCCGTCGACAAAAAAATCTATGTCGAGCTGACCCGAAGTCGGGGTGCTGTCGTAGGTCGTGGCCGGGGCTGCGTATGTCACTGTGCCGGCATCGAAAGTGCCTGCGCTGAAGGCAAACGATAGTGTGCCGGTGGCAGGGGCGGCAGGATGGTTGTCAATCATGAAGATGTCGGGCATCCTTTCCTGTGTGTCTCCGAAGTCCTTTATTTTGGTGGCCTGGCCGGTAGTGGTGTTTACCTCGAAGAGTCCGTATTCCCATGCCTCGGTCTGGTCGGGGCGGTAGACCACGGTCTGGCAGTACCAGTAGAGCTTGCCTGTGCGGATATCGAATGTGGCGGCGGCGTGCTCCGAGCGTTGCTGGTAGCCCAGGTCGCCTACCTTGGTGGCTTTGCCGGTCGCCTTGTCGATTTTATAGAGCGCGGCCGAACGGGTGAAGCCCCACAATTGGCCCTTGGCATCGAATGCGATGGCCGGGAACTCGTATTCCAAAGGTGCTATGTCGGTCAGGTTGCTGCCGTCGAGTGGCACGTTGCGCAGCATATAGGGCGTCTCGGTGTTGTTGTAGTTGGGACTCGAGGCGTACATCTTGCCGCCGATATAGTCGTAGGCAAACGAAAATGCGCGGTTGATATTGTCGCTGTGTATCTTTACGTCGGTATCCGACTCTGTCCATGTGTTTACGTCGAGCTTGCGGAAGGTCATCTCGTTGTGACTCGAGTATACAGCGCCGCACTGGAAGTAGTAGTAACCGTCGACGTATGCGCCGCCATGGAACTCTGTCCATTTTTCTTTTGGCGATACCGACTCGATGGGCGACGACTGGTCGGTGGTAAATGTGTAGAAGCCACGTTGCGCCGTGTAGGTGGCACCGCTGTACCACGACCCGCTATATGTAACGGGTGCGTAGAACCTGACTTCATCGGGACTTTGTGCCGATGCAACACCGGGCATGACCGTCATGCCTATCATTGTTGCAGCGAGCAGTGAGTAAAGTCTATTCATTGCAATATGTATTGGTTATTAATTTGATTACTTGTATGAACCTGAAAAATAATCATGGCCGGCAAGCGCGCGGTTGCGATTTTTAAGGAATTTTCAATATGTCGTTCGCGCGCTGCTGCCTGATTGCCGATATATGTTGCAGGATGCTTTTTCCTGCCATGCTTAAGCCTCTATATTTTTGCGTAAAGTTACACTTTATGCTTTGAATTGCGAAAAAATTCGGACAAAAATTATACTTTTTTCACTAAATATTGTTTTTGTGGCGAATTTCGCATTTATTTCTATGCTAAATGTCGATTATTTCAGAATTGTGTTGTATTTTTGCAACAGAATATATTTATAACCAATCTATCAGATGCATTTCTTTACTAAAACAATGTTGTCACTGGCGGCAATAGCCTCTTTTGCCGTCGGTGCCTACGCGGTACCTGCCAAGCCCGGGATTCACAGATACCACAACCCTGATGGCAGCAGTGTGGAAATCCGTGTGAGCGGCGATGAGCATGCCTGCTATTATACTAGTTCCGACGGCTATGTGCTTATGCCGTCCGACAACGGCTCGATGTGTTATGCTGTTGTAAAAAATAATACACTGGTCAACAGCCACATGTTGGCCAAGGATGCCGGTGTGCGTACGGCGGGCGAGTTGAGGCTTCTCGAGGGCCTCGATGCACCGGCCATGCGCCGTATGGCCGAGAGTGCCGCCACCACTCGCCGTATGGCAAGGACCAAGGCAAAGACCTTCAGCCCCGACGGCCTCGTGGGCAACTATCCTGCCACCGGGTCGCCGAACGTGCTCGTGCTGCTTATTGATTTCCAGGATGTCAAATTCAAGGCCGAAAACGACCCCCAGGCATTCAAAGACCTCCTGACAAAGAAGGGCTATGACTTCAACGGTGCCACGGGGTGTGCCCGCGAATACTTCGAGGCCCAGTCGCACGGCGTGTTCTCGCCCAACGTCGTAGTCGTTGGTCCGGTGACCCTGCCCCAGGGCCTGGCCTACTATGGCGCGCCCGGCGGCGACGGTAACCCCGACGGTCGCGGCTACCAGCTCGTGATTGATGCCTGCGACGTGATTTCGAAAGAGGACCCCGGTTTCGATTTCGCGCGTTTCGACAACGACAACGACGGTTTTATCGACAATATATTCATGTTCTACGCCGGTCGCGGCCAGCACGACGGCGGCCCTACCTACACCATTTGGCCGCACGCCTGGAACATCTATCGCGACCTCGGCCTCAATTATGAGTTCGGCGGCAAGAAGCTGGGCAGCTATGCGTGTGCCAACGAGCTGCAGGGCGCACTCGAGCAGCGTAACGGTATCGGCGTTTTCTGCCACGAATATAGCCACGTGCTCGGCCTTGTAGATAACTATCCCACGCATAATGCCTCGCACAACAACCACCCCGGGCAGTACGACCTGATGTCGGAAGGCCCCTACCTCAACAACAGCAATACCCCCTGCAACATGAGTGCATTCGAGCGTTATTCGATAGGTTGGCTCAACCCGCGTCAGCTTTCCGGTGCCGAGGATGTTGCCTTGCAGCCGCTCGACTCTTCAAACCAGGGCCTGATTGTCAAGACTATTTCCGACGACGAATTCTTTATCCTCGAAAACCGCCAGAATATCGGTTGGGACACCTATCTGCCCGGTCACGGTATGCTGGTATGGCACATAGATTATGAAGAAGAGGCATGGACTGAAAATATGCCTAACAACGATGCAAATCATCAGCGCATCGACATAATGGAAGCCGACGGCCTGCCCGGCAACCAGTCGTATGCCGGCGACCCATATCCCGGCTCTAACTTCGTGACAAGCATAACCAAGTGGCCTACGTGGACCAGCACGACAGTCGATATGCCCCTGACCAACATCCATGAGGATGGCGGGGTGGTATATTTCCGTGTCAAAGGCGGCGGTACGGTGATTGACCCCGTGGCCTCGCTGCCCGCTACCGATGTCACTGCCACCGGATTTACTGCTAACTGGACTACACGTGGCGGCCTCTCGTACGAAATCGACCTCTGCAAGGGCCTCTCGCCCGTGCCTATGACCACGGTGACTGTTACCGGCACCGGCAGCCATGCCTTTACCGGCCTCGAACCGTCTACCGATTATAGTTATGTGGTCCGCGCTGTCGACGCCGACCTCAAGAGTGTCGACTCCGAGCGTCAGAATGTGCGCACCGACGACCCCTATTTCGATATGATTGCTGCCGAGTCGCTGCCCGCAAGCAATATCTCTAAGACCGGTTTTACCGCCCGTTGGGCCGCGCTCAAGGATGCTGTCGCATATCTTGTCGACGTATATCAGAAAGACGCCGTCGCTCCAAAGCACATATCGGTCAACTTCGACAATGCCTCAATACCGTCCGACTGGTATTCTAACAGCACCGACTACGACGCACGCCGATTCGGAGCTGCCGCCCCCTCGCTAAGCATGCCCTTTAACGGTGCCCAGGTTGCATCGCCTACATTCGACGATGATATCAACGCACTCTCGTTCTGGTACCGTGCTTATCGTCCTGCTGAAAACGGCTTTATCAGCATCGATGTCAAGACAGCCCCCGATGCCATCTGGCAGACGCTCTATACCGTGCAGCCGCTGACTACCGCCACAAGTGGCACCACTGTCAAAGTCGGCGACGGCGGCATGCTCATGCCTACCGGCATCAAGAGCATACGCATCGTCAACCATGCCCCCGACGGCGGGACTTCGCAGGTCTATGTCGATGATATCGCCCTCGACTATGCCGGCACGTATACCCCCGTCTATGTCAAAGACTTCGAGAACGCCAACGTAGGCAACGTGACCGAGGTTGCCGTGAGCGGCCTCGAGGACAATACCTCGTACTACTATACCGTGCGCGGCCTCGATGCCGAAGGCAAGATGTCGCTCCTTTCGGCCGAGCAGAACGTTGTGACTGGTTCGCAGTCGGGTATCGACGACATTGCCGGCGCTTCATTCTCGGTATCTGCCTCGCGCGGCGTAATCACTGTCGCCGGTGCCGTGGGCGGTGTCAAGGTCTATGCCGTCGACGGCCTTCTGGTAGCCTCGTCTACCGCTGCCGATGCCACCTTCGAGGGCCTTGCAAAGGGCGTCTACATCGTAAGCTGTGGTGCGCAGACAGTCAAGGTAGCCCTCTAAGCTCGTAACTCGCAAACTTGCAAATAGCTTTTGTGGTGCCACACAGGTATTTTATCTGTGTGGCACCATCGTTTTTTGAAAGAAATTTTGTATTTTTGCAGTCTGAAATCAAGACAAAAGATACGATGAATCTTTACAATCAAATCGAAGCCGACATCAAGGCTGCCATGCTTGCGCGCGACCATGTGCGCCTTCAGGCACTGAGAGGCATCAAAAAGGAATTTATCGAAGGTAAGACCGCTCCCGGTGCCAACGGCGAGCTGACCGACGAGGCTGCTATGAAAATTCTGGTCAAGATGGCCAAGCAGCGTCGCGAGAGTGCCCGTATCTATACCGAGCAAAACCGCCCCGAGCTGGCCGCTGAGGAAATGGCCGAGTGCGAGGTCATAGAGCAGTATCTGCCCAAGGCATTGAGCGAGGACGAGCTGCGTGCCGAAATTGAAAAAATCATAGCGTCTACCGGCGCTTCGTCTCCGGCCGACATGGGCCGTGTGATGGGCGTGGCTACAAAGCAGCTTGCAGGACGTGCCGACGGTAAGGCTATATCCACAATAGTACGCCAGTTATTGGCTAAATAATTTCAAGTTTCGCAAGTATGCAACTTGCTTACTTTTTAAGGCTAACCACTAAACAATAACCTATTGACAGTGAGCAAGTCATTGTCTTGCGAAACTTAAATAAATAAATTATTCGGAAATGCTTACACTACAACAAATAAAGGCCGACCCCAAGTTTATAGTAGAGCGTCTGGCCGTAAAGGGCTTTGACGGTGCCAAGCCCATCGCCCGCGTGCTTGCCCTCGATGACCTCCGTCGCGAACTCCAACTCAAAAACGACACTGCCGCCGCCGAGCTCAACCGCATGGCCGCAACCATCGGCAAAGCCATGAAGGAAGGCCGTCGTGAAGAGGCCGAAAAGGCAAAGGAAGGCGTGGCCGTGCTCAAGGAAGAGCAGAAGGCCCTCGCCGATGAGCTTGCCCGCACCCAGGCCGAAATCGAGACCGAGCTCCTCAACATACCCAATATCCCCTACGAAGGCGTGCCCGCAGGTACATGTGCCGCCGACAACGTGGTCGAAAAGACCGGCGGCCCCATGCCCGACCTGCCCGAGGACGCCCTGCCGCACTGGGACCTCGCCAAGAAATACAACCTCATCGACTTTGACCTCGGCGTGAAAATAACCGGTGCTGGTTTCCCTGTCTATATCGGCAAGGGTGCCCGTCTGCAGCGCGCCCTCATCCAGTTCTTCCTCGACGAGGCCGGAAAGGCCGGCTACCTCGAGGTGCAGCCGCCCTATGTGGTCAACGAGGCTTCGGGCTACGGCACAGGCCAGCTACCCGACAAGGAGGGCCAGATGTATTTTGTAAATCTCGACAAGCTATATCTCATCCCCACAGCCGAGGTGCCTGTTACAAACCTCTATCGCGACGTGATTATCCCCGGCGACCGTCTGCCGATTAAAAACTGCGCCTACTCGGCATGTTTCCGTCGCGAGGCAGGCAGCTATGGCAAGGACGTGCGCGGCCTCAACCGCCTGCACCAGTTCGACAAGGTTGAAATCGTGCGGATTGAAAAGCCCGAGAACAGCTACGCGGCCCTCGAGGAGATGAAAGACCACGTGCAGGGCCTGCTCGAAAAGCTCGGGCTGCCATGGCACATACTCCGTCTTTGCGGTGGCGACATGAGTTTCACCTCGGCGATTACCTTTGACTTCGAGGTTTGGTCGGCCGCGCAGAAACGCTGGCTCGAGGTTTCGTCGGTTTCCAACTTCGAGACCTATCAGGCCAACCGCCTCAAATGCCGCTATCGTGGCGAGGACAAGAAGACGCACCTCTGCCACACGCTCAACGGCTCGGCCCTGGCCCTGCCGCGCATCGTGGCCGCACTGCTCGAAAACAACCAGACTCCCCAAGGTATCGTGGTGCCCGAGTGCCTGCGCAAATACACCGGCTTCGACATCATTGACTGATAGGCGTAGTCTTAAGGTCAAGACAACATCCAAACCATGTAGGGTCGCGGCATGCCGCAACCCTACGAGTATATCGGTATGAATTATTAACCTTCTTGTACGATGACTTTCGAATCGCAGGTAAGTGAATATATATCCACCGAGGGCTTGCTGCACAAGTCGGCCCCGGTAGTTGTGGCCCTCAGCGGCGGTGCCGATTCGGTGGCGCTCTTGGCTGTGTTGTCACGCCTTGGCTATGACTGCAGGGCGGCGCATTGCAACTTCCACCTGCGGGGCGAGGAGTCGATGCGCGACATGCGGCATGCCTCGTATGTATCTGAAAAACTCGGTGTAGACATCTATATCCGCGACTTCGACGTGCCGGCACGGATGAAAGAAACCGGCGAGTCGGTCGAGATGGCCTGTCGCAGCCTCAGATATAAGTGGTTCGACGAACTCCTCGACCGCGACGGCGCACAGGCCACGGCAGTTGGGCACCATCGCGAAGACCGTGCCGAGACATTCATGCTCAACCTCTTGCGCGGCACGGGCATCGCAGGCCTCACGTCGATGAGGCCACGGTCGGGCCAGGTGGTACGTCCCCTATTACAGACCTCGCGGCAGCAGATTGAGGACTATGTCGCCGCCCTCGGTCTCGGCTTCGTTACCGACAGCAGCAACGCCTCTGACGCCCATCGCCGCAACCGCTTGCGCAACAGTATATTCCCCCTGGTCGAGGAGCAATTTCCCGGTGCTGCCGATGCCATATTGCGCACCATGACGAACCTTGAGAAAATGGAGGCGATTTACCGCGAGGCCGTCGACGAACGGCTCCGGCCCTTTGTGTCGGACGGCAGCATAGACCTTGTGGGCCTCGGCAAGCAGCCATACGCCGATACTTTGCTCTTCGAATACCTAAAAGGCCGCAACTTCAATTATACCCAGGTCTGCAACATGCTCGACTCGGCATCGTCGTCGGGGAAGTGTTTCTATTCTACCGACGGCCGCACGGTGGCCGAGCTAAGCCGTGGCAGCCTCAGCCTGTCTGATGCGGGCCGTGTGCAGACCGCCGACAGCGTGTATTTTGTCAATCCGCTCCACGACATACTGTCACCCGTGCATATCATGGTCAGCCGTGCCGACGTGGCGTCGTTTCGAGCCGAGGGCCTCGGGCCGGCGGTGGCCTACTTCGACGCTGCCGCCCTCGACGGCGATGCCGACTGGCAGCTAAGGCACATCCGTCGCGGCGACCGCATGGTGCCCTTTGGCAGCAGCAAGAGCAAACTCATAAGCGACATATTTGCCAATGCGCGCTATAGTGCCGACCAAAAACGCCGTGCGTGGCTGCTGACCCGCAACGGTGAAATCGTATGGGCCGTAGGCTTGCGCAACAGCGCGGCCTTTGCCGTCGGCCCCGGCACCAAGAGCTTCGTAAGGCTCGAACTAAAAGATTAGCCTGTCGACCCGAAATCCGGGTGTCACCATCTTTAACGTCATCCGTATCTACCGTAGGGTCGCGGCACCGACCACAGTCAAAAATATATTCCACTCAAGTTTCGGTTTTGGAAAACTGTCGAAGACAGTACCTGTGTCTGAACCCCAGCTTTACGAAGTTAGCTGGGGTAAAAACGGCTTAAAGGCGGTGACAAGGTCGAAGGCCTTGCACTCTTACACGGGTATCAGTTTGGCGTGCATACAAGCATTAGTGTGCAAGGTCCTCGACCTTGCTCTGAGTATGCCACATTAGGCCCCAGCTAACTTCGTAAAGCTGGGGTTCCTGCAAATGAACTGTCTACGACAGTTTTCATGTGTTCTGTTTGTTCGCTTTGTTCACTGTCACGCCATGTTGAACACAGCGAACAAGGCGAACAACACATGATAATAAGAGAGTGGTGTGTCAAAATGAGAAGTCGTCGGAGACGACGCTTTTGTGGGTAACCCCACCATTATTGGTGGGGACTGACTAAAAAGCTCTAATATAAAAGACCTCGGAGAGGTCGCAAACGACATATTCCCAGCCGATTGCGTCCTCTCCGAGGACTCCACCCTATGCCAGTTTTGACACATTCTCATTCCCGTCTTGTAGAACAAAACGAACACTACGAACACTGCGAACAGGGCGAGCAACACATGATAATAAGAAGCCCCATGAAAAAATCATGGGGCTTCTCTTATGGTGTCGTCTTCGACGATTTTTTGTCGTTTCTACCTTTTATTTTGCAGGGTAGATTTCAATCTTTTGTATGTGTACCTGGCCCGGTTTGCCAGCCTCGGTGCCGATTGATGTCGCACCGACGGTAAAGGTTATGTCCGACGAATTGCCGGTCCAGGTTATCGAGGTGTCGCCCGATGCCTGGTCGTCAACTTTGCCCGTATTGGGGTTGAAGTTGGCATAGCGTTTCGCGCCGGTGGCTGTATTGATTGTAAACACTATCTTGGCAATTGCAGCGCCCTTGATGTTGAGGGTGTTGTTTGCATAGAGGCGTATGGTGCCGGCTCCGTTGTACTCATAGTAACCGGGAGCTGTGGCACCCGAAGATTTGTCGACTGTAAAGGTATAGCCGTCTTCGGTCACCGGGGTTATTACTTCGAAGCCGTTTTTGGCAGCCGGGCCCTTGAACGGTGTCAGGTCGATGTTGACAGCATCGCCGGGAGTGCCGGGTTCGGGGTCGTCGGGGCCCGGACCCGGGTCGGGCTCGGTGCCGCCGCCGCTTTCACCGTCGTAGCTTACTACCTGGTTGCCCTGGGCGAACTCGGGCGTGTTGCCCATATAGTTGATGAGCTTGCCCTTGACAACTACCTTGCCGCCGACTTTCATCTGGTCGGCCGAGGTGAATTTGTCGCCGTTGAGCCAGTAGCCACGGAACACGTAGAACTCGGTTGTATAGCCCGGGTCGACGATATAATATGTGGCGTTGCCGAAGCTTGTGTTGATTTCCTTGACATTAGAAATCTCGCCGGTCACGTATACCTCGGGGCTTTCTTCACCGCTGGCGAGTGCCGATGCTACCGCGATTGCCTTGGCTACGTTATAGGGGCTTGCTGCCGTGCCTTCGCCTGTCGGTTCGGCTCCGCTTGCAGGAGGTGTGACAGGTGTGTCGCCGCCACCGGTGAGGGTATAGGCCGAAGGATTCTTGATGCCGGGGGCGCCGCAATATTTGGCGAGGTCGCCCTTGATTGCCACGAGTTTGCCAAGGTTGCCGGGATTGTCGACAATGTTGAGGGCCTTGCGGACATCGCTGCCGCTTACTAACTGTACGGGTATACATTTCGACGGGTCAGTGCAGTCGGCTGTTGGTGCGAGTACGAGGTTTGACGGAGCTGCGCCCTCGGTGCCGAAGACGGTGTAGGGGAGTGTGGTCGATGCTCCGCCGGTGGGTATGGAGCCTACGATATAGCCTTTGACCCACATGCCGCTTTCCGACACGGCGTCGCCCTTGGCAATCACTTGTGTCACATTGTAGGGGCTTGCTTCCTGGCCGTTGCCGGCAGGCACCTCGCCGGTGTCTACGGTCACGCCCTCGATTTCGAACTGGTCGGGCTTGCCGCTGTTGCCGGTGATGCCCGGGGTGCCCATAAACTCAACCAGGTCGCCCTTGACGAGGATTTGCTTGCCGAGGTTGCCAGGGTTGTCGCGCAGGTTGCCCACCTCGCGGAAGGTACTTTCGGCCGGCAGCTGCACTACCAGGCACTGCGATATTTCCTTGCACTCAGGGTCGGGGCCGATGACGAGGGTCGAGGTCATGATTGTCGGAGCCTCCCATTGTATATCGCCGTTGCCGGTCACGGTCTCTACCTCGGGAGCGACGGCACCCACGATATAGCCTTTCACCCAGCCGTTGGCGGTGATGCCGTTGTTGATATCCTTGATGGCTCCGGGCACGTCGTAGGGCTTGTCCTTCGCGCCGGGCACCTCGCCTACGTTGATTACGCCCTCGTAGTCGAGCATCAAAATCTGCCACGAGTCGTTGTAGTAGCCGAGTATGCCGACCAGGTCGATATTGCCGGCCGGTAGCCGCTTCTCGCACCATGTGGCGTAGCCGCTGGTACGCACCGTGCGTGTGTTGCCTTCGCGGTCGACGAGCGTGCGGTTCTGGTCTTCGTTGACCTTGGTGTGGTAGACCGAGAAATTCTTTTGTCCGCCGTCGGCAAAGTAAACGTTTTTGAAGCGCACCAGGCGGCTCTGGTTCTTACGCAGGCTCTCGTTGTCGCTGGGTATGTCGGAGAACGTGTTTACGACCAGTGTGTCGATTTTGTCGAGCTCGGGCATACCGTTGAGCAGGGCTTTTTCTTTGAATTGCTGATAGGCCATAAAGCTTACCTGCCATGTCTTGTAGTTGGCATACCACGATTTGTGGCCTATTTGCTGCAGACCGGCGTACTTGCCTATGGTCATGCCGGTCACATCGAGGACTATCTCCTGGCCCCGTCGGTAGCTGAGGTAGAGGTTGTAGGAGTCAATCGAGAAAGCCAGGGCGGCAGTCTCGTCCTGTATGATAAGGCTCTTGAAGATGTTGCCTTCCTTGTCCGACGAAATCACGCGGCCCTTGATGATGAAGCGGTGGTTTTCGTCGTCGGGGTCGTAGATACTGTCGGCATAGTTTTTGTCGTCGCTCCAGAAGCGCTCCTTGAGTTCGAGGATGGTGGTGTTTGCCTCGATGCCTGCGACGGGGTCGGTAGGCGCGGGGGCGTCGACATCGTCCTGGCAGGCACTCATCGCTGCCGTCAGTGATACGGCGCTGATGAAGCCCATGATATATTTATTGAACTTTTTCATGAAAATAGTCGATTACTTCTTGCCGTTGATGGCGAGGTTTTTGATTTCCCAGGTGTCGGCACCGTCAGCGCTCGAACCGTATTTGAAAGCTATTTGTATTTTCTTGCCGTCGTAAGCCGCCAGGCTGATGTTGCCTGAGTTGACAAATGTCCATGCACCGGCTTCGGGCCAGGTGGGAACGGCGAGAGATGTCCATTCATTAGCACCTTCTTCGCGCACAACTAAACCGCAGAGGGTGCGCAGTGTGGTCTGGAACTTGGCTGCGTGGTCGAAGCTCATAGAGCATCCGGTGGCACCGGCAAGGTCGATGACCGGCGATACTGCGTAGGCCTCGGTGGCGATTGCAGTGTTGTTGACATAGGCGCTTGCGTTGAGGTAGCCCTTAGAGTTGTAGACCTTCCACGACCAAACGTATTCGGCTGTGCCGAGGTTTACATTGTCGATAGTCCAGTCGGCCGGCATCTCGGCAAGGTTTTCGCCCAGGTAACTGTAAAGCTGGCCTTCGCTTGGTGTCGGGGTGGTGGGGGTGTCGCCGCCGGCGGTCTGGCCGTCGTAGCTTACGAGCTGGTTGCCCTGTGCAAGCTGCGGTGTGTTGCCCTTGTAGTTGACGAGTTTGCCTTTTACAACTACCTTGCCGCCAATCTTTATCTGGTCTTCGGCGGTAAACCTCTCGCCGCCGAGCCAGTAGCCACGGAATACACCGATGGTCTTGGAGCCGCCTTCGTCCACGATGGTATATTCGGCGTTGCCATACTGCGTGCTGACTTCCTTGATAGCCGAAATCACGCCGGCAACATATACCTCGGCTGTTTCCTCGCCGTCTTTGAGCGCGGTGGCTACTTCGAGGGCCTTGGTCACATTGTAGGGGCTGGCCTCGGTGCCTTCGCCTGCCGGGTCTACCTCGGGGCCGGGTTCGGGGGCGATGTTGTCGAAACCGATGCAGCCTTCCTGGTCAATCATAGTGAGCTGCAGGCTGCTGTTGAACTGGCTGAGTATGCCCACTACGCTGCCGGTGCCGTATGGCAGGGGGTCGCTCGAGTAGTTGGTAAAGGTGCTGTTGCGCACCATCAGGCGGTGGCCGTTGGCATCGGTGATGTAGCGGTTTGTGCCGTACTGCTGGTCAGAGTAGGGCTGTCCGGCCTCGGCCCAGCTTACACCGTCGATGCGCACCAGGCGGCACTGCCATACCTTGACCGAGTCGCTGATGCTTTTGATTTCGTCGATGTGGGCGAGGGTGGTGGCGGTGGTGTCTACCTTGTCAGGTTCGGGCATGCCTATGCCTGTGCGTGCCACGTGGGCATAGAAGCGGTCCTCAGTCATATAGAAGTCTTTGTCGGCAGGGTCGCCGAAAGCGAGCACGCCCGAGGCCGAGCCGATAGTCAGCCCGGTGCCCCAAACTGCCACTTCCTGGCCGAAGGGGAATTGGGCATACATGTCCTCGGCATTGACATAGAATGCGATGGCTATCTGGCCGCCGTTCTCGTCGCGTGACTGCACATATATTTTTTTGAATATGTTGCCCGACTCGTCCGACGAGCACACGCGGCCCTTGAAGACCATCGAGTCGCCCGTCGAGGCACTGACGCCTATGTTCGTGGGCGTGCTCATCTTGGGCCAGTAGCGGTCTTTGAGTTGGGTGATGGTATAGTTTGCCTCGACATCGACAGTCGTGGGCAGTACCATCGGCGGACGTGCGAAATCGTCGTCGCAGGCACTGAAGGCAGTCACTCCGAGCAGGGCGGCTATATATAATAATGTCTTTTTCATTGTTTCTGTCGGTTATGGGGTTAGAAACGGACGCCGATGTTGAGGTAGGCGCGTATACCCTGGGCGTAGTTGAAACGGTTGGGGTATTTGTTTCGGTTATACTCCTTGAGGTCGAGACGGCCCTGCTGGTAGGCATAGGTCACCACGTCGCGGTTGTTGAGTATGTTGTTTACGTTGAGGTTGATGTTGAGGCTTACCTTGCGGTTGATATAAATCAGTTTGCCAATCGAGGCATTGAGGGTAAAGGCGTTCTTGATTTTATCCTGGGCTGAAAGTTCGATGATTTTGGCCTCGAGTTCCTTGAGCGAGCTGCCGAAGTCTTCGTAGAGCTTGGGCAGGGCCTCGTGGTAGCGCGGCGACAGGTTCACGTAGGCGTCGCCCTGGAAGGTGCCGTTGATGTTGAAGAACCAGTTTTTGGGTGCGGCCCAGTCGATGCCTATGTTGGCGGCATACTGCGGCGTGGAGCCCAGGTAGTAGTTCTTGAGATATACGGTCTGGGTGGTGTCGGCATACATGCCGTTTTCGAACGAGCGTGTGCCCTCGGGATTGCTCTTGTATTGGAAGCGTGCGTAGGTGCCGGCAAATGTGGCGGTGACGCTCGGAGTGATTTTGTAGGCCATGCCCAGTTCTACGCCCTTGTAGACGCGGCGTACGCCTGTCATGACATAGTTGCAATATGTCTGATAGTCGTCGTCGTAGAAGCCCGAACGCTCGATTGCGTTGTCGGTATTGGTATAGAAGCCTGTCACCGAACCACGGAAGCGGCGGTAGTTCCATATATAGGAGATGTCGCCCGAGAAATCGCGTTCGTTCTCGATGTTCTCGACCACCTGGTTGCCGATGCGGGGCGATATGAATACCTGGTCGAAGAGCGGGGCGCGGGTGCCGTAGCTCAGGTGGGCGGCAAACTGGTTGCGGCCGTCGAGTTTATATACGGCACCGGCCTTGAAGCTCACGTTGTCGAAGCTCAGCGTCGAGCTTTTGCCCAGCGAGTTCTGCGGTGCGCGGCCGTTGCGCATGTGGCCCTCGCGGTAGTACTGGGTGTGGCTGAGCTGGAAGGCGTAGTTGATGTCCCATTTGGGCAGGTTGATTACATTTTGCAGCCAAGCCTCGGCGCGCCATGCATGTATGTCGTAGTCATAGCCGAAGCGGTCGCCCTTGCGCACGCGGCGGTTGGGGTTGTCGAGGTCGTTCTGCAGGTTGTCGGGCTTGACAGAAATCTCGCGGTCGCTGAAGGGGTCGATGTCGAGCCAGAACTCGCCGCCGAGAAGGTCGCGCACAGTCTTGTAGTTCGAGCTCTTGGTGTAGTTGAACGATACGCCGCCCTGTAGTGTCATCCACGAGTTGAGGCGCGTGTTGACATAGCTGTTGAACATGCCCACAAGCTGGTGGTTGGTACGGTTTTCCATGATATACGACGAACCCTGCTTCTGGTCTTCGGGCAGCGAGGCGTTCTGGGCGTTGTTGAGGTAGTTGACCTCGTAGAGCTGGTCCCACTTGATTTGCCTGAAGGCTTCGTCGTGGAGCCACAGGTCGGTATAGTACTCGTAAGCCTCGGGGTTGTTCTTGTCGGGGTCGGCGTTGCTCATGAAGTACGAAGGCAGGTACTTGTAGTATGTCGGGTTGGGGTCGACTGCCTTGTAGTAGTTGAGGGCCGTGCGGTTGTAGTAAACCGAGCGGAATGTGAGCGAGGTGTTGAGCGTGGTGCTTTCTTTCTTGAAGAGCCAGTTGAGCATCACAGTGGGGTCGAATGTCTCGGTTATGCGGCTCGAGCGTTTCTTGCCGTCCTGGTAGCCCCAGTCGGGGTTGTAGAGGTTGCTGCCGGCGAGGTCGTAGGCCTCCTGCACGGTGGGTCGGCCTGTGGCGCGCTGCGTGGGGCCGCCGAAGGCTGTCAGTACAAGCGAGTTCTCGCTGTTGAGCACTTTCTGCAGCGACAGGAAGAGGCCGCCCGAGTTATAGAAGGTACCCTCCATCACGCCCTCTTTGGCATATCGGCCTATGGCGCTGGCGGTCAGGGCCCAGCCGTTCTTGTTGAGGCCGGTAGAATAGGTGGCCATGGCGCGGGCCATGTAGTTTGAGTTGGTAAACGCCACCGAACCGTTGAAGCCGGGGGCATAGAGGTCGGTAGTGGTGTTGTAGTTTACGCTGCCGGCAATGTCGCCGAAGGCATAGTTGCTTGCCTCCATGCCCACGCTGGTGGTCTTGTTGCGGAAGGCGCGGCTGGTCATGCCGAGCAGGGTAGAGAAGCTGAACGAGCCGCGAACGAGGTCGTTCATCCTCACGCCGTTGATATACACGCTCTGGTATTGGTTGTCCATACCGCGATAGCGGAAGTACATGGGGCCGAAGTTATACGAGGCCGTGTTGTAATATATGTTGTCGTTGGCGCCGGTAAGTGCGGCCACGCTCTGCGAGGCACCTTCGTCGTCGTCGAGGGCGCTTTCGTCGAAAATCAGGTCTTCGAGGTCGCCGTAATAATCGTTGTTGCTTTCTACGGGCTGCAGGCGGATTTCGCCAATGTTGACGGTGTTGCCCTGAACGGTGACCCGGGTGCTGAAGCTGTCGTAGCCGTCACACATGATTACGACATAGTCGTCTGAGCTTGATTTGTCGGGGGCTGTGAGACGGAATTGGCCGTTAAAATCTGTCGTGGTCTGTATTTTTTGGTCTCTCAGCATCACTGCCGCCCCGCAAATGGGGCTGCCCGTGTTGCCGTTGACCACGACGCCAAGCAATGTCTCGGCCGACGCTCCGAGCGCCGGTAGCAATATTGCAAGGCATAGCAGTAAAAACAGTCTTGTTTTCATTAAGATATATTTTGGGTTATTCTTATTAGTATGCGTTTTGGTCTTAAAGAACATCAAAATTAGTAAAAATATTCATAAACTTCCAAACGGATATGTCTTTAAACATGTTTTTAACATTCAATGTCTAATGCTTTTCGATTAATCATGCTGTTTTATGCCAGTGTGAGGAAAAATTTTTTTTGTGGTGTCGATTTAAAATCATACCTTTGCGAAACGGTGGAAGATTGTAGAGACAGCTTCGCACCGTGCCGGCATTGCCCGGACGTTTTATTTTATTAGGTGTTATTGACATCTTATCTTTTGCGTTCAAACTTGGCGGTTTGCATCTAAGTTGAAGATAATATGGACGGTAGCATCTACATCGGTTGCTTTTACCGAGGCCCTGCATCGGCTTGGGCTTCACACGTAATAAGCTCAATCGGTGTGGGGCTGTTGTTCTTATCCAACTTATAGGTACGCCAAGACCCGAACGCAGGATAGGAACGAGATACAATCCTCACACCTTTTTTGTGCATACGCTCTCTTATCGAGGATTGGCGAGAGGCAAACTAATCAATCAAATCACTCATGAAAATCACAAACTTCCGGGTGGTGGGATGGCAAACACTCCTTGCCCTTGTACTCGCGACTACCGGGTGCTCGGGTTCGCTGCCTTCCGACATTCTCCCGAAAATCAACAATCTCGAGATGCGAAAGATGTTGGCGCAAGAGTTTGATGCCAACTCCGACGGTAAGCTGAGTCCCGACGAGGTAGTGCAGATAAAGGAAGTAAACTTTGGCTCGAGAGTAGGCGAAGATTACAATGGAATTAAATATTTGGCAGCTCTTGAAACATTTGACGGCAACGGGTGTAAAATGCATTCGCTGGACTTGTCGGAAAACGAAATGCTGAAAGAGTGCCGTATGATGAATCTTGACGAGCTCAAATCTATTAGTGTGCCTCAGAATATCCAATACCTTTCTCTATTAAGGGCCCGGGCACTCAATGCCGTGAATCTGCCTAATCTGCCTTTTCTCCGTATGCTGGTAGTGTCGGAATCTCCTGTTACCGACTTCTCTACCGGTGAATGTCCGTCTCTTACGACCCTTACAGTGGATGATACTTATATAAAAGACCTCGACCTGTCGAAATATTCCAGGCTCGAGGAGCTGTTCTGCAGCAATACAAAAGTGGTAGAGCTGGATTTGTCGACGTTGAAGAATCTGAAGTTGGTGCGTTGTAAAGGTGTGAAAAGGGTAATCCTTTCGCCTGAACAAAAGATTGAGGGGCTTAATGTAGGCCCGGATTACAAGTATTGTATTGATAGGGACACAGAAATAATCACAAAGAAATAAGCTGACATTATGCGTAAATATATTATCATGCCCCTTCTCTTGGGACTATACGGATGCTCAAGCGGCCTTTCAGACTCCAAAGCACTTAAAATTGCGGAAGAAACTGAAAACTTCGCTACGACCGAATGTGCGCTCTTGCGCGTAAACCAGGTAATGGCTGCCACGCCTGAATCGTCTTACATTGTCGACGGTGTGCAAGTTACCCAACGCGATAAGACAGCAGAGCAAATGCACCATTTCAGTTCCGAGGGATTTATCCCGCTTAACTTTAAGGATGTGGAGGGGAATGTTGTAAACCTGCTCGGCAACAAATACATGATGGCATGGCAGCATCGCTTTGGCGGAGCATGCGCAGGGTGTGTGTACTGCTATGATGCCTTTGCCAAAAAAGGTTTGTTGACTGTCTCTTATGCCGATGGAGACCCGGATACTTATGGCTTCAGACACGGCGATGTGAAACTCACCGATGAAGGCGAAAAATACATGATAGAGTGGGAGGACCCAGAAGCTGGAGCACAGCTTGAGAGTGGCGCGCTCAATGCAAATACGGGAGATGCCGTTACTGTAAAACTGATGCAGCGTGTGTATACGGGTGCTAAAAAAGTATGGGAGAACGGTGATTGTGCCGAATTCTATTTGCAGTATTATTACGATATGACACCGTATGGAGAGGCTCTCTACGGGCCCACGCGAAAGGAGCCGAGTTACCAGGCAAAGGCGACTTATAAAAAAGATACAGAAGGAAAGTGGTCGCTTGTAAAGCTCCAAGATTTAAGCCGCAATGCCGAGGCGCGAGAATTTTAAGTGATATAAACTGACAAGAAATAATATCTTTGGAGGGGATGCAGTGTATATACATTGCGTCCTCTCCGAGTTCTTGTAAAGCGAATATTAATACTGGGCACTGGCACAAAACCTTGTCTGGGGTTGGAATAATTCTTTTTTTTCCCTAAATTTGCAGTGCAAACCTTAAATTCATCACTTGTGAGAAATAGTTTACATATACTTTTTGCCATGTTGCTTTTTGCCGGCCTCAGTGCGTCGGCGGCCTATCGCAGTGTGGTGGTGCATCGCCACGACGGCACTTGTGTGAAAATCAGTATCGATGAGGCTGTCAAGGCGAACATTGCCGACGGCACGCTTGTGTTTTCATCTTCGAAAGGCTTTGTGAGCCTGCCAGTCTCCGAAGTATGGCACTGGGCTTTCTCGTCGGAGACCGTCTCTGACGATGTATGGTCGGGTGTAGGCTCCGTCGCTGTCGATACGGTTGAGATAATGTGTGGCAGCGGCAGCGTAGACGTGCTTAACCTTCCGCCGGGAGGCGCGGTATCGCTACATGCCCTCGACGGTACCATGGTCGCCGTGGCGACAGCCGACGCCGACGGCTCGTGCTCGATAGACTCGTCGTCGCTGACAAAGGGCATATACATGTTAACTTATGGTAATCACTCTATAAAAATTTTGCTTGGCCGATGAAAAGTCTACTTCTTTTAGCGGCATTGTCGCTAAGTGCGGCATCTCTCTGCGCCAAAGGGCACGAGCACATTCATGTCTTCCGCAACGACAATAAATTTAACACATACAAGGCAGCCGAGGTTACCGACCTGTCTTTTGCCAACCAGTTGATGATGGTCACTACGGGCAAGGGACGGACGACTTACCCCATGTCTGTTATCGACAGTTGCGTGCTGCGCACGACGGGTATACCCGAGATACACGTCAACCTGATTGACTATCCCGACTGGACCGAGTTGCAGGGCGCGAAAGACGACGTGCGCGCCGCAAGGCTGTATATGGATGGCAACGGCATGTACGACGACCTTGAAGAGCAGGAGATCGAGTTCCGAGGCCGTGGCAATTCTACGTGGAGGATGGACAAGAAGCCCTACCGCTTCAAGATGGCCAAGAAGAAGTCTGTCTGCGGACTGCCTAAGGCCAAGACTTTCGCGTTGCTTGCCAATAATATCGACTGCACTCTGATGCGCAACGCCATAGCCCTGTGGCTGGCGCGTTATTTCGAAATGCCGTACACCAACCATGCCGTGCCTGTCAAGGTCTATCTCAACGGCATCGACAAAGGCCAGTATGTGATGACCGAGAAAATCGGCATTGGCGGTGGCAGTGTCGATATCGACGAGACTACCGGTATGCTCTTCGAACTCGACACGAACTACGACGAGGCATATAAATTCAGATATTCGTGGAGTGGCAAGAACATCCCCGTCATGGTCAAGGACCCCGACCTCGACGAGCTTGCCGCCGACCCCGAGGTGACAACTATTACCGATGCCAAGGCATATTTGGCGCAGTGGCAGGCCGACTTTACCAAGATGGCAAATGCTGTGACCACGCGCAAGGCATCGCAGAGCCTCGCCGACGTTCTCGATATAAAGTCGGCTGTCAACTACTTCCTGGTCAACTGCCTGTGCGGCAATCACGAGGTGCACCACCCCAAGAGCGTGTATATGCACAAGAAATCGCTTGCCGACGGCGAGCTCTACCACATGGGGCCGGTATGGGACTTTGACTGGGCCTTTACCTTCGACGGAAAAGAAGGTGCCCCGGCCAACACACCCCTCATCGAGACCGACGGCAAGGCGAACGGCTATTCTTTCTTCAAGCTCATACTTGCCAACCAGGAGTTCAAGGCCCTTTTCAAGGCCAAATTCGAAGCCTTTGTCAAGGATGGCTATCCCGAGCTGAAAGCATTTATCGCCGAGTATGCCAACCTGATTGAGCCTTCGGCCAAGGAGAACGGCTTGCTGTGGCCATCGCGCCGCGACAGCGCCAGCAAATACAGGGTTGTCGGCTCGTTTGATTTCCGCACCAACCTGGCCACGCTCGAGAAGTGGATTGACCAGCGCATCGACTATATGAAGAGTGATGCCAATTACGGCCTTTACCGCTGAAAAATAGTCGAAAAAATTGTCGAAAAATTTCACATAAATTTGTGTGGGTAAAATGTTTTTTGTAATTTTGCCCCGCTAAACTACAAGCGACAACAAAATCTAACAACATAATATGATAATCGTACAAGTAAAAGAAGGCGAGCTCATCGAACGAGCTCTTAAAAAATTTAAACGCAAATTTGAGAAAACCGGCATCGTGAAAGAACTTCGCCGCCGTCAGGCTTTCCAAAAACCGTCTGTCACCAACCGTAAGAAGATGATGAAGGCGGTATATGTTCAGCACCTGCGTGCCGTCGAAGAATAATCTCGCCTCCGACTTACTGAAGGGTTGTGCCCGTTTGTGGTGATATTTCATCTTTTCGGGGCAATCTTTTAATCATTTATTTGGATAATTCAGAATAAGTGATTAAATTCGTGCCACGCACCGCGCCAGTCAATGGCTATCAGCGGTGGGCGGCACGTTTTATGCTTTATAGCGCGTTCTTCAACTATTTGTCTGCCGAAGTCAACAAGTCTCCGGCCACGGTCAGGGCCTACCGCTCCGACCTGGCTGCCTTCCGCCACTTCCTCGGTGCCGAGCTTGGCAAGGACGACGACCCTGCAGGGGTGACGCTTGCCGACATGCGCCTGTGGATAAGCTACGAGGCTCAGCGCGGTCTCAAGGGGGCTTCGCTGGCACGTAGGGAATCGTCGCTGAGGGCCTTCTTCCATTTCTTGCAGCGGCGCTACGGCCTCGAGGTCGACCCGACGGCAAATCTGCGCGGCCCCAAGCTCGACAAGCCCCTGCCGGCGTTTGTGCCGCGCGACGAAATAACGTCGATTATCGACAGCTATGGCGGCGACGAGGCATCCGGCGATTTCGAAGCCGTGCGCAACGACCTGATTGTGACCATGCTCTATACCACCGGTATGCGTGCGGCCGAGCTGGTGGGGCTGCGCGACGTAGCTGTAAATACCGATACGGGCGAACTAAAAGTGCTCGGCAAGCGTAATAAAGAAAGAATAATCCCATTCGGAGAAGAATTACGCCAAATGATTACCCACTACCGCCAACTACGCGACAACCTGGTGCCCGACGGAGGCTCCGGGGCTTTCTTCGTGCGCGAAAGCGGCGACCCGCTCTACTACGGGTTGGTCTACAAGGTAGTGCGTACGACCCTCGATGCCGCCGACGTAAAGGCTTCGCGCCGCTCGCCCCATACCCTGCGGCACTCCTTTGCCACCGACATGCTCAACAACGGGGCCGACCTGGCTGCCGTACAGAAACTACTTGGGCACGCTTCGCTTGCCACGACGCAGCGTTACACCCATCTTTCATATAGAGAACTTAAAAAGAATTATCAACTCGCACACCCACGTGCACTAAAAAAGGATTGACTATGGAAGTAAGAATTCAGGCTATCCACTTCGAAATCGCCGACCGCCTCACCGACTTCATCAACAAGAAGGCCGACCGCCTTGCCCGCAGATATCCCGACCTGGCAGTATTCGATGCCACCCTCAAGGTCGTAAAACCCGAAACAGCCATGAATAAAGAGGTCGTGGTGCGTATAGCTGTCCCCGGCCACGACGATGTGGTGGCAACCAAGATTGCCGACAGCTTCGAAGAAGCCCTCGACCTGGCTATCGAGGCTACCGAACGCCAACTCGAGAAGTATAAAGTAAAGAAATAAAATCCCCGCTTCACTCTTGAACTGAAAAAATCACGTCAGGGCCGTGGCTTGCTGCGGTCCCGACTCTTTTGTGTATGACTATGAATTTGAAATATCTGACACTTGCCGCCCTGCTTGCCGCCGGTGCGGCCTCGGCTGAGCATTATAAAGTAATCACACCACTGAGTAAGGACGACGACGGAGCTATGGCGCGCCTGGTCAACTTCGACTCCGGTGCCACTGTCGACAGCGTCCTCGTTGCCGACGGCGTGGCTACGTTCGAAGGCGAGGTCGACGAGCCATACCTTGCGCGCGTAGTGGTCGACGGCGGCCGTCTGCCGGTCTTTATACTCGAATCTGGCACCATTTCATTCAACGACAAGGAAGGAGCCTTCGGCACCATGCTCAACGACCAGCTAAGGCAGCTCGGGCGCGAAATCAGCCAACTGGGTTCGCAGTTCCAGGGTGCCGACGAAGCCGCGCAAAAGACTCTGTATGCCCGCTATGAGGCCCTGGTCGACAGCACCATGCAGTCTAATCGCGACAATCCGCTCGGCTACTATCTGTTCTTGCAGAGCGACATGGCCCAGGCCCCGGCATCGGAAATACGTGCCGAACTGGCCAAATATCCCGATTTTGCCAAATACAAGCGCGTGCAGGGCATGCTTGCCGCCGCCGAGAAGCGCGAGGCTACGCAGCCCGGCAAGAAATATGCCGATTTCGAGGTGACATACGATGGCAAGACCGAGCGACTGAGCGACTACATCAAGCCCGGAAAATATACGCTCGTCGACTTCTGGGCAAGCTGGTGCGGCCCCTGCATGCGCCAGGCCGCCGTGCTCAAAGACCTCTATGCCAAGTATCATGACAAGGGTCTCGACATTGTAGGTGTGGCTGTGTGGGACGAACCGGCAAACACACTTGCCGCCATCAAGTCGCACGGCCTCGTGTGGCCCAACTTCATCAACGCGCAGACCGTGCCCACCGACCTCTACGGCATCATGGGCATACCCTGCATATTGCTCATCGGCCCCGACGGTACCATACTCAGCCGCGACAAGCAGGGCGACGAGCTCGTGGCCGACGTAGAGAAATATATAAAGTAAAGTTGCAGTGCGTATTGGCCTGATGACCATGTCGGATAGTGGGGCTGTCAGACCAATTTAGTCATGTGTGTGACGTGTTTGTTACATATGTGTTACAATTGCAAAAAGTGCGCAAAATATGACTTCATAGTCAAACAATATTGCAAGTTGTAAGTTAATAATTCAGACCGTCGGCAAAAGGCCGTCGGAAATTAACCTATTAAACAGGTCACGCACATGATTACCCGGAAAGTTATTCAGACATTGTATAAGAAATATCGCAAATTGCCCGAAAGTCCCGACTGTCTCGACATGCCGCTTTTGTTTGAGTGTGCGGCCTGGCATAATATCAATATCGACATGGACGGCCCTGTAGACTCATTGGTAATTGGCAGCATCGACCCGTCGTCGCCCTTTCACCGGATACCCCTCGAGCGCATACATGCCATAGTGCCGTTCGAGGAATGGGTGGCAGTGGTGCTACATTCCTCGATAATATTTCTCAACCGCAAATCATCGCGTGTCAGCGTACATGTGCGCACCGAACCACCGTCGCTGTGGGAGAAAATCATGAATTTTTTCAACCGGCATTGATATGACTGCCACTTGTCATCGAACATCGAAATCTGACAAAGTGGCAGTCAACTTTTTTGGCACGTGATTTGTTTAGTTAGTAGTGCAAGCAAACGAAAAATATTAATATAAAAAATATAAAAGACATACAACTATGGGAAAAATTATTGGCATAGACCTTGGCACCACCAACTCGTGCGTCGCAGTACTCGAGGGTAACACCCCCGAAGTGATACCTAACAGCGAGGGCCACCGTACGACCCCCTCGATTGTGGCATTTGTCGACGGCGGTGAGCGCAAGGTCGGCGACCCCGCAAAACGCCAGGCCGTGACTAACCCTACTCGCACCATCTACTCTATCAAACGTTTCATGGGCGAGACTTACGACCAAGTTCAGAACGAAATCGCACGTGTGCCCTACAAGGTAGTGCGCGGTGCTAACAATACCCCGCGTATCGACATCGACGGACGCGAATACTCGCCCCAAGAAATCTCGGCAATGATTCTTCAGAAAATGAAGAAGACCGCCGAAGACTACCTCGGCCAGGCTGTGACCGACGCCGTAATCACCGTGCCCGCATACTTCAACGACTCGCAGCGCCAGGCCACCAAGGAAGCCGGCGAGATTGCCGGTCTCAACGTTCGCCGTATCGTCAACGAGCCTACCGCAGCCGCACTTGCCTACGGCCTCGACAAGTCTGACAAAGACATGAAGATTGCCGTCTTCGACCTCGGTGGCGGTACATTCGATATCTCTATCCTCGAGTTGGGCGACGGCGTATTCGAAGTCAAATCGACCAACGGCGATACTCACCTCGGCGGCGACGACTTCGACCACGTGATTATCGACTACCTGGCCGACTCTTTCCTCGAGAAGGAAGGCATCGACCTGCGCAAGGACGCCATGGCACTCCAGCGCCTCAAAGACGCTGCCGAGAAGGCCAAAATCGAGCTCTCGAGCGCGACCTCGACCGAAATCAACCTACCCTATATCACCGCTCAGAACGGCGAACCCAAGCACCTGCAGATGACCCTGACACGTGCAAAATTCGAGCAGCTTGCCGACAAGCTCATCCACGCCACCCTCAAACCGTGCGAAGACGCCCTGCGCGATGCCGGCCTCAAGGCTTCAGACATCGACGAAGTCATCCTCGTTGGTGGTTCGACCCGTATCCCTGCCATCCAGGAACAGGTACAGAAATTCTTCGGCAAGACACCCTCTAAGGGCGTCAACCCCGACGAAGTCGTTGCCATCGGTGCTGCCATCCAGGGCGGTGTCCTCTCGGGCGACGTGAAAGACGTGCTCCTTCTCGACGTCGTGCCTCTGAGCGTTGGTATCGAGACTCTCGGTGGCGTGATGACCAAGCTTATCGAGGCCAACACCACAATTCCTACCCGCAAGAGCGAGACCTTCTCTACCGCAGCCGACAACCAGCCTTCTGTAGAAATCAACGTCCTCCAGGGCGAACGCCCCATGGCTAAGGACGACAAACTCCTTGGCAAGTTCCATCTCGACGGCATCGCTCCCGCACCCCGTGGCATACCTCAAATCGAGGTGACATTCGAAATCGATGCCAACGGCATCCTCAACGTGTCGGCTAAAGATAAAGCCACCGGCAAAGAGCAGAGCATCCGCATCGAGGCATCGAGCGGCCTTACCGACGCCGAAATCAAACGTATGAAAGACGAGGCAGCTGCCAACGCCGAGGCCGACGCACGCGAAAAAGAACGTGCCGACAAACTCAACCAGGCCGACGCCATCATCTTCCAGACCGAGAAACAGCTCAGCGAGCTCGGCGACAAGATTCCCGCCGACAAACGCAGCGCCATCGAGGCAGCCGTCGCCAAACTCAAAGAGGCTCACAAGAACGCCGACATCGCCGGTATCGACGCAGCCATCAAGGAAATCGAGACAACCTTCGGTGCCGCACAGCAGGACATTCTCAATGCCCAGGCACAAGCCCAGCAGGCCCAGCAGCAAGCCGGCGCCCAGGGCGGCTACACCAACGGTTCCCAAGGCGGCAACCCCGACGACCACGTAACCGACGTCGACTTCGAAGAAGTGAAATAAGTCCCCAAATCAACGATAACAAAATGGAGTGTAGCTCAGCAGGTTACGCTCCATTTTTATTTACACTTTTCTCTATGAATACTTGTTTTCTATGGATTTTTAGCTTATATTTGCATCAAATTTGTACCATTACAGAAATATGAAGACGAAGTATACTTACGTTACAAATTTGAAGATTAAGTGATACAATAACAGATATGCCCTATGCCCGAAAGTAAAGCTAAAATAATGAGACACTGCATTGTATGCGGAAAACCATTCCTCGCTAAGAATGTTGATTCGGTTCACTGCTCAAAGAAGTGTTCCAATGAGACATATCGTAACAAAAAGCGGGCTGAGAAAAGAGAAATGGAGCGTCAGGCTATCTTAGCTGAATCAGAGGGTAATGCTTTGCTCACAGTGGTACAGGTGTGCAGCCGTTATCAAATTTCACGCCCAACTCTTTATAGGTGGATTCGTCAAGGGAAAATAAAAGATCACAATCCGGGCGACAGAATGACTCTCATTGATGTCTCTGACATTGAAGGCATATTGGAGATAAGAAAGAATCCTTTAGAAGAGACTCCAAAGAAACGGCTATATTCATTAGAGCCGGAAGATTGCTATACGATTGGAGAGGTTTCAAAGAAATACAGAATAAGCGAGTCAACAGTATACAGTAATCTGCGAAGACATAGTATTCCTATGCGTCAGATAGGCCGATATGTGTATGTACCAAAGTTTGACATTGACAAAATCTTCAAGTCCGAAAAATGAAAAAGAAACTCCAGCATACAACAGTATCCGTAAAACTGCGAAAGAGTGAAATTCGAAATGAGTGGTATCTCTATGTCGAAGCATACCCTGTCTATGAGAAGGAGAATGAAACTCCTAAACGAGTACGTGAATATGTCAAACGTATCATAACGACACCGATATGGGATAAGAAAAGACCTACTCGCGGAGGCTTCCAACCGAAACGTGATATCAATGGCGTTATCATGTGTAAATCCCAGATAGACCAGGAGTCGTGCATCTATGCCGATAAAGTAAGGCAAATCCGTCAGAAGGAATATGATACGGCTGCCCTCTACTCTGATCAGGATGCGGCTCAGGCTGAATTACAGGAAAAAGCTAATGCCAATTTCATCAACTATGTGAAGAAGATTACTGTGGAGAGACATAAGAACAGCTCGGCATCAATTCTCATAAACTGGAAACGAATGGGCGAATTGTTGAAAATCTTTTCTAAAGACGGAATAATACCATTCGGAAGAATTGACACTAAGCTGATAAACGATTTCAAGAACTTTCTTCTGACTGCTCCACAAGGAGGTGGAAAAAAGGGAACTTTGTCGCAAAATTCGGCAGCAACATACTTCTCAATCTTTAAGGCGGCATTAAAACAGGCTTTTGTTGATGGATATATCTCTGTGGACCTCTCGGCCAAGGCCAAAGGTATTGCGGAAGAAGAGAGTCGTCGTGAGTTCCTGACTATCGCCGAACTCAACACATTGGCAAAAACGCCTTGCGATAAGCCAATCATCAAACGTGCGGCATTGTTTGCTGCGTTGACAGGGTTACGCCATTGTGACATTCAGAAGCTCCATTGGGGTGATATTCAAAAGGTGGGAGATCAATACCGTCTGAACTTCACTCAACAGAAAACGAAGGGAGTTGAATATCAGCCAATCTCCGAGCAAGCATATCAGTTATGTGGTACACCGGGAGATGCCGACAGGCTTGTATTTGAAGATTTGCCTGATCCATCGTGGGTTTCACGCCCGCTGAAACGATGGATTGAAGCAGCCGGAATCAAGCGAAGAGTCACTTTCCATTGCTTTCGACATACCTTTGCCACGCTTCAAATCGCCGGTGGTACTGACCTTTATACTGTTAGCAAGATGTTAGGCCACACAAATGTTCGTACAACTCAGATTTATGCTAAAGTCGTTGATAAACTGAAAGATGAAGCAGCAAACGCCATCAGTCTTGACTTGAATTTCAATGATATTGAGTAACAAGATTTATAGAAAAGCGACTATATTTATATAGATAAAAAAGTCTAAAAGTGAGGGAATTACGATGCGATTTCTTTATCGTTTTCTATGGATTTTCTAACTTTGTAAAAAATAAAGAAAATGATATCGAGAACTCTCACCAAAATAACTCCGGGAATTATCACCGGAGTAAACCTTACCCTATCTACTGCAATGGCGTGGGGAACCTGCGCCAAATTTGATATGGGGCTGCAATGGAGCCTATTGCTCGTTCCTGCTTATTTTGCAGTCTGGAAGCTATTCTACGCAGGATGCAATAGAATCAGTGAGCGTATAGTCAATGCTTTTGATAAAGCTCACAGCGATTTGATTACGCGCAAGCAACAGGGAGCGGTAGAAGAAGCACTCAAGAATGTAGAGCCAACAGTCATAGTCAAGGAGCCAGATTACGAATACGCAATCAAATTTCACGACCATTATGTTGCAGAAACCAGCATGGTAAGGGAAAAAATGCTCCGAGAGGATGCTGAGAAACTTGACAAAATTCTCTCGTACACTAAGGAGACATTTATGCGCCTGAATTTTACTCAAACCGAAGTCGCTCAGATTTTGGATTGTGTGAGATACTTTGTCAGCCATAAGGATGTACTCAATGTGAACGCCATGAAAATTTCAAAGAAGCCTGAAGTGACTCAAGCCTCTTTGAAGAATTTTGCATGGAACATCGCGTTCCAATATACCATTGATGGTGACACCACGGCATACTTTGTCAAAGCTACTTTCGGCGAATGGTTCGCCAATACGGAACTTTCATCAATCAAAAAGACACTTCGCAATACCCGTGGAGCCCATGCTATCGAGATTGATGAGAAGATTCTGAAAGACTAAAAGGCTATCTCCTACTTTTGGATCTCGCTCGTTGGAATTTGTCCTTGTCGTTATCGTTCCATGGCAAATCGGATGAGGAACCACCAGAGCCGGTGCCTACATGCGGTGCCGGGATTCCACCGGCGGCGGTCTGAAGCGCGATTGCAAGAAGGCTGTGTTGAGATTCATCCACCTGCTCCCACGGTTCAAACAGTTCGTTGACCAATTCATGAAGAGTTAACGCACCGCTGTCGTACTTGTCGAGAAGATTCTGGGGAAGATTATAAGAGGTGTTCTTGAACTCGTTGCCATGAAACAGCGTCGTGATTGACAGACTGGGATACATACGGTTTGGAATCCAGCCGCTGATAAGCTCTGCTCCTGATGACAGGCGGTATCGCTCGGGGTATGCCTTGCGGTGAAGTTCCCTCGCTCGGATGTGTTCGGCATTATAACGGCTCTCCCATTCGGCAGCTCGTTTGGTCGCCGCATCGATTTCCTTTTGGTAGGAGTTGCGTTCACGAAGCGAGTTGGCTTTCAGCTCATCGTATTGCTTCTGCATATCGGTTAATTGCTTTTGTAATACGGCAATCTGTCTGTCCTTGTCAGCAACTTCCTTTTCAAGTTTAGGCAGTTCCCCGGTTCCGAGCCACGACAGGATACGATTCTTACCGTCCTTCGCTCCTTTCTCGACCTTCTCCTTTTCGGCTGCAAGTCTCTCAATCTCGTCGTTAAGTCTTTCGATGTCTGACTGAAGTTCGAGTGCCTGCTGACGGTTGTATTGCTGTTGCGTCTGATGTCTCGCACCACTCGCAACGACACCGCGCTTCAATCCGAATCCGGCCATAGCCTGCGCGTATGTGTCCTGATATAGCCGGAGCTTACCGCGTGTCATCAACTCATTGGCGCATAGCCTCGGTGCCGGGGTCTTCTCCTTGTACTTCTGCTCACCCTCGCGCTTACGGCGTGTGCGGGGTGCTGTTACAATGGGAACAATCGTCGCATGAAGGTGGGGTGTCTTCTCATCCATGTGGAGCACACATGACACAAGATTATCCTTGCCGAAGGTGTCATGCAGCCATTTGATATTGGCCCGGCACCAGTCATCAAGGCGACCTTCGCCTGCAAGTTTCATCATCTGCTCGTGTGTCCCGGTCAGAAGCACACGGACGGCACGGGTCTGGTTCTTGCCGACTTTCCGCTTAAGTCCGGCGGTCTCAATACGGTGTTGAATCGCCTGAGTGCGGTTTTGAACACCATCGGGGAAGGCGATAAGCTCGCGGTTGAGATGTGTTCTGTTCTCGTCGGCGTTGTCGGGAATGTGCGGTTTGCCGTCGGCTGTCTTGCGCTCGATGTGGCAGGACATCCCCGAATCGTTGCCTGCGCCACGCTCCAAGTGGCACACGGCATATTGTGTTGTCATATACTTTTGAATTAAATTGGATATGATAAAATTCCGTATCAATTGCAATGGAGAGGCGGGAGGTGACTCGATGTTTGATGGCTTTTTCAAGAGAGGTCGCAGACATCGCCTGAAAATGCCATAATAAGCTACGGAATTTTATTACTAAAATCCTCCCTACATTCAGCAAGCTGACCGGCTTAGTCGGCAGCTCCTACAATGGGGGTATTCCGGCTTGCCGCATCCAAGAGGAAGTCGGCGATGTCGAGTTTGGCGGCTCTCTGTTCCGGTGTTGCCATATTGGATATGGCAGTGACAATTCCGACTGTCGGAGTTATTGTGCGGAGCATAGTCAATTTGCCGCGCCATCGATCTTCGGCATCAAGGTCTGGAACAAGCCACACTTCCCTGCCTTTCAACACCTGCGAAGCCGTCTGATTGAGGCATCCGCAACATCCGCCACTCGCCAGCCACAGGTACTGCGGATAATAATGAGAGGCGATTACCGCTGACTTCTCGGACTCCACTATCATGACCTTGGAATCGGGATGGACTGAAAGCAGATGCTCGCCGAAGAAGCATTGCACGAGATTGAAGTCATCGGGATTGTCAACCATCGATTTCATATGGTGCGCCCACATGAAGTTTACCAATTCATCTTCCTTTATGCGGTGTCCGTTGTCGCCGTATCGCATTATCTTTCCTGTGCGGATACCACCATTAATGTCGGTTTGCCAGAATACCGCCGCGTCATTCATACGGCTGGTTGCGCCTACATTATATAATCGGAACAACCGAAATGTCTCGTCTTCACCCCAAAGAGAGCTGAGGAATTGGAACAGCGTGGAGGATTGACAATGCTTCACGGACTCGTTTATCAAGCCCATGTCTATGAAGGACGGTTTTCTTATCGGTTCTACCCGTTGAGGTGCTCGCTGATGCAGCGATGTTGAGGACTGCCACGATGATGCCTCTCTTAGCCAGGGATGGTCCCGGAAGTAATCGGATGGTGTGTAGTGGTATCCGCATTTGAATATCCGGTCGCATTTGCCTACATGATCGGCAAGGAACATCCCGGTCTGTGTGTCGACATAGCGCACCAGTTTCCTCGGACGCCCGCAGGTAGGACATGTAACTTTGATACGAGGACGGGAGTTGTCAAGCCGATATCGGTAATCATTAGTCATAGTACATCGAATTTTGGTTGGGTGAGGTGTCGTGTATATATAGGCCCGCTTCATCCAACTAACTTTTTCAATAGTAAAAGTCCTGAAGGTAGCGGTAAGGATTGCCTTTCTTCTTGCCTTTGTCCACCTGCTCGATCATCCGTTTGTTCTTCAGAAAGGTTATCAGAATCTTGAGCTTGTAATCGCTGAGTTCGATATCCTCATCTGCGTATGCATCGCGCAGGGCATCCATGAGTTCCCCATGTCGGAGCAAAGTATCGGGATTTGGAAACGCCGAATCAAGCGCACTGCGGTGCGTATCCTCGGTTATGTCATGATACGGGTCCCACGCCTCGTTGCCTTTGGATTCAGGTATCGGCACATAGTCCTTGATGAGTTCGGGTAAAGCCTCGTCGTTGATTCTAAAGGCAAATGAAGGGAAAGAGACATCGCGGATATAGACCGCCTCGACGGTACTTATAGCATCGTCGTTCTTGTCCTTCTCGACACGGAGCACGGTTTCGGACTTGTTGTTGATTTCGGTTCCGATATGTCCGCGTGCGTTTTCATCGCCTTTGTTCTGGTGTATGACGGTATGGATGTGGAGATTGAATTCTTCCGTCCACTTCATCAGATAGTTGACTATGAGGGTCGCTTCACGGGGATTGTTGATATCAAGCATCAGGTCGCGGATGCCGTCGATGATAACCAGTCCTACCGCCCGTGTGCTACGAATCTTATAGTCAATCATGCCGATGCGGTCTTCGACAGAATACTTGCGTAGGGCGAAATACTTTATCCTCTCGTTGATTTCCTGATTGCTCCTGCGGGTAAGGCGAGCGATACGCTTGAACACACGGAAAGCATGATAGGTACTCTGCTCGGTGTCGAAGTAGAGGATGCCGTTTTGGTTCGGAGGCATGTTGCCGCGATAATTCAGGATTGTAGAATTGGTCATGGCAGCAGCCGTCATCGCTGACACATTGAAGGTCTTCTTGCCTTTGGGCTTTCCGATTGAGGCACTGAAATTACCGAAGGTGCAGGCTGGTGAATCGCCTATATAAATGGCAACCGGCGGCGGTGGCACCTCCTTGTCGATGTCGAGCTGCGCCTCCGTACATAGCCTTTCGTAACGCACAGCCGCTGCGTCTAGCGTCTGCAGCCCGGCACAGCTTTCGACTTCGGCGATGAAACCGCCGAGTGGGTCATTTATGGCGGTCATAATTTACGCTCCTTTCTGCCGGCGCAAAATGCCTCGGCATCAGCCTCGATTTCACGAATTGATTCGAGCTGCTCTCCAATCAGCCACTTGTCTATCTCCGACTTCAAGAACATGATGCGCTTCCCTTTCTTGTGGAAAGGAATAAGATGCGCGCTCGTCCAGCCATAGACAGTTTGCGTTGCCGGGCGCGTCGGGAGGTACGCACACAGCTCCTTAATTCCCATCCATACATCTTTGCCGGATGACGAAGCGTTGCTGAGTGATTCAAGTTTGCGGTCAAGCTCTTCAACTTTTTCAATCAGATATGCCAGAGCCTTGGGCATGTCCTCGAATTTGATAGTGGTTCTTTCGACCATTATAAAAGATATTTGCGTTGCGCCTCAATATCGAAGCGTTCTGCAAAAGAATAGCAAAATCCAATGGTGATTCAATGCTGATTGCACACACACCCACAATCATAATCAAATCATAACTACCCATAACAATACATAGCTATCCCTCAATAGTTTACCAAATGAATTTTCTTTTGGTTATGATTGGCTATTGAGGTCAAGATAGCCCTGCTTAATGGTACCAATCATAACGATTCACAACTGATGGCCTCGAATATCTATAAGAATAATCGCCTATTCTGCCTACATTATGCAGCAAAACATGATGCGAAACACACTCGTTTTCTTTGTTATGTGCAGAACTTTCACTAAATTTGCGAGTGGATAACAAATTTTATCGACATGGAAACTGATATAAACCGATTAAAAGTAGTTTTAGCAGAAAAGAAACGGACAAATAAATGGTTATGTGAACAATTAAATGTGAATCCATCAACCGTGTCAAAATGGTGTACGAATAGTTCGCAGCCTGATTTGCCTACTTTAGTTAAGATTGCCAAGTTATTGGAAGTCAGTGTTGATAATCTATTGAATACTAAAATTGAAATCTGATGATTAAAGATATAATTGATAAAAATAATTCAGTAACGCCCGGTTCTAACGAACTGGAAATACTGAGAGAACATTTTCCTGCGTGTTTCAAGGAAGATGGAAGTTTCGATATTGTCAGATTTCAAGAGTATCTTAAAGACAAAGTAGAAGTTACGGATGAAGGATACGAGTTGCGGTTTCTTGGTAAGAACTATGCTCGAATGTTGGCCTCTCTTGACACTACGACAGTAATAGTGCCGGATGAAGCGCATAACTCTTTGCCCGAAAATAAGGAAAGCAAGAATGTCTATATAAGTGGCGATAATCTTGACGCGCTGAAACATCTTCTGAAATCGTATGCAGGACAGATAAAGTGCATCTATATAGACCCTCCATATAATACAGGTTCTGACGGATTTGTGTATAATGACAATTTCAATTTCACTGCAGAAGAATTATCCACAAAACTCAGTATTTCCTTGGATAAGGCTCAACGTATTCTTGATCTTACACGTCGAGGGTCGGCCTCTCATTCGGCATGGCTGATGTTTATGTTGCCTCGTCTGCTCCTGGCCCGCGACCTTCTTCGCAAAGACGGTGTAATCTTCATATCTATTGATGAAAATGAGCATAGCAATTTGAAGTTGTTGTGTGACGATGTATTTGGAGAAGAAAATCTTGGCGGAGAAATAATTTGGAAAAATAGTAGTAAAAATGATGAAGACTATATTTCCACCCAGCATGAATATATCCTTTGCTATGTAAAAAACAAAGCACATAATGACGGTACTTGGTCTGAGCCCAAAGAAGGTACTTCTGAAATATTCGCAGCGTTTGAAGAATTTAAGAATAAATATGGGAATGACTGGAAGGCGATTCATCAAGCCGCATTAGAATGGTACAAACAATTCAAGGATTCCAATCCCATTTCAGATAGCAAACATTATTCATGGATGGACGAGCGCGGAGTGTATTTCCCTGACAACATCTCCGGCCCAAATTTTGGACAATATCGTTATGATGTTTTTCATCCAATTACGGGAAGAAAATGCAAAGAACCTGCAAGTGGTTGGAGATTTCCGGAAGAAACCATGAGAGAAAAAATTGCTCAAGGATATATCCATTTCGGAGATGATGAAACTACTGTGCCTAATAAAAAGACATATCTAAAGGATACTCTCAATCAAAGCTTAACCAGCATTAAATATCGTGATGGAAGAGTCGCATCAAAGAAACTTACGTCTTTATTGGGCAGTAATGTTTTTTCAAATCCCAAAGACAGTGATCTATTAGGTAAATTGTTTAAAGCGATTGGTATTTCAGATGGAGATATTGTACTGGATTTCTTCTCTGGTTCTGGTACTACCGGAGAAACTATTCAAAATTTCATTTCAGACAATCTGAATGTGAGATTTATCCTTGTACAGCTTGAGGAAGACTTAGACAAAGCATTTGATAGGGCTACCGGTAGCGGAAAGGCTATTGTGAAAAATGCTATTGAGTTCTGTAATGCACGTAATCTTGTCCATACACTAGATAATATTGCACTTGAACGATTAAAAAAGGTACGGGAGAGAAACATCGCTTCCAATCCTCTCTTCCATGGAGATCTCGGATTCCGACATTTTACGTTGAAAGAACCATCTGGAGTCGCATTGGAGAAAATCATCAAGTTTGATAAGCATACCGCATTTGGTGACAATACACTTATGGATGAATTTGGTGTTCCAACCATACTTACAACATGGCTGGAAAGGGATGGTTATGGTCTGACTTCTGATTACCACTCTTTAGATCTTGGCGGTTATACGGCATATTATATCGACAAGCATCTCTATCTTATCAACCCGGATTTAACTGATGACGCAGTAGCTTTACTCCTTGACAAGTATCAAACGGAAGCATCATTCAATCCCCAGAATGTTGTAATCTATGGCTATTCCTTCGGTTGGAATGAGTTGCAGAGTCTGAGAGACAGTCTACAGACCGTACAGGCCGGCGAGAAGAATCTTCGTATCAATTTCGAAATAAGATATTGATATGGAACTGATACTTCAATCCTCTTTGCCTCATCAGCAAAAGGCGGTAGATGCTGTAGCCGATGTATTCAATGATACATGGGTTAAGTCGCCTGGGCATTACTATTCCAATCCTGAAATAACCATTTTTAAGGATGGAGTCGGTAATAACATCCGTAGTATTCAAGCTACCAACAAGATTCCACATGAGTATGGCGGATATACGCATGAGCCAACATGTCTGAATCTTGATATTAAGATGGAGACCGGCACAGGAAAGACTTACGTTTACGTTCAGACCATGTTTGAGCTCCATAAACGCTATGGAATCAATAAATTCATAGTAGCTGTGCCTACATTGCCAATCAAAGCAGGCGCAAGACAGTTTATGGAGGATGAATATGTAAAGCGTCATTTCCGGGATGTTTGTGGATATGACGCAGAAATTGACTTGCTTACGCTTGAACCTCCCAAGAAGAAAAAGAAGGGAAGACAATATTTTCCTGCCGCTGTAAGTGAATTTGTCAAAGGGTCATGTCAAGACACTAAGAAAATTTTCGTCCTTTTAGTAAACATGCAACTGCTGAAGGATGCGAAGAACTATATCCTAAGCAGAGATGATTATGGCAATGTTGTGGAAGGCTTTTATCGTCCGTATAATGCGCTTAAAGCCACACGACCGTTTGTAATTATCGATGAACCTCACAAATTTTCGAGAGAGCAGAAAGCTTTCGGCATCATCCAGACGGAGATTGCCCCACAGTGTATCATCAGATTTGGTGCCACATTCCCCGAAGTCACAGTCGGCAAAGGGAAAAATAAGAAGATAATCAAGGATTACCAAAATCTTCTTTATGATCTTAATGCTTGTCAATCATTTAATCAAGGACTGATTAAAGGTGTTGCTAAAGAACATTTTGAGCCGACTTCACAAAAGAATGAGAAAATCAAGTTGCTGTCGGTAACTAAAAATGATTGCGCAACATTTCAATACAAACAGGAAGATGCACCGACAAGGAGTTTTCAGCTCCGTGTAGGTGATTCGCTTTCCCAGATAGCCGAAGAGCTAACCGGGCTTACCGTTCATGCTATAGATAAAAATTACATCGAACTTTCCAACGGACAAATTAAAACTGTCGGAGAGGAAATGGACGTGGATGTATTCATGAGTTCCTATCAGGAACAAATGATACGTCTTGCCTTGGAGAGACATTTTGAAACAGAACGCCATAATTTTTCTGGTAGAACTTTTAAGATTAAAACTCTTGCACTATTCTTTATTGATGATATAACGTCGTATAGGAAGAGTGAAGATGGGAAGAAACCATACATACTTGAAGCCTTTGAACGATTGCTCAAAGAAAAGCTTCAAGACACAATAGGCAAACTCTCGGAGCAAGAAAACGAATATCGAGAATATCTGGAAGCTAGTCTGAAAAATATCAGAGCTTGCCACGCCGGATATTTTGCACAAGATAACAGTTCTTCGGATGAAAGTATTGCCGAGGAGGTTAATGATATCCTAAACGGGAAAAAACAATTGCTTTCGTTTGTGGATAAAGACGGTAATCCCATGCTCAGAAGGTTCCTGTTTTCAAAATGGACTCTAAAGGAGGGCTGGGATAACCCCAATGTATTCACCATTGCGAAACTACGTTCAAGTGGCAGTGATATTTCCAAGTTACAAGAAGTAGGTCGCGGTCTGCGCCTTCCTGTTGATGAGTGTGGCAACCGCATTTCCAATGAGGAATTCACATTAAATTATATTGTAGATTTTACGGAAGCAGATTTTGCGAAGAAGCTCGTTGAGCAGATAAACAGTGAGATTCCAGAATCAGTTTCACTCTCATTGGAAATTATTCAACAGGTAGCGCAAAAAATGGGAACTGATGCAACCATTCTATTTGTTGAATTATTGACTAAAAAATATGTAGATCTTAAATATAATATTATTCCCGAAAATAAGGCTAAATTCTTTGAGGAATACCCATTATTCAAGTCTGGACTTGAAAGTGGAAAAGTAAGAGACCGCAACAGCAAGCCCAATCGTCCTGTCAAAATCAGAAAGGCAAGGTTTGAAGAATTGAGAGAGCTATGGGAAAAGCTCAATCAGCGATATACCATATGGTATGAACCTGAACTCAATATCGAAATTGACAAGGCTCTTGACAAGATACTTGAAACAGGACATATCTTTACTGATAGAGTGATTGCCAGTCGTAGAGACATTGTTGTTAGTGATGGCAACCATATGTCATCTAATTCAGAGAGTGGTGTCCAATATACCATTAATCAAGCATTACCTTATGGTGTGTTCTTAAAACGGGTGTCGGATTCTACGAATATTTCTCTTGAGAAGATACATAGTGCAATCTGCCGCTATACTAAAAAGACAGGAAAGATAAAGGATTCGCATTTCAATGAACAGGCTATAAGTGCACTTGTTCAATCATTCACTGATTGGAAGATTGAGAACTTACAAGGGCGTTTCAAATATAAGAAAACCGATGGCTCAACGGGGGCCACGGCACTTACCTATGCCGACGGGAGCGTCAGAGAAGAAATCGCTCAGGGTCGAATAGGCGTCAAAATGAAGGAAGGAGATGCCGCAGACAAATATTTGTATGATGCGAAAGCATACGATTCCCCTCTTGAACTCGAAGACATAGAATCAGATGTAGACGGCGGTCTTTCGGGAATAGCCGAAGTTGTGGTCTATGGCAAAATACCTCGGAGTAGTATTGCTATACCAACGATTGACGGTGGAAAATATAGCCCAGACTTCATGTATGTTGTCAAGAAAGCCAACGGAGATAAGGAACTTAATATCGTAGTTGAGACTAAGGACGTTGAGAATAAATCAACTCTCCGTGGTGTAGAAGCAGCAAAAATCAAATGTGCAGAGATATTTTTCAAGAATCTCTCTGCGCAGGGCTACAACGTCCATTTCCGCACGCAACTCAATAATAAGAAGATGCTCCAGATAGTTAAAGAAGTGATAACACAGTAAGGTCGTATATATATGTGGTCAGATAACGAAACTACACAAGATTTATTAGGGTATCAGGTTCATGCTGATTTGTTAAAGAAAATCATTCTTGATAAATCAATGTTACCTATCACTATTGGTGTATTTGGAAATTGGGGATCAGGTAAAAGCAGCCTGATGTTGCAGCTTCATGAAGGTATTGCGATATGGAATAACGAGCAAAGCCAGAAAGATCCCGAAGGAGAAGATGGCACAAATGATAAGGAACGTGTCCTCCAAATTAAATTTAATAGTTGGCAGTTTGAGAATTATGATGCCACAAAACTTGTTATGATAGATTCTATTTTAGAGTCCATCAAAACTGACATATCTGAACATAAAGATATTTTTGAGAAAGCTGATGATTTTTTTGCCAGGATCAGCTTACTAAAGGCCGGGGTATTCATACTAAAGAAGACATATGATAATCTTACGCCAGATTTCATTAAAAAATGGTTACCTAACAAGAAAGAACTTGATAAAATCACAGGTCGTGATACATACAATAATCTATTGGAAGAAATAGAGAAGGGTAATACTTCAAAATTTATAGGGCAATTCCGTGAGCTATTTGAACAAATGGTCAAAGATGCGGGATATCGAGCAATTGTAGTATACATTGATGATTTAGATAGGTGTAATCCTAAGCGCATTATAGAATGTCTTGAGGCAGTAAAGTTATTTGTAAACGTTGATAGAACAGCATTTGTGATAGGAGCGGATGAACGAATCATTGAATATGCTATAAAACAACATTATCCAATTGAACAGAAAAAGGAGGAAATATCTAGCCCATTTTCAGATTATCTGGAAAAGCTTATTCAATTACCTTACAAACTTCCTAGATTATCAGGCAATGAGCAAGAAACCTATATTACATTGTTACTCTGCAAACAATATTGTAGACCAATGGATTTTACATCCATATATACGAATTATGTGGAATTTAGAAAACACGACAAACACTCCAAGTATAATATCGATGATATAAAAAGAGCCTTTCCAACACTTAACCTAAGTGGTGTTGAATATATGTTGCCTATCGTTCCCCTAATTAAGAGCTTTTTGAACGGGAATCCTAGACAGCTCAAACGATTCATGAATACACTTTATGTACGAATGGAACTGGCAAGAGTTGCGGGATTTGACGAATTAAGACCCGATATTCTTGTGAAATTAATGGTTTTAGAATACAACTCACTATATATCTCTAGATTTGAAGAATTATATCGAATGCAACGAGATAATGCAGGGTGTTTGCCTATTGAATCCGCAGAAGAACAAGCAAAAGCTGGAGAAGATATAATAGACGAATTGTGGAAGAATAATTGGGAATCAGATTATCTCAAACGTTGGTTGGCCTCCACTCCTTCATTATTGAATATCAACCTACAGAATTATTTTTGGGTAGCAAGAGATGCTCTTAAAACGGAGACTCCAATAGCTACAGTAGTTACTCGGAAGGTCAATTTGATATTCAAGGGTTTATGTGCTATTCAAACAAATAGTTCTATGTCAAAACGTCTTCCTGAAAGCCTTAAGGCACTAGAAGAAGACGAGAAAGACATGCTAATACTATTATTGAATGAAAAGCTTATCTCAAAACCAGATTCTGCGGAGTGTTGGCGTATTCTAAATGATAGTGCTGTTGATGAATTGCTTGTCAATAATATTGATAGATTAAACGCCTTATTTAACAATGTAAAGACATTGAGCATAGATCCTCAGGCTTCTACCTTTTTTGTAAGAATACAAAACCGCCAAGATAATTGCGCAGAGTTTATAAGCAAACTCCCTATATCACAGCAATTAACCAATGCCATTAACCGTAAAAAAAGATAATATGGGAACATCTCAATCTCACAATCTTAAGTCTGGTCCAAATTGGAGTACAGCTAAACGTTCAATTACAAGTTTAGCGAAAGGAACGGGAGACTCTAATGATAACTGTGAAACCTTTGTAATCGGGTTAAGTTCAGCAATATCAAATAGTGTTTATCGTGGTGCCTCGAGTCGACATTCCTCATTTGGACGCGCTGGTGCTCGAGTATCTAAAAATTTCATTTCAATAATTGGAGATATACGATCCCACGGAGTATTGGGAATCTTAGGCCCCGATTTTTCTTTTGAAAATGATTCTTTATTTAAAAGGAGCTTCAAAGAAGTAATTTTAGAACGGGTTTTAGGAGAGCACGATTCTTCGATGGACGATGCAGCTGCCGCTAAAGCTTTTGAAAAGATACTTGACGAAATATTAAAAGACTGCGAGACAAAAGAAGAAATAGAAAAAAAGTTATCCAATGCGTCCAATGATGATTTAGTCGTTTGGATAATCGATTTTCAAATTGATTACATCATTGAATATTCCGGAGAATTATTCCAAAGTCACATATTTGACAAATGTGATAATCCGGATAGAGTTATGGAGCAAATTCGGAATTGGCTTCACAGTGAGCTAGATGATCGATTAATGAATGATATATCAAAATATGATCTTACTTCTAAAGAGGGGAAAGAAATGGTAGAAACACTAACAGCCGATATTCTGGACATATGGAAACAAGAGTAAAAATAGATTATATCCCCACTAAATCAAAAGAAGAGTTTGGCTCTTTTATGATTTCATTTAAAGATTATGCCGGGATTCTACATTCTACTGGATTAAAATTTAATCCAAAAGAGTTGTGGGAATTTGCAAGAGATACTCATTCTGTTGCTTTTGATTTCTTGATCCTCGCGTTTGTCATATATAATGCAGATCGAGCAATAAATAGAATTTTGAATTCCATCGATGGTTGGAAACGGAATATTGTATTGGAAAATGTTCCATGCATGAATTTTGATTGCATGAGCCATAACCGCAGTCTATTTGAGCGAGCTGTTAACTTCTTGACAGGTGACGAATGGCACATTAATTTTGAGAAGATTGCCACCTATAACTATTCACCATCTAAGGATGTAAAAAACTACAATCGCTCTCAATATGATAAAGTTGCGTTGTTTTCAGGGGGATTAGATTCTTTAATCGGTTTTGTAGATAAAGTTTCTGAACTTGATGAAGGAAAAAAGATTCTCTTGGTTTCTCATATGGAACTTGGGAAAGAGCATGGCGATCAAAATGGCATTTTGGATTATTGTAAATCTCATAATTTATTCAAAGATCAATATTCCCAGATATTACTCAATGCCGGGCTAAAAAGAAACACCTGGAACATTCCTACAAAAACTGAGAGTACATTTCGGTCCCGTTCGTTACTGTTTTTTGCAGCTGGAATATACGCAGCTCATAGCATTGGATCAAGGATGCCTTTAATAGTGCCAGAGAACGGGACAATATCGATTAATGTTCCACTTGACAGGAGCAGACGAAGTTCTTGCAGTACTCGTACGACTCATCCGACATTTATTAAACGATTAGAAAATGCCTTAAATTCAATTGGTATAGATAATCCCATAATTAATCCTTACTCATTCATGTCTAAAGCAGACATGATGATAAAATGTTGTGAAGATGATTCAAAAAAGGAGGTTTTAAAAGCCTTGACATTCCTCTCATGTTCGTGTGCTAAAAGGGGGCATAATAGCTTTTGGGATAAATCTGGTTCTGAAATCCATCACAACCACATTAATCATTGTGGAATGTGCCTCCCTTGTTTATATCGACGTGTGGCGCTGGATGCTGTAGGCTGGGACAGTGGCAATCAATATGGCACAGATGTTTTCCACGGAGTAAAATATGATTTAGAAAAGAAAAATCAGAAACGTAATAAAGACCTCAATGCCCTTCTTCGTTTTATATCGCAGCATCATACAGAAGAGCATATTCGAAGTGAACTATTTATTAATGGCATAAGAGAAACTGATGGCCTTTCTGATTATGTAACTATGGTTATGCATTCTTATAATCAAGTGAAAAATTGGATAGCTAAAAACGGGTCTAATTCTATTAAAAAGAAAGCTGGAATATAATGATAATAGACACTCATTGTCATGTAGATATGCTAAATTCTCCAGACTTATATTTGGCTGAAAAAGAAAAGGACGGAGATTTTACATTAGGAATGACAAATCTACCAAGTCATTTTGTCATGGGCTTACCCCACTTTAATAAATTGAGGAAGTCAAGACTTGCATTAGGATTTCATCCTCAACTTGTGCATGAACATATATCAGAGATAGATAACTGGAAAAAACTAATACCAATGACCTCATATATCGGAGAAGTTGGATTAGACTTCAGTCGTGATTTTATTACTACTAAAGGCCGTCAGCTTGAATACTTTGATTACATTTGTCAATGTCTCAAAGGGGAAAAAAAGATCATAAGTGTTCATTCTCGAAAGGCAGAAAGAGATGTTTTGTCTATCCTCAAAAGATATAATGTTAAGAACGTGATATTTCATTGGTATAGTGGACCTGTTGGTTTGATTGATGAAATAATTGGAGAAGGCTATTATTTCTCCATTAATGAAGCTATGACTCTTTCAGAAAATGGACGGCGGATAATTAGTAGAATACCTTTAAACAAAATACTTACAGAAAGTGATGCTCCATATAATAAAAAAGGTAACATTATAGCGGCATTAAACAATCTTCATATCGATGAATCTATCGTATATGAAAATTTTCAATGTCTACTAAAAACAATCAAATAATCGTTCATGTCCATGGCGGAGAAGTTTGAAATACGAAATAGTACAGCGGAGTTCCTGATCTTTTAAATGGGAAGATGGTGTACCCTGATTAAACACGAACAAGAAGAATGATCGTATATCTCAAAAGGGAAGGTCGGTCCAGACTTTTTTCGTAACTTTGGCGTTGAATAAGAAAAGATTATACTATGTCGGAAGAGCAGATGAATAGTTATCGACTGACGTCGATGGAGGAGCCGGGCGACGAGCGCATGGCCCAGATTATGCGTGAGGTTGCCGAGGATGCCCGCGAAAGCACTCGCCGAACTGCCGAGCGTGTGGCTGCAGGGATTGAGGCTGCTTCGCAGGCGGCACAAGAGAAATGGGGCGATGCCATAAACAGAATAAAGAATGGTAACAAGTAATCATCGCCCTGTTCTGATTGTTATTGCCGGACCCAATGGGTCGGGCAAGACTTCCGTGACCTCCAAGATCCTGCATCATGAGTGGTTGGAGGATTCGGAATATATCAATCCGGATAATGTTGCCCGCGATGTGTTCGGTGACTGGAACAATCAGGAATCTGTTCTAAAAGCCGCCAACTATTGCAATGAATGGCGAGAACGGTGTCTTGCTGAACGCAAGAGCCATATCTTTGAGACTGTGATGTCGGCTAGTGATAAGGTAGACTACATTCTCAGAGCGAAAGAAGCCGGATTCTTTATCCGTCTGTTTTTCGTTTCCACTGAATCCCCTACAATCAATGCGAAGCGTGTCGCTCAACGAGTGTTGGATGGCGGACACGATGTCCCCATCCCCAAGATCATATCTCGTTACGACAAGTCCATTGCCAACTGCAAAATCCTGTCTGCGATAGTTGATCGGCTCTATGTCTATGACAACTCAATCGAGGATGCCGAAGCGCGTCTTCTGTTCCGCCTGAGCGAGGGCGAGCTTGTGAAACGCTATGTTGAGGAGCTTCCCAACTGGGCTTCAAATATCCTTCTTAGATAAAAACGAAAAAGTACCCACAGTATTACTATAACAAGTCTAAATGGCATAACCGCTCTTTTTATATGACTAAAAAGATAGGAAGAAACGAACCGTGTCCTTGTGGCAGTGGGAAGAAATACAAGTATTGTTGTATGCGTACGGAACAAGCACAGGCTAATAACAGTGAGAGGAATCATTCCCCTTTACAGTACTCAGGATTGGATGCTCCTAAAATTCTTTCTTATTCAAAGACTCATAATGTTGGCCCGATTCTAAATTATCTTATATCACTTCAGTTAAATCCTGCAAACCATGGCAAAAACCTTCGCCTTGATCATATCGAACAACTGGTAGTTTTTTCAATGGGTAAAGGAACGGCAAAACCGGACATTCAAACCTTTAAATGTTTAATAGATGAGGAATATCCGTATGATATGATGGAAGACATTCCTATCAATATGTTTTGCGAAAGAGTAATTTTCTTTGGGGGAAATTATTGGTTTTTCCCAGGGATTTCCACTCATTGTGCTGAATTATTCCGCATGATGACTGAATCCATTTATTATCATAAGCATGAACTACCAAAAGCCTTTAAAATTGAAGCTTATCAGGGTATTTCCCTGTTGTTGGAATTAGGAAATGCGTTTGCTATACGTTCTGGAATAAAAGCAATGCTAAGAGGAAATGACAACCCTCGTGAAAATATTGTGGATAATACTTCTCCTTTGAACTTTGCATTACCCAATGCAATGATGAAAGAATTAATCAGGTGTAACAGATTGGATGAATCTATACTTGATAATTTCCTGCTTAGCAATGAAAATCCTCAAATTTTAACTAATAATCCTGAGCGAATACCCATTTTGTATAAGCCTTTGTTAGAATATGATGGACACTTTTATTTTATAGGCATTACTAATCAAGGATGCGCAATCAACAATTTTATCCTTAAAACAGCCATCAAACATAATTGCATCAATGAGGTTGTAAAATTGACACAGAGCACCATTTGGAATCGTATAGCGCACTATTGTATGAATCTGATGCATTGGATTCCAATAGAATTTGATGGCTTTTCCAGTGAGGATGACCACTATAATGAATGCTTATTTCATATTGACACAAATTGGGTAGCCTATTTGTGTTATGCTAAGGATACTTCATCAGATGTTCCAATAGATGGTGCAGAGTGTCCTTGTCATTGGAATATAAGCGAACGATTAAGAAATACTTTAAAAGCAATCCGAAGCAACGAGCAAACAAAAGAATTCCATATTTTTACTCTCGTACTTTATTCATCAATGGGAGAACCTTATGCTCTTCAAATAGGTGACCAAACGGGAACCGACTATTTAGAGTATTTATCTGCATTTGATTTTTTACAACTTGTTCAGACAGAAAAATGGGATAATATGAGCTTGGTTAGGTATGCCAGGACCAAGGCAAAAACCAAAGCACTAAAACATTGGGGTAATCAGTCATTGGATTGCTATTTTTTGTATAAAAGCAAAGGAGAAAGTTTTTATATTTCTGATGAATCCAAATCTGATATATTACAAATTGAGCCAAACAGTGGTTGTGAATTAATATTCGAGAGCAAAGAGCTATTAAACTTTCATGCAATTCCGATGCACATTGATGACAAGCGATTAGGATACATTCCCGTACAACGAGATATCGATTATAAATCTATCTACAGACCACTTGATAAATCGATTAATGCAAGATGTTGTGAATCCTATTCTATTCCTGTTTGGGTAAAATGCCTTCAGACGGAAATAGAGGGAGATAATCCATCATCAATTATAGAAACAGTCATAACGGCAATTGCTTTTTGGATGGACAGGCTACAACCTGCTATTGAAGAGTGGATTAATAAGTGCGATTTGAGGTCTCTGGAGATTGAACTTATATTTGATAATGAAATCCTTTCTGATAAGTACATTCATAATGAAGAATTGCAACATGCAAAAAATGGATTGATAACTTTCAGTAAAACAGAAACAGGAGTGAAAGTTCACCTTAACAAAGATTCCTATCTTAACTTTTTGGGACCAGACAATGCTAACGAACGCTTGATGATGAAAAATATTCTTTCTGAAATGCTTGGTATTGCAGAAGAAAGGATACAAGATATTATAGATGAATTTATGCCATTGGGTCAAACTAAAATGATTTTAATGACCGAAGCATCAAATGGTCCACTTTCATACCCTCTTTGGTTGTATCCACCTATTTTCATCCACGAAGCAAGCCGCCAATTATTATTTGATCTATTTCCTCAATGGATGAATGACAAAGGTGTAGATTTTATTGGCAAGCTTACTGATGTGGCTCAAAAAGAGAAATTTCTACATGACGGAGTTGATGTTCTGTTCGAACAACTTGACTGTCTAATACGAGGTTTTGATTCAAATTTTTTGTTGAAGCGTTTGATTAGCAATCATGAGACCTTAATTTTTCAGCGTGAGCAAAATAAAATGCTTCATCCTGCTCAAATTTTGTGTTTTGGAGATAATGCAAAAAAACGCGAAGAGTTTTTCGAAAATGAACGTCAATTGACTGAAGCTGCTCTAGCAACAAGAGCATTAATTGAATATCTTTCAGCAATACAAGGAACAACAGGTCAAGAAAAAGCGGGAACCGATGATATTGAGTATATGCTATCCATCATGAGTGAAATAATTCATATTGGGGGCATATGCGATGCTATTCATATGAAAGTTTCAGACCATATAATTGAAAAACTAAACTCAGGAAGATATGGAATTTATGATTATGATTTCAACGATAGCGTAAGCGGATTTGCTTCGGCCCGTTCAATAGAATCTGTGAATACTCAAGTGGAAAATTTTGGAAGTAAAATGGAACATATGGGTAACCTGAAATCAGAAAAAACTGAGGTAGCCGATTTAGAATTTGAAGAAATTGATGACGCATTTCTTTCGGATTGGGGTGTATCATACCGAACAATTATGCAGGTGCTATACGCTTGCTATCTTTTGGCAATGAGATACAAACATTCTGTTATAGAATTACCACAGGATGAATTTGTGGATGATGTTATAGGATTGTGCCCAGGCCTTGAGGCAGAGGACATTGAAAAAGCCATGGAACACATAGCTCTTAAAAAGAGAGCCGACTATCTCACTCCTCCTGATGGAATGGATGGAAAAGAAATATTTCCATGGATATATAACCGCGAGCTAAGCTATTTGCGTAGACCCATAATAAAATGGTATACCCATGATGGTATTAATATAGTATTTGGCTTTCGTTCATGTATTATGGCTGGATTGCAATTAACAGACTTGCTATACACAGGTCGTCTAAAGAATGTGGGTAGAAAATTATCCAAATTGTTAGGTAAATTTGAATCTGCTAAAGGAGCCGCCTTCAATGAAGATGTAAGAAAATGGTTGAAGGAACATACTTCATTAAAGATATGGGAATATGAAGTAACTATAAAACCCAAAGGTGTTTTTGTTGCACAAATCGATTTGGGAGATATTGATGTATTGGCATATGATACTGAAACTAATGTGGTATATTCAATAGAATGTAAAAATACAAATACGGCTAAAAATGTACGTGAGATGAAGAAAGAAATGGATGATTATCTCGGAAGAGATGGGAAGTCTCAAAAGGCCCTAATCTCTAAGCATGTGCGCAGACATGTATGGCTGTTGAATAACATCGATAAAGTAAGAGCATTTGTTGAAGCTAAGACTAATCCGACAATCAAATCTGTGATGCTTACATCTGAAGTAATTCCAACCTCATATCTACGAAGAAAAGAAATCCCTCTACCAATATTGAATTTTCATGATTTAAAAAGAAAAGGGATCAAATATCTTGAAGAATCTGAATGAACAAGTATCTATGAAAACCTATTATTTGGTGCCAGGCATTAATATTTGCAAGCTCTACAAATTCGTATAATCAGCTAGGCATAAATAGTTTCAATAAGACGATAGAGTTTATATCTAAGAGAACTCGATCAGGATGCGGAAGCTCGACTTCTGTTCCGACTGAGCGAAGGAGAACTTGTGAAACGCTATGTTAAGTAGCTTCCCAATTGGGCTTCAATAATCCTTCCGAGATAAGAAACGATAAAGTAACTGATGTTATTCCTATGAACTTGAATGTCCATATTTGTACCATGTAACACTAAGACATTGATAATCAGTTATTGTTATATTTGAGGAAGTGAAATAAGTCCCCAAATCAACGATAACAAAATGGAGTGCAGCCCCGGGCTGTGCTCCATTTTTTTGCTATCAAGTAAGCAATTATCTTTCATATTTTCCCGATTTTTGCTAACTTTGGCGTTGAATAATAAAGAACTGTAAAGAATGGATAAGATAGAAATTAAGGCGAGAGAGGACGAGGTTGTCAGAATGGTGGTCACCTTTTGTAATGAGAAGATTGATGCAGAATATGCATCGCTTTGTGAGAAAATGGTCCGGAAATTGGGTCGTAAGAGAGCGAACCCTCTTGAACGTGGACGTCTGGAGATATGGGCTGCTGCTGTGGTGTATACTGTTGCAACGATGAATTTTCTATTCGATAAATCATTTAAGCCCTATTTGCCATTATCTGAGATACATGACTATTTTGGCACCTCTTCATCTACAGTCTCGCAGAAAGCCGGACAAATACGCACCCTGCTCAAATTAAAGCGTTATTGGGACCCCGATTTCTCAACTGCAGACATGGCAGCAAGTAATCCACTCGACATATTCTTTTTACTGTAAATTTTATGCGTAAAAGATTGTTCATCTTAAGGAACGTATCGTAAACAAGTATGACAAATATGAATAATACTGGAGAAATTTGAGCTGAAAAGCACTGTCATATACTTTCTTAGCACTTTGACTTGACTACGCATATTTAAACTCCCCTATGCCCAAGAAATTAGAAATACGAAATAGCACGGCTGAGTTCCTGATTTTTCAGATTGAAGGAAAAGAATCTGGTGTGCAGGTCGTGTACCAAGAAGAAACCATTTGGTGTACGCAGAAGGCTATGGCAGAACTGTTTGATTGCTCAACTGACAATATTGGGCTGCACCTTAAGAATATATTTAAAAGTGGTGAACTTCAAGAAAATTCAGTTACCGAGAAAATCTCGGCAACTGCTTCCGATGGTAAAAACTATTTGACGAAATTTTACAATCTCGATGCCATTATAAGTGTAGGGTATCGCGTTAACAGCACCCGCGCCACACAGTTCAGACAGTGGTGTACTTTCATTTTGCGTCAGTTTGCTATCCGAGGCTATGTAATTGACAAGAAGCGCATGGAGAACGGAGCGTTCCTCAATATCGACTATTTTGAGCATCTGTTGGCCGAAATCCGTGAAATTCGCCTCAGTGAACGACGCTTCTATCAGAAGCTAACTGACATCTACGCTACTGCAATAGACTATAATTGTGATGCTCCTACTACAAGGCTCTTTTTCAAGAAGATTCAGAACAAGATGCACTATGCTACGCATGGTCATACTGCCGCCGAGCTTATTGTTGAGCGTGCTAACGCCGAGAAAGAACACATGGGTCTGACAACTTGGGAGAACGCGCCCGAAGGGAAAATTGTGAAAACCGATGTCAGAATTGCCAAAAACTACCTCAAAGGCAATGAACTTGAAATCATGGGGCGCCTTGTCAATGCCGTCCTCGATATGGCAGAACTTATGGCTAAACGTCACATCCCCATGACAATGGAAGACTGGGCAAAACGCATCGATATGATTCTCGAAGCAACAGACAATGCTGTCCTGCAAGATGCCGGAAAAATCACAGCTGAATTTGCCAAAACCTTCGCCGAGTCAGAGTTCGAAAAATACCGCATCGTCCAAGACCGTCTCTTCCAATCCGACTTCGACCGCTTCAACAACGACAACATTCTCCCATTAGATATAGAGTAAGCGTAGTGGAGATGCTTACTATTTCAAATTTGAGGTTGGGTGAGACTTTTTTCGTAACTTTGGCGTTGAATAGGAAAAGATTATTCTATGTCGGAAGAGCAGATGAATAGTTATCGACTTACGTCGATGGAGGAGCCGGGCGACGAGCGGTTGGCTCAGATTATGCGTGAGGTTGCCGAGGATGCATGCGAAAGCACTCGCCGGGCTGCCGAGCGTGTGGCTGCCGGGATAGAGGTTGCCTCGCATGAGCCTCGCGCAAGAGTTGAAGAAACCTTAAATAGGCTTCGCAATGCCGGCAAGTGAACATCGTCCAGTCCTGATTGTTATTGTCGGCCCCAATGGGTCGGGCAAGACTTCTCTTTGAGACTGTGATGTCGGCTCCCGATAAGATTGATTACATTCTCAGAGCGAAGGAAGCCGGATTCGTAACTTGAGATGCTAAAATCCCGATGCTATAATCAGTGCCGGATATCGCGAGAGCTGCATGGATTTGTTGTGTCGGGTTGAAGAGGGTGTATTCGGCGTCGGTATTAACAGTGAGCAAGGCCATGACTTGCTCACTGTTAATAAATCATATACTGATTGAAACTCCGGCGGTGAGGCAGCGGGGGAGGGAGGGGCCGTAGATATAGCCCGAGTCGCGGCGCGGGCCGCTGTCGAAATCGCGCTGGTACGAGTTGAAGATATTGTTTACCCCGGCGGTCACGTCGATGTCGACCTGGCGGAATATGTTGAAGCAGTAGACGAGTTTTGCCGAGGCTTCGAAAAACGATTCGGTCCTTACGGCGAGGTCAATGTCGGTTCCCGACCCTTCCATGTGCTGCACTGTCATCGGGCCGGTAAACGTGCCCGTCACTATGGCCTTGAGAGGCTTGCAAATCTGCCAGTTGGCCGTGAAGTAGCCATAGGCGTCGGGGGTGCGGAACATCCTTTTCACAGGCGCGACGTCGGGGTTGTCGCTCCATACTTCGGGCTTCTTGTAGCGGCTGCGTTGCAAGGTCACGCCGGCTTGTATGTCGAAGCGTGCCGAGAAGAATGCCTTAGCCTCGATATTGAGGCCCATCACGCGGGCGCCGGAACCGTTGTAGCGCTCGAGTACGGCGTTGCCCTGGGCGTCGGGGGTGTCGAGCTGGCGCAGGGCGAAGACGTCGCTAAGGTCGGTAAAGAAGCCCTCGATGAGCAGGTTGGTCTGCACGCGCCCGAAGGTGTGGTAGAGGTCGGCCGAGGCGCTGACACTTTGCGAGCTCTCTTGTTTCAGCCCCGGGGCCAGCACGGTGACGACCCTGTCGCCGCCGACTATGGCCACGTGGAAATCTTCGTCGTAAGCCTGGGGCGACCTGAAGCCGGTAGAGTAGGAGAGCCTGAAATTGCAGCCTCGCGATGGGTTGAAGCGGATGTTTGCCCTCGGCGATACGATGGCGTGGTCGATTAGCGAGTGCTTGTCGACGCGCGCACCAATCAGGAATCCCCAACGGTCGTTGCGCCACTCGTTCTGCAGGTAGCCGCTATAGATGTTGACCTTTTGCAGTATGTCGTGCTCGTAGCCTATGGTCACGTCGTGGAGGCGGTTATACGAATACTCGAGGCCGGCTACGAGTTCTGCCGGCATGAAGAGGAAACGTTGCATGGGGTGTGTCCATTGTGTTCCGGCGGTAACGACGATGTCCGACGTACGCCCGTAGGCGTTGGGGTCCATGTCGGAGCCGTAGTAGCTCTTGCGCTTGGTACTCATCATGGCCGTGAAGACCGACAGTTTGTCGGTGTGGTCGCGCATCCATAGGTCGAAGGTGGCCTCGCCGCCGTGTATGTCGTGCTCTACCTGTTCGGCTATCATGGCCAGGTGCGCCGGCTCGTCGAGCTGGTCGCCGCCACGGCGGTACTCGTGGGTGTTGTGATACTCGAGGGTAAGTTTTGAGGCATCGCTCGTGCGCAGGAATGTCCTTGCGCCGAGGGTCTGGGTCTTTAGCTGGGCTACCTCGGTAAAGCCGTCGTCGTTGTGGTCGTAGCCGTCGCGATAGCGGCTTTGTCCGTAGATGAAAATTCCGGCTTTGTTGTTATTAGTGACCACCGAGGCGTTGAGGGTGGTGTTGTTGTCGAGCTTGCCCGACGGGCCGATTGACATGAGGGTGTGCGACACGCGGGCACTGTTTTCCGACGGGTCCTTGGTGATTATGTTGACCGTTCCGCCGATGGCCGACGAACCGAACAATGCCGACCCGCCGCCGCGCATCACCTCGACCCTGTCAATCATGTTGGCCGGTATTTGCTCGAGGCCGTAGACTCCTGTCAGGGCCGAGAAGACCGGGCGCGAGTTCATCAATATCTGGGAGTAATGGCCGTCGAGACCGTTGATGCGCACCTGGGTGAAGCCGCAGTTCTGGCAGTCGTTCTCAACCCTTACGCCGGGTTGGAAGCTGAGGCCGTCGGCAAGCGAACAAGCCCCCACGGTTGTCAGCAGAGTGCTCGGCATCACGTTTACCAGGGCCGGGCTGTTGCGGCGTTTGACTTCGCTTTTCGAACTCGTGACCACTACCTGGTCGAGCATGAAGGCATCGTAAATCGAGTCGTTATCTTCGGCGTATGTCGCCGCCTGACCATACGCGGGCAATGCCAGGGCCAAGGCTCCGGCGACAAGGTATGTCCTTGAAATCATTGAATATTAGGCAAGAAATGTGTATAGTTATGTTCCCAAGCCCTTTGATTATCGGGCTATGAACGTAAAGCGAGGCTATGGAAAACGGTAATCCACAGTCAAATAAGCCTTTATCGGTGATGATTTCAAGCCATCGGGGGAGCCCTCAGATTTATCGCAGGGCCTGGGTGCTTTGCGGTGTGGGGGCAATAAGTGATATATGTGTCTGAAATGACGCAGGCAGATGGCGCATTGGCTATAAGGACTGACGAAGCCTGCGCAGATGAAGCCGAGAGGTTAAAGCCTGCAATCTGGTCGAGCGACAGTGCCGAGTGGGTGTGCGACGACGACGGTACGTAAGGGTGCGAGTGTGTGACCATACGGCCGTCTATGCCGTGGTGAGAGTGCATAAAGACGGTGTTCATGAACATAAAGTTCACAAACATGACAAGCACCATCGAGGCAAACAGTTTATACGCGCTTTGTCTCACGCTGCAAAATTAAGCAAAAAACTCCGGCTGTGCAACTCTGCCACTATATGCTTATAATCAATCTTCTTTTCGTGATTTAAGTTCGGATTTCACTTTCTCGACTTCGTTTATCAACTGTTGCTCTGTCGGAAGGTAAAGCTGATATTTGGAGGCGATTATAGAGTTGTTGTCTTCGGGAAGTGACATTCTGACAAGAGTGTCGTTCTTCTCGGCACAAAGAAGTATACCGATTGTCGGGTTCTCATCGGTTGATTTTTCGTAGCGGTCGTAGTAGTTCACATACATTTGCAACTGTCCCAAGTCTTGATGTGTCGCTTTACCTGTCTTAAGCTCTATGACTACGAAACACCGCATCAGTCGGTTATAGAACACAAGGTCAGCAAAGAATTCGTCATCTTCAAGAAGCAACCGTTTCTGGCGAGCGACGAATGTAAAGCCGTTGCCAAGTTCAAGTAAAAACTCTTGAAGGTGGTCGATGAGCGCATTTTCAAGGTCTGACTCATAGTATTGCGGTCTTTGCTCCAGCCCGAGAAATTCAAGAATCATAGGGTCTTTAATAATCTCTTGCGGAGTTTGTGGAATGCGTTCTTGTCGGGCCACGGCCAATACAGTTTCCTTATCGCTGCTGAGTAGTAATCGTTCATAGAGCATCGAATGAATCTGACGCTCCATCTCGCGGGCAGTCCAGTTGTTATTGGCGGCCTCAAGTTCGTAGTATTCGCGTTTATCTTTGTCAGGTATCTGAATAAGAGCACGATACTGTGTCCAGTTGAATTGCGAACGCAGTGCGTTCGCTTTTGGATATTCTATATAGAATTGTCTGGCTTGTTCAAGCTGTCTTACACCGAAACCGCTGCCATATTCAGGTTTTAGAGCCTTTGAAAGATTCCGGATTATATAATCTCCATATTGCGCACGGTTACTGCCGCCTTGTTCTTCTTCGACAATGCGTTGGCCTATACGCCAATACATCTGCACCCGGCAAAAATCGACTGAGCGCACGGCGTTGGCACGTGAGTCATTGATAATGTGTCTGATATCGTCGGTAATCATAATGCTTCTTCAAGTCCTACAAGGTTGTTTGATGCAAATATACGGAAAAAATCGAAAATTGCATTTCTTCAGATAGTAAAACATTATCATTTGTGACGCATGCCATAAACAAAGACGAGGAAAGACGGGGAAACAAAAGGACAAAATGGCAAAAGGGATAGAAGAAAGTTTTTTGTTCAAGCAGAAATATAAATGGAGGATTAAAATATTAATGCAAAGTCAGACCCATGTGTGCGTATACAAAAGGATATAGGCTGGAGTCCTCGACGATGTTGTGATTACCCCCAGGATTATTCGTGGGGTACGTGGAAACTATCAAAGAAATTCCTCGGAGAGGACGCAATCGATTGGATGCGTGTGTTTTGCGGCCTTCCCGAGGTCATTTATCGTAGGTGCTGAAGGGAGCCCCGCCATAATTGGAGGGGCTCCCCACGAAAGCGTCGTATCCGACGACTTTTTATATTGATACAGCCACCTTTATAGGTGGCTGTGATTAGAAGTTCACGTAGAAGCCGAAGGAGATGTTGTTGCTGTTGAGCAGGAGGCCGCCTTCGTCGACGTGGCCGCCGGCTTTGGCGGCGTTGTTTGCGCCTTTGTAGCCCAGGAAGCCCACGTGGGCCACGAGGCTGAAGCGTTTTGTCAGGTTGAGGGCGATGCCGGGTGCGGCGCCAATCTGCCAGGTACAGGCGGTCTTGGAGTCGTCGCCGTCTTTATAGTGAGTCCAGCCGGCGCCGAAGCCTACAGTGCCGTCAACAAAGAGGTTGACCAGGCCGTTGTCGCTGCGGAAATATGTGTAGCGCGCATAGGGGTTGAACTCGAAGAGGTGCGACGACACGCTGATGCCGCAAAGGTGGTTGTATGTGTAACCTATTGTGGCACCTATGCCCCAGTTGTCGTTGAGGGTCATGCCGAGTTCGGGCAGTATGGTTAGCGAGTTGGTGGCAACGCCTTTCTCATCCTTATGCCAGAAGCCGAGTGCTCCGCCGGCATAATACTGGGCCGATGCGCAGAGGCTGCATACGGCCATGATTGCAATAAATACGATTTTCTTCATAATGTGTAAATGTTAGTCGGGTATATAACGCAAAAGTAATGTGAAAAGTTCGGTATGGCAATAGAAAAATTCGGCTATCCGGCTCTGATTGTGTCCCGGTGGTAGGGTGAGCGGTGTAACATGTTAAAACAATATTAATAAGTGTTAAAAAATTGGGGGGGGTAGTAAAAGCAGTACATTTGTAATCAAAATACACTTTAGCGGTAATTTTCCATGTCTGTCTGGCATGTATTTATTGAAAGCAAAAATCTAAACCAATTACTATGAACTTTATCCACAGGGCATTGGCAGCGGTTGCTCTTGTTGTTGCGCCTATCATCGCCATGTCGCAGAATTTCGAGCCCTTAGACGGGCGTTTTATGTCGGACCCCGACAACTTTGTAGACCCCGCACTGGTAGATTCCCGCGACCTTGGCACACTTCCCGACGGTATGGGGCAGCTCAAGTATATCTTGCCCGTTCACGAGGCCGAGCCAGCCACGCAGTATGGTGGCTGGGGTGGCATGCGATTTATCGAGCGCACCATAAATGGCAAGAAGTGGCTCTATCAGGACTACCTCAACCCCTACATCTACTACATCATCTCGGAGCTGCCCTCGGGGGCCCGGTATTACGGCCTTTATACCTCGGGTTATGATAAAATCGAGGATGTGGCGGCCGGCAAGCAATCGTCTCACCCCTTCACTGCCTGCTATGCTGTCTATGGTACCCTCGTCAATCCCGACGGAAGCGAGGAGAAGGTCGTGCAATATCTTGATTCTCAATGGAAGAAACTTGCCGTCGCCAAGCCGAGCGGAACCTACTACATGCATAATTATTATGCATTTGAAGCCTTGGAGATAACTTTCAATCCGGGCGGTGTGGGCAAGGTTGTGGCGCACCTGCCGCGCACCTATCATCAGGCGCCTCAGGAGTTCGGCGGCTCACAGACCGAGCGTTACAAGAACGGCCGTGTCAAGAAGGTGCATCGTCAGCTTCGAGGCGGTTACCACTTCTATATGGACGGCTCGGCCACTACCAATATGAAATGGAGTCTTAAAGACGGTAAATTAGACATCACGCTGACAGGCAAGCCTACCTTTAGCACCAAGGGTGCAATCGACTTCGACCGTTCGTTTGCCAACATGGAAATCTCGGCGTCAGACCGCCGGATTGAAGAAGGAAAATACCGCCAGGACTTCCCGACAAACGACTACGTGCTCGAGGCCAAAGAAAATAAAAAGCAGACACTCGAGAGCGAATACCGTGGGCACGACCTGTCGCTGCCTGTTCTTCATCTTGCCAAGAATGAAATTTTGCTTGATTTCAAGAGCGACAACAGGGTAGGGCATTTCTACTGGGTGCTCGACCGCCAGCGCGAGATTGACGGCATACTTTCGTATTGCTACAACAACCTCTCTAAATTAGTACAGACCTATGCAGAGCGGCGCGAGTATGGCGTCAAGAAGCAATATGAGTTCTTCTGCCGCAACACGCCCATGGGCATAGCTTCTTCGATACCGGTGCTTGCCAATAACCAAGGCTATGTTGTCAGCGATATCAACCCGGTTGACCGCACGGCATTGATTGGCTTTATTTCAGGTGGCAAGGAATACGAGGCAAAGATGCAATTTGACGCCAAGTGGCATCTCGACAATTCGCTGGTACAGTCATCGCTTAAGGAAATCGACGAGATAACGCCTGTCAACGAAAAAATCAGTGCCGACAATGCCCGCATCCTGGAATATAAGAAAGACAAGCGCAGGTCAAAAATCGTGAAGAATTATGAGAAAGAGGCCAAGCGCATCACCATACCGGCATCGTATGCCAATCTCGACGAATATTTCGCCCTGCGCAAGAAGCAAGAGCAAATGATTAAATTACAGGAAGAAACACTAAAAGCACTCGAATAAATGAAGAAATTCCTCACGGCGCTGTGCGCCATAGCTATCGCCGTAGCCCCGGCCGTGGCTCAAAATGTAAAAGAGCTCGAAAATAAGGCCAAGGGCGGTGACTCTGCCGCCATGCTCGAACTTGCTGACAGCTTCCTCAATGGTACCAACGGCGCAAAGAAAGACCCTAAAAAAGCCAAGGACTGGTATGAAAAGGCTGTCAAGGCCGGTAATCTCGACGGTTACGAAGGCCTTGTGGCATGCTATGAGAGCTGGGACGGCATAGAGAAGAATCCCAAAAAGGCTTTCGAGTATATCTATAAGGGAGCCAAGGCCGGCAGCCCCAAGATGAAACTGCGTCTTGGCAAGGCGTATGAAAACGGTGAAGGTGTCAACAAAAACATCCAAGCCGCAGCCGACGAATATATCGATGCTGCATACAGCGATGTAATGGAGGCTTTCGTTCCGGCTATTAAGGCGGCCAACGCTGCCGGTCGTTACGAAGATATGCTATATTTGTCGTATGTGCTGATGAACTACTGCACCGACCTTACGCCCGAAGAAGTGGAAACGGGTAACAAGGGATGCGCCATAGCTTTCCTACATGCCGGCGAACCCAAAATCGCAAAGGCGTATATAGCTAAGACAGGTAATAGCCTCGACGTTGTTGCCGACCTACTTGCCTATGCTATGAAGGGCGAAAATGACTTTGAAGCATCGGCACTCAGCGCCCGTCCCTTCGAAGGGGTGCCGGCGTTCAAAATGCAGCCGGACAAAAATCTCTATGTTGAGGCCTTGTCGGCAGCCTTACAGTCGGCTCCCGATGATGCGTATTCAAACTTTTTGCGTGGCGTAGAGGCCGTGCTCAAGGACAACTGGCCCTCTGCCGAGAGCTATTTCGCCAAGGCCGCCGCCCAGGGTGATGGCAACAGCTATGCAATTCTCGAGGGCCTCGCTTCGTCGTCGAGCTACAATATGGCCCGAAAGGCATTGATGATAAGCAACGACCCTATTTTGGTTTACACCCTGAACTATATAGAGCAGGCCGATTTGTTAAAAGGTAAGCAAGTGCAGCACCCGTCGGCAAATCCCGGTGGTGACATAGCCACACTGCTCAAATGGATGCTTAAAGGCGAAAGCTATAAGCCTCGTCAGGAATCACTATATTTCGGCATGGAGTCATTGTATAATCAGCCACAGTTCTTCTACGAGGTTAAACCCCTTGCAAACTCTGGCAATGTCGCTGCCTACCGTTTGGCAAAACGTGTGGCCGATGATGTGGCTCATAACCGTTGGAGACTCAGCGACAGCGATAAGGCAATGCTCGAGAGTGTGAAACTCAACAATTATTCTCCCCGATATTTTACGCTGTCAGATGTTGCCCGTCATCTCTATGATTATATAACCAAATACAACGAAGCCACAAATGAAGAGACGAAAAAGATATATGTGTCAAAATTTAGTTACGGTATGTACATAGTAAAAGATTGTATGTCTGACACACCTGTTAAAATGACTACTATATATGATTTTCTTGGAGATGATGCCAAGGCTGAATATTTCAATAAAGTTGCCTTAGAGCACCCCGACCAACTATTGGAATGGACAAAAGAACGCGAAGATGTTACAGCAGTTGCTCCGGGCATGAGCGTGCCCGACCTACTCGAGACTGCCGGCAAACATGCCACCGGTAAGGCCCGCAGCGATATAGAAGAATATCTCCGCACGAAATACGGCCGCAGCCTCTAATCACGGTTGTCTATCAACTTTTAAAGCCACGCGACATCAGATAAAATCGCGTGGCTTTAATTTAACTCATACAAGTTTCGCAAGTATGCAACTTGCTCACTGTTAGTAGTCTTTTGGTGATAGGTTATGGTTTGATAAATGCAAATAACAATATTATTTGTAATCACAAGCGGACTGAGGCTAACCTCTAACCGATAAACAATTAACAGTGAGCAAGTCATAGACTTGCGAAGTTTAAATAACTGAACTATGTCTGAACGAAGTGAAGCCCGGCATGGTATTGCCGACATACTCGGTCGCGGCGAGGGCGACCGGCCTGTCGACCTGTGGTATTCTGATATAATGCGCATGACCGACATGCTCTTGTGGCTCTATACCGATTTTGCAAAGCCTATGGTCTATGACAAGGGCAATAGCATAGAGCTGTCGTGCAAGGCGGGCGACTCCATTATAAGTGATATTGAAAAGTCTGATGGCTACCCTGTGACAATCAGCGGTGCCAAGGTCAGACTCTGCGATATTAAAGATATCGACACTCTCCGCGCTATCTTGCGCCGCCTTGTCTTTAAAGAGTCTTGCGACTGGGATTATTATTGCGACATGGTGCCCGAGGATTTGCGGTAAATGTTTCTAACATCTGCTGATATATAGGAGTCCGACACTCCGAGGCGAGTCAACGTCGATAAGTCGAAGAAACATAAAGACATAAAGGCAAAAAGTACAAAAGATTTAAAAATTTATGTCACTTTTGCCCTTATGTCGTTATGTTTCATCTTATCCGCACGTTATGGCCGCCTCGTTTTTGATATAATCCTTATGTGACTTATGTCTTTATGATATTTTGTTTCATCTTATTCTCCACTTTCTTTCCCGGGGCAAGCGAAAGGGTTGGAATTTATCATCGGTTTTTTTGTAGAATGTAAAAATATTCGTAATTTTGCCATCGCAAAGGTTCTCCTTTATGGAGATTAATAGGGAATCGGGTGAAAATCCCGAGCAGTCACGCTGCTGTAAGTCTCTAAACCAACCGTGCGGCTTTATGCCACTGGGGCCAATCCCCGGGAAGGTGCCGCATCGGTGAGATAAGCCAGAAGACCTGCCTTGCCGGTTTACAGCTTTATTTCGTGTAAACCGCCGATTTTCTATCTGCGATTGACCGATGAGAATTAAAAAATTTTTACTTGCTTTTTTATTAATGTTGCCCGGTATGTCGCTGTCGGCCACGATGGCTGGCGATGATGCCCTGCCCGACGACACGGTGCATCTGCGCAACGTGACGGTGACTACCCAGAGCTACCGCGACCTCATACCGGCACAGACATTGTCGGGCCGCGAACTCGAGGCCCTGCGGAGCCATAGCGTGGCCGACGGCCTGAGATATTTTTCGGGCCTGCAAATCAAAGATTATGGCGGCGTGGGCGGCATAAAGACCGTCAACATACGCTCTATGGGTACAAACCATATGGGCGTCTACTACAACGGCATAGAACTTGGCAACGCCCAAAACGGCCAGGTCGACCTCGGCAAATATTCGTTGCAGAATATCGAGTCGGTCGACATGTACAACGGCCAGCGCAGCGACATATTCCAGTCCGCACGAGAGTTTGGCTCTGCCGGGTCAATATACCTAAATTCAAGGATACCACATTTTGCAAAGGGAAAGAAGTCAAATCTCGAGGCCGGCATACGCGCCGGCTCGTTCGACCTTGTCAACCCCTTTGTGATGTTCGAGTACAGTCTGACTCCCAGCACCTCCCTCAGCTTCAATTCCGAATGGGTCAGCTCGTCGGGCAAGTATAAATTCCGCTACCGCCGCGTAGCCCCGTCGGGCGAACTGGCCTACGATACCACGGCGGTGCGCCAGAACGGCGATATCGATGCCGTGCGTTTCGAGATGGGTCTCAACGGTAACATCCCCGGCGGACGGTGGCGCATCAATCTATACCATTACAACTCGGAGCGGGGCGTGCCCGGCGCGATTGTCAACAATGTGTGGCGCCGTGGCGAACGCCTCTGGGACCGCAACACCTTCGTGCAGGCATCGCTGCGCAAGAATGTGACGCGCCTGTGGAGCTTCCGCGTGGCCGCGAAGTATGCCTACGACTACACGCACTATGTCAATAACGACGAAAAACTCGTGCGCGTCGACAACACCTATCGACAAAAAGAGGTATTCTTCTCGTTTTCGAACCGTTTCGACATACTGCCGGGTTGGCAGGCATCTGCTGCCGCCGACGTGCAGTGGAACGGCCTGAGCGACTATGTAGACGTGCACCGCGTGACGGCATGGTTCTCGGCTGCGACATCGTATAATCTTGGCAACTGGTTCAAGGCCCAGGCATCGGTGCTTGGCACGCTCGTCGACGAAGAGAAGCGCGACCGCGACAGTGCCCCCGACAAATTCCGCGTGACACCGGCTGTGTTCGTCTCGGCCAAGCCTTTCTCTAAGGCCAATGTCGTGCTACGTGCCTTTGCCAAGCAGAGCTACCGTATGCCGACCTTCAACGACCTCTACTATACCGACGCCGGCAACGCCTACCTCAAACCCGAGATGGCCTCGCAGTATAATGTGGGCCTTACCTACGACGTTGCCCCTGCGGCAGGGTGGTTTGCCTACTTCAAGGTCAGCACCGACGTATATTACAATTATGTAAAAGACAAAATCGTTGCCTACCCCAAGGGGCAGCAGTTCCGCTGGACGATGCTCAACCTGGGCAAGGTAGACATACGCGGCATCGATGCCAGCATAATGGCCACATTCAATCTTCCGAAGGATATAAACCTCACGGCCAAAGGCCAGTACACTTACCAGAAGGCGATTGACGTGACCAATCCCGCCGACAATTATTACAGACACCAAATACCATATATCCCCTGGCATAGTGCATCAGCGATTGCTATGCTCGACTGGCACGGCTGGGGCTTGAATTACAGCTTTATCTATACCGGCGAACGCTACAACCAGCAGGAAAACATCCGCTACAACTATACCCAGCCGTGGTACACGAGCGATGTGTCGCTGCTCAAGAGCTTCACGGTGAGGAAGAAATGGCAGTTCTCGGTCTGTGCGGAAATCAACAACCTATTTTCGCAAGACTACGACGTCATCCTCAACTACCCCATGCCAAAGAGAAACTACAAGCTTACTGTCAACGTTAAAATCTGATAAATGAAGCGTTTAATCTACGCGATATCGGCGTTGGCAGCCATTGCTACGTCGTGTCGTGAAGACGAGCTCGTCGTACCGACCGAGTACGACATCCTGCCCGTACCCACGCAGCCCGGTGCCGTGCCGCGCGGCATGTACCTCCTCAACGAGGGCAATATGGGCTCTAACAAATCGAGTATCGACTATGTCGACTTCCGCAACGCCCTCTACAGCCGCAACATGTATGCCCAGGCCAACCCCTCGGTGGTGATGGAGCTTGGCGACGTGGGCAACGACATTGCCATCTACGGCTCGAAGCTCTATGCCGTCATCAATTGTTCGCACAAGGTAGAGGTCATGGATGCCCACACCCTCAGGCGCATAGGCAAAATCGATATACCCAACTGCCGCTATATCAAGTTTCACCGTGGCAACGCCTATGTGTCGTCGTATGTCGGCCCTGTGCAGATTGACCCCGATGCCCAGCTCGGGGCAGTCTTCCGTGTCGATACCGCCAGCCTCGAGGTGACGGGCAAATGCATGGTGGGTTACCAGCCCGACGAACTCGAAATCGTGGGCGAATATATCTACGTGGCCAACTCGGGAGGCTACCGTATGCCGCTCTACGACTATACGGTGTCGGTGGTCGAAATCCAGGGCTTCAAGCAGGTGCGCAAAATCCCCGTCGGCATCAATCTTCACCGCATACGTGCCGACAGGTACGGTCGACTATGGGTCACGTCGAGGGGCAACTACGGCTCTGTGCGCTCCAAACTTTTCGTGCTCGAACGCGCCAACAAGTTTACCAACGAGATGCGTGTGACCGACACCCTCGACATACCCTGCAGCAACCTTGTAATTCGCGGCGATTCGCTCTATTACTACGCCACCGAGTGGAGCAATACCGAGGAGCGCAACCGCGTGAGCTACGGCATAATCGACGTGCGCACCAAGCAAAAAATCGCCGACAGCTTTATCTCCGACGGTACCGAGGGCGATATCGAGGTGCCCTACGGACTGAATATCAACCCCTCGACGGGCGATATATTTATAACCGATGCAAAAAATTATGTGTCAAGCGGTTCGCTACACTGCTACGGTCGTGATGGGCGCCGTAAATGGAGCATACGTACCGGCGACATACCTGCACATACTGTATTCCTTGAAAAATGAAACACACCGCACTCTTTTCATTAATTATATTTTCTGCCGTGCTTCCGTCGTGCACTACGGATGAACCCATGGTCAGTCTCGGTATTGATAACAACTATTCAATCTACCGAATGAAGCCGCTCATACTCACGCCTCGCTATCCGGGCAAGGCATACGTGTGGAGCGTGCCCGACAGCCACGGAGGGGATTCCGTAGTGTCGACCGAAGCTTTTTTGTATTTCGTCCGCCGCGACCCGGGCGATTACACGGTAAAACTCAACATTGTCGACGATGCCAACCCCGTGGAGCATATAGTCAACATCAAGGTATGGGACGAAGACGTGGCCTACAGCCGCTACATCGACCGGGTGCTCGACTATGCCCCGGCGCCGGGACAGTTTGTCAACAAACTGCCCGAATACGCCCCCGGCGACGATGCCGAGGCGATGCGCCTCAAGGCCGAGGAGTGCATACGCGGTCGCAACGACGTGATGATATCGCTTGGCGGATATGGCGGCAGCGTTGTCTTTGCCTTTGACCACACGGTTGTCAACGTGCCGGGCGAGTATGACTTCAAAATCTATGGCAATGCATTCTATGCCGCCGGGTCACTTGCCGGGGGCAGTGCCGAGCCGGGGATTGTGATGGTGTCGTGCGATATAAACGGCAATGGCAAGGCCGACGACCCGTGGTATGAGCTTGCCGGCAGCGAATATTATTCAGAAGCCACCGCGCACGATATGACCATCACTTATACGCGCCCCGCCGACGATGGCGACGTGGCGTGGACGCTCGGTAACGGCGACACCGGATGCGTGCCTAAAAATGAATATCACAGCCAGCCCTATTATCCCCAGTGGCTCGATAAGGACATCATGTCGTTTACCGGCACGCTTTTGGCCCCTAATGCCATCGACCATAGCGGCAATGGCACCAACTATGTGCTCTACGCCTATGCGTGGGGATATGTTGACAATCACCCCAATGATGCCGGTGATTTGTCGAAGTTTAAAATTGACTGGGCCGTTGATAGTCAGGGTAAGCCTGTGCACCTCGACGGAGTCGATTTTATCAAGGTTTATACCGGTGTCAACCAGGTGTGCGGCTGGCTCGGCGAGACATCGACCGAAATCTGCCGTGCCGAAGATTTGCATATTGTTCAATACTAATTCAATACACATGTTATGAAGAAAATCTTTGCCATGATGTTACTTGCCGTTCCGTTGTTGTCGGCGGCGCAGGGGCGCACGGCGGCCGACGGTGCATATATCCTCAATGAGGACTGGTTCGGGCACAACAACAGTACCCTGAACTTCTGGAACCTCAAAGAGGGTTATGTCGACTACCTCCTCATCAAAAATGCCAACCGCGAGACGGAGGGCATTAATTCGTTGGGCTGTACCTCGCAGTATGCCCAGATATACGGCGACAGGCTCTATGCCATGTCGAAGCAAGACCAGGACTCGGGCGAGAAAGCCTATACCGGCGGACGGTTCGTCATCGTGAACCTCAACGATATGAAGGTCGAGAAAGGCTTTGCCACACTCGCTACCAATGCCTCGGGTGTGTCGCTGGCCGACGGCAGGGCATGCCTGGCCGTCTCGCCCGACAAAATCTACCTCGGCAGTTCGAACGGCATCTATGTCTACGACGTGGCCGAGGGCAAGATTTCGGCTACTCCAATCAAGGGCACGGAAAACGAAATGATTACAGGTGATGAAGACCGTGGCGAGGGCCTGGGTGCGCTTTACAACAACCAGATAGGCAATATGCTGCGTGGCCAGCAATATGTATTTGCTGTCAAGGAAGACCACGGTGTGCTGGTTATCGACCCGGAGGATGATACAATTGTAACTACCATTCCAGGCTGTTTCAGCGCAATGGTGCAGAGTGCCGACGGAAATATATGGGTCGGCATGAATGTCGCCACGGGCACCGATGCCGACGGCAACCGCCTCGACCATTACCCCTATGGCACGAGTGCCGGCGAGGGTTGGAATGGCACACGGCTGATGTGTATCGACCAGTATTCGCTCGATACGCACACCGTCGACCTCAAGGCCGGCGGCATACCCCAGTCGTGGTATGCCTGGACTGCCGGCTCGTTTGCGGCCCATCCGCGCAAAAATATATTATATTATGTCTATTCCGACCCATCGGCCGGACGCCCGAGCTGGTTTTCGGCCGGGGCCCTCTACCGCTACGACATCGACAAGGGCACCCAGGCCAAGGTGTGCGACCTTACCGAATATGGGATACATTTTTACAGTTCGGGCCTCCGTGTAAACCCTGTCGACGGGCTGCTTTACGGATATTATTATAGCGGCGGCATATCGTCGAACACTTGGGGATATTTCACAATCGAAGACGACGGCAGCGACGAACTTGTGACCGACAACGAGACCTCGCTTATATCAAATTACTGGTACCCGGCCATGGTAATTTTCCCCGACACCGAGGCCCCCGTGGTGGCGTCGCCCGACAAAGTGGTTGTCCACGGTACGCCGGTGACAATAGACCTCGATGCCCTCGTCAGCGACGCCGACACGCCACCGGCATCAATCATCAAGACTATCAAGACTGTTGCCGACCCGGCAGTGGCAAGCGCGACCCTCGAGCGCGGCAAACTCGTTGTCAACGGCTTGGGGGTGGGCACGACTTCGGTAACGGTCGAGTATGATGCCGGCGGCAAGTTTGCCACGGCTGTGTTTGACGTCGACGTTGTAAAGACTTCGGGCATAGACGATATTTCGGATGCTGACGAGTTACTCGCGCTTGCCAACGGCAGCCTTTGCGCCAACTGCGCCGGCAGGGTAGAGGTGTTCTCCCCCGCCGGTTCCATGTTGCGTGCCGGTGCCGTCTTCCCCGAGGCACCCTTGGCCCTCGACGGCGTTACCGGCCCCGTGATTGTCAAATTTACTACTTCAAAATCAGTTCACATTTATAAATACATCTTGCAATGAAACTAAGACTTCTCTCGTCGGCTGTGGCTTCGGTTGCTATAGTCATCGGGGCTTCGGCTGCCGATTATTCGGCTGAGACGCTAAGCCTCATGTCGGTAAGCGACGGTTCCGACACCTTCTGCCGTGTATCCAGTCTCGACGACCCCGATGCGGCCACAGTCGAGCGTGTTGCCCACGAAGGCAAATACGGCAACAACATCTACCCCGTCACCTGGGGCGACCGCGTGTATATGACCTCGTGCTCGCAGGGCGCGTCGTCAGAAAACTTCTTCACCATCACTGACAACAATCTCGCGATGATAGCCCAGGCCAGCCTGGGCAAGGACAACCCTGGCCACCACGTGTTGCCGCTGACCGAGACCTCGGGCTACGTGTCGTCGTTCCGCCATCTCTACAAATATAAGGTCAGTGACGATGCCATCGAGCTTGCCCCCATTGCCGAGGGAGCTTTCGGCCACATGGCCGCTATCGACGGCAAGCTGTATGTCACTTATACCGAAAGTCTTCCGAGTTCGTTTACCTATGCTGAGATGAAGGCCGTCAAGGTTTTCAGCCTCGCAGACGACTCTGAAATCAAGGCGATAGACTGCGCCGACAAGATTGACGCCGGCTACGCCATCAACAAGGCCGTGCTGGCCCTCGACGGTAAAATCTATCTCGGCATCCTCGCCTGCGACTACTCGCACTATACCGACCCGTGCGCGAAGTTCATGCTGAGCCTCGACCCTGCCACCGACACGGTGACTCGCATCGACTTTCCCGACGGGGTTGTTGGCAATGCCTCCAACATAATGAACTTCAACAACGCTACCCTGATAGCCTCGACGGTAAATCCGGTGCTCTATTGGATTGGCGGTGTCGCACAGGGATACAATGTGACTTACCATATCTACCGCTACGACCTGGCCACAGGCAATACCGATATAGTAGTCGATGGCTGGGAAGGTGAAAGGCAGGGGTGCCCGGTGTACAAGGGTTCCTTTATCGAGTCTCCCGTCACGGGCATACTCTACCATGGTGCAGGCGACTGGGGCAGTGCCAAGCTCTATAGCTGGAACCCTGCTGACCCCGAGACCAAGACCGTGTATCCGCAGATAAAGAACATCGAAGGCTCGATTGCGCTATTCTTCAACAAGATGACTGCGCCCCAGAGCATCACCATGAGCCAGGCCGAGGCTACCCTCAACCCCGATGAGACGATTAGGCTTAGTGCCGCTCCGGCCGGCGACTTCACTGTAGGCGGCATACTCTGGTCTTCCTCTAATCCCGGTGTGGCCTCAGTCGCTTGTGATGGTACGGTCACAGCTCACGGTCACGGCGAGGCAGTGATATATGCTACGTCGATTATCAAGCCCGATGTTAAGGGTATATGCAAGGTTAGCGTCAACTATCCCGCTGTCAACTACACTCCCGGGCGTACCGTCACTGTCGGGCAGGGCGGCTTGCTTTTCTATGACGACGGCGGTGCAGATGGCGACCACATGCCCGAGAACTTCCAGGAATCGACAATGACATTCGTCCCTTCGACGCCCTCTAATAAAGTGCAGATTGAGTTCAAAAAATTCGCACTTTATCCCGACGACATCTTCAAGCTCTATAACGGCAAGGAGGTAGATAACGACCAACTGATTGAACGACTCAAAAACGAACCGACAGACGGTCAGCTCCCCGTGGTTATCACGTCTTCAGCCGACGACGGCTCTTTGACGATATTGTGGAATAGCGTTACGAACGATAATACATATCGACGCAAGGGCTTCGAGGCTTTTGTTTCAGAAATTGCCCCCGAAAGTATGGCCGTAGCCTCAATCACAATGGCGCGTAACCGTGTCAATTCCCTTGCAGCTCTCGAAACCGATAAAAATGCCGTTCTACTCAATATCAAGACTTCTGGAAATGCAAAGGCTTATACCCTAAATGAACTTAGCTTTGATTTCGGGGAAAATTCGAGCTATATCAAGACCGTAAAGGTATATGCCGGAAAACATAACACCGATGTCAAACCCTGGGCGTGTCTCAATTCAGATTATGCCGATGTTGTGTCGCCTATGAATTTTGTAGGCCAAGCCGATGTGACCGGCCCCCTGACAAGTGTCAATATACGCGACAACTTCCGTCTGATAAATGGCGATAATTATTATCATCTTGTGTTCGACATGTCTGATGCCTGCCAAGACGGCACAGAACTTCAGGTAAAACTCGCTTCGCTCAAGCTCTCGGACAACACCGTCGTGCCTGACACCGAAGTCAAGTATATGATACCGGTCAGGAATCTTGTCACCATGTTCCGTGGCGAGGCTTCGTACAATATTGACGGACGTGACTGGACAATCCGCAATCTTCCCAAAGATGAAAACGAAGGCCTGTTAGGATATGAATCCGACTTCCGCAACTGGCACACCATCAAGCTCTATCCGGCTACTCAGGGCAATAAGGTAGAGATTGATATTACCAAGCTCAATATTGCGGGTGACAATCCTAAGACAGAAAAATATTTTAACGGTGAAAACCAGCCGCAATTCTACATCTACAACGGTGCTGCCGACATAGTCTTTGCCAATGAATATACCGGCAAACTCGACTATGACAAGAGCAAGTTTGGCGAATGTCTCTATGCCTGGAATTATGATAACAATCAAAAAGAAGTCGGCCAGGTATATCGCTCGACAGCCGAGGACGGTTCGCTGACTATCATGTTCTGGCACGGCCTCTGGGGTTTCTATAATGGAAATATCCAAACAGCATCAGAATACGGCTTCGCTGCCATTGCCAAAGAGGTGGCACCTAAGACTATGGAAGCAGTAGAGGCCGTGATGAGTCGTGATGAAGCCTGGGTTTCAACCGTTCCTACCCCTACTGCTGTGCCTGTCCTCGACTTCATCGTCAAGACCGATGGTGCCCTCAATGCCTCGTCGCTGACCTTGGTAACAGTCGACCTCAAGGGCAACTCGGCCAATATCGCGTCTCTCGAGCTGTTTGCAACGGGCATCGACGTTAAGAACACCACCGGCAAATCGCTTGGCCGTGTCGATGTGACCGAAGGTAAGGAAGACTATACCTTTGCTGTTTCTGACGGCGTGCTTGCCGACGGCCGTAATCACTACCACGTCGTTGCCGATTTGCGCGACGACCTTGCCGACCATGCGGACCTTACAGTCAAGATGGCCGAAGTTAAGGTAGGCAATGCCTCGCTCAAGCTCGTCAACGAAGACCCCGAGGCCCTTGTCGAAGCCCGTACGTGGTACTACATGCAGCCCGGCGACAACGAGATTTTAATAGGCAACAACCCTGTCACCTTCTACGACAGCAACAAAGTTGGCGGGTGCTACGACCTGACAAGCGGCACGGTGACATTCGTTCCTCGCGACCCCGATGCCAAAATCATGGTCACAGTGGCAAGCCGTCCCGAGCTTGCGGCAGGCGACAACCTCGACATGTTCTCGGGTAAGACCGCCGACAAGGATGCCAAGGTACAGACATTCAAATACAACACAAAGGAGAGCCTCTTCCCCTACACCTATACCTCGGAAGCCGCCGACGGCAGTGTGACCTTCGAGTTCAAGCCGACGTCTGACGATGCCAAGTATGGAAAGAAGACCGGCTGGGCTATAAAGGTAGAGTCGTATAAGGAAGTCGTTGGTATCGGCGAGGTCGAAATCGATGTCAACGCCCCTGTTGATGTCTACAATCTTCGTGGCATACAGGTCGGTCATGCAGCCACCGTGTCCGATATCACAGGCACGTTGCCTTCAGGCGTATATATCGTCAAGCAGGGCACGGCAGTGCGCAAACTTCTGGTGAAGTAATAGCCTAAAAAGCCCCCTGGGGGGCTTATAAGTCAGACAAGCCGGGCTGCAAATCATGGCAGTCCGGCTTGTTTTGTTTGTGTGGGTTGGAAAAGTGCGGGTCAAGCCTCGGGCCTGAGTGGGCCGTAGAAGAATGAGGCGGTGGCTCCTCCGTCGATAAGGAAGTCGGAGCCGGTTATGAACGCCCCCTGCGGACGCAGCAGCAGTTCGGCTACATTGGCAACCTCGTCGGCTGTGCCGGGACGTCCAGCCGGGCATTTGGCGAACATGTTTTTGTAGAAATCTCCCCGAGGGCCGTTGAACTCGTCAATTGCCAAAGGCGTGACTATGATGCCAGGCGAAATCGAGTTGATGCGTGCGCCTCGCTCGCCCCATTTCACAGCCTCGGCCATCACGCGCTTCACGTTGCAGCGTTTAGCCATCTGGTAGGCGTGTAGTGTGTTCTCGATATTTTCGGGCTGTAGCATGTCGAGCGACAGCAGTTCTTCGGTCGGAGTCATTGCGAGCAGCCGGTCTTGTTCGGGTGTCAGCGCGGGCATACGGTGGCCCGACTGGCTCGAAATTGTCACGCCTGTACCGCCCGTGGCTATGACTTTGCCGACTTCTTCGAGCAGCACGGCGGTGCCGTAAAGGTCTACTTTGAGTATTGTCTTGATTGATGCCTGACTCGGCGATACACCGGCGGCATTGACAAGCATGCCAATGTCGCCAAACTTTTTAGCTTCGTCGATGAAATGCTTTATAGACTCACGGGCCGACAAATCCATTTCGAGGGCCGTGGTGTCGTACCCGGCCTTGTTCATTATGTCGGCAATCGCTTCGGCATTTTCAAGTTTCTTGTCGCCGATGACTACCTTCATGCCGTAGCCGACCCTGCGGGCTATAGCCATGCCAATCTGGCCGGCCCCGGCCAGTAAGAGTACATTATTTCCCATATATTCGTGTTTATTGTTGCAAAGATAAAATAAATTATCAGAAATCTTTCTTGTACTATTGTATATCGATTATGTCGCTCATGCGGGTGGTGTAGTGGGGTGAGCTGTGCTCGCATCGTGTGACGCTGTCGAGGGGCATATACGAGGCCACGTGTATGCGGTCGTGGCTTGTCGACGACGAGTTTATGGTGTCGAGTGCGGCCATGAGGCGGCGCCGGCGCTCTATGTCGCCCGGGTCGCCGAAGAGCGAACGCTGTATGTGCCTGTCGTCGCATAGCTCGGGCACTATGATGCCGGCGCGTTTATAGCCGAAGCCCCGACGGTAGATGGCCTTCATGGCCTCGGTGGCGGCGGCAGATATTGTCATGTCGTCGTTGGCGGCCTCGGGCAAGGGGTGGTATGAGCTGTTGCAATACTGGGGCAGGTCCTCGCGGTGAGAGTTGGTGTGGAGAAATACCGTCACGGCCTTTGCCGCCAGGTGGTGTTTGCGCATACGGCGGCATATTATCGTGGCGAATAGGGCCATAGCCTCGGCCAGGTCGCTATAGCGCGTCAGGTTGGTGGCGAATGTGCGTGTGCAGCACATCTGCTGCTGAGGTGCCGAGTCGTCGCTGTCTATGTCTATGGCCATGATACCGTTGAGTTCACGCCAGGTGTTTACGCCTGTGATGTTGACGATTTTTTCTATGTCGGCTTGCGGCATGGTAGCAAAGTCGGCGGCTGTGTTGATGCCGTATGCCGCCAACCGCCTCACCAGTCGGCGGCCTATGCCCCACACATCGCCGATTGGTGTCAGTTCGAGGGCGCGGCGCCGGCGGTATTCGTTGTCGATGATGCATACGCCGCGATAGGCACGGTATTTCTTGGCAAATTTCGATGCGACCTTTGCGAGAGTCATGGTCGGGGCTATGCCGAGCGATGTAGGTATGCCGACATCGCGTCGTACACGCCTCACTATCTCGCGTCCGAGAGTTTGCAGGGTTTCGGGGCTGAAAGCTCCCATGTCGATAAAAGCCTCGTCAATCGAATATACACGCACGTCGCCCGTCACCGACGCTATAGTGGTCATCACCCGGCTCGATATGTCGCCATAGAGCCTGTGATTGCCCGACAATACCTGTACGCCGCCCCGGTCAATTGTGCCCTTGACCTTAAAATAAGGGTCGCCGCGCCTGAGGCCGAGAGCCTTGGCCTCGTTCGAGAGGGCCACAATGCACCCGTCGTTGTTGCTCAGTACGACCACGGGGCGGTCTTGCAGGCGCGGATTGAACACGCGCTCGCACGACACGAAAAAATTGTTGCAGTCGATTAGGCCAATCACGATTTTACTTCCGTTTGCGGCGCGGACGGCGGTTGTGCTTGATTGTATATGTTACCACGCCCCAGATTTGGAATTCCTGGCCGGGCGTGACGAGGATGGGGTCGAACGATTCGTTCGACGGCACCAGCCACACGGCGCCGGGTGCGAGGCGTATCCGTTTGAGTGTGAACTCGCCCTCGAGGCAGCACACGGCAAGGTCGCCGTCCTCGGGTTCGAGCGAACGGTCTATGACGAGTATGTCGCCAGGCTCGATGCCTTCGTCTATCATCGAGTCGCCGCTGACGCGCCCGTAGAATGTCGCCGCCGGATGGCGCACAATCTCGCGGTTGAGGTCGATATATTCGTTGATATAGTCCTGTGCCGGCGAGGGGAAACCGGCCTGTATACCCTGGTCGGCATAGGGGAGGGGGAGATGGCTGGCTGTGTCGGCACGAAATATTTCGAGGTCGCTATGGCGTTGCATTATAGGGGCGTGACAAACTTATAAAGACATAAACTTTAGGGTCTGCAAATTTAAGCATTGTTGGTCATTCAGGCAAATACCAATCGTCATTTTCGGTTTTAATTTGTTATATATTTAAAGTTGGGCAAATAGATATAATTTGCCCAATTAGAATATAAAAATTTTTAATTATGAAAACTCTCCTCGCAATAGCGGCCTTAGGCATAGGCATGGTGGGCATCACATCGTGCGCCGACCTCGGCTTCGGGGTAGACGTAGATTCGAGCCCTTATGATAATTACTGGTATCCCAACGGCTACCTTGGCGATTACTATTGGAATACGCCGGTGTGGAATTATGGCCCGATTTATAACCCGACACCTCCTGCTCCCCCTCTGATTGGCAACGGCCCCGGCTCGGTGGTAAGGCCCAACAATCGCCCGTCGCGTCCGCCACAAGTAAGCAGGCCGCCGACAGTCAATCCCATAGGCCCCAACGGTATAGGCTGGAATCCCGGCCCGGTCAACAGGCCCGGCAACAACGGTCTGCCTACAGGCAAGCCTATCAGGTAGGCGCGGGGTCAGAATGCGTTTTTGACCATCTCGCTTATCGAGTCGGCCGTGATGGTGTCGGGCCGGCTGATTTCGATAAGACGGTCGAGGGTGATTTCGAGTGTGTCGGCCGGTTTGGTGATATTGGGGAACTCGGTTCTTTCCGGTACCACTAACTGTGTCGGCTTGTCTTTTGGCTTTACCTCCTTTATGCCCGGCACACGCCCTGCCGAGTGAAAATGGCTGGTATAATATCGCTCGTCGAGGCTGCTGATGATTACGCCTCGCGAACTCGATGCGTGTATAAATTCACCGCCGCCTATATATATGCCCACATGCCCCACCCGTGAGCCTCCGGCCTTCGAGGCGAAAAACACGAGGTCGCCCGGCGTGAGGTCGGTGCGCTTGATGCGTTTGGTAAAAGACTGCTGCGAGCGGCTGTCGCGCGGCAACTTTATGCCGGTTATCTTTTTGTAGACTTGCATCGTCATGCCCGAGCAGTCGGTGCCTTTGCGCGAGTCGCCGCCATAGCGGTATCGTGTGCCGAGCCATTTACGGGCCTCGTCGACAAGGTGGTGGCCCGTCGACGGCTCTACGCCTTTGAGCCCGGGACGGTCGTATTCTACCGTCTTTACAGCGGCTTGGCGACGCGAGGAGTGGCATCCTGTGGCAAGGAGGCACAGGGCGACGCTCAGCAACAGCATTATGCGTAAGACGGGCTTGTTCATACTGCAAATATAATTATTTTTTGTAACTTCGCGGCATCAATGGATAAAATGTCCTCAAAATCCTACCGAAATGATACTTTTTCCTAATGCCAAAATCAATATAGGCCTGCGTGTCCTCCGCCGCAGGCCCGACGCCTATCACGATATCGAGTCGCTGTTTGTGCCCCTGCCATGGTGCGACATTCTCGAGATAGTGCCCGCCGCCGGTGGCGAAGGTTCGTTTAATATCGTGGGTGAAGACATCTTGAAACTTGATAATGATGCCGACAATCTTGTGGTCAAGGCTCTCCGCGCCCTCGAGGCATACCTCGGGCGTCAGCTACCGCCTCTCGACATATATCTGAGCAAGCGCATACCTACGGGTGCCGGGCTCGGCGGCGGTTCGGCAGATGCTTCGTTTGCCCTGCGCGGAGTCAACGAGTTGCTCGGCCTCGGTCTTGACAATGAACAACTGGCCGCTGTGGCTGCGAAAGTGGGGGCCGACTGCCCGTTCTTTATCTACAACCGCCCTATGCTCGTAGAGGGGATTGGCGATGTCATGACCCCTGTCGAGGCTCCGGGTATTGATGATTTATGGGTGCTGGCCGCGAAAATTCCCGGCACCGAGGTGTCGACACGCCAGGCGTATGCCGGGGTCTCCCCGGCCGAGCTGCCCGACGATATAGATATGGGCGCAGCTTTGCAGTGCGACCCGGCGGAGTGGGTTGGAAAAGGACTGACGAACGATTTCGAACCGTCGGTTTTTGCCGCTCAGCCACGGGTTGCCGCCCTTAAAGACTGGTTTAATGCCGACGGAGGCCGGTGTGCCTATTGTTCGATGAGCGGTTCGGGGTCGACCGTATATGGTGTTTACCACTCTCACGAAGACGCCTGCATATATGAGGAAAAACTGCGACACGCATATCCCGGGGCTGACATTTTTGTCGGAAGGCTGTCATCTCGGCCTGTCGGTTGAACGTTAAGCCATATTTTATTGTTATATTTTCATAGCAGGCCGGATTTTAACACATTTTGGCCGAGTTTTTGCATACACCTTAAAAAGTACAATAGAATTATGAGCAACAAAAATCACGATAAAAAACAGCAGGAGCAGGCTGCCGCACAAGAGGCTGCAGAAGCTCCTGAAATTATGGATGTGACCGATACCGAAGAAAACGAGACCGAGGTAGAGGCCGCAGAACTCGGCGAAAACGCACGCTTGCAGAACGAACTCGACGCCGCGCGTGCCGAAATAGAGAAAGAAAAGAAAGAATACCTCTTCCTGATGGCCGACTTCGACAACTTCCGCAAACGTGTGATGCGCGAAAAAGCCGACTTGCTTAAAAACGCCGGTGAGCGCGTCATTTCGGGCTTGCTGCCGATTGTCGACGACTTCGAACGCGGCCTTGCAGCCGCAGCCGAGGCCAAGGATGCCGAGGCTGTGCGTCAGGGCATGGAGATGATTTATCAGAAGTTGGTACGCTATCTCGAAAGCCAGGGCGTAAAGGCCATGGATAGCAATGGTGCCGATTTCGACCCCGACCTGCACGAGGCGATTGCTACCGTACCGGCCCCGACTCCCGAGCAGAAAGGAAAGGTACTCGACACAACTCAAAAAGGCTATATGCTCAACGACAAGGTGCTCCGTCACGCCAAGGTAGCCGTCGGTGAATAACGCACATTTATTATGGAAAACAAACGAGACTACTATGAAGTGCTCGGCGTTGACAAAAATGCCACTCCGGAGCAGATAAAGAAGGCCTACCGCAAGAAGGCTATCCAATATCACCCTGATAAAAATCCGGGCGACAAAGAGGCCGAAGAAAAATTTAAAGAGGCCGCAGAGGCTTACGACGTGCTTTCCGACGAGAAGAAACGCCAGCTCTACGACCAGTATGGTCATGCCATGGGCCAGCAGGGATTCCCCGGCGGCGGTGGCGGAGGCTTCTACTCGCAGGGCTTCGATATGAACGATTTCTTCAGCCGTCACGGAGACCTCAACGATTTCTTCGCAAGTTTCTTCGGCGGTGGTTTCGGCGGTGCGACCGGTGGTCGCCGTGCCCCACGCAAGCGTCGTGGCGGTGACGTCCGTATCCGCGTGAAACTGACCCTCGAAGATATCGCCAAGGGCGTGACAAAGACCCTGCGTGTGCCCACTTTCCTCGAGTGCCAGCATTGCCACGGCACCGGTGCCAAGGACGGTGTGTCCAAGGCTACATGCCCCGTCTGCCACGGTCAGGGACGTGTGGTCGTGCCGCAGCAGACTCCCTTCGGCGTGATGCAGTCCGAGGCCGTGTGTGAGCGTTGCGACGGCACGGGCCAGATTATCACCGAGCCTTGCCAGTACTGCCACGGCCAGGGCGTGGAGCGTCGCGAACAAGAGGTGACATTCTCTATCCCTGCCGGTGCTGTCGAGGGGCAGACTTTCGCCCTGCGCGGCAAGGGTAATTACCCCAAGGGCGGCGGCGTGCCGGGCGACCTGCTTGTCGTGATTGAAGAAATCAAGCATCCCGAGCTCATACGCGACGGTGCCGATGTAATCTACAACCTGATGCTCGATATACCGACTGCCACACTTGGCGGCGCGGTAGAAATACCTACCATCACCGGCCGCGCACGTATCAACGTGCCTGCCGGCACACAGCCCGGCAAGGTGCTCCGTCTACGTGGCAAGGGCCTGCCCGACCAGGAGAACGGCGGAACAGGCGACGAGCTTATCAACATCATGGTCTACATCCCCGAAAACCTCACCGATACCCAGAAGGCAACAATCGAGGCCCTTAAAGGCCAACCAAACATCACCCCGACCCCGGCCGACAGCATCCGCATCTTCTCGAAGCTGAAACATATATTTGACTGATTTACCTATAGGTAGAAAGTTTATAAGTTTATGTGTTTATAAGTTTATTATAAATGTTACGCTGATATAAACTGCATAATAGTCAAATAAATCAGAAACTATATTTACCACACATAACAAAGCCCGACCACTTGGCCGGGCTTTGTTGTATTTGGAGAATTGGGGCTAAGGTTGAGTGCGAATGCTCATTAACCTTTAACCCTTAACCTTTAACCTTATTAGGGTCGCAGGTATTTGACCGATTTGGTTGTGCCGTCGGCCTGGGTGACGCGGAGAACGTAAACGCCCTTGTCGAGGGTGCGGAGCGTAGCGAATGCGCTTGCCGCATCGGTCTCGGCAACGACTTCGCGACCGTTGAGGTCGTAGGCCGCTACGCGGCTGGCGGTTTCTACGCCGGGCAGGGCTATGCTGGATACGCCTTCAGACTTGCCACCGATTATGAGCTGGCTCAATGGTGCGCCAGTGCTGCTGAGGTTGACATAAACTGCATGTTCACCCTGCTCTGTAGGTGTGTATTTGAAGTTAAGTACGCCGCCCTCGGCAGGAAGTTCGGCAGGTGCTCCGGTAAAGAAGTCCTTATACTTGCCCTCGAGTTCTACCTTGATAGGCTCCGAGAGGTTGAGGCCGGTGACGGTGATTGTCTCGAGGTCTGCGCTCTCGCCAACAAGGGCTTCGCCAACAACCTGGAACTTGTCGATGCGGATAAAGGGCTGCGTGGTGCTGCCGTAGCAGAAATCGTCGACGTAGTACGACTCGGGCGAGTTCGCGCCCGTCAGACTGAGGTAGTGGAAACCGATAAAGAAAGTGTCGGCAAGGTTGAGGCCCTCAAGGTCGATAACATATTCTCGCCATTCGCCAGATGCTTCAGCACCCACAGGGATGTCGCTACCACCAAGGAGTACCTGGTAGCGTTCGCTTTCAGGCAGTTCGGGGTCGATATATAGCACGCTGAGCTGGCCATACTGTCCGTCAGAGAGCATCTCGCCCTTGATGCGGAACGACAGCAGGCGGCTGGTGCAGTCCTTATAGTTGAGGGCTGGGGAGAGAAGCAGCATCTCGGCCGAGGGCTCGTTGCTTGTGGCACCGCCCCATACATACGATGTTACTTTGGCGCAGACATTGCCGTCGTCCTCGGTGAAGCTCCACCAGGCACGTTTGCCGTCGACGGCCACGTTCTTCCAGCCTTCTACGGCGAGGGGTTTGTTCTTGACGCCGCTGCCCGAGAAGTCGGTAGCGTAGTAGGTGAGGGGATTGGTGGTGTCGTAGGTCAGTTCGTCGCCCTCGACGTCGCTCGGCGGAACGCTGCCGTTAGTGCTGCCTTTGACGACGACGGTCACGGTCTTGGCCTTGACGGCGCTAAACTCTATAGTCTCGCTGAAAGTGCCTTCTTTCTTAGGTGCAAAGGTGACTTTGAGCTGCGAGGTGCCGTCTTTTAGGAACATCGTAGAGTTGATTTGGAAGGCTCCCTCGCCCTGGCCGAGCACGCGGATTGCGCCGAGGTCGAGCAGGTTCTTGGCCGTGATGGTGAGTGTCTGCTCCTGGGTCTCGCCTACTTTGGCCGAGAAATCGGTCACACCGGCGGCATCTACGCTAAACTCGGGCATGTTGGCCGGGTCGTAGGCAAGTCCGGCAAAGCCTTTGTTATAGGTCAGGGCGGTGTTAGAGGTCTCAATCATCAGATTGCCCTGCAGACGGCCTGTCTTGGTAGGTTTCATTGTCACGGTAATCACATATTCACCCGTCCCGGCCGGTATTTCTGTCAGGTCAGCCTCGAACTGGGTGCGGTCTTTGCCCGTAACATAGATTGCAGCGGCTTTGGCAAGGTTCTGGGCCTTGACGGTAAATTTGGCAAAAGGTGTGGCCACGTTTACGGGATAGTATTCGGTGGCGTCGACAAGCAGTTCATCGGTCACGTCTAATGTCTCTTCTCCGGCAGGAGTGGCCACGAGGTCTGAGAGACCGCGCATGGTAATCATGACTGACGTGGGCGAGGTCGAGATGCCGGTCACGGCGGCTGCGGTGGCCGGAATTTCGGTACCGAAAATGTCAGTGCCGGCGAAGGCGCGAACTTTGCCCTTGGCTTCGCCTGAAGTGATATCAGTGCCCGCTGTGCTGAATTTCTGACCGGCAGCAGCGAAGGTCACGTCCTTAACTTTGACAAGGCGGTTGAGGTAGCTTTCGAGGTCGGCGCTGAGGTCGGCAAGCGTTACTTCAATCGGTTCTTTGACAACACCACTTTCGGTAACGGTGCCGCAACTAAAGCCACCGGGAACGAAGTAAGCCAAAAGCATACAACCCGGTACGCCAAGGCTGGGCTCGGAGCCGAGTATATATAGGTTTGTAACTTTGTCACCAACGTTGAAAGGCACACCCTCAAGTCCGGTATAGCCATAGTTGAGGGCCATGCCGCCGACAACGTCTTGCAAGTATATTATTTCATTGGCTGTGTCGACATGTGTTACAGTGGCATTGCCCGAGAAGTAATAGATTGTACCCTCTTGGATGTTGGGTATAAAGCGGAAGTTCATTAGTGTCGAGGATGCAAATACCGGCACGTCGATTTTGAGCGTGGTAGTGGTCTCACCCGAAGTAAAAGTCAGTGTCTCGGCAATAGCCTCGCCTTTCGTGGCATCTATGGTCATTTCGAGGTCGTAACCGGCGGGGCTGCAAGCATCTGCGGCAGGGATGGCGGCCACAGCGGGCTTTACGTTTGTGTTGCCGCTAATCGTGATATCTTCGGTGATATTCTGTGCCTTGATATTGACCTTGACCGGGTATTTCTGATATTGATATAGGGCGAAGCCTTCGCTAAATTTCTGCATTGTAGCCGTAATCTCGGCTTTGTCGTCGGGTTCGGGGTCAACAATGCCGCCCTGCGACCACAGGTCGGCCCAAGTGGTGGCAATACGCACCGGGCCGATAAGCATTTCGGGACATTTCTTTACCGAGCCGGTTGTTTGAGCGATGATAAAAGATGCAATGCCACGAGAGGGGTCGCCTTGGCTAACGTCAGCTGTAAGCTCGGCTGCCGGTTCTGTACCACCTGCTACGGGATTAATCCAAGCTTCGAATGTATCGTTATTGGTTTCGGGAATTGCAGTATATTTCAATACCAAAAGATAGGTGGTATTGTAGTTGAGTTCTTTTTCGCTTGTCGCTGTGGGTCTACTTGAGTTCTTGCTGATACCGAGCTTATATTTACCCTCGCTCGAAGGTACTACAAACGAGCATGCGTAAGGGCCGGTAAAGGAAATACCATCTTTAATTTGTCCGCTTGAATTAGTCATGCTGAAAGCAGAGAAGTACATTTGGTCTGTCACATTCTGCACGTTGATTAGCATGGCTGCGTAGACTGTGCCGTCGGTGATGCCTGTATAGGTGCCGTCGTCATTGGCAGCAACGAAAGGCTTCTGGCAATCCTGGTCTTTAGAATCTACCGGTGTCAGTTTCACCGATTTGCCCGAGCCGAAATTATCGAGGCTCAAGGTTGTGGTTGTGACTTGGATGGGGTTTTCTTTATTGTTGCTCTGGAGCCATCCGCCTTGGCCGTACAGGTCGCCGGCAGGGTAGTTGAAGTCCTCATAGAGAAGCACTTCGGCACTCGCCGTGACCGATGCGAACATCGACAGGGACAGTAAGCCCGTACTTAGGAAATGAGATAATGATATTTTCATATTAAACACTGAATAGATTGGTTTTTGCAAAGTTAGAAAAAATCGACAATAACTCCATTTATTTTAATGTTTTTTAGTTAAATGTCGGACGTCCTTTTTGGCAATTTGGAGTTTTTTCCGTATTTTTGTATTAGAAATTTGATTAAAACCATGAATTACCTCGTATCGCGGACATATCGTTATGTCCTATCCCTTGCTATGTTGTTGGGCTTATCAGCCCTTGCCTACGCTTCGGGTTCCGATGCACCCTCGGGGCTCGATGCCAAGAGTTTCAAAAGATACTGGCATGTCGAGTCGGAATCATCCGACTACAAAGTGACGTTTAGTGGCGATACTGCCGAAATCTTTGCACCAAAGGGCCTTACCTTGTGGCGCAATGAAAAGATGAGCGGTAACACCACTATCGAGTATGATGCCTGCATCTCTGATACAGGCAAAGAAGGCGACCGCCTCAGCGACCTCAACTGCTTCTGGATGGCGTCGGACCCCAAATTCCCGGCCGACATCCGCAAGCGTGCCGACTGGCGCAAAGGCATTTTTGTGAATTGCTACTCGCTGCAGCTTTATTACCTCGGCTTTGGCGGCAACCATAACTCTACGACCCGTTTCCGCCGTTACGACGGCAACGAGGCCGGGGTAAATGATGTGAATGCGAGACCTAAGATTTTGAAAGAATATACCGACAAGGCCCATCTGCTCGAGCCTAACAAGTGGTATCACATCAAGATTACCAACGACAATGGCCGCGTGCAATACTTTATCAACGGTGAGCGGCTTGTCGATTTTCTCGACCCTTCGCCGCTGACCGAGGGCTGGTTCGGCTTCCGCACCACCGCAGCTCGCGCGCGCATTGCCAACTTTAGCTTTACTTGCACCACGCCCCAGCCGGTCGACGTGCCCCTGCACCGTGTGGGTGCCGCTCCATCGTCGCAGCGCGGCGCGATGTTCGGCGTGCCCTTCGACCAGGGGGCTGTGACCGTGGCCACCGACCTGCAGCTGCTCGACGGCAATGGCACCCAAATCGCTGCCGACACCTGGCCCCTTGCCTACTGGCCCGACGGCTCTATAAAATGGAGCGGAGTGGCTGCCACTATCCCTGCGGGTGCCGACGACCTGACGGTGCGTATCGCCGGTAAGAAAAAGAAAGCTAACAAGATGAATACTCAGGCACCTATTGCAACCAATCTTGGTAACGAAATCAAGGTGTCTACCGGCCTGACCGATACATATATCGCCAAACAAGGCTCTGCGCTTATCGACAGCATCGTGCGCGGTGGTGTCCGCGTCGCAGTCGATGGCCGCCTGGTTTGCTCTACACAGTCCGAGCCTGTTCTCGAATCGACCAAGCAGGTGTCATTTGTCAACTATGTCAGCAAGGTCGACTCGGCCGTAATCGAACGTCAGGGCAACGAACATGCTGTCATTAAAATCAATGGCAAGCTGCGCTCCGGCAATGGGCGCGAATGGTTGCCATTCCTCGTCCGCCTCTATTTCTATCGCTCGACTCCCGAGGTCAAGATGGTATATACGATGTTCTACGACGGCGACCAGAATGCCGACTATATCCGTTCGCTCGGCGTACGTTTCGACGTGCCCATGCGCGAGGCCCTCTATAACCGCCATGTAGCCTTTGCCACCACCGACGGCGGTGTGTGGAGCGAACCGGTTCAACCGCTCGTCGGCCGTCGTGTGCTGATGCTGCCAGGAGACACGTCGAAAGTGTCGGTACAGGAGCGTCAGATGCTCGGCGAACGTATTCCCGAATATGACGCCTTCGACGAAAAAGGTCACCACCTCATCGACAACTGGGCCTCGTGGGATTCCTACAGGCTTTCGCAGCTCGACCCCGACGGATTTGCTATCCGCAAACGTGCCAATGACAACAATCCATGGATTGGTACAATGGCCGGGACCCGTGCCGACGGCTATGCCTTTGTCGGCGATGTGAGCGGCGGCCTCGGCATACAGCTCAAGGACTTCTGGGAGTCATATCCCTCGACCCTCGAGGTCAGCGGTGCACGCACACCTATGGCCACCGTCACCGCGTGGCTTTGGAGCCCTGAGTCGGAGCCGATGGACCTCCGTCACTACGACAACAAGGCCCACGACCTGCTTGCAGCCTACGAGGACGTGCAAGAAGGCATGAGCACCCCCTACGGTGTGGCCCGCACTTCTACCCTCATCCTCAACCCCGGCGAGGGCTATCGCGGTAAAAAGCAGTTTGCCCTCGATGCCGCTTCTATGAATACTCCCGGCCTTATACTGCCTACGCCTGAATACCTCCACGACCGCCGCGCCTTTGGTGTCTGGAGTCTGCCTGACCGTTCGACCGAAAATCGTGCCAAGGTCGAAGACCGTCTCGAGCAGTACATCGATTTCTATAAGAACGCTGTAGAGCAGAACCGCTGGTATGGCTTCTGGAACTATGGCGACTTCATGCACGCCTACGACCCCGTGCGCCACGAATGGAAATACGACGTCGGCGGCTATGCGTGGGATAACACCGAACTTGGCTCGAACCTGTGGCTGTGGTACAGCTTCCTCCGCACAGGCCGCGAGGATATCTGGCGCATGGCCGAGGCTATGGGTCGTCACGTGGGCGAGGTCGACGTATACCACTTCGGCGACAATGCCGGCCTTGGTAGCCGTCACAACGTGAGCCACTGGGGATGCGGCGCCAAGGAGGCGCGTATCAGCCAGGCTGCCTTCAACCGCTTTATGTACTACCTCACTGCCGACGACCGTAGCGGCGACCTGATGACCGCTGTAAGGGATAACGACCAGAAGCTCTATACCCTCGACCCGATGCGTCTTGCCGAGCCTCGCGACAAATATCCCTGCACCGCGCCCGCACGTCTGCGTATAGGCCCCGACTGGCTGGCATACGCCGGTAACTGGATGACCGAATGGGAGCGCACAGGTAATACCGCCTACCGCGACAAGATTATCGCCGGAATGAAGAGTATCTGCAAGCTGCCCGGACGCATGTTTACCGGCCCTCTCGCCCTCGGCTACGACCCGGCGACAGGCATCATCACCTCGGAGTGCGACCCCAACCTGCGCACTACCAATCACCTTATGACCATCATGGGCGGTTTCGAGGTCAACAACGAGCTGATGAACCTCATCCCCGATGCCGAGTGGGAGGACGCATGGCTCGAACATGCCACCGACTACAAGGCTATGGCCCGCAAGATTTTGCGCAACAAGTTCCGCGTGTCGCGCTTAGCAGCATATTCGGCATGGCAGCGTCAGGACAAGGCCGCTGCCGACGAGGCATGGCACGACCTGCTCACTACCAGCGAACACACCGTGGCACCGCCATTCTATATCTACAAGGTCGATGTGCCCGATGTGCCCGCACCCATCGACGAGGCGTCGCAAATCAGTACCAACGACGCCGCCATGTGGAGCCTCGACGCAATCTACATGCAAGAAGTAATCCCGCAAGACTGATAAGCTGTAAATCATAAAAAACCTTGGCGGCGCCTAACCGGCCCTTGCCAAGGTTTTTTTATGCGTTCTAAAATGTCAGGATTTCACTTATGGCACGTTTGATGGATGTCACAAAAATTTTGCTAACCTATAAAAACTTTTTGAGGCGAAAAATACGTGGCTACATTTCAATATGGCTATTGTCATAAGCTATAAAATTCAAGACACGCAAAGAGTCTGAGTTCTGGATTTCCAAGTCTATCCAAATAAGCCAATCTCCTTCTTTTCCGTATATTCTACGCATCATAATAAGAGTGTCGCCAATTTCAGATGGTAAGAACTTAGCAGTCTGACATTCTTGTTCATATAGAGACCAATTGTTAGATGTTTGTGTAACCGTATCGCACATAATCGGTTTACCGAAAATGCTATCCAAATTGTATAATGCTACCATCTTTCCTAATGGCACATTACTGTGGGCATCATAAATATATTCATCAGATTCATGCACACGATAAAAATGTGAAAAATTGAATGAACTTTCGTTGGAGTCAGCATTAGAAATAGCTCGCTGTTTGGTACATGAGAAGACTGCGAGAAAGAGAAATGCTATTAGAATTTCAGTCAGATATTTCATGGCGCAAAGTTAATTATTTTCAGTGGTATAAAAAAGTCCCTAAAGGCCGGAGTGGCCTTTGGGGACTGGGTATTGAGAAGCTTAGGGGTGCCTCGAGATTTTGATTTTAGCGGCTGGCGAAGTTGGATTGCATGGCTACCTGCTGGTAGGCGTAGACGCCGGCGTCGGAGAGTTCGAATACCTGGTAGTTGCCTTGGCCGACGGGCATCTTGACGTGGGTGTCGTCGACGAATGTAAAGAGGTCGTGGGTTTCGCCGTTAGCTGTGTAGCTCCAAGTCTGAGTGTCCTGGTCGAAGTCGAGGCGCACGCTGCTGTTGTCGTTGAGGCTGATTACGTCATAGCCCTTGCCGTCGCATTTCACAAGGTATTTGCCGTCGTTGCCCTCGATGATTTTGTCGCCTTTGGCCATGGGGTTGCTGCCGCTCCAGAACTCGATAGAGTTGAGCACCAACAGGTCGGCAAGGCATGAAACCTCGTAGACAGGGAGAATCCAGAAGGCGAAGAATACCAATTCGTTGACAAATTTATTACCTACGTGCTGGTTCCAGCCCAGGAGGCGGTTGGTGAGCGAGAAGCTGCCGATACATGATGTCATTGTGAGCATCGAGCCGCAGAGTACAAGGGCGAGGACTCGGGTGAGGATACGTTTTTTCATATTAGTTAATGTTGATTGTTTTGGTTTCGTTGCAAATTTAGCGATTAATGTTTGAAATTTACGCTATATCGACTAAAATTTTTTATGCCGATATTTCACGCTGGGCGTGTTCGTAGAAGTTTGTGATGTTCTTTACGTAGTTAACCGTCTCGGTACCTCGGCAATAGCCGTATTTCACTACAGGGTCGTTGTAATATCGCGGGTTCATCTTCATCAGTATGGCCTTGCTCACGTTGTCGTCCCACACCTGTGGGTCGAGTCCGTATTTTTTTGCAAGAGCTATGGCATCGTAGATGTGTGCTATGCCCACGTTGTAAGCCGCTATGACAAATTTGAGGCGTTCCTTGTCGTTTGGTACATATTTGACCAGGTAGCCGTCGAGGTCGTCGAGCAGTTGTGTGGCGACTTTTACACTTGTCTCAGGGTTGTTGAGTTGCGACACCTTGGTGCGGTAGCCTCGTGCGGTGGCAGGCATAATCTGCATCAGACCCCTTGCTCCGACCCACGAACGCGCGTTGGGTTTGAACTTGCTCTCTTGATATGCCTGGGCAGCCATAAGGCGCCAGTCCCAGCCTATGGTGGGGGCATATTTGCGGAAGAGGTTGTCGTATTGCGATATGTAGCCCTTTGAAAAGTCAAAGCGCACTGTGGGGCTGTATTTCGATTGTTCGAAAAATTGCTTGAGGAGTTCTTTGTTGGTCTCTTGAGGGGATGTCTGGGCAAACCATGAGTCGATGGAGTCGGCCAGCCACTCCTTGCCGGGAGCGACGGCCCAAGATGCCCGCTGGGCAAAGCTGACGGGTACGTCGATGTCGAGGCCGGGGTAGTAGGTACGGTTGAGCCTGGCAATGTCGCTGTCGACGACGGTCATTGGGATTTTACCGTCGTTTACCATTGTTATGAGGTCTTCGGTTATGAGCGAGTCGGCATCTACCTCGCGGATTTCTATACCGCCCCCGAGCTCGTCGTTGAGGTTTTGCAGTCGGCGAAGGTATTTGCTGTCTTTCTCGACATATACTTCTTTGCCCACGAGTTCGGTCACGTCGGTAATGGGTGCTTTGCCCTGCACCTTTGGCTGCACAAGAACCTGGGTGGTGTAATTCTCGGGGCCACACGGTATCACGTATTTCAGATAATGCTCGGTGATGGGCACGTCGTATGCGATGAGGTCTACCTTGCCCGAGTCGAGCATCGACACAGCCGCCGACAGGCTCGAGGCTACCTTGAGGTCGAGCACCATGCCTTTTTGCCGTGCCAGGCTGTCGACCAGGGTGTAGTCATAGCCCATCGGCTCGTCGCGATATATAAAGTACGATGTAGGGCTGTAGAGGGTTACAACCCTGAGCGTGTCGGGCAGCTTGTGGCCGGCAGTGGCGTCGGAGCCTTGTTTGCCACACGACGTAAAAGCCATACCCACGGCGAGACCGAGGGTTGGCAGGAAAAAGAGTGACGAGCGTTGTAGATGCATAATGGGGTGCGGTTACAATGTTGTTTGCCGTAGCCGCGCCCCCTATGCCTTAATAGTCAAATGTACCGTAGGGCGTGACGAGGGTCAGGCGTTTGGCTGTGGCTTCTTCAACGCGGCCGATGACCTTGGCGGTTACGCCCATGCTCTCCGAGATGGCGATGATGCTTGGGGCGACTTCGGCCGGGACATAGATTTCCATGCGGTGTCCCATGTTGAAGACCTTGTACATCTCGCGTGCCTCGGTGCCTGACTCGCGACGGATAAGGTCGAACAGCGGCGGCACGTCGAATAAGTTGTCTTTTATAACATGCACGTCGCCCACAAAGTTCATTACCTTGGTTTGTGCACCGCCCGAGCAGTGTACCATGCCGTGAATCGAAGGTCTCAACTCACCGAGTACCGCCTTTATGACAGGAGCGTATGTGCGCGTGGGCGACAGTACGAGTTTGCCGGCGTTGACGGGTGCGCCCTCTACGGCGTCGGTGAGGCCGCATGTGCCGCAGTATACAAGTTCCTGGGGTATGGCGTTGTCGTATGTCTCGGGGTATTTTTCGGCGACGGCTTTGCAGAACACGTCGTGACGTGCCGAGGTGAGGCCGTTGCTGCCCATGCCGCCGTTGTATTCGGTCTCGTAGGCGGCTTGTCCGTAGCTGGCAAGGCCGACAATCACATCGCCGGGACGTATGTTGGCGTTGTCGACTACATCGGCGCGGCGCATGCGGCATGTAACGGTGCTGTCGACAATGATAGTGCGCACCAGGTCGCCGACATCGGCTGTCTCGCCTCCGGTCGAGTAGATGTTTACGCCATAGCCGCGAAGCTCGGTGAGCAGTTCCTCGGTGCCGTTGATTATGGCGGCAATCACTTCGCCTGGCACGAGGCGCTTGTTGCGGCCGATTGTCGACGAGAGCAGTATGTTGTCGGTGGCACCCACGCACAGCAGGTCGTCGATATTCATTATCAGGGCATCCTGGGCTATTCCTTTCCATACCGAGAGGTCGCCGGTCTCGCGCCAGTAGGCATAGGCCAGCGACGATTTGGTGCCGGCACCGTCGGCATGCATGATGTTGCACCACTCGGGGTCGCCCCCGAGGTAGTCAGGCACGATTTTGCAGAAAGCCCCGGGATAGAGGCCCTTGTCGATGTTTTTTATGGCGTTGTGTACATCTTCTTTCGATGCCGACACGCCGCGTTGGTCATAGCGCATATGTCAGGTTTTTGTGTTGTTATACTGTGTTTTATCAGCCTTACTTCAATTTGTTGATTTCCGAGGGCCTGCCCACGAGCCATACTATGTCGCCGGTCTGGAAGGTCAGGTCCGGGCGAGAGTCGATATGTTCCTCGCCACGGTCTACGGCCACGACGAGGGCGTTGTAGGTGTCGCGCAGCGAGGTTGACTGGGGCGTCTTGCCGATTAGTGGCGAGTCGGCCCCCAGGAGTATGTTGGTAAGTTTGATTTGTGTCGGGTCTACGCTCTGGTCTGCTTCGGGGAGGACGGCTTCGACCTTGGGCAGCATTTGGGATATCTGCTCGTCAGTGCCGATGACCGACAGCACGTCGCCGGGGTAGATGCGCGTGCGGCCGTTGGGTATGGGTATATACCTTGTGGCGCGTTGTATGCCCACCACGTTGACACCGTAGTGACGGCGTATGTCGGAGTCCATAAGGCGTTCGCCGACAAAGGGGCAGCCGGCGCCGACGGTCATATATGCCAGGTGGAGGTCGTGGACTACGGCGTTTTTCTTGCCGCTACGCCTTAGCTCACGCTCGTTGAGATTGTCGATAAATTTACTTTCGATACGCCCCATGCTCTCGCGCAGACGCTTCGAGAAGAATAGTGCAAGCAACACGAGCAGCGATATGACTACTGCCAGGCCGACACGCGAGGAATAGATTTTGACAAACACAGCCACGACGAAGCCGAGCGATATGGCGAACCTGAAAATCATCATCACCACTCGCGGTATGCGGCCGGTTGCGCCCTCTTCTTCGCCCCGTACGGGCGAGAGCGGCAGCAGCAGTGCCAGCAGGAACGGCGACATTGCAATTAGGGTGATTACCAACGACAACAGTCGGCTCCAGTCTCCGGCAAAGTCTTCGAGATATGGCGTAACATATTTCAATGATATAATCAGCAATGCCAGCAGGACTGTGGCGTAGAGCAGTGTGCGCCACATGTATCGCTTGATGACGCGCCCCCACGGCCGGCCGGCGGCATCGCTGCGGTCGGCATCTTTCTGGTAACGGTCAATCAGGAAATGGAGCCTCTGCGGCAGGTGACGCTCTACTAAGTTATATGCCGGCAGCGACATCTTGATAAAGTAGGGCGTGGTAAAGGTGGTGATTACCGATACTGCTACCACGATGGGGTAGATGGTGTTGTCGAGCACTCCGAGCGACATGCCCAGGGTGGCGATGATAAAGGCAAACTCGCCAATCTGCGTCAGCGAGAAGCCCGACTGTATGGCCACCTTGAGGGTCTGCCCGGTTACGAGCATACCGGCCGTGCCAAATGCTATCATGCCGACGATTACGACTGCCGACAGCAGCAGGATTGGAGCCCAGTACTGGGCCAGTATTGCCGGCTGCACCATCATGCCGACAGATATAAAGAATACCGAGCCGAAAAGGTCTTTGACCGGGGTCACGACGTGCTCGATACGTTCGGCATACGATGTGCCGGCAAGGATGGAACCCATCACGAATGCGCCGAGAGCCAGCGAGAAGCCGCAGTAGACCGAAAATACGGCCATGCCCAGGCAAAGGCCCATCGAGACCACGAGGAGTGTCTCGCTGTTGAGGTAGCGGCGTATGCCGTTGAGCAGCGAGGGGAGCACGTAGACGCCGACAAGAAACCAAATGACCAGGAAGAACATCAACTTGCCGACGCTGAAGAGCAGCTCGGACCCTTCGACGGTGTTGTTGATGGCTATGGACGATAGCAACACCATCATCAATACTGCGAAGAGGTCTTCGACAATCAGCACCGCCAGTACTATCGAGGCAAACTTCTGCTGCCGCAGGCCCATGTCGGTAAATGCTTTGATGATAATCGTTGTTGACGACATCGACAGCATGCCGCCGAGGAAGAGGCAGTTGATGTTGTTGAAATGCAGCACATGGCCCACGGCAAATCCGGCGCACATCATGCCGCTTATTATAATCATAGCTGTTACTACGGCCGAGCCTCCCGAGTTGAGCAGCTTCTTGAAACTAAACTCCAAGCCGAGAGAGAACAGCAGTATCACGATGCCGATTTGCGCCCAGAAGTCGATATTTTCTTCGGTCGTAACCGAGGGCAGGTATTCGAAGTGGGGGCTGGCAAGGAAACCGGCAACGATATAACCTAAGACGACCGGTTGCTTTATCCACTTAAACAGCACCGTCACCACGGCACCGAGGATGAGTATAAAGGCAAGGTCGCTTATCAGTCCTTCTACATTCATGATGTCAGAAACTCAACTGGTTGGCTAATGAGATGGATTTGGTGGGATGGAGGGTCTCGAACTGCGAGAAGAGCTTGATATAGTCGGTGGTTTCTCGCACAAGGCAGATGAGGTTGAGTCGTGTCTCTACGCTGTCGTAGTCGTACTCGACATAGAAATTTTGCAGATGTATATTGTGCTTCTTCAACACTGATTTGTAGTCGGAGATGTCGTGCAGAATGTCGGCAGTCTTGATGCGGATGATTCGCGACTCCGAGCCACGGCTCACGCGGTGCTCGATGCGCTCGAGCTGAACCAGGATGAACAATATGAGCAGGCTTGCCAGGGTTGACAGCACATACATGCCCACGCCGACGGCCATGCCTATGATTGCTACCATCCATATTCCGGCGGCAGTAGTGAGGCCGCGCACCGAGCCCTTCATCTGTATTATGGCTCCGGCGCCAAGGAAGCCTATGCCGGTGATTACCTGGGCGGCTATACGGCCCGGGTCGCCGTTCTTGAGGCCCATGTATTCCTGCGGCACGTAGATTGACAGCAGCATTGCCAGTGTGGCACCCATGGCGATGAGCGAGAAGGTACGCACGCCGGCCGACTGGCCCTTGCGCTTACGCTCGTAGCCTACGACGGCACCGAGCAGCATACTGAGAACCAGTTTGTAAATCGACCCTATCGTGTTGACCTCGATAGCGTTGATGTCTTCGTAGATTGCCTGTAAGATGCTCATTATTTGAGGTTGAACTGTCGCGAGACGAGGCGGAAGTTGTCGGCAAACAGTTCTACGGTATAATCGCCTGCTATAAGGGGGGTGTTGACATCCCAGTATATTGTGACACCGCCGATTTCCTCACCGGCATACTCGATGGTCTTACGCGAGGTGTACTCAACATTGCCGCCTTCGAAGGGGAATGTGCCGCCGGGGCCGAGGAGCTGGCCCGAGGGGGAGATGATGCGCATATAGATTGTCTTCTCGCCCACGGGTGTCGAATTGTTCTGGGGTATGGTGAAGGTCACCTTGAGCTGTACGGCCTTTGTGACTTTTTTCTCGTTCTTGCCTTTCTTGTTGAGCGCGGTCAGGGTAAGGCCGGTCACGTTGAGCTTTTCGGCCAGTGTCATGCGTTCGCTCAGCGCCTCGTTGCGGCGCGTGGTCTCGGTCACCTGGCTCGACAGGCGGCGGTTCTCGTCTTTTACCTGCTGGTTTTCGGAGCGTAACTCCTGGTTTTCTTTGTTGAGGCGGTCGATTTCCTCTACATAGTGGCGCAGGAGTGCGCGCAGGGTGTCAATCTCGCTGCGGAGTTTGGCAATTTCTGCCGCGCTCTTGTGCTTCTGGTTGTTGAGTTCCTGCTGCAGTTTCTCGACCTGTATTCTGGCGGCCTCGTATTTATCGTTGAGCTCGCGCTTTACCGAGTCGTCGGTTATGAAGCGGCGCGAATTTTCGAACTGCGCGAACTCGTCGTTGAGGTCTTGATATTCACGCTCGAGGTCGGCCTGGGCCATGTCGAGTTGCTGCTGCTCGAGCTCGGCTCTGGCAGCCTCGGCCTGGCGTGTGGCCCTTACGGTGGTAAATACGAGGGCACCGACCACGATAGCTGCGGCGATAGTGCCCAATATTATGTAGAGATTGCGGCGAGAGCCGCCCTTTGGTGCTTCTGCGCTCATGATTTTTTAGTTTATACGTTTCAAACCACAAAATTAATCATTCTCCCCCAAATGGCAAAATTTTAATTTTGCGCCAGTGGCAGAGAAGAGGTATTAATGGTCGGAAGAAACATAAGGACATAAAAACACAAGGGACAAAAGAGTTTTTGATTATTCCTCGAGCACGAGGAATAACTTTAATTGTTTTCGGCTGAGGGATTTCCGAGGCAAGCCTCGGACACCGGGGACAAAGATGAATGTGCAGACTTGGCGAAGGGTCGGGGTGGTCTGACGAGTCCGACTTTTCGGACTCGTCAGACTCTTTGGCGTGATTATTTTTTGGTGATGCGGTAGATTGTGCCTTCGATTAGGGAGACGTAGATGTGGCCGGTGGCGGGGTCGATGTCGATGCCGTTGATTTCGCTGGTGCCGAGGGGCAGTGTGGCGATGAGCTCGGGGCCGTCGGCGCGCGTTATGGTCACGAGGCCGCGACGACTGCCGGTGTAGATGTAGCCGTCGCGCTCGACGACGATGCAGGGGGCGTGTTCGTAGCCCAGGCCGAGGTCGAGGGTCCAACGTTCTTTAAATTGCGGCGTGGTGGCATCGACGGCGACGAGTTCGCCGTCCATAGTCTTGGCATATACGGTGGTGCCGTCCTCGCTATGGCCGAGGCTTTCGCGGTAGCGGTGGCTGTTGTCGCGCCATAGTTGTCGGCCCGTGGCTCGGTCGAGGGCGGTCATGTAGCGGTCGGGGGCAACGATGATGACTTTGTCGCTGGTGATGACGGGCACTACGTTGCCCGGACCGAGCATGTTGGCGGTCTTGCCGTTGTTCCATACCCATTTCAGACGGCCCTTGGCGAGGTCGAGGCAGCGCAGGTTGGTGTCCCAGGCGCCAAAGACGAGGTCGTTGCCGTCGATAGCCGGTGCGGCTTGACAGTAGTTGAAGATTGAGTCGTAGCACCACACGAGGCGACCGTCGGCTGGGCGGCGGCGTTCGATACGTTTGTAACCGCCTTGGATATAACCCTTGCCGTCGGGCGTGATGACGCCGTCGGCGACGTAGGGGCCTTCTTTAGAGGTGTGTTTGCGCAATATCTTGCCCGATTTGCCATCAATGATAAGTATGCCGTCGTGAACCGGCATGGCTATGCGACCCTTGGGCAAAGCCACAGGGCGGCTGAAGATTGACGCGCCTGTGGGAACGCTCCATTTCAAAGTGCCGTCCTTGGCCACGGCACGTGCCTGGCCGAGCGAGTTGCCGAAGTAGACATTATCGTTGTCAAATCCGAGTCGTGTGAAGATTGAGGCGCTGTCGGCCCATACCTTTGTGACCTCGAAACCTTCGGGGGCTACGAGCCCGGGACGCGGCGCAAATGTGGCTGCTTTGTGGTCGCGGCGGTTGGCGAAGGCATACATGGCCTGCGGCGCGGCACCGAGGCGTTTATTGTAAAAATGCAGCCATTGCGGGTCGATTTCGAGAATCGAATATCCGAAGTCACCCTTGCCGAGGTCGAGGGCCCGGACTGTGACGCACTGCAGGTCGGAACCGGCCTCGGGACCCCCGGCAGGGTAGTTGTTCCAACGGTGGTAGTGGCCGTTGATATGGGCTATGACGGGGTATTGCGACAGCAGGGCCATGTAGTCGGCCACGTTGTCGAGGTCGGTGAGCAGGGGATAGTGGTTGAACGACAGCACGCGGCGGCCGTCGGTGACGAGGCTGTCGAGTGTCGATTTGAGCCAGTGCAGGTCTTCTTGCTTCACATGTCCGTCGCCCATCTTCATATACGGGCCGCAGTTGATGCCGACAATGACGAGCGAGTCGGTAGTCGTGACGAAGCGGTCGTTGCCCCAAAGGTCGACAAAAGTCTTTGTGGCACTCTGACTCCAGTTGTTCTCGTGGTTGCCTGGGAGTACGTAGAGCGGATGTCGGATGCCGTCGAGGGTGCGCTTGACATTTGTGAGCTGCTCGTCGGAACCTTCGTTGGTGAGGTCGCCGTTGACGATGACCATGTCGAAGTCGGCAGCGTTGATTTCGTCGACGGCCACGCGCAGGGCCGAGTCGCAGGGGTTGCCCGGGGTCACATGTATGTCGCTGAGTAATGCGATGCGCTGTGCGCCGGCGCCGAGGGCGAGCGCCCCGGCTAATATAAGGTGTGTGAGTCGTAATTTCATGATTTTATTCTGCAATTAATTCATATACCCGGCTGGCGTATTCGCCGTCGAGAGGTATTTCAAATCCAATATTCATCAACATGTGGCCGCTTGCCTTCTTGCCGTCGAGGTACGAGGACGAGGCTCCTTGGGGAATGTTTATCTCGCGGAAGCGGTATGTCTTGTCCTTGTCGAGCCCCTTCATTGTAAATCTCGGTATGGGCTGGTCTCTGAAATGGTCGAGCTTGTAAGAAAAGAATACAGCTTTGTCTTTGTCGGGCGAAACATACATCAGCGATGCCACGCCTTTGTTGTCGTAAGGCGAAATGAGGCGGTATAAGTCGCCTGACTGCACAGTGGGGCGTATGGACTTGTAGTCGGCAATAGCTTTCTTTGCAAAGGCTTTTTCGGTGTCGGACATCGATGATGGCTGCATCTCCATGCCCAGACGTCCGCTCATGGCGACGTCGAACCTGAACTTGAGCGGTGTGACCCTGCCGGTCTGGTGGTTAGGCGAGGCACTGACATGCTGTGCCATGGCCATTGACGGGTAGAACATCGACGTGCCCCACTGCATGTAGACACGCTGCAGGGGGTCGGTGTTGTCGCTGACCCAGATTTCGTCGAAGTATGGCATAGTACCATAGTTGGCCCTGCCGCCGCCACCGCCACATGCCTGAAGCACTAAATCGGGATATTTCTGCCTGATACGTTGGAGTGCTTTCTCGAGGCCGTTATGATATGCGGTGTTTATTTCGAGCTGCCTGTCGTCGGGGAGATAGCCGGAGCCGTAGTTGCGCCCCTCTACATTGGCATCCCATTTCATATAGGCTATGTCGGGGTATTTTGTCATCAGATTGTCGACAACACCGAACACGAACTCCTGCACTTCGGGGTTCGAGAGGTCGAGGAGCAACTGAGTGTCGCCTCGCCCCGGGCGCAGGTCGCGGTTCTTGACTCTCATGACCCAGTCGGGGTGTTTGTCGTAGAGTTCGCTAATGATGTTTGTTGATTCAGGCTCAATCCACAGGCCGAATTTGAGACCATATTTCTTAGCCGTCTTTATAAGGCCTTCGATGCCGTTGGGCAGCTTTTCCCGGTCCACTACCCAGTCGCCGAGGGCGGTCTTGTCGGTACGGCGTGGATATTTTTCGCCAAACCAGCCATCGTCCATCACAAACAGTTCCCCTCCGAGGTCGGCGAAGTCGCGCATCATCTCGTCCATTTTTTCCTCGTTGACGTCGAGATATACGCCCTCCCAACTATTTAGGAGTATGTCGCGCGGCTTGTCGCCGCCGTGAATAGCTCCATGTCGGGCCCAGCGGTGCAGGTTGCGGCTTACACCGCCGAGGCCCTCGGTACTGTAGGTAAGGGCGAGTTTTGGCGATTGCATCGTTTTGCCGGGAGCAAGTCGATATTCCGACATTTCGCCGCTGCGACCGGCCATGATGTTGTGACAGAACTGATTGTCGGTATCGATTCTTATTTCGTAGTTTCCGCTCCAGCAGAGCACTGCCCCGATAGTCGCCCCGTCGTTTTCCCTTGGCTCCCCGTCGAGCGAGAGCATGATTTCGGCATGGTCGGTATGCGCGTTTCGCGACCCCTCGTTGTTTTTGATTGTTTTGACACCGCGAGTCAACGGTTCGCTTGTGAGGTAGCACTCGGCAGTCCAGTCGCCGTGGAGGTGCGACAGCCAAACGTCGCCGCGCCGTATGGGCAGAAATCCGGAATCGAGACGGTGTACCACGAGCTCCTTTTTGCCCCGGTTGGTGACTTCGCTCCACGTCTCGATGACGTCGTCGGCACCGATGGCGAGATAATTGAGTTTTACAGTCACCGGGTAGTGCTTGTCCTTTAATATGAGGGTGGTCAGCCTTCCCCTGTCGGTGTCGGTCTTTTCGACTTTGTCGAGGACGAGATAAGTGGTAGGATTACCATCGGGATGCACCAATTGCAGCGAGGTTAGAGTGCTATATTCGTCGCCGAAGGCCGGATATGCCGGCCTGTTCAAACCCGAGCCGAGGTCGGACAAGGCGGCAGCCTCGCTGCCATTTATCAGCGGGCCGTAGTGAGTGAACCGAGGGGCTTCGCCATAGTTGGCCGACAGTACGAGCGAATTATTGTCGGTCGATATTACGATGTCTTCATCCCATGCAGCGGCTGTGGTCGCGCATGTCATAATGACGATAGGAGTCAGTATTGGCTTGAGACTTCTGACAACTATATTAGAGATGCTCATGATATGTTTAGGGTTACGGTGTTAGGTTGTGAATACGCAAAGGTACGAAAAACAAGCGTCCTTAAAAAATTTTTTTTAAATTAAGTAAACCTTTTAACGGGCGGTGTTGTTAGAATATCAAAACAAGAAAATTCAACTACTACTATTTATTTAGAGAATATGAAAAAGATCGCATTAGTGCTCGCTGTCGCGCTCAGTAGCGCAGCCAGCTTCGCCCAGATAAACAAGGGCGAACTCAAACAGCTCCAGAATTTCTTATCGCAGCCCGCCAAGGAAGCTGCCACCAACGCTGAAGCTCTACGTATCACAAACATTAAAGACCCGTCGACCTGGGAGGGCGTCACCGTCACAGGCAACCGCGTGACCAAGATTGACTGGAAAGACAAAAAACTTGCCGGCACCCTCGACCTGAGCGGCTTTACCGCCCTGACATCTGTCGACGTAAGCCGCAATGCCCTCACCGCAGTCACCGTCAAGGGTGATGCCGCTCTCAATGAGTTGAATGCCTCGCGCAACAAACTCACAGAGATTAATCTCGAAGGTGCCACTTCGCTGGTAAAACTCTCAATCAACAACAACCGTCTGACTGAATTTACCCTGGAAGGCACGCCTATAATCAAGAGTATCAATGTAGCCTCGAACCTCCTGGCTTCGCTCGACCTCAATGCGTCGCCTACTCTCGAAACCCTCAATTGCCAGAGCAACCACCTCGAAAACCTTTCGGTTGCCAACTGTACGGCCCTCAAGAACCTCTATTGCGGTTATAACAAGCTTACCAACCTCGACCTTGTAGGCGTTGTGAAACTGCAGAACCTCAACCTCGACGATAACCAAATCAGCGGCATGATTGTCAGCGGCCTGCCTTCACTGGCTACTTTCGTTTGCTCAGACAACCGCATGAAGACCCTCGGTATGCGCGACTGCAATGCCTTGATGGATGTAGTATGCTCATACAATGACCTTACCACCTTCGATGTCAGCAACTGCCCCAACATCATCTTCGTAGACTGCTCGTACAACGACCTGAGCACCCTCAACCTTTCGAACCAGACCTTCCTGCAGCGTCTGCTCTGCAACAACAACGAACTTACGATGCTCGATGTGTCGTTTGACCAGGCTCTTACCTACATCAATTGCCGCTATAACATGATTACCGACCTTCGCACGGTTGCCTGCCCCAACCTGAGGATGATAGCATGCCAGTGGAACTATTGATGATAAATAATTCAGACCAATGCGATAATACTTCTGAATAACTCCCCGGAGGGGGCGGACCGTGCGGCCCGCCCCCTTTTTTTGAGTGTTTTGTGGCTGTGATACGTAATATTATCAAGAATGTAAACGTTATGTTTATACTCTCAAATCTTACTACTAATTCCTGACATAAATAAAATGTATCTCTTAGGTATAGACTTAGGCAGCTCGTCGGTCAAGGTTGCGCTTGTCGACAGCACGTCGGGCCGCTGCGTGGCACAGGATTATTATCCTAAAAGCGAGGCTCCCATCAAGGCTGTCAAGGCCGGCTGGGCCGAGCAGTCGCCCCTCGACTGGGTGGGCTATTTCAAACTCGCCCTCGGCTCGGTGCTCGAGTCGTCGCGTGTCGATGCCGCCGATATAGCCGCTATAGGCATCTCATACCAGATGCACGGCCTTGTGGCCGTCGACCGCGACGGCAGGTTGCTGCGCGACGCTATCATCTGGTGCGACAGCCGTGGCGTGCCTTACGGTGAAAAAGCTTTTGCCGAGCTTGGTTCCGACATGTGCCTGGGCCATCTGCTCAACTCGCCCGGCAATTTTACCGCCGCAAAGCTGAGGTGGGTAAAGGAGAACGAGCCGCAGGTATTCGACTCAATCTACAAGGTCATGCTACCCGGCGATTATCTTGCCTACTGCCTTACCGGCGAGATTTGTACCACGGCCGAGGGCCTGTCGGAAATGATGCTGTGGGATTTCTCGACCGACAGCCCGGCGACTTTCCTGATGGAATATATGGGCTTCGACCCCTCGCTCTTCCCCAGGGTTGTGCCTACATTTAGCCACCAAGGCACTGTCACTGCTGCCGCTGCCGCCGAGTTTGGCCTTGCCGAGGGCACGCCTGTCACTTACCGCGCCGGCGACCAGCCCAACAACGCGCTAAGCCTCAACGTGTTCGAGCCGGGACAGGTTGCGTCGACGGCGGGCACGAGCGGCGTAGTCTACGGCATCAACGGCACTGTCGACTACGACCCTCGCAGCCGCGTGAATAACTTCGCCCATGTGAACCACGGTGATGGCCGCACGCGCATAGGCGTGATGACCTGTATCAACGGCACGGGCATACTCAACTCGTGGATGAAGCGCAATGTAGCACCCGAATCATGCACATACGACGGTATGAACGAGCTTGCGGCCGAGGCCCCCGTGGGCTCTGCCGGGTTGTCAATATTGCCCTTTGGCAACGGCGCCGAGCGCGTACTCGAAAACCGCCGTGTCGACTGCTCGTTCCACGGCATAAACTTCAACATACACCGCCGCAGCCACATGCTACGCGCCGCGCAAGAGGGTATCGTGTTCTCGTTTATGTACGGCATGGAGATTATGAAGGGTATCGGCATGGTCATCGACAAAATACATGCCGGACGCGCCAATATGTTCCTGTCGCCCGTCTTCCACGACACTCTCGCGTCGGTCAGCGGTGCGACAATCGAGCTCTACGACACCGACGGCTCTGTCGGTGCGGCAAAGGGTGCCGGTATTGGAGCCGGTATCTATCGCGACAACAACGAGGCTTTTGCAAGCCTTGTCAAACTCGACGAGGTGCATCCGGCTGCCGACCGTGCGCCTTATCTCGAGGCTTACGCACGGTGGAAAAAATATCTTGAAAACGAATTAAACTAACTATAACGCATGGAGACAAAAGAATACTTCCCCACGGTGGGAAAAATCAAATACGAGGGCACGTCGAGCTACAACCCCCTCGCTTACCGCTATTACGACGCCGAGCGCGTGGTGCTGGGCAAGCCGATGAAAGAATGGCTCAAATTCGCCATGGCATGGTGGCACACCCTCTGCGCCGAGGGCGGCGACCAGTTCGGCGGCGGCACTAAGAAATTTCCTTGGAACGAGGCCCCTGATGCCATGACCGCTGCCAAGCAGCGTGCCGACGCAGGCTTCGAGGTGATGCAGAAACTCGGCATCGAATACTTCTGCTTCCACGACACCGACCTTGTCGGCGACCTCGGCGAGGATATCGAGGACTATGAGAAGCGTATGCATGAAATCACCGCCTACCTCAAGGAAAAAATGGCCGTTACCGGCATTAAGAACCTTTGGGGTACGGCAAACGTGTTCGGCAACGCACGCTATATGAATGGAGCCTCGACCAACCCCGACTTCGACGTCGTTGCCCGCGCCTGCGTGCAGATTAAAAACGCCATTGACGCCACAATCGCTCTCGGGGGCACAAACTATGTATTCTGGGGTGGTCGCGAGGGCTATATGAGCCTGCTCAACACCGACCAGAAGCGCGAGAAAGAGCACCTTGCAACCATGCTGACCATGGCCCGCGACTATGCACGCGCCCACGGCTTCACGGGCACATTCCTCATCGAGCCCAAGCCCATGGAGCCGATGAAACACCAGTACGACGTCGACACCGAGACCGTTGTAGGCTTCCTCAAGGCTCACGGCCTTGACAAGGACTTCAAGGTCAACATCGAGGTGAACCACGCCACCCTCGCCGGTCACACCTTCGAGCACGAACTTGCCGTGGCAGTCGACAACGGCATGCTCGGCAGCATCGACGCAAACCGTGGCGACTACCAGAACGGCTGGGACACCGACCAGTTCCCCATCGACAACTACGAGCTGACACAGGCCATGATGCAGATTATCCGCAACGGGGGCCTCGGCAACGGGGGCACCAACTTCGACGCCAAGACACGCCGCAATTCGACCGACCCCGAGGACATCTTCATCGCCCATATCGCCGGCATGGACGCCATGGCGCGCGCCCTGCTCAGCGCGGCCGAAATCCTCGAGAAGTCGCCCTATAAGAAGATGCTTGCCGAGCGCTATGCGTCGTTCGACAGCGGCAAGGGCAAGGAGTTCGAGGCCGGCGCCCTGTCGCTCGAAGACGTAGTCGCCTATGCCAAAACCCAGCCCGAACCCGCCCAGACCTCAGGCAAACAAGAACTCTACGAGGCGATAGTAAATATGTATGTTTAAAGAGTTTAAGGGTTTAAGGTTTAAAGTTTATAGGTTAAGGAGCCGCCGCTGTTATGACGGTATCTTGAACTGTTAATCCTGACTGAAGCAATAAATCAGGGCCGGCACTTGTGATAATGCCGGCCCTGATGATGTTTATATGCGAAGCTTTGCCAAACTTGGCGCGACATGCCAATGATTTGCACGGTAGTAGCATGGCACTCCGTGACATGCCATCGACCAGCCGATTTTTATATTCTATAAATACACCTTCTAAACGATGGTTTGCTCGATATTTTGAACTATTTGGTAGACAATAGTTTACCTTGTATTGGGAATGTCTTGTCTCGGAAAGTCAAGGCCAAATTTTGAAGTTGCGTGTTTCGGTAGGGACATCGCTTTGCGATGTTGCAAGATGATTTGGGGATGATGTAATTCTTGCTTAACATGCCAAAGGCATCTCCCTACAATTATGCCTTGTAATCTTGACTGAATAATTACTTCCCTGTGACGTATTGGAGGACTTCGCGCTGGATTTTGGAGTGGAAGAGGTGGTTGCCGCCGAGGTAGAGGGTGAGTGCGGTGATGGCCATTATGGTGAGTTTGAGCCAGGGGGCGGCGACGGGCATGGCGACTATGAGCATTACGGGGATTATCAGTATGGTCTGCATGAAGTAGGGCAGCATGTCGGTGATAAAGCGCCATGGGCCGACGCCGGTGGTGCGGACTGTGACGACGAACGATGCTATCCATGTGAGAACAGTGGCGGCAATCTGCCCCCAGAGGAGTATTCTGAGGCCGTAGACGGGGTCGCCGGGCATGGTGAGGGCCATGAAGGGGAAGGTGGCGGCGAGGGCGATGACGGCGGCGGTGTCGCGCACGATTTCGAGCTTGACGATGGAGCTGCCGTGGCCCAGGGCAAGGAGATAGTTGTTATAGAGCGAGTTGAGAACGGTGAATATGCCCCGGAGCAGCAGGAGTTGGAAGAGGATGATTGACGGGTCCCATTTGTCGCCGAAGAGGGTGTGGAATATCGGCTTTGCCATCGCCATGAGGCCGAGCATGGCCGGGAAGAGGAGGTAGGATGTGAAGCGGTTCATCTTCGACACCATGGCGCGGAAACGCTCGGGGCTGTCCTGCACGGCCGACAGCGCGGGCAGGAACGACGATGTAAGCACCTGGCTGATAGATGTGATGCCCATCTTGCTCCATTTGTCGCCCTGGGTGTAGTAGCCGAGCGAGGCGAGGCCCACGCTGTGGCCGATAAAGAAGCTGTAGATGTTGAGAAAGACGGTGTTGAGAAACGATGTGAGCATCATCTTCGACCCTATGCCGAAATATGAGCGCAGAGCCGACCACGAGAAGCGCATCAGGGGTCGCCAGCGCGTCGACGTCCACAATACCAGCGATTTGCCTGACGCGAGAACGATGGTCTGCCACACGATGGCCCATGCTCCATAGCCTGTCACTGCAAGCACGATGCCGACGACGCCGCCAAGGATGAGGCCGAGTGAGTTCGACACGGCGACCATGCGTACGTCCATGGCCTTCATGAGCCTGTTGGTCTGCACGATGGCCGAGGCGTTGAGTATTAGCGAGAGGAACATCACCCTCGACAGCGGGATGAGCCTCTGGTCGCCCTGGAAGCAGTCGGCGATTAGCGGCGCACACACAAAGAGGACGAGGTAGAGCAGGGTGGCCGCTCCGAGGTTGAACCACAATACGGTGGAATAGTCGAGCTTTGTGGGCCGCTTGCGCTGTATGAGCGCGTAGGCAAAGCCGCTGTCGACCAGCAACGACGCGAAGGCCTGGAAGACGAGCAGGGCGCCGATGAGGCCGAAGTCTTCCTCGCTCAGCACGCGCGCCAACACGACGCCTGTGACCGCGTAGAGAATCTGTGTGGCTACGCGGTCAATCAAATTCCACTTCAGCGAGTGGGCCGTGCGAGTCTTGAGCGGTTTGATATTGGTCAGGGTTTAGTGGTTTCGGCGGGGTAGGCTTTCACACCTATGCCACGGTTAGATATTTTGCCCGGTTTGACGTGGTAGTAGACCTTGCCCGAACCTGCGCCGTAGATGCGCAACTGTCCCGATGGGTGGCAGTCGATATTGCCTGTGCCGAAAATAAAGCAATTGGCCTGGTCGAGCAGCAGTTTCGACGCATCAATGGGGCCGGTACTTACATTTTTGAATTTTGCTTTTTGCGCCTTGCCCTCGAGTGTCAGTTGGCCTTTACCGGCTGTAATACCGGCATCGACATAATCGGCATCGAGCCCGAAGACCTCGATTTTGCCGTTGCCGATTTGCTTGATTTTAAGGTCGTCGACATGCGCCGGCTTGAACACGCGCACCAGCGAGTCGCCGGAGTTCTCGATTTTGTCGAGTATGGCCGAATACAGCACTATTGTAGGCAGGCCCGTGATAGGGGTCTCGTCGGCCGCGCTGCGCACGGTGAGGCGTTCGGCCTTGTTTTCAAACATGATTTGCGAAGCCTTGTCGGGCGAGGTGTAAAAAACGGCCCAGCCCGCCGAGTCGGGGCGGCAGTGATAGTCGATTGCCACGCCGTCGACTACGGTCAGTTCCCTGAAGTTTTCTACGTTGAGGCGGTAGACGGCTATATCGTCGGCGTATGCCGGCATGAGGGTGACGATGAGGGTAAGTATGATAAGTAAACGTTTCATGACTGTTGGACTGACGGTATGATTTCGTTTTCGATGGTGTTGAGCACGGAGTCGAGCTCGTCGAGGGTCGCGGCCCTCAGCATCTGTATGCGTACGGGGCGGAAGTTGGGAATACTCTTGAACAGGGGCGAGGCCGCCAGGTGGCGGCGTATGTGCAATATGCCGCGATATTCGTCGATGCGCTCCACGCTTTCGCGTATCTGTCGGCGCAGCAGGGCAAATTTGTCGGCAACCGATAGCCGGGCCACAGTGCCGGTGCGCAGCAGCGAGGTCATCTCTTTGAAAATCCAGGGTGCGCCGATTGACGCGCGACCTACCATCACGCCGTCGACACCCGACTGCTCGAAGGCTTCGACAAGACGCTGCGGGGTGGTTATGTCGCCGTTACCGATTATGGGTATTTTGAGGCGCGGATTGGCTTTGACGCGCGCAATGGCATCCCAATCGGCACTGCCGGTATACATCTGCGAGCGCGTACGCCCGTGTATGGTCAGGGCGGCTATGCCGCAGTCCTGCAGTTGCTCGGCAAGGTCGGCGATTATGATGTTGTTGCAGTCCCAACCGAGGCGTGTCTTTACGGTGACGGGGATTTTTACGGCATCGACGACGGCGCGTGTGATTTCGAGCATCTTTGGTATGTCTCGCAACATACCCGCGCCGGCACCCTTCCCTGCCACTTTTTTTACCGGGCATCCGAAATTTATGTCGAGTATGTCGGGACCGGCAGCCTCGACGATTTTGGCAGCTTCGACCATTGGGCCTACTTCGCGCCCATATATCTGTATTGCCGTGGGCCGTTCGCCGGGCGCGATGTGCAGTTTGCGGGTTGTGGCGGCGATGTTGCGTATCAGTGCATCGGCAGATACAAACTCGGTATATGTCATGTCGGCCCCCTGCTCTTTGCAAATCAGGCGGAACGATGCGTCTGTGACATCCTCCATCGGAGCAAGCATCACCGGGCGCTCACCGAGGTCTACTGTGCCTATCTTCATGTTGGTGTGGATTTTTTTGGAAATCGATTGCAAAGATAGCAAAAATGGCTCAAACAGCCATGTGGTGGTGCTTAAAAGAAGAACAAAGGGACAATATTCAGGGAAAAATGTCGATAAACGGCAGGCGTGTCGGCAGGGCACAAAAAAAATTAACCGTCATCCCGACGATTAATCTTTTCACCTTAAATCTAATACCATGAAAAACTGATGCAAAGTTATACATTTTATGTTATACAACATAATTTTGAGGCAGAAAAATTCATACGTTAACGTTAATTAACAAAAATAGATTGAAAATCAACGTAAATACGTGAATCGGCGGTGTGGCAAAGGAAAATCGCCATTGATTTCGCCCGAGTCGACATGATATTTTTTTCAAATAAAATGAACAAATAAAAGAAAAGTTGTGTTAATATTTCAACGCAGGGCCAAAGGGCGGAGTCACCACCCGGGTAGCCGGCGGATAATCAAAGTCAACAAAAAAACTAAAGTCTAACAAATCCAATTCAACCAAAATGAAAACGAACGTATTATTCACCACCGCAGCTTGCTGTGCTCTCATGGTGCCCGCGTTGTCGGCTAAAGCACAGGACGAGACCGTTGTCGTAGAAGAGACTGCCATCGTCACTGAAGTGCCCTGCAAAACGCATTACTACGTTGACAAGACTAACAATTGGTTTATTCAATTCGGTGCAGGTGTAGCCGTTCCTTTCATGGAAGGCCGCAACGAAAAGGGTGACCGCGAAAGTAATTTCACAGTCAACTACAATGTCGGTTTTGGCAAATGGTTCTCACCCTATATGGGCTGGCGTATGTCGTTCCAGGGTGGCCCGCTGCATTACACTAACGGCGGCATGAGCAAAATGAAATATGTGACTGCCAACCTCGACTTCATGTGGGATATGTTTAACTCGCTCGGAGGCGTAAATTCGCATCGCGTGTTCTCTATTATCCCGTTCGTAGGTCTTGGCGGTACATACGCATGGGACTTCAAAGGTCCTGAAAACGTTATCCGCGATGGCGGCGGCTATAAGACCAACTCGTGGACACTCCCCGTGTCGGGCGGCTTGCAGTTGCGTTTCCGCCTGTGCAAATATGTTGATTTCTTCGCCGAAGCCCGTGCACAGTTCTACGGCGACAACTTCAACAACCTCGCCTTTGGTCGTCCGGTCGACATTAACGTGACCGTAAATGGTGGTTTCGCCGTTACCTTCGGCGGTCGTGACTACCAGAGCTATAACCCCTGCGACTACCTGGGCTATATCAACAATCTCAACAACCAGGTCAATGACCTCCGTGGAGCCCTTGCCACAACATCTGCAGCCCTCGCCGCCGCCGAGGCTCAGCTTCCCTGCCCCGAGGTCGAAGAAGCAGTTGCTGTCGTAGAGACTCCTACCCCTCTCATGGCTACTGTACGCTTCACTCTCAACTCGGCCCGTATCAGCAACCAGGAAATGGTCAACGTCTACAACATCGCACAGTGGATGAAGGCTAACCCCGACCAGAATGTCGCCATCGTAGGTTATGCCGACAAAGACACCGGTACCAGCGAATACAACATGGGCCTCTCGAAACGTCGCGCACAGGCCGTCTACGATGTCCTTACCAACCAATACGGTATCAACCCCGACCGTCTGGCCATACAGGCACAAGGCTCGTCAGAGCAGCCCTATGAGGTCAACAACTGGAACCGCATCGTAATCTTCAACGCACAATAAACGAGCCCTCTGATACATAGCACAAAAGCGGCCGCCGGAAATTCCGACGGCCGCTTTTTTTTAGTTTAAAGTTTAGGGTTTAAAGTTTAGTGTTCAGTGGCTGAGGTGATTTTGCCTCTTGGCCCCTAACTTTTTGTCAGTTTACTTTGTATTTTGTGCAGCCGGTGGCGAAGAAGTCGGCAATCTGGCGGGCGGCGGCTACGCCGGCGTTGAGGTTGGCCTCGGCTGTCTGGGCACCACTCTTCTTGGGGGTGAAGAATACGCGGTCGGCAAAGCGTTCGAGCAGTACGTCGGCATTGCCGGGGCGCACGTCGGCAAAGTATTTGAGGTCGGGTCGCTCGGCGAGTACTTCTTCGAGCTCGGCCTCGTTGATGACTTCCTTGCGGGCGGTGTTGATGAGCACTGCGCCTTTGGGCATTGCGGCGATGAGTTCGCGGCCTATGCTGCCCTTGGTCTCGGCAGTAGCCGGTATGTGAATCGACACAAAGTCGTTGCCGCTATACAGGGCCTTGAGGTCGGGGGCCACGGCGACGCCGGCCTCGGTGATGACTTCGGCAGGGCAGTAGGGGTCGAAGGCTGTGACAGTCATGTCGAAGCCCTTGGCCTTGGGTGCCACGTGGCGGCTGACGGCTCCGAAGGCATGGAGGCCCAGGCGTTTGCCGCCGAGTTCGAAGCCCGTTGTGCCGGCATATTTGTTGCGTGCGGCCATGATTGCCATGCCCATTACGAGCTCGGCAACGGCGTTGGCGTTCTGACCGGGTGTGTTCTCGACTACTATTCCGGCGTCGGCAGCGGCCTTGAGGTCGATGTTGTCGTATCCGGCTCCGGCTCGAACTATGATTTTTAGTACTGGGGCGGCGGCTATGACGGCTGCGTCGACAATGTCGCTGCGCACAATCAGGGCATTGGCTGTTGCCACGGCTTTGTGGAGCTCGTCGGCACTTTTATATTTCTCGAGAAGGGTCACTGTGTGGCCGGCATCTTCGAGCACGCCTCGCATTTGGGCGACAGCGGCGGTCGAAAACGGTTTCTCGGTGGCTATGAGTACGTTCATTGTTACTTGCCTTGGGGTTGTAAATCAGTGGGTAGCCTCGAAGTCGTGCATGGCCTCGACGAGTACTTTCACACTCTCGATGGGTAGGGCGTTGTAGAGCGAGGCACGGAAGCCGCCGACGCTGCGGTGACCCTTGATGCCGACGATGCCGCGTGCGCTGCAGAAGTCGATGAAGTCTTTTTCAAGCTCCTTATATTCGGGCGTCATTACGAAGCAAACATTCATAATCGAGCGGTCGGCCGGGTCTGTGACTGTGCCACGGAACATCTTGCTGTCGTCGATTGCGCCATAGAGCATGGCGGCTTTTTCGAGGTCGCGACGTTCGAGTTCCTTGATACCGCCGAGCTGTTTGTAGTAGCGTAGTGTCTGCAAGGCAGAGAATATGGGCAACACGGGTGGCGTGTTGAACATCGACCCTTTTTTGATATGGGTGCGATAGTCGAGCATGGTGGGAATGGGGCGGTCGACGTGGCCGAGGGCATCTTCGCGCACGATGACGAGTGTCACGCCGGCGGGTGCGAGATTTTTCTGCGCTCCGGCATAGATTGCGTCGTAGTTGCTGAAATCGATGGGACGAGAGAAAATATCAGAACTCATATCGGCAACTACGCGGCATGGCACGTCGGGGTCAACACGTGTCTCGGTGCCGTATATGGTGTTGTTGCTGGTGTAGTGGAAGTAGTCGACGTCGGCCGGGACAACAAACCCTTTGGGTATGTAGGTATATCCGTCTTCTTTCGACGATGCCACAACGTCGACCTCGCCAAAGAGGCGGGCTTCCTTTATGGCGTTCGAGGCCCATGTGCCCGTGTCGAGATATGCGGCACGTTTGGCGAGGAGGTTGTAGGGTATCATGCAGAACTGCATGGAAGCACCACCGCCGAGCCAGAGCACTTCGAAACCGGCCGGTATGTCGAGAAGCTCTTTTACCAAGGCTGTAGCCTCGTCGATAACGGCCTGGAATTCTTTGCTGCGGTGCGACACCTCGAGCACTGACAATCCTGTGCCGGCAAAATTGAGGATGGCGTCGGCCGTATTCTGGATTGTATACTCGCTCAGTATCGACGGCCCGGCGTAAAAGTTGTGTTTCTTCATAAAGTAGTTTTTAGAGTTAGATCTGCACTGCAAATTTAAGCATTGCCTTTCAATTGTGCAAACAAAAGTTTGCTTCAATTTCTATAAGCAGAAGTCGATGTGGGAGACAAGCTATTATTTAGATAATATCGGCATAGACAAAAAATCTTTGCAAATTTTTGAAAATATTGTTGTACTATTAAAATTTTTGCCTAAATTTGCAAAACATACGAAAGAACAGTAAGCTAATAGCGCACAATAGTCTACAAAGCAACTATTTTTTCAGACAACTATTACCCCGATATATCATCGCCCCTCGTTGAAAAAGTATTCAGCGAGGGGCGACGTATGATTCTTTTGTGATAGCATTAGTTTGCGCTTACATTGCGCGGCAGCAGTGTCCAGGGGCGGTACGCCGGTCCGAGAGAGCGCACGGCCCGGTGCCAGTAACTGTCGCCGACGGTGCGCAGCAGGTCGGCGGGGCATTGCGGCGTGGGGGCGAGGGCCCAGCTTTCTTGTCGCAGTTCTCGTTCGAGCTGCCCCTCGGCCCAGTTGCTGTAGCCCACAAAGAAGCGCACGGCGCCTTCGGTAGGATAGCCGGAGTTTACGTAGGCTATGACGGCGTCGAAGTCGCCGCCGACATAGATGCCGGGGGCATAGCTGCGTGCGTTGGGTATGATGTCGCTACCGAGGGTGTGAAGGAAATAGAGCCTGTCCTGGCCGAGCGGCCCGCCGCAAAACACAGGTATGCGAGCCTGGGTCTCGATGCCTTCGAGGAGTTCGCCGAGCAGGTATTCGGTGCGGTTGTTCATCACTACTCCCGTTGCGCCTTCGTCGGGTACGTAGTCGATTAACGACACTACCCCGTGATTGAAATAACCCTCGCGCATAAAAGGTTCGGCTACGAGGAGTCCGCCTGCTGTCGGAGTCTGACTCGGGCTCTTTACTCGGAAGAGGTTGGTGGTAATGTCTTTCATCTCTGTATCAGTTTGAAACGTTGATAATATAACTAACTAACACATATATACACACTTTGGTTTGCTTGTAGGCATATAAAATCGCGGCCCCCATAACCGGGGGCCGCGATGACTGTGTCGATGTAAAGCGTTACTTGATTATCGCCTTGACGGCTTTTGCTCCTTTGACAATAATATATAGGCCGGGTGTCGCCATTTCACTGTCGACACGTACACCGTCGAGCCTGTAAAGTACTGTCGTAGAATCGATGTCGGCAGCATTGATTTGTTCGATGCCGCTATATGCGATGTGCACGCTGGCAGTATTACTCGGTGCTACGGCGCCGTGGTTGTAGACAGGCACGACTACATATTCGAAGTCGTAGTCGCCGTCGGCCGTATCGTCGTTGAACGGCTTATGTGTGAAGCTCGTATCGGTGGTAGTGCCGGTTTTCTCTCCGTTGCAGAATACTTCGTAGTGGTCTATGGCCAGGTCGGCAGGCTGGGTGGGAGCGGCTTCATAGGTTACGTCGTCGATAAAGAGGGCAACGGTGTCGTAGCTGTTGTGATGTATGGCAAAATATTTTGCTCCGGCAGGGAGGGTTACGGTATATTGAGTCCAAACTTCGGGTACTGTACCATCCAGGAATGTACCTTCTATTGTTTCAACCTTTGTGGTGAAGCTGTCGGGAGCGTTGTCGGTTGTAGAGTAATAAACCTCGAATGTCTCGGGCCATGTTGTCGAGAAACTTTTAGCCCAGAAGGTGACGGTCTGGGCGTTGCCCGACAATTCGGGAGATATGAGCCAGTTGTCGTTTACGGCACCTTGCGCACTCACGCCGAGCATAAATCGCTGGCCGCTATGGGCAACTGCGTCGGGTTGGAAGCTTTCGGGAATATTGGCTACAACATTGTCGAAGAGCTGGAATGCCAACGGCATTGTCTGGTAGGGATTGTAGAACTCGCGGAATACATTGTAAGTCTTTACTCCGTCGCCGTCGTGCACTGTCCATGCTCCGGCACCGCTAATCGACATCGGTGTATAGTCGGGGTTTTCGAAGTCTTCGGTCAAGGTTTCAGGCGTAGGTTCGCCAATGACGGGTTTGCTCCATGTCAGTGTGATTTCGTTGCCGTTGACTGTCGCCGACAGGTCGGTGATAGTGGCAAACGAAGCACGGCTCACGGCGATGGTGGCCTTGCGCTCGTTGTCGGCCGGGGTTGCGTCGCCGGCGAGGGTGGCTTTGAAGCATATGGCAAGCTGGTCGGGTGCGTTGAGGGGCACTTCGTATTCAAAGGTGTAATCGGCAAACCCGTTGGGGGCGATTTCTTCACCGGTTTCGGCTTTGACACTCTTGCCGTTGATTTCCCAACTTATCGAGGGCACAGCCGGCAGCGTGCCGAGATTTTCAACGTGTGCGGTATATTTTATAGTGTTGCCGACCTTGGTGTTGGTTGCACCGGTCATGGTCACGATGTGAAGGTCTTTTTCGGCAAGGTCGCGTACTCGTATATTGTCGAGAGGTATGCTCCATGTGTGTTCGTCGTCGTTGTCTCGGGCGATTAAGAGCAGTTCGAACATCACAACGCCGGCATCTTTATATTTGTCGAGGGCGATGCGAGCCTGCGTCCATGCGGTGGTGGGCTTGGCTTTGAGGTCGATAGTCTCGATAGTTTCGAGGTTTTCAAGGTCGGTACCGGCAAGAACCTTTATCACGTTGCCCTGGCCCTGATACCAGAACTCGAGCACCGGGTGGGCGGCGGCAGATATGTCGGCGCGTATAGAGATGAGTCCGTATCTTACGTCGGTTTCATAGGGTAGCCAGAAGTAGAAGCCGTTGTCGCCGTCTTGCGATGCCAGTGGCTTGGGTGCCTCGGGGTCTTCGGGGTCGAAGAGCGATGCGAAATAATCGTCGGTAATTGTACCCATCTGCTGTCCGCCCTGTGTCGATGACTGGTCGGAGAGCCACATGCCGTCGTAAATACCGCCGGCAAACGACTCAGTGAAGGGCAGAGGCGAAGGCTTGCCGACAATAGCGATGTTCGAGGTGTTATCAAGCGAGTAGTTTTCGCCATATCCGGCTGTAACCTGGTATGCAAAGAAATCTTGACCGTTCAGTTCCGGGTAACTCAATGTATACGAAGTCTCGCCAGTCTGGGCTATGGCGGGGTCGTAATATGAGCCGAAGGCATCGAATATATAATATGTCACGGCCTCGGGGTCGACATATCCGCCATGTTCGCCCGTCTCGCCGACGGCGTCCCACGACAGTGTGGCTGTCATGAAGTCTTTGCTTACAGTGAGGTGTACATTCTCGGGTGCGAGTGGGGTGTCGGGGCCGGCCCAGATGCTCTTATATTCGATTTTGTCGCTTGCCACATCTCCTACATAGGCTATGGCGGTAAAGCGGTTGTTGATGCCGGCATAGAGTTCGACATCTTGTGTGATTACCTGGCCCGGCTTTACGTTCTCGAATGTGAATTTGTCAACTTCCCAACGCGAGGTGAGCACTACCTTGGTGATTTCGGTAAGGTCTTTGCCACCCTTGGTCTTGGTCGGGGCGGTGTAGGTCAGAGTGGCCTTGAGTTCGCCTTTGGGGGCGAGTTCGTAGGTCAGAGTGCCCGATTCCGGTGGGTCGACAACGACAGGAGGCTCTACCGAACCTGCTTTTACACTGACATTTGTCAGTTTGGTAGCACTCTTCATTGCCTTGGTGGTGGTGCTGTGGAAGCCGATATAATAATAGCCTTCTTCGGCGATGGGGCAGTTGAACTCGTATTTGGTCATGTCTTTGACGGTGAATTTTGTCGTAGGCATTATTTCGGTCGTCATAGCCTCGACAGTGGGTGCGGTACCCATTTTTACATCGAGTTCGACACCGGTGCCAGACATGTAGCCTAATTCGAAACTTAATACATAGTCGCCGGGAGTCATATGGATAGGCACTGTAATCAGCCAGTCATTGTTGGCATCGATTTCGTTGGGTGCCATGCACGACCCATAGCCATTGGTGGCTCCGACTTTCCACGTACGACTGTCGTTGTCAACATTTATGATTGTATAGTTGGGGGTCTCTGCACTGCCATTTTTACCAAGGTCGTGAGTAAAGGGAACTTCTACAGCGTTTGCCGGGGCTTCGACCTTGGCGGCAAGCATTGTTTTGGGTTTGGCTGTCAGCGAGTGGCCGGCTGTGTTGAGAGTTTTGATAGAGCCGGCTCCGGCCCCGGTGATACGTTGGTAGGGCTGCTGTGCCGACAGCGACATGGCCGCTGTCAACACGAGGCATAGTAGAGATGACTTTTTCATAATGTATTGATGGAATTAGAATTTTATCTTGAGAGCTTTGCCGCCTTTGACAATGATGTAGAGGCCGGTCGTGGGGTTTTCGACACGTCGCCCCTGCAGGTCGTAATATTCCTTGTGTGTATCGCCGTCGGTGATTACATTTTCGAGGCCCGATATCAGGCTGTATTCTCCATAGGTGATTTTGTTTTCCGGGAAATACTGGTCCTCGTCGTAATCATATATTTTTGTTACTACTTCGGTCGTGTTGCCGTTGCTGTCATAAGTGTACTCGTAGGCGTATCCTTCGGCGAGTTCTTCGTAGCCGTCGCCGGCAACCTCGTAGAGCTCGTCTTTCACTACATCGCCGTGGGCGTTGAACTCAGACATGATTTTTATGATAGACTGGGGCTTGGGTTTATAGTTGCCGTCTTCGTCGAAATATTCGGTTATGGTGACGGTGTAGCTGCCGTTGCTGTCGGTAATGGTCTTGACTGTCGAAACTCCCACCTGCGACGGGTCGGGATATGTCTCCTGTAGTGTGTAGCCGCCATTGTCGTCATAAGTGGTGATTATGTGCCCGTCTAATTCGTTGTCGTAGTACACTTCGCAAGATGCCAGGCGGTTGTCGCCATCGACATACGACAGCATGTCGGCCTCTGTCATTTGTCCGTCGGTTGTGGCCCACTTGATGTTGCGGTATTCGAGGCCTTCGTATACTTCCCAGGTCGTGCCGTCGCCCGAAGTGCATGTATAATACGTCATGCCTGTGGCTTGGGCTGCGTCATTATCGTAGCTCCACACGAGCTTGTAGCCCGGCAGCATCGTGTCGCCAAGTGGCAGGCTTTTGATTATTGTGGTTATATTGCCTTTGGTGTCACGGGTCACTTCGTTTGTTTCGCATCTGAAGTTCCTAACCCATGCGTTGCTTGTCCAGTCATAGCCCATGCGTTCAGTGTAATAGCTGTGAAGCACGGGGTCGTACTGATAGGTTGTCTTAGATTCGTTTTCCCACTCGCTGCCGTCTTCGCTATAGGTTTGTAGCGATGTCAACACCTGGTTGTAGTCATCGTAAGTTTTTTCGGTTTTGCTCGAGCCGTCTTCGCCCTCTACTAACTCGAGAATAGCGTTTCCGCACCCGTCGTAGGTAAAGCTTACAGTTCCGAGTTCCATCCACTCGCCGTCCATATACATATATTCGGTCTGGGTGGCCGGGCGCCACAGCGGGGCCGATGGGGTCTTGGGTGCAAGGCGCACCGACTCTGCATGTTTCTTGGCTGCGAACCGTGGGGCGGCGTATGAAATATTGCCGCAAAGTAACCCGCATAAAATAGCGAAGTAAAGTTTTTTCATAAGCAGTTTTGTCGAGAAATGATACTTATTGGTTGGAAATGATTGTCGTGAGACAACGGATTGGCTGCAAAGGTAGCATATTTCTCTCGTTTTGCCAAATTTTTCTACTTTTGATTTTATTTAAATAAATTCGTGTAAAAATGAACACTTTGCCCCGTCCGGTCGTTTTGATTTCATAAATTCTAACAAATTATATCATACATCATGTTTAAGAAAGTAATCCTTACCCTTGTCTTAGGTGCTGCGTCCCTTATGGGAGCCTCGGCCCAGAAAGCAGAAATAACCGCCTCGTATGGAGCTTATACCCAGATGGATGCTACTGATATGAAAGATGGCTGGAAGCATGTCAACACCGCCTGGGGCGCCCTCAATGTAGGGCTCAACTTCCGCGTGACGCCTAAAATATGGATTGGCCCGTCGTATACCTTCTCGTCATCGACGACAAAGGGTGGCCCCGAGCATAGCAATGTGGCCTACCATGCCGTGATGCTCAATGGCCGGTATCACTACTACCGCAACAGCATCGTCTCGCTCTATGCCAAGGTAGGTCTCGGCGTGGAGTTCTCGTATATGCAGCCTCGCCACGACGACAGCTACACCAAATCCTACTGTGCCTTCCAGATTGTGCCTGTCGGCGCACAGGTCGACCTCAGCCGCGACTGGGCCATGTTTGCCGAGGCCGGCTTCGGTGCCCAGGGCCTGTTTCAGTTCGGTTTCAAATATAAATTCTGATTTTTCTTCTCATAACACGCAGGCACCTTGGGCTTCTGGCCCAAGGTGCCTTGTTAATTATTGGTACGGTATGAGTAAGGAAGATGCTTAAAATTTATTATTTCGCTATTTTGGATATCATTATATTACTCCAATTTTCTCTTATCATTGGAGAAGTGAGTATAGTCGGAGTTTGTGGCTTGCGAGTGTGGATAACAGAATACTTCTTTACTTGGTCGATGGTATAGTCAGCAAGTTCACCAAGTGTCACATTACCTTTTGTTTCTTGGATTCTTTTGAGAAGATAATAGGTAAATAGACCATGTCCGAATTCATCACTTTTTGATGCTGTTTCATCATTTTGAGAGGCTGTAAGAACTACAATATTACCTTTGTTAATAGCATCGGGGCGCACTTTGATTGTAACACCGCGAGCAGAAGCGAGCATTTTGCCATCGCGCATTGCTCCAGAGAAACAAGCGTCAAGAATTATTAATGAAAGTTTCGACGGGATTGAACCAATCTTTTCGTTAAGTTCGCTCATAGCCATTCCGGATGATGCCAAAGAGCCATAACCGTCAACCGGTAGCAAGTATCCGTTTGAGGTGGATTCATCTGGTATGCCATGTCCGGCATAGTAAAGTATGAAAGAGGCATCGCCATTGAAAGCCCCTCCAATCTCTTTCATCCATTCGATTTCACCGCGCATGTCATTGAGTGTGGCATCTTTCACATAATGTATTTGTTGCTCGGGTACACCAAGAGTTTCGATAAGATAGCGTTTCATAATATCGCCGTCATTATGTGCATAGTCAACTTTAGATACCCGACGATAGTTCTCGTTGGCGATGATTACAGCAAAAGTATTGGTATTGGATGTTTTCTCCCCAGTGGGTACATTGATGTCTATATCAGATTTCGAAGGTGCGAACTTAGTTTGTTTTTGGTATTTGGGAGAATTAGCCGTAGTAGATATTAGTTGTGGATTTTCAACATCGATTTCAATGGGTTCGAAATTGAAATCAATCTCGGCCTCAGCATATTCGTTAGCATTGGCGCGCATGCTCAAATAAGGGTGTTTGCTTTTGCCTTTTAATGGGGTAAAACATATACTTTTGATTGCTATTCCATCATTTTCAATGATAAAGGTAGCATCAGCTTTGAACTGAAACCAGTGTTCTTTGAAATCGGGAGCTTCATTGATACTTATTGGCAAAACAAAATCACCGAAACGTGGATGTGAAATTAAGAATACCTCAGCATCTGCATTATATGAGCCTAATGCAAGTTCTGCTTTCAAGTCGACAGGACGATGGTCAAGTATATATTTTTCACGAGACTCGTCAGTGTATTCCTTTATTTTCGCATTTCGTTGTGTTTCAATACGACGACGGTAATCATCGGTCTTTTCAAACTCACCTTTAACCTGCCATTTGTTTATGCGTTTTTCAACATAATCCTTTGCAAAGCGCGAAAATCCAGGCACCATGTGCAAAGTGCCCGATTTTGACATTTGTGCTGAGACGCTTAAAACTGCGGCCATAACAAATGTTATGGCTATTTGTATTCTTTTATTCATCATTTAGTTACGATTTTGTTATCAATGCATACAAATCCACTATTGTCAATATGAAGGCGGAATTGAGGTATTTCTTCGATGGGAAACCTTGTGAATCGAGCATCGCCATACGGCTTTTTACGAGCCACGCGGCCCGACCAGCCGAAAGAGTCAATTTTAGACATTTCCTTGGTTATGAAGTCGTACTCGTAGATTTCTATTGTAAAAGAAATTTTGTCAGTTGCTGAAGCATACGTGCCCTTTCGTATATCGCCGGCATATTCTTTTGAATAATTCTTTTGAGCAACTCCGTATGCTTTGTTGCCACGTATAACCATATTACCTTTTGGAAAATTACTGGGGAGCTGCTCTGCCGACGGCTTTGAATAATTTGGCACAACTGCAAAACTCACTCTATCCGAAATCCCTTTGGGCATTTCCTTATAGATATCCCATACGATACGTTTATCACCCGATGGAATGTTGTTACCGACATCGCCGGACACTTCGTTGAGTTGTTCCCACTCTCCTCCGTTTTGCGAAAGAAATAAATTGATGGTTGACGCATTATCCGTTAGAGTGTAAGAGATAATTACATTATCACCTTCAGGAAAAAACTCGACGTTCTTTACTGTTTGTGCATTGCTCAGCAAGGGAAGTGTAATTAGAAAAGTTATAATGAATCTTTTCATGTGATTTAAAATTCTTTTATTCGCTACAAAGATTTAGAGGTTGAACTATCAGTATTTTTCCTCGTCGCAAAGATAAATAATAAATGATTATAAAGCAAATTATTAAGAAAAAAGGCTCAATTATTCAGTCTTTGATTTCTTGATTGGTCCGCATGGCCAGAGTTATTGCCTCGCCGACGAGGGCTATGTCGGCGAGGAGGTAGTGGCGCTTATTTCCCCATTTAACTGTGTGCCCGGCTATTTCGGCTGTTTTTAGCAGCCTGTTGCGGAAGTCGTTATCATCGAAAAAGGTGGCACTACCAATGGCAAAAGCTGTACCACTTGGACTAAGATTTAGTATTACCGGCCCGGCATCTATATCCATGCCAACCCAGCATGAGCGGTCGTAATATTCCATGAGGCCCGCTGCCGGGAACTTTTGGCGAAAATGTGTTTTCAGTTGGTCGTATTGCTCTTTGGCGAAAGCCGTGTCAATCTTGGTCAGATAATAGCAGTTGAGGGCGGCATAGGAGCCTCTTATCGTAGAATCAACCGTTCCGCTCTCGTTGAGAAATGATACGAGTAGCCCGGTTTTATCATCAACCCATTCAGCCTTGGCCCGGTTTATCCAGCGATTGACGGTAGAAGAATATTTGCCATCGGTAAGTTTTGCAAAATCTGACAGGGCGACGATTGCGACCATCATATCGGGTATATAGACAGGTTCGCCGGGGTAGGTAGGAATATTGAGAATAGGCGATTGGAGTATGCGGCGGTTCATCGTCGCGCAGAGTGAATCTTGGAGCTGATTGTATTTTTCGTCTCCACCGATACGCTTATAATTGCCAATCATCCAGGCGAGATGGCTCAGATATGACACATGGCTTTTGTCACTATCTAAAGATTCGAGAGGGTCTTCTCCCCAGCGCATTCTATCATACCGTCGAAGTTCGGGAGATTTTACTATCTTGATAAGGCTGTCGATGTTTGCCACTGCATCGTCTTTGGTTTCGGGATAAAGCTCGGCCATATTGGCCAAAGCCTCGGTCAGCATCGAGCACGAATACAAAGCCCACTCGCCTTGATACTGAACACCTATCTCGCCCGGCATCTCGTGGAGCAACCGCCGAGGCTCAACCACGACCTTGTCGACAAGATAATTTCTCCGCTGTAGCAAATCCTCCTTCTCGTCCTCGACCGAACCATTGCCCCAACAAGCCCACCCGACCCAGATTACTTTGACAATCAATAATGATATGACTATAATAATGGATGTCCTATATTTGAGAAAAAATCCGCGCATTTTTGCTTTGTAATTACAAATAGATATACGCGAATTTATAGAAATTTCGAACGCCCGACAATAATTTTTGCCGGGCGTTGTATGAAATGTGGTTGAGGATGTATGAAATTATTTAAGTTTCGCAAGTCTATGACTTGCTCACTGTTACTGGTTTGTTGGTTATTGGTTAGCTTTCGTTCGCTAATATCAAACAATAACCCATAACCAAACGACTACTAACAGTTTCGCAAGTCTACTACTTGCGAAGCTTAAATTATATCTCCACTGTCAGTTCCTGATTGCAGGGGGTTGGGGGTACGGTGATGGTGCGGATATCGCCTTTGCCGTCGTGGACCTTGAGGGTGTAGCTGCGCTCGGCGGGCATTCCGTCGAAGCTGCCCTTGCGCGGCTTGATGGTGAGTTTGCCCTTGCTTTGCGAGATTTCGGTGGTGCTAAATGCTGTGGCGTAGTCGCGGTTGTCGCCCGGGTCCTCGTAGAGCGTGGTTGTGCCGTCGGCGCCGGTGACGATGTCGAGCACAAGGTGCTTATACATGCTGTTGGCCCTTTTGATGTCCTCGCCGTTGCAAGGTATGATGGCACCCTGACGGATGAAGTAGGGGATTTGGTCGAGGGCGAAGTCGGCAGTAGCATAGCCGCCGTCGAAGGTGCGGCCAAGGTCGGGGCAATACCATTTGCCTTCGGGTAGCCATACCTTTTGGCTGATAGTAGAGGCGCCGTTGGCACTGCGCGTAACCGGGGCCACGATTATGTCGTCGCCAAAGAAATATTGGCCGGGGTTGGTATATGCTTCGTCGAGTTCGGGATAGGTGTAGTACATCGGTCGGCACATGCCCACGCCGGTGTCGTAGCTTTGGCGCGCGGCGGCGTAGATATAGGGCAGCAGGCGGTAGCGTAGCTTCACGATGTCGCGCATGGCCGGCATCTCGTCGTACTTCCATATTCGGCGCTCGATATTGCCCTGGTTCGAGGCATGGGTACGGAATATGGGGGTAAAGACGCCGAACTGCATCCAGCGGATGAGTCGCTCGGGGTCGTTGGGGTCGTCGGGACTTAGCAGGTGGCCGCCAAGGTCGTGGCCCCAATAGCCATAGCATACGTTAGAGGCCGTAGATGTGAAGTAGGGCTCCTGTGCAAGCGTCTCGAAATTGATATAGGTGTCGCCCGAGAAGCCGATTTGATAGCGGTGACTGCCAAGTCCGCCCCAACGGTGGTAAATCAGGGGGCGACGGTCGGGACGGCCGTTCTTCATATCGTTGAAATACACATGGTTGCACCAAAATGTCTGGCCGAGGCCGTCGACGCTGTCGTTTGTCAGTTTCTGCTGCCAATCGAGCCACCAGAAGTCAACGCCCTGGGCCTCGCGCGCACGCATGATGTGCTTGAAAAACGATTTGTAGAAATCTGAGTCGTGAAGTGCCCAAGGAACTGAAGCCCTTGTCGCTGTGTCCATGCCAAGGTCGGCGCAGATAGCCTCGTAGCCGTCCTCGCCGTATGCCACGCCGTCGGCCGGGTGGAGGTTGAGGGCGAGGTGCAAGCCCTTGTCGTGGATGTGTTTCAAAAGACCTTCGGGGTCGGGTATGAGGTTGGTGTTCCATGTCCAGCCCGTCCAAGCCCCGCGCCCGGTGCTATAGGGTTCGCCACCGTCCCAGTGCCAGTCAACGTCCAGTATCATCACGTCGATGTTTATGTTGTTGTCGTCGAGCTCGCGTATCATGGTGCGGTAATCGTCGGCAGAGTAGGGGGCGAACTTGCTGTACCAGTACCCTAATACATATACCGGCGGCATCGGCATCTTTCCGGCGATACGTGTATAGTCGCCGAGGGCATCGACGTAGTCATGGCCATACCCCAAGAGGTATATGTCGAGTGCCCCGGGGTCACTGCGCTTGGTCACCCATGGCACGCCCTGCACCTCGTCGCCAAATGCCAGTGAGCGGCTGCCGTCGGAGCGGACAGTTGCCGGGGAATCGTCGATAACCGACCATCCCGAGCGCGATAGTATGCCGTTGTCGAGGGGCAGCGGGCCTTTCGAGCCGTCGTAGCCATCGAGGGTACGCATGGTGCCCTTGAGGTTTTCGGGGTCGGCCATGCCGTAGTGCCATGCCGGGGCATTGTCGCGGTATGCGGTGAGTGCTGTCGGGACGAGGCGTGGGTCGAGGCCCTTGCGGTAATGCAGCTTCATGCTGTCGGTGCGTATGTCGAGCGTGCTGTCGGTCTCGGCTACGTCGAAGTGCGGCACGGGTAACTCGCGGTTTACCACGGTAAAGGTTGCCTGGTCTTCAAAGATGCCCTTGTCGCTGTACTCGACGCGCACCATGCGGGGTGTCAGCACGGTAAACCTCGCGTTGCCGGCCGTAACGGTGGCCTGCTTTGACGCCACAGGGTTATCGGACGGTGTTTCTATGCTCGATGCTGACGAGCACCCGGCGCCGACCGCGCTCATGGCAATTAGGCACACCGCGCCGACAATAAATTTAGTGTTCATGGTTCAGAGAAAATATGTGTGATTAATTCATGGTTTGTTAGTTGTCTGGCAAATTTACAAATTAATACACGAAAAACGAAACCGAAATTGATACTATGAACAAACGTGATAAAATAAGGAATAAATATAAAAAGAGTTGCTTAGTTTCGATTTCAAAATCTTAAAAACTAAAGACCTCGGAGAGGACGCAAACTATTGTTATCATATCGTTTGCGTCCTCTCCGAGGTCTTTTGTGCGTTCTTAATTATGACACAAAATTTTCTAAGCGAGCTTACTTTACCGTTTGATAAATTTATGGTATATTGTGGAGTTTGATTGACTTCTGATTAAGTATATTCCTTTTTCCAAATCTTTCGGCTTTAGTTCTCCTATATAAATGCCAGTAATGGTAAAGGTGCTATATGTGTCGTCTTCGGATATGTCGGTAATCTCATATAGACTGGAATTGTCGTTTATTTCAATATTACATATTCCTGTAATGCCATTATGTGCTATAGCCGAAATAATTGTTTTTCCTTTTCCTATTGCTGTTATTATACCGTCATTATTGACTATTGCCACTTCTGGGTCTTTTGTTTGCCAGTCAATGTGCTTGTTAGTTGCGTTTTCTGGGTAAATTGTGGGTGTAAGCAAATATGTTTCACCTACGTTTAATTTTAGGTATGCTTTATCCATAGAAATATACTCCACATCAATAGGTAGTACATTTATATAGCAGCATCCGAAAGCGCCTGATTTTGCTGTCGCCTTTATTTCTGCAAATCCTGGTTCTAAGGCTTTGATAATGCCATTTTTATCTACGGATACAATCTTATCGTCCGAAGAAGTCCAACTTAGTACCTTATAAGTGGCGTTTTGGGGTATTATGTCAGGAATGAGCGTTGCCGTCTGACCCGGATTTAATGTCAGTGACCGAACCTGGAATTGTATACCGATAACGTCGATTGGCTTAACGGTAACAATACATGTTGCTGACGTTTTAAAATTGGTAGTCGCAGTAATTGTAGCTTTGCCTTCGGCTTTACCAAGTACATTACCATAAAAATCAACAGAAGCCACTGATGGATTGTCGGATGAGAAAGAAATTGTAGCAGCCGGGTTGGATTCTTGGGGTGATAATGAATATTGCAAACTTAGAGTTTCTCCAATAGGCATTGAATGCTCGTTTGGGTAAAGTGCAACCTTTACTTTTTTGCAAGATAAATAAAACGTGTGAGTTTCAGAACTTGCTTTTAAGTCTTGTTTTCCAGCCAAAACACGGGATAAATAGAAACTATGCTTTACCGTGATTTTTATTTTGCCATCGTAAAGAACCGCAGGTGTAACTCCTACTGTAGGTGTCGTGTTGCGAGAGAATGTTACTTTTTTCGTATTGGAACTGCTAACACTCCACTTAAAACTGTGTATTATGGCAGCGTCCCAACCAAATGGTACTTCTGCTGCGGGACATGAAAGCTCAACCCATTCGTTTACCCATGCCTCATAATTATTGTTCGCTACAACATTGAAAATACAGGAAAATAATAATATGTAGAGTATTAAAAACCTTTTTTTCATCAGAAAACTATTTTTGTTGTATGTTAAGTGCTAACTTTTTGCGCGGTAGGCCACGGTGACGTCTGGGGTGTGGTTGAAGAGTGTGTCGGCGTGGTTGGCAATTATTTCGGGGCTTAGGGCGCGGCGGTCGGAGACGAGGCGGTTGAGGTCTTCGCCGTGATATTCGGCCACGGCGAGGTTGCTGGCGCGGGGGATATAGCCAACGTTGCCGAAGCGGAAGGTCGACTCGAAATTGTTGAGCGACCGTTGCCACTCGCGGTCGGTGATTTCACCGCTTAGAGTCAGTCTGCGACCCTCGTCTAAGAGCAGGTCGCGTGCGCGGGCTATATCGGCATCGCTGTTGCCTGTAAGTCGTGAAATCATCATCAATATGCCCTCGTGTTCGCTACCGATGATTGAGGCATCGGCGTTAGTGATGAGGCCGCGCCCCTTGTCGTGTACGACATGAGCATTGATGCGTGAGGCACGTCCGGCCGATAACAGGTCGGTGATAGCATCGGCGGCAAAATATGCCTCGGTGCCGTAGGCCGACATCGGTATAGCCACCACTACCATGGTCGCCGGCACGTAGTCAAAGACCTCGCGGTATGTATCGGTTGTCGGGAACCCCGGGCCCGGTAGACGGCGCGGCGCGATTTTGCGGCTCGGTATGTCGCCAAACCATTTTTCGGCCAGCTCGACCACGCGCTCAAATGTGATGTTGCCTGTCACGGCCAATATGGCATTGTTGGGCGCATAATGGGCATAAAACCACTTCTTTACATCATCGATTGTGACATTGGCAATGTGCTCGGGCTTGATGCCTATGGTCGGCCACGAGTAGGGATGCTTGCGGTCGTACATGGCGTCGCGCAGAGTGTGCATCATGCGGCCGTAGGGGCGGTCGAGGCACTGCTGTTTGAATTCTTCGATTACGACTCCTTTTTGAATTTCGAGCGACCGCTCCGAGAACGACAGCGCAAGCATACGGTCGCTTTCGAGATGGAAGGCCGTCTCGACATTTTGCGCCGGTATGCTGAGGTAGAAATTGGTGAAGTCGCAACTTGTCCATGCGTTGCTACGCCCCCCGGCGCGCTCGAGTTCGGCATCGAAATCTTCGACATTGGCCGACCCGCCGAACATCAGGTGTTCGAACAGGTGGGCCATGCCGGTACGGCGCCGCTTCTCGTCGCGAGAACCGACGTTGTAAAGTATATTCATGCCCACCATGGCCGTGGTCGTGTCGGGCGAGTGCACGATGCGCAGACCGTTGGCCAGGGTGTGGCGGTTGACTGTCAGGGCGTTGTCGCTCATTGATTGAGGACCTTCATGCCGATGATGCGGATGTCTTTGTTGGGGCGGTCGCGGCCGTCGGTCTCGGCTTTTTCGATGCGGTCAACGGTGTCGAATCCGTCGATTACCTCGCCAAACACTGTGTAGTCGCCATCGAGGTGTGGTGCGCCGCCGACGGTGGTGTAAGCCGCCTTCATCTCGGGTGTCATGGCCGGGGTGGTGTCATTGGCAGCCTGTGCCTCGACTTGTGCTACAAGGGTGTCTTGCAGAGCCTTGAGACCTGCGCGGTCGCCACGCATCTGCATGGCCTGTATGCTGTCGCGGTGCTTCATGGCCAGGTCGTTGAAGGCCTTCTGCATACGGCCCATCTTGAGGCGCTGCTCCATCTGGGCAACCTGTGCCGAGTCGAGCTTTGTGCCGGTTACGACATAGAACTGCGAACCCGACGACTGGCGCATGGGGTTGACCTGGTCGCCCTGGCGTGCGGCGGCAAGTGTATAGCGTTTGTGGAAATGCTTGGGGAATACGATTTCGGCATCAATCTTGTAGCCCGGCCCGCCGGCACCGAGTTGTTGCCCCGGGGCGGCGTTTTTAGAGTCGGGGTCGCCGGCCTGTATCATGAAGTCCTTGATGATGCGGTGGAAGAGGGTGCCGTTGTAATAACCCTCGCGGGCGAGTTTCAAGAAATTGTCGCGGTGCTTGGGGGTGTCGCCGTAGAGCAGCACGGTGAAGTTGCCCTCGGTGGTTTCGACCTCGACGCGGGCCGAGGTTGTATCGGGTGTCTGTGTGTTGTCCATTGTTATTTTTGTGTCGTTGTCGTTCTTGGCCGAGGCCCCCGAATTGCAGGCCATGGCCGCAAAACAAATTATGCCGAGGCCTATGACCCGGCTAAAGATGTTGTGCATATCGCTGTGATTATATTACCGTTGTCGGGAAGAGGCGTTTGTAAATCCGGCGGAAGTTGTCGTCGGCAGCAATCAGCTCTTTGGCTCGAACCTCGTAGTCTTCGCCGTAGAGGCCCTGCAGCAGGTCGGGCAGGTATTTGTGTTCGCGGTCTTTGTCAATGGCCCCGGCCACGAGTGTGCGTATGGCAGGTTCGTAACCGTCGGGGTCGATAGCGTTGAGATATCGGGCGGCACTTGCCAGGAACTGCCCGGTGAGGTCTACCCGGCTCATATTGTCGATTAGGCTGTCGATTTCTTCGGGTCCGCATTCGCCGATATGGTTGGCCAGGTATTCGTATGTTAAAAGTCCGTCGGGGTCACGACGAAGCTTTTTGATATCGTCTTCGGTCATAATGTTGAGATTAGTTCGGATTGCAAAGATAAGTGTTTTACACCAAACGGCAAAATTTAATGATTTATTCAACTTTCGCAAGTCATAGTCTTGCGAAACTTAAATTATCTTACATGTCATCAAGGGTGAGTAATTTTGTCTCTACCTCGTATTTCATGAGCAGGCACGATTTGATGCGTTCTACTTTTTCCATAAAAACTTTGTGGTCGTAGTTGCGACGCTGGCGTTTTACTTCGGCGACTAAGGCCGTTTTGCCGTCAGTCTTTATGCCGACGATGTCAATCTCGTTTGCATCCTTTCCCTTCTTACGTTCCCACCATGAGCCGAGGTCTGAATACTTATGGCTTTCTACCATCTTGAGACGGAACCATTTTTCAAGGGCTCGGCCGGAGAAGGTCGGATAGTCCGAGAGGACGATTTCGCGTAGATGCTCAAAATTGTTAAGCTCAATCAATGTTTGATTTCGGTTGAAATAATTGAACCAAAACGTTAGGAAATTGTCGGTAATTTCGTATTGCACATTTTGTGAGCGCGGCTTCGACATAATCGGACGTACTCGCTTGATGAGCGAGTAATCCTCAATCAGACGTTTCAGATGTCCTGCTACTGTCACTCCGCCCAAGGCACTTTCGATTGCACCCTGCGTGTTTGTCCCCGAGGCTATGCAGCTAAGTATCGAGAAATACAGTCCATAATCTTTGCCGAATTCCTCGATGAGCAGATTGCGGCCTTCGTTTACGAACGGGGAATTGTCTCTTACAATGAAATTGATTATGCCGTCGATTGATAAATCAGTATCCTCGCATAACAATTCTATATACTTCGGTACACCGCCGGTAATGCAATAAAAGGCAAGCAGCTCGTCGTTAGTGTAATCAGGACGGAAATCAAGCATAATTTCCTTCATCGTTTCTGTTCCGAAACCTGATAAACGTATAGTGGCGTCAGCCCTGCCGAATAGTGGCTCGTGATAACTCTCGAATATCTTGTGCATCATCGAATATACCGAACCCATCAATAGAAGGTTTACATTCGTATCGTTGCGATAAGAATCCCAGATGTTCTGCATATCGCTGAATACTGATGGGTTGATATTGAAAAATTCCTGAAACTCGTCAATAATCAGGTTGAACTTGCGCGTCTTTGCAAGTTCCATCAACAACTGAAATAATGATTTGAATGTTTTTATCTCCGATGGGACATAACAATCGAGAGCCGAAGAGATTAGTCCGGCGAATTCCTCGCACAAGGCTGTTTCATTTTTTCGGCTGACGAATAGATATACCGTCGGGTACTCGCCTTTCGTGGCGCGCAGAGCAAGCGACGTCTTACCGATACGGCGCCGGCCGGTTATAACTGTCATTCGCGACCTGGACTCAAAGGCTCGCCCTTGTATGCGTCGCAATTCTTCTATTTCCTTAGTTCGATTATAAAACTTCATGCTTTGTCACCGTGGTAATAATTACCACGGTGACAAAATTACGATTAATCTTTTAAAAGACCAAATCTTATTAGAGATTAAGCTCATCAACTTTTACAAACGGAAATTGAAGGTTAAGGTGCTAATCGTCTGGCTGTTTTTGATTAGTACTATTAGGTAATAGGGGAGTACTAATTATGAAGATGCGAAAAGGGAAAAAGAATTATTCTACAAATTAGCCGATTATTTATGTTAAAAAGTTTGTGTTTATGAAAAATCAGCGTAATTTTGCATGTGCAAGCCATTAGATAAATGAATATTTCAGATGAACCGTATCATCACATATCTGCTATTTTTTCTCGTCGGCATAAATGTCATGGCACAGGTAAACGTGTCGGGAACAGTCGTTGACAAGGAGAATCATGAGCCTTTGGCAGGTGCATCTGTCATTGTCAAGGGCAATGACGGAAAGATTAAGAAATACGGTGTTTCAAAGAAAAACGGGACATTTGCGTTGACTCTCCAGGCCGTGAATGGTTGTCGGTTGGAAGTGTCGATGATGAGCTTTACAAAGAAGACAATATCACTCGACAGTGTTTCATTTCCGCTCACTATTGAACTTGAACCTGGAAAGACTTTGCTTAAAGAGGTGACGGTCAAGGCTGACCGCATACGCGAACAGGGCGACACGGTTACTTATAATGTTGGCAGCTTTGCGCAGCAGCAGGACCGCTCGATTGGCGATGTGCTTGGTCGTATGCCTGGTATCAATGTAGAGAGTTCGGGCAAAATACAGTATCAGGGCGAAGATATCAACAAGTTCTATATCGAGGGCTCGGATATGCTTGGCGGAAAATATGGCATTGCAACCAATGGCATAAGCCATGATGATGTCGGTGCCGTCGAAATCATGGAGAACCATCAGCCGTTGCAGGTGCTTTCGGGTTTGATGTACTCCAGCAAAGCAGCCATCAACCTGAAACTTAAAGAGAAAGCGAAAGCAAAATGGACTTTTCACGGTGATGCCGGAGGGGGCTATTCGTGGCAGCCCAAGGGAGCGATATGGGACGGTGAGCTGTTTGCAATGGCGGTATTGCCCAACTTTCAGAATATTACGACATTTAAGACAAATAATATTGGCGAAGACCTTTTTGCGCAGGCTGCTGATTTTTTTGCCGGTGGTCGTGGAACTAATCTGAGCAGATATGTCGGAGTGTCACTTCCCGGTGTTCCTAACCTTAGCCGCAAGCGCACACTCTTCAACCGCTCTGCCCTTGTTTCGACCAATGCACTTTGGAAATTGGGCCGTGGCGAGTTCAAATCGCAGATTGACTATTCGTTCAACCGCGTAACAGCTCAGGCATCTAATATCACAACTTATTATCTGAGTGGCGGCAACAGGGTCGTGACAGAGGACCGCGACGGCACCGACCGTTCACATGCGCTGTCGGGTAAGTTTATCTATGAACTTAATCAAAAGACATCCTACATCAATAATACTCTTAAAACCAATGTCTGCTGGGATAATGTGCGCCTCGGTATGACTGGCTCGTTGCCCAACGACCAGTCGGCATCGCTCCCCGACTACTATGTCGCTAATGATTTCAAACTAATCAAGCGATTTAAAGATAAGCATTTGGTTACTTTTAGCAGTAAAAATGAATGGGAGTCGTTGCCTCAGACGCTTTCGGTTTCGATGACCGACGATTTTATGCGTCAGCATGTCAAGGACCATTCTTTCAGCACTAACGAGAGCGCTTCCTATTCTTTTACAGTAAAGGGTATCACTATCGGCATGGAAGGCGGCATTGAGGGATATGTAAGAACCATGAAGTCGAATCTCTCGCAAATGGCTGATGTGTCTGACGATATGACCAGTGTTGTCAACACAAACTATTTTTCGCTGTATGTCACGCCCTCGTTGGAATACTGGGTAAAGCGTGTCGACATCTCGCTGAATGCACCTATTATATTTGCCCACTATACATTTGACCAGGCTCTCGCCAACCGCAGCGAGTTTTATTTTTCGCCATCGTTGAGTATAAATTGGAAGCCTAACAACCGTTTCTCAATTAGTGTGAATGGAGGTTTGGGTCGTTCTCCGATGGATTTGAGTTTAATTCTGCCCGGTTATATTATGACAAGTTATCGCTCGTTTCTCCATGGTGTAGATGACTTCTATACATCCACATCGCAGAATGTGTCAGCCAGGTTTTCATATAAGCATACCCGTCGGGGGCTATTTGCCAATGCCTCTGTTTCACAGTCGTGGAACCATAGCCCATATACACTTGCCCAGCAGCTTTATGGCGATTATGTTGTTTACTCTTACTCGCCGGCTAAGAGCAACAGGCGTTCTTTTTCGGCAAACGGCAGCGTCAGCAAGACACTCAATTTTATGCGAGGAACTATCGGCATCAATGGCTCGTTTCGACGCGGTGAATTACATTTAATTTCAGAGGACAATTTAGTTAACTCGGTAAGCTCGTCGTGGTTAGTCGGCGCAAAACTCTATGGCGCACCGCTACGCTGGCTCAGTTTCGACTACCGTTTCTACTTCTCTTCAAGCCAACTTGCCCTTGACGATACAAAAGCTTCATGGCTCGGCAATGTGGAGAACGACCTGATGCTAAATATCATGCCTCACAAGAAATGGGAATGGCATATAAGCGGAGAGCATTACCGCAACGAGCTAACCGAGGATAATTACAAAAACATGTTTTTGCTTGACACGAAGTTAATCTTCAAGTACAATAAACATCTGGAGTTTTCGACATCGCTAAGCAATATCTTCAATCAGCGGACTTACAATTACACCACATATACCCAGCTCTATTCCTTTGAGAGTCAACGCTGGCTTCGTGGCCGTGAGCTATTAATCTCAATATCACTTAGAAAATGAACAAGCTGCTTACTCTACTATCGTTGTGTATTATAGCACTTGGTGTTATGGCACAAGAAAAAGCCCAAATCAAGGTTGGATATGACGACGTTCACCAAAATTGGAATGGCCCTATGGTAACCGAGAAAATGCTGCTGTTGGCAAATAGTGAAAAATCACACTATTACTGTCCGAGGTCGTTACTCGTCGATTCTATGCTGTCGACTCCGGAAGGTACTGTTAAGTTCAACAGTATGGTCGAAGCGGCAAACGCTGCCGGCGAACGCCCAGCATTACTTCCCGGGCCGAAAACATACGTTATAAAAATGTTGGGAGAGGGAAAAATATCTTATTATAACGACCCTGCAGGAGAATTAGGACATTATGATGAAAAGATGGATGAACAAAACTGGGAAATATCGGATTCGACTAAGGTTATTCTCGGTTATGAATGTATTCTCGCAGAAACGGACTATCATGGCCGACACTGGAAGGCATGGTTCGCACCTGAAATTCCGATTCCCGACGGCCCATGGAAACTCTGTGGGCTGCCCGGCTTGATACTTAGTGCTGATGCCGATAATGGCAAATATCATTTTGAGGCAACCGGCATTGAAACGACCGACCAGCCTTTCCCGGCAAAATTGTATGGGCATGAGCTGTCTGTCCCGGCCAGACGCAAGGATATGTTAAAAACTAAGTGGGCTTTTTATACCGAGCCCACAATAGAGGAAGATGGTAGTGTTAGTCCCCCATGGCCGTTGGCTGAGGGCTATGATTTGATTGAAACCGATTACAAATAAACGATAGACTTTCGATAAAGAAGCCTCGGCGACAGCATCGCCGGGGCTTTTGTATTTTGTCACCGTAGTAATTATTACCACGGTGACAAAGTTTTTATCGGTGGGGTATCGAAAATTTTTTGGCCAGGGTGTAACATTTTTTTGTTTTTTGCGTCATAGTAGTAAACATTCTATAAATTCATATATTATGAAACGAATCACTTTACTATCTGCATTGTCGGTTGTGGCGATTGCCACGTTCGTGTTGCCGGCATGTGTCTCGGTTGATGCCGGGCATAATGGCGAGGACGCCGTAGTTTTCGGGAATGGTGCCCGAACAAATATTAGGCCGAGCAACAGTATGGCCACCCGTCAGTTCACTCTCGGCAACTTCGATGAAATAGATGCTTCACGTGTCGATGTGGTCTATAGCGTTGGCTCGCCCGGTACTGCCACCTTGAACGCCCCCGACAATGTCATCGATTATATCAAGGTCAAAAATGACCATGGGACTCTAAAGCTGTGGATTGACAATGATGTAAATATAAACGGCCGACTCAATGCGACCTTGACCGTATCGTCGCGCAATATCGATGAAATCACTGCCACACTCGCTGCTAAAGTTGAAGTTACCACTCCGCTTGTCGTAGATGGCGGTCTCGACCTTGAGGGTTCTACATCGGGCAGCATTGTATTGGGCGTGGTGAAGTGTGAAAAGGCCGACTTTGACTTTTCAACTGCAGCAACAGTGCATGTGACAAGCATAATTTGCGAAGGCAAGCTCGATTTAGACGCATCTACTTCTGCCTCGATTACCATTGACAAGGCTATTGCCACCAGCCTTGATGCAGATGCCGGCACAGCCGCTTCGGTCAAAGTGGCGGCTGGTTCGGTTGGCAAGGTCGACCTTGAGGCTGCGACGGCCGGCAAAGTGAAAGTGGCTGCTGACATCACCGGAGGCAAAGCATTGGCTGCAACCGGTGGAAGTGTGCGCACTCATGTCGATAAACTCAGCGAAAAGACTACGACTACAGGTGGTAACGTGAAGGGCCTTTAAATAGCTTTAGTTACACCTCTATAATAAAAATATTATTATGAAACGAATCACTTTACTATCTGCATTGTCGGTTGTGGCGATTGCCACGTTTGTGTTGCCGGCATGTGTTACGGTTGACGCTGGAAGAAGTGGCGAGAACGTCGTACTCTTTGGCAATGACTCTCAAACCACTCTCAAACCAAACAACGATTTTGTAATCAAACAGTTGACCCTTGGCGACTTCGATGAAATTGAAACAGCCGGTATCAGCGTCGTATATAGTGTCGGTGCCCCTGCTACTGCGACCCTTAAGGCTTCGAGCAACATAATCGAATATATCGTTGCAAAAAATGACAACGGAACTCTCAAGTTGTATTTTGATGACGATGTGAAATTCAACAAGACACCCAACGCAACACTAACAATTTCGTCTCGCGGTATTAAAGAGATTACAGCAACCATCGGTGCAAATGTAAATGTTACAACACCGCTCACAGTAGATGATGAGGTCGAATTAAGGGCTACAACCGGGGCTGTAATCGATATGAAGAACTTGAACTGCGAAAAGGCCGAAATCGGCATTACCACTGGTGCCAAAGTGAATATCGAAAACTTGATTTGCGAAGGAACACTCGACCTTGGGGCTACAACAGGGTCTGAGATTAGCATTGTCAAGGCGACATCCAAGCGACTTGAGGCCGGAGTCACTACCGGGGCTTCTATAACTGTCGCCGCAGGCTCGGTTGGCAAAGTCGACCTCGATGCTACTACCTCGGGCACTATCAAAGTTGCAGCTGATATAACCGGAGGTGAGGCTACAGCCACGACTGCATCAAAAATCCGCACTCATGTTGAAAAACTCAACGAAATGACCTCGACAACAGGCGGAAAAGTGAAAGACCTTTGATTAGCAGATTTTTAGACCTCTGAGATTTGGCCGTGTTGGCGAAAAAGCATATATTTGCAGAAAAATAACATAAAACCCTCTATGGAAATGGAAGATACATACATTCGATTCGACTGGGCGATGAAGCACATGCTGCGCGACAAGGCAAACTTCGACATCCTCGAGGGTTTCGTGTCGGTGCTGCTTGGCGAGGAAATCAAAATCGAGGAAATCCTCGAGAGCGAGAGCAACCAGGACACCGAGAACGACAAGTTCAACCGCGTCGACATCAAGGCCAAGAACAGCCACGGCCACATCATCATCGTGGAGGTGCAGCTCACCCGCCAGCTCCACTACCTTCAGCGCATACTCTACGGGGCGTGCAAGGCCATAACCGAGCACATGAGCCTCGGCGACAAGTACGACAAGGTGAAGAAGGTCTACTCCATCAGCATCCTCTACTGCGACTACGGCCAGGGCGACGACTACGTGTACCACGGCCAGACCCGCTTCAAGGGCATACACACGGGCAACGACCTGCTTGTGAGCACCAAGGAGGACGGCGTGATAGTGCAGCATCTGCCTCGCGAGGTCTTCCCCGAGTACTACCTTGTCCGCGTCAACGTCTACGACAAGCTGCCCGAGACTCCGCTCGACGAGTGGATGACCTACCTCAAGACGGGCAAGGTCAGGGAGGACACGCGCACCCCTGGCCTTCAGGAAGTCAAGGAGAAGCTGCGCTACCTGTCGATGACAGCCGGGGAGCGCCGCGCCTACGACGAGCACCTCGACACCATCCGCGTTCAGAACGACGTTCTCGACACGGCCTGGACCGAGGGCCATCAGGAAGGCCGTGAAGAAGGCCGCGCAGAAGGCCTGGCCGAGGGCCGCGCAGAAGGCCGCGCCGAGGGTCGGCAAGAAGGTCTGGCAGAAGGTCTCGCCCGTGGGCGTGCCCAGGCGATGCGTGATTTGGCATTAAGCCTGCTTTCTAACGGCGTGCCAACTGACATAATAAGCAAATCTACCGGCCTTACTGACGAGGAAATAATGTCATTGCGCAATGATGCTTGATAGGTTTTCTCAATCAAGTTCTCAGTAAATTATAAATCATCGCCGACATTCGGGGCAATCTCGGGTACGGCGATGATTTTTTTCGGTGAATCGGATGTTGTGGTTTTCATAAAAAATCGTAATTTTGTGGTTTGAGATATAAAAAATCTGATATCATCACGAAAAAACACGATTTTGCAGTAAACTTAATAAAACCATTACATTCGTTATGCTACATCTAATTGCCGATACAGGCATACAATTCCATACGACAGAGGTAGAGTTTGACGCCGGGCAGCAACTGTCGCTGCCTACGGGGCGCCCTCTGAAATATAGTTTCTGCAATATCGTCAACCAACATACTGGCGAGCGAGTTTTCGACCTGGTGTCTTATCACAGCGGCATAGGCAAATATATTCCTGTCAATGAGCTTGTCAATGCTGGAACGATAGAACTGCTTGCCGATGGCCGCGCCAAACTCGATGACAGCGGTGTCGAAATCATGCGCAGCGATGTCTCGCCGGCCTTGTACACGCAGCTTGATGCCGGGTCGGGTAATGGCGAGATGTACACTTTCAACTCGCTGCTTAGCTATATGACGCCCAACCCCGAGCGCGTACATGAGCGCGTGCCGGCCTTCGACCTCTTGCTCGGCCACTGGCTGCCGATGCCGATGTTCGAGATGCAGCACGGCGTGACCACCGACGTGCCCTACGCCTGGTGCCGCGTCAAAATCGAACGTGTCGGCGATGTCAGGGAGGACGGCAAGGCAACTTACCGTTTCATTTGGGCTTTTGACACGCGGTCGAGCCGCGACCCGATGGCCCTCTATCGCCCAACATTCCCCATCGAGGGTATCGACAAACTCGAGTTCGGCCTATGCAACCGTGTGTCGAACCTCATACCCTTTATGTCGCCCAACGGGTCGTTTACGGTCTTCAGCCACTACATAGCACAGCTTCTCGGCCTCGACCCGGCTGCCGGAGGATATAAATATATCGGTTTCTATATCTACCTTATCAACTTTATCCGCTTTATCGGGGCTGCTCCCGAGGTTACGCTCTACCGCTGTCCGCCCGAGCGCGATATACCCGTCGACCTGGTGCTCGATATCGGTAACTCGCGAACATGCGGATTGTTATTCGAAGACGGCGACTTTACCCGTGCTGCTATGCTTGCCCTGCGCGATATCAGCGACCCGTCGAAGAGTTATGAGCATCCCTTCGACATGCGTCTTGTTTTCCGTCAAGCCGATTTTGGTGGCGACATTGTGATAGAGGAAGAAGACATGTTCCGCTACTCGTCGCTTGTTCGTGTCGGCGACGAGGCGCGCAAGCTCGTGTACCGTTCGGTCGAGAGCGAGGGCCTGTGGGCAAGCACTACCAACTACTCAAGTCCTAAGCGTTACTTGTGGGATAACAAGCTATTTAGGCAAAAATGGGAGTTTCTGACCACTGATAGCGACCCACTGTATATCCGTGAGGCCGAGAACGTGTATGTGCCCGGCCTGTCAGACCTCTTCGATGCGGCCGGCGAGTTTGTCCGCGACCCCTTCAACATGCTCGAGAACACCGACGGGCACACCCATTACTCGCGTTCGTCGCTGATGACCTTTGTGCTTATCGAGATTTTGCAGCAGGCCCTGATGCAAATCAACAGCCCCGAGTTCCGTCGCCGCCACGGCCAAATCAACTGCAAGCGTGTGCTCCGCAGCCTCATACTCACGTGCCCCACGGCCATGCCGCGCAAGGAGCAAATCAAGCTGCGTCAGAGCGCCCTCGATGCCTTCGATGCCCTCAAACTGGTTTATCCCGAGGGCGAACTGCCCGACATCAAGGTCTATCCCTCGGTCGACAGCCTCACTGCCGACAACGACGATGCCATGGCCGACGAAAAAGCATCGTGGACTTTCGACGAGGCCACTTCGTGCCAACTCGTCTATCTCTATGCCGAGATTGCCGAGCGTTATCGTGGACGTGCCCGTGAATTTTTCGACCTCAAGGGCCACGTGCGCCCCGAGCTCGAGGCCGAGGGCTACCGCGACAAGGCTGTCACCATAGCCTCGGTCGACATAGGTGCCGGCACTACCGACGTGATGGTATGCACATATATGTGCTCGGGTAACGACGACGGCACACTCACGCCACGGCCCATTTTCTGGGACAGCTTCTATGTCGCCGGCGACGATATACTGCGCAATATCATACAAAATGTCATAATCGAAGACCGTGGCGAGAGCTATCCCGACATGGGCAGCATCTATTCGGCCCTGATAACGCGCCTCGACTCTATGAGCAACGACGAGATTGCCGCTATACCCACCATGACCGAACATGTGTATTATCGCACCCTCATGGGCGATTTGCGTTCGTCGTCGGGCGAGGCCGAGACGGCAGCTATCAAGCAGCGCCTTGCCACGTCGTTGTTGCGCGATTTCTTTGGCGTCGACTCCAATATGATGGAAGACCGCGACCGCCGCTGCCGCGTTGACTTCAACACGCAGGTGTCGCACCCCATGGCTCAGTTCTTCATGGAGCAGCTACGCCTGCACCGTCCGTCGAGGGTCTATACGTTCGACGAGATTTTCCCCGACGTGAAGCCGTCGCGCTACCTGCTCGACTATTTTGCCGCGCATTTCGGTTTCCGTTTCGAGGAGCTCAAGTGGCGCTTCGACCCCGTGCGCGTTGCCGATATCGTCAAATCGACCATGGAGAAGCTGATGAAGCAGATTTCGGTAATGCTCTACGCCCATCACTGCGATATCGTTGTGTTGTCGGGCCGTCCTACCAGTATCGATGCCATTACCGAGCTGTTTGTCAAATATATGCCCGTTACCCCCGACCGGCTTGTGCGCCTCAACGAGTACCGCGTGGGCCAGTGGTTCCCCCTTGCCGACCCCCAGGGATATTTCTACGACCAGAAGGCCGTGGTCGCCGTTGGAGCGATGGTCGGCCACCTTGCCTCGACACTGGGCTTCAACGGTATGGTAATCCAGTTCGACGACATGGCCAAGCATTTCTGTTCCACGGCAAACTATATTAGCCTCTACAAGGGCGACCGCATGGCCACGACCTTGCTTACGCCCAAGAAAGGCAGCGAGACCCTGAACCTGACCATATTCCCGGCCTTTTTCGGCTGCAAACAGTTCGACACCCCCCACTACGACGGCCGCCCCGTCTATGCCCTCTACAACAATAGTGGCCGGCGTGCACTGCGCGTGACAATCAGCCGCGATTTCATGGATGACCCCGAAAAGCTGACCATCGAGGATATCAGCGACCAGAATGGCGACCAGGTACCGCGCGACCAGGTAGAATTTTTATGCCAGTCGATTATCAACGACGGCCAGCACTGGCTCGACAAAGGCGAGTTCGAACTAAAAATAAATTGAATTTTCCTCTTCTCAATACTATGGCAATACACGACGATATCCGCATAATCAACGAGGGCCTTGCGTGGCTCAAGGCCAACAAGCCCGAGCAGTATGAGCAGGCATTTTTCCAGATGCTCGACGGGCGGCGCAGGCTTCGGCGCCAGCTCGAGGCCCTGACCGAGAACCCGGCCATCGGAGCCTTTGGCGAGAGCCAGACCGGCAAGTCATACCAAATAAATACTTTGCTCAACCGCCGCGACAAGGCGTTTGTAATCAAGTCGCCCCAACACCCCGAAGGCATCGGCTTTGTTGACAAAATCAACCCCATAGGCGACGACCGCGAGGCTACGGGCGTGGTGACGCGCATGACCAGCTTTGTCAAAGACCCCGGTCGCTACAACCGCGACTACCCCGTGATAGTGAAACTACTCAGCGTCGGGCGACTCGCAACCATACTCTCGTCGGGATACTACTCAAACATACGCGACTACACTACCTATTCCCAAGACGAGCTACGCCAGATTTCCGACTTATTGACCGAACGCTACGGTTCGCGTAACGAGACCGGTAGCTCGGTGTTGACCGAGGATGATATTCTTGATATCAAATCATATCTTGCAACTTATCAAAAAGCTGCCACGCAGGAGCTCAACCGCTCGAACTATTTCGAGACCCTTGCACGCATCATACGCCGCGTGCCGTCGGCCGAATGGTCGGCAGTGCTCAAATACCTCTGGCACGAAAACGAGGTGATAACGCGCCTGTTCGAGCGGCTTGTCGGTTCGTTGCAGCGCATGGACTTTGCCCACGAGGTCTACGTGCCCATTGAAGCCGTGGTGCATGGCGGCGAAAACCGCAAGACCATCATGTCGGTAGCCTGCCTCAACGGCCTCGACGAAGTGAATTGGGATATACACACCGATGTCTTTGTGCCCGAGGGCGGCGACCGCACGTGCCTGCGCCGCGAGGCCGACGTGCCCACGTGCGACCTCTGCGCCGTCAGTGCCGAGGTGATATTTAAAATCGAGCCTGAATATCTCGATGAGACACGCGAGTATTTTTACGACGAGGCTAAGGCCGGGCAGCCCGGCTACCTGTCGCGTGCAAGCCGGGCCAAACTTGCCGACCATGTGAGCAAGGAGCTGCTGCGCGATACCGACCTGCTCGACTTCCCCGGCGCTCGTAGCCCCGAGCAGCAAGACGAGGCTTTCTGCACCGAGGGTGCGCGTGACAAGTCGGGCCAGTCGGTGATTGTCAAGCTCTTCCTTCGCGGCAAAATCGCCTACCTCTTCAATCACTACAGCGAGAGCCACATGATGAAGGTGCTGCTCTTCTGCCACCATCACAAGCAGAGCGAGGTCAAGAATCTGCACATACTCCTTGACCAGTGGGTGCGCCGCAACGTGGGCAACAATGTAGAGGAGCGCGTCGCCACCCTGGCGCGTACCGGCGGTATATCGCCGCTCTTCCTTGTCGCTACGAAGATTAATATCGACATGACGCCCAAGAATTATGACTCGCACAATAATGCAACGGCTCTCAATACGCGCTGGGAAGACCGCTTCCGCACCGTGCTCCTCGACGCCGTGCTAAACTGGAGTAATGTCGACTGGTTCCGCAACTGGTCGGCCCCCGGGGTGTCGTTTAAAGATACATATTTGTTGCGTAGTTATGAGTACTGCTCGTGCACGCCGACGGGCAACCAGATGTTTAGTGGCTACGACGTGGCCACATCGTCGCCCGAGCAGCGACTCGAGATGAATCATGACTACTACCGCCTGCTCCGCACAACTTTTGAGAACAATGCCAGCGTGCGCGAACTCTTTTTCGACCCTTCCCTGGCCTGGGACGTGGTATCGACCCTCAACAACGACGGCTCGCTCTATATCATCGAGCGTATGAACCGTGTGGCTGTAGCCTCGTCGCAAATCCGCAGCGAACAGATGAAGCGCGAACGCGACGACATAATGACCACCGTGCGCAACATACTCGACAAAGAGTACGACAGCGATAACGACAACGACAAGTTGCTGCACAATATCGAGACCGCCAGCAACATACGCTGGGAATTCGACACATCGTGTTCGGCAGACAGCTATTATTTTGGCCATTTGTTGCAGGCCCTCCAGGTTACAGAGACCGAGTGCCTGAGTGTGGTTCATGAGCTTGTACACGGCACGGCCATCAACAACGACCTAAATAATCTGCGTGACTACCAGCTTATTATCAATCGTTGTCGTGGCTTTGAGGGCTGCAAGGACGATGACGAACGCTGGGCACGCCTGCTCAAGGCATACGGCTGGCGCAGTGTAGACGATGCCAAGGCCCAGTTGTCGAGGCGCAATATCGACCCCACGGTGCTTTTCAGGCCGCGTATGCGTCCCAAGACAAACCAGACCTTCATTGCCGACCACATAATTGACCTGTGGCGTCGTAAGGTATGCTCCGACAAGCTGATGAATACATTCACCTCGTCGGACGACGGATTCAATCCAGGCCTGATGAAAGACCTCGTCAATACCCTGCTTGAGTCTGCCGACCGCCTCGGCCTGGCCGATGTCATTGCCGAGCGTATACGCAGCGAGGTCAATGTGGCCAATGTGTCGCAGATTAAAGAAAGCCTCGTGGCCGACATTATGGCCTCGACCCTCAATGCCTTTGTCGACGACTTCGGCTACTCTATGTTGTCGCAGGAGCTCCGCGACAAGGCCCGCGAGATTGCAAACGACAATTTCCTGCCAGTGTATGAGTATATCGGCAAGGAGCGTCAGTCGAGCTATACCCACGAACTTGCCGATATGTTCGAGGCTGCCTTCGACCGTGGTACGGCCCTGACCGACTCTTTCGACAACAACTACAACGAATGGCTCGAATATATGACGATTGCCTTTGTAGTGCATCTCAAGCGCAGCAAGTTGCCTCCCGAGGTCAACGCCGCTCTCGGCAACCTAATTCAACAAATTTCTTTCTAAGATTATAGCGTTTTGACTATGAGACGAATACATTTCGACGGAAATGGCCGGGTATGGTGGCATTACCCGTTTTGGAAACCTTGGGGTTGCCTGGGGTGTCTTGGCCGTCTGTTGCTCTTCCTTATATTGTTCTTCATCTTCATGTTGCTTCTGAGTCAGTTCAGGCGCTGCTCTTCCGATGGTGGAACTTCCGACGATGGCTACGTCGACACTGTCGTGGTCGAAGAGCCTGTGCAGGGGCAGTTGCCGCCTATCAACGACGACGATATAATCGAGGACGACGGACGTCAGATAGTTTCAAATCGTTTGAACGTGCTTTTCCAGGCCGAAGTCGGCGAACGCGACATAAACCGTTGGACCGAGCGTTTCAAGGAACTTTATCCCGGCGACGAGTACCAGGTGCTTTTCTGCGACATAAATACAAAGCTGATGTCTATACAGGTGCCACCCGAGCGTCGTCGCGAACTTATCACCGAGCTGCCCAGGCAAATCCCCGACATACCATTCCTGGTATTCGAGGAGGGCGTGATGGATATGGGCTACCGGCCATCCGACAACGACATTAGCGACGCGGCCAAGTCGTGGCATCTCGACGCTATCAAGGCCTATGATGCCTGGGACCTCACCAAGGGCAGCGACAAGGTGATAGTGGCGGTTGTCGACAGCTATTTCGACCTGTCTAACCCAGAGTTTGCGGCCACTACTATCGTACACCCCTATAATGTATGGGACGGCAGCGACAATGTCGCCGTGCCCGATACGTATGACCCCGGCAACCCGGACCCCGTGCTTTGTCACGGCACAATGGTTGCCAACCTGGCTCTCGGCGGCATGGATAACGACCACGGTATAGCCGGCATCGCGCCCGAGTGTACCTTTATGCCGGTAAGCCTCGGGGCTCGTTTCGGCTGTCTGGCCATGCTGCAAGGGTTGCTGTTCGCTGTCAACCACGGTGCACAGGTCGTCAATATCTCGGCCGGTATGAGCTTTGCCGACGAGGTGGCCTCGTGGCCCGTCGACCGTCAGATTGAGATGGCGCGTCGCGAACTTCTCGCCCAGGAAGACGTGTGGAAATATGTCTTCGACATGTGCGACAAATACCGTGTGACCATCGTCTGGGCTGCCGGCAACGAGAATATATTTACCGCCCTCGATGCCTCGAAGCGTGGGCAGAATACTATCAAGGTCTCGTCGGTAGACCGTGATTTTTCGAAGTCGTCATTCAGTAACTTCGGCAACTTCCCCGAGCGTCGTATCTACGAGTCTACGGTCTCGGCCCCCGGTGCCAAGGTTTATGGCGAACTCCCCGGCGGCGGCGCAACTGCTGTCGACGGTACGAGTTTCTCGGCACCCATAGTTGCAGGTGCTGTGGGCTTGATTAAGAGTCTCGACATATCGCTGAGCACCGAGGAGATTGCAGACATACTGCGTAGTACGGGCCGCGTTGTCGCCACGCGCAGCACAATCGGCCCGGTCATACAGTTGCGCCCCGCTCTCGACAAGGTAATAGACGGTTTTCTTCCCTTTGCCACCTTTAAGGATGTCCTCAACCACGTTCCCGGCGACAGCATCCGCTACGCAACGACACTCATGCGTCCTCTCCGCCTCCAGGCTGATGCCGATTCAACGGTATTGCCGCCGCTGGTGCAGCTTTCGTTCGTATTCAAGAATAACGGGCACGGACGTGTCTATTACACCTCGAACCTCGACCCGGAGAATCCATGGGTTGGCGATATCACATATTCGGCAGATGGCGACAAAGTGATTATCAAGCAGCCCCGCGAGGCACTGAAGCGAGGCGCCGACGATGAGGCTGCCTTTAATCCGGCGACGTTTACTGTCGGTGCCGACAGCCGTGGCAAGTGTTTGATTGAGCGCATCGAGTCGGAGTCAATCCCTGAAACATACACCCCGTATATAAAGAATGTTTAGAGCTTATCATCTACCCTTTATCTCAATATAAATGGAAAAGAAGAAAGGATTGTCAATCGCTGTGATGCTTAGTATCATAGGTGTCCTCGGGCTTACCTTCTGCACGGCCATGGGCCTTTTGCTCGACGGCAGCCCCATGGCCGAGGCCCTCGCCCTCGCGGCCGGGGTGCTTATCGTCGGTTCGCTCGGTCTCTATCTCGCGGTAAAGGCCAAGACGGTAGAAAATGAATTTGCAAAATGGCGCAAATTCGAATACCTTGGCCTGGCGATGTGTGTGGCGGCAATAGCCTTTGCCGCGCAGCCTACTATCTATGCGGCAAATTTTGTGTTTTCTAACCGCAGTCTTCGCGATGCCGGCGACCGTGACATAGAGCTTGTCAGCGGCATGATGTCGCGCTTCAAGTCTCAGGAGGCCGACCGCCTCAACATTACTCGCGAGGGCCTTGAGAATTATCTTGCCTTCAAACCGTCGCAAGTATCTTCGTCGCTTGGTAATTTTATCAGATATGATGTCATGCACGGTCAGGCCGGGAGTTTGAATCAGTTTATTCTCAACGACTTTGTCAGCGAAAAATCATATCTAATCGAACACGGCAGCCTGCAAGAAGAGCTGTTTGGTAAATACGACAATGAATTATCGCAGCTCTCTGACCAGTTGTCGGGTTTCGACTTTGCCAATTTCCCCACTATGGCATCACGGCTGACCGCCCTGTCTGACTCCGTGGGGGCCAACCTGACTGCCTTGTCACGAAATTTCAGCTTCGGTAATATCGGCTTTGACCACTCGGGTGAATATGCCTTTACCCCGTCTGAGCCTTATGTCTATGCCGACCGTGCCGTTGATTTCGGCAACGAATATGCCGCCATGTTTAGCCCCAGGGCAGGTTCTGTTGCGCTGTTTGGTGCCTTGGCTTTGCTTTTTGTACTTGATTATATCCTCGAGTTCCGCAGTCTGCGAGTGCCGGTCGGTGCCGGGCCAAAAATCTCGGATAAGGACGGAATACCACTATAGTTACGATACCATGCCAATAAACGAACATATAGAACGCTGGGCGTTGCAACAAAGTGCCGACCGTCTGGCAATGGCCGTTTTAAACGGTCAAATCACTCTCGACGACCTCGGAGACCTGGCTCGTCGTAAGCCGATATTTGCAACCAAGTTCGCCCTCGTGCAGCAGCAGATTGAGGCCATGCCCAATCCTCGCGAACAAGAGGAGTACAACGCCATCGTGGCCAGACGCGATGCCGGTGCAGATGCCGAAGAACTCGCTAATCTCCTGTCTGCCTACGTGGGCAAATGGTCGACTAACGGTGCTGCCGCCGAGCGCGTGGCACAGGCTCAGACGTTGCTTGATATTGCATCTGAGGCGCGAGAGTTTGACCAGCTCAACAACCGTGTCCCTGCCGACTTGGATGCTTATCGCCAGGGCGGTGTGGTGCCATCGGTCGAAGTGGCCCAGGCCCTACAGATGTATCTCAACAAATGGAATGGCAAACACGTTGCCAGCGACGAACATCTAAATCAGGTCGAGGACTGGAACCGCGAGGTGACGAAAGCACGTAAAGAAAAAGTCGATAGAGACTGGAAGACCATGTTCGACTCCGAGGACAAGCTGCGCAGCATTGCCGCGCTCAAGGAATTTGCACAGCTCTACGCCGGCGACACCGAATATAGCAGCCGTATCGACGACATCTATTGGTCGTGGGTTTTGGCGCAGCCCGACGTGCTTGCCGCCGCTGCCGAGTATAACGAGTATTATCATCGCATGGGCAAACATTCGCCCGAGATTGCCGGCCTGCAGGCGCAGCGCAACGAGTGGCTCGCCGTTGACCATACCGATATATTCGAGGTTATCAAATATGTGGAAGACCACCCGCAATCGGCCTTCAAGGCCGAGGCCGAGAGGCTGATGAAAGAGCTGAAAAACGATGAACTCGAGCGTATGCGCCGTGAGCCGAGTGTATATTCTGATGCCAAGTTCCGCCGCCTCAGCACCTCGGGGGCATGCTCGGTCGACGAGCTTGTCGACGCCGTGGGCGGTAACCGCGAAGTCTACGAGAGGATTATGAACCTCGAGGCCACGCGGCGCGACTGCCTCAGGCATATACCCAATCCGAACGAACAGACCTTCGAACGCGGTGGCTCGGGTCAGACCGACATTGTCTTTTTCGGTATGCCCTCGAGCGGCAAGACTTGTGTGCTTACGGGCCTCTTTGCCAGCCAGCGTCTCACTCCCGACCCCTCTGACTGGAACGGGCGTTATGCCACGGCCCTGCAGAGCTATGGCGAGGCGATGATAGCCCCGCCGCGAACGCAGACTCAGTTTGTGGCCGTGGTAAAGTGCGAGATTTACAAGAAGATAAAAGAAACGGAACTCAAGGTGCCGTTTAACCTTGTTGATATGGCAGGCGAGGATTTCCAAAACCAGATTGTGCATATCGACGACCTCGACAATGCCACTATCTCGTTTGACTCGATGGGGCAGGGCGCTCCCGAAATCCTTGCCAACAATCACGACAAGGTTTTCTTCGTGCTGATAGACCCGACGGCCACGGGTAGCCGCGATGTTATCCAGAAAGATGCTATACGCACACTTGTCGGCCTTTTCGAAAACCCCGTCAACCGTTCAATCATGGGCAGAGTGCGAGGTCTGCATTTCGTTGTCACCAAGGCCGACACCCTGTCGGGCAACCGCCTTGAGAGTGCCCGTGCCGCCGTGCATAAAATCCTCAACGAGGCTACGCGCACAAAGCTGACAAACTTCTGCCGCGACCTGGGCATAAATTCGTCGAACGACAAGATGCTCGACGGTCGCCCAAGGGTGTTTTGTTTCAGCCTCGGCAAGTTCCATCCGGGCAATATCTATTCCGGCTCGCAGCACGACTCTGAAATCATACTCAACGTGATTAGCGATTACGTGGTGGCTGAGAAGGCTGTAACGCCCGGTCGAAAAGTACGCAGATTTTTTACCCAACCGCTTATATGATAATTATGGAAAAGACAATAGGACTTCAGTTTGCCGGGTGTGCCGATACCGGGTTTGACTCCTTGCTGAGCATCAATTGGCCGGGTAAGAATCTTGCCGACTTTATGCCGCGCGAGGAATATTATGTTGCCCCCGTCGCGTATTTCGCCCGTATTGACAGCGACTACCAGACCTACGAGGCCGTGATTTGCAAGTTCGAGGGCATCGACCTTCGCCATTCGGCATTCCAGGTAGCCATACGCATACCCGTGGGATGTGCAATAGTCGAACGCTCGACCGGTTCGATAGTCAGCCCGGCAGTCGTGCTCCGCCCCATACTCGCCAAGGTCATGGGCGAGAATATGAAATCGTTCGAGGACACCTACGAATACCGTGGCCGTCAGGTGCCGACTTTTGCCCAGGCTGATTATGCAGCCATGCTTGCGCCATACGCCGTAGTGTCCGTTTGGGGCCCGATGGTCGACATGACCGGCTCGAGGCCCGTATATGTCAACGGCACCAACGATGCCGATATCGACCAGAAGCTGCTGTGTGTGCCTTACATAGGGCGTTTCTCGCAGGTTGCGGTAGTCGAAATCGGTGCGTTCAGTGCAAGCGTGTCTACAACGGCTTTGACCGACGACGAACTCAAAGTCAAGTCCGAGGTACAGGTGAGGATAAACAGCAAGTCGGGTGCTGTCGACAACCGCGAACTTACCGCAGTGCCCATGCACCTTAATTCGGCCGACTTCGGTTATCCAAAGGAAATCTATAAAGAAATCGTCTTAAAACTCACTCGCGAGAATATATTTACGGCCTTTAGAAGTAATACTTACGATATTGACGGTGACGGATATAAGATTACCTTATACCCGTCAAAAGGTATCGTGGCCGTACAGTTCGACCCTCCATTCCGAACAAAGGCTTTTGATATACATCTCAAGGGCAATGTCGCCAACCGCGAGAACGAAATCTACGACCAGCTGCTCTATAACTCGAAAAAAGTGCATAATCGTAAAATCGCCTTTAGCGGTGAAGATATTGTGCGCTTCGAGAGTATGACGTCCGAGCAGTTGCGCGATTGTTTCTCGCTTACAAAATACGCGGCCTTCACTATCGAGAAGGTGCGTCGCGACGGCTCTGAAATATCGCTCTCGCTCAAGGCAAAGGAAGAGCCACGCCCTGTGGCATCGTCTGCACCGGCACCGGCTAAGGCTCCTGAGGGCGCGTCGGCACAAAAGACGATGTGTGTCCGCTTCGACGTCAAAGGCAAGGCTCCCAAGAATATCGATGTGCTTGTGACCCAGCGTATCAACAGCGATGTTGAGAGTACCTCTATATTTCCATGCGCCGAGGTTAAGAAAGGCGATAATGGTTACTATACTGTGGTCACCTTTGCCGAACTTGCCGGAAACCCGGGCATTGAGGTGCGTCTTGGCCGTCCTTCATTGTTCAAGGGGCGCCCGCATGTCGATGGCGAAAAGTATGACTACGAAGTACACTTGTCGGAGCCTAAAGGCTGCATTGCACGGTTCTTCAGCATATTTAAATGGCAACCCGTATCAGGCTCATGGCCGATTTGGCGTGCGGTGTCTGTGGCTTGTGTCGTCCTGCTCTTGGGGGCAATATGTTTCTGCGGAGGGTTCTTTACTAATCAGTCCATTGTTGCTGCAGACGACTCTCAGAGCTTAAGGGCCGATTCTATAAAAATGGTGAAAGAACGAGATAAGATTACGAGCGAGATTACAAGGCAGTTCACGCAGCGCCTCGACTCAGTCAAGGCCGAAAACGATTCGCTCAAGGCTCTAACCGATTCGCTCAAGGTAAAATGAGGTTCTTCAAGATTTTAATCTTTGCAGCTATTGTAACGGCTCTTTTCGTGGGGGCCTACTGGCTCATCGTACGCCCCACCGGTACAGGCACCGGCGGCTCGGGCCAGGGTGGTCTCAGGCAGATGTGCATCGAGCGTATTAGGACTTATGGCGATTGTATCGTCTCGGAGGGCTGGTCTGACGATTATCTCTCCGCTGCGCGTGTACTGATTTCCGGTCATAGGCACGACCTACCAGAAAACGAGGTCAGGCAGCTCGACAATACCTTGCAAAGCGTCTTTATCGAAAAAATCGACACCTTGATTCGTTCCTGCTATGGCCGCGATATGACAAGCGGCGACCTTTCGTCCTTGACCAAACTCAACAAGGCATATCAGGGTCTCGACAAACTGGCGGCTGCTTACCCGGCAATACGCTCGTCGCAACGCTGGGTCGCCCTCGACCGACTCCGCAAGACGCACAAGGAAATATATGAGTTCGGTAAGCGTAGTTTTGCGCCATCTTCGCGCCTGGGTATAAAATTGCAGTGGGAAGGCAATAAACCTCGTGTATCGATGAATACTCTTTTCGATTATAATTCCTATAGTGCAAGCATGCGTCGTTTGCGCGATAATCTTGCGGCGCGGTGTGGCGAAATAAATGAACTCAGCTCGTCGCCTTGGACTGCTGCAGCCTTAAACAAGAATAGCCTGACGCAGAAACTTGCAGATGGCCGGAAAACTTACCTCGGTCGCGAGGGTAGGACTGTCAAGAGTTTCTGCAATAATCTAATGTCTGAAATCCACGGGCATTTTACCGGTACCGCCACTCTCGAAGGTAGCGATGCCCGCGATTTGATGCGGCGCTTAGAGGGCATATATACATATTTGGATGAGAATGGTGTCTATGTCCCCGAGTTGCGCTCGGCAAAAAATCAAATTGAACGTATATATATTAAAGATAGAAATATTTAAACTCAAAATATGCCGAAGTTAAAAGAAGTATTGAGTACCGAGGTGCACTGGCAGGTGGCCGACTGGCATACCCGCGACCAGGCGAACATACGTATCCGCCAGCTTATGGGCGACGATGCGCGCTACTTCGCACCCGTATATGTCACTCATTCGGGATATTACTGGGCTGATGCCGAGCCTGCCGGGTGGAACTTGCTTACAGATGCTTCCGAGGCCGATTCGCGCGAGGCCCGCGCCATTATAGAGCGGCTGCGTGCTAAGGCTTTGAGCAAATATCCGGCTCAGGAACAGCGCATAAGCCAGATTTTTACGCGGCCCAACGATGACTTCGTGTTTATAAAGCGTCGGCCCGACGGCACTCTCGACGTGCGTATGACCGGCTGGGGCTTCGCAAATTTCCACCGTGCCTATGGCGGCAGCATAATTGATACCCCCTCCGACGACCATCTGCGCGAGGTCAAGGTATGTTTTAGTATCGATGGCAGGCGTGTGGCCGACAGGGAGTTTGACTTGTGGCGTTCAACATCGTGGGCTCCGATGCGTACAGACCATGAGGGCTATTATAGTCTCGGTATGCTCGGCCCGGGCACTCAGGTGCAGGTGCGCGACAAGGCTACCGGAAAGGAGCGAATCGAAACCATCGCTGACGATACCGCCATTATCGATGTCGATGTCACCGAGTATCTGACTGTCCGTGTAAGCGGTCGTCACGACAACATACCCATCGAAGGAGAAACCGCCTCGGTTGTCTACGGTAGCCGTGTCAACCAGCTTTCGCTTGTCCAGGGTGTGGCCGAGTGCCGTCTGCCGTGGCTCGAAGGCGAGGTGTGCAAGGTGAGCCTGCGCGGCGAGACTCAGGAGCGCCAGCTCGACAAGGATATCGTAAATAGTTTCAACTTCGATTTCGTGACACCTGTCACACCGCGAACCCCTGTCAAAGTGCGTGTTCATGGCGACGGTGCTCCTATTGCGGGCGAACCTGTCACTATTGTCTATCGTGATACGGTTCTGCAGTTGACCACCGATGCCAACGGCGAGGCTGCCACGATGTTCGACACCCCGTCCTCTGGCGAGACTCGTCGCCCTGTCACTGCGACCGTGCGCGACAGCCAGATGAGCGAGGAGCTGGGCGAAAATCCCGTCGTTTTCGATTTTTGTTTCGATACGCCGGTGCGCGAGGAGTTCGATGCAACGCTGCTCGTGGTCGATATGGATAACGACCCCGTTGCCGGTTATCCTATAAAGGTCAATATTGGCAATAATAGCGGCGATTTCCTTACTGATGCCAACGGGTGTATCGCTCTCGGCCGCGTGTTTGCCGGTGATGTTATGACGGTTTATGACGGGCGCGACAATGCGTACTCCAAGTCTTACACCCTCAATGCCCGGCAGCCTCAATATGTGTTCCAGCTTCCGTATGCCACATGCCCCAACGACGGCGACTGCACCCTGCGCGTCATAGAACTCAACGGCCAGCCGGCTGCGGGTGTGACATGCATACTCGAGCAGAATGGCAAGCGCATGTTGAGTCATCTCGACCAGAACGGCGAGACTCACTTTGCTTCGGCTGATTTTGAAGTTGGGAAAGAGGTCGGGGTATTCCTTTATAGTGAGCGTCGTAGTTTCCCCAAACTTGGCTTCACTCTCGAGGCTGATGAAAAGGAATACGAGCTTGTCGAGGTCAAGAGCCCGTACCCCTGGTGGAAGGTCCTTCTCGAGATTTGCGCCGTGATTGCTGCCGCTGCGGCCCTTTTAGCCTTGTCGGCTGTTTGGCATGCTTTATTTGAACAATTACCCTTAATTTTCGCTTGACGTCATGTTTGCAGACAGTGTAGAATTGTATCTATGGATTTTCTTTGCCAACGTCGTGGCCTTTGCTTTGTATGGTTACGACAAGCATCAGGCTCACTATCATGAGTGGCGTATCCCCGAGATTGTGCTCTTGTTGGCTGCCGTGCCGCTGAGTGCTTTCGGAGCCTTGTGCGGCATGGTGATTTTCTCGCATAAGACGCGCAAGACTTTGTTCCTTGTCGCCATACCTGTGCTTCTGTTGCTGCAGGTATTGGGTATGGCTTATTATTTCACCCATTATTGATTGTTTGTAATATGAATGGTAATAATAAGGGACTGCTGCGTGGCATACTTGCCGGCGTATATGTGTTGCTGATTGCCTTGCTGCTCTTAAGCAACTGTCACGGGTTTGACCGTCAGCCAGCCACTGTTGTCGACCCTGTCGATGATAATGCCACGGCCGAAGAGCGTGCCGAGCAGGTTGGTAACGATGGCGAAATAAAGGTGACTGCCCTCTGGGATTTTCCCGGCGATGTCGACCTACACGTTACAGAGCCCGACGGAACCGAACTTTGGTTCCGAAATATGAAGCATAGGCGTACCGGGGGCGAACTCGATGTCGACAATATCCCCGGTGGGCGTGGTTCGGCCGAAAATATTTATTGGACTAATCCGCTGCATGGTCAGTATTCTGTCGAGGTCGTGATGTACAATATCTCAAGCGATGCGCCTAATGGTGGTATCGTGAATGTGGTGGTCAAGGTCAACGGAGAGGTTGAAACTATCCCTGTTCGGCTGTCTATGGGTGGACAGCGTGTTCTCGTCAAACGTTTCACATATTAATTTCAATCCCCGGTTCATAAAATTGTACCATCCCTCATTTTTGTCTTACGTATTGCTTTGAACAAAATCGCGCGTCGTGAATTGTTAAAATTCATTTAGGTTTGTACCCGTGGTGGTATTCAGTTGTAAACGTAAGTTAAAAACATGCTTGAAAACACATTTTTAGGGCAAAATATTTGGAGGAATGGAAAAGAGGGCGTAACTTTGCACTCGCTTTCGGGAAGAGACCCGGGGACGGCCGGAAGGTCGGGTTTGAAACGCTAAAAGATGTTAAGAAATCGCTGATTTCTTTGCAGGTTCGGAAAAACTCGCTAACTTTGCCGAGCTGTCCGCCACGAGCCGAAAGGCCGGGCAGGCAAAGCGAACATTGACAGTATGACAACAGATGAGAAGTAGTACAAGAGTGTAACGGCGGCCGCAGCAGCGGCCGAGTTCGACCCTTGTCAAATTCCAACCAAATAGACAGGCAATTATCCGGACGGTTCGGGAAACGGCGCTTCGAGCGAAGGCGTCTTGCACAGGCAGAGACAAAGCAAAGAGTCTTGCCGAACTTTCAATAGAAAAGAAAAACAAGACATACAACAACGAAGAGTTTGATCCTGGCTCAGGATGAACGCTAGCGACAGGCTTAACACATGCAAGTCGAGGGGCAGCGGGGACGAGGGCTTGCCCTCGTCCGCCGGCGACCGGCGCACGGGTGAGTAACACGTATGCAACCTGCCCCCTGCAGGAGGATAACCGGGAGAAATCCCGACTAATACTGCATAACGCGGCTGAGGGGCATCCCTCTACCGCCAAAGGAATTTATTCCGGCAGGGGATGGGCATGCGGCGCATTAGCTAGTTGGCGGGGCGACGGCCCACCAAGGCGACGATGCGTAGGGGTTCTGAGAGGAAGGTCCCCCACACTGGTACTGAGACACGGACCAGACTCCTACGGGAGGCAGCAGTGAGGAATATTGGTCAATGGGCGGAAGCCTGAACCAGCCAAGTCGCGTGAGGGAAGACGGCCCTACGGGTTGTAAACCTCTTTTGCCGGGGAGCAAGGCCCAGCACGAGTGCTGGGAAGGAGAGTACCCGGAGAAAAAGCATCGGCTAACTCCGTGCCAGCAGCCGCGGTAATACGGAGGATGCGAGCGTTATCCGGATTTATTGGGTTTAAAGGG
>CEAR01048046.1_pt1 | contig 214992 bp, 185 predicted proteins | sample 557461 | NCBI WGS metagenome assembly CEAR01 (sample SAMEA3182075, study PRJEB8094) | gut metagenome | biome: human; feature: gut; material: Stool; isolation source: human stools | place: Canada | collected 2012-03-14 | reverse complement strand
GGTTGAGCCGATAGGGGACTTCCAGCGAGATATGTGCCACCTCAAACAGATTCTGCTGAATGTCGGCGCTAAGATAACCCTTGTCGCCAAGCATCAGGCAATCACGATATTGCCATTGGACCTCCTGAAGATATTGGAGGTCATGAACGTTGGCCGCAGTCATGTCATAGCTGTGGATGACTCCGCTTATTCCGCAGACTGCATGGAGCTTATACCCGTAATAATGCATGTTTTGGGAGGCGCAGTAGCCCCAGGCCGGGGCCAGTCCGGGCGTCTCCCGGCCCATTGCGCAGCGTGCCGCCCTCGCGTTCTTGCAGACCGGGACAGGCTTAGAATCCACGCTGAACACATCTTCGCCCCCGTCCATTGCCGCAGCTATGTCTTTGCGGATTTCTTCACCGAGGCGGTAGGTGAGTTTGCGACGCTGATTGTACTGGCGGCGTGTTATAAGATTAGGGAATTGGTCGGCGCACTCATTGTGCAACCGATAAAACAGGTAGTTTTCACTGTCGATACTGAAGGCCTCCGCCGTGGCGGAAAGGGCGAGGACTTCCAGGTCAGAGAACTTTGGAACGCCCCCCTGCGGGGCACATTCCCGAGTTCATTTACACGATTTCCGGCAAATTTTTTGAATATGTCGAGGATTTTTCCGAACTTTACGATGAAGTTGTGCATAAGCGCGATAATAGTAATCAATGGTTTGGTCACCACTAATTTACTAAATATCAGCAATATGTGCACTTTTTTCATTATAAATATTTTAGAAAATTAATTCAACCAACGAGTATATATTATATGTATCAGAGCCAGTGGCGCCCCGACAAAACAGTATTGCATCTTTTCCCGCATTGGAATTGGCAGACAGACCAGGCGATAGACATGTGGGCATACTATAACAATGCCGACGAAGTCGAGCTCTTTGTCAACGGCACATCTCAGGGCGTTCGAAAACCTGAGAAAAACAAATATCATGCAGCCTGGAGGGTGGAATTTGTTCCCGGTACCGTCGAGCTCGTGTCGCGCAAAGATGGCAGGGAAGTTGCTCGTAAATCTATCAATACTGCAGGCGAGCCTTTTGCTGTGAGGCTTATTCCCGACCGTGAAAGTATTCAGGCCGACGGGCGCGACTTGTCTTATCTGACTGTCGAGATTGTCGACAAGGATGGCAATCTGTGCCCATGGGCAGAAAATGAAGTTTCTTTCGTCATCGAAGGTGCAGGCTTTAATGCCGGGGTCGACAACGGGTCGCCCATATCGCTCGAACCGTTCAAGGCAGATAGACGCAAGGCATTTTATGGTAAAGCTATGCTTATTGTGCAGTCCGACGGTAGAGAAGGCGCTATAGACATCGAGGCTTCCTCGCCGGGGCTGAAAAATGCAGCGGTATCGATAACAGCAAAAAAATAATAATATGCAAATCAAACAGTTTTTTCTATTTGCCGCCATGTCGACAAGTTTGTTGTCCTTGGCCTCAAACAACGATATCCCTGTCTATCTGGATAAGGGCAAACCCATAGACGAGAGGGTAGAGGACGCCCTTTCTCGCATGACTCTTGAGGAAAAAGTAGCTCTTTGCCATGCGCAAGGCAAGTTTTCTTCGCCAGGGGTAAGCCGTCTCGGCATACCCGAGTTGTGGATGAGCGACGGCCCACACGGAGTCCGCGCAGAAATCAACTGGAACGACTGGGGGTATGCCAATTGGACTAATGATTCAATCACGGCATTCCCTGCCCTCACGGCCCTTGCCGCAACTTGGAATCCCGAAATGGCGGCAATCTACGGCAAAAATGTCGGTGAGGAGGCGCGTTATCGTGAGAAGGATGTACTGCTCGGCCCCGGTGTAAACATATATCGCACGCCGCTCAATGGCCGTAACTTTGAGTATATGGGTGAAGACCCATACCTGGCCGGAGAAATGGTCGTGCCGTATATACAGGAATTGCAGAAAAACGGCGTGGCCGCCTGTGTGAAGCATTTTGCCCTCAACAACCAGGAAAAATGGCGTAGAAACATAAATGTCAAAGTATCCGACCGTGCATTGTACGAGATTTATCTCCCCGCCTTCAAGCGTGCCGTGCAAGATGGCAAGGCTTGGAGCATCATGGGCGCATATAATAAGGTATGGGATGAGCATTGTTGCCACAACTCACGTTTGCTCAACGATATACTGCGCGGCGAATGGGGCTTCGACGGCGTTGTTGTCACCGACTGGGGTGGCGCACACAATACGAGGCAGGCCGCACTCAACGGCCTCGATATCGAGATGGGTTCTTTTACAAATGGCCTTACATCCGAGTCTGATTTTGGTTACAACGATTATTACCTTGCCGACCCGTATCTCGACATGATAAAGCGTGGTGAAGTACCGGCTTCTACTGTCGACGATAAGGCACGCCGTATTCTCCGCCTGATATTCCGCACTTCGATGAATACCGACAAGCCCTTTGGCTCTGTCGCGACCCCCGGGCATTATGCCGCTGCCAAGCAAATCGGTGACGAAGCTATAGTGTTATTAAAGAATAACGGCATACTACCTCTCGACCCCGCACAACAGCGCAATATACTTGTTGTCGGCGAAAATGCCATAAGGCCCCTCAATCAGGGTGGCGGTTCGTCGGAACTGAAAGTCAAAGACATGTTTACGCCCCTCGACGCTATTCGTGCAACCTACGGTAATGATGGGAAATTTGCCGAGGGATATCGTACCGGGCGCCCGATGTATGATGCAGAGGACATAATACCGGATGCAATTCTTGACTCATTGCGTAGTGAGGCCGTAGCAATGGCAAAAAATGCCGATGTGGTAATCTATATAGGTGGCCTCAATAAAAATGGGTTTCAGGATTGTGAATCTACCGACCGGCGCGAGTACAACCTTCCGTGGAGCCAGGATAAACTGATTGAAGAACTCGTGGCAGTCAATCCTAATCTGATAGTGGCTAATATTTCGGGAAATGCTTACGCAATGCCTTGGCTCGATAAAGTGCCTGCTGTGCTGCAAAGCTGGTATCTCGGCACTATGCTTGGCCCGTCGATGGCCGACGTTATTTCAGGTAGGGTTAACCCGAGTGGCAAACTACCTTTCTCATTTCCTAAAAAGCTCGAAGACAATGGCGCCCATCACTTTGGCGAAGTGTCATATCCCGGCATAGAGGGGACCAGCGCCGGAAATGCAGTTGCCGACCTTAAAGGTGCTGATGTCAGTGCAGGTAACGACCCTCGGCAAGAATATCTCGAGGACATATTTGTTGGCTATCGTTGGCATGATGTAAAGAAAATACCGGCACTTTTCCCATTTGGATATGGATTGAGCTACACTACGTTTGACTACGGCAAAGCAACTCTTTCATCAAAGGAAATATCGGCTGATGGCTCAATCACTATAACTGTCCCGGTCACCAACACCGGTAATGTTGAAGGCAAAGAAATAGTCCAGCTATATATTCAAGACGAAAAATCCTCGCTTCCTCGTCCGATAAAAGAACTCAAAAGGTTCAAGAAAATCACACTTGCCCCTGGCCAGACAAAAGAAGTCACCTTCACAATCACTCCTCAGGACCTTAAATTTTTCGACGACACCAAGCACGAATGGATAGTCGAGCCTGGCAAATTCAAAGCTATGATAGGCGCATCGTCAACCGACATCCGCACCACCCTGCAATTTGCATATAAGTGATAGTTAGAGTACTGCTTTCATCTATAATAATACTCAAAAACAACAAAGAGGCTGTGTCAAAATAGGCGCAGCCTCTTTTGACACAGCCTCGTGGCCCCGTTTTTTATACCTGTGTGATGGTGGTTGGGGGGAGTTTTACAGTACGTGGAAAACCCATCAAAAATCACCCGAAAGACTAATAAGCCTTGTTTAGCGAGAAATGCTTATTTGTTTGTAGCTTTTGTCGTATCTTATAACAGTTTGAACTTTACAGAATCTTTAATATCGGATGATGACGAGCCTATAAGAGCTATAAAATCTCCCGCTTCTGCGACCCATTCATGCCTTCCATCATCGAAATACATAAGTTTGTCCGGGGTGATTTCAAATTGAATCTCTGTTGATTGATTGGGCTTAAGAGATACTTTCTTGAAATCTTTCAATTCTTTGACCGGTCGCGGAAGAGAGGATTTGACATCAGTAATATATAGTTGTACGACTTCCGCCCCTGTGCGGTTTCCTGTATTGCTTACAGGAATACTGATTGTGATTTTGCCGTCAGCCGACATCCGGTCGGAACTGATCGAGGGTTTGCCATATTTGAATGTAGTATAGCTTAATCCGTGACCGAATGGGAACAATGGTTTTATATCGTTTTTATCGTTCCAACGATAACCGACATAGATTCCCTCGGAATAGTTGCAGTCAACAATATCGGAACCGTCAGTCCGTGGTGTGCCGGGATAATCGCCGACAGAGTGTGCCCCCACATCAGTTAATGCGACGGGGAATGTCATGGGAAGTTTTCCAGACGGATTCACATCGCCGGCAAGAACAGAGGCTATCGCATTTCCGCACTCGGTGCCGAGATACCAAGCCTGCACTATCGCAGGGACTTCCTTGACCCACGGCATCGCTACGGCATTACCTGAAATGTTTACAACAACGAGGTTTTTATTAGCTTTTGCAAGTGCGCTTATTACCTTGTCTTGATTATACGGCAGTTCAAGACCGGCCCTGTCGGAATCTTCACAGTCCTGATGAGCCGACTTGTTAAGACCTCCCACGAAAATCACAATATCAGCATTTTTTGCAGTCTCAACAGCCTCGGCAAGGATTTCCTCGGCCGTTCTGTCATCGTTTAGATTCTGACCTGTGACAACACCATTATATTCTCCGGAAGTATCTCCCACATATCCACGAGCATAGACAATCTCGGCTTTATCTCCGAACCGTTTCCTAACACCGTCAAGCGGAGATAGTTCATATTTTACTTTTAACGATGAGCTGCCACCGCCGACAGTCATCATCTTTAGGGCGTTTTCTCCTATGACGGCTATCTTTTTGACTCTATCGGGATTAATCGGGAGAAGGTTCCGGTCATTTTTTAATAGCACAATGCCTTCCTCCCCAATATTTCGGGCGGCGGTTGTATGCTCTGGCGAACATAGAGAGCCGAAAGGTCGCCGTGTATTCATAGTAGTACGGAACGCGAGTCGAAGAATACGACGAACTTTATCATCAAGTTCCTTTGTCCCGACTTTACCTTCTTTAATCAGTTTCAGATAAGGCATAGCAAGATAATAATTGTCGTAAGCGTTGTTCGTACCATTTGACAGCCCGTTGGTCCAACTGCCAAACTCCATGTCGAGACCGTTGGCTATTGCTTGTTTTGTATCATGAGTTCCGCCCCAGTCTGACACGACCACTCCGTCAAATCCCCATTCGCCTTTAAGTATGTTATTCAGCAAATACTGGTTATGGCAGACATGCTGGTCTTTATAAAGGTTATAACTGCCCATGATTGTCCATGCTCCGCCTTCTTGAACAGCAGCTTTGAAAGCCGGAAGATAAATCTCGTAAAGCGCACGGTCGTCTACAATCGCGTTTGTTGTGTGACGGTTTACCTCATGGTTGTTGAGTGCGTAATGCTTCACACAGGCTGCCACCCCGTTACTTTGTACGCCCTTTATGTAAGGAACGACCATCTTGGATGCAAGATAGGGGTCTTCACCCATATACTCGAAGTTGCGTCCATTTAAGGGTGTGCGATATATATTCACACCGGGGCCAAGCAGAATGTCTTTCTTTCTATACCGGGCTTCCTCTCCTATGTTTTTGCCATAGAGCAAAGCCATATCAGGATTCCATGTAGCGGCGAGGCAAGTCAGGGCGGGGAAGGCTACGCAGGAATCGTTAGTCCATCCGGCCTGGTCCCATTCGTCCCACAGGACTTCCGGGCGGATTCCGTGTGGTCCGTCGGTAGTCCAGAATTCCGGAATACCGAGGCGCGGAACACCGGCGGAAGAAAATTTTGACTGTGCATGGAGTATGGCGACTTTTTCTTCTGTAGTCATTCTCGACAGCGCGTCTTCCACACGCTCGTCAATGGCGCGCGTTTCATCGAGATATACGGGCACGGAAGAATACGCCACCGTAACACTCGCAGTCATCAGAGTAAGTGAAAGCAGTAGTTTATTCATTAGATTATAAATTATATGCGTAGTATTATTGTTTTACAAGTGAGATGAAATCTATCGCAGGAATGGCCGAGGTCTCGTGGCCTATGCGGATAGTGTTGTAGCCGGGCTTAAGGCTGATTTGCATGTTGTCGGCAGCCGAGTGAGCCTCGTATAGCTTGCCGTTGACCCGGACTTGTAACGGGCATTCAGGTGTCGCCTTGATATTGAGTGAATAATTTCCGCCTTTTTCGGAGTACACGTTGCTCCATTCGATATAGTTTTGGGGCGAAGCACCGAGGAATTCCACTTTCATGCAGCCCGACGATGATGTATCGTAGGTATACTTTACGTTGTTGCGTCCGATATTGTCGAACATGGGAAGATAGCCCCATTCAGCCTCGTAAACCAACGGTTCGAGACGTCGGCCGGCCTCCACGGCGTAGACGATGGCCCCGTGAGCGGGAATTTCCGCTGTGAACTTTTCTTTGAAAACCCCTAAGTCACGTCTGTTCGACAGGTCGCGGACTTTCACCTTGCCGTCCAAATCTATGTCGCGGAATCGCAGCACCATCGATTTGGCTGAGTCTGTAGGATTGTATAGTGCTACAGCTCGTTTGAGACCGTTTCGCTTTACGATATCCTTGACGAAAATGCCCGACCCATCAGCATAACGGACAGCAGGGTAGGCCTGGAGCGCGAGCGAGTCCTGGTTGACGGCAATTAGTTCCGGATTCTTCAGAATCTCAAGAGAGGATGCTGGGATTTTTTCGAGGTCGCATCCGATAAGCAATGGCGACGACATGATGCACCACATGCCGAAATGTGCTGATTCCTCGGTATTATCAAGACCGTTGCCTACAAGTGAGGTGTTTTCGCGCAGACCGACGGTGAGCATGTCCATGTCGTTGTAATGGCCGTTGCGACAATATGCCGAGAGAGGCGCGTTGAGGTCGATTATGCTTTTTATGGACTCCCAGTTGTTTTGTATGTCCTGGCTGATTCTCCATGATTCGGCAATCTCTTCCGCCCATGTTCCCGGGAAACACCATCGGCAGATATTAAGTGCGATTCCGGGGCGTACCCGGTCGAGAGCCTGACGTATTTTCGTGTATTGTTCCTGTTCTACGAGTCCGTCACATTCGGCTCCGCAGTAGTCTATCTTGATGAAGTCGAAGTTCCAGTCGTCGAAGGCGTTGGCTGCATCGATATCCTCATGTTCGTACATACCGGCGTTGATGCCGATGGTGTCGTTGTTCCACATCGAGCCGCATGTGTTGTGCCCGGCATCTGAGTAAGTTCCGGCTTTATAGCCTTTTGAATGGATATAGTCGACCACGGGCCTCATGCCGTTGGGGAACCGCACGGGGTGTGGCTGCATCCGGCCCGTCGAATCGCGGTGACCGAAGAATCCGTCATCGATATTCACCTGGCGGTATCCGGCATCGGCCAGACCCAGTTCACCTAATAAATCGGTCTGGCGCATGATGAGAGAATCGGAAATATCGACAAAGAATGCATTCCACGAGCTCCAGCCCATAAGGGGTGCTTTGGGTGCGCTCTGAGCTGATATGGCCACGGCAATGGCCGGGATAAAAAGACAGAGTCTGTGTAGTTTCATGATTGTGTTTCAGTTATTTTCCGGTTTATATTCAAAAGAGAGTTTTATGGTTTTGTCAGAACAGCCGCCTACCATCACGTCAAATAGGCCCGGTTCGGCGACATAGTCAAGATTGTAATTGTAGAACTTAAGCATTTCAGGCGTAATGTCGAAAGTTACGCGGCGCCTTTCGCCGGCTTTCAGCGATATGCGTCTGAAACCTTTGAGTTCCATTACAGGCGGAGCCGAAGAGCGCGCCACGTCGCGGATGTAAAGCTGTACGATTTCATCGGCGTCCCGATTTCCGGTATTTGTCACATCGACGGAAACGGTGACATGGGTATTGTCTGTCATTTTTTCTGCCGAGATTGTCAAGTCGCTATAACCGAATGTCGTGTAGCTCAGTCCAAAGCCGAACGGATAGAGGGGCGTGTTCGAGATGTCGATATAGTTCGACTTGTATTTGATATATTCGTCTCTATCGGCAGGCTGCGGCCTTCCGGTGTACATGTGATTGTAGTAAATAGGAATTTGCCCGACGGTTCGTGGAAATGTCATTGTGGTTTTGCCCGAAGGGGACACGTCGCCGAATAGCACGTCGGCAATGGCGGGGGCCATGCCTGAGCCGCCAAACCACACGTTGAGTATTGCGTCGAGGTTTTCATCTTCCCACGACAGGACGTTGGGTCGCCCGGCGAAGTTGAGCATCACTATCGGTTTGCCGGTCGTCTTCAACGCTTTGAGCAGTTTCTGCTGGGATGGCTGCAGCTCAATATCGGCCATGCTGGCACCTTCGCCGCTGAAATCATAGACTTCGCCCACGGCAGCGACTATTACGTCGGCATTGCGTACTGCGTCAAGAGCCTCGGACAAAAGTTCGTCGGCACTTTGGCTTCCCCTGAGTTTTTCTTCGATAGCTGCAATTGGCCCGCTGGTTCGAGGGTTGTCGCTAAAATGTGCGCCCTGTGCATAAATCACGTTTTCGGAACCGGCCACGCGGCATATTTCCTCAAGCAGGGTAGGGCATTTGCTCATGTCGCCAGTCCCGGCCCATGCTCCGCGCAGATTCTGGCGAGTGTCGGCACACGGCCCCACGACGGCGATTTTGAGCCCGCGTTTCTTGAGCGGCAGTATGTTGCCGGCATTTTTGAGGAGTACAAATGATTCTGCCGCAGCGCGCCGGCTTACGGCCAGGGCTTCCGAGGTATGGATGTCGGTGGCGGCTCGATTGCTGTCAAGGCGCAGATACGGGTCCTTGAAAAGGCCGAGTTTATATTTTGCCTCAAGGATTCTGCGCACTGCTGCATCAATATCCGCGATGTCAATATCACCTTTGTCGAGTGACTGTGACAGTTCGTTGATAAAGGCCTCGCTCACCATATCCATATCAGTGCCGGCCTTGAGGGCACGGACGGCACACTGGCTTATATTGCCCATGCCGTGTGTGACCATCTCAGCGATAGAGGCATAATCGGTCACGACAAAACCTTTGAAGCCCCATTGTTTGCGCAGAACGTCGGTGATAAGCCATTTGTTGGCAGTAGCCGGCACGAAATCGACGAGATTGAACGAACTCATGAAACTGCCGGCACCGGCTTCGGCGGCAGCGCGGTAAGGCGGTAGATAATAATTGTACATCATCTGACGGCTCATATCCACGGTATTGTAGTCTCGACCGGCCTCTGCCGCACCATAGCAAGCGAAGTGTTTGACGCACGCCAGGAGATGCTCTTTGTCGGCAAGATTTTTACCCTGATATCCGCGGATGTATGCTTCTGCAATGCAAGAGCCGAGGTATGGGTCTTCACCGCCACTTTCCGCTACGCGACCCCAGCGAGGGTCCCGGCATATGTCGACCATAGGGCTGAAGTCCCAGTCGATGCCGTCGGCTGTTGCTTCTTTTGCCGTCAGCCGGGCGGTTTCCTCAATGATATCCATATCCCATGTGCATGACAATGCCAGGGGGATAGGGAATATGGTGTTGTATCCATGTATCATATCGAAGCCGAATATCATCGGGATGCCGAGTCTTGATTTTGTAACGGCTGCCTGTTGGAGCGGTCGTATGTTGTCTACTCCCCTGAAATTGAGCAGAGCCCCGCACTGCCCGGACGCGATTTTCTTTTCAACATCTGCATTGAAGGTAGGCCCGGTCATTACCTGGCCGCTTGTGAGTAGGTTGAGCTGGCCGAGCTTTTCTTCCAATGTCATGCGGCTCATAAGGTCCGATATGAAGGCATCCATGACCGGGTCGGAGGCCGACACCGCTTCGATGCCGTCGAATGTCATTTTTATCGGTTTGATTTTGCCGGATTTGTCGAAATACATCCGGTCGATGCAGGTTACGCGGTTGTTGCCGTCCGTGGCACCGAGGGGATGACGGTGATATACGATATAATACTCATCGTTTCCGTTACCTTTTAATATCGAGTGGTGTCCGGCACCGGTCGCTACATCGGGGTCTGACTCAAGGATTACTCCCTGCCGATGGAATGGGCCGAAGGGACTGTCTGCTATTGCGTAGGCAACCCGATAGGTGTCTTTTGTCCAGTTGCCTTCCGACCACATGAATATGTATTTGCCGTCGCGCATGAACATAAACGGTCCCTCGACGTAGTTTTTCGGAGTGACTTCCTTATAAAATTGCCCGTCGTCGAAAGGTTCAAGACTGAGGAGGTCGGGCGATAGCTTCACCATATTACAGTGGCTCCAGCCGCCGTAGTACATATAATACTGGCCGTCAACGTCGCGGAAAACGAATTGGTCGATGGGCTGTGCTCCGTTGACGATTTCGCCGATTAGCGGGTGGCCTATGGCATCGGTGAATGGACCTGCAGGATTGTCGGAGACGGCTACCCCTATCCCTCCGACTTCACCCTCATGTACGTCGTTTGCGCTGAAAAACATGTAGTATTTGCCGTTGGCTGCTAATACAGCCGGAGCCCACATGGCCCGTTTTGCCCATGAAACGCTGTCGGTTGTCAATATCCGTGGATGGCGCTTCCAGTCTTTCAGATTTTTTGAGGAGAAGGCGTCGAACGATGTTTGTTGGTCAAACGGTATAGACGTTGTGGGATATATCCAGTATTCGTCGCCGAACTTTACTGCTTCGGGGTCGGCGTACCATCCCGGGAACACAGGATTGCCGCTGCTGTTGTCCGCTGCTGCAAATGCCGGCACGTGGCAAGCACATAATGCAAGCGCGAGTGCAATTGATTTAAGGTTCATGTTTATGTTATTTTTTATTGGTTGTTTTAGGATGCTCGTACCCTGCAAAAATTCTTTTATTTGGCAAATTTAGCCCAAAATACCCGCTCAATTTGTCCTTATAGTCATTATATAGAAATTTTAAAATGTTAAACTCTTGGTAAACAATAATGTAATACTTAGATAGCTATGTTAGAATATAGATTAAGAGTAGGTCTTTTACGGCTTAAAAATGCCCGTATCAATCTTTGCAAGTGGGGACTTTATCGAAAAATACCTATCTTTGTGTGCATCGAATACAGCACCTTAATATAAATATCATGAGAGTACAACGGCACAGCATGCAATCTAATGGCTTAGCCATGACCAAATCACTGGTGAAAGTGGTCATGGTGTTGTCATTTGTTTTTATGACTATATCGACACAGGCGGGGGCTCCAGATTGTGATGGAGTATCAGACCGGCAACTGAAAGCCCTTTCCGATTCACTCGACTATGAACTCAATAATAAAGACAAATATATAAAGGCTCATGAGCAAACTATCGATTTGCTCAAAATGACACTGCGGGAAGGGACACATGACATTCGCGAAGAATACGACATCAACCGTCGGCTCTACGACAAGTACAAAAAATTTCAGGTAGACTCGGCGCTTTCATACAGCGTCCGCAATGTCGCTATCGGACATGAACTCGGCGACATGGACAAGGTGCTCATGGCTAATCTGCAGATTGTGTACCTTTATTCGCTGAACAACCGTTTCCTCGAGGGTAAGGCCATTCTCGATTCTATTCAACTTTCGGAATTGAATCGCGATTTGCTTCTCGAGTATTATAGTACGGGTTATTGGTTCTACAGCAGTTATGCAGTGGCCAGCGGTGATAATTCATATTATTTAGAAGCCAACCGCTCAAGAGATGAGGCTATGCGCTACCTCGACCCCGCTTCATTCGAGTACAGGTTCAACCTCTCATTCAAATATATCTACTCTCCCGATTTGTCAAAGGCGAAACCATATCTCGATAATCTTTTGGAGACTTGTTCGCCGGGGTCCCCGGAAGAAGCCTTTGTATGCGGCATATATGCCATATATTATGCAAAACTGGGACAAGAAAAAGAATGTAAGTATATGTATCTGCGTTCGGCGATAGCCGATATACGGAGTGCCACACGCGAGAATGAATCGATACAGATACTTGCCGTAAAGGAGTACGAGCACAATAATCTGGACTTGGCTTTCAAATATGCCCAGGCTGCCATCGAGGATGCTGCAGCCGGTGGTATCAACATGCATGCAATCCGCAGGTATAAGCTTAATACACTTCTAAGCGCGGCCTACCACGATGAACAGCAACGCTCGCATACCCTAATGCAGCGCAATCTTGTGACTGCTTGTCTAATGTTGATTGTTCTCGTCGGCTTGCTGGCGTATGTCTTGCGGCAGAAACGCAAAATCTCCGACATACGCAAACTTCTCGAGGAGACAAACTGCGAACTCGTGCACTATAACGAACGGCTTAATGCAAATAACGAAGAACTGTCCGAAAGCAATAAAGTAAAGGAGTTCTATATCTCGGAATTCTTTGAACTATGCTTCAATTATATAAGTGAGATTGAGCGTCTGGAGATATCGGTCAAAAAACTGACAAAGACGCGAAACTACAACGAACTTGCCAAGCTCATGTCTTCGATGTCGGTCAGCAGGGAGTACAATGCCATGTATCAGCATTTCGACACTGTGTTCCTGGCGCTTTATCCTACGTTTATATCCGAGGTCAACAAGTTGCTCCGGCCTGAAGAATGGTTCCCCGAAACAAAGACGCTGAACAGGGAACTGAGGGTATATGCACTGATGCGTCTCGGCTTCCGCGATGCTGACCAGATTGCAAAGTTCCTTTGTTGCGCCGTTACCACAATTTACTGTTATCGCTCACGTATGCGTAACAAAGCCATAGACCGTGACACGTTTGAAGACAATGTAATGGGCATTTCTTCGGGTAGGGGTGCTTCTGAGAGTGCCTGAACAAGGCTTTGCCGGGCTCAGTCGCTTCTATACAAACCGAGGGGTGCTTTGATGGCATCCCTTTGTGTTTCAGCTATATATATCGACGTTCCAACTATAATCACTCTATACGGCCAAAAAATAGCTCCAAAAAGGGCATAACTTTGCTGCGAAAGTTATTCTTTACCCTTTATGGAAAACACTCTTTTTAAGAAAACACTGATTCCGGTTTTTATAATTGCCGCAACCGCAGTAACGTCTACCTTTTCTGCTTTGGCTAAAACTATCAGGCTGACGCCCGACAACGTCGATGCTGTTGTTGCCGCCATGACGCCAGAAGACAAGGCAAACCTTATCGTGGGCATGGCCCGCGACATGAGCGATGAGCTGAGGGCCGACGTAGGGTATACTTACCATATTGTACCTGGTGTGGCAGGCACTACATGCCCGATTACCTATATGGGCGTAACGCCCCTTGTGTTGGCCGATGGCCCCGCAGGCATACGCATGGACTCGCGCCGTAAAGGCGATTCTAAAGATTACTTTTGTACACGTGTGCCCATGGGAACCTTGTTGAGTTCAACATGGAACGACAGCATTGTTGCGGCATTCGGAAGCATAATCGGCGAGGAGTGCCGCGATTACGGCATCGATATCCTTCTCGGCCCCGGTATGAATATAATGCGCAATCCCCTTTGTGGCCGCAATTTCGAATATTACTCCGAAGACCCTCTTCTCTCGGGCAAAATGGCGGCGGCCTTCACCAACGGCGTCCAGTCTCACGGCGTTGGTGTCTCCCTCAAGCATTTTGCTGCAAATAATCAGGAAATTAACCGTCTGGCAAATGACTCGCGTGTAAGTCAGCGTGCATTACGCGAATTATATCTTCGCAATTTCGAAATAGCAATCCGCGAGAGTGAGCCGTGGTCTGTGATGTCGGCTTACAATTATGTCAACGGCGAATATGCCTCTCAAAGCAAGACACTCCTCACCGATATCCTCCGCCGCGAGTGGGGATTCGAGGGCGTAGTTATGTCGGACTGGGGTGCCGGTATAAGTGCCGTCGACATGGTGAAGGCCGGCAACGATATGATACAGCCCGGCATCAACGGAAACTTCGAGAAAATCGTAAAGGGACAGAAAGATGGCACAATAAGCTCTGAAGAGATTGACGCTTGTGTGAAGCGTATCCTCGAAATCATTGTCAGAACGCATCGTTTCAATGGATATAAGCCTTCTGAAAAGCCCGATTTGGAGGCTCACTCACAGGCTCTCGCCCGCATGACATCAGAGGGGCTCGTACTGCTGAAAAATGAAAGTGCTCTGCCGCTGACCAAAGGTGCCAGAGTGGCGCTCTTCGGTGTCGGGTCATACGACTTTCTTCCAGGTGGCGACGGTTCGGGAGCTGTAAGGTGCTCCCATGTTGTGAATTTGAAAGAAGGACTTGGGTCTAAGGGTATTACGCTGTCGGAGCGCATCGACTCTGTGTATGAATGTTGGATAGCCGGCGAGCAAAAGCGACTGGCTCCGATGAAAACTCTCCGCACATGGTATCAGTATGATATGCGGCCGCTCGAGCTCCCGTGCCCCGAGGTATATACATCCTATGGTGCCGAGGAGGCCGATGTGGCCGTGGTGACAATCAGCCGCAATTCTGCCGAAGGTTTCGACCGTCATCTCGAACGCGATTATATGCTGCATATAGATGAACTTGCGCTGATTCACGACGTAAGCGAAAAATTCCATGCCCGAGGGAAAAAAGTGGTGGTGGTGCTCAATGTATGTGGCGTGGTCGATGTCGCCCCCTGGCGCGACCTTGCTGATGCCATTCTGCTCTGCTGGCTCCCGGGGCAGGACGGCGGCACAAGCGTGGCTTCTGTTCTTGCCGGTGAAGAGTCGCCCAGCGGACACCTGCCCGTAACTTTCCCTATGCGATATGCCGACGTGCCTTCGCAGAACTTCCCTCTGAATGTGCCTGAAACGGGGCTGAACCAGTCGTTCGAGCATTTCAATGCCAAACGCAAGTATTACGATATTCCCAATATAGATTATACTGACTACGACGAGGATATATATGTCGGTTACCGCCATTATGCAACCCGTGGCATAGATGTGGCATATCCTTTCGGTTTTGGTCTGACATACACCGACTTCGAGCTTTCCGACATGAAGCTTGACCGAAAGGGAGACACAGTAAGAGTCCGTATCAAAGTACGCAATACCGGCGATTTCGCCGCCAAACAGGTCGTACAGGTTTATGCTACCGCGCCAGATAATGTGCCCGACCGTCCAAAAATCGAACTTAAAGGCTATGCCAAGACTCGTTTGTTGCAGCCCGGAACAGCCGAGAGTGTCGAAATCGAGTTCCCCGTCAGCGACCTCGCTATCTGGGAGAACGGCTGGAATTTGAAGCATGGGAAATGGCAAATCCATGCCGGTACCTCAAGTGCCGACCTGCCATTGTCAGCCTCCTTAGAACTATAAACAGAGCGACTATGACCACGAAATCGGAGAAAGTGGAATACTTTACCGAGTTGTTCCGACAGAACTATCAGCGCTCTGTGCTCTTTGCGCTGTCGTACACCAACAACCGGACGGCTGCTGAGGATATCGTTTCGGAAGCCATGCTTTCGATGTGGGCTAAGATTGCGTCTGACGGCGAAATCGACATGCCGCCGGCATATCTCCTGGGCATAATCCGTAAAAAGATACTCCAGTATTTTCAGGACAAGCTTCTCAGGATACGCCTCAACGAGCAGAAGGGGCAAATTGAGACCCGGGACCTTGAAATGCGCCTGTCGAGCCTCCGCGAATGTGAGCCCGAGCAGCTATACCATGCCGACCTGATGCAGATTGTGGAGCGTTCGCTCGGTGAAATGTCCGAAAAAACGCGGTCGATATTCAAACTTAGCCGCGACCTGAACCTGTCGAATGCCAATATCGCCCAATCGCTTGGCCTGAGTGTGAAAAGTGTGGAGCGCCACATTACATTAGCCTTGAAAAAACTGCGAAATGACATCGACTCATACAACTGATTAAGACTGTTAAAGATATCTATGACATGAAATTGAAAAACATTTTATTATCCCTCGTCTGCGTTGCAGCGGTTTTGTCTGCCTGCAAGCATGACACCACCCCGGCTGTCTTCAATGCAGCAACATACAATGTACGTGTGTACAACAACTACGACAGCATACAAGGCAACGCATGGGAACAGCGCGAGCCATACATGGCCTCGCTTATCCGCTTCCACGATTTCGACATCTTCGGCACGCAGGAGGGCGTCAAACATCAACTGGATACTCTTAAAAGCGACCTCCCGGGCTTCGAATATATCGGTGCCGGGCGTGAAGATGGCAAGGAAAAGGGCGAATATGCCGCCATATTCTATAAAACGGCCCTTTTCGACGTGCTCGACAGCGGCAACTTCTGGCTGTCGGAGACGCCCGACCGTCCCGGTAAGGGTTGGGATGCCGAGTATGTGCGTATTTGTTCCTGGGGCCGTTTCCGCCACAAACCTTCCGGCCGTGAATTTTTATTCGTCAACCTTCACATGGACCATGTCGGGGTCGTAGCCCGTCGCGAAAGCGCCAAGCTCATAAAACAGAAAATGACAGAGTTCGGCGACAACCTGCCGTTAATACTCACAGGCGACTTCAATGTCGACCAGAACTCAGAGGCCTATAAGGAAATACTTGACGGGGGCATGCTCCTCGACAGCTACCAAAAGGCCGGTTTCCGATATGCCAACACGGGTTCCTACAACAGCTATGACGCAACCTTGTACACCGACAGCCGTATCGACCATATTTTCGTCACCCCCGATATCGACGTCGAGAAATATGGCATCCTCACCGACACTTACAGGCGTCCCGAGACCGATACCACAGTTTACAAGGCGCCCAACGCTCCCCGCGAAATAGATTTTAAGGCATACAGTGCGCGCGTTCCTTCCGACCATTTCCCCGTGAAAGTGGAATTGAACTTAGGCGGCAACTGATATGATTAACATACGTTAATTAACAAACCACTTTTTATTTAACTAAAAACACCGAGGGTTCGAAGGCTTTTTATAGACTTTGTAGTGTTACTTATCCATGGAAAGCCAACCTAAATCTAATATGACAGGAGAACTGTTGCAACGATATTTAAATGGTGTGACTAACTCGGCCGAGAATAAGGAAGTTCTCGATTGGGCAGAGGATGATGTCGCCAATCGTAACGACCTGAATATTTTGCGTAGATTATACGATGCCATTCTCTGCAATAGCGACAGCTTTGGACTAAACGATTCAGAACAAAGCATATCCGAGACGCAGATAATCTCACCGGGCTTCAATATCGAAGATTCCGCTCAGGTCGCCGGCAATATAGCGTTGGAGTAGTCCTTGGTTATACCAGTGTGTAAAAACAATTTAAACCAAATCATAATCATACCTTTATGTTTAATCCTCCGAAAAAAACTAAAAAGCCTATGCGACTGCTGGCGCTGCTATTTGCGGCATTCATGCTCGCTGCCTTAAGTTCAGGCGCATCGGCACAGTCGACTGGTGCGGCCACGGGTACTGTGACCGACCAGACTGGCGAACCTCTTGCCGGAGTCTCGGTTCTTGCAATCGGCACACGGAATGGATGCACTACCGATATTGACGGTAAATTCTCTTTGCCCGGAATCAAGACGGGCACTACCATCCGGTTTTCTTTTGTGGGCTGTAAGCCTGAAGACGCAAAATGGAATGGCACTCCACTCAACATTGTCCTTGAAGACAACGTCGAGTCGCTCAACGAAGTCGTAGCCGTGGGTTTCGGCACGCAGAAGAAGGTCAACCTCACCGGCGCTGTGTCTACCGTCTCGTCCGAAGACCTTAAAGACCGTCCCGTTACGACTGCCGTCGATGCCCTTATGGGCCTCACTCCCGGTCTCGACATCCAGGGCACATCGAATGGCGGTGCGCTCGACGGACGTCGTTCGATGAATATCCGTGGCGTCGGCACCATCGGTGTAGGCTCGTCGGTAGAGCCTTTGGTTCTTGTCGACGGAATGGAAAGCGACCTCAACCTCATCAACCCCGCCGACATCGAAAACATATCAGTCCTTAAGGACGCTGCCGCCTCGTCTATCTACGGTACGCGCGCCGCCGGCGGTGTGATTCTGGTCACCACCAAGAGCGGTAAAGAAGGCAAAATCACAATCAATTACAGCGACTCTTTCCGATGGTCACACATCATGAACACCCCGCATATGGTCGACAGCTATACGTGGGCAAACGTCATGAATCAAGCCTCTATCGCATCCGGCCGAGGTCAGTATTTCCCCCAAGAGAAGCTTGACCAGCTTAAGGCATACCTCGAAAATCCTGAAGGTCCCAGCATGTTCGTTATGCCGAACGCCACCTTGTGGACAACCTACCGGAAAAACCTTTACTCGCCGCTCGGCAATGTTGACTGGCTCTACGAACACTTCGGCCAGACCAGTTTCTCGCAGGAACACAACGTCAGCATTACAGGCGGTCAGGGCCGCGTGAAATATTACTTCAGCGGCAACCTTATGGACCTTGACGGCCAGCTCCGTTATGGCGACGACGGCCGTCAGCGCTACACCATTACCTCCAAAATCAACATCGAAATCGCTAAATGGCTCCATTTCGGATACACCAACCGCTGGGCACGCAACCAGTACGACGCACCGTCAGACATGACTGACAGAACGTGGTATAACGTATCCAAGAACTGGCCTATCATACCTATATATGACCCGAATGGCTTCATAAACATCGAATCCCAGATACCTGCCTTCCGCGACGGAGGTCGCTATCAGACTTGCGACAACCGTACCGACCATCAGTTCTCGTTCCTCATCAATCCTATACAGGGACTCAACATCAATGCTGACTTCAACTACCGCACCGTATCGTACACCAGCAGTCGCTCCTACCTGATGATTGAAGGCCATTATGTCGACGGTACCCCTTACGAGATAGGCATCGGCGGTGAATCGCCCTACGGTACCGAAGGCTCCGGTATCAAGAATTCCTATGAGGGAAGTAACTACTTCAACCCCAACATATACGCCGAGTATTCCCATACTTTCAAAGAGAAGCACAACATGAAAGTGATGGCAGGTTTCCAGAGCGAATGGAAGCACGCAAAAGGCTTCTCCGCCGACCGCAACGGCCTCATTAACAACCTGCCGTATCTCGATACCGCCGCCGGCGGCGTGATTGGTGTCGGAGGCTACTCTAAGACATGGTCTACAGCCGGTTGGTTCGGACGTATCAACTATGACTACGACGGCCGCTACCTCATCGAAGCCAATATCCGCTACGACGGCTCGTCGCGTTTCCGCCGCGACCATCGCTGGACATGGAGCCCGTCGGTATCGGCAGGCTGGAATATCGCCAAAGAAAAATTCTTCGAAGGCTACGCCCAAACGGTAAATACCCTCAAACTCCGCGCTTCGTGGGGTAAACTCGGCAACCAGAACACTTCCAACTGGTATCCCACATACGTGCAGATGCCTTACTATCCCGACGCCTCTGAATGGCTCGTTGGCGGCGAAAAACCGACTTTCTCGCAAGTGCCCGGTCTGCTTTCGGAGACTCTGACATGGGAAAAGAACCGCACATGGGACATCGGCTTCGACTGGGGCCTGTTCAACAACCGCCTCACCGGTTCGTTCGACTACTACAACCGCAAGACCATCGACATGGTAGGCCCCGGCCCCGAAGTGCCCGACGTTCTCGGTACTACGGCACCCACAACCAACAATGTGTCCATGACATCGCGCGGCTGGGAACTCGGCATCACATGGCGTGACCGCATAGGCGACTTCTACTATTCGGTCACCGGCAGCCTCTACGACCACACCACGACCATCGACGACTATCCCAACCCGAACAAGAGCCTCAACTCGAAATACTACCCGGGTATGAAACTGGGTGAAATATGGGGTTACGAGTCAAACGGCCTTGCACGCTCCAAAGACCAGATGAACGCCCACCTCGACGCCCTCGACGAGGCATACACCAATTTCCACGGTCAGGCGCCAAGCGCTCCACACCGCGGTCAGATTGCTCTCGGAAACGGCTGGACCGCCGGCGACCTCATGTTCGTCGACCAGAACGGCGACGGCGTTATCAACAACGGCGACAATACGGCCAACAATCCAGGCGACATGAAAGTCATCGGCAACAACACTCCGCGCTATTGCTTCGGCCTGACTCTCGAAGCCCAGTGGAAAGGTTTCGACCTCAAGGTCTTCTTTCAGGGCGTGGGCAAGCGTGACCACCGTCCCCGTTCATGGAGTACTTTCTTCGGCTGCTCGACTATCGACGAATGGCACTGCACCGTTTATGAGCCGCATCTCGACTACTTCCGCGACGTCGATACCGAAGACCCCCTCGGTCCCAATGTCGACGCTTACTACCCACGTGTATTCATGGATAATGGCAACGGCCCTCAGAACCACAAAGCCAACACTACATATCTTCAGAACGCCGCTTACTGCCGCCTGAAGAACGTCACTATCGGGTACACGGTGCCACAGTCGCTGACACGCAAAATCTTCATCGAGAAAGCACGAGTCTTTGTTTCGGGCGAAAATCTCGCCACCATCACCAAGTTTACCAAGATGGGCGACCCCGAGCTTCTCGACACTTATTATGCCACCGACTTAGGCATCGGCCGTTGCTATCCCCTGTCGAAGGTCTTCTCCTGTGGCGTAAATATAACCTTCTAAAAATCACCAGCTATGTTCAACAAATATATATCAGCGATATTCCTTGCAGGTGCGGCCGTAACTCTGGCATCGTGCGACGACTATCTCGACAGGGAGCCGGAGAGCAGCCTAATCCCGGATACTTTCTTCACAAGTGAAGACAATCTCCGCTCCTTTACCCAGCGTTTCTACACCTGGCTCGACTCGCACAGCAACTACGACTATGGTTTCGGCACTTTCGGCATCGACAACGGTACCGACAACCAAATCAGCGGGGCCGCCCCCGACCGCTATGCCCCCGGCTACTGGCTTGTCGGTTCTGGTAGCGACAACTGGGATTTCAGCCGCATCCGTGCCGTCAACTACTTCTTCAAAATGACATTGCCTAACTATGAGGCCGGCACCATAAACGGCGGCAGCGCGGCAATCGACCAGGCTATCGGCGAAGCCTACTTCGCACGTGCATATATCTACTGGACTTACTACAAGAAAGTAGGAGACTATCCCATCATCACCGACTACCTCGGCGAAGAACGCGACGAGCTGTTGGCCTCATCAAGGCGTCAGCCGCGTCACAAGGTGGCGCATTTCATCCTCGACGACCTTGAAAAAGCTATCGAGCTTTTGCCCGAAACAAGCGACAAGGGTAAAAACGGCCTCAACAAAGACTGCGCTCGCCTTCTCCGCAGCCGTGTGGCGCTCTTCGAGGGCTCCTGGCTCAAATACCACAAAGGTTCAGCCCTTGTCCCCGGTGGCAAAGGATGGCCCGGCAATCCCGACGATGTCAAGGACTTCGACATCGACGCCGACATCAAATACTTCTTCACGGAAGCTACCAAAGACTCGAAAGTAGTGGCCGATAAATACGTCGACCGTCTGGCAAAAAACACCGATGCCGAAAACGGTGTCGACCCCGGCATGATAGAGCGCAATCCTTACTTCAATATGTTCGGTAGTGAAAATCTCGACGGATATGACGAAGTCCTCCTCTATCGCGCTTACAGCAGCGAACTCGGCGTGACACTCGGCACTCACGAGGCCGGCCTGCAGATGACGCACGGCATGATGCAGTCTTACGTCATGCGCAACGGTCTGCCTATATATGCTCCCGGCTCGGGATACGACCCCGACTGGGAAGACGAAGGTCTCACTCCCACTATCCAGGGCCGCGACTCGCGTCTGCACATCTTCGTCGCCGGCGACAGTTGCTATATCAACTATGGTGAAAGCGGACACGAGATTCAGGTGAACAACATGGGCTCCTTTATGGAGAACTCTGCACAGGGCGCCACCGGTATCGGCATCAAGAAAGGCTTTACCTATACCTATCCCAAGGGTGGCAACAGCCATGGCCGTACGAGAGCTTCGATTATCTTCCGAGGTGTTGAGGCATTGCTCAACTATATGGAAGCAAGCTACGAACTTAACGGCAAAATAGACGACAGCGCCGACAAATACTGGCGTGCTATCCGCACCCGTGCATACGTTGAACCTGATTATAATGTAACCATCAAGGCCACCGACCTTGAAGAAGAAGCCAAGTACGATTGGGGCGTTTATTCGCGCAACGCCAAAGTGTCGCCCGAGCTTTACAATATTCGCCGCGAACGCCGTCTCGAACTGCTCGCCGAAGGCTTCCGCCTGGACGACCTGCGCCGATGGAGTGCTATGGACCAGCTTATCGACAATCCATATCAGATTGAGGGTGTCAAGTACTGGGGCACTTGCTACGCCAACCGTCGCCACCCGCAGTGCTTCAAAGACACCAATGGCAAAATCATCCGAGCCAACGTAAGCCCCGACAACGGCATGGGCAACATGTCAGACAAGAGCCTCAGCCCATATCTGCGTTCGTATCAGGTTTCTCGCGTGCAGAACAAAGTATGGGACGGCCTCAGTTGGACACGCGCACACTATCTCTATCCCATCGGTTTCAACGCTTTCATGCGTACTTCCGACAACGGAAGTCCCGAAGGCTCTGTAATCTATCAGAACCCCGGTTGGCAGCGTAACGCAAACACCGGCGCTTCGGTTATCGAATGACCCTCCCTGGCGGGTGCTCCGACGAGCACCCGCCCCATTCCCCCTCTCTAAATTAATAAAACCCTTTAACTTTAATAATTATAGCTATGAAGAAACTTTATCTTCCCATTATCGCTGCTATGCTGGCGATGCCCGCATTCGGCGAAACTCCTGAGAACATGAACCTCACTTTCACCTATGGCCAAAATCAGACTAAACAATTCTCCCTCGCCAAGAAACCCGTGGTGACCGTTGACGGCGACAATTTCGTCATCAAAACCACCGACGCCCAGGAGACTCTTCCTATTGCCGAAGTGAAAACCTTCACTTTCACACAACTCTCGACCGGCATCAATGACGTTGTCAGCTCCGACTATGCCGTGACAGTGTCAGGCAGCATTGTAACCGTCAAGGGCAGCGATGTTGAAAGCGCAACCGTTTACTCGACGCTCGGCACGCAGATGCTCACCGTAAAGGCTGTCAACGGCACTGCCGTTCTCGACCTCTCGTCGCTTCGTCACGGCATCTATCTTGTGGCTGTTCCCGGACACGAAACTGTCAAAGTGAAGAAGTAAACATGGATTAGCGGCGCCATACCGCATATTACCAACATTAAAAATGAACGCCATGAAATTATCATATATTTTAGCTGCCGGCGCACTGATGGTGTCGGCTATCGGCCAGGCACAGGTGAACCAGTTCATGAAGGTGTCTACCGCCGAAGGCACATATCTATACGATGCTACCGATGCCACAAAAGGAACCGTTGTCGGCAACTTCATCAAAATCAACGGCGCACGCCTCACCACCATCAAGGAACTCAAGGAGATTTCCATGACCGACGAAGCCGACTATCGCTTCGTGAAGCCCGAAAAGACGGGTACCGGCGATGGCTCTACCTGGGAGAACGCCATGGGCATCGTCGAGTTCTGCGCCACCATCTCGGCAAAGCAGGATGTAGATGCTCAGGCCGAACAGGTAAAAGCTGTCGACGGCAAGATTTTCTGCTTCTCCGGCGGTGAATTCCCTATCAATGCAAATGTCAACGCCTATCGCTATGACATCGACAACGCCACCTATGTAAAGCTCGACTTTGCCAATGCCGACAGCCCCGTGCATGTCAATATGATAGGCGGTTTTGACCCCGCTTCTACCGGTAAGGATATCACCAAACGCGATAAGACCAAGTTCGCAACCATCTTCAACGGCAATAACCCCACAGAGGGTGACACTGATATCTCCGACTCCAAAGACTATGCCGGATTTTACCTTCAGGAAAACGTGGTTGTGAATGCCAACTCCATCACATTCAAGTTTTTCTATGGTAATAAGGGCGGTGCTTTCTCTCTCCACGGCAGTGGTGCGCAGGCCCACGCCCAGCTCAACACCCTCGAATGTGCTTTTGTCGACAACCGTGCCAACGACGGCGGTGCTGCCATCAACCAAAGCAACAAGGATGCCGACTGCCACAACTCGTTCAAGTGCGTCAACACTTATTTCTCAGGCAACAAGGCTCCCTGGGGCGCTATTGCCAAACTGCTTAATTCGTCGGCTACCAACTACCTCATCAACTGCGAGGTTACAGGCAACCGAAGCGATAACGGCGGTCTCTTCCGTATGGAGAACAATGCACGCTTCGTCACTCTCGACTGCAACTTCCACGACAACGAGATGCGCGGAAGCGGCGGCAACTATGGCTGTATAGTAGCCACGGTTTGGGGCAATCCCGACCAGGGTTTGGGCAAGTGCGACTACCGTGCCGACGGTTGCCGCTTCGTGGGCAACCACACTCAGACACGCTGCATTGTAAACGGTTCTGCAAAAGATGAAAAACTGTGGTTCAACAACTGCTACTTTGAAAACAATACTGGTGACGACCCGAACCACATATTAATCCGCATCGGTGGCCTGGGCGAGATTGCACTCAACAACTGCACCATCATCGACAACAACAATGGCATGCGCGGAGCCGTAGGTGGCACCTTCAGAGGTCTTATCCTCAACACCACCATTATCGGTAAAGTCAGCAAAGGCTTAATCTACGCCGATGACGGCGCTTATGCAAAGGTTGGCAACTCAATCGTGCTCAGCGAAAACAGCTCAGCCGCTTTGTGGTCGCAGTCCGACCCGAGCAAAAAGGCCACTATCCGTCTGATGGGCAACAATATCATTGGTAGCATCTCCGGCAACACGGTCGACAAAGAGGCTTCCGACCTTATCGACCAGGCTTGGATTGCCGACAAGTTTACCATTAACACCAATGCCGGTCTGCTTGAGTGGGACGGCCAGTGGACAGGTCATCAGAACGCTAACCTCGACGACATTTTCAACGCTTACGACGACCCCACCGGTTACGATGCTCTCGACTTCATCGACTGGGTAAATGAAATGGGCTCGGTGAAAATTGATATCTCAAACGATGAGCTTGAGGAGGTATTCGATGCCACCGGCGCTCTCCGCAATCCCGACTCTATCTGGGCTGGTGCTTATCAGAAATAATTCTTTTTGTGAAATCTGCCCCGGCTTCGTTGTTGAGGGTGGGGCAGATTTCACCTTTTATTCACCTTTTAGGATATAATATGAAATATTTCAATACCATCGCAGCGGTGTCGTTTTGTGTGTTAGCTTCAGGCGTAACGGCACAGGCGGAGCTTAAGATGAGGGTTGAGACCAAGTCGGGCATATCTCACCATGAGGTTGTCATGACTACCGGGGGCTCAATCGAAAATGGCCTCCTTTCCGTCAACGGACGCGACCTTGGTTCCGCTAAGGATATAAGCATGATTTCGTTTGTCGAAGATAGCGAATATCTTTTTGTCAAGCCCGAGAAGGCCGGTACAGGCGACGGCTCTTCTTGGGAAAATGCAATGGGTACCATGGAATTTGTAACCCTGCTTTGCAAAGGAGAGGCTGACGCTCTCAACGGCATGACTTTCTGCCTCGCCGGAGGTAACTACAGCCTTTATGATGTCAATCCCGACAATTGCCGCATTACGAAAGATGGGTTTAATTACCTGCCACTGAATTTCGAGGGTGCGGACGCTGCCGTGCACATCACATTGGCCGGCGGCTTTGACCCGGCTTCAACCGGCAAAGCGGTCGACAGCTATAATCCTGAGCAGTTCGTAACCGTATTCACCGGCGACAATCCTTCCGAGGGGACACCGGGTTCGGCTGACAATAAAGACGCATGCGGTTTCTATATTGGTGCAAATGCCTGTTTGGATATTTCCGACATCAAATTTACATGCTTTTATGCCAAAAAGGGTAGTACTTTCTACCTCCACGGCCTCACAGGAAAGCATGCCGACTTGAATGTTTACAATTCGGTATTTTCAAAACTCAGTGCAAGTGATGGCGGCGGCGTTCTCATTCATTCCAACCTTGACAATAACGACGATGCTGCCTTCAAGTGCGTTGGCTGTACTTTCGAGGAAATATCGGCTGAATGGGGCGCTATCATGAAATTGAACTCGCCGCGTGGCATGAACTATCTCATCAATTGTGAGATAAAGAATAACACCAACACCAACGGCGGCCTCTTCCGTATGGAAAACGGCGACCACTTCTTCACCATCGGATGCAACTTCCACAATAACGAAATGAAAGCCAATGGCAACCATGGCTGTATCGTAAGTATGCCATGGAGCACTGTGGCTAATGAATACTACGCCGATGCCTGCCGCTACTTCGATAACCATACCAACACCCGCTGCATGTTCTTTGCTTCCGGCCCAAAGCAAAAATGGTGGTTCAACGATTGCTATTTTAATGATAACACTGCCGATGACTGGTGGAGCACTCTTTTCTCGATGGAGGGCGGTGGCGAGATGTGTCTCAATAACTGCACTGTCATCGACAATAACCCTGAACGTTGCGCGGTTCTTGCTAAAGATTGCAGGGGCATAATTTTGAACAGCACCGTTTTGGGCAAAATCCGCGAAGGTATTTTCCAAGTCCGTCATTGTCCCGGCGTCAAAGTGGCTAACTCAATACTCCTAAGTGAGAACGGGAAACCGGCTTTGTTTATGAATGGAGATAATGAGGCTGATGCCAATATCCGTCTGATGTGCAATAGCATCGTTGGCTCAAAGACGGATGGTAAAGGCACGTGTGTCTGCGATGAAAACAGTCTTTTCGGCCAGACTTGGGTCGACGGCAAGTTCACCGTCAACAAAGAAGCCGGTCTCGCTGAATGGGACGGCAACTGGGAGGGGCATACCAATGTCACTCTCGAAGAACTGTCCGCCATGTTGGCAGATACCGAGGGATATGATGCCACCGCTTTTGTTGAGTGGCTGAAAGAATTAGGCGCAATCAAGGTCGGCGACGACAACAAAATCGAGCAAATGAACGACGCCACGGGCTCGCCCCGTGACCCTGAATCGATTTGGGCAGGTGCTTACCAGAAATAATCTCTATTTACTATCGTGAAATCTGCCTTCCCGGTTCGGGGGACAGATTTCACCTTTCACCATCTGCAAGCAATATATGAAACATATCTATACTCTCGCAGCCGCATCGCTGGCGTTTCTTGCTGCAAGCGCGACCGTGCCGCCGAGCTATAAAATGAAGACTGTGACACGGCAGGGCATCAACCATTACGAGGCCAATGAAAATACCAAAGGCACTATCGCCGATGGCCGGGTCAGCATTAACGGCACCGACCTGGGCCGAGCCGTAGAAATAAGTTCCATCTCGGTGGCCGATGATGCCGACTATATCTTCGTGAAACCGACTTCGTCGGGCTCTGCCGACGGCTCCACATGGGAAAACGCCATGGGCGTGGCGCAGTTTGCCGCGCGTCTGGGCAGTGGCGACGCATCGCTTCTCAACGGTAAGATTTTCTGCCTTTCGGGAGGTGACTACAATCTCTACGGCCTTGCCCCGAGGAGCGAATATGAAACAGCCTCTTATCTGCCGCTGAATTTTCCTGGCGCCGCTTCGGCCGTGAATATCACTATTTCGGGTGGTTTCGACCCCGCCTCCACCGGTAAGTCAGTGGCACGCTTCGCCCCTGCAAAATATCCTACCGTATTCTCCGGCGACAACCCCTCGGCCGGTACTCAGGGCAAACCCGATGCCGCTGACGCTGCCGGCTTCTATATCGGTGCCAACGCCTGCGTCGATATTTCAGACGTGACTTTTACCTGCTTCTACGGCAAGCGCGGAGCGGCGTTCTATCTGCATGGCGCCAATAGTGCCCGGGCCGACCTCAATATCTACAACTCTACTTTCAAAAAAATTGCCGCCAGCGACGGCGGTGGTGCAATAAACCTCACCAACAAGGGCGGCGACGAAGATGCGGCCTTCCGATGCGTGGGCTGTACTTTTGAAGACATCGCCGGCGAATGGGGCTCCGTTATGAAAATCACATCCGGCAAGCACCGTAATGTCTTGGTCGACTGCACGGTACGAAACTGCAAATCGAGCGCCGGCCTTATCCGTATGGAAAACAGCGGCAAGCTCGACGCCACAGGCTGCGTATTTGACGGCAACACCATGACCGCCACTTCTTCAAGCGAATATGGCTCGGTCATCACAATGGTATGGGGCTCCGGCTCGGGATGCTCGCTGCGTGCCGACGGCTGCCGCTTCAACAATAACCACACAACTACCCGAGGCGTCCTTTGCGCTTCTACAGCCGACGACTGTATTTGGTTGAGCGACTGCTACTTCTCCGGCAACTCCGGCGACGATGAGTACGACGGTGTAATCCGCGCCGGCTCCGGGGCTATGGTTTGTCTGAACAATACTACTATATACAATCCCGCACCTTCTGCAAAAGCCGGTTCCATACAGGGTGACTTCGAGGGCATAATCATGAACAGTACCTTCGTCGGCGACCCTCGTTCGGCACATATCCTTTGCGGGTCGAAATCTTACGTCAAAGTGCTCAACTCCATTGTGATGAGCCCCACGGACAAGGCCGCCTTCTCTCGCGGCAGCGCGTCGATGCGCTCTGCCGGATACAATATATGCTCATCGGCCGACCGCCTCTTCTTCTTTGAGGGCTCTGACCGCTATAACCAGCTCTGGGACGACAGCGTGTTCGCTCTCGACAGTGAGGCCGGCGTATTCCGTTGGAGCGGCGACTGGCTTGAACACACTCACGCTACACGCGCTCAACTCGACGAGGCCCTGCGCTCGACGCTCATTTTCGACCCATCGCGTTTCGTGCGTTGGCTCACCGAAGACCTCGGCGACCGCCTCAGCTATGATGCGCTTGGCAATCCTCGCGACCCTCAGGCTTTGTGGCCCGGTGCTTTCCAGGGCAATCACTCGGGAAAGACCATCACCCCCAATCAAGGTCAGTCGGAAATCATCGACATGCTCCGAAGCTGCAATGATGTGCTCCAGATTAACGACAACTGGACAGAGAAGACACTCAGCGAAGGCGTCACATACACCCACGCTTACATAACCAAGCGTAACGGAGACCCCGACGACATCTACATCGTCAAGGTGGCTCCCGGCGCTCCCGGTGTCGCCGTTACAACCGAGGCTTGGGAACCTGAGAAAATCAACGGGTGGGGATGGGTCCAGGACAACACGCCTTCGGCTTTCTTTGATAAGTTCAATGTCGAGGGCCACCGTATATTGGCCTTGGTAAATGGCGACTTCTTCACCTACGAAGGCGGCAAAGGCCCCATGCACTATCGTGGCAGAGTTCTTTGGGACATATTTAACTACAAGAAGAGCCTTCCTGCTCAAGGAATTGGCTGGGTCGGCATCGACAAGAACGGCATAATGCACTGCGGTCCACGTGCAACTTATAAAGACTACAAGGACGAGCTTGTGGAGTGCACAGGTGCCGGTTACAACATGCTCCACGACGGAGTGATTGGCCCCAATGCAGTTACGGATGCGAACGGCAATGTCCTCGAACAATGTCCGTGGTCCTACCCAAGCAATGTTATCGGCCACCGTGCCGACAACACAATGATTTTCCTCATCTGCGACGGCCGCACCTCGCGTTCGCGCGGCATGGAGTACGAAGATATGGGCAAAATCATGAAGGCTCTCGGATGCACCGATGCCGTGATGATGGACGGCGGTGGCTCGGCCCAGATGCTTGTCAACGACCTGACTACCGGCGAGCATGGTATAGTTAACGTTCCCAACGACGGCGAACATCCCGGCATGGAACGCAAGCTGTGCAACTACTGGTCGATAGTTTTGACAAATAAATGATTATTCAGACAAGGTAATTAAGATTGGGAACGGCAGGAAATCATCGGATGTCCGTGTGGTTTCCTGCCTTATTTTATTAACAGACTATGAAAACCAAATTATTATTACAGGCCGCCATGGCAGCGGCAATCTTTGTGCTCCAGGCTTGCGGCTCGGACGAGCCCGACGAACCGGCTCCCGTACCCGGAACAGACGAACCAACCCAAACCATCGATGTGAGGGTCATGTCGTGCAATATCCGTGTTTGTCCCACTTACGACTCGTATTTCGACGGCGACAATAACTGGCGCTACCGCAAGGAAGAGTTAATCAAAGTCATCAAGGACCAGACACCCGATATAATCGGTATGCAGGAAGTGCTTTACAACCAGCTCAACGACGTAAAGCCCGCTTTTGACGATGATTATATCGCTTTCGGTGTTGGTGGCGATGACGGCGATACCAATGGCTGTTTCAACGAGCTGTTCGTAAGCCGTAAACGCTTCGACATCATCGACAACGGATACTTCTGGCTCAGCGATACACCTGACAAACCCTCGACAGGATGGGGTGCTTACGACTATCGCACCGCTGTGTGGGCTAAACTGAAAGATAAAGAAACCGATAAAATTTTGCTCGCAGTGAATACGCACCTCGACCATCAGAGTGCCGATGCTCGCGTCAAAGGGGCTATTCTCGTACTTGATAGCATACAAAGCATGATAAACGAGGGTAATGTGGTTCTCACCGGCGACTTCAACAGCTCCAAGTCAGACCTTGCGATACAAACCATCACGACCAATATGTTCGGCAGTTTCCATCTCACTGATAGCCGCACTATTGCCGAAGCTAAAGAAGGTCCAGAATGGACTTATCATGGCTGGGGAAGCCTTATCGCCTCCAACGGATGCACGCTCATCGACTTCGTTTTCGTCAGCGGCAATATTGGCTGCGCTAAACACACTCATCTCGATACGACTTATGGCGACGGACGCTATCCGACCGACCATCTGCCGGTAGTGGCCGACCTCACCGTAAAATAATAATCGCCTCACGAACGCCCAAGTATAAATGAAGCAAGTAAGTATCTGCTAAATCTTGCATGTATGGCTGGGTGGCGTGAAGGGCAGGCTTGAATTATTACGAGGGAAGTAGGTCGAGAGTTTTACTCGAGGCCGAGTTTCTTGGCGGCTTCTATGGCGAAGGTATCGGCGCACGAAGGGTAGCCGGCATCGCGGATGGCGGTTTCACGGGCGCGGATATCGAGTACGGCGTTCTGCTGCTCCATTGAGTTTTCGGGTAGCGCGGCGGCGTGTTCGCCAATAGCGCGGCCTGCAGCAGCGGCGACTTCGAGTTCTGTATCGTTGGCATCGGGAGTCGCATCGCCGCACGAAGCCGTGGCCATGGCCGCTAAGATTATTATCGCATATTTCATAGCAGTATTATGCCGAGCCTTGCGCATGCCTCGGCGTCGGCAAGCGCATTGTGATGATTGTCAAGAGGAATACCGAAAAACTCGCAGAGCATATCGAGCGATTTAGAGGGGCACATGCCTCGCGGTATTGATTTTCTTGCGGCTTTGAGGGTGCATAAAAATTCGTCGGGTTCGTCGAGGCCGTACATGCGGCAAGCGGCACGTATGCATCCGCTATCGAATTGGGCGTTATGAGCCACCAGCGGCAACCCTTCGAGCCACTCCTGCCAGTCAGACCATACGTCGCCAAATGTCGGGGCATCCCACGTGTCTTCCTCGGTGAGGCCGTGCACGGCAGTGTTGTAGCGCGAATACCATTCGGGCTCGGGACACACCAGTGAGTAGTGGCTGTCGATAATTATACCGTCCTTGACCTTGACCGCGCCGATTGAGCATATGCTTGTGCGTTCGCGGTTGGCGGTTTCTACGTCGATAGCTATAAAATTATCCATTTATCGTGTCAGAAGCTTTACGTGCAACATCCTCCATGAGCCATCGCGGAGTGGATGTTGCACCGCATATACCAATCGATGCTGCCCCGTCGAGCCACGCCGCATCGATTTGCGACGGGTCGGCAACCAGGTGTGTGCGAGGATTAACCTGTAGGCATTGCTGGTAGAGGATTTTGCCGTTGCTGCTCTTGGCCCCGGCGACAAACAGTATCACATCTTTGCCTGCGGCGAAATCGCGCAGGTGGCCGACGCGGTTTGCCACCTGGCGGCAGATTGTGTCGTAAGACTCGAAATGCGTGCCCGGTGCGAGACGTCGCTTTATCTCGGCGATGATTTCGCTGAAGCCTTCGAGCGACTTGGTTGTCTGCGAATATAGGGCGATATCCTTTGTGAAATCGACTTTGTCAAGCCCCGCTATATCTTCTACGACTATGGCATTACCCTCGGTTTGGCCCACCAGGCCGTTTACCTCGGCATGGCCGGCCTTACCATAGATTACAATCTGTGTGCGGTTGCCGTCGGTATCGTATTTCGCCTTGATGCGCTGTTGCAGTTTTAGGACTACCGGGCATGTGGCATCTATTATTTCGATGCCCATGCGTTCGGCTGTGTGGTATGTCGACGGTGGTTCGCCATGTGCGCGTAGCAAGACCTTGACCCCGCGAAGGTGTTCGAGTTGGTCGTGGGTGATAGTTTCGAGTCCCTTGCGGTACAGGCGGTCGACTTCGGCCGAATTGTGCACGATATCGCCGAGGCAGTATAGGGGCGAACCGTTCGCCAGTTCCTCTTCTGCCTTGCGTATGGCTGTGACCACGCCGAAGCAGAAGCCTGATTCGCTGTCAATCTCTACCGTTGTCATCTGGCGTTTGTCACTCTCTCGAACTGGTCGAGGAGCCATGCGTCCTGTTCCTCGATGGTCATGTTGGAATTATCAATAGCAATAGCGTCGTCGGCGCGTCGCAGGGGGCTTTCGGCACGTGTGGTGTCAATGTGGTCGCGGTGTACTACATTGGCAAGCACTTCTTCGAATGTCACCGCCGAGCCTTTATCAATCATTTCTTTAAAACGTCGACGGGCACGTGTCTCGGCCGAGGCGTCGACATATATTTTGAGTTCCGCATCCGGGAAGACGACGGTGCCTATGTCGCGGCCGTCCATCACTATGCCGCGTTTACGACCCATCTCCTTCTGCATGGCCACCAGTGCGTGGCGGACAGCGGGCAGTGCGGCAACGGGCGACACCACGTTCGACACGCGCAGACGGCGTATTTCGGCCTCTACGTCCACGCCGTTTAGCATGGTATGCTGCGTGCCGTCGGGCTGCGGTTCGAAATCAACATGTATGTGGGGCAGGGCAGCCTCGAGGGCAGCGGCGTCAGGTTGTCCGTCGGGTCCGATAAAGCCGGCCTCGAGTGCGAAGAGGGTTACGGCGCGGTACATGGCTCCCGAATCGATGTAGCGGTAGCCTATGGCCGATGCCAGACGACGCGCCATGGTGCTTTTGCCCGACGATGAAAATCCGTCGATGGCTATGATGATAGGATTTTTTTCCATTATTGTATCAAGTCGCTGAAATTATACGACAGGTTGAACATGAAAGTAGTGGCTCCGGTATGGGGCTGTGCGAAAGCCAGCGATATGCCGAAACTCTTGACACGGATACCGCCGCCAAGCGAAAAACCGGATAGGAAATTGCGGTTATAGGTACTCATGTCGGTTCGTGTCTTGTAATTGTAGCCTAATGATATATAGTAGTTAGGGTTAGATATTAGGTCTATGCCGAATACGAGGTGGCGGAATAGGTTCGACATAAATTTGTCTTTGACCTCGGGTTGCGACATGTCGGAGCCGTCGCCGGCATCGGTATAGGGCAGATGCCATTTGGTGAGGTTCCACGCCGTAATCGAGAAGCGCAGTGGGAAGGTGCCGAACGACTGCGACCAGCCGAGCCTCACGTCGAAGGGCAGGCGGTCGTAAGTGTCGTTGAAACGTTTTACCTGACCGCCGAGGTTTGCGACGACGAGCGAAAGCGACAGGTCACGGTCGGGGTCGTAATAGTTGATGCCCAAATCGGTTGCGAGGGCAAAGGCCGAGTATTCGGCGTAAGAGCTGTAGAGCCCCTTTAGGGTAATGCCGCCACGCAGTCTGTCGGTGATGTCGTGGGCATACATGCCGCTGAACGACAGGTCTTTTGGCGAGAACGAGCCTATAATTGTACCGTCGTCGGTGGCTTCTTTCATCGAGCCGTAGCCGAAATACTGTATTGCTGCCGACCAGCCGGCTCGTTCGCCGGCACTGTGCGTATATCGCGCACCGGCGAAATTAGAACCGCCAATGTAGTGCATATAATTCATTCCCAGCATGTTGCTCATCTCGGGGCCTAAAAGTGCCGGATTTTGGTCGACAGTTGAAATATCATCATCAACAAGGCTGATGTTAATTCCGCCTAAACCATAGATTTTTGCCGACGAGGTGACGTTGAGAAAATTATATGCAGTGCTTCCGTTTTGCGCCGTAGCGCATACGGAAACACCGGCAGTAAACAGTATATATATCAGTTGGCGAAATTTCATCTTGTAGCCGTTTTTACCTTATAATAACGTAAAAACGGGCCTGCTATTGTGTTTAGCGTTGTGGTTCGTACTTCTTGTTGATGAGGTCGGGGTCGTTGAAATAGTCGATTCTCATGGCATGGCGCACACGGTCGAGGGTGGCGGCGGCGGTGGCGCGGGCCTCCTCGCTGCCCTTGCGCAACATTTCGTATACGGCAGGGATATCTTGCTCGTATTGCTTACGGCGTTCGCGGATGGGGGCAAGAGTCTCTTCAAGCACATTGAGCAGCAACTTTTTGACAGTGCCGTCGCCTACGCCGCCACGGGTGTAGTGGTCTTTGAGGGCCTGGAGGCTGTCGTAGTCGGGCAAGTAGCGGCGTACGTGCTCGTCATTGGCGAAGGCGTCGAGGTAGATGAACGGACAGTTCCCCTCGAGGTGGCCCGGGTCTTCGATATTGAGGTGGAGAGGGTCGGTATACATGCTGTTGACCTTCTTTTTGACCTCTTTGGGGGTATCGGAGAGATATATGCAGTTGCCCAGCGACTTGCTCATCTTTGCTTTGCCGTCGGTGCCTGGAAGGCGCAGACAGGCGGCATTGGTCGGCAGCAATATCTCGGGCTCGGTCAGGGTTTCTCCATATATGTTGTTGAAACGGCGCACTATTTCGCGGGCCTGTTCAATCATCGGCTCCTGGTCTTCGCCGACAGGCACGGTGGTGGCGTTGAAAGCTGTGATGTCGCTGGCCTGGCTGATGGGGTAGGTAAAAAAGCCGACGGGGATATTGGCCTCGAAGTTGCGCATCTTGATTTCGGTCTTGACAGTCGGGTTGCGTTGTACGCGCGACACGGTCACCAAATTCATGTAATAGAAGGTCAGTTCACATAGTTCGGGCACTTGTGACTGTATGAAAATAGTGCTTTTCGTCGGGTCGAGACCAACTGAAAGGTAGTCCAGGGCAACCTCAATAATGTTCTGCCTTACTTTTTCAGGGTTGTCGGCATTGTCTGTCAGTGCCTGCGCATCGGCAATCATTATGAATATTTTGTCAAACTCGCCCGAGTTCTGAAGCTCGACGCGGCGTTTGAGCGAACCCACGAAGTGGCCAAGGTGCAGACGCCCTGTGGGACGGTCGCCTGTAAGTATAATTTTACTCATAGTTTAAGTTTTTTTCTAAATGCAAAATTAGTCATTATGCCCAACTTTCGCAAAATTATTTATCGCCGGGCATCCACTCGGCTATCTTGGCCGGAGTGGGGTGATGGGGAATAACGAGCCGTCCGGCGACACCCGACGAGTCTGCCATCAATACGAAATGGGCAAGGGCGATGCCCATATCGAGCATGGTGTACTTGTTGTCTGTAACCGAGCTAAACACCGCTTTACCCTAATGGTCGATATTTACACGCCATGGTTGCACATTCATGGCCGACGGGGCCAGCCTCACGGCTTCGAGCAGGGTAGTGTATGCTCCGGGGGCCCGGCTTTCTAATTGAAAAAGCTTGTCGAAGGGCTTGCGCGATGTCGACCGTGTCAGCCCCGATTGCAAGGACTCTATGAGTCGACGCTTCGGAGCCGCAATGCCGAAGGGTATGACGGCAACTACGTGTTCGTTTTCTCGCGTATCCGCAGCGTGTTGAACCTTCGATTGATTGAAAGTGCCGGCGACCCAGCATGTGCCAACATTAACACTTGTAAGGTATAGCACGATTTTCTCTGCTTCGAGGGCACATCTCAACGCGCTTTCGTCGCTGCCGTCGGTAACAAGTGCCAGCCACGCCGGAGCCTTGCTTATAACGCCGTAAGAACCTATGTTGCCCGACATGGCACTGTCGACCACCACTAAACGATAATGGTCACAGGCAGTAGAGTCGACTCGCAACTGCAACTCGGTCATTATATCCTCAGGCGGCATCGTGCCTGTAAAAGTGCGCACAGACCTACGCCTTTTGATTATATCTGATATATTCATACACAAAGATAGTCATTATTGCTTTGAATAATATAAACTTTGGTCGCCAAATTTGTTTTATATCAAAAATATTTTCTAAATTTGTGCAGTCTTAATAGACTGAATGCGTAAATGAAATATCTCGGAGTCCATATCGACGCAGGGGAGAACCTTTCAGAGGTGCCTGTGCTTGCATCGCGTCTTGGTGCAAGGGCTTTTTCTTTTTGTCCCGTCGATGCCAGGCGGTGGAGTATGCCGGCCTATACACCCGACGTGGTCGAAGGTTTTAAGTCGGCCTGTAAGGATGCCGGTTATACCGCCGAATGTATATTGCCCCACGCCTCGTTGTTGTTAAATCTTTGTTCGCCCGACGCGCGCAAGCTCAAATTGTCGCGAGTCTCGCTTGCCGACCAAATGTCGCGTTGTGCCACGCTCGGGTTGACGATGCTCAACTTTCACCCCGGGGCGACTATGAAAGAGATGAGCGAGGATGAAGCCTTGTTGCTGACAGCGCAAAGTATAAATTATGCCCTCGATAAAACAACGGGTGTTGTCGCGGTCATTGAAAACACAGCCGGACAAGGGTCGAATATCGGTTACACATTCGAACAAATTGCGGCTATAATCGACCAGGTGGAGGATAAGAGTCGTGTGGGTACATGTATAGATACATGTCATGCGTCGGCAGCCGGATATGACATGTCGACCCTCGAGGCATACGAGGCCGTGTGGAGAAGATTTGACAACATAGTCGGACGCAGCTATCTGCGCGGTATGCATCTTAATGATGCCATGAGGCCGACCGGGTCGCGTATCGACCGTCATGCTCCTATCGGCAAAGGCACCCTCGGCAATGACTTCTTCGCCTTGCTGATGGCCGACAAACGGCTCGATGGTATCCCGATGGTACTTGAGACTCCCGACCCCTCGTTGTGGCATATCGAAATTGACTGGCTCAAGGCTCATGACGACAATACCTGAAACATAGAATTTTAAAATATAGATTATACTTACCTATTTATCTTACATGAAAGCACAAAGAGATTTAAGCTTTTGGAAATTATGGAACCTCAGTTTCGGTTTCTTCGGCGTACAGATAGCATACGCACTGCAGAGTTCGCAGGTAAGCCGTATCTTCTCGACGATAGGCGCCGACCCTCATGACCTGAGTTACTTCTGGATTTTACCGCCATTGATGGGCCTGATAGTGCAGCCTATCGTCGGTAGTGCCAGCGACCGTACATGGACACGGCTTGGTCGCCGACTGCCTTACCTTCTGCTCGGGGCTGCCGTCGCCATCATTGTGATGTGCCTGCTGCCTAATGCCGGCTCGTTTGGCCTGACGATTTCGAGCGCGATTATCTTCGGCCTCGTGATGCTCATGCTCCTCGATACATCTATCAACATGGCCATGCAGCCTTTCAAGATGCTTGTAGGCGATATGGTGAACGAGAAGCAGAAGGGTCTGGCTTATTCGATACAGTCGTTTTTGTGCAACGCCGGGTCGGTCGTGGGCTATATTGCCCCGTTTGTGCTGGCCTGGTTCCTAAGTAATACGGCACCGGCCGGCGAGGTGCCACCGACGGTTACATGGGCCTTCTATCTCGGTGCTTTCATACTCGCGCTTTGCGTAATATATACCTTTGTAAAGGTAAAGGAAATGCCGCCGCACGAGTATGCGCAGTTCCATGGCATCGATGATTCGAAGGCCGAGAAAGCCCCGTCGGAAAATATGTTCAAGCTTCTTGTGAAGGCTCCTAAAGTTTTCTGGACTGTAGGGTTGGTGCAGTTCTTCTGTTGGGCCGCGTTCCTATATATGTGGACGTACTCGACCGACGCCGTGGCTTTGCAGGCTTTTGACGCGCCGTCGATGCAGACAGTGACAGGCGTCACAATTGATGGTCAGCAGTATAACGACAAGTTCATTTTCAACAACGAGCGTCCTGTCATAGCCAACGGCCGTCTTGCACTGGCCGGAATCGAGGTCGACGGCGTGTTCACACGTCCGCAGACCGTAGTGCTCGACGGTGATACGCTAATAAAAAATGGAGCCGTAGTCGTAAGCAATGGTGTGGAGAAGATAGGCGTACACCAGGCAGTGATAGCGCAGGGTGGCAAGACAGTAAACGTAGATGGCAAGGATATTAGACTTGAAAAGGGTGCAAACACTGTTTCAGAGTATTCGTTGATTGGCGAAGGGACAAAGCTTACCCTCGCCCATATCGCCAACCTCGACAAGGGTACGGGTAAATACATACTTGATGAAACGCGCGAATTACCGGCAATAGATTCTCCGGCCGATATTGAGTTAAACTATGTCACCATCCTGAATTCTGCAACGAGCCAGTATCAGAATGCCGGTGACTGGAACGGCATCCTGCTTGCCATACAGGGCATCGCCGCCGTGTTGTGGGCTATTGTCCTCGGTGGGGCGAAGCGTCGCAAACCTGCCTACTCGCTTAGTCTGCTCATTGGTGCCGTTGGTTTCATATCTGTATTCTTTATACATAACCAGTATGTATTGGCAATCAGCTATGCCCTTATGGGATGTGCCTGGGCCGCGATGCTTGCCATGCCGTTCACTATACTTACCAACGCGCTTTCTGGCGGCAATATAGGCACCTATCTCGGGCTGTTCAACTGCACCATTACAGTGCCGCAAATCGTGGCCGCGCTTTGTGGCGGTATGATACTGCACTGTTTCCCTGTCGCGTCGAACGGCGCGCCTCTAACCGTTGGCATGCTCCTGGTTTCAGGTATATTGCTTATTCTCGGTGCATTGTGTGTGTGGATTATAAAAGAAACATTTGGTTCGCAGCAGGCACAGGCATAGATGATAAGATAGCAAAGTTATAAATACCCCAAGATGGTGTATCAAAATTAGTTATTTGGTACACCATCTTTTTTATGTGGCAGATAATATGTCAAAAAATCCAACTACCCAGAATGTGGAGTTTACACAATAAAAAACAAGAGCCGGAAAACGACTTTCCCGGCTCTTGTGTATATGGTTGCTTTATCAAGCTTTGCGACTGTTGCGGCGGAGTTGCAGCGCAATCCATTTGCGTGCGTTGATAAACGCATCGAGCCAAATGGTTGCGTCATCCTTGCGGCGGTCGGCAGGGTAGGTGGGGCACTGCCACGGGAAGATAGCGCGCTCGAGGTGCGGCATCAATGCCAGGTGACGGCCGTCGGCACTGGCAAGCGCGGCAATCGCACCTTCGCTACCGTTGGGGTTGCCGGGATAGCTGTTGTAGGCATAGCGTGCGGCTACCTTGATGCCAGATTGTGCGACGGGCATGTTGAAATGGAAACGGCCTTCGCCGTGTGCCACCCAGATACCCGAACAAAGGTGCGAGAGACTGCCGAACATCACGCTGTCGTTGCTCTCGACCTGCATTCCGAGGAAGGTTGACTCGAATTTGCCCGAGATGTTATGCTTCATCTCTACGGCCGGGCGACCGTCTTCTGTCGTCTTGGCTCCGAGCAAGTTGAGCTCTATCATCAATTGGCAGCCATTGCATACACCGAGACTCAGTGTGTCATGGCGGGCATAGAAGCGTCGCAATGTTTCGGCTGCACGCTCGTTCCATTTGAAGCCGGCAGCCCAGCCTTTGGCTGAACCAAGCACGTCGCTGTTCGAGAAACCTCCGCAGAAGACTATCATATTGATGTCGTCGAGGGTTTCGCGTCCGCTGGCAAGGTCGGTCATGTGTACGTCGCGTACGTCGAAGCCGGCCATAAAGAGCGAGTAGGCCATCTCGCGGTCGCCGTTGACACCTTTTTCACGTATGATTGCGGCACGGATGCCCGAGGCGGTGCGGCGGCGAACTCGCAGGTTGCGGCTCTCGAAGCTGCCGTTGAAGTTGGGGCGCAGGCGGTAGGTGACTGGCTGCAGGCCGAGATTGTTGCGGCGCTCGGCGGCACATTCGGGTTTGGTTTGTAGGCTGTCGAGTAGATATGATGGTTCGAACCACACGCGGCGCATGGCCGGTATCGACACGAAGTACACGTCCTTACCGTGGCTGATGGTTATCACCTTCTCGCTACGGCGCGACGGCGAGGCTATCGGGAAGTACCTTACTCCGGCATTGTCGAGCATTGTTTCAGCCTTGGTGCGGTTTCGGTCGAGCACTTGTATTACTATGGCCGGATTTTCGGCAAACAGGATTTTGGTCAGGTCGGTTTCTCCGGCACCCTTAAACCCTTCGGTAAAGAAGTTGAGACCGCCGTAGGTGTTGGCAAAGCACATTTCGAGCATGGTCGTGATGAGACCGCCGGCACTTACATCGTGTTGCGCGGCAACCACGCCGGCATGCACGAGGTCTTGTACGGCGCCAAAGGCATTGGCAAAGAATTCTGCTGATTTGATATCGGGAACGGTACCACCGACCACACCCTGTGTCTGGGCAAGTGCCGAGCCGCCGAGGGCGAGGGGAGTCCCGCTAAGGTCGATATAATAGAGTGTCGACTGGGTAGTAGTGGTCAGGGTGACAGGTACGAAGTTGCGTATGTCGTCGACTTCTCCGGCAGCCGAGATAATCACCGTGCCGGGGGCCTTTACGCTGGTGCCGTCGCTATATTTTTGTGTCATCGACAAGCTATCCTTACCCGTCGGAATATTGATGCCGAGCTGGCATACAAAGTCGCTGCAAGCCTCTACGGCGCGGTAGAGGGCGGCATCTTCGCCTGCATTCTTGCACGGCCACATCCAGTTTGCACTCAGCGATATTGCCGACAAGCCTTTGTCGAGACTTGCTCCGGCAATGTTGGTCAGCGCCTCTGCTACAGCGAGTCGCGAACCGGCCTCGGGATTGCTCAGCGCAACCGCCGGGGCATGACCGATAGATGTTGCGATACCACGTCGGCCCTGGTAGTCGAGTGCCACGATGCCGCAGTCGTTGAGGGGGAGCTGCAGGGGGCCGTCGCACTGCTGGCGGGCAATGCGGCCGGTTACCGAACGGTCAACTTTGTTGGTCAACCAGTCCTTGCAGGCCACGGCCTCGAGCGAAAGGACGCTGCGGATATACTCGTCGAGTTTGGCCACGTCATACTGACCTTCGGCAAAATGTGTCTCGACATTGCTGTCGTGCATCACCGTCTTGGGCGGATTGCCAAGCATGTCGGTCACGGCGAGGTCGATGGCCGGTTTTTCGCCCTTACGGCCAAAACTGAGGCGGTGGTCATCGGTGGTTTTGCCAACTATATAAAGGGGTGCGCGTTCGCGTTGCGCGATACGCTCTACCAGCGGTATATCGTCGGGGTTGATTACAAAACCCATACGTTCCTGACTCTCGTTGCCGATAATCTCTCGGTCAGAGAGCGTGGGGTCGCCGACAGGCAGGGCATTGATATCGATGCAGCCGCCAGTACTTTCTATAAGTTCGCTAAGGGCGTTGAGGTGGCCCCCGGCACCGTGGTCATGAATCGACACTATGGGGTTGAAGGCACTCTCGGCAAGGGCGCGGATAAGGTTGGCGACGCGCTTCTGCATCTCGGGGTTGGCACGCTGCACGGCATTTAGCTCGATGGCCCCGGCATAGCGGCCTGTATCGACCGACGATACCGCGCCACCACCCATGCCGATGCGATAGTTGTCGCCGCCCGAGAGGGCTACAGACTGACCCGGTTGTGGGTCGCCCTTGATGGCATGGTCGGCATTGGCATAGCCCACGCCGCCGGCAAGCATTATCACTTTGTCATAACCCCATGTATGGCCGTCTTCGGCATGCTCGAATGTCAGTAGCGAACCGCAAATCAGTGGTTGTCCGAATTTATTGCCGAAGTCAGATGCACCATTCGAAGCTTTGACCAGGATGTCGGCAGGGGTGTGGTAAAGCCAGCGACGCTCGTCGACCTTGCTATTCCAAGTCTTGGCGAGCTCGTTTTCGAGCCTCGGATACGATGTCATATACACTGCTGTGCCGGCAAGCGGCAGGCTGGCCCGCCCGCCGCCAAGGCGGTCGCGGATTTCACCACCGCTACCGGTGGCTGCGCCGTTGAAAGGCTCGACAGTGGTGGGGAAGTTATGAGTCTCTGCCTTGAGCGACAGCACGGTACTGATTTTACGCAGTGTGAAATCAGAGGGCACGTCGGCCTTCTCGGGTGCGAATTGCAAAATATCGGGTCCGGTTACAAAGGCCACATTGTCTTTGTATGCCGATACGAGTCGACCTGGATTGGTCTTGCTCGTACGCTTGATGAGGTTGAATAGCGACGATGGCTTTTCTTCGCCGTCGATTATGAATGTACCGCCGAAAATCTTGTGACGACAGTGCTCAGAGTTGACTTGCGAGAAGCCGAACACTTCGCTGTCGGTGAGCTTGCGGCCAAGTCTCTTCGACAGGTCACGCAGGTACTCTTCTTCTTCAGTACTAAGGGCAAGGCCCTCGCGTTGGTTGTATTCGGTGATATCATCTATTTCTTCGGGTGCGGCCGGTGTCGCCGTCGATGCAAACATGTCTGCACCGGGATTGGTATACACAGCCTGGAGCATAGGGTCGAAGACGGGTTCGTCGCCGTTGGGCACCTTGTGAAGCTCTTCGATACGCAGAATGCCGCCGAGACCCATGTTCTGGGTTATCTCAACGGCATTTGTGCTCCAAGGGGTTATCATTTCTTTGCGTGGTCCTACATATGTGCCCGACAAAGAGGCATCATTACAAGCTTCGGCACCGCCGAAGAGCCACGCGAGGCGTTCGTTTTCAGAGGGGTTGAATGAATGGTCGGCATCGACGGCAAAAGCTGCCGTGTCGCCCAGTACGAAAAATGTTACCATCGGAAGGTGTTGTAAAATTTTCCGCAAAATTACGAATTATTCCACAATTAGGCAAATATTAATTGATTCACACAATGCAACCGCATCACCGGTGTCCGTTCCTGAAAATGGTTGACTCGGTTTGGTATGTTTACTGATTTAGGTTTACTCTATGTCTGAGGGGAGTTGACTAACCGTGTCTTATCCCTGGGCGGAGTTACACAAAATATATCGACTATGAGAAGTTCGAGCAGCTTACACAGCGCGGCGTTATATACGTCACCAAAATGAAGAAAAATCGGCTCAAGCCGAAATGTCGGTGCATAATTAAAAATATAAGAGAAGAGGGTTCTCAACGATAGGAGCTTGACTCTCCGAGGCAAGCCATAGGTCAGTCATTACATTTAAGTGCTTGCATATAAATGAAAAGCATTGCCTCGAAAAAGGCTGGTCCCAGCTCCTATATTAGCCACAACTTGACCCGACTATATATGCACTGTAATTTCGGCTTGGGCCATAATTCCCGTTTTCTATCCCTGTGTGGTGGCGGTTTGTGGACGGAGTTTTACATCTACGAATGGACGTATTCCCTTCTCGAAGCTGACTCTTGCAATAGCGTGACCGAAGAGCGAACGGCGCTTGCTAATCAGAAGGTAGATAGAAGCTACATCGATGCCAGATATGGCTATCGAGCCTAATTTTGAAGGATTTTCTATGCTTGGATAGAAAGCATAGATAATGGTCGGCTTGGCCAAGAATGGTTTTGCGATGTAGGCTTTATCATAGCCTTGGCGCAGGTATTCCTGGTATTCTGCCTCTTCGCGTTTTTGACGAAGGAGGTCTCAACGTTTGTAGGCGTAGATGAAAGCCTTGCAGGCTTTGCCTATGGGCGCACGCTCTTTCACGACCACAGTGTTTTCTGCGGCGTTTGAGGTGAGGAGCTTGAAGATGTTCTCGACTTCTTGCTCGATTGAGATTGCTTTAGCAGCGGTGGTCTGGAGTTTTGTATTCATACATTTAAAGGTTTTTTAGCCAGCCGTATGGGCACAGCAATGGCTGACTGTTAAATCTAAACAGGCTGATTAAGTGGTAATCAGTGCCTTAAAACCTATAAATGTATGTGGGCCCGTCGCCGGGTCACGTTGCAAAATTAATCATTTCTTATATATCTTCAAAAATTATACGCACTTTTTTGAAAAATTCGGGGGCGACACAGTGAAAAACCTGTGTCGCCCCCTTGGTTTGTTTGCTATTTATTGTCATGCCAGAGCCGGACGGCTGCGGAATTCCGAGTCGCGAAGTTTTGCAAAGGCCCTTAGATATTTACGGATTGACGATACCATCTCCTGGGTTTCTTGCAACATATTGACATATACATATAGTACGCCCACAGCCGATGGGTCGCCATCGCGTAACTGGTCGTGTGCGCGGTGATAAGTGTCAGATATTATATCTTTTATTTCGTCGCAGTGTTTGCGCAGGGCGCTTATTGCCTCGATATCACCCGACTCCATAAGGGCTATAGTGTCGTTAAATAGCGTGCTGATGCGTGTCCTCATCAGTTCGTATTCGTTGGCATAGCGTGGTGGCAGGGGCAGGAAGTTATTGTCGACATGCTCTTTGCAGACTTCGGTGATGCGCCGCAGGTTGTAGAGGATATTCATACACAGGTTGTTGCTCAGATAGAACCATGTGCTCTTTTCTATGGCCATCTCGCGTGTCAGGTAGCGCAGACAAAGGGTTTCTTTCCTGCGTGCGTTTTTGAGTACGTTCTTTTGTTTGGCGAGGCTTGATTCGGCTTTGTCGAGAGCACCGGCATTTTCATTTATAAATGCCGAAGTGATGTCTTTATATTTTCCTTCGGCATACGTCATAAACGATTGTTGCTGTTCGGTGATGTACATCATCAGTAGCGGCCATGTCTGAGTTTTGTCGGTGGTCGATATTATGGTCTGGAATAGTGCGTCACTGTTTTCATTTGCTTGCTTGTTGCCAAAGCGTCGGTTGCTGCGAACTATAATAATTATTGTAAGCACGGCCATGCCGAGCATTACCCACTGTCCGCCAAAGTGCATCAGGGCCACAATAATGCCGGCGCCGATAAAGGCTGCGCCTGCGGTTATGAACCATCCGCCAATCACCGATATGACTCCCGTTATTCTGAATACGGCGCTTTCTCGTCCCCATGATTGGTCGGCAAGCGACGTACCCATGGCGACCATAAATGTTACGAAGGTGGTTGACAACGGTAACTTTAGTGACGTGCCGAGGGCTATCAGGGCTCCGGCGAGTACGAGGTTTACCGACCCACGTATCAGGTCGAAGGCCGCTCCTTGTTCTATTATGGTTTCATCGACATTAAAACGTTTGGCAAACCATTGGCGTACTCGTGGAGGAGTGATACGGCGCACCCAGGCCGTTACCGATAGAGCCCATCTTACAAGTCTGCGCGCTATCCGTGAAGAACCGAACATCTCGTCGCCTTCCTGCTGGCTGCCAAGGCCGATTTCGGTCTTAGTCACATTCCGTGCCTTCTTCGAGGTGGCGAGTGCTACCACCATGATTACACCGGCTCCTATTAGGAAATAGAGCGGGGTATTGGCCGGGCCGTTCAGCGAACCCATCATAAATCCGTGTGCGTCACCGTTACCGTTGGCAATATAGTCCTGATAAGAGGCAAGGCCGCTTAGCGGTACACCGATAAAGTTAACAAGGTCATTACCGGCAAAAGCCATTGCCAGAGAGAAAGTGCCAAGCAGAACTATAACCTTTAATACATTGACTTTCAGCAAATGGAGCAACTGCATCAGCAAGGTAAAAAATACGAAGCAGCCGGCGATTACCAGTCCTGTGTTGTGGTTTATCCAATATTTTACATCGGGGGTCATGAACACAAGGTCTTTAGCCCCTTTGATAAGAAGGAAATATACAATCGCAGTAGCGCAGATTCCGCCAAATATGCCCACCTTCCACGTTAGTTTGCTACGGTAGTTGAACGAGAAAATCATGCGTGATATAAACTGCCCCACGGTGCCGAAGAAAAATGCAATCGCCACAGACAGGAAGATACCTAATATAACCGATAATGCCTTCTCGGTGTTGAGCAAGTCGTTAAAGCCGAGGTCAATGCCTCCGGCCATCTTGATGATTGCGACTACAAAGGTGGCTCCGAGCAGCTCGAATACCATCGATACCGTGGTCGAGGTTGGCATGCCGAGCGTGTTGAACACATCAAGCAAGATTATGTCGGTAACCATCACGGCCATGAAAATACATATCAGGTCGTAGAACGAGAAGTGTTCGGGCCTGAATATACCGTGACGTGCTATATCCATCATGCCGTTGCTCATCGCTGCCCCGATAAACACGCCTATCGACGCCACTATTAGGACCCTCTTGAACGATGCCGCTTTCGAGCCTATTGCCGAATTCATAAAATTCACGGCATCGTTACTCACGCCTACCGACAGGTCGAATACAGCCAGTAGGAATAAAAAGATTATTACACAAAGAAATAAGATTTCCATTATTTTGTTGATTACTTATTTTACTGCAAAATAATCAACAAAATATTTCATGAATGTTTCAAAACTCTTAACAAATTATGAAAAATGGCAGTGGATGCCTGCGTCTAATCGAGACCCTTCGAAAGAGTTATCTTGAACAACAGCCCCCCGGTGACTTGATTATTTGCCACGATGTTCCCTCCATGTATCAGCACGGCGTTTTTAACGATTGACAGTCCGAGCCCGGTGCCTCCGGCAGCACGGCTGCGTCCTTTGTCAATGCGATAGAAACGCTCGAATATTCTGGTTAGATGTTCTTCGGGTACGCCGCTGCCGTTGTCTGAAAACGACAATATAATTTTATCTTTGTCTTCATGGGTTAGACCTATGGTTATTGTGCTACCTCCACTATAGGCTATCGCATTGTCGATTAGGTTGTTGAATATCGCTTCGAGCAACGATGCATTGCCGTTCATTGTCACCTGTCGTGCAATATTGTTTTCTATGATTATTCCTTTGGCGTTGGCAATTAGTTGTCTTTCTGAAACCACATTGTCTATTATGTCGGTAAGGCTAACTCGTTCCTTTGTGATAGATGCGCAACCGTCGTCCATGCGTGTGATTAGCGCTACGTCTGTAAGCAGCCGCTGGAGCCGGTCGGTATTCGACAGGCATCTTTGCAAGAAGAGTTCTTGTTTTTCCTCGCTCAGATTTCTCTGGGCCAACAATGTCTCGATACAGATGCGTATCGATGCGACCGGCGTTTTGAGCTCGTGGTTTATATTGTTGGTGAGCTGTTTCTTTATCCGTTCTTTTTCAAACTGTTCGTGAAGGGCCGTCCGGTGCTCGGCATCCCTGTCCGAGTAGGCTTGTTGCAGTTTGGCATATAGGCGTACTATATGGTTCGAGATGGCTCCGAGTTCGTCATTGGGGAAAGGCTCGGTATCTGAGATTTTTGTTCCGTTTTCCACATTTTCGGCAAACTTGTTAAGGCGCATTATATGCAGCCCCACACGCCTGGTGGCGAAATAGCCCAGTATGCACATTACGATAGAGATAAACCCCATAATCCATAAAAAATGGAAGTCGGCCTGTAGCAGTGTGCTCAATGACGTAGAGTAGGGTACGGCGGTACGAACTATATAGCCACCGTTGCCGCGAGTGGCTGAGTAGAAATAATAATCGCCGGTGCTTTCACTGTGTCGGCGCACGGTATAGCCGCTACCACGACTCAGGGCCTCGCGTATTTCTTTCCTGTTCAAATGGTTAGTATTAGGCAACGAGTCGATAGAGTTGTCATAAACGACCGAGCCTTCGTCTGATATGACACTTACCCTGATGTCTTCGAATGGATGAAAATATGCAAGATTAATTTTTGAAACGTCTTGATTTTCATCTAATTCAGTAAGTATATATGTATTGATTAGCTGTAGCCTGGTGTTGAGGCTCTCGGCCTGGAATTCTTTTTCTCGTTGGTACTGGAATACTACAAAGCAGCCCACGAGTAATATCGAATAGCCCAAGAGCCAAAGGAATAGCCGTTGAGGATAGGTCAGCCTATTCGATGAAGCCGTAGCCATAGCCGGTGCGGGTAACTATGTTCTTTCCGTATTCGCCGATTTTTTGGCGTATCCTCGTCACATTTACATCCACGACGCGGTCGAGTACCACCACTTCGTCGGGCCAGATTTCCTTTAGTAGTTCTGCTCTCGAGTATATACGGCCTCGATTTGACAGCAGCGTCATCAAAATCTCAAACTCCTTCTTGGGCATTTTTACTTCGTTGCCGTCTACAGTGCAAGTCCTGTTCCGGGTAGATAATACAAGTCCTTTATATGAGATTTTATCTATGGCTGCCGACGGGTCTTGAGTTGGCGACGTGCGGCGTAGCACAGTCCTTATCCTGGCCATGACGGTGCGCAGCGAATAGGGCTTGGTGATATAGTCGTCAGCACCGAGGTCGAGACCCTTTATCATATCTTCTTCAGTATCTTTTGCCGTGCAGAATATGATAGGAATATGTGCCGTTGCCTGGTTGGCTTTCATTATTCTTGCGAGCTGGGTGCCAGATATCTCGCCCATCATTATGTCGAGCAGCACAAGGTCGAAATTGGCCAAGACGAGTGTAAGTGCTTCTTCGGCACTGTATGCAGTCTCTACTTCGTAGCCTTCGGCTTCGAGGTTGAAGGCGAGGGCATCGCAGAGGGTTTCTTCGTCGTCAACGATAAGAATTCGTTTAGTGGTTTCCATGCTGCAAAATTATACATTATGGCCTTATTACATGCCTGCCAATCACAAGTTTAATAAAACTTTAATAATCATGCTACATTTCCGTGGTGGTTGGCTATATTGCTTTGGCACACCGGGTGATAAATACTGTGATATCGTCGAGCACTTCGGGCGATATTGTTTCTTCTATCTCGCCATATTCGTTAGTTTCGCCGGTGGTACAATGTTGGAAGAGGTGATTGAGCGATGGGTAGATTTTTGTCTCGGCATCAGGCCTGGCATTTTTCAGAGCTTCGAGATTTGTGGTGGCATTGACCTGGGTGTCGCGCTCGCCACCTATCGCAAAGACAGGGCACGTCGTTTTAGCAACGTAGTCGAGAGGTCGCAGCCCGAGGAAATAGCAGAACCATGGCGAGGTGGATTTCGTGTTTTGGGCAAGATTGGCTATCAGGGTCTGGGGAAGATTGATGTCGAGTCTGGCGGCAAGGGCGTTAATCTCGGGTTTGTTACCCTTGGCCATTTCGTCGAAGGCTGCGTCGAGAAGTCGCAGGGTCTCGTTGGTCTGCGATTCACCAAGGTGGGCTTTTGCGAGGGCTTGGCGGTTTTGCTCCAGCAGTATATCCTTGCAGGGTATGATGGCTCCGGCGAGGCTTACGATATATGGCAGATTATATTGCGAGGCCGCCATGAACGCGATTGTGCCGCCTTCGCTATGCCCGAGTATCCCGACCTTGCTTATGGCATCGAAGTTTTCAAGAAATTTCACTGCGGCCACCGCGTCTTCGGCAAAATCGGCTGTGGTCCCCGTTGTCAGGTCGCCGCCTGACTGCCCGAAGCCACGGTCGTCATAGCGCAACGAAGCTATGCCATGCCGTGCAAGGTAGTCGGCAATGACGAGAAACGGCTTGTGCTCGAATAGTTCTTCGTCGCGGTTTTGCGCACCACTCCCGCTGACGAATACGACGGCTGGCACAGGCGCATCCTTGCTCGCGCCATGTGGCAACACAACGGTACCCGCAAGGGTGATATCGGCCTTGGGATTACTAAATACTGTGTCGGTCGAGGTATAAGGGTAGGGTGCTTGAGGGGTTTGAGGCCGACGTATCGCTTGCTCTTGTTTTACCAAAGTCAGGGGAAAGCTGAAGCCGCGTTGCGAAAATTTGCCCTTGAGCGTGTCGCCGCTTATAGTGGCGTTATACTTTGCTCCGAGTGCGTTGCTGCTTACTGCTATCGAGTCTGCCGATAAATAGTCAGTTTCGAGTGGTAAGCCTGTCGCTCCCTGGTCTGGGCTGTCGAGGCTGCATCTGTCAGCCCCGATATTGAGACGAAGACGCATCTTGGCAAGTCCGGCCCTTAGTACGCCGGAATATGTACCATGTGGCATCTCTTGTGCCGTAAGGCCGAGACAGATACTTGTGAATAGTATAACGGCTAATTTTTTCATGACTATTTAATTTTAATACAAAAGTAGAATAAATTCTTGAAAAATATGTAACTTTGGATATGGAAATTATAACAGCGGAAATTTCGGCCCAAGATTACATCTCCGGGTATCGTGATGTCGAAAAATTTATAGGCTTTTGTCGCGAATGTCCCAATTACGGGCGCTCGTGGCTGTGTCCACCTTTTGATTATGATATTGATGCAAGGCTTAAGCCATGGACTAAAGTTCATATTGCAGGTGTTCGCATAGATGTTGATGGCAAGCGACTCGTTTCTGAAGCCATGGAAATAATGCATCCAGCGAGGGTTGAGTTATCAAGGTATTTACTTAATTATGAAAAGGCTAACCATGGCTTGGCCTTCGGATTTTCAGGCAAATGTCTCTATTGCGAAACATGCGCAAGACTGGTGGGCAAGCCTTGCCTTCATCCCGACAAAGCGAGGCCTTCGCTTGAGGCTTACGGCTTCGATGTCGGTGCAACTGCCGAGAAATTGCTGGGCATCAAACTCGAATGGGGTCATGATGGTTTCTTGCCAACCCATTTGTCGCTCGTTGGCGCGGTGTTTTTGCCATAGAGTGCGTTTATTTTTTTGCCGTTTCATGGATAATGCGTAATTTTGTGGAGTCAAACCAAGAGTCGTTTCCGATGAACTCACACAGTCTGGTCGCCATTGACGACCTCAGCCGCCAGGATATCCTCGCTATGCTCGAGCGAGCGCGGTATTTCGAGCAGCACCCCAACAGCCACCTGCTCGACGGGCGCGTTGTCGCCACCCTCTTTTTCGAACCGTCTACCCGTACTCGTCTCAGCTTTGAGACGGCGGTAAACCGTCTCGGAGGCCGCGTAATCGGTTTCTCTGATGCGTCGACCTCGAGCACGTCGAAAGGCGAGACGCTAAAGGACACTATCAAGATGGTGTCGAACTATGCCGACCTCATCGTCATGCGTCACCACCTCGAAGGGGCCGCACAATATGCAACCGAGGTTACCGATATACCTATTGTCAACGCCGGCGATGGTGCCAACCAGCATCCCTCGCAGACGCTCCTCGACCTCTATTCGCTCCTCAAGACGCAGGGCACGCTCGACGGACTTACCATCACCATGGTCGGTGACCTCAAATATGGCCGTACTGTCCACTCGCTTCTGATGGCACTCCGGTTCTTCTCGCCGAAGTTCAACTTCGTGTCGTGCCCCGAGTTGCGTATGCCGCGTGAATATATCGATTTGTGCGACAAACTCGGCATCGAGTATCACGAATATACCGACTTCTCGCCCGAGGTAATCAACGAGAGCGACATTTTATATATGACCCGTGTGCAGCGCGAGCGTTTCTCTGACATCATGGAGTATGAGCGCGTCAAGAATTTGTATACGCTTCGCAGGTCGATGCTTGCCGATGCCAAGCCCACTATGAAGATATTGCATCCACTGCCGCGTGTCAACGAGATTTCTCAAGATGTCGACGACGACCCGCGTGCCTATTACTTCCAGCAGGCCGGCAACGGACTTTTTGCCCGTCAGGCTATCATTACAAACGCCTTAGGCATAGACCCCTTAAAGTCATGAGCGAAAAGAAAACAAGTCTTGCTGTAGCCGCCCTGCAGGCCGGCACGGTAATTGACCATATACCATCTGATGCCCTGTTTCGTGTTGCCCATATCCTTGGTATCGAGAATATGGCAAACGGCGTAACCATAGGTAATAATCTTCCCAGCAGCCGTGGCGGTAAAAAGGGTATAATCAAGGTCGAGGGGATAGAGTTCGACCGCGAGGTGCTCAATAGGATAGCCGTCATTGCCCCTACGGCGACAGTAAATATAATCCGCGACTACGACGTGGTGAGCAAACATACCGTCGAACTGCCGCGGACACTGATTGGCACCATGCGCTGCCCAAATCCCAAGTGCATCACCAACAATGAGCCCATGGCTACGCGCTTCGATGTCGCAAATCCCGACACCCCGTCGTTCCGTTGCCATTACTGCAACCACACCGTTGCCGGGGCCGATGCCGAAATAATATGAAGCAATCCTGGAAACCGGGTACCCTTGTCTATCCTGTCCCGGCGGCACTTGTGACTTGTGGCGACAGTGTGCGCGACAACCTACTCACAGTTGCCTGGACAGGTACCATCTGCACCAATCCGGCAATGCTGTCGGTGTCGATACGCCCCGAGCGATATAGCTACGGCATCATAAAGGAACGCATGCAGTTTACCCTCAATCTCACCACTGCGGCCATGACTCGCGCCACCGATTTGTGCGGGGTGAAGAGTGGTGCCGAATGTGACAAGTGGGAGCTGTCGGGTCTTCATCGTTACCCGGGTGTCGCTGTTGCCTGCCCGGCGGTAGCCGAGTCGCCGATTTCTATCGAGTGCCGGGTAAAGAGTATCATGCCGCTCGGAAGTCACGATATGTTTATCGCCGAAGTGGTAAATGTGCTTGCCGACGAGGCTTATCTCGACCCCGTTACCGGGCGTTTTGACCTCGAAAGTGCAGGGTTGGTAAGTTACAGCCATGGAGCCTACTATGCCCAGGGACCGAAAATCGGTACTTTCGGTTTTTCAGTAAAAAAGAAAAAATAAAGAAATTATTCGCAAAAATATATAGCTATGCAAAAAGACACAGCCATTTTTGACCTTATCGCAGCCGAGCACCGTCGTCAGGTCGACGGTATCGAACTGATTGCATCCGAAAACTACGTCAGCGACGAAGTGATGCGTGCCATGGGTTCATGCCTTACAAACAAATATGCCGAGGGCTACCCCGGCAAACGCTACTACGGCGGTTGCCAAGTGGTCGACCAGGTAGAAGAGCTTGCCCGTGAACGTGTGAAACGTCTTTTCGGTGCAGAATATGCCAATGTGCAGCCCCATAGTGGCGCACAGGCCAACATGGCAGTCTTCATGGCATGCCTGCAGCCGGGCGATAAATTTATCGGCCTCAACCTCAGCCACGGCGGTCACCTCAGCCATGGTAGCCCTGTAAACTTCTCTGGCCTTGTTTTCCACGCCCTTGAGTATAACGTGGATAAAGAAACAGGCCGTATCGACTACGATGCCTTCGAGGAAACATGTCTCCGCGAACGTCCAAAGCTGATTATCGGTGGGGCAAGTGCATACTCGCGTGAGTGGGATTATGCCCGTATGCGTCGTGTCGCTGACGAGATTGGCGCTATCTTTATGGTCGACATGGCTCACCCTGCCGGTCTTATCGCTGCCGGCTTGCTCGAAAATCCATTACCCTATGCCCATATCGTAACCTCGACAACGCACAAGACCCTTCGCGGCCCGCGTGGTGGTATCATATTGATGGGTAAGGATTTTGTCAACCCCTGGGGTAAAAAGACTCCCAAGGGTGAAGACAAGATGATGTCGGCACTTCTTGATTCTGCCGTATTCCCCGGTGTGCAGGGCGGGCCGCTCGAGCACGTTATCGCCGGTAAGGCCGTTGCATTCCACGAGGCGCTTCAGCCCGAGTTCCGCACTTATCAGCAGCAGGTGAAAGACAATGCCGCTGCTCTCGCAAAAGCTATGGTTGACCTTGGTTACAACATCGTATCGGGTGGTACCGACAATCACTGCATACTCGTCGACCTCCGCACGAAATATCCCGAGCTTACGGGCAAGGTGGCAGAGCGTGTCCTCGTCGAGGCTCATATCACGGCCAATAAGAACATGGTGCCCTTCGACAGCCGTTCGCCCTTCCAGACCTCTGGCATACGTCTCGGTACTCCGGCCATTACCACTCGCGGCCTTACACCCGACCTGATGGGCGATATTGCCACGATGATTGACACTGTGCTTGCCGCGCCCGAAGACCAGGCCGGTATCGCCGCCGTAGGCGAGGCCGTCGTCAAGATGATGTCCGACCGTCCCATCTTCGCATGGTAAAAAAAAGTATATTCCCGGCCGGCGAGCATCTTACGGTTATCGTAGTTGCCGCCGGCCGTGGTACACGTTTCGGTACCGATGTACCCAAGCAGTTCTTGCCCCTTAAGGGCAAGCCTGTTGTCGTGCACGCCCTCGAGGCTTTCTCTGCCGAATTTCCAAAAGCTACTATAATACTCGTCCTTAGTGCTGATGGCGGACTCGAGCATTGGCAACGGTCCTCGGCTATGTATCATGGCACGCAGCCATATATAGTTTATGGAGGCGATACCCGTACTCAGTCGGTTCGCAACGCCCTCGATGCCGCCAAGAAGCTCGGCATACACAACGAGAGCATAGTAATGATACACGACGGCGCACGCCCAATTGTCAACCGTGGTATGATACGTAACCTCTACAACATGCTTGCCAAGGTCGACCGTATCCACGCCGCCGTGCCGTGCTATACTCCCACCGAGGCTATGGCACGGGTCGAAATGTTGACGGTGGCACCTACGAGTCGCGATAATTATTGCTCCGTGCAGACTCCGCAAACTTTCGATGCCTCGATGCTTATCGATAGCTATCGTCGGCTTGATGCCGCCGGGGGTGGGGCTTACGACGATGATGCCGCTGTGTTTGCCGCATTTTCCGGCCAGCCTGTTTATGGCTACCAGGGCGACCGCAACAATATCAAGATTACAAGGCCGGCTGATATCAGGATTGCAGAAATATTGATGGAGATGCCGGTTCCCTACGAGCCGCTTACGATTACCGAGCAATATCTATGCTTGCCACCCGGCGTTTCGATATAAAATATGTCAAGGGCATTGGGCCGGCCAGGGCGAAGCTCCTTGCCACGGAACTCGGCATTGAGTCGGTCTACGACCTCTTGCACCATTATCCGACGTCGTATATCGACAGGTCTACAATACGCCCGGTCAGGAGTCTTTTTGACGCGGTGGCGGCAGAAGTGGCCTATGTTCTCGTCCGTGGTCGTTTCGTCAGCTTCAACACACTTGGCGAAGGTGCCAAAATGAGGCTTATCGGGCTTTTCTCCGACGGTACTTCGACCCTCGAGGTCGTTTGGTTCCAAGGATGGCGCGAGGTGCGCAAACGCCTGCGTACCGGCGAGGAGTATTTATTGTTCGGTAAGCCCGGTATCTTCAATAATACGCTCCAGATGGTTCACCCCGAGGTCGAATCACCCGACAGTACCGGGGCTGCCGAAACTGTAAGGGCTGTCTATCCGCTGACCGAGAAACTGCGTCAGCGCAATATTACCAGCCGTACCCTGCATGCCGCCGTGATGCAGGTGCTCGGTAATTTGAAAGCCCCTTTAAAAGAGACCTTGCCGCCATCGACCTTGGCCGCCAATGGATTGATGGGTATAGATGCCGCCATTCGAACAATTCACAATCCCACCGATGCCGACAGTCTGTCGCGGGCACGTCTGCGGCTGAAATTCGAAGAATTGTTCTATATCCAGACCGATATGCTGCGCCGTTCGCGCAAGCGTAAAGCCGATACTCAGGGCTATATCATGCCGCATATCGGCCGTTGGTTCAATGATTTTTACAGCCAGTGCCTGCCATTCGAGCTTACGGGGGCGCAGAAAAGGGTCATTAAAGAAATACGGGCCGACATGGCCGGTGGGCGACAGATGAACCGTCTCGTCCAGGGTGATGTCGGCTCAGGCAAGACCCTGGTGGCCTTGATGGCTATGTTGCTTGCCCTCGACAACGGTTATCAGGCATGTCTGATGGCCCCTACCGAAATTTTGGCCGGTCAGCACTACGAGACTATTCGCTCGATAGTGGCCAAAATCGGCCTGAATGTGAAACTATTGACTGGTTCTACAAAGGTAGCCGAACGACGAAATATTGACCAAGAACTGCGCGACGGTACACTTCATATACTTGTCGGTACCCACGCCGTGCTCGAAGACAAGGTCGAGTTTGCCCATCTGGGCCTTGCCGTGATTGACGAGCAGCATCGTTTCGGCGTGGCGCAGAGGGCACGTTTATGGGCCAAGAGCGCGGTGCCACCTCACGTGCTGGTGATGACGGCCACCCCAATCCCGCGAACGCTGGCCATGACGGTTTATGGAGACCTCGACGTGTCGGTTATCGACGAGCTGCCCCCGGGACGCAAGCCTGTGGCTACCGTGCTGCGATATGACGACCAACGTGCCAAGGTGCGTGCCGCCGTGCGCCGCCAGCTCGATGCCGGGCACCAGGTATATATCGTATATCCGCTTGTAAAGGAAAACGAAAAGCTCGATTTGCGCAGTGTCGAAGAAGGCTTTGCCCAGGCCGAGCAGACATACGCGCCATACAAGGTAGCCTTGGTGCATGGACAACTGAAGCCAGCCATAAAAGATGAGCAGATGGAGCGCTTCGTTTCGGGCGAGGCGGCAGTACTCGTCGCCACGACGGTAATCGAGGTAGGTGTGAATGTGCCCAACGCCACAACCATGATTATCGAAAATGCCGAGCGTTTCGGCCTGTCGCAGCTCCACCAGCTCAGGGGGCGTGTCGGTCGTGGTGCCGACAGGAGTTATTGCGTTCTTATGAGCAAGCACCAGATAGGTGCCGACACCCGCAAACGCCTCGAAATCATGACTTCGACGACCGATGGCTTTGTAATCGCCGAGGCCGATATGCAGATGCGCGGCCCGGGGGATATAGAGGGGACGGCGCAGAGTGGCTTGCCTTTCGACCTGAAGATAGCCAATCTTGCCCACGACGGCCAAATCATACAGCTTGCGCGTCGTGCGGCCGAGGTTTTGCTTGATGACGACCCCGACCTTTCCCTCCCCGCGAACCAGGGGTTTGCTAATGCCCTTGCCGATATGCTTAGTCGCACTACCGACTGGTCCCGTATAAGCTGATATGTCATGCCGAGGTTTCTCTCTGCCTTATTTTTGTTGACCTTGTCTTTTACCTTGTGGGGCCAATCGAGGTGCGTCGTACTCGACTCTCTCTCTCGTGCGCCACTTCCCAAGGCAACAATATTTGACAATGAGGGCAGGGTAGTGGCGCTGACTTCTGACAAAGGCGTCATCCCGTACGTATCGGCGTCTGCATATCCGATTACAATACGCTATATCGGTTACGAACCAGTCACGGTGGCCGCGCCTGGCGCATATACCGTGCTGATGAATACGGCCATATCCGATTTGCCCGAAATGGTGGTCACATCGCGCAAGAATCAGATATTGCACATGCTGGCCTATGTCAGGGAATTTTCTACACTTACTACATATTCTGACACAGTATTTCTCTTTAGGGAAAAAGTAGTTGACTATATGCTCCCCGACCGTGCGGTGCGGCGTTTCAGTGGATGGTCTACACCGCGCGTGATTGCTTCTAAATCATATTATCATTTTACCAATTCCGAGGGCCTCGATAGTGTGAGCGACGCATTCCCCGAGCATTTCTCGTGGTGCGACTGGATTGGAGTTATAAAGAGCGCCGACCTACCTCTTACCCTGCGCGATACTACCTGCGCTACTGATACTACTATGGCAAAATATACCCCGGCAATAGTATGGCGACGCTATGAGGATAAGGCAGAGCTTGATATTGATGTCTTGGCCGACAGGGAAAACTATAAGTGGGTGCCGGCTATTAGGACTTATCTTGATACTGATATGGATTTCCGCCGGCTTGATTTGAAATATGCCTTTCGCAATGTCAGCGATACTGTTGTTACGGCAAAAAATATCTCGGCTTATTCGTTCCATATCGAGTCTAACGGCAGGGGGCGTAACCTGAAACGGTTGTTCGATTCCCCAGGACCGGCGTATGTTGATACGTATGCCGAGGTCTATGTCGTGGATTCAGAGTATATCTCGGTCCGTGAGGCGCGCAAGTGGGAAGGCAAGCATATGGCGTCAAACCAGATTGACATAGAGCTGCCGCCCTACGTCCCCGACCTCGACGTGTCGGTGCACCGGCTGATAGACCGGGTCGAAAAGGTAAACCACGGCGATGCGCGTTTGTTTGTCAAACCGGACCACCGGCTGGGCCGGGAACAAAAACGTCGTGGATTTCTCAAATATCTCAAGGCCATGCTCGGCATATATTCGAGCAAGGTCAACTATCAGATGCCCTCACGAACCGGCAACAAGAAGTCCGAGGCTGAGAAGTAACACGCCCAAGTCGATTAGCTTCTCTCGTACATGCCGTTCGTGGAGCACTATCACACCGTAGGCAAATGATACAAGCACACTGCCACGGCGTATCATCGAAACTACCGAAATCATAGAATCGGGCATCGACAAAGAGTAAAAATATGCAAGGTCGGCCGCAGTGAGGAATATACTGATTCCGAGTATAGACCAGCGCCACTGCAAAGGTGTGGCGCCAGCGGTGTGCCAACGTCCGAGGGCAAAAACGAGTAAGCCCATCAGGCATGCCTGGTAAAGTGAGTACCAGGCCTGCACTTCGAGCGGCTTGTAAAATCCGAGAAGGTATTTGTCATATAATGCGCTGATTGCGCCCAGTGTGGTCGCTCCTATCGACATCCACAGCCATTTGCTGCTGCGGAGCGAGAACCCTTCCTTAGAGCCTATGCGGCTGATAAAGAAGAGTGATGCAAAGCCGAGCAAAATGCCGGCCCATTGCAGCAGGTTGAGTCGTTCGCCAAATATTATCAATGCACCGACCAGCACCATCACCGGCCTGGTCGCATTAATCGGGCCTTGTATGGTAAGGGGTAGATGCTTTATTGCAAAATAGCCCAAAATCCACGAACTAAGCACAATCACAGCCTTTAGCCCGATAAGCAGGTGCCCTGTCACGGTGTTGCCGAGTCCGTAATATCCATGCATCAGACCGCCTATTATGACTGGCGACATAAGCAGGGTGCCGAAAATAGTATTGAGCAGGAGCACTCCCGGCACGTTGTTGTCACGCACCGACAGCTTCTTCATTATATCATAGAAGCCCAGACCTAAAGCCGAGCATAAAGCTAATATCAACCACATATTGGCTGCAAAATTACATATTTTAGACAAGCCGTGCAAACGAAGGTCGGACGTCGTGCCTGCGAAGGCAGCCGACATCCGACCTTGATATTCGATAACTTAATCTATCGGGTTATTCAAAATTGAACATTCAACATTCAAAATTGATTAATAGATTCCCTGCGCAATCATGGCCTTGGCGACTTTCATGAAGCCGGCCGTGTTGGCACCTCGTACATAATTTATATAGCCGTCGTCTTCGCGGCCATACTTCTCGCACTGCTCGTGTATGTCGGCCATAATTTGGCGTAGCTTGTTGTCGACTTCCTCGGCAGTCCAGTGCATCTTTTGCGAGTTTTGGGCCATTTCGAGACCCGAAACTGATACCCCGCCTGCATTGGCAGCCTTGCCTGGAGCGTATAGGATACGTGCCTTTATGAACTCTGCGACGGCTTCGGGTGTCGACGGCATGTTGGCACCCTCGCTCACGGCAATTACACCCTGCTCAAGGAGCGCACGCGCGTCGTCGCCGTCAATTTCGTTCTGGGTGGCAGAAGGCATGGCGATATCGCATTTTACATGTTTCCACGGACGCTCTTTGGCGAAATACTCGCAACCGCTTTCCTGTGCGAACTCGCTGATACGGCCGCGATATGCCATTTTGAGTTCGAAGATACGCTCGAATTCTTCGTCGGTCATGCCTTCGGGAAGGTAGATTGAACCATCAGAGTCGCTCATCGACACGACCTTTGCCCCTAAGCTGAGTAGTTTCTTTGCCGTATACAGGGCCACGTTGCCCGAGCCGGATATGGCCACGCGCTTGCCCTTGATGTCGATGCCGCGTGTGGCAAGCATATTGAGCAGGAAGTATACGTTGCCGTAGCCTGTGGCCTCCGGACGTATGAGCGACCCTCCGAACTCCATGCACTTTCCGGTAAATGTGCCGGTAAACTCGCGTGTCATCTTCTTATACCAGCCGAACATATAGCCGACTTCGCGAGCTCCCACGCCTATATCGCCGGCGGGCACGTCGGTGTCAGGGCCGAGGTTGCGCCAAAGTTCGGTGATAAACGCCTGACAGAAACGCATCACCTCGGTATCGCTCTTGCCGCGTGGCGAGAAATCGCTACCGCCCTTTGCTCCGCCCATGGCAAGTGTGGTCAGGGAGTTTTTGAAGGTTTGTTCGAACGCGAGGAATTTGAGGATAGACAGGTTGACCGACGAGTGGAATCGGATGCCTCCTTTATAGGGACCTATGGCGTTATTGTGCTGCACGCGGTAGCCCATGTTGTTGCGTACATTGCCTTTGTCGTCAATCCACGATACGCGAAATGTGATAATGCGGTCGGGGATGCACAATCGTTCGAGCAGATTGTAGCGCTCGAACGAGGGATATTTGTTGTAGGTGTCTTCAATAGAGCTTACTACCTCTTCTACGGCCTGCAAGTACTCGGGCTCGTTTGGAAAGCGTCGACTCAGGTCAGCCATAAAATCTTTTACCTTCATTAGAAATGTGTATTAGTTAAAATCTGGAGCAAAATGATAGAACTTTTGCCTTTGCGGCTGCAAAGTTACAAAAAATATCATTGGCATCAAAACTTTTGCAAAGGTAAAATCACTTATGTGGCATTATAAAAAATGATATTTTTTTTGACAATATTGAACTTTGCCAAAACAATGTCACTATATGCATTGTTATGATGATATAAATAAGAAAATACCAAGACTCATCTATAATTTTTAATATATGTCTGATTTAAATTATCGTCAGGGCGATGCTAAGAGCGAAGCCTTCGGACAAGACGCAATGTTAAATCCTGCGCCTGTAGAGAAAATCCCCGCTGGGCCTACAACCCCGGAAGTTGCTTATCAAATGGTAAAGGACGAAACATTCGCCCAAACGCAGCCTCGACTCAATCTTGCTACGTTCGTGACCACCTACATGGACGACTATGCCACAAAATTGATGAACGAAGCTATCGACATCAACTACATCGATGAAACTGAGTATCCTCGTGTGGCTGTAATGTGCCAGAAGTGTATCAACATCGTGGCAAACCTTTGGAATACCCCCGAGCAGAAGACCTGGAAGACGGGTGCCCTCGCTATTGGTTCGTCCGAAGCCTGTATGCTTGGTGGCATTGCAGCATGGAAACGTTGGATTGAGCGCCGCAAAAAAGCCGGCAAGCCCTACGACAAGCCAAACTTCGTAATCTCGGCCGGCTATCAGGTCGTGTGGGAAAAATTTGCCACTCTTTGGAATATCGAAATGCGTCAAGTCCCGCTCTCGAAAGAGCATCCGACCCTCGATATAGACCAGGCTATCAAGATGTGTGATGAAAACACGTTCTGCGTCGTGGCTATACAGGGTGTGACATGGACCGGCCTTAACGATGATGTCGAAGCCCTCGATGCAGCCCTTGACAAGTATAATGCCGCTACCGGCAACGAGGTCTGCATACATATCGACGCAGCTACCGGCGGTTTCATCCTCCCCTTCATATTCCCCGAAAAGAAGTGGGACTTCCGACTCAAATGGGTTCTCTCAATCAGTACCTCGGGTCATAAGTTCGGCCTGGTTTATCCCGGTCTTGGCTGGGTGGTTTGGAAAGACAAACAATACCTGCCGGCCGATATGTCGTTCACTGTCGACTACCTCGGTGCCGAGGTTACGCAGGTCGGCCTCAACTACTCGCGTCCTGCCGCACAGATTCTTGGTCAGTACTACCAGTTCATACGCCTCGGCTTCGAAGGCTACCGCAACGTGCAGTACAATTCGATGCAGATTGCCAAATATCTGCACGCCCAGATTTCGGCCTTCCCCGAGTTCGAGCCTTATTCGCCCGATGTTCCCAACCCAATCGTAACATGGCTCATGAACCCCGAGGTCCAGAAAGATGCCAAGTGGACTCTCTACGACCTGCAGGATAAACTTGCCCAGCACGGATGGATGGTGCCTGCCTACGCGATGCCTGTAAACATTCAGGATATGGTAGTCATGCGTGTGCTTTGCAAACAGGGCTTCAGCCGCGACATGTGCGACGAACTGTTGCACGACATCAAGGCTGCTGTTGCCGAACTCAACGCCCTCGAATATCCCACCACGACACGTATCGCCATGGAGAAGAACATACCATTGGCAAGTAAGTCGTTTAATCATACCGGCAAATGATTTAGGGCTTTCCTATAGTATCTATAGAATATGAAATAAGGTGGCAGGTGGATATCGGGATAATGATACCATCTGCCACCTTGATTTTTAAATACTGTAAACCTCTTAACGTTTCGACTATGCGGCGAACAATAACTAAAACCCAGATAAAACAGGCGGCCCAGGCGGCCTACGAAGAGTCTAAGACTGTCAGCGGAGGCGAGAATGCTCATTATATACCGTATCTTGCCAATGTTGACTCCCGGCTATTCGGACTAAGTGTGACCCTTGCTGACGGCACTTGCTTCAATTATGGTGATACCGAGTATAGATTTGGAATCGAATCAGTGTCGAAAGTCCCTACGGCTATCCTCGCCATGATACAGCATACGCCCAAAGGCGTGCTCGAACAAATTGGTGCTGATGCGACCGGCCTGCCGTTCAATTCTATTTTTGCCATACTTTTAGAGAATGACCATCCGTCGACCCCCCTTGTCAATGCCGGTGCCATTGCGGCATGCTCTATGATTACCCCCCAGGGTGATGCTGCCGATAAATGGAAGGCCATTACTGATAATATCACCAATTTGTGTGGCTCGGCTCCTGAACTAATCGACGAACTCTACGAAAGCGAGACCGCCACAAATTTTAATAATCGTGCTATTTCGTGGCTCTTGAAAAACTATAACCGTATCTACGACGATGTAGACATGAGCCTCGACCTCTATACGCGGCAGTGTTCGCTCGGCATAACATCGTCGCAACTCGCCATTATGGGCGCTACGATAGCAAACCACGGCTTGAACCCCGTGACTGGCAAGCAGGTTTTCGACCCCGGGATTTCCCCCAAGATAACCGCGATGATTGCCGCCGTCGGCTTTTATCAGCATACCGGCGACTGGCTATATACCTCTGGCATACCGGCCAAGACCGGTGTAGGTGGCGGCGTGATGGGCGTGATGCCCGGGCTCTTCGGCATTGCGGCCTTTGCGCCACCTCTTGATGATGCCGGTAATTCGGTCAAGGCACAAGCCGCCATAAAGGCTTTTATGCGCAAACTCGACCTCGATATTTTTAGTGGTGACACGGTGGAAATTGTATCTGACTGACCGTCTCATCAAAATTATATAGCTATTAACTTTCAAACATCCTAAAGCTATGGCAAATTCTTCCGCACAAACAAAGGCGACAGTTAAACAAGCCGCCAAGATGGGTGTCTTTACCCTTGTGATTATGAATATTGTCGCGGTAGTCTCGCTTAGGGGACTGCCGGCCGAGGCTGAGTATGGCGTAAGCTCGGCGTTTTATTATATACTTGCGGCACTCGTTTTCCTAATCCCTGTTTCGTTGGTTGCCGCCGAACTCGCGGCGATGTTTCCATACCAGCAGGGCGGTATGTTCAGATGGATTGGCGAGGCCTTCGGCGACAAACCGGGTTTTCTCGGTATCTGGCTACAGTGGATAGAGAGTACCATATGGTATCCTACCGTGCTGACCTTCGGGGCTGTGTCATTGGCCTTCATCGGCATGGACCATGTCTTTGATGCCCACCTGGCAGCTAATAAGTACTATACTATTGTCGTGGTGCTTGCTATTTATTGGCTTGCCACCATTATATCGCTCAAAGGTATGGGCTGGGTCGGAAAAGTGTCGAAAATCGGCGGTATGGTCGGTACAATCATTCCGGTTGCCCTGATTGTGGTGTGTGCTGCCATTTATCTCATTTCGGGCGGTCAGTCGCAGATGAACTGGCACGGCAATTTCATACCCGACTTTACCAACTTTGACAATATCGTGCTTGCCGTCTCGATATTCCTCTTCTACGCCGGTATGGAAATGAGTGGCGTGCATGTCCGCGAAATTAAAAATCCTACCGTCAACTACCCCAAGGCTGTCGTTATTGGCGCGATTGCCACCGTGGCTATCTTTATCCTCGGCACATTTGCCCTCGGTGTGATAATCCCGGCCAAAGATATCAACCTGGTGCAGAGTCTGCTTGTCGGTTTTGATAATTATTTTAGCGTACTACATGTCAAATGGCTTGCTCCGATAATCGCCATCGCATTGGCTTTCGGTGTCCTTGCCGGTGTGCTGACATGGGTCGCAGGTCCTTCGAAAGGTGTGTTTGCCGTCGGCCAGGCCGGTTATTTGCCTAAATTCTTCCAGAAGACTAATAAGAACGGTGTGCAGAAAAACATTTTGTACGTTCAGGGTGCTATCGTGACCGTACTCGCATTCCTGATGGTACTCATGCCGTCTGTCCAGAGTTTCTATCAAATTCTCTCACAGCTTACCTGCATACTATATCTGATTGCATATTTGCTTATGTTTGCGGCAGCTATCCGTCTGCGTTACAATATGAAGGGTGCGCCCCGTCCGTTCCGTCTCGGCAAAAATGGCAACGGCGTGATGTGGCTCATCTCGGGCGTGGGATTTATCGGTTCGCTTACCGCGTTTATCTTTAGCTTCTTCCCCCCAAATCAGATTAGTATGGGTTCGAATGCAATATGGTTTACCGTCCTCATCGCGGGCACTGTGATTTTCGTGGCATTGCCTTTTATAATCCTGAAGTTTAAAAAACCGTCATGGGACTCTCTCGGCACTGATTTCGTCCCCTTCCACTGGGACAACTCTCCCGGTGCGGCTGCCTTGCGTCAGAAAGCCGCCGAAGAGTTTGCTGCAGAAAATTCTTCCACAGCTCCTGACCATGCCAAGGAAATTCTCGAGTATGCAGCCTCTGTAAACAAGCAGCAAACCGACACTGACAAAGACACCAAATAAAAAACGAAAAGTAACCTCAGGGGGCAGGCACATGCTTGTCCCCTTTTTTATACACTAACGACAAAAGTAATATTCGAAAAAAAGTGGTATATTTGCAAAATAGCACATATCTTCGTAAAGATTAGTATAAAAGATAACTATGGACATAAGCAAATTTACGAGCAATTTGTCGACGTATGCCGATTACTACAGCCCGACTAAATTGTTCTCAAAGATTAAGAATGTGGCAAAGAAAGCCGGGGTCAATGTCATATTTGCTGTACTTGTGCTCTACTATGCAACTTTCGACAAAGACCTCCCGGTGAAAGACCGTTTGTTGGTGATTGCCGCCCTGGGCTACTTTATCTTACCGCTCGACTTGATACCCGATACCATCCCCGGAGGATTTACTGACGATGCGGCTGCATTGGCATATGTGGTGCGTCATATTTGGAAAAATCTTTCCGATGCCACTATCGCCAAAGCGAAACAGCAGCTCAACGAATGGTTTCCTGACGTAAACACATCCGACCTTTCGCCATTCTAACTCGTACCTTTTTTGCCTATATGTTTCTTGTTTCCGCATCCAGGCTTATCCCCGTCTTGTCACATCGCAAATTTTGTTTAACTTTGCATTAGTTATGGAAAACGAGATGAAGAAACGCCTTTGTGTTGTGACCAGTACCCGTGCCGACTGGGGCTTGTTGTCGCCTGTGTGCCGTGCCTTGCGCGACAGGGGGCTGCTGCGCATCGACATTGTGGCCACAAACATGCACCTCATCGAGCGTTATGGCAATACGTATCGCGAAATCGAGGCCGATGGTTTCGATATTGCCTGCCGTGTGCCAACCGATGTCGGTTCGGACGATGATGCCTCGCGCGCGCTGGTGATGGCAAAGACCATGGAGGGCATGACGAAAGCGTTTGACAGTCTCAGGCCCGATGCCGTGCTGTTGCTCGGCGACCGCTACGAGATGCTTGCGGTGGCTTCGGCTGCTGCCGTGATGCATATACCGGTCATACATATTGCCGGTGGCGAGGTGACGGTAGGCGCGCTCGACGATGCCTTCCGTCATGCCATTACAAAACTGTCGAGCCTGCATCTGTCAGCGACCGAAGATTACCGTCGCCGTGTGCTCCAGCTCGGCGAACAGCCCGACACGGTAATAAATACGGGCGCAATAGGTGTCTGGAATGCCTTCAACACAGCCCTTATGCCGGTGTCGCAACTCAGCGAGAGCATAGGGTTCGACGTGACAAAAGGGCCGCTTGCCGTAGTGACATATCATCCGGCGACAAACGATGTTGTCGCCCCCGAGGCGCGGCTCGGCCAGTTTCTCGATGCCCTCGACCGTTACCCCTCACTTAGGCTTGTCGTTACCGCCCCCAATAATGATGCCGGTGGCGAACGACTGCTTGCCATGCTCGAAGATTATGTGTCGGCAAGGCACAACAGGGCAGTCTTTGTCCGTTCGCTCGGCATGGTGCGTTATCACAGCCTGCTGCGCTGTGCGTCGCTCGTCATCGGAAACTCGTCGAGCGGTATTGTCGAGGTCCCCTCGGCCGGCATACCGACAGTCGATGTGGGCATACGCCAGCAGGGGCGGATTTCGGCACCGTCGGTAATACATTGCGCAGAAGACACCGATTCGGTCGCAGAGGCTATTGCCAAGGCTCTTTCGCCCGAAATGCAGGCCTTGGCGGCTGAGCGCGTAAACCCGTATTTCAAACCCGACACCTGCGCCCTGATGGTAGAGGCTGTCGAGGCGTTTATGTCGCGTCTGCCCCTGCCTCCAAAACATTTTTATGATTTGAAATGAAACCACTCTACATCATCCCTGCCCGAGGCGGAAGTAAAGGCATACCTCGCAAGAATATAAAGAGTCTTGGCGGGCGTCCGCTGATTTACTATTCCATTGACTGTGCTGCCAAAGCAGCGGAACGCTTTGGCGGATATATCCTCGTATCTACCGACGACGATGAAATTGCCGATACTGCCCGGGCCTGCGGTATTGAAGTAGGCTACATGCGCCCGGCAAGTCTCGGGGCAGATACCACGTCGAGCCGCGACGTCATGCTCGATGCCATGGGCTGGGCCGACGGCAGGGGTATTGACTATGACTGTGTTGTATTATTGCAGCCAACGTCGCCTTTGCGCACATGCGAGGATGTAGCGGCGGCCATAGAGATGTATTCGCCCGACATAGATATGGTGGTAAGCGTGTGCGAGGCCGATGCAAATCCGTACTATAACCTTTTCGAGGCCGACGCCGACGGTTTCTTGAATATCTGCAAGGGCCCAGGCACGTATACCAGGCGTCAGGATGCCCCGAGGGTTCTCGAATACAACGGTGCTGTCTACATTATAAATCCGGCCTCTCTGCGCCGGTGCGCGCTTGGTGAATTCAAACGTCGCGTGCCTTACCTGATGCCACAATCGAGGAGTATCGACCTCGACACGCCCGACGACTGGCAGCGGGCCGAACTTTTATTCAAAAAATCATGACCGATTTAGAAAAGCATAGCATTAGTTCCGATGCCACGCTGCTCGAGGCCCTGCAACGCCTCAATAAGCTGCCCGGCGGCATTATGACGCTCTTTGTCCTTGACGGTCACCGCCGCATACTCGGCAGTCTGACCGACGGCGATATACGTCGGGCCCTCATCGACGGGTCTTCGTTGCAGCAGTCGGTCGACAAGGCTTGTCATCGCAACTTTCATTATGTGACGGCCGGAGATATAGACCCCGAGGTACTGAGTATGTGCCGGGCCAATGGTATAAGGCTTATCCCCGAGGTTGACAGTGACGGTCGCCCCGTGTCGTTGGTCGACCTCACGAAGCTGCGGACCGTGTTGCCGCTGAGGGCCGTGCTTATGGCCGGCGGACGTGGCGAACGTTTGCGACCTATGACTCTCACAACGCCAAAACCGTTGCTCCAAATCGAGGGCAAGGCAATCATCGACTACAATATCGAGGCCCTGGCCGCGTGCGGCATCAAGGAAATCGTGGTCACGACGCGCTATCTTGCCGAGCAGATTTATGAGCATTTCGCGCAGCCGGTGGCCGGAGTGCAGGTGCGGTGTGTCACCGAGGACAAACCGCTCGGCACGATTGGGGCCGTTGCCGATATATGGCCTTCGTCGCAGCAGGGCAATACATTGGTCATGAACTCCGACTTGCTCACGACAATCTCGTTCGAGGACATGTACCTGCGCCACCGGTCGACTGCTGCCGATGTGACAATAGCCGTCGTACCCTATCAGGTGTCGGTGCCATATGCCATCCTCACTCTTGACAGCGACGACCCCGATAAGGTTATAGCAATCGAGGAGAAGCCCTCGTATTCATATTATGCCAATGCCGGCATCTATATCTTCTCGAATTCGCTACTGGCGACCCTCGTGCCCGGCGAGCATTGCGACGCCACCGACCTTATCGGGCGTGCGCTCGCCGCCGGCCGCAAGGTGACATATTACCCAATCAAGGGTACCTGGATTGATGTTGGGTCGCCGGTAGACTTCCGCCAAGCCGGAGAACTGATGCGGCATCACAATTCGATGACGAACTCTTAACGCCACTGGGTGTTAATATAATAAAAGTTTAGAGTTTAGAGTTTATAGTTTAGGGGTTAGAGTTTATAGTTTAACTAAGCACCCTCAACGACTAACCACCGGCCCTAAACTCTAAACCCTCAACTCTCAACTTAAAAAACGAACATAGAACCATGCCAGATTCGAATTTCATAGATTATGTCAAAATCCTTTGCCGTTCGGGCAAGGGCGGTGCGGGTTCGCGCCATTTTTACCGTGCCAAATATGTGCCCAAAGGCGGCCCCGACGGCGGCGACGGTGGTCGTGGCGGCCATATAATTTTGCGAGGTAACCGCAATATGTGGACATTGCTGCCGCTCAAATACCGCCGCCATATATTTGCCGGCAATGGCGAGGCCGGGTCGGGTGGCCGCAGTTTTGGCAAGGATGGCGACGATGTGGTTGTCGACGTGCCCTGCGGCACCGTGGTTTTCGATGCCGAGACAGGCGAATATCTATGCGAGGTTACTGATGACGGCGAGGAAGTGAAGCTGCTTAAGGGTGGCCGTGGCGGTCTGGGCAACTGGCATTTCAAGACCTCGACAAACCGCACCCCGCGCTATGCCCAGCCCGGAGAGCCGGCGATTGAGAAGAGCGTGGTGCTCGAGCTCAAGATGCTTGCCGACGTGGGCCTCGTAGGGTTCCCCAACGCGGGCAAGTCGACTCTGCTGTCGGCAGTCAGCGCGGCAGAGCCCAAGATTGCCGACTATCCTTTTACCACGATGGAACCCCAGCTCGGCATCGTGGCATATCGCGACAACCGTTCGTTCGTCATGGCCGATATCCCCGGTATTATCGAGGGAGCCAGCGAGGGCAAGGGCCTTGGGCTGCGTTTCCTAAGGCATATCGAGCGCAATGCCGTGTTGCTCTTCATGGTGCCTGCCGATGCCGACGATATCAGCGAACAATATCAGATTTTGCTCAACGAACTGAAGCAGTTCAATCCGCAGCTTGCCGACAAGCAGCGCGTACTTGCCATATCTAAATCAGACATGCTCGACGACGAACTGCGTGAGGCCATAGCCGAGACGCTCCCCGAGGGTGTGCCCTGCGTGTTTATATCGGCTGTCACCGGCCAGGGTATAACCGAGCTCAAGGATATGCTGTGGCGCGCCATTACCGACGAGAACAACCGCATTGATGCAGCCGATATTATCCACCGGCCCCTCGACGGCCACCACCGCGTGCGCGAGGAAGACGAGTTTATATTCCAGTATCAGCCCACCGACGACGAGGCCGAGCAGGAGGCCGAGGATATGCGCAGCATCAGTCCCGATGCCTGGGGCGACGATATAGACTGGGATGATGCCGATGTTGACGATGACGACGACGGCGAAGACCCATTTATCTACGAGGCTATCAACGACGACCGTCAATGACTTCGATTAGGGAATATTATCGCACAGTGACAGCGCGGCTGGCTGCGGCTTTGTCTTCGCAGGGTGAGGCCGCTGCCGCCGTCTCGATAATTTTCGAGGATGTTGCCGGTTATTCCAAGACTTTTATCTTTGCCAACGGCGACCGCGAGATTACCGACTCGATGCAATCGCGCATCAAGTCTGTGGCCGACAGGGTCGTGGCCGGCGAACCGGTGCAATATGCTGTCGGCAAAGCCCGGTTTATGGGTAATGATTTCATCGTTACTCCCGATGTGCTTATCCCCAGGCCCGAGACAGCCGGCCTTGTCGACATGATAGTCGACCGTTGGGGTGGCCGCAGCGACCTCGACGTGTGCGATGTCGGCACCGGCTCGGGCTGCATCGCCATATCGCTGGCCCGGGCATTGCCTTTCTGCCGTGTCACGGCAATAGATGTCAGCGCTGCGGCAATCGCGGTTGCGAGGCTCAATGCTGCCAGCCTCAAGGTAAATATCGACTTTGTCGAGGCTGATATACTTACAGCCGTGCCACCACGGGGCCTTTATGACATCATAGTCAGCAACCCGCCATACGTCACGCAATCGGAGTCGGCCGATATGGATGCCCGCGTACTCGACTACGAGCCCGGTGCGGCATTGTTCGTGCCCGACGACGACCCACTGCGCTTCTACCGCGCAATAGCAGCCTATGGCCGCGCGGCCTTGAAGTCGGGGGGTATGCTATATTTTGAAATCAATCAGAATTTCCCGGACCAAACCGTCGCGCTCCTCGAATCTAAGGGTTTTATAGATGTCGCCGCCCGGCGCGATTTCAAAGGAAATTACCGCTATGTTTCAGCCGTGCAGCCATGATGAAGCGTCAGCCTAAGGCCATCACACCCGAAAAAGCCCTTATCCGTCTCGAGGAACTTTGCGCCCGTGCCGAGCATTGCACTTATGAACTTGCTCAAAAATTGCGGGCGTGGGGCATCGGGCAAGAGGACAGCGAGGTAATCATACATTCGCTGCAGCGGCGGCGCTTTGTCGACGACTCGCGTTTTGCGGCCTCGTTTGTGCGCGACCGCTATCGTTACGGCCGTTATGGCCGTGTCAAAATCAGGCTACTGCTGCGCGCCAAGCGCATCGATACCGACACCATCGACGAAGCCCTGGCCGAAATCGACGATGATGAATATCTCGAAATCCTTAAAGGCGTTGTCCGCTCGAAAATGCGCGGCCTTGATATGTCGGTTTACGAAGACCGAACCAAAGTCTACCGCCACGCCCTGTCGCGAGGCTACGAGGTCGCCCTCGTGTCACAAGTCATAAAGGGGCTCTTATAAATAGGCTGCTGGGAATTTCTATATGGGGGAATATTATAGGAAGGATTAAAAAATTTCCACACCAAATTTGACTTTTGCGGATTGTGAGGGTATACTATATGTAGACTCAAAAAGAGTATGCATGAGTAAAAGGATAAATGATGCAAGAGTTCCCTGACAGTAAAATTCTTGACACCATCGGGACTGACCCGGAGGTTGGATACCGTATGCTCATGAAAAGTTATAAAATGCCTGTTTATTGGCATATTCGACGAATAACTGTCGTTCATCAAGACGCAGAGGATGCTTTGCAAGAAACTTTCTTGAGGATATTTAGAAATTTTGGCAAGTTTAAGAAAGAAATGTCTCTTGCTGCCTGGATATTCAAAATAGCGACAAATGAGGCACTTCGACAATGCGAGAAACATAAGGAATGTGCTTTTTTACTTGATGATATCGAAGTTGACGCCAAACATGTCATGGCCGACGAATACTTTGATTACTCCGACATCGAATCTATCAAATTGCAGAAAGCGATACTCTCCTTACCACCGAAGCAGCAATTGGCTTTTAACCTTCGCTATTATGATGAATTTGATTATGCCGTGATTGCCCAAATCATAGATTCGACAGTTGCAAGTGCAAAAGCAAACTATCATGCTGCAAAAGAAAAAATTATACATTATATGAATACCCACGACTAAAATATGGACAGTTACAATTTTGAAAAAATAGGGAAAAAGATGCCATATCGTGTGCCGGATGCTTTTTTCAGTGATGTGGAAAACAATATTATTGTAAAAGCACGCTATCACTGGCATAAGCGTAATCTACTCCGAGTAGTCTATCGTACCCTTGCTGTCTCCGCATCATTGGTCCTTGTTATCATTGTTGCCGCCCATATCATCCAAAACCATAAGACTGATTATTCTGATATTGTACAGGCTTTTGACAACATGTCAGACTCCGACCAGTCATACTTGCTCGAAATGTACCAAGACGATATCTTTATTAACGAATAAAAAATCGATATGAAAAACTTATTCAAAATCATTATGCTCGTGACTGCGATATTCGCATTCACATGCACTGTGGAAGCGCGACCCAAAAAGGTAACTCAGCGAATCTCACAACACCAACTTGCAGAAAAACAAGCTAAAAAGATTGCGGAGGAACTTGCCTTGTCGTCAGAAGTGAGTGCAAAATTTATTTCCGCGTATGTGGGTTACCGACATGAAGTATGGGCATTAGGGCCGCGTCAGGACAAACTACAGGCTGGCTCTATGACTGATGAACAGGTCGATAGTGTCATACAGGCCAGATTTGACCGTAGTCATAAACTTCTTGATATTCGTAAGAAATATTATAATGAATACACCAAATTTCTTACCCCCAAGCAGATATGGCGAGTTTATGACCTCGAGGCTAAGATGATGAATCGCCTAAGCCATCGTCGCACTCCTAAAAAGAAGATGAATTCAACGCCCCAGGTTAATCGCCATATCAGCAATAATGATGAAGCCTTGGCGAAATGACATATTTATAGAAGTTTAATAGGCCTACTTTCAAATAATCCAGGCCTTGAAAAAACACTCTAAATACTTTCAATTCTCTCCCTATGGTATAAAGATGGGATGTTCAGAAATTTTCCTATGCCACAGGGCGAGATTTGAAAGTGCAATTATTTAGGGCGTAAATTCAAATCCGGCATTAAGGTCAGTAACACACCTTGCATGTGCTCTGAATGGAGCAAGTCCGTTACATATTAAATTGAAATTAATGAAACCTGTAGGGCTCCACATGATTTTTAACTCGGAGGTAACAAGGCGCAAAATCCCTGTTTGTTGAATTGATAGTACATCTCGATGCGCTCGGGTGTGTCATTCTCAAGCAACAGGAGGAGTTCTCTTGCAAATTCGAGGCTTGCCGAGCCGTTCGCCGTCACTATGCCCTTGTCTGACACTGCCTGCTGATGGATATAGCCGTCAGGGTTGGTATAGTTTTCACCGCCCCACAATTTTAGCTGCCCGATGCCGTTGCCGGTGTGTCTCACGTTGTTGAGGAAACCTGCCTTTGCCATAAACGAGGCTCCATTGCAGATAGCTCCTATAATTCTTCCTCTTTCGATAGCCTGCCGCACTATAGGCCCGACCTTCCCTGCGACAGGTGTCGACCATCCGAAACCGCCGATTAGTACTAAGGCTGCATAATCGTCGGGCATGGTCTCAAACGAATAATCAGGCACAGTGCTGAAACCACTGATTGATTTGACCGGCTCTAATGTCGGGGCGACAACCTTGTTGAGATATTTGGGATGTTCTTTCAAGGCATATTCGTCTGAAGCTATAGCTTGCGAGAGGTACACTGCCTCGTGTGCGGCATAGCCGGGTAGAAGTATATAAAGGATTTCGTTACTCATAATATTATATTTCTAATGCCGATTGTCATTTCCAGGTGGTTCTACGGGGCTATTTGTGGAATGTCTTGGCGATTTGATTCGCTACATTCTTTATTGCGCCGTTCATTTCATATTGGTAGCTGACGAGGCTTGTAGTCGCCGCACTGCACGACACCACGGGGCGTCCGGTAGAGTAGTCGATGAAGTTTACCGTTACCACGGTTTTTTCTTCGGATATGCTGACGCCGTATTTCACAAGCAGCAACTGTTCGCGTTGTCGCGGTTGCAGCTCGTAGAGGCGCATGTCGCTTACCAGCTCGAGGCCCGAACCTTCGACAGCATCGTAGAGCTGTATTTCATATTCCATCAGCTCGGCCGGTATCTGATAGGTGTCGTTGTTTATGATTGACGCATAGCGATATTTCGACAGGTCGACATTTTGCGACACGACCGACCTGCCTGTCGTGCACGAGGCGACGAGCCAGCCCAGGAAGATGACGGTGATTAGCAGTGATTTTTTCATACAAGCGCGGTGTTTATAGGGTGATTTTGTCGATTTCTGCAAGCCATAGCGCGGCCGAGGCGTCGGAGGGCATACGCCAGTCGCCACGGGGCGAGAGGCATACGCTGCCGACCTTGGGGCCGTCGGGCAGGCACGAGCGTTTGAACTGCTGGTTGAAGAAGCGGCGCGTAAATATCCGCAGCCATTTCAAGATGGTGGCAGGCTCGTAGCTGTCGCCAAATGCCTTGCGGGCCAGCATGAATATGCGGCCCGGGGTGAAGCCGTAGCGCAGGGTGTAGTAGAGGAAGAAATCGTGTAGCTCGTAGGGGCCGACGAGGTCTTCGGTCTTCTGGTCTATTTCGCCATCGGCCGTGGCCGGGAGCAGTTCGGGGCTTATGGGGGTGTCGATGATGTCGAGCAGGGCGGTGCGCTCGGCCCCGGTGGCACTTTGGGCGAAATAGCGCGTGAGGTATTTTACGAGGGTCTTGGGCACACCGGCGTTTACGGCATACATCGACATGTGGTCGCCGTTATATGTAGCCCATCCGAGTGCTAATTCCGACAGGTCGCCTGTGCCGAGTACCATGCCCCCGGTCTGGTTGGCGATATCCATCAGTATCTGAGTGCGTTCGCGTGCCTGGCTGTTCTCATAGGTCACATCGTGCACGGCCGGGTCGTGGCCTATGTCGGCAAAGTGCTGGTTTACAGCAGCGGCGATTGATATTTCGCGCCATGTCACGCCCAAGGCGTCCATAAGGGTGCATGCGTTGTTGTGCGTGCGGTCGGTGGTGCCGAAGCCGGGCATGGTGACGCCCGTGATGCCACGACGGTCGATGCCGAGACGGTCGAACGTCCTGGCGGCAATGAGGAGGGCCAGGGTAGAGTCGAGGCCGCCCGACACACCTATTACGAGGCTTTTGCAGTGGGTGGCAGCGAGTCGCTTGGCAAGGGCCGCTACCTGTATGTTGACAATTTCCTCGCAACGGTCGGCAAGTATGGCCGAGTCGGAGGGCACAAAGGGGTGCGGGTCGACCTCGCGCATGAGCTGCCAGTCCGCTCTCGCTTGGTTTGTCGCACTTGTGGCTACACGGGTAAAGACGGTGGCGTTGTTGCGCCGGCATGCCTCGAAAGAACCGTTGTGCATACGGTCGCGGCGGATGGCCTCGATGTCTACGTCGGCCATTATGATTTGCGTGTCGGCGCACCAGCGTTGGTTTTTGGCAAGCATCTTACCGTTTTCTGCCACAAAGAGCTTGGCATCGAAGACAAGGTCGGTCGAAGACTCGCCGAACCCTGCCGAGGAATAAGCATAGGCGCATATACAGCGTGCCGACTGCTGCATGACGAGGGTGCGCAGGTAGTCGTATTTGCCCGTTATGTCGTCGCTTGCCGACAGGTTGGCTATTACCTCGGCGCCGTCCATGGCCAGGTGGCAGCTCGGGGGGATGGGTGTCCACAGGTCTTCGCAGATTTCGATGCCGACATTTACACCTTTATGACTGATGATGGCCGGCCCGAAACATTTGTCAGACAGGGCCGCATCGGCAGGCGAGAACCAGCGTTTTTCGTAAAACTCGTTGTAGTTGGGTATGTAGGTCTTCGGCACTATGGCAACTATTTCGCCGTTGCAGACTGCTATGGCGCAATTGTAGAGCGAGTTATTGAACTCGTATGGCGCGCCTACTATAATTAGTGTGCCGGGCGCATCGACGCTCGACTGTTTGATAATGTCGACGGCCTCGGCCACGCCGTCGAGCAGCTGCCGGTTGTGAAATAAGTCGCCGCAAGTATATGCCGGGACAGCCATTTCGGGGTATACGGCCATATCTACATCTTGCTCGGCAAGAATGGCAAATGTGGCGATAATATTGTGAGCGTTAGCCAGCGGGTCAGCGACGGTTACAGGTGTCGAAACAGAGGCTACACGAAAAAATCCGTAATTCATTATTTAGAGTTTAGGGTTTAGAGTTTAGGGTTTGTTTATGGTTTAAAGTTTATGGCGCTTAGAGTCTATCTAATTATACTCTCGACCTTAAACTTTAAACTCTCAACTTTAAACTCTCAACTTATTTATTTGAGTTTTTTGATTAAACGTGCCGGGTTGCCGGCCACCATAGTGTAGGGGGCTACATCTTTTGTCACCACCGAGCCAGCGCCGACGATTGCGCCGTCGCCGATGGTTACGCCGGGTACGATAGTGGCACCTCCGCATATCCACACATCGTTGCCGATGGTGACCGGCTCGGCCCATTCGTCCATGGTGCGGCGATGGTCGGCATCGAGTGGGTGGCAGGCCGTGTAGATGCTCACGTTGGGCCCGATGAGCACATGGTTGCCTATGCGCACCTCGGCCTCGTCGAGTACCGTGAAATTGAAGTTAAACACCACGTCGTGGCCCACATGGATATTGCAGCCATAATCGCAACGGAAAGGCTGGTTGGCGATTACACGTTCGCCGCACGTGCCCAAAATCGAACGGAGCAGCGTGTCGAGGCGGTCCATGTCGCCGGGATGCGTGTCATTATACTCGCGGATTTTTATACGGGTCTCGATGAGTTTGTCAAAGAAGGGTTTGTAGCCGGCCTCGTATATTTCGCCATTGAGCATTTTTTGCCATTCTGCGGCAAATTTTTCATCTTTTTGCATTTCCGTGTTGTTATATATTCGTACTGCAAAATTATACTTTTAAGTACGTAAAAACGTAGTTTTAAATTTTTTTAATTAAATTTGCAAAGAATAAGAACGAAGACACTATGAAAAACCAGGATACCCTCACAGGATATATCGAGCAAAGCCTCCGCAACAACTGGGACCGGCCGGCTTTGAGCGACTATCACGGCATGACGTTGACATATAAAGATGTTGCCCGAAAGATAGCAAAACTTCACCTCGCCTTCAAACATGCCGGCCTTGGTAAGGGCGACAAGATTGCCGTGTGCGGCCGTAACAGTGCCCAGTGGGCCGTGGCGGCCCTGGCGTCGATTACCTACGGCACTATTACAGTGCCCATCCTCCATGATTTCAAGCCCGATACAATCCATCACCTTGTGACTCATTGCGATGCCCGCCTTCTCTTCACCGATGCCTCGACATGGGAAAACCTCGACCACGAGAACATGCCGCATATCAAGGGCGTTGTCAACATCGCCGACTACTCGTTATTGTTTAGTCGCGACAAGGCTTTCACACAGGCTCGTGAACATCTCAACCGACTTTTCGGCGACAAATACCCCGAGCGTTTCACTCCTGACGATGTTGTCTACGAGCGTTTCAATCAAGACGACGTCGCCCTGATTAATTATACCTCGGGCAGCATGGGCTTCTCGAAAGGTGTCATGCTCAGCTATGGAAGCCTTTGGTCTAACGTGCAGTATAGTATCGACGGACTCGACTTCCTTGTGCCCGGCGACGGCTTTGTGTCGATGCTTCCGTTGGCCCACATGTTCGGTCTGACCGTGGAGATGCTCCACCCCTTTGTCAAGGGATGTCACATCTATTTCCTCGGCCGCACGCCTTCGCCCAAAATCTTGCTCGGGGCATTTGCCGAGGTAAAGCCCAAGCTGATAGTCGCCGTGCCGCTGGTAATAGAGAAAATAGTAAAGACACGGGTATTCCCCATGCTGGAGAAGCCGCTGATGAAGTTGCTGATGCACATACCGTTTGTCGACGACCGCCTCATGGCCAAAATCAAGCAGGGGCTTACCGATGCCTTCGGCGGAAATCTGAAAGAACTGATTATCGGCGGTGCCGGGCTCAACAAGGATGTCGAGACATTCCTGCGCAAAATCCAGTTCCCCTATACCGTAGGCTATGGCATGACCGAGTGCGGCCCCCTCATCTGCTACTCGTCGTGGGACAAGCAGAAACAGGCATCGTGCGGCCACGCCGTAGACCGCATGGAACTGCGTGTCGATTCACCCGACCCGGCGACAACGCCCGGTGTGCTGTGGGTGCGCGGTGCAAACGTGATGAAGGGTTATTATAAAAACGATGAAGCCACACAGGCATGCATGGGCGCTGACGGCTGGATGAATACCGGCGATATCGCACAAATCGATAAAGACGGCTATGTGTTTATACGTGGCCGCGACAAGAACATGATTCTCGGCCCGTCGGGACAAAACATCTATCCCGAGGAAATAGAGCAACAGCTCAACAACCTGCCTTATGTCGCCGAGTCGCTGATTGTCAGCCGCGACGGCAAACTCGTCGCCCTCATTCATCCCGACTACGAGAATGCGACCAAGCAGGGCCTTGACGATGCCGCTGTCGACAAGCAGATGCGAGACAATCTGAAAACGCTCAATGCCGCCCTGCCGTCATTCAGTCAGATTTCAGACATGCAAATCTTTACCGAAGAGTTCGAGAAGACGCCCAAACGTTCTATCAAACGATTTATGTACAAATAACTTGGCACACGATTTTAATGAAAAATAAACTCACATTATCACTTGCCGCATTGGCACTTGCCACAACGTCGTTGGCATATACCCCGAGTGCCGAGGTAAGGCAGTCGCAAGAGGAGTTTGCCGCAGACCGTTTCGGCATCTTCTTGCATTGGGGTATTTACAGCATGTTCGGCCAGGGGGAGTGGTATCTCAACTACGGCCCCAAGGCCGACGAATATGCCAAGGCTGCCAAAGGTTTCTACCCGGCCGACTTCGACGCCGATGCCTGGGTGAAGGCTATCAAGGGCGCCGGGGCGCGATATATATGCTTTACCACGCGCCATCACGATGGTTTCTCGATGTGGCATACAGCCCAGAGCGATTATAATATAGTAGATGCCACGCCTTTTAAACGCGACGTCCTCAAGGAACTATCTGATGCTTGTCAGGCTAATGACGTGAAGTTGCACCTCTATTATTCGCATATCGACTGGACGCGGCCCGATTATCCCTGGGGCCGCACCGGGCATACGACCGGTCGCGATTCTACGGCGGCAGACTGGCCTGCATATTACGACTTCATGAACCGGCAGCTTACCGAGCTGCTTACCGACTACGGCCCCGTGCGAGCAATTTGGTTTGACGGCTGGTGGGACCACGACAGCGACACTATCCCCTTCGACTGGCAGTTGGCTCCGCAGTACGAGATGATACACCGCCTGCAGCCGGCGTGTCTTGTGGGCAACAATCATCACCAGAACCCATACGAGGGCGAGGATATACAGATATTCGAGCGCGACGTGCCGGGCGAGAACACGGCCGGCTATTCCGAACAGGATATAAGCCGCCTACCGCTCGAAACATGTCAGACCATGAACGGTATGTGGGGCTACAAGGTGGTTGATACCAATTACAAAGACACCGTGACCTTGATTCGCTATCTCGTCAAAACAGCAGGGCAGGGTGCCAACCTGTTGCTCAACATCGGCCCTCAGCCTAACGGCGAATTACCGGCCGCAGCCCTCGACCGCCTTGCCGGCATGGGGCGATGGCTCGAGGCAAACGGCGAGACCATTTATGGCACTACCGGCAGCCGACTGCCCAAGGCAGAGTGGGGCACGTCGACCCATCGCGGCGACACGACATATATCCACGTCACCGACCCTGGCGTAAGCTCGATAACCGTTCCTTGGAATAAGAAAATCAAGAAGCTGTCGGCCTACGCAGACAAGTCGCGACTTCAATACAAACATTCGAAAGACAGCCTGTCAATCGCCATACCCATTCGCGCCGACGACACCCCCGACTATATCATAGAGGTCGTAAACCGCTAATCTATAAGCATACATTTTTTCAAAAGTGCGCATTTCGCAACGCACCTACCCATTTTATGCATGAAAAAGACCTAAAATAACCCTTTGCGATTAAGTGTTGACCGTAATTTTGCAGTGCTACAAAAACCTAAATAATCAATGCCGTTGCGGCCTCTCGTCTTAGGACGGAGGTAATTCAGGTCCGCGCAACGGTTTTCATGAAAAATCAACATAAAGCACTGTCGGACCGGTACGTGCATACTGAAATCGTATGGGAAAACTTTTATCTAAATTATTTCTGCTGAGTTCCGTGTTGTCGTTCGGAACCGTCAATGCAGTTGCTGAAGAATCTCCCGCAACCGTTAAGATGACTTACGTCAATTATGACGCGCCGGATACATCTTACGGTGAAATTGCAGCCGGAGAAACAGCTAAGGCCGGCTTCAATAAAATTAGCGGAGGTGCGGTAAATTTTGGAAATACGGGTTGGGGTGTTAACTACGTAACGTATCTCCAGGTTGACGCTTCTGCTATTGAAGGCAATATTACCGGTGTCACCCTTAAATTTCAGGCATCAGGTTCTACCGACAACAAGCGTGCTACAACTTGGGGCGTCGGTTATAACTCGTCGGTATGGTCAAGTGACATGACTTATAATACCGCCGACAGGACTATTACTACAATTGGCGATACTCAATCGACGACAACCAAGGCTTCCACAACATTCGAGGAACTTTCTTTTGACATTACCGCAGCAGTAAACAATGCCGAGAACCATATTGTAACAATCCTCGTATACGAAACTGCCGCTGCTGGTGGTTATATCAAGAATCCCACTGTTACTGTAAACTGGACTAAGGAAGCCGCTTATGATGTTACTTTCACCGAGACAAACGGCGTAGCGGCAACAATTACTGTCAACGGCAACAATGTTACTGACGGTACTTCGCTTGTTAATGGCACTTATGATTTTACTGCCACTGCTTCCGGTTACAAGGATTACACCGGCCAATTCACAGTCAATGGTGCAGCCGTGAATGTCGAGTTCACCATGACGGCAAAGGCCCAGTGGAACTACACGGTCAAAGCTTATGACGCAGCCGGCAACATGCTCTCGACTTTGATTGAAGACGGCAAGGGTCTTGAAAATGAAGATGTTACCTATGTGTACCCCGAGTTCTATCTGCAAGGTACCAAACTGCTCTCGATTGTCGCTAACAGCAAGCCCGACCCCTTCTTCGGCAAAACTGTCAAGCTTGACGCAGACGGCAAGGAATTCAAAGTCACCTACGATGGCGACGCCGTATCTGATGTTGTTTTCTATAAAGAGGCCGAGGAAATGGAAGGCTTCAACTCCCTTAACTCCAACAATGCTCCCATTCGCTGCTCCAACGGCCTTGGCGGTAATGTTAAAGAAGGCACAGAAGTTCTCCTCACAACCCTTCCCGCCGGTAAATACATGATTTTCGGCCAGGTATGGGGTGTAGCGGGTCTGACAGCCGGTGTGAAAGTTAAGACAGCCGGTGAGGACGCAGAGGATACCGTCCTTTGGTCGCTCGAGTCTACCGGCTCACTTACAAACAGCACTTCTGAAGAGTTTACGCTGTTCAAAGAGACCGAATTGTATGTTTATACCACCGGTGGCGACTCTAAACGCATGCTCGACCTTGTATACATCAAGAAAACAGGTGAAGCGCCCGTCGTAGATGTTACCGACATAACCCTATCGGAAACCGAAAAGGCACTCACCGAAGGCGAAACATACACTCTCACCGCAACCGTCAACCCGGCAGATGCGACCAACCCTGCTATTGAATGGTCTTCGTCGGATGTCGCTGTGGCTACGGTCGATGAAAACGGCGTTGTTACCGCTGTTTCCGAGGGGGAGGCTACCGTAACCGCAACCTCGGTCGCCGACCCGACAAAGACTGCATCTTGCAAAGTCGTGGTCAAGAAGCCGTTCATAGCAGTTGAAGGTATCACGCTCTCTGAGACTACAGCCAAACTCGAAATCGGTTCGACAATCACGCTTACGGCAACTGTTTCGCCTGAAAATGCTACCGAACCTGCCGTTACATGGTCGTCAGACAATACAGCCGTCGCAACTGTCGAAGACGGTGTCGTGACTGCAGTCGGTGTAGGCGAGGCCATAATTACAGCCAAGGCAGGCGAGATGACAGCCGAGTGCAAGGTGACTGTTGAAATCGTTACCGGCTTGTCTTCGATAATGAGCGAGAATGACGGTGCTGTTGAAGTTTACGATATCGCCGGACAAAAGGTCGCCGATAACCTTGAGTCACTCCCTGCCGGTATCTATATCGTGCACCAGGGCAAAAAGGTTGTCAAAATCTATGTGAAATAATTTGATTTGTATACGACTTGAATCAATCTCCGGGGCGGGTGGCGAACATCTGCCCCGGTTTTTTATTAGACCATAGGGCAAAATTCGGTGGAAATTAGCTAACTTTGCAGGGCAAAAAGTATATATGTAGATATGTCAAGAAAACGCAAACCCCTCCCCCTGCTCGAGGATGTGGTAATTACTGATGTCGCAGCCGAGGGCAATGCCCTGGCGCGTGTCGACGACATGGTGGTATTCGTGCCCTTCGGTGCCCCGGGCGACCATGTGGACATACAGGTAGAAAAGAAGAAAAAAAGATATGCCGAAGGCCGCATAGCCCGTATGCGCGTGCCCGGCGATATACGTGTAGAACCTCGCTGTGAGCATTTCACCGTGTGCGGCGGTTGCCGTTGGCAGCATCTGCCCTACGACTATCAGCTCAAATGCAAACGACAGCAGGTAGTAGACGCCCTGACCCGTATTGCCAAGGTCGAGCTTCCCGAGATTGCGCCGTGCCTTGGCAGCGACGAGATTTGGGAGTATCGCAACAAGATGGAGTATACGTTCTCTAACAAATGCTGGCTTACTTACGAGCAGCTTGCCTCGGGAGTCGAGTTCCCCGACCGCGATGCTGCCGGCTTCCATATCCCCGGTGCCTTTGACAAGGTTCTCGATATAAACCGCTGCCATCTTCAGGACGATTTGTCTAACCGCCTGCGTCTCTTCGTCAAGGCTTATTGCAAGGAACACGGCCTTCCATTCTACGACCTCCGTGCTCAGCAAGGTTTCATACGCACAATGATGGTGCGAATAGCCTCGACAGGCGAGGTAATGGTCGTGATTGTGGTGGGCGAAGACCGCCGCGACGAGCTTGTGGCCCTTCTCGAGGCCGTCAGGACCGAGTTTCCCCAGATTACCTCGCTTATGTATTGCGTAAATACCAAGGTCAACGACAGCCTTGGCGACCAGACAATAGAGCTATATAGCGGCCGGCCGTTTATCGAGGAAGAAATGGAAGGTCTGCGTTTCCGCGTAGGGCCCAAGTCATTTTATCAGACAAACTCGCTACAGGCATACAAGCTCTATAAGGTCGTGCGTGATTTTGCCGGGCTTACCGGTTCCGAACTTGTCTACGACCTCTATACCGGCACAGGCACGATTGCAAACTTTGTGAGCCGCCGCGCCGCAAAAGTAGTGGGTATAGAATATGTGCCCGAGGCTATTGAAGATGCCAAGGTCAACTCGGAGCGCAACGGCATAACAAACACAGTCTTCTACGCCGGCGACATGAAAGACGTGCTCAACGACGAGTTCATCGCCTCGCACGGAACGCCCGATGTTATGATTGTCGACCCACCGCGTGCCGGTATGCATACCGACGTTGTCGACACGATTTTGCGAGCCGCTCCCGGGCTGATTGTATATGTAAGCTGCAATCCGGCCACCCAGGCGCGCGACCTGGCACTTCTCGACACCTTATATCGTGTGGATGCAGTACAGCCGGTCGACATGTTCCCACACACGCAGCACGTCGAGAATGTCGTAAGGCTTGTAAAGAGAGAAAAAGCGGTGGACGAGGCGTTATAAATTAGAATTATAGTATCTCTTGTCGCCGGTTACTTCTTCCCCGAGCCACGACGGCCTTTCAAAAGGTGTGTCGGCTGTGGGTAGTTCGATTTCGGCCACGACGAGGCCTGAGTTCGCACCGGCGAATATGTCGACTTCCCATGTCAAGCTGTCTCCGGCATCGATTAGGCAACGTGTCTTTTCGAGGCAGCCGGGGCAGGCCGTGAGCATTTCATGCGCGTCATCGACGGGGATTTCGTATTCCCACTCGTTGCGTTCGCAACCATGGTTGCGGGTCTTTACGGTTATAAAGCCATGATTGTCGCGTATACGTATCCGCACAGTACGGTCGGGGTCTTTGCAAAGGTATCCCTGGATAATATGGGTGCGACGGGTGACAAACGGTTCAAAATCGCCGGTGACTAAAAATTTACGTTCTATTTCTTTTGCCATAACAATAAATTTGCTGCAAAGATATATAAAATATTTGTTATTAGTAATCGTGTCGTGTGCCATAGCCTTTACGGGTCGGTCAGCGACTCAGGCGGGCATTTTCATTCGCGGCATAGTCAGGGATTCTGTCACCACCGAGGGCCTTCCATATTCGTCGGTGCGTGTCGACGGCAGCAGTGTTACCGCCGTTACCGACAGCCGTGGTATATTTGAATTGACGGTGCCGGCCGGTTCGGCGTTTATTACGGCCTCGTGCCAGGGCTATGCTCCCGCCACTGTAGCGTTAAAGACACACTGGCTGCAGATTTATGATATCAATCTCAAGCCCCAGGCGACCGAGCTTGCCGAGTTTGTTGTCAAAAAAAAGAAGTATAGCAAGCGCAACAATCCGGCAGTCGATTTCGTAAACCGCCTCCGCCGTCTCGGCCCTGCGTCAGACCCTCGTCGTAACGACTGGTACAGCTATCGCACCTATGAGCGTATATCATTGGGTATAAACAACTTCGACACAGTCAGTACCAAGGGCCTTCTCAAACGTATGCCCAACCTTATTGAGCACGTCGATACTTCGGAGATAAGCGGTGAGCCTGTTCTGAACCTGTCGGTGCATGAAACTGCGGCTACAACATATTATCGCAAAAATCCGTCGTCGGAAAAGCGCATAACCGAAGGTGTGCGCACGGCCGGGATTGATGAGCTTGCCGAGGGCGACAATGTGCAGACTATACTTGCCGACCTGCTACGCGACGTCGATTTATACCAGGGCAATATAACCCTGCTTAAAAACACATTCGTGAGCCCGCTGTCGTCACTTGCTCCTGATTTTTATCGTTTCTATCTCGTCGACAGTGCCGCCGTCATTCCCGGCAGCGACAAGCCGCATGTCGCCCTGGCTTTCTATCCGCGCAATAAGGCATCGATGGGCTTCCAGGGACATTTGTTTGTCGAGCGTGGCGACACGGCTATGATTGTGCGCAGGGTCGAGATTGCCGTCTCACCCGAGATTAACCTTAACTTTGTAAAAAATCTTCGTCTGACACAGACATTTGATGTTGCCGACGATGGTTCGCGTCTCAAAACTTCTGACCGGCTGTTACTCGATATGCAGGTGCTTCCGGCGACCCCCGAATTATATATTTCCCGTAAGATAGAGTTTAGCAATCATAGCTTTGCCGAACCTGCGGCTTCCGACAGCATTTTTGGCCGTCTCGGGCGCGACTATACCGACACCTCGGCTCATGACCGCGACAATGGTTACTGGGCCGATGTCCGTACCGTGCCCATGCAGGCTGGAGAAAGCCGCGCCGACAGCCTCATGACCAAGCTTAGAAAAAACAAGCTGTTCTATTGGGGCGAACGTTTCCTGCGCAATATGGTCACAGGTTATTGGGCAACAGGGAAAAACAGTAAATTTGACATAGGCCCGGTGAATACAACCGCGAGTTACAACAGCCTCGAGGGGCTGCGTCTGCGTGCCGGTGGTATGACGACTGCAAACCTGTCGCCGCGATGGTTCGCAAGGGGGTATGCAGCTTATGGCTGTCGAGACCACAAATGGAAGTATAGTGCCGAAGTGGAATATTCGTTTTTAGATAAAAAGATTCATCCCCGCGAATTTCCCGTCCATTCCATAAGGCTAAGGCACCAGTACGACGTAGACCGTCTCGGGTCACATTATCTATATACCAATGCCGACAATTTCGTATTGTCATGGACCCGCATGTCGGACCGCCGTTTTACATACCGCCGCTCTACGAAGTTGGAGTATACCCTCGAGTTGAACAATCATTTCTCGGTCGTAGCGTCGGCCGAGCACCTGCGTCAGGAGGCGTCGCCTTATTTGCTGTTCACAACAAATGCTGGGCGGCAGATAAGTCATTACGACATGACTGTATTTGGCGCTGACCTGCGTTTTGCCCCGGGAGAGACATTTTACCAGGCCCGCAGCTACCGTGTGCCTGTCGACGAGACTGTGCCTGTCGTTACATTGTCACACCGCTATGCCCCCTCGGTATTTTCGGGGCAGCGATACGGTGTTAACCGTACCGAATTGTCGGTGTCGAAGCTGTTTATGCTCTCGTTTATGGGCGCGTTAGATGTGAAGGTGTCGGGTGGTCATGTTTGGGGAGCGACTGTCTTCCCCGAGCTTTTTATTCCTAATGCCAATCTTTCATATACGATTCAGCCGGGCTCGTTTGCCTTGATGAACCCGATGGAGTTTATAAACTCGAGTTATGTGTCGTGGCATCTTAGTTACCAGGCCCGTGGTGCCTTGTTTAACCTTATCCCGGGAGTGAGGCGTCTCGGCTTGCGCGAAGTTGTCGGTTTTTCGGGAATCTACGGGCACCGCAGCAGTGCCAATGACGGAGCGAAATATCTTGCCCTGCCAAGCGATGCCACGACTTCGCGCATGGACAAGCCATATATGGAAATCTCGGTCGGCATCGACAATATCCTGCGATTCATACGCCTTGACTATGTGTGGCGCCTCAATTATCTTGACGTGCCATACCATATAGACCGGCGCGGCCTGAGGGTGGCCATGCAGTTTACTTTCTGAGAATGGAATAAAATCGGGGCCCTGGCTGTCGACAGCCAGAGCCCCGTAGTATTGAAATGACAATTTTATCAGAGTCTTATTTTCTCGGCTTTGCCGCCTGATACCCGGATATACACACCGTGTTCGGGCTTGTCTACGCGGACGCCCTGCAGGTTGTAATATTCGGCATCAGCATCTGCGGCCTTAATCTCGCCTAAGCCGCTCACGCCGTAAACGAAGTAATACGGTTGTCTGATAAAGGGCTGTATTTGACCGCTGCTGCTTACAAAGCCGGGTATTGCGATATAGCGTGTGCCTGTAACGCCGCTTGAGAAAGTGCCCTTTGCATGGAAGGCGACTTGTTCGCCGGCCCCGAGGAAGTATGCGGCTTCGTCGCTGTTGATGATTTCTACGCAGTTGCCGGTCATGGTGCAGATATACACGGTTACGGGGCCGCCATAGTAACCCATCGAGCAAGTGAGTGTGCCGGTGAATACCAGTTCTTCAGGAGCCGCGCTGCTATATCCTGTCAGTTCGAAGTCGGGGATTAGTATTGATGTATTGCCGGGATTTGACTGTACGTCGACCTCTATCGGCTCTGAGAGTATTTCGCCTGTATTCGAATCAATAAATGCAAACTTATATTTTCCGGCAGTCGTGGTGTTTGTCTGGGAAAAACTGCCGACATAGGTAAGCGGCTGAGTCTCTCCGGCGGGTAAATCAACCGAATATGCCTCGCCTGCGGCCATGAGTTTGTCGTTAGAGTCGAAGAGGCCTGGCTGTATGGTGCCTATATATTCCTCGCTGCCGGTGTTGGTAAGCGACGCCGACACTTTGAACATCTCGGAGAAGTAGATGGCAGACTCGATGTTGACATCCTTGACGGTTATTGAGCCGAGCGATGCCGGGGTGAAATTCATATAACCGTTGGTGACGGTAAGTATATAGCTCTGCACACCGCCTACCTGTACGCGCACGTCATGCCATACATTGTTGTTTGTCGTCATAAATGCCGGGGTCACTTTGTAGGTGCCATCTTCAAGCCTCGGGGTAAGCATCCTTACGTTGTAGATTGCTTGCCCCGATTCAATCAAAGCTGTCAATCCGGTAGTGGATGAGTAGCTGATGCTTCCGTCAGAAGCCGTAAACTTCAAGCCCGGCGCACCGGTTACGCTTGCAACGGAATAGTTGGCATACTGCGAGGTCACAGTCACCAGGCCGCCAGTGGCAATACCGCTGAGAGGGGTTAATTCGAGACCCGAAGGCATGTTGAACGAGACTGTCATTGTCGAGCCTTCGCGAGGCTTGCCCACATTTGCCACCACGCACTGCGAGTAGTTGTAGCCCATCGACGAGCCGCCGATGCCTTGCTGGCCCGGCTCGAGGGCGGTCAGCTTGAAGTAGCCGTCGCTCATGCCGCCCCAGCCCCAGTTGATATGGAAATAGCCGTCCTTGTCGTAGCCGTCGCATACGAACGAGTGACCGCCACGGTTGGCATTTACGCCTGAATACTGCACCGGGCCGTATTCTGCCAACTGGTTATATACAAAGTCGTTCCATTCACTGATGCCGTAATAATCACGGAAGGCGGTGAAGACCGACTTGTCATAATTAAAATAATTAATCATAGCCGGAGCGACGGCGTCGCTTGTCGCACCGCTTTCGACCGGGCTATACCTCATGTTTACAGCCATGCCGGCAGCATACATCAGTGTGGCAACGGCTTCTTTCTGGGCATCGGTGGTAGCCGTTACATATTCGTCGGCCATATTGTCCCAGTCAAAGTTGATTGCCGACAGGTCGAGCGTGGTGCCGTTGTTGGTATTGGTGACCGTGCCTTGGCCCGTAGCAGGGTAGCGGTGGTAATTCATTACCTGGGCAAGGGCCGTCGCCACGCAGCCTGTAACGGAGCGCTTGCCATTTACCATGGGGCATTTGTCGTTATATGGCGCGTCCTGGTTCCACTCGGTCTTGAGCAGGGGGGCTATAGGGGCTTTGTCATCGTCTGACGCGGTGGTCGTCGGTTGCAGTCCCGATTTGGCCGCAGCCTCGATTTCGCGTGCATATTCTCCGAGCCACCATTGCATGGCAGGGGGGATGGCGGCCGGGTCGAATGTAGTGTCGGCATATCCGAGCAGGGCCTCGGCGCAATCATCGGCCGACACCGCTACAAAGGAGTTGCCGTGGTTGAATACATACACGCCGGCCATGGCCGTTTGCGGCATATATTGGGTATAGACAAGGTTGTAACTCGATGCCGGTGCCGCAGCCGCAAGTTTGCGCGGAGCTGTGCCGAGGGCTCTTGACAGGGCTTCGTCCGGGCCGAGGGTGTCTCCGTAGGCTGCAAGCCCGAGTGCCATCGCGCCAACGACAAGGCTGATGCGTAGTGGTAAGGTGTGTGTCATATTTTAATATTAATGTAATCTGCTTGCAAAAATAGCAAATCTATTCTATATTTTGTGTAATTTTGTATCATCAAAGTTGCATTGTGATGTTGAAGTTACTCATTTTTATCGGTATGGGCAGTTTCCTTGGCGGACTTGCCCGTTATGGTCTCGGTAGATTTATTGTTGCAGTGGCCGGGGTGCCGTCGTTTTGGGGTACATTGGCTTCTAATGTGTTGGGCTGTTTCCTGATTGGTCTTTTCTATGGCCTGTTTGACCGATATGATGTGGGCGGTGTGCATTGGCGCATGTTCCTCACGGTCGGCTTTTGTGGCGGCTTCACTACATTTTCCACCTTCGTGCACGAGAATTATGTCAACATATCGCAGGGCCGTTTCTTTGAGACTGTCCTTTATGCCACATTGAGTTTTGCAATCGGCCTGGTGATGGTGTATGCTGGTCACCGTGCCGTGTCTTCGTGTTGATATAAAGGTGTTTATTGAATTTGTTAGTATTTTTTAACACATCTTTAGGCTTATAAAGTTCCCGGCGAGTCATGGAAAATGATTACCTTTGCGTAATTATTTTCTCTATACGATGAAACAAGTGACTTATGAAGGCTTGACATTCGAGCCTTATATCTCAAAGCAAGATATCCAGGCCCGCGTAGAGGTCCTGGGCAAGGAAATAACGCGCGATTGCGCCGGTAAAATGCCCCTGTTTGTGTGTGTGCTCAACGGGGCATTTCCTTTTGCAAGCGACCTTTTCCGCGCTGTCGACGACGAAGATGCCGAGATTACCTTTATCAGGCTGAAGAGCTACGAAGGCACATCGACGTCGGGCACAGTAAAAGAGGTTATCGGGCTGCACGAGGATATCGAGGGCCGCACGGTGATTATAGTCGAAGACATCGTTGACACGGGCAATACGATTTATCGCCTCGTCAACGACTTGAAATCTAAAAACCCGGCCGAAATCAAGGTGGCGACCCTGCTCTTCAAGCCCGACGCCCTCGTCAGGGCCGTCAAGCCCGACTATGTCGGATTCGAAATCCCCACCAAATTTATCATCGGCTACGGCCTCGACATCAACGGCAAGGCGCGCAACCTCAACGATATATATATACTCAAGGAAAATTGAGTGCGATTACTCACGATAATCTTAACACGCTATATCCAATGAACATTGTTATCTTCGGAGCTCCCGGTAGTGGTAAAGGCACTCAGAGCGAACGTCTTATCGACCGTTACGGTCTGCATCACATCTCTACCGGCGAATTGTTGCGCGACCATATAGCCCGTGGCACGCGCCTGGGCAAAATCGCCGACACCTATATCTCGCAGGGGCAGCTTATCCCCGACCAGCTCATGCTCGAGGTGCTCGGCGAAATCTTTAAAGAACAGCCCGAGACTGCCGCCCGTGGCGTGATTTTCGACGGCTTTCCGCGCACCATAGCACAGGCCGAGGCTCTCGATAATATGCTCAGGGGATATGGCACCGAGGTGCACGCCGTTGTCGGCCTCGAGGTCGACGAGGACGAGCTCGTGCGCCGTATGCTCGAGCGCGGAAAGGCAAGCGGACGAAGCGACGACAATATCGACACCATACGCAAGCGCCTCGACGTATATCACAGTCAGACCGCGCCCCTGCGCGATTTCTACAGGGCCAAGGGAACCTACCACCCAATCGACGGCAACGGCGAACTCGAACGGATTGCCGGCGATATAGCCTCATGTCTCGACCAATATAAAGATAATTAAAGTTTCGCAAGTCTATGACTTGCTCACTGTCAATAGGTTATCGTTTAGAGCTTAGCCATAGTTCGCTAATTGTGAACACTAATAGTAGTGGTATTTGCATTTGTCAAACCATAATCTATAACCAAAAAACTACAAACACAGTGAGCAAGTTGCATACTTGCGAAACTTGAATAAAGATAAGAAATGACATACCAATTCGAAGAACAGTACCGGGTCGCCCCGTACGACGACCTGCTGCAGATATACCAGCACAGCTTTGCCGACAATTTCCCCCTGCCGGCCCTCACCGACTATGTGAGCGGCAAAACAATCAGTTATGGCGACCTGGCACGCCGCATCGCCCGTCTGCACCTGTTTTTCGAACTCGCCGGCATAGTCCCCGGCGACAAAATCGCTCTCCTGGGGCGCAACACCCCCAACTGGGTCATAACATTCATGGCCACCGTCACCTACGGCGCCGTGATAGTGCCCGTGCTCAACGACTTCAACCCCGCCGACGCACAGCACATCATCAACCACTCCGACGCCGTGATGCTCTTCGTGGCCGACGGAATATTCCCCTCGCTCGACTTCGAGGCAATGCCGGAGTTGAGGGCCGTCGTGTCGCTCGACACGCGCACCGTCATTGCCGAGCGCGCCCCCCGATGCAACGAGAGCCGCCGCACCCCCACCACCCACAAGTCAATCGTCACAAACCTCACCCGCAACTTCCGCAAGCGCTACCCCGGCGGCTTCGCCCCCGCCCACATCGCCTACCCACACTTCGACGGCGGCTCGGTGTGCGTCATCAACTACACATCGGGCACCACCGGCTTCTCCAAGGGCGTGATGCTCACCCTCGACAACCTGCGCGGCAACGTCGTATTCGGCATCCGCTCCAAGCTCCACTATCAGAACTCGCGCGTCCTCTCCTTCCTGCCCCTGGCCCACGCCTACGGCTGCGCCTTCGACATGCTCGTGCCCCTCGCCGTCGGCTCCCACATCACCCTGCTGGGCAAGACCCCCACCCCCGTCGTACTGCTCAGGGCCATAAGGCAGGTGCGACCCTCGCTCATCATCTGCGTGCCACTCATCCTCGAGAAAATCTACCGCAAGGTAGTCGTGCCCATGATTACCCGCAAGCCCATCCGATGGGTCCTCGCTGTCCCCGGCCTCGACAAGGCCGTCTACAGCATCATACGCAGCAAGCTCGTCGAGGCCTTCGGCGGAGCCTTCGAGGAAGTGATTGTCGGCGGCGCGCCCCTCAACAGCGAGGTCGAGGAGTTCCTCGTCCGCATCCGCTTCCCCATGACCGTGGGCTTCGGCATGACCGAGTGCGGCCCCCTCATCAGCTACTCGCCATGGCGCCGCTTCGAGCCAGGCTCGGCGGGCCGCACGCTCAAGGGCATCATGGAGGCACGCATCGTGCCCGACTCGACCCTGCCCCTGCGCGACGGCCACCCGCAGGGCGAAATCATAGTGCGCGGCCTCAACGTGATGAAGGGCTACTACAAGAACCCCGAGGCCACAGCCGCAGCACTCGACGCCGACGGCTGGCTCCACACCGGCGACATGGGATGGCTCAGCGCCCCCTCCGACCGCACCGTGCACATCCGGGGCCGATACAAGACCATGATACTCACCGCCAACGGCCAGAACATCTACCCCGAGGAAATCGAGGCCAAGCTCAGCAACATGCCCTACGTCAACGAGTGCCTCGTCATAGAGCGGCGCGGCCACCTGGTGGCCCTCTGCCACCCCGACGCCGACCAGGTCGTGCGCGACGGCCTCTCCGACGCCCAGCTCGCCGATGCCATGCAGGCCAACCTCGCTGCCCTCAATGCCCTCGTCGCACCCTACGAGCGCGTCCAGCAAATCGAGATTATGCCCAACGAGTTTGAAAAAACCCCTAAACGCTCAATCCGACGCTTCCTGTACAAATAATACTCTATCATATTTAATACTCTATCATATTGCCGGTCAAATCCGTGTCCGGCTTTTTTATTTCATAATTATCATAAACACATGAAAATCTATTCTTTTCTGTTTGCTGCGCTTGTTGGCCCTATTACGGCCTGGGCGCAAAGTCCTGATGGTTCCGTCTACGAGGCGCAGACGGTTGGTGCGGATACTTACACGCTAACATGTGACTGGCTGAAAAAGTCGGTCTTTGATTCGTACCCTGGAGATTTCTACCGTACCGATTTCTTCATCTATGATGGCATCTTGTATTTCAATCATGCCGGAGCTGACGGCGAACACTATCTCTATCGTGTCAACGCTTCTGACGGCGAGTATCTCGGACGTGTCGACATAGAGTGGGGCGAAGTGCCCCACGGGGTAAATGCCTCTACCTTTGTAGGGCAGGACGACGAGGGGACACCTTTCGTATCTTCGTTCGCCCAGCATGGCAATACCAACTATCCTTATACGATAACAATGCTTGACATTGTCGACGGTATGCCGGTGGCGGTTAAGACCTACGAGCTTACGAATATCGCCGGATGGTGGCTCTATGAGACGACGGTGTCAGGCAGCCTTAAAAGCGGTAACTTTAGAGCCGTAGCTGCGGTGAAAGTTTATGGCGACAACCGTATGCCTAATCCTTGGGGCTATGCCGAGTGGGTGTTTGACGGTTCGTCGACATTTCCGGCCACATGTGCGAAGATGACAGTTAGCAAGGGTATTGCAAAACCGGTGGCCGATGGTAAGGTCGTGGTCTATGATTGCGACGACAACCTCATGAACAAGGCCGATTACGACTGTAAGTTGCCAACATTGTGCCGTTTCCACGACGACGAGACCTTCGACGTGATAGACACTTTTGCCGAGAGTAGTTTGGAAAACACCAATGGTACCGGCCTTGACTTCGCCGAGTATGATGGCAAAAACTTCATGCTTTATGGTGCCGGGTTTGCCCCTACGCGATATGGCGTGGCTTGTCTGAAAGATTTCCCGGAGTCATTGAAAGCCGACGTTCTTTGGACGCTTGCCGCGTCGGAGTCATTCTCGTCCTATCCCGATACCAAAGAAGAACTGTTCCGACATGAGTTTAAGAATATGACGGTGCATGCTGATAAACAGGCTGACGACGGACTTCAATTCTATGTCTATACTAACCAGGCAGGCCTGGCTAAATATACGATAAAGAAGAAATCGGTAATTCAGACAGGTGTGGAAGAAATAGGTGTTGAAAATTGCGCGCCCGAGTTCTTTACACTTTCCGGTCTCAGGCTTGCAACTATGCCAACTCAGCCCGGCTGCTACATTAAACGCACGCAGGGTAGTGTAGAAAAGATTATAATTCGATAAGCATATATAGAGGGTGTATCAAAAAAGATATAAGATGGAGTCCTCGAAGAGGACGCTCTTGTTGTTAGCCACGATTATTCGTGGGGTAAAATGGAAACCAATATAAAGAAAGTCCTCGGAGAGGACGCAAAGGATTGATAATATGTCTTTGCGACCTCTCCGAGGTCATTTTATCGTAGGTGCCTTAGAGTCCCCGCCAATGATGGCGGGGTTAACGACAAAAGCGTCGTCTCCGCCGACTTCTTATTTTGATACAGCCTCTCTTTGTTATCTGAGGAATGGGTTGGCGGCCTTCTCGGCCTTGATGGTGGTTGCGGGGCCGTGGCCGGGTAGCACGAGGGTGTCGCCGGGCAGTGTGAGGAGCTTGGCCCTGATGCCGCCGAGGAGCAGGGCATGGTCGCCGCCGGGCAGGTCGGTGCGGCCCACGGAGCCACGGAAGAGCACGTCGCCCACTATTGCCACATTGGCCTCGGGGCAGTATAGCACTATGCTGCCGGGCGAGTGGCCGGGCACGGCGAGCACCTCGAGGCTGTAGTTGCCCACGGTGACGGTGTCGCCCTGGGCGAGGGGCACGTCGATTTCGACGCCGCCCGGCACTCCACCGGGAAGCGCGATGCCGAAATCGGCGGCCTGGCGGGCGATGTCGCGGCCCAGTGGGGCGTCGGGCACGGCGGCTGCGACCTTGGCGCCGTAGCGGTCGCGAACATAATTGTCGCCGAAGCAGTGGTCGAGGTGCAGGTGGGTGTTGACAAGCTGTTGTAGCTTGAGATGGTGCGACTCGATATAGTTGTCGAATAGCGCGCGCTCGCGGTCAGTGACCATGCCGGGGTCTACGACGAGGGCATCGAGCGTGTCGGGGTCGTAGACCACATAGGTGCTTACCCCGAAGGGGTTGAACGAGAATTGCTTGATTTGTAACATGGCTTTGAAGTTTTACAAATCTATGACTTGCAAAACTGTATATAGTTTATAGCTTATAGTTTAGAGTGGGCGAGGTGCATATTTGCGAGACTTGGATAGCAGGCTATAGGGGTACGTAGACTATCTCCTTGGTTTCGAAGAAGGGCTCGTCGAAATAGTCGGCCACCGGCGTGAGGGCGAATGGCCGGCCGAGGCCGTCGGCCTCCCCGGCGAGGACGTTGCCCTTGAGGCACACCAGGCCCGGGGCGTGGCGGCCGCGCGGTGTGGCGGCGTGGGCGAGGTGGCGCATCGACACCCTTACGAGGTCGGGCAGGGCCATCACGGCCCTCGACACCACGTAGTCGAAGCGACGGCGGCACTCGCCGTCGTCGCCGTGCTGGGTGGTGACGTTTGCCAGGCCGAGGCTGCGGGCTATGTCGGCGACCACGCGGATTTTCTTGCCTATGCGGTCGACGAGGTGGAATCGGCAGTGGGGGTAGAAGATAGCCAGGGGTATGCCGGGGAATCCTCCGCCGGTGCCGAGGTCTAAAATCTCGGTGCCCGGCTCGAGCGGCCCCAGGAAGGCGGCGATTGCAAGCGAGTGGAGCACATGGCGCGTATAGAGGTTGCCCGTGTCGGCGCGCGAAATCACGTTGATTTTGGCGTTCCAGTCGCTATATAGTTCCTGCAGGCGTCCGTATGCCTCGAGCTGCCACGGGGTGAGGCCGGGGAAGTGGCGCGTGACTATGTCGGCGTTTTCGATGTGTGTTTCCATATAGGAGCAACAATATGGCGGTGTAGAATGTTTCATTTATGTAAGTTTTGCAAGTCTATGACTTACTCATTGTTAATGGTTTTTTGGTTAGTGCTTAGCCTTAGTTCGCTAATATCAGACCATAAACTATAACCAAAAGACTACAGGCAGTAAGCAAGTTGCATACTTGCGAAACTTGGTTCACTTAAAGAATGCAAAATTACGAAAAAATCTTGCATTGCAAATGGCGATAAATGAAATAAAATCGTTTTCTTTGCACCCTTAACCGACATAAGACACACTACAATGATTGAAATAGGACAATATCAAGAGCTTGTAATCCGCCGCATGGTAGAATTTGGCGCCTACCTGTCGAGTGGCGACGACGAAAGTGCCGAGGTGCTGCTGCCCCGGCGCTACCTTACCGACGACATGCTCCCCGGCGAGACCGTGCGCGTCTTCGTGTATAAGGACTCCGAGGACAGGCCCGTGGCCACGACCGAGAAGCCGTATGCCACCGTGGGGCAGTTCGCCTACCTGGCCGTGACGGCAGTCAACGACACGGGCGCCTTCCTCGACTGGGGCCTGCCCAAAGACCTGCTTGTGCCTTACAGCGAACAGCGGTCGCGTATGCACCGTGGCGGCATCTACCTGGTCTATGTCTACCTCGACAAGACCACTGGCAGGGTAGTGGCCTCGGCAAAGGTCGACAAATTTCTGGGCAATGTGATGCCCGAATATAAGGTCGGGCAGGAAGTAGAGGCCCTCGTTACCGAGCATGTCGAAATCGGCTACAAGGCCATAGTCGACAACCTGCATCGGGGTATCATCTATGCCAACGAAATCTACAAGCCAATCGAGGTAGAGCAGCATATCCGCGCGTGGGTAAAACAGGTGCGCGACGACGGCAAGATAGACCTGACGGTCAACGACCGCGCCGACCGCCGCACGGCCCTGCTTGCCGACCGCGTGTTGCGCTATCTCGACCAGCCCGACGCCCTCGCCCTGAGCGACAAAATGCCGCCGGCACATATCGAGATGTTGTTCCAATGCTCGAAAAAGGACTTCAAGAAGGCCGTGGGGCACCTCTACAAAGACCGTAGGATAGCCATCGGTGCCGACGGCACGATTGTGAAGATATGAGCTCTCGCTTGCGAAAGATTGACCCTTAAAAATGCTTAAAACTTTAACACATTAAAGGTTTAATAGTTAAATTTAACAATCATTCTCTGCGTATTATTTGTTATATGGGTAATTTTGTAAAAGAAATAGGCAACTTAGGCCAATACTCATCACAATAATAGAAAAATACAAATACCTCAACTATATCCTCAACTATTATGAGCGAAAGCGTAAATATCCGAGAACTCAATGAGTTGGTGTCGAGCAAGAGCGACTTTGTCAATCTGGTAACCCGTGGCATGGACCAGACAATAGTCGGTCAGAAACATCTGGTAGAAAGCCTTCTGATTGCCCTGCTGGCCAACGGCCATGTACTTCTCGAAGGTGTCCCGGGCCTGGCAAAGACCCTTGCAATCAAGACCCTTGCCCAACTGATAGATGCAAAATACAGCCGCATACAGTTTACCCCCGACTTGCTCCCTGCCGACGTGCTCGGTACCATGATTTATTCGGTTAAAAACGAGACATTCCAGGTAAAGAAAGGCCCGATTTTTGCCAACTTCGTCCTTGCCGACGAAATCAACCGCGCCCCGGCCAAGGTGCAGAGCGCGTTGCTCGAGGCCATGCAGGAGCGCCAGGTAACTATCGGCGACCACACATTCCCCCTCGACAAGCCTTTCCTTGTCATGGCTACCCAGAACCCCGTCGAGCAGGAAGGCACATATCCCCTTCCCGAGGCGCAGGTCGACCGTTTCCTGATGAAGGTAGTCATCGGCTATCCTACCAAGGATGAGGAACGTGAGATTATCCGCATGAACATCTCGCCCGAGCATCGCGAGATACGCCCGCTTATCCGCCCCGAAGAAGTAATCGATGCCCAGAAAGTGGTCGAGAAAATATATGTCGATGAAAAAATCGAACGCTACATTGTCGACATCGTGTTCGCCACCCGTTCGCCGCGTGAATACGGCCTCGAAGACCTGGCATCGTATATCTCGTTTGGCGCGTCGCCCCGTGCGTCGATTTCGCTTGCAAAGACAGCCCGCGCCTATGCCTTCCTGCACCAGCGCGGCTACGTAATCCCCGAAGACGTAATTTCGGTCTGCCACGACGTGCTCCGTCACCGTATCGGCCTGACATACGAGGCTGAAGCCAACAACTTCACCACCGATATGATTATCACCGACATACTCGACAAAGTACAGGTGCCCTGATTTGAGTGAGATAAAAGAGTATGGATTCCAATGAACTCATAAAAAAAGTTCGCAAGATAGAAATAAAGACGCGCGGACTATCGCAGAACATCTTTGCCGGCGAGTACCACTCGGCCTTCAAGGGGCGCGGCATGATGTTCTCGGAAGTGCGCGAGTATCAGTATGGCGACGACATCCGCGACATAGACTGGAATGTGACCGCACGTCAGAACCGTCCGCACGTCAAAGTCTACGAAGAGGAACGCGAACTCACCGTCATGCTGCTTGTCGATGTTTCGGCCAGCCGCAATTTCGGTGCCGAGGGACCCGAAAAACGTGAGATGATAGCCGAGATTGCTGCCACTATAGCTTTTTCAGCAATTCAGAACAACGATAAAATCGGGGCTATATTTTTCTCTGACCATGTCGAGAAATTTATCACACCCAAGAAGGGCCGCAGACACATACTCTTCCTTATCCGCGAACTACTTGACTTCCAACCCGAGAGCAAGGGTACTGATATAGCAGCGGCAGTGCGTTATTTTTCTGATGCCCTCAAGCGTCGCTGTACCATGTTCCTGCTGAGTGATTTTATCGACAGTAGCGATTACCGCACCCCTCTCTCCGTGGCTGTCTCACGCCACGACGTGATGGCCATACAGGTCTATGACAAGCGCGACGGCGAACTGCCCAATATCGGCCTTGTCAATGTCGAAGACCTCGAGACCGGCGAGACCCGCTGGGTCGACACCGGCTCGGCCAAGACCCGTAAGGCATATAATAAATGGTGGTATGACCGCCAGCAACAGATGAGTACCACGCTGCGCTCGACACGTGTCGACTATGTGTCGGTCGCCACCGACGAAGATTATGTGCGTGCTTTGATGGGACTCTTTAAAAACCGTGCGACTGTATGAAAACCATCAGGACTATATCATGCGTTTTGGCTGCGGCTCTCGGCCTGAGTGTCGCGGCTGCTCCGCAACGCTCGGTCTCGGGTGTCACCGTAACATCGTCAATCGACTCTACGGTTGTCACCATGGGTAGCACTACCCACGTGCGCGTGACTGTGCAGATGCCCGAAAGCGCCGCTGCCGCTGTCAATCTCGACGGTATGCCCGAGTTGGCTGCCGGCGAGGAATACCTGCCATGGAACGGAGTCGATATCGTCGCCGTCGACAGCGCGTCGACGATTGCCGACGGTATGCGCACTATCGGTTACGATTATACCGTGCAGGCTTTTGACCCCGGCACGCTCACACTTCCCCCCTTTACCGTTGTCACCGGCGCTGCCGACACGGCGTTCTCAAATGTATTGACCCTCAAGGTACTCCCTGTCGAGGTCGATTCGACCATGACGCTCAATCCCATGGCAGGAGTGGCAGCCCCGGCAACCAAGTGGTACGACTATATACCTACATGGGTGTTCTGGGTGTTCCTTGCCCTTGTCGTTGTCGCCCTTTGCGTTGTTGCATTTATTGCCATGCGCAAGCATAAAGAAGAAATAGAAGAACGCCGCACACCGCCTGTGCCACCATACGAACTTGCAATCTCGCGTCTCAACGACCTGCGTACCAGCAACCTCGCAAGTTCCGGCCAGGAAAAGGCATATTATACCGAACTTGTCGATATCTTGCGCCAGTACCTTCACGGCCGCTTCGGCATCAATGCCATGGAGATGACCTCTACTCAGATTGTCAAGGCTCTGCGTGCCAATCCGGCCACCAAGATGTCGGCCGACCAGATGCGTTCGGTGCTTTCTATGGCCGACTTTGTCAAGTTTGCCAAAGTACGCCCTATGCCCGACGACAATACGCGCGCCATGACTCGTGCCCTTGACTTTGTCGAAGAGACCAAACCTGTCCCGGAACCCGAGCCAGGCACCGGAGATGCACCCGGCAACGCCAATACAGGCGCAACCCCTCAACGACCAAACGATTCAACGACCTCTCGACCCCGATAAGATATGCAGTTTGCTCATCCTAATTTTTTGTGGACACTCCTTGTCCTGGTGCCATTGGTGGTATGGTATGTGCTCAAACAGCGCCGCCTCCATGCCACACTGTCACTGTCGACGACCTCGCCTTTTGCGAAGCTGCCGCGCACCTGGAAGCAGTATCTGCGCCATCTCCTCTTCGTACTCCGACTGGCCACTCTTGCCTGTCTCATCATAGTAATGGCAAGACCGCAGTTGCGCGATAGCTGGCGCACCACCTCGACCGAGGGCACCGACATTGTAATTGCTATGGACGTGTCGTCGTCGATGCTTGCACGCGATTTCGACCCCGACCGTTTCGAGGCGGCAAAGAAAGTGGCAGCCCAGTTTATTGCGGGCCGCGAAAGTGATAATATAGGTATCGTGATTTTTGCCGGCGAAAGCCTTACCGGCGTTCCGATGACTGTCGACAGGGCGCAGTTGCTGCAATATCTGCAGTCGCTGACTATGAATGTCCTCGAAGACGGTACTGCCATCGGCGACGGCATAGCCACATCGCTCAACCGCCTCAAAGAGGGAAAGGCTAAAAGCAAGAGCATCATATTGCTCACCGACGGTAGTAACAATACCGGCGTCGTCGCCCCGGTTACAGCCTCGGAGGTAGCCAAGGAACTTGGTGTAAAAATATATACCATCGGCATCGGCACCAACGGCAGTGCGCCTTACCCCACGCGCACCCTTACAGGACGCATAGAGTTTACGCCGCAGCCCGTGGTAATCGACGAGGCTACCCTCGAAACAATTGCCCAAAAGACCGGTGGCAAGTACTTCCGTGCGACAAACAACCGTGTGCTTGAAGACGTCTTTGCCGAAATCGACGCCCTCGAAAAGACCCAGATGGATGTCCGCCACTTCTCGCATACCGAAGACAATTATATGTTGTGGGCATGGCTTGCCTTTGGCTTCTTTGCCCTCGAACTTCTCCTCAGATATACCGTGCTCCGCACCATACCCTAACGCCTATGTTTGATTTCGCATATCCCACCTTGCTATATCTACTGCTGCTCGTGCCGGCAGTAGGCTTGCTCTTTTGGGCTGCCAGGGCTTCGCGACGTGGCAAATTGCGACGTTTCGGCCGCCCCGATATCGTGGCGCGGCTCATGCCCGATGCTTCGAAATATACCCCGGCAGTAAAAATTACCTTGCAACTGATAGCTCTGGCTGCAATTGTTATAATGCTTGCCCGTCCCCGCTACGGCGCTACCGAAAAGACCGAGACGACTGCCGGGATTGAAGTGATGATAGCCTTCGACGTTTCGAACTCTATGATGGCATCGTCGACCGACCGTCCCGACGGCATACCACGTATCGACAGGGCGCGATTGCTCCTCGAAAAGTTAATAGACAAACTCGATAACGACAAAGTCGGCCTGATTATCTTTGCCGGCAATTCTAAGATGCAGTTGCCTCTGACGAGTGACTTCTATACCGCTAAGATGTATCTCAACGAGCTTTCGCCGTCGCTTATAACATATCAGGGCACCGACATATCGAGTGCCATAAAAATGGCTATGGACGGTTTCTCGCCTGCCGAAGACATGCACAAGGCAATAATCTTGATTACCGATGCCGAAGACCATGAGGGCGAGGCCGTCAAGACTGCTAAACTTGCCGCTGAAAACGGCATACAGATTGACGTAATCGGCCTCGGCACGCCGCAAGGTGCCGTGTTGCCCGGATTTACCGACAACGAGGGCAGGCCTGTAATTACCAAACTTAGCGAGGAACTTGCCAAGGATGTTGCCAAGGCAGGCGACGGTGTCTATGTCAACGGCGCGTCGCCTTCGGCCCTGAGCGACCTTGAGACGCAGCTCGACAAATTGCAGAAATCCGAGTTTAGCAGTGTCAATTACACCGCCGGTGCGGAGCAGTTCCCCACTTTTGCCTTCCTTGCCTTCCTGTTCCTGCTTATCGACTATTTCGTGGTAGAACGTAAGATTAGCTGGCTCAAGGGTGTAAACTTCTTCACACGTAAGAAATAAAGGAGAATACGGCTATGAAACGAAAATATATTTTTGTACTGAGCCTCCTGACAGCCGCCACCACCATGGCACAAATGGCGATGCCCGACAGTAGTGCCGCTGTCGCTAATAACAGTGAGCAGCCGGCTCCCAAAATACCGAGTTTGTATAATACCCCGTCGGAATCGTATAAAGACGAGCGTAATGCCATCCGTCGTGGCAATGCCTTGTTTGATAAGGAGCAGTATCATCAGGCCCTCGAAGCGTATGACAAGGCCCTGAGGGTCAATGAAGGTTCTATTCGAGGCCGGTATAACAAGGCCGTGGCACTGTTACAATTGCAGAGCGACGACAACAAGGGTACGGCCAACGACCCTCGCGCCGAGGCTGCACGGATATTCCAAGAAGTCATTGACGATGCCAGGAAATACGACAAGGAAATTGCAGAAAAATCGTATTATAATCTTGGCAACATGTCGTTTAACGACGAACAGTATGACCAAAGCATCGAACTATATAAGAGTTCGCTGCGTCTAAATCCTGACAATAAGCAGGCCCGCGAAAACTTGCGACTGGCACAGCTCAAAAAGCAAGAGCAGGAACAAAACCAGAACCAGGATAATCAGGACCAGCAGGATAAACAAGACCAACAGCAGGAACAGCAACAACAGCAGCAACAGCAACAAGACCAGCAAGAGCAACAGCAGCAGCAACAGCAGCCACAGGAACAGCCGATGACCCAGTCGGCCCAGCAGATACTGCAGTCTATGCAAAATAAGGAAAACGCCACGCGCCGCAAGGTGAAGGAGGAAGAACAGCCTGCCGGTGGCCGTCCACAGACCGATAAACCTTGGTAGGAAAGGACATAAATCATGCTACAACGACGTTTCATACTATATTTAGCCTTTGTGCTTGCGGCATTGACAGCCACGGCGGCAAGCTTCCAGCTCATACCGCCGCGCAATGTTGTCGAGGGGCGTAACTTTGCCCTGACTTTCCGCCTTACCGACGGCGAGGCAAATCCGCCGGCAGCTCCGCAGCTCGAAGGATGCAAATTACTTTTCGGCCCCTCGACTTCGACTATGCAGAGTACCGAGATTATGAATGGGCGCATGACTTCGACGTATTCGATAGACTATACATTTACCTATCGCGCCGAGAAAGCCGGCGAGGTGCATGTGCCCGCATTGTCGGTCAATTGCGAAGGCTCTACCCTGAGCTCGAGGCCGGCAACATTCCGCATATTGCCTCCCGACCGTTCGCAGCAGTCGCAGGGCGCTACCGGGCGCGACGTGCAGGCCGACGACCCATCTACACAGTCGCCCGGGCGAGTATCGGCCGACGACCTCATCGTCAGGGTTTCGTTTTCAAAATCGAGCGTCTACGAGCAAGAGCCTGTCGTGGCCACTATCAAGGTATATACCAAATATGATATATCCTCGTTTATGGTCACTACCCAGCCGGCCTTCGAGGGTTTCCTGACCGAGGAATTGCCCGTCAACCTCGAGGTGCAGATGGAGCATTACAATGGCCAGAACTATCATGCGGCCGTGCTGAAACGCTTGTTGCTATATCCTCAACGTCCGGGCAAGCTCAGTGTCAACTCCGGCAAATACGATGTGACCATAGTGCAGTATGAGACTGTCAACATGGGTTTCTTCCGTACCCAGCGCCCTGTCGAACGCCAGGTCACAACATCGTCGAATGCTGCTACGCTCCAGGTCAACGCCCTGCCCGAGCCCAAACCGGCCGGATTTACAGGAGCTGTCGGTTCGTTTAGCGTAGAGACAGCATTGGAGCCTGAATTGTTGCGCACCAACGAGGCTGCGGTTTACTCCTATATCGTGAAGGGCCGTGGCAATATCAAGTTCCTTGCCGAGCCGACCATACAGTTCCCCGCCGGTGTAGATGCCTACACGCCTAAGACCGACATACAGGCCCAGGTTGTCGGCGGTACTAACATGAGCGGCACCTTCCGTACCGATATAACATTTGTGCCTCAGGAAGTTGGCGATTTCACCATTGCCGGGACACCGTTTGTCTACTTCGATATCGACAGTAAGAGTTATAAGACAATCGATGTTGCCCCGACTCCGCTGCACGTGTTGCGCGGTTCGTCATCGGCCCCGGCCACTCAGCAGACAACCATCGACGAGACCATCGACGATATTCTCCATATAAAACCCATCAAGGCCGAGGAGCAGACTCACGAACTCGACTATACCTTCCAAAAGACGTATTACTGGTTGGCATACTTGGTCGTGGCCCTTATCCTCGTTGGTCTGATTATAGTCTACCGTCGTCATATACGCCTCCAGGCCGATGTGGTGGGCCGTCGTCTCGCCAAGGCTTCGCGCGTGGCTACCAAGCGACTCAAAGCAGCCCGTGGATATATGGACCGTCACGAAAACGACAAATTCTACGAGGCTGTCTCCGGTGCCCTTTGGGGATATATGTCCGACAAGCTGTCGATACCTGCCTCGCAGCTCACACGCGATAATATCTCGGCCAAACTTGCCGATTATGGCCTCGGACGCGAACAAATCGACGGTGTGGTCGATGTCCTTGACCATTGCGAGATGGCCCGATTTACACCAAATACCGATGCCGACGTAGCCGAGATTTACAGTGCTGCGACAACGGCTATAAACAATATCGAAAACGTGGCAAGACGATGAAAAAAATATTCACACTCATATTTGTACTCGTATGCTGTGTCGGTGCCTCGGCCATGAGTCTGGGCCAGCGTGCCGACTCGGCCTATAATGCCGAGAATTACCGTCTCGCAATCGAGCTTTACCAGAAATCGCTTGCCGAGGATGGCCGTTCGAGCGACCTGTACTATAACCTTGGTAATGCGTATTACCGCACCGATAAACTCGGCAAGGCGGTATTGTGCTACGAACGCGCCCTGCGCCTCGACCCTACCAACGAGGATGCCCGTACCAATCTTGACTTCGTGCGTAACCGCATACAGGATAAACCTGAAGACGACACGGCATTCCTTGCCAAAGTGCATCATTCGGTGATTGGAGCCATGACGGCAGATGCCTGGGCCTGGACGGCCTTTGTGGTCTTTGTAATCCTCATGGGAGCGATTGCGCTATATATCTTTTCGACAAACGTGGCTTTGCGAAAAACAGGCTTTTTCGGCGGCATAGTATTGCTTATCGTCTTTGTCTATACGCTCGTTGTCGCCTCCGACGCCACCGGTCTGGCCTCATCGCACGACACCGCCGTTGTCACGGCCCCGAGCACGCAACTGTCATCGACTCCGCGTGCGGCTAAAACATCGGCAGACAAAGTCGTTACAATTCACGAAGGCACCAAGGTCGAGATTGTCGACAGTGTGCCTACACCCGACGACCCAGTGTCGCCGATGTGGTATAATGTGAAGATTAACAACTCAACCAAGGCTTGGCTGCGCTCGTCGGACGTAGAAAGAATATAAATATGTTGTAAAACATATTTATTTTTTACCATTTTGTTTGCACAAAACAAAAATTGGTGTTAATTTAGCACATCCTAAAACTCATAGAATAAACAACACTAAAAAATTAACCTTCCAAAAGCGACCACAGATATGACAAAGACAATCACCTTCAACGAACTACGTCGGCTCAAAGACCGTCTTCCCGACGGCTCGATGCACCAAATCGCCGACCGTCTCAATACAACTGTTCAAACAGTGCGCAACTACTTTGGTGGTAGCAACTACGATTTCGGTAAGAACTGCGGCGTCCACATAGAACCGGGTCCCGATGGAGGAATTGTTGTCCTCGACGACAGCACTATATACGACATGGCTGTGGAAATCCTGCAAGGGCAGGAGGCTGAGTAAGAAACCACCTTACCGGTTGCCCCAAAAGAACAAGACGCTCATGATTGCTCATGATGCGTCCTTTTGTAATTAATCTCGATAATTATAGGTTGCCATTATTAAATTTTTGCTATTATGTCGTCTGACACTCGATATATCACCGTTGCCATTCATACGTATGAGAAGGCTATTGCCCTGAGGGCGTTGCTCGAAAGCGAGGGAATTGCTGTCGAACTCAATAATGTCAACCTCGAGGTGCCGGGCTTTTCTTCGGGTGTGCGTGTGCGCATACCCGAGACCGACCTGCCGCTGGCTCTGAGAATAATTGAGAATAAGGAACTATTTCAATATCCCTCCGGCGCCGACACAAAGGTGCATACCGTGCTTGTGCCGGTTGACCTGAGTGAAAATTCGTTTAAAGCTGCCTGTGTGGCGGCAAATATTGCGGCTACCATAAGCGGCCGCATGGTCTTTCTATACAGCTATATCGACCCATACATAGCCGGTAACGTACAGTTTACCGACAGCCTGACATACGAGGTGGGTGAGCGTGGGGCGCGTGAGCAGATGATTGAAAATGCCCGCAAGTTGCTGCATAATTTCTATGAGCGCGTGCGTACGGCGATGAAGAAGGGGCGTATCCCCGTTGTCAAGGCCGAGCAGATTGTCGTGGAGGGCGTTCCAGAAGACGCGATAATCGAATATGCCAAGGATAAAGCTCCATACCTTATCGTGATGGGGACACGCGGTGCCGACAAGAAGGACAAAGAGCTTATAGGCAGCGTTACCGCCGAGGTGCTCGACGAGGGGCGGTTTACCGTGCTCACGGTGCCCGAACCGCTTGAGATTGAAGACTCTATCAAGCCGCAAAACATACTGTTTATGGGTAATCTTGACCAGGATGACATATTGGCTATGGATGCCCTATACCGTCTCTATGGGTCGGCTTCGGCAAGCGTTACCATAGTTCATCTGCCAAACCGGCGCCGATTTTCGGCGGCATCGGCCGACAAGGCCCTGCGACGTCTCAGCGATTACTGTCGTGATAATTTCAGGCACTATCATTTCTTGTCAGTACCGATTGCCCAGTCAGACATCGAAAAAGAATTTAGCGAATTGCAAGCTAAAAACAATTTCGACCTCATCGTGGTTCCCAACCGTCACCGCAATGCCTTTAGCCGCCTCTTTAATCCCGGTCTCGCTCATAAGATACTATTCCGTACCGATATACCGATGCTCGTAATCCCGGTCTGAAGACTCATTTACATTCGTCGGGTATAATGAAATTTTCATCGTTTGCCGGCACCTCGAAGTTGGTATAGTATTGCTGCAGTTGCTCCTGGGTGACTATCTGGTCGTTGGGCCCGTGGCCGGTGCGGCCGGCAAGTCTTTGGGCAAGCACCCCGTAGGGGGTTGGTAGGTAGACGAAGACCGGCTCGACACCGGCTTCGCGACAGGCCGATACCATCTTGTCGCGGCCGGCCCGTTTGCACATGGTGGCGTCGACCACGATGCGCTGTCCATGTGACAACGCTTCTTTGGCGGTGGCAATCACTTCGGCGTTTACCGTCATATAGACCTCGCGCTGACATTGCGGCGACAGCTCCGTAAAGCTGTCGCCGTATTTCTGCCATACTAATTCGTCGGCCGATATTCGTGTGTAGCCTTCTCTCTCAAGACGCTGCGAAAACACCGTTTTGCCCGAGCCGCTGATGCCGCACATTACGACGGCACGCTCATCAAGATTCGGCATCGGGCGTATACGGGGCTACCTCCTTGATTATATAGTTCTGCTGCCCCAGGCCGAGCTGCTCGGCATAGTCAAGGATATGGGTTGCGTTGCGGCTCTCTATGCGTTCTATCAGGTGTTCCTTGCCCGGGTCTGGCGAGTTGTACACCATGTCGACACAGGCGCGGTCAAGGGCCACGGGGTCGAGCGAAGCCAGTATGCCTATGTCTTCCATGTGTATTGGTTCGGGCTCGGCAACACAGTCGCAGTCTACCGACAGGTTGTTTGCCACGCTGATAAACAAAATGTTTTCACCGGCATGGTCAAATACGGCTTCGCACGCCTCGGCCATTGACTCCAGGAAATCATCTTGCGGCGGTACATTGGTCCAGTCTACAGGCACTTCCTTAGAGCGTCCTGCGGTGTGAATCCACGCCTTGCCTGCCGACGAGGCCATGCCGATGGCTACATTTTTGAGCGCGCCACCAAAGCCTCCCATAGGGTGTCCCTTGAAGTGTGACAGTACAACGGTGAAGTCATAATTGCGCCAGTTGCGGCCGACATAGTTCTCGGCAATATGGCGGTGCTGCTTGACCGGGAGAACCATGTCGGGGCCTTCTGCATCCATTATGTCTACCTCGGCTATGGCTGTGAAACCATGTTCTGCCGCCGTCTGCATGTGGTCGGCGGTGTTGTTGCGTCGGCCATCGTAGGCTGTGTTACATTCGACTATGGTGCCGTCGACAAGGTGGACAAACTTTTTGATTACGTCGGTCGACAGGTGGTTGGGGTTGCCGGCTTCGCCGGTCGACAGTTTTATGGCCACACGGCCCTTTGCCTCGCGCCCGAGGCTCTGATATACTCTCACAAGGTTTTCTGCCGTGATGCGCGGACAAAAATATACGATAGAGGGTTCTTTCTTCGTTTCCATGATTACTATATGTTTGAGATTGCAAATATAGTGAGAATATTCGAAGAAATGAGGTAAATATACCAAAAAGAGTTGGTATATTTACCTCATTTACATATCTATTATTATCTTATTCGTAACCGTAATGCAAAGACCCCCGACGGTATGTTTTATGGCCTCACGACCACGACCTCGGCCCGGCGGTCCTGGCTGTCATCGGCAAAAGCATGTGTGGGCCCCAGGCCCTTTACCGAGACTTTTGCTGCCGGTACTCCGTGTGCGATAAGGTAGTCGCCAATAGCCCTTGCGCGGCGTTCGCTAAGTCGTTGGTTATAGACGGCACGGCCATGTTCGTCGGTATATGCCCTTACGTCGAGGCTCAGCCCCTTATTTTTGGCAATTCGTGCCAAGGCTGTCAATTCAGAATTTTCGGGAACGTTGGCCGAATCATATTTGAAAAGGTATATCAGACTTGACCCGACAGGGTTGATTGTGACATATTCGGGTGTCGCAACCGTAGTGGCCGTCATGTTGGCAGTCGTCCCTGTGTTTGCCGTGTTTCCGGCTGTGCTATAATCGAGTGTCGGTTCGAATGGCGAAACAAAGGGGTCGGGCAGGGTGCCTTTCAAACCGGGGTTGTCATAGAGCCCCATCTGCGTGAAGTAAGTCTCGGTAGGGGCTGACTTGACAGTGTATTTATGTTGTGGGGCCGAAGGTACACCGTCGACCCACACGTAGCAGCCTACACCGAAAGCGAGACCGAGAAGGATAGCGGCACCGTAACGTACGAAGCCTGGTGTCTCGTCGACATCGGCGGTTACGGCCGGTACAATGATATCATCATCGTCATTATGGGCACGTAGTCGTGCGGATTCCTGATGTGCATTAAGCTTTGGATTCTCAGGATGGCCTTTGAGGCTTTTTGTGCCGTTTTCTTGTGGCCTGTTTGTGTCGTTAGTTGCCATAGTAGTCGTTTTTTTAGTTGCAAACGTTCTGATACTATTGTAACAAGCAAACTCGGCCACAGGTTTGCCTATAAGTCAAAATAAATGTCAGTATATTATGCCGAAGTGCCTCAGGGCGTTGATGATACCATGGTCGGTAACATCGGTAGTGACATAGTCGGCAGCAGCTTTGACATCTGGCGAGGCATTACCCATCGCAACGCCTACCTTACAGTAACGAATCATTGATATGTCGTTGTCTCCGTCTCCAAAGGCCATGGTTTCTTCAGGCAAGATGCCGAAATGCCTAATCATTTTGTCTATTCCGGCACTTTTGCAGCTACCTCGCGGTATGACATCGCAAAAATACGGATTCCAGCTTGTCGGTTCGCAATCTTGTAAAACGGTTGAGTACAAGGTGCGGTCAGACCAGTTGGCTTTATCTCCAAAAGCCATAAGTTGCACTACGTCCTTGTTGCCTATAGACTCTATCGGCCTTACAGGTACCGGGGGTACGCTAATAAGCTTGCATACGTCTGATACATACTTGTTTATCGCTGTGATAAAAATATCGCCGTCGGCAGGTACCAAGCTAAACTCGAGGTTAAGGCCGGGATATGCGGCGATAAGGCGGCTTATATCATCGGACGCAATAGGGTGGGTATGTATGATGGTTTGTCTGTCGCCTGCGATACACATGCCACCATTTACTGTGACATAGCCGTCAAATTCCATGTCGCCAAGATTATCAATCCAGGCGGCATGGCGTCCGGTTGCAATGAAGACTTTTATGCCTTTAGAACGCATGGTATTTATGGCTTTCTTAACCTCTGCGGGCACATCGTGGTCTCCAAATGGCACCAGGGTGCCATCGATATCGAAAAATATGGCTTTGATTTTCATGTTACAAAATTAGTAAAAAGTACTCTGACAGCCAAGACCTGATTGAATGAACATAAATATCCCCGGGAAGTATGCGTCTGCATGGACTGCCCGGGGATAGGTAAGGCTTATGTTATTTTACAACGACCTTTGTAGTTGTGTCGTCTACTGTTACAATATAGATACCGGCAGGCACGTCGAAGCCGTCAATTCTGCGGCCTGAAATATCATAAACCGAAGCGGCTTTATAATCCCCGTCGATGACGATGCGCCCGTTTTCGCCGTAGACACGTGCGGCCGGTGCTGCCGAGATTTCGTCCGTACTGCTGATGTCTTTGCTTACATAGACGGCAAATCCGTTTGCCGGCAGCGTCACGCTCACCGTCCCCGAGCCGTTGAGGTTGTCGGCAACGCCTTTTGACGATGCATAAAGCTCGTGGTTTGAATACGAGATTACGCTGGCCGGGCACGATACGGTCATTGATGATGTCAACGACGGATTGATAAACGCTATTACCTCTTTGCTGCCGTTTAGAAGGCGCATATAGCGGTATGCGTTGTAACCTCCGCTAAGGTCTGTGGTTACAAATGTTGCCTGTCGGGTGAATAGCTCGGGGTTGTTGCGGCGCAGGTTGATGAGCCTCGAGTATGTGTTCATCAGCGCGGCACGGTCGGCATCGCCAAGCCATCCGGCCCAGTCTACGATTTTAGGGTCGGTATTGTTGCCGCCGTCGCTATTCTTGGTGTTTTGGTTGTTGCCGAGTTCGCCGAACTGCCAAACCATCTTGGGCCCGGGCGTAAGCAGCATTTGTGTTGCCAAGGCTCCGAGACGCGCATACTTGTTATCTTTGTTGTCCTTTACCGCGTCGGGGGCATAGGCATCGACTTTATAGGCCACGCGCTGTTCGTCGTGGCTCTCGGCATACGAAATGGTCGTGCCCCACGGGCGGTTGCCGTCTTTGGTCGACAGGAAGCGGTTGAGGTCGTTTTCGGTATCGTAGCCCATTGCGTACTGGCACGATGCGTTATTGATATTGGCCCAGTTGATTTGTCCGTCGTTACCCATTGCGGTTTCCTCTTTGTTTCCGGCAAGGTTTTCGTTGATATGGATTCCATCGGGCTTGACCGACTTTATTACCGAATGTAGGCGTGCCATGCGGTCGACGCGGCTTTGGTTATATAAATCGGTGCCCGATACCGACGTGTAACTGTCGTTGTCGCCAAGGCCCTTGACCAGGTCGAAACGGAAACCGTCGACATTATATTTCTCCATCCAGTAGCGCAGGGCATCAGTCCACTGCTGCTGTACGAGCGGGTGGCCTTGGTTCCAGTCGTTGAGAACGCTGTAGGCGTGTGGGGCTGTCTTGTTGTAGAAGGGGTTTGAGTCGACGGGATACATCTGGTACCAGGGGTGCAGCCCGTCGCTCTGATTGAACACGATATCGAGTATTACCGCCATGCCTTCGCGGTGACAAGCCTCTATAAAATCCTTGTAGTCACGCGGTGAGCCGTATGCTTTGTCGGGAGCCATATAGAAATTGGTGTTATAGCCCCACGAGTTGTTGCCGTTAAATTCCATTATGGGCATCAGTTCTACGGCGTTGAAGCCAAGAGCCTTGATATACGGCAGTTTTTCGATGGCTTTTGCAACGGTACCGTTACCCTCGGCAAGTCCGTCGGTGCCGGTGAAGTCGCGGAAAAGCATCTCATAGACTATAAGGTTGTCGTGCTCCGGTATGGTAAAATCGCTAAACTTGTAATTGTCGATATCGCCGCGATAGACCCCGAGGACGACTCCCTGTACCTGGCTTGGGTACTGCGGTCTGTCGGGCCATACATCGGCAGCAAGGTAGCGGTCGTTGTAGGGGTCGAGGACGAGGTGGGCGTACGGGTCGCCTATGCGGTATGTGTCGTCTACTATGAAATAATAGGGGTAATAAACATCGTCGTCCAGGCCGCTGACAGTAGTCCAGAAATATCGTTGACCCTGATAGTCGTGGTATTTCATAAGATACTTGCTGTCGATTTCGTAAGCGTTCCACGAGCCGACGAGCTGTACGCTTGTCTTGCCCGGTGCGGCAAGGCAGAAGGTCACTGTGCCGTCGCCATTACGGACGCATCCCATACGAGGTGTTCCGCCGGGGTAATCGCCCTGTTGGCTCGGTGACGGATACGCTATTTCGTAGCTTGTAGTGTAGGGCTTGCCGTTGAACGAAGACGACCCTGTGACGGTATATGTGCCTGTTTTTTCAAACTTGTAGCTTGCCTTGAGCGTAGTTGTATTTGCCTGTGCTGCAAACTGCGTGCCATTGACGCTCAGCGCCAGGTCGGCAGCCTTGGTTGCCGTGAGCGTAAACGTAACGGTGGTCGGGGCGTTGATAAGCCTGTCGTGGTCGGCGGTGAGGGCCAGGTCGAAGCCGTCGTTTACAACGTCGATAAATATATCACCGTCCTCTTTGGTTTTGCCGGTGCGTGTACCGTCGGCATTGCGGAATACTATGGCTATTTTCTTGATATGCTCGGCCGGGTCTGTGATGTCGAAGTAGCTGCGCAGATTGCCTATAGTGAGCTGGTAAAGGTTCGCGGTGAGATATCTCAGCCTGTTCTTGTCTAAGTTTGCAGCCTGTGCGTTGCTGCCGTCTTTTTCGGGCCAAGGGGTCACGACATGCTGCCAGTCGGAATTGCTGCTGCTCTTGGTGGTGATAACGCCGATATGGGCATATACGAAATCTGACGATGGCAGGTCGCGCAGACCGTCGTTGCCAAGGGGTGATGACGCGCTGTAAGTCAGTACGACATTCTCGCTGTCTTCTTGCAGGAGCTGCGGCTGGGTCGTTACCTGGGCCACTCCTGGCAAGATACAAAGAATTACAAGCGCAGTAAAGGCTGTGTAAAGTTTTCTCATGTGTGTTTTGTTAGGTGATAAGTATGATATAATGAGACAAAATTATTTAAAATATGGCAAATCTCAAAATTTATACATAAAAATCACCTAACTTACACGTGAATTTAGCTATTTGTCTGATAGGGGCTGTGTAGGCATTTATTTTATGACAACCTTCTTCGAGGCCGATTTTGTGTCGTTATCTACCCTGGCGATGTAAAGGCCGCGAGTAAGCGGGCTTATCGCAATGACTTTGTCAGACGACTCAAGTACTTTTTTACCGGTTAAACTATAAAGCGAAAGAGAGTCAAACTCGCCATCAACGACTAATTTGTCGCCGACAATACTGAGATTGACATGTTGTAGATTTCCAACCTCGTCGATGCCGCTTGTCAGTTCGCTGTAATTTATCTCATTGAGCCAGTCTGAAATCATCGAGTGGCAGCTCGATGTTTGCGAAGAGCGAATCCACAGGCTCGGGGTAACAAAATCGCCTCCCGGTATAAGCCTGTGAGCGTCGGCTTCGACACCGCTAATGCCGCTGCTGGCACTCGATACAATCAGTCCAATCTTCTTGCCTGACATTTTTGCCCCGTTGTGAAAGAGGTATGTCTGTAAGGGGGCTGCCATATTGCTCCACCACAAGGGGGCTGCGACAATTATCATGTCGTAGTTGTCAAGATTTACGTCCACATTTTTAATCTCGGGGTATGACGAGGCTTCGGCGGGATTGTTTCGTATGGCCGATATGAGTGCGCTGCCGATTGCATATCCGTTGGCAGCGTAGTCGAGTCCCTCCTGTGCCGGTTCTATCCTAACGACGTCGGCCCCGGTTTGCGATTGCAAGTCGTTGGCAATTGTGTGAACGTTGTTTGTGAAGCTGTAGTAGACTATCAGGGTCTTTGCATGGAGTGTTATTGCCGATAATACTGCGGCGATTATAAATATAAACTTCTTCATAGTTTGGTAGTTATATATTTGTAAATGTTTATTAGTTAGTATCCTACCTGTTTTTGCTGTTCGGGGTTGTAGCGGTCGCTTATGGCCGTTCATATCCTTTTTATAGATTTTGCCGGTACACCGCCTACAACTGTGTTTGCTGCCACATCTTTATTTACTACTGCTCCGGCAGCAATAATGGCGTTGTCGCCGATTGTCACTCCTTGCAAGATTGTTGCATTTGAGCCAATCCAAACGTTTTTCCCTATAATTATCGGTGCCGGATAAGTGTTTTTGCGGTCTTCAGGTGATGCCCCGTGGTTTAATGTTGCAAAAACGACATTGTGCCCGATTTGGCTGCCGTCGCCAATTGTCACACCTCCATGGTCTTGAAAATGACAGCAGGCATTTATAAACACGTCATTGCCGACAGTTATATTTTTACCGAAATCGGAATAGAAGGGTGGAAAGACACGTAGTGTTGACGGTACCTGATATCCGAATAATTCTGATAGAATTGTCCTGATTTCGTCGGGCTCATGATAGTCTCTATTGAGCTTGAACGTCATGCGCCTTGCTTGTCTGCTCATTTCGTCCATGAAGCGATGTATTTCGTTTGTGTCGAGTGCCTTTCCGCTCTTTACATATTCTTTAAACTGGTCTATTGTCATATGTCGCGCTCTAATTTTATGTTTAGATTTGTTGGTGTCAGCTATATAGGTTTTAATCGTCGACAAATTCTATACAGGTAGGTTTTATGCCCATGTCGCGAAATATAGCCATCTCGTTTTCTTCGAGATGTAGTGGCGGGTTGTCGGCATTGTCAGGGTCATATATTACCCCGTCTTGTTTTAAAAATAAGTTTATTACCTGTGTAGGTGTAATTGAATAGCGGAGTGCTATATAGTTTACGAGTTCGTCGTCGCATAGGCTGTCGGGAAGAATTACTTTACTCGTCATTTTGTATTGATTTTTCACGATGCAAAATTAAAGAATAGCTTGCGAGTCCGGTGTATCATTATCATTGTATTATGTATCAAAATCATTGGAAATGGTGTTGTCGGTTGTTATATTTTCGCTAACTTTGTGCATATCTATCATTTCAGTGCCATATGACTCGTATACTCAAGGTCGATATGCCCTCTGACTACAGTGCGTATCACGGGCTTAAAGACAGCCATCCGCTCTTGTCAGTCATTAATTTTTCGGAGATTTCGCCCATACGCCACAGCCTAAACAGTTATGGCGTGTACGGTGTCTTTCTCCAGGATGACAACGACCTCGACCTCGTGTATGGTTGTGGCAGATATGATTACAAAAATGGGTCGTTGATATGCGTTGCCCCGGGTCAGATTGGGGGCAAGGAGGATAACGGTGAATATGTGTCAATCGGAGGGTGGGCATTGCTTTTTCACCCCGATTTAATTCATGGTTCCGAGCTCGAAAAACAAATCAGAGATTACACGTTTTTTGATTACCGCATCAACGAAGCCCTCCACATGAACGAGGACGAGCATGAGATTGTCGTCTCGATTTTGCAAAAAATCAGGACTGAGGCGCAGGCCCCTGCCGATGCTTTCCAAAACGAAATTTTGACAGGTTATATATCGCTGCTTCTAAAATATTGCAAACGGTTTTATAACCGTCAGTTTATCACCCGCAAGCTCGAAAACAACAATCTCCTCGTCCGCTTCGACGAGTTCCTTAAAAATTATTTTACTGAAGGTCGCAATGTTGCACAAGGTCTGCCTTCGGTTAGTATTTGTGCCGAATATTTGTCAATGTCTACCAATTATTTCAGCGATGTCATAAAGAAAATGACAGGGGAGAGTGCCGGCCACCATATACGTCAATTTGTTGTGCAGCAGATAAAGAATGAACTCGCTTCGGGGCTGTCAGTGGCCGAGGTTGCCTATAAGCTCGGCTTTGAATATCCCCAACATCTGAGCCGGATGTTTAAAAATGAGACAGGCATGACCCCGTCGGCTTATATAAAGTCGCGCGGCATAAAATAGCTCCGGGCTGACCGTCTGACAGGCCGACCCGGAGCACGTGGAATAAATCTCTATCAATTTATTTATTCGGGCACATAGATTATGTCTCCGTTTTCGAGTTCGTAGGCAATGCCGACCCGTTTTCCTTTGTTCGATGCCGGGTCGGAATCCTGCGAGGGGGTATAGCGGTCGATTTTCTCGCCTTGCTTGGTTATAATCTCCATGTTGTCTTTACCGGGGTTTTTTACCATCGTGAAATCCTCTTGCGAGAACATCTCGGTCATGTTGTACCGGCTTACGAGTGCGACCATAAGTGCGACGGCAAAAACCATGGCGACGTCGAAGAGGTTGCTGACCACGCTCATCGGGTCGTTGTCTTCGTTGCGATTAAGAAGTGAATGTCGGCGTCTCATTTCGATTGCGATTGTTTTACAATTTCGGCGAGGTATTCTAAAATAGTAAGGTTCCTGACGGCCCAGCGTTCTTTTACCTGCTGCGTCACAAACCCGATTGCACTCACGACCAGGCCGACGACAGTGGTTGCGAAGGCGACCTGCATATTGTAGGCCATAGAGGCGATATCGCCTGTCGCCAACCCGACCAATGCCGGGCCCATGGGTATGAGCGTGCCCATAAGCCCGAGGATTGGCCCCATTTTGGTAAGTACTTTCGAGGTGGCAATATTTTTATCAGCCTGGATTTCATATTCCGATAGGAACAGGTCGATTCGTGCATCACTGCCCCCGGCAGCCATGATTTTCTTGACATAGACTGCAAGGAGCGAATTTGATTTGTCGGGTAGTGCGTCGGCAAATCCGGGCAAAGTCGACGGTGTCAGTTCCTTGATTTTGTCGCGGAGTGGCACTTCGTTTTTCTTTTCGCCCAGATATTGGCCGAAGAATGCCCCGATAAGTATAAGCGCCCTTACGAAAAAGAAGATTAGCAACACGATGACGGGCACGAGCAAGCCGGTCGAAATCCAGTAGAGTATGTTTGATATGGTATTCATTTTAATTTTGATATTGTTTTTCGAGTAGTGTATTTGTTATAAGCGAGCCCGGTGAACAGGCCGGCCGATAATATTATTACCAGGCCGGCAAGAGCGGTCCAGTCGATAGTGTTTGTGCCCACGGCGGCAGTACGGCCGTTGACAGTGACCACTATGCCCAGAGCCGCCACAAGCATGTTGGTCATAAAAAGCATTTCGAGGCGGATGTCTGGCTCGGGAATAAGATAGCGTACGCCGGCCGCAAGTAGCGGTATGACTATAACCAATGCCCCGGCCAGTATTTTGGCTATAAGCGAGAAGTCGACCCCCGGCAGTGCGAAAATCAGCCCTGTAAGCAGCGAGAATAGCACCGGGAAAATCATGACGCCCGGCACGTAGCGGCAGATTTGCAACAATGCGTTGCCTGTCGGGGATAGCTTGCTGTTTATCGATTTGGCGGAAAGTATGCAGAAACATATCTGGAAGGCCACATCGATGGTCAGCCACACCGAGGTGTCGAGCATCAGTTCAGGTTGCGAAAGCCAGTCGGCAATCTGTGTTTTTGACTGCGTTGACGCAGCCCCGTAAGTGGCGAGGATGAAAACAGCCGCGACGATGCACGACGCAAATCTCCCGGCCCACGGCTGGCATGTCAGCTTCAATATAAAACTGAAGCCGACAAGCAGCATTATTATTAACAGCACAATTTCCATTACGAGTCTGCGTTTTTACGACGGCGGCGAATCAATATTATCAGGCCGCACACGGCAAGCAGCACAATCGCGGCTACAACTATGCCATTGATATGGTTGGTTTCGGTCTGGGTTTCATTGAGCCTGTCGCGTTTCATGACCATGCCGTTGTCGGCAGATGCAATGTTTTCAGCGCGCACGGCAGCGACGGCCTGGTTGTAAGCCGAGGCTGAGCTTGTGGATACTTTGGAAGCTATGAAATCACGCAGTTTTGCATTATCGCAGACGAAGCCCGAGCACGCTGCCCCGAATTCATTTACGAGTCCGGTATGGAGTTCGGCCATTTTTGCAACCTGTTCGGGTGATGCATCCCACATGCCTTTCCTGACTGTCTCGAGCATGACGGCAGTCATCTCCTGTAGTGCAGCCGGATTTGTATGCCTGAAATAATCTTTTACGCCAAGACCGTGTTTGTCGGCTATATATGTGTCGTATATGTCATCCCATAGTTCATCGTCGATTGCGTCGGGCTTCATGACATTCCAGCCGTAGGTATTGGTGATTACCTCGGTAAGATTTGAGGCATCACCGGCGCCACCTTTCATCTTCTCTTTTATGTAGGTCGGATTCAGGATTGTCGTGCGACTCTCGATGCCGATTGCTTCTTTTACCTCTTGCATACGCACGTTGTTGCGGTTGCGATAGTCGCTCAGGTATGCCTCGGGCTCCTTGCCGGTGACATTGCGTACGGCGAGGTTCATGCCGCCCATGAACTCATATATATGGTCGAGGCTCAGTGCTCCCCACGTATTGCTCTGACGTGGCTGCACGACTGCATCGGTGCGTGTCAGCGCGGCTTCGAAGGCATATTGGCGCATTTGTTCCCATGTTTCCTCGCTGCCGTATGTCGCCCCCATGTTGTTGATATATGTCGTGGCGATGTCCGCAGCGTCGTCCCAGCGGTCGCCGGCCTCTACCATGCCCTGTATGCCGCTGCCGTAATTGCCGTTTATACCGCCGAAGACTCGGGCCGTTGATAGTTCGCGTGCCTCTTTGGGTGACACGCCTTTGTCTACGAGATGCTTTTCTGACTCGACGACGCCTTCGGATACGTAATTGGGGTATGCATCGTCATCTGCTTCCGCTGCCATCTTGACCGCGCGGCTGATAAGGAAAAGGCGCGATGCGGCAAGGTCGCGTAGCTGCCCCGAGGTCTGCACGACCACGTCGATGCGCGGACGGCCCAATGTTTCAGATGGTATGAGGCGGAGGTCTGTCACTCGGCCGAAGGGGTCGCGCACGGGTTCGACTCCGAGCATATACAATATCTGGGCGATGGTGGCACCCTCGGTCTCGATAAACTCGCTGCTCCACAGGGTATAGCTGACTTTGCGGGGTATCGAATCACCATGAGCCTTGCGGTACATCGCAATCGTCCCTTCGGCCAGGTCTTTGCCTTTTTCCCACGCTACGACCGACGGCGTTTCCTCGGCATTAATTGCATACATGTTACGGCCAGTCGGCAGTATGTCGGGGTTGAGTACCGGGTCGCCACCCGACGACGGCGCGATGTAACCGCCATTGAGAGCATTGACAATCGACTGCAATTCGTGTCCTGGACTTTGCTTTAGCGCGTTGCGGTATTTGTCGATGTTGCGCAGGGTCCGTTCGACTTCGCTTATAGATGTGGCAAATTCTATCTCAGCCTTGGTAAGTTCGGGCTTTTGCATCTGCATTCGGTGAGGGTTGCCGCCAGATGCCGACGTTACGTTCTTGCGTTTCATTGCAGCCTTCATCTTCTCAATCGCAGCCTCGTCTGCTCCCATTTTGCGTGCCATTTCTATTGCCTTTTCCGGTGACATGCCCGGTATCATGGCATGTCTTTTAGTCGTAGTCGGGCGTTCTGATATTTTTGATGTGGGCAGCTGTTGCGTCGGCATCATGGCACCCATGACCATCATCCGCGACAGCATGCCCTTCGAGCCTTCGATGGTCTGCATTATGGTGCGGGCACTGTCGAGGTCGGCCTGTGATATGTTTGCAATGCGGCAGATTGTCGCATCATCGACAACCGTCGTTGACCGTACGATTTGACGCGCCTGTTCTCTCCATTTGCGTATATCGCCGCCCCTAAGTTTTTGCAGGCTATATGCGACGGGGTCTATAGTCATAGCTTCGACTGTAGACTGTATGTGTTTGTCGGCATACGGGGTGCCCATTACATATAATGCGCCTGAAATTTTTTCGTTGGCAAGCTCCTCGGCAAAATTCTCTATACGCGAAATATCGTCGGCAGTAAATTGGCTCAGGCTGTCGAGGCGTAACTCGCGGTGTATACCCAGCTCGAGGGTGTATCGTTTTACCAGTGCCGCTGTCCGCAGCGAGTCCTGGGCCGTTGTGGCCTTGTTGTATTCGTTGACGGCGTCAGATAGGTTTTTATAAATACCGCGCACATTGCTTTCCATAAACGGAGGTGTGAGGTAATTGACGATGCCGGCATAGCTGCGGCGTTTTGCTATCATGGCTTCGCCGACATTCGATGTTGAGTAGACGTAGATGTGCGGCATCGTGCCTACGAGGCGGTCGGGCCAGTCGCGGCTTCCGAGGGCTGCCTGCTTGCGAGGAGTGAACTCCAACGACCCGTGGGCTCCGAAGTGTATGAGGGCATCGGCCCCGAAGCCGTGTTTCGCCCACAGGTACGTGGCAACATAATTGTGAGGAGGTGCAGCGTCGGTGCCGTGTACGATTTTGAAATTGTCGTCACCGAGACCGGCGGCTGTCTGTGGGATTAGTACCACGTTGCCAAACTCGAGCAGGGCGAGCGCAAGATTTCCATTATCATCTTTGAGGCCGTGGCCGGGGAAATCACCGTCGACAATGTCAATCTCATTGCGCATTGCCGGTGAAAGCGATGATTCGCACCAGTGGTCATAGTCTTGACGTGCGACAAGCTGAGGGTTATGGTTTTTAACGAAATCTGTTTGAGCGCCAACGGCATATTCGTTGAATACTTTCCCATTGTCGGCAATCATTTTTTCGAGGGCGGCGGCATCGGCCGGGAGACCATTCACTTGATAGCCTTCGTCTTTCAAACGAGAGAGAAGGTTGAATAACGATGGCGCGACTTCCATACCCTCGGCTACCAGGGCACTCTGACCGGGCCCTTTGAAATAGAATATGGCAAGTTTCTTGTCCTTATTATCTTTTCGGCTTAATGCAGTATAATTGTTTACGGTAGCGACGAAGTCATCGAGCCTGCCGGGGATTGCCTCGACGTAGGGAAGGCCGTCGCGACCTTCGAAGTGGGCGAAAAGCGTGTAGGGGCGTATGGCTCCGTCAATCTCGGGTGTGACTATGCTTTGCGACATAAAGCCGCCGTTCATGCCCATTTTGTCAGCCATCCATTCGTTGTAATCCCTATTGGCATTGACTGGCGCGAACAATGGTATGTTTTGGGCTGTCAGCCATCTTACCACTTCATCGCCCATACGGCCATGAGCCATGTTGATTACGGCAGAAGCGTCTATCGAATCAGCATGACCTTTGGCGATAAAAGATTGTATTACATTGACCGGGTAGACGATGTTGCCGGTACGTTCGAGTTGCGCGACAAGGCTGTCGGACACACCCATCTGACCGGTCAGTATAATCCTGGGGGCACTTTCTATCCATTTGCCGTGGCTTTTCAGCCACCGGTCGTATTCGCCGACAGATGAGAAGTCTAAATTCTCGTCGCCAAACGGATAATAGAGGAGTGACGAGGTCGCCGCCGCCGGGTCTTGAGGCTCGTCGACATATAGCTTTTTGCCGTCGATAAACTTCCTGACATAGCGCAGCATATTGCGGTAGTTATTGCGGCCGCCGACAAGATATTGTTTTAAAAACTCGCAGTCGACCGAATCAACCGACATAATCATATTTTGAGGATTGGTAGCGGCTGTCGTGATTACGGGGGTGCCTGCCTCGGCTGCATCGACAAGTTTTCTGCGCTGCTCGTCGGTAAGCCTCAGCCCCATGCCGTTTACAAAGACCATGTCGTATTTGTCCGCGCCGTCGAGTTTGTCGACCGCGAGCTCGTCGATTTTAACGAACGAGTTGTCGTTGGCTTTTGATATTTGCCCTAAGTTTATTGCCTGGTAATTAACAAAGGCTATGCGCGTCGGTGAAGCCAGGCCGTTCCAAAGCAAAATGCCTGCGCCGATGATTGCGACGCAGACAATAGATAGAATTATAATTCGTTTCCTACTCATTTCGATTACTTAAAAAAGTCGTTAATGTCAAGCGAGACGCCGATTGACCATGTGCGTCCGATTGTCGGTGCTGAGTTCCAGTAATAGGTTTTGGGCTTGTAGTTCAATAAGTTGTCGATAATGAAATTTATATTTATCCCTTTCCACATTCGTTGCTGCAGGGTAAATTTCCATAGCGAGTATGCCCCGTCTGTCTCGTATCGGCTTATCGGTTTCGACAGGTATCGGCCCGATATGCCGGCGTAAATCTTATAGACGCTGCAAATCTGCCTGTCATAATCGAGTCTCCAGGTTGCCGAGTGTGGGCGAGGCTGCGTAAATTGCGAATCGACCGTCCGACCGGCTGTGTGGAGATAGTTGTAGCTTACCGACGCACCGAGACCGAACAATGTGCGATAGCGTGCGTTGAAATCGATACCCATCACTTTCACGCCGTCTTCGTTGGTATATATCGCGCCTTCCTCGTTTTCGGATGTGCCTGGATAGTCGGTTGTTGTAATCCGGCTGTCATAATAGTTGTAATATCCCGACAGGGTTACACTGTACGAACCTGCGAATACCCCTCTCCTGAGTTGTCCGTTGCGCTCGAGAGCAATATTGAAGTTGTGGCTTCTCTCCGGTTTTAGGTCGGGGTTGCCATAAATCATCTGGATGCCGGCCATGTCGAAACACATATACATCTCTTTGAGCGTAGGTGAACGGAAGCCGCCCGAATATGAGGCTCGAATCGACAAGGGTTTCATTTTGAACATTGTGGCGAGTCGTGATGTCAGCGCGTTGTTGTCTGACTCTGAAAAATAGTCATCGCGTACCGATGCGATGACATTGAGCCACGTGGTCGGGTTGTAGTCAAATTGTACGAAGGCATCAAGCGATGTTTGCGAATGTGATTCGTTGTCGACAAACTGATATGTTGTCAGATAGTCGTTCATATAGTCGGCGCCGGCAGTCAGGGCGTTGCGTCCCCAAAACTTGGTATAAAGCGCGTGCACTATATGCTGACGGTTGCTGTAGTCATGGTCGTGAGTCCTGACATCGGCCACATATCGAGATTTATCGTATTGGTCGTAGCTATATGAAATCACCAGATTTTGAGTGCCGTCGATATCCCACACTCCGCGCAGGCCGCCGTTGTAGTCGTGGTAATGGTCGTCGTAGTTGGCCCTTGTGCTTACCCGGGTAAAATATCCTCCGCGTGCAATCAGCCTCAGCCTGTCGTTGATTCGGTAAGTGAGACGTTCTTTCACGTTGAGAGTCGTTCCACCGAATATATTATGTATTTTCGAACTTGTATCGAAAGCATCGGTGAGTTTGATTGTCTCCATGGTCGAGTACTGCACCGAGGTATTCGAGTTCCACCGTTTGGTGTTGAAGTTAAAATCACCGCCGGTACGCCATTCCTTTCCGGCATTTCGATATCTGCCGTTTACATTGAGGTGCCATGGCTCGTTGTTTTGTTTGGTAATCAGGTTTACGACTCCTCCGACGGCGTTAGCTCCATAGAGAGCCGACGATGCTCCTTTGACTATCTCGACCTTGCCTACATTTTCAAGATTGAGACGGTTGTAGTCTACATTGTCCATCGTTTCGCCTGCAAGGCGTTCGCCATCGACTAAGAACAATATTGCATTGCCGCCAAATCCGCTCATATTTAGCGAGGTCTCCTGGCTCATTGCGTAGCCGAATTCGAGTCCCGGCAATTCTTCGGTCAACAAATCCTGTATGTTTGTGGCATCGGCTTTTGCAATCTCGTCGGCTGAGATGACCCTTGTGACCACCGGCACGTCTTTTAGGGCTTTTGGCGTGCGCGTGGCGGTGACTACGACCTCGCTTAATGCTGTCTGGTCGGGAGTCATGCGTATTGTATTCTCTCTCTCGGTCTTATCGGCCTTGATTATGCCCGACCATGGAATGAACCCTATATAACTGACGCTTACTTTTACGGTATTCTTTTGGGGTACTTCAAAGTGGTATCTGCCGTCGGCATCGGTCACGACAGATATATTGTTATCTCCGATAGTTACAACAGCATCGGGTAGCGGACTCCCTGTCTCATCAAGTACCTTGCCGACGTAGGTGTCGGCAAGGACTGTGAGCGGAGACATAAGTCCGATGATATATAATGATATGTATCTCAGACTTTTCGTCATGGTGTTTATTTCTTCGTTGCTGTAAAGGTGCAAATCATAGGCATAGGCATGGCTCCAAACTGGAGGTTATATTGGATAGTGAGCTGGTTGTCAGCCATGTTGCCTTTGACTACGCCCGAGCACTTTTTGCCGTTGACTTCCTGGTCGAACTCGGTGGGAACGAGGGTATAGGTGCCGTTGTCGCCAGTCACTTTTATGCCGGCGACAGTGATTTCAGGTACCTGCATGGGTGGATTGCCGAACGAGGGTATGCGCAGACTCACAGTGGCATCGTCAGTGGCCTCGAGGGTAAAGGTCATGGCTTCGAACACCGACTCACTACCCATGACCGAGCATGTCATGTCGCCGGTATAGCTGCCGGCTATGCTCTTGGCTGCGGGGATTGTGGGTTCGTCTTCTTTGTCGTCTGAGCATGAGCTCACTGTAGCTGTAAGTGCCACGCAGAGTAGCAATGTGGTAAAGATTGATTTTAATCTTTTCATAATGTGTGGTTTGTGTGATTTGATTTATTATGTTTGTTTTTATGTCGGTTATGTAATATCAGTCCTGAAACCAGTACTAAGGTTAGTATTAATCCTGACAAGAATACGAATAGTTCCGAGAGGGGGCCCAGGAATGGGGTGTAACATCGGCCTACGTGCAGTTCGAGTGCGAAGTTCCACAGCGACATCGGTTGGTCTGACAAGATTTGGGGCATGGGTAATGGTTTGTTTGTGCCTTTGGTATAATCGAAAACTACATCGTCTCCTGTCAAGTCTTTCGAAAATCCTGTAACGAGCGAATTAGAAATAGGTCGTCCTTTTGTCGACACGACATACGGACTGTCAGAAAAATAATCAAGAATACTCCCGTCAACGGTATTCCAGATATATAGCCCGCTAAACGAACCGATTAGCCATCGATTATCACCTAAGGATTCGAATACATTAATGCCCATGGGACTTACTGGCGGTGTCGCGACTGCGTTTATCACCTGTGGCTTGTCGGCGAAGTCTTGATTGACATATATAAAACCATCAGAGGTCGAAACCAGCCATTGGCGGGCGTTGTCATCCCAACGAATAGCGCGTAGTTTGTCGTGCCATACGTTCTTACTGTCTAAGGTCGAGCCGGGTATTGGGGCTGACTTCATCATGACAAATGGTATCATCAGTGGCGGCCGAAGACACATGCCGGTGACGGCTATCAGCACTGTAAGTATTATTGTATAATATCCGATGGTGTCATGCCATTTGAAGTTCCATTTCAATAATCCTGTCTTTGATTTCAAACTCGATTTTAGACTTCTCTTTATCGAATATGGCATGATAAAGAGTATGATGCCGCTTATGCAGAGAAATATGATTACGATTGCGACGAAGTCGACTATTACTTTGCCAACGGTGCCAAACAGGTCTCCGCTATGCAGGTGCCAGATAGTTTTGAATAGCGATACCCTGTTGGAATAGTTGTCAGGGGCCTGTAGTTCGACCCTTTTAAATCCTTGGTTTGTGTGGGTATATACCGCTGAGCGTGTGAGAGCCACGATATCACAGCTGTCTTGCGTGAGTGCTATGTCGGTAATGCGCTCGTCGTTCCCCGGCAGGTATGCCTCGGCCCACTTGTTGCCTTCGAGGCTGTAAATGCCGAATTGCGCCGCGCACCATATCCTGCCATCCTTGGTTTGTACGATGTTGCGTATTGTCTTGAGGTCAGCACCGGCGGGCAGTCCGTTGTTGAAACTTGAAAAGGATTTGAATTCCCTGTCGGTAAGCCATATACCGGCATTGCCATATGCCAAAATCTGGTTGTCAGAGTAGGGTATGGTGCCTCTTATTATACCGTTGTTATAATTCTTGATATGGTAGGCTTCAGGTAGGATTGACCTGCTGACTGAATATGGGGCAAAAAACGAACGGTGATTTAAAATTATGCCTGATATGCAGAACAGTAACAGGAAAATAGTAAGCACTAAGCCTACATATTTGTGAAACTTTTTCCATGTAAATATTTGCACCTTTATTTTCATTCAATCGGTTAATTGTGAAATACGGATGCAAAATTAGATACATCGTAAGCCGTCGGCAATACCGTAATCGGGTGATTAAAACGCCCCGTGACAGGTGTAGAGAAGTGTGCATCGGAGCGGGCACTATAAATTATCACCCATTTTGAGTATTGGGCGGTCAAATATAAGATACTACCTTTGTGTGGGTCAAAATTGGCCCCACGATTCGATTATGATTGACAAGCAACGAGGATATCTCTCATCCAATAATATGAGGGAGCTTATACGCGACAATGCCATGCTCCTGCCGGCTATAAGTCGCTTTAATATCGCTTTCGGGTTTGGCGACAGCCCTGTCGGACAGGTGTGTCACGACAATGGCGTCGATACCGACACCTTTCTATGTGTATGCAATTTGCTGAGCGGATATAGGTATAATGGGTATTCGATTTCGCTAAAATCGTTGATGGGCTATCTCAGACGTGCGCATACATCGTTCCTCGATGTCGCATTCCCAAAAATTCGCCATTATCTCATTGATGCCATAAACTATTCCGAATCAAACGAGGCTGCATTGCTGCTGATGAAGTTCTACGATGATTATGTGATAGAGGTGCGCCGACACATGGATTATGAAAACGATGTGATATTTGAGTATGTCGACCGTCTGCTCGGCGGCGAGGTCGACGAAGGGTTCAATATTGCCAAGTATTCGGTCAGTCATGTCGATACTGCTGCAAAGCTCAAAGAACTCAAAGACATATTTATATATCACTATAAGCAAAAGGAAAATGCGAGGCTCAGCGGGGCTCTGTTCGATATAATTATATGCGAACGCGACATGCTTAGTCACTTCGATGTCGAAAGCAAACTGTTTATTCCCGCAGTCGAGAAGCTGGAAAAAGAACTGCGGACTTCGCTGTTAGAGACCGACCCGGAGCTTACTTTGACTGAAGAAAACTCGTCGGCACAGTTGTCGTTGCTTAGTGAACGTGAGAAGGATATAATACGCGGCATCGCCCAGGGCAAGGTTAATAAGGAGATTGCCGACGAACTGTGCATTTCAGTACACACAGTGGCTACACATAGACGGAATATCAGTGCGAAGCTCGAGATTCATACTGCCGCCGGACTGACTATCTTCGCTATCATTCATCATCTTGTCGATGTCAACGAAGTCACCCCGGTCTAATATAAAATCCGCGTCATTCCCCATCCTTATCGGTTTTCCATTGTGGTTTATATAGTTCCGGTTAGGCTTCGTTCACTGCTAAATTCAATGTTAGGGTTTATGGCTTGAAGTGTCTCCACAAATGATTTCTCATTCTCTGGTGACACATAGAGATAATTGTATGTGTCGTATACGATACGAAGTTTGATATATGAAGCGGAATAATTATGACCACTTGCTACCCAAAACCTACCTCGTCTGATTTTCTTGATACTGCTTATATTGATTGTTGATGTTCTAAATGAAGAAGAAAGATGTAATAGATTCCCGTCTATGATATAGACAATGTGGTCAAAATTATATTTGAATACAAGTATAAAAATAGCAAATGGAACGTTTGTAAACATTAAGCCATAAATACCATAAATAATACTATGGCTTCCAATAAAAATGAATGTGTCGAATATGCACAAAAATATAATAGGCAAAATGAACTGCCATTTATCTACTTTGCATCGGAATTCCGCATGGTAATTTTGCGTATTGAGCGGCGGAGGCGGGGGAACTGCTAAATTATTAGCCATAAGTATATAATCGTTTCCGCAAATTTATATATTAATATTGAATTACCAAAATCTTCTCCTGCGCGAAAATCTCCCTCTCCGTAATGGATAAAACGGATTGAAGTATGTAGAGTAAGATGATTGAGGAGTGTTGCGGCCATAATATAAGGCTGTATTTATTTGCGATGACACAATCATTGGGTCATTACCGTTCTGCACCGCTCGTGTGAATAAGTCCATTATCTCTTGTTTGTTACCGAAATTAGCATCCGGCTGCATCATAATTTCTGAAAGCACTTGACGAATATACATTGGATAGATTACGCAAGTGTTATCTGCTTGGCATGTAACTACTTTTAATTCACTATTACCGTAGAAAACAATTACAGAATAAATCGGGATGTCAGGGTTCTGAGGTAAAGACTGCCTAATGGTTTGAATGTGTCCTGAATTTTGCATGATTGGATTATAGAAACGATGCTTTTCTTTACCATATGCCAACAATTGAGTCCAATACTTCTGATGCTCGTTCCCGAAAATCCAACCACTATAATCTTTAACCTCAAATACAATAATGCCGACCCGTGTTGCTACGACAACATCTATTTGTGCATATTCACCATTCGATTTTTGAATATACAAATCATGAAATATCGCTTTAGGATTGACCCCTTCTTGCAGTAAGCTCAATACTAATCTTCGTTCTGCCCATTCTCCACGGGTTAGTGGGGTTACCTGTTCGATTAGTTCTCGTTCTTTTTGATTTTTAGAAACAAGATAAAAGATGGTAACAAAAATGAATATTGGTATACAAATTAAAAATATGGTAAATGCAATTGTCATTTCTATGCGGTTTACTATACCTCCGTGGTGCAAATGATTTTTTCAGTTGGTGTGATTTTTGACCAATCGAAATGTCCGATTAAGTCGTGGGCAGATATAGGTTTGGGGGATGATGTGAGGCCGACGGTGTAAGCCAGGTAGCCGATTATTTGCCCGGGGGCGTAATGCTGACGCAGATTGCCCATGTCGAGACTCTTGTCGCGCTTTGACAAACGTCGGCCTTCGGCATTGCAAATCAACGGTATGTGAGCATATGCCGGAGGCGTTAGGCCGAGGAGTTGATAAAGATATAGCTGCTGTGCCGCAGATAGTAGCAGGTCGCAGCCACGCACAACTTCGGTCACACCCATGGCCGCATCGTCGACCACGACCGCCAGTTGGTATGCCCATGCCCCATCGGCGCGGCGGAGTACGAAATCGCCGCAATGCCGGGCGAGATTTACACTCTGAGGTCCGAATACGCGGTCTTCGAAGTAAATATCCTTGTCGGGTACAAAGATGCGCGTGGCATGGGGGCGTGAAGTCTCGGGTGAGACATGTGGCATCTTGGGCGGGCGGCATGTACCTGCATATACTATACGGCCGTCATTTTGATGGGGTGCCTGTGTAGCCATGATGTCGGCCCGGGTGCAAAAGCATGGGTAGGTAAAGCCGCTTGCCTCGAGCTTACTCAGTGCGTGGCGGTATATGTCACCACGCTGGCTCTGCATATACGGTGACGACGGCCCCGTGCCGGCGGTGCCTCCCTCATCCCAGTTCAGGCCAAGCCATTCTAAATCGTCTTCGAGCTGCACGGCATATTCGCGCTTCGACCGTTGTGGGTCGAGGTCTTCGATGCGCAGAATCCATCTGCCGCCACGACTACGTGCCGAGAGCCACGACATGAGTGCCGCAAACACGTTGCCAAGATGCATGCGGCCCGTGGGCGACGGTGCGAAACGGCCGATAACGCTACTCATTTCTTTCGTGGTTTTTTACAATTCTTGCTCAGTGGGCAGTCTCCGCAGTCACAACTTTTTTTGCGTGTTGCGAGATAAACCACTGCCGCACCGATTATGACGCCGACTATAATCCATTGCCAAATAGAGTTCATAGCATGTTCGGTTTTTATCTTGATTTCTTTTTTACGACCTTGTTTACCTGTCCCGGAGTCGCGTCGGCCGGACATTCGTCGAAGGGCAGTCTGAAAGTGCAACCACTTGCAAAAAGACTGCAGCCATACGCGGTGCGCCCTTTCACGAGATTTCCCTGGCCGCAGACGGGACACTTGATATCGGCTATGCTCTTGATGCGTGGTGCCCGGGGCTTTTGCGGCTTTTTAGGGCCGTCGGTATCAGCTTTAGGGGTGGCACTCTGGGCCTCTATGCGCATGTTGCTGTTGTCGCTCATAACATTAATGACGATTTGCCGCATCATATCGCTGATTTCACGCACAAAGCTCGCCGGAGAATATGACCCGCTCTCAATCCGGCGCAATTTATTCTCCCACAATCCGGTCAGTTTGGCCGATTTGAGCAATTCTTCGTTTATGGTGGCAACCAGGTCGATACCGGCCTGCGTGGCCACCAGGTTCTTGCGTTCTCGGCGTATATAGCCGCGCTTAAATAGGGTCTCTATGATTGCAGCCCTGGTAGACGGGCGCCCGATGCCGTTGTCTTTCATCGCCTCGCGCAATTCTTCGCTGTCGACTGTGCGGCCCGCCGTCTCCATTGCCCTGAGCAGCGTACCCTCGGTATATGGTTTCGGCGGCTGGCTGGTCTTCTTGGCGAGGAAAGGCTTGTGCGGGCCGCTCTCGCCTTCGACAAACACGGGCAGTTCGGCATCTCCCTCGTCGGCTTTTTCCTCGGTGTTGTCGGCCTTCGAGGGCATGAGCACACGCCAGCCCGGTTCGGTAATGACCTTGCCGGTAGCCTTGAATTCGCAGTCGCCCGACTCGCCGAGTACGGTTGTTGCCTCGAACTTGCAGTCGGGATAAAAAGCCCCGATAAAACGCATGGCAACGAGGTGGTAGAGCCTCTTTTCGTCGCCTTCGATATTCGACGGGTACTGGCCGGTCGGTATTATGGCGTGGTGGTCGGTGACCTTTGAGTTGTCAAAAATCTTTTTGCTCTTTTGGATGGGTGCGGCGAGTATCGGCTCCGTCAGATTGGCATACGGGGTCATCTTCTTGAGCGTGGGTGCGATTTTTGGGTATATGTCCTCGCTAAGGTATGTCGTATCTACTCGCGGGTAGGTAGTCAGCTTCTTCTCGTAGAGGCTTTGTATGAGCCTTAGGGTCTGGTCGGCCGTCCATCCGAAACGTTTGTTACATTCTACCTGTAGCGATGTAAGGTCGAAGAGTCTCGGTGCCGACTCCCTGCCGGTCTTTTTTGTGACAGATTTGATAGTAAAGGGCAGCGGCTCGAGCCTTGTTACTGTCTCGAGTCCGGGTGCCTCTGTCTCGAATCGGTCGCCGGTACATGTGAAATTGACATCGCGGTAGATTGTGTGCAGCTCCCACGTGTCTTTCGGCACGAACGTCTCGATTTCTTGCTGCCTCTTTACAATAAGGGCAAGGGTAGGGGTCTGCACGCGCCCGATTGACAATACTTGTCCGCGTCCGCCATATTTGAGCGTATAGAGCCTGGTGGCGTTCATGCCCAATATCCAGTCGCCGATGGCTCGCGATAATCCGGCAAAAAACAGGTTGTCGTAGCTTGCCTGGGGTTTGAGCTGCCCGAAACCCTCGCGGATAGACTCGTCGGTAAGCGACGATATCCACAGGCGTTCGACCGGGCATGAGGCATTGGCCTTTTTCATTACCCAGCGTTGGATTAACTCTCCTTCTTGCCCGGCATCACCACAGTTTATTATCTGGTCGGCTTCGCCGATTAGGTGTTCTACCACACCGAACTGACGCTCGATGCCGGGGTCCTTTATTACCTTTATATCAAATTTGGCCGGTATCATCGGAAGCTCGGAGAGACACCAGCGTTTCCACCTCGGCGAATAGTCGTCGGGCTCGTAGAGACAGCAAAGATGGCCCAGGGTCCACGTCACCCTGTAGCCGTTGCCCTCGTAGTAGCCGTCGTGGCGCTCCGTCGCACCCAATATACCGGCAATGTCGCGGGCCACGCTCGGTTTCTCGGTGATGCAGAGCTTCATTATTTGCGAAGGGCTTCTTTAGCTTGGTTCCACAATTCGTCCATCTCGGCAAGTGTCAGTTCTTTCAGTGACCGCCCTTGTTCCTTGACGCGGGCTTCGAGCCAGTTGAAACGCGCTATAAACTTGCGGTTTGTGCGCTCGAGGGCGTTGACGGGGTTGACACCATAGAGGCGTGCGGCATTGACGAGGCTGAAGAATAAGTCGCCGAATTCGGCTTCGATTTCTTCCTTGTTGCCCTCGGCGATTGCCTGGTGCACCTCGGCTGTCTCTTCGGCAACCTTGTCCCATACCTGTTCGGGGGTTTCCCAGTCGAAACCTACGTTTGCGGCTTTTTCTTGTACGCGGTAAGCCTTTACAAGTGCCGGCAGGGCCGCCGGTACGCCTGCAAGCACGGTGCGGTTGCCTCCTTTCTCCTTGAGCTTTATTTGCTCCCAGTTTTGAGATACCTGCTCGGGTGTGTCGGCGTGGACGTCTCCAAATACATGCGGATGGCGGAATATGAGCTTGTCGTTTATGGCGTTTGCCACGTCGGCAATGTCGAAACGACCTGATTCCGAACCGATTTTAGAGTAGAAGAGCACGTGCAGGAGCACATCGCCGAGTTCTTTCTTTATCTCTACGGGGTCGTCGTCAAATAGGGCCTGCGTTAGCTCGTAGACCTCCTCGATTGTGTTTGGCCGCAGGCTCTCGTTTGTTTGTTTGGCGTCCCAGGGGCACTTTACACGTAATATGTCGAGTGTGTCGATGAGGCGTCCGAGAGCCTCGAGTTGTTCTTTCTTTGCCATTGTATGCTACTTAATTTGTGGGGTCATGGCAAGCGGCCACGACCCCACGGTTACTATCCGGCATCAGCTTGCCGAATCGTGATTATTTGTATTTCTCCACACCATCCTCGAGCCATGCCACGAAATCGCCTACGTTTTCGTCATAGACTCGCGGTTGCGACAGGGGTTTGCCCTCGTTGTCCAATAAGATGTAGTATGGTTGTGAGTTGATGCCGAATTTATATCGTTGCAGATAAGCCCATTTTTCGCCGACGGTAGTCAGGCGGATGGTCTTGCCTTCCTCTACAACTGTCATTGGCTGCGCAAGCGATGCCTTGTCGTCGACCATGAGCTTAATCATCACGTAGTCGCGCTGTATGATGCCGCGCACGGTAGGCGTGTCGAATACGGCTCCTTCCATCTTGCGGCAGTTGACACATGCGTAACCCGAGAAATCGAGCAATACGGGCTTGCCTTGCTGGCGGGCATATTCCATACCCTTGTCGTAGTCGTCAAACTCTTCGAATGTGCCGCCGTAGAGGTTGAAGTCCTGAGTATACAAGGGTGGGGCGAAGGCGCTGACGGCTTTGAGCGGTGCGCCCCAGAGGCCGGGTACGAGGTAAACGGCAAACGACAGCGATGCCACAGCAAGGAAGAAGCGGCCAACCGAGGTGTGTTCGCTCGGTGCATCGTGGCTAAAGCGTAGTTTGCCCAGCAGGTAAAGGCCCAGGAGTATGAACAGTATAATCCATATCGAAAGGAATACCTCGCGGTCGAGTATATGCCATCCGTATGCCAGGTCGGCTACGGAGAGGAACTTGAGCGATAAAATCAATTCTATAAAGCCGAGGACGACCTTTACAGTATTGAGCCACGAGCCCGACCGAGGCAGTTCCTTGAGCATCGAGGGGAAGAAGGCGAAGAAGCCGAAGGGCAAAGCCAGCCCCAGTGCGAAACCGCCCATACCCAGCAGCGGCCCCATAAGGTTGCTCTGCGAGAATGCCTCGACAAGCAGTGTGCCGATAATAGGGCCGGTGCACGAGAACGACACAAGCACGAGCGTGAAGGCCATGAAGAAGATGCTCAAAAGACCGGTAGTATTCTCGGCCTTGGCATCGATGGCGTTGGACCAGCGCGACGGCAGGGTAAGCTCGAACGCACCGAAGAACGAGATGGCGAACACCACGAGCAGGGCAAAGAATATGAGGTTGAACACCGCCCCGGTGGCTATCTCGTTGAGTTTGCCCGGGCCGAAAATAAGCGTCAGTATGATGCCGAGCACAAGGAAGATGACGATAATGCTCAAGGCATATATTACGGCGTCGCGTATCGAGCGGCTGCGCGACTTGCTCTTTTTGAGGAAGAAGCTCACCGTCATGGGTATCATCGGCCACACACACGGGGTCATCAAGGCCACCAGGCCGCCCAGGAAGCCAAATATCAGTATGGCCCAGTAACTTTGCTGCACAGAGTTGGTCGACACGTCGACCGGTTCCCACCATTGCGACAATTGGGCGTTGTCAGGCTGTGCCGGGGCCTGGGTCGTAGCAATTTGGTCAGGGTTATCTGCCGGGGCGGGGGCCGCCGTGCCGCCGAGATTTATGTTGAAGCCATATCTTGCCGGAGGGGTGCACGATTCCTCGGTGCAGGCCATATAGCGAACCACGCCGCTGACTTCACCAGAGGCATTGCCGTTGATTTTAAGCCGTTGGGTAAAGGTTACTTTGCCGGTAAGCCAGGGCAGGTTGAGATTCATAAACTCGTCGAAGTGCATCTGCTCGTTACCGGTCTTTACCATGTCGCCGTCGGCACTCACACCGTCGGGCAGGCTAAGCGCGAGTGTCGTCGGGTCGGGTACGCCGGCCTCGGGTTCGAGTGTCGGCATTGAGAAACCATAGATATGCCATCCGTCGGCGACAGTTCCCGACACGGTCAGCGTAGCCGTGCCGTTGGAGGGCTCGCTAAGTTGTGCCGACCATTCGACCGATTGTGGGGCCGCAGGGGCCGTAAGGGCTGACAACCACAGTAATGCCGTGGTCAGTAAGGCGGCTTTCTTCATTTATTGTTCAAATTGATTGGTGTGGAAATTGTTTCTTTGGCCGGTGGTCGGCATGTTGTACCGTCACAGGTCATATAGCTTATTACACAGTGTAGACGAGGCTCGGCCCCTGTGATTTTGAATGGAACGGTAAATTCTATATTCTCATCCCACCACGACAAGGTCATGCCAAACATCGGGTCGTCGACCTCGATTGCTTTTCGAGCCGGTTTGATTTTACCGGTAAACTTGATATCCTTAGACCCTGCGAGGTCGAATGTTGTGGGTTTGGGCCCGTTTTCCGGGAGCGAAAGACCGTATAGGTGCCAGCCTTGTGATACGAGGGCTCGGAAGCTAACGATGCCTTCGTCGGCCCCGGTGGCTTTAACGGTTGTGCGCCACCTCACCGGCTGCTGCGCCGTGGCCGTGATGCCTATAAAGGCCGACAGTACGAGTAAGAGTGTGATTATGCGTTTCATATATATAAATGTAGCAAGCCTTAAATACTAAGGTGTATAAAATTCTTACAAAATTACGCAATTACTCTCTAACATAAAAGCCGCACCATATTAGCTTTGTGATTTGTTAACCTTACTGTGCGTTATATTGGCACATATATGGGCGTAAATTTGCATAACAAACATAAATAGCTCTCCCTATGGCAACAATTTCGATTAACGACACAGTCTGGGCAACCGTTACATACGAAGGCCGCACGGTTGCATCTTTTTCTTCGAGCGGCTTTTCGTCGATATCCGATGTATTGAAGGCCGTGCGCAAGGCGGTTGGCAACCTGGTTGGCACAGTTCGCCTGAGCGTACGCAATGCCAGCCGGGGTTGGCGTCAGGAGCGGTCGATGTTTATTGCCCCGATGCGTCCCGGTGTGCAGCTTACGCTATTTTGACAATTATTTGTCCGATTTGGAATATTTGTTTTTTTAGACAATGCTTTTTTTGTAATTTTGCGGTGAAAATTTGCGATAAGTCACCGCTGAATTGAAACGTATTCGCTCAATAATTGTCATCTCAGTCATGTTGTTGGTATCGCTTTGCGCGGTGTCGGCTTCGGCATTGTCGTTCAATCTCGACACCATAGCGACATGGGGCAAATTCCCCCGTTTCGTGGTTAATACCTATCGCTGGGGCGATAAATTTTTCAATGGTTACGACACCACATACGTAAGGCCGACTGGCTATAAGTTTTCCGCCAAGATAACCACCGACAGCTGGCTCGACGGATATAACTTCCGTCTGCCCAATAAGACGAGTATCTTCATGCGTTCCGACCCGTCGACATCGATAGGTATCTATGCAACCTATCTTGCCGTGTCAGCCGGCTACGATATCAATGTCAGCAAACTCTTTGGAGGGGCGAACCAGTCGCGCAAACGTCTACGTTTCGGATTCAACTGCATGTTGTTTGCCGCCGAGTTTTATATGATTAGCAACAATGTAGGCACTACGCTGACGCATTTCGGCTCTGACAGGCATCTCAACCTGCCATTCGATGCCATAGACAATAGTACATGGGGCGTCGATGCATACTACTTCTTCAATCACAAACGCTATAGCGAGGCTGCCTCGTTCAACTATAGCCGCCTTCAGACACGCAGCCAGGGCGCGTTCTATACGGGCTTTTCCCTCTACAGCCAGAAACTGCGCTTTGACTTCAGCGGCCTGCCGGAACATTTAAAAGACGAACTGCCGTCGCACTGGGCCAACAATATCTACCGTGTCAACACTCATAATTATGCCCTGCGTTTAGGCTACGGCTATAACTGGGTATTTGCCCGGCGCTGGGTGCTTGGTGTCAGCGAATCACCTATAATAGGCGTTCGCAAGGGATATGTCAACAGCGATATCAGCAAGGTCTCCCTGTCGTTGTACAACCGCATGAAACTATCGGTAGTATGGAATAGCGGCAGATTTTTCGCCGGTGCCACCGGACGTTTTGATGTCGCCATAGTCAATGACCGCGAGACAACATATGCCGGCGGTATACTTAGTGGCGAGGCTGTGTTTGGAGTCAGGTTTAACTTGTGGTGATAATCGCGGCAATATGGTGGCGCAAATGCCGATAATTCATGCTTTTACCGTTGCCGCTCGAAAGCTCTTTGCAAATTTTGTACGTGTGGGTTACTTCTGTTAGATAACTTTTTCGTATTTTTGCACGTCAATAACCGAAAAAGACTCCTTTGAGATATCTCATCCTATATATTATGGCCGTGGTTGCGGCTGTTTGTTGTCTGTCGATGTGGTCCCGGCCAGGGGCTGCGCACGATGTGTCGCTCGACTCGTTGGCTATAGTGCCCGACACAGTCGTGCCGGCAGTGATTGCAACTGACACGGTGGGCGATTCGCTGCTGACTGTCCCGGCAGCTCCCGTACAGAAGTCGACCCGCGTAAAATACGTCAAGACCGACCTCGAGACTACTGTAAACTTCTCGGCAAAAGACTCCATGATAATTATCGGCCGGGACTCGGCCTTTATGTATGGGTCGAGCAATGTCACATATGGCGACATCAAACTTGACGCGGCTGAAATCCAGATGGATTTGACCGACAACACAGTCTATGCCGTGGGCCGGGCAGACTCTACCGGCGAAATACAGGGCAAACCCGTGTTCAACGAAAAGGGTACTGACTACGAGGCCGCGACCATGCGCTACAACTTCAAGACCGAAAAAGGCTACATAACCAATGTCGTGACACAGCAGGGTGAGGGCTATCTGACAGGCGGTACGACCAAGAAAGACGTTGAAAACGAGTTCTACATCAAAGATGGTCGCTACACAACCTGTGACCACCACGACGACCCCCACTTTTATTTCAATATAACAAAAGGCAAGGTGCGCCCGGGCAAGAACATCGTCGTCGGGCCAACATATATGGTGCTTGCCGGCCTGCCGCTGCCACTGGCGGTGCCCTTCGGCTATTTCCCCTTTACCGACAAATATGCTTCGGGCGTCATTGTACCTACTTTTGGCGATGACTATAACCGTGGTTTCTATCTGAGCGACGGCGGATATTATTTTGCCATAAACGACAATATCGACCTGGCACTGACAGGCGAAATCTATACAAAGGGGTCGTGGGGGTTAAGAGCCACGTCGACCTATGCGAAGCGATATAAATATTCGGGCAACTTCAACTTGAGCTATCTCAAGACCATCACCGGCGAGAAGGGTTCGCCTGACCATGCCGTACAGACCAACTTCCAGGTGCTGTGGAGCCATAGCCAGGACTCCAAGGCCAACCCCAACATGTCGTTGTCGGCAAGCGTAAACTTCACAACTTCGGGCTACTCGCGCAACGACCTCAACTCGTATTACTCGCCGTCATTTACTGAAAATACAAAGAGCTCGACGGTCAATATGACGTACCGCTTCCCTAACTCTAAGTGGAGCCTGTCGACGACATTCAATGTGTCGCAGCGTACGCAAGACTCGACCTTGTCGGTATCTTTCCCCAATGTTACAGTGTCGCTCTCACAGGTCTACCCGTTCAAACGCAAACGCGCGGTCGGTGCCGAGCGTTGGTATGAAAAAATCAAGTTATCATACACAGGCCTGCTGCAAAACTCGCTTACGTCGAAGCAGAACGTGTTCTTCAAAAAGAGCCTTATAAAGGACTGGCGAAATGCCATGAGTCACAAAATCCCGGTTTCGGCAACGTTCAACCTTTTCAACTATATAAACGTAACCCCTTCGCTCAACCTCACCGACCGCATGTACACAAACAAGGTAAACCGCAGTTGGGACGAGGCCGAACGCATCGAGCGCATGGATACCGTCTACGGATTTTATAACGTGTGGGATTTTCAGGCATCGGTATCGCTCGACACAAAGGTGTATGCCTTCTTTCAGCCGCTCGGCAAAATCGGCGAAAAATTCAAGATGATTCGCTGGGTGCTCACACCGTCGTTGTCGTTTAGCGGTGCTCCCGACTTTTCAAGTTCGTTCTTTGGCTACTATGGCCAGTATGCCTATACCGACAGCCGTGGGGAGCAGCAGGTAAGGAAGTATTCGAAATTCCCCAATGCCTTGTTCGGTGTGCCGAGCCAGGGCAAGAACGGCTCTTTGTCGATGTCGCTGTCGAACAACCTCGAGATGAAAGTCAAGTCGGACAACGATTCGATTGGCGAGAAAAAGGTGTCGCTAATCGAGAACCTCAATATACAGCAAAGTTATAACTTTGCTGCCGACTCGTTGAACTGGAGCGATATATCAACTTCGATACTCTTGCGCCTTACCAAAAACTTCAATCTCAACCTGTCGGCGACATGGGACCCGTACACATATCAGCTCAATTCGTCGGGCACGCCCGTCAAGGTCAACCGTACGCGCCTGCAGGCCGGTAAAGGTTGGGGACGTCTGATGAGGACGGGTACTTCATTTTCATATACGTTTAACAACGACACCTTCAAACGCAAGAAAGACAAGGATAAAAAGAACGATAACAATACCGACCAAGACCGCAGTGGTGCCGAGTACCAACGCGATATGGACGATGCCGAGGATGACCGTCATTCAACGGGCGGCGATACAGATATCGAAATGGGCAAGGACGGTTATGCGAAATGGTCGGTGCCATGGAGCCTGACGTTCAACTATTCGATTAATTATGGCTATGGGGCCTTTAACAAGGAAAAGATGGAGTTTGACGGGCGCATAACACAGAACTTGTCGCTGAGCGGCAACATACGCCCCACGCCGAACTGGGATTTCTCTTTTTCGGCATCGTATAACTTCGACACCCACAAGCTTGCATATATGAATTGCAATATATCGCGCGACCTCCACTGCTTTACCATGCGTGCAAGTTTCGTGCCTGTCGGCCCGTATAAGAGTTACAACTTCCATATATCGGTAAAATCCTCGCTACTCAGCGACCTCAAATACGACAAGCGTTCGTCGCTGTCGAACGGCATACGATGGTATTGAACCGCCTCTCATATCGCAACGTCGTATTCTACAATATCGTCGTTGCACTGTCGGCAATCTTGCTGTCGGCCTGGTTCGACCACGATGTGGGCGTAGTCATTAATTTTTATGTCACACTGACTTTATATTTCGGCGAAGGCCTGCTGCTTGCGTCACCACTATGGTTGCTTCCCGGCAGGTGGCGTATCATTGTGCCCGTCGCAGTGTGGCTCTCAACTCTCTTTTTGTGGGTAAATGTCCTTTACTGTCGGTATTGGGGCGACTTGCTGCCATGGTCGTTAATCATAGAGCCGGCGAGTTACAATGTTTTCGTATTCGACGCCATACCCGGGTTACTAAAATGGAGCGACATCATATATGTCGTACTGCCGCTATTTATCACATGGCTTTATCGTCGGTGGCGCATATCCGGGGCACCTATGCCGTCGTGGCAGAAGCGTGTGATGTTTGTCGCAATCGCTGTCGTGGCATATTGCCTCGGCATTTGCGCGTCGGTGACAGCATCATATAGGTATTATTTGCATTCCGGTAACCCCACGAGCCTGGGCAAGGTCTTAAAGGAGAAAGTAAGCACGCTCTCTAACGGCCGTTTGTTTGAATGGCAGGGCAGGGGACTGCTGTTATATACCTATATACAGCTTGCACGTGACAAGGGCGCGATTGACAATTTATCCGACAATCAGCGAAATCAGATAGAAAATTATCTCGGCGAGATAGATAATTATCACACAGCGGACTCCGCTTTTATACATAATAGAAATAAAAATCTGATACTTTTAGTCATAGAGTCGCTCAACTCTTGGGCCATTGGCGAAAAAATAAATCATCACAGTCTTACGCCCGTGCTCGATTCTCTATTGAGGGCAGAGGGGACAGTAGCTTGTCTCGATGTTGTGCCTCAACGGCGCCACGGGGGCTCGTCGGACGGTCATTTCATGTATAATACCGGGCTCCTTCCCATATCATATGGAAGTGCGGCAATGCTGTTTGCCGACAACGACTACAGCGGTCAGACATTGACTCGGCACTTTGCCTCGTCGGTTGATTTCATAGTCGAGAACGGGAGTGTGTGGAATCACCGTGCGACCACGAAAGCCTATGGCTATGACCGTCTTGTAGAGCAAATCAATGTAGACGCCACTCCAATCGACAGCACGCTTTTTGCCGTTGCTGCCGATACTATCCAAAATTTGGCGAGACCATTTATGGCTGAGATTATAAGCCTCGGCATGCACTTCCCATTTGTAGATAAGAACCTTGCATCGCCGGGATGGCTTGAAAATGCGGCTGTCAGCGACACTCATTTGCATAATTACTATAAGGCCGTATATGGATTTGATGCAGCACTTGGCGAATTCCTCGTAAAAATTAAATCGGAAGATTTATATGGTAACAGCGTGATAGTGCTTGTCTCTGACCACGACCTCGATGTCGGGAGCCGCAAGTCCGACGGCCGCATAGCGTTCATCGCTTTAAACACGGGGCTAACACGGCACATAGCCCGTACCGTCGGGCAGATTGATGTTTATCCGGCTATTGTTGAAATCATGGGCTTTGATGGGTGGCATGGTTTGGGCCTGTCTCTGCTTGATGGGCGCAACAGCTCGGCGGTATTGTACGACGGTACATTGATTGGCACTTCGGGCAGCGAAATCGACAGCCTCAAACATAGGGCGTGGCCTGTGTCTGACCTGATTGTGAGGTCTGATTATTTCAGAAAAAAGTAAGCGGCCCCGATTGCAGAGCCGCTTATGTTTTTGTATCTTGCTTGACAATTATTTTATGTATGCCGATATTATGCGGCCGTTTCCCTTGACCGTTACCGCAGCCATCGATGCCGGTATAAGGGCTGTCTGTCCTTGTGTAAGCTCGGTTACAACTCCGCCGGGAGCGATGAGCGATGCCGACCCTTCGGTAACTGTGACGATTGTAAACGAGTCGCGTTTCGATAGGTCGATAGTATACGTGCCGTCGACATAGAGAGCCGTTGTAGTGAAATGGTCGCAGTCGGCTATGACAAACTCGGTGTCTTTACCCTCGGGAATGTGTGTGGGGGCTGCGTCGGCGGTGTCGTTGAAATTTACAGCGGCTACAGACTCCTCGACATGCAGCTGGCGTGGATTTCCGGCAGCATCGCGGCGGTCGTAGTCATAGATGCGGTATGTTATGTCGCTTGTCTCCTGTATTTCTAACACGAAGTTTCCACGACCGATGCTGTGTATCCGTCCGGCAGGGAGGAAAAACACGTCGTCTTTTTTAGGATAATATTTGCCGAGGTCGGCTATAATGGTGTTTTCGGCGATAGCCTTGCGATATTCGTCGGGGGTAAGGCTGTGGCGGAGGCCGGAATATAGATATGCACCATCTGCCGGAGCGATGCTTACCCACATCTCTGTCTTGCCTGGGCAGTTATGGCGTTCATGGGCAAGTTTGTCGTCGGGATGTACCTGTACAGACAAATCATCAGCCGAGTCGATTAATTTGATTAGTAGGGGAAATTCATGACCAAAGCGACCAAAAAGCCGTGTGCCCATGATTTCGTCGGCATGTGTATTGATTAATTCTTGCATATTCATGCCTTCATAAGGGCCGACAGCCACGATGGACTCATGGCCTGGCACGCCCGAGAGTTCCCAGCTCTCGCCGATATTATCGCCCTGCGGGGGCAGCCCCTTATACTCGGCTATGCGTTTGCCGCCCCATATGACACTCTTGAACTGAGGCTTGAAAGTCAGGATAGGAAAATCTTTCATAATCTGTGAAACCTAAAATAAAATAGCGAAAACCCGGCACAGGCAATATATTGGGCAGAATCGAAGGCCTTGCCGATAGAGCGCTTGCAGCCGAATTCTCGCTACCCAATATAATACTCGTAAAATGCGCATGGCACTCAATTGCAAAATTAATTATTTTTTTTGAATTAGGTTGAGTGTGCCGTCGGCAATGGCCGTATTATATATCAAAAAACAATAAACCAACAAAAAGCAATTATGAAGAAAATCTACACACTTCTTCTTGCTGCGGCTCTTGGCGCAACCGCAGCGAATGCCCAGCAGACCGTGTTTATCGGCTCTACGGGCTATGACGACATCCCCTCGGCCGTGGCTGCAGCCGTTTCGGGCGATGTGATAATCATTAAAGGTGAAACTGTGCTTACAAAAAAGGTCGATTTCACTAAAGAAACGGATATTGAACTGACTTTCAGAGGTGAAGGCAATGCCGTAATCAAGCGCGAAGGTTCAGACGTCATGTTCATAATGCGTTCTAAGAACAAATATACATTCGAAAACATAACATTCGATGGCGCAAATACAAATAAACTTGCAATCGAAAACAAGCAAACCAATACCACACTCAACATAAAAGATTGCAAGTTTGTTAACATCCCTGGTCGGGCTGTCCAAACTAAAAGTACTACCCTGCTGACCAATGTTGATATGGCTTCGTGCAAAGCCGCTGATAACGATGGCGCATTTTACGTAGGCGTTGGCAACAAGGTTACATTGGCTGGTGCAAGCAACTACTCTGTGTATATCGAGAGCAATTATAAAATTGCACAGGGCGAGAACTTCAGCGGCAATGTCGATATTCGTCTTCAGACCTATGCTCCCAAAACTATCGTGTCGGGTGTGACTGAGGCAACAGCTTCATACTATACCATGTCGGCCGCTCCCGAAGGCTTCAAACTGGTGTTTGACAATGGCAACCTCAACCTCGTATCATTTAAAGCCGTTGTAAAGAACGAAACTACCGGGGCCACATACTCGTCGCTCGAAGAGGCCCTCACAAACATGACTGTACCCGAAGAGGGTCAGAACGTGCTTGTAGTTCTTGAAAATATCGACGTAAACGACCGTATCGGTACCAATAGCGGTATCCAGGCATGCACAATCAAAGGCGCTACTCCGGAAGTAACCCTCAAACGCACATTTACCAACAAGGCATTTGTATCAAATAACAAGGGCTTAGTGTTCGAAGACCTCGTTCTCGACTGCAACAACTGCGGTAGCCAGAATTTTGATATTCAGTCAAATCAAAACAATGCTACTCTTGCTCTCAAGAATGTCAAAGTAATCAATTCGGCAGCTAAAAATTGCGTGTTCGATGTTAAAGACGGTAACCGTGTCCTTTTACTTGACAACTGCACCGGAGAAAATATCACAGCTCCTAACATTGTTAATCTAAACGGCAAACTGCAGCTCAATGGCAATACCAACTTCAATGTCCGCATAGCCAACGCCGGAGCATCAATCACAGCTACTGGTGAACTTACCAACGAGGCCCCGATTGAAATCAGCTTTGCCGACGGTATTACTCGCAACGATGGCGACGTAATCGTCAACGGAACCGCTCAGACCGACAAGTTCAAATTTACCAACGGTAAATTCCTCAACGCCGTCGAAGGCAATCTCGTAATGAGCTCGACCGAACAAACCGGCATCGAAGACGTAGAGTTGACCGCCAATGCGCTGGTTAATGTATATAACATGCAGGGCGTTATGGTAAAAGAAAACGTCAACCGCGCCGACGCTTGCGCTGGTCTTACCCCCGGTCTCTATGTGGTTGGTGGTAAAAAGACTCTTGTGCGCTAAATAGATTGGTAGACGACTCCTGCAATAAACATCTTAGAGCCATCAGTACCCATGGTATTGGTGGTTCTTTTTTATGTTGGCGGTAAAAGTTAATAAATGTTAAATAATAAAAGATTTTTAGTACTATGTATTGCAAGGTACTATTAGTTTGATTAACTTTGCATCGTAAAACAAAAGCACCCTCAGTTAATCTACAATCCAAAACTACAATGAACATCGACAATCTAAAATCACAAATGCGCAAGGGTATGCTGGAGTTTTGCGTGCTGCTGTTGCTCCGTCACGGGGATGCCTATGCGTCAGAGATAATATCGAAGATGAAAGAGGCTCACCTGATAGTGATGGAAGGAACCCTCTACCCACTGTTGACACGGCTCAAGAACGACGGCCTGTTGACATACCGCTGGGAAGAATCTCCATCAGGGCCGCCACGCAAATATTACGGCATCACACCGCTCGGACTGCAGTTCCTCGAACAACTGCAAAGCTCATGGGATGAAATCTCCCACACCATCACCCACTTGCAGGGACAAACACAAATCACACCCCCAGACATCAATCTACAATGAAAAGGACATATCCGGCCAACATAGACGGCCAAATTTTTTACATCGACGAAGACGCCTTCGAACTCCTCAAGAATTACCTTGACCAGTTGCGACTTACCTTTCGCGGCAGCGAAGGCCAGGAAATAGTCGGCGATATCGAGAGCCGTATACGCGAACTCTTTGCCGAGCGAATCGATGGCGGTGCACGTGTAATCGTGCTTGCCGATGTCAACAATGTTATTGCCACAATGGGTCGTCCCGAAGATTTGAGTGAGGACTCTGATAGCAATGCCGGTACTGTGCCGCCGCCTTGCTGTGACAACACGGCTCAGGCTATTTCGACTTTTAATCTTCCGGGACGAAAAAGGTTATATCGCAATATGCGCAACAAAGTGTTCGGGGGTGTGCTTGGTGGGTTTGCTACCTACCTTGGTTGGAATGCCAATATCATGCGCCTGCTCTTCGTTATAATCTGCTTTGTATGGCTCACAAAGTTCTATGTCGTCTTTTGGGCACTGATACTTCTCTACATGCTCTTGTGGATGATAATACCGGCGGCAACGACCCCGCAGCAGATTCTCGAAATGAACGGTGAGCCGGTAAATGTCGACACGGTAGGGCAGGCAGTCATGGCCACGGCACCGGCTACCATACAGCAGACATGTGTCGAGACCTCCGACGGAGGCTTCTTCTCGGCGGTTTTTACGGCCATAGGTAAAACCATCATGGCCTTCCTCGGCCTCATCGCCGGATGTTTTGCCTTGGCCTCGTTTGCCATATTTATTGCCACGGTATCTGGAACTATAGCCTTTGCCTGTGCAGGTTCTGTCAATATTCTTGCCGGTCTCGACCTCGAGCCTTTCGAAGTCGGTTGGCCGATGGTTATAAGCGTTATCTTGGCAGCGCTTAGCGCTGGGGCTTTGTCGGGCCTTATGACCTGGGGCGCATTCGCTGTTGTGTTTAATTTCCACGGGGCATCAAAAGTGACCGTATGGACAGTTATAATCGTATCAGTTATGTTACTCGTCGCTGCTGCATCGCTTGCGCTGATAGCCCTCAGCATATAATGTGCATCCCCATTGGGTGTCGTTCTAAGTCAAATTATGTGAAAAAATCGGTCATATTAATCTATATGGCCGATTTTATTTTGCATATTATGAAAAATACAACTAACTTTGACACTCATAAACACATTAAATTAATAAACCAATTAATCTGGAAAAAGATACTATGAAAAATTTATTGTATCCTGTGGTGGCGCTCGGGCTTCTTGCCTCGTGCACGTCCACACCGGATAAACAATTGACAAAGTCGGGTCTTGACCCCGAGGCATTTAAGGCCGAGTTCCGTGGCGACAGCACGGGGCTCTACACCCTCACAAATGCAGCGGGAATGGAAGTTTGCATTACCAATTTCGGTGGCCGCGTTGTGTCGGTCATGGTTCCCGACCGCGATGACAACTACCACGATGTCGTACTCGGCTTTGACAGCATCGAGGCTTATTTCCCCGAGGTCAACAAGTCGGATTTCGGTGCCGCTATCGGGCGCTATGCCAACCGCATCAACCAGGGTACATTTGTGCTCGATGGTGATACCGTCTCCCTGCCTAAAAACAATTTTGGTCACTCACTCCACGGTGGCACAGACATGGGCACCCTTGGCTGGCAATATCGCGTTTATACAGCCAATCAGCTCAACGACAGCACTCTCGAATTGACCCTTACCGATGCCGACGGCAACAACGGCTACCCCGGGACAGTCGAGGCAAAGGTCGTATATAGCCTTACGGCCGACAATACCCTTGATATTGATTACACTGCCACAACCGACAAACCGACTGTAATCAATATGACCAATCATTCGTATTGGAATCTCGGTGGAGATGCCTCGCAGGATATCCTCGGACATGAACTCACTGTCAATGCCGACAACTACACCCCTGTTGACTCGACATTTATGACTACCGGCGAGATTGCCCCTGTAGCCGGCACTCCTTTTGACTTCACTACGTCCAAGGCCATCGGCCGCGACATCGCCGCCGACAACGAGCAGCTCCGCAACGGAAATGGTTATGACCACAACTGGGTACTCAATACAAAAGGCAACGACAGCCTTGCTGCCGTAGAACTTTTCAATCCGGCCAACAGCATCAACCTCACCGTCTATACCAACGAGCCGGGCATACAGATATATACCGGCAACTTCCTCGACGGCACCGCAACCGGCAAGGGGGGGACAGTCTACAACCAACGCGCAGCCGTATGTCTTGAAACGCAGAAATATCCTGACACCCCCAACAAACCAGAATGGCCCTCGGCCACCCTGCGTCCGGGAGAGACTTATCACAGCCATTGCGCCTATCATTTCTCAGTTAAATAACAGACTTTAAATCTAAAACTTGAAATATGGCACTATTAGACTGGATTGTCATCGCGCTATTCTGTGTGGCGCTAATCGGCATTATCGTATGGGTCATGCGGCAGAAGCAGAACAATGCCGCCGACTATTTCCTTGGAGGTAAAGATGCGACGTGGATTGCCATCGGTGCATCGATTTTCGCCTCTAACATCGGTTCTGAACACCTTATCGGCCTCGCCGGTTCTGGTGCCTCGTCGGGCATGGCCATGGCGCATTGGGAAATACAGGGCTGGATGATTCTTATACTCGGCTGGGTCTTCGTTCCATTCTATACCCGTTCGATGGTATATACTATGCCCGAGTTCCTCGAAAAACGATTCAATCCGCAGTCACGCACTATTCTTGCAACTATCTCGCTCATCAGCTACGTGCTGACCAAAGTGGCTGTGACAGTGTATGCCGGCGGCCTCGTCTTTCAGCAGGTATTCGGCATCGACGAGCTCTGGGGTATTGACTTCTTCTGGATTGCTGCTGTCGGCCTTGTGCTTATCACCGCTCTCTATACCATCTTTGGCGGTATGAAATCTGTGTTGTACACCTCGGTGCTCCAGACACCCATATTGCTTCTCGGTTCACTGATTATTCTTGTACTCGGCCTCAAAGAACTTGGCGGCTGGGACGAAATGATGCGAATCTGCTCGGCAGTCAAAGTCAACGAGTATGGCGACACCATGACCAACCTAATCCGTAACAACGGTGACCCCCAGTATCCCTGGCTCGGAGCCCTGATTGGTTCGGCCGTTATCGGTTTCTGGTACTGGTGTACCGACCAGTTCATCGTGCAGCGCGTTCTCTCTGGCAAGAATGAGAAAGAAAGCCGCCGAGGCACAATCTTTGGCGCTTATCTCAAGCTGCTGCCCGTATTCCTCTTCCTTATTCCCGGCATGATTGCCTTCGCCCTTCATCAGAACCTCGGCGACTTCCTGCCCCTCAACGCCAACGGTATGCCCAACAGCGACGCGGCATTCCCCACCCTGGTTGCCAAGCTGCTCCCTGCAGGTGTCAAGGGCCTGATAGTGTGCGGTATCCTTGCCGCTCTGATGAGTTCGCTCGCCTCGCTGTTCAACTCGTCGTCGGCACTCTTTACCATCGACTTCTATCAGCGATTCAAACCCAATACCGACCCCAAGAAGCTCGTTAAAATCGGCCAGGCTGCCACAGTTGTCATCGTACTCCTCGGTATACTTTGGATTCCTGTGATGCGTTCGATTGGCGATGTGCTCTACCTCTACTTGCAGGACGTTCAGTCAGTCCTTGCTCCCGGCATCGCATCGGCCTTCCTCATCGGTATATTATGGAAGCGTGCATCTGCCCAGGGCGGCATGTGGGCACTTCTTTCGGGTCTTATCGTCGGTCTTACACGTCTTGGTGCTAAGATTTACTATACCTCGCAAGGCGTTGTCGCCGGTGCCAATCCCGATGCAAGCCTCTTCCAGCGCGTATTCTTCGACGAGAACTGGCTGTTCTTCTGCGGCTGGATGCTCGTATTCTGCCTCGCTGTCGGCGTGATTGTATCGTTGTGCACCAAGGCTCCGGCCCCCGAGAAAATCCAGGGCCTCGTATTCGGCACATCGACTGCCGAGCAGCGCGCAGCCACTCGTGCAAGCTGGGACAAGTGGGATATCATACACTCTATTATTATCCTTGCTATCACAGTAGCATTCTATATTTACTTCTGGTAAAATGTTAGAGCACCTTAAAGAACAAGTTTACAAGGCCAACATGGCTCTGGTCGAGCACGGCCTTGTAATCTTTACCTGGGGCAATGTCTCGGGTATCGACCGCGAAAAAGGACTCGTGGTCATCAAACCGTCGGGCGTAAGCTACGACGTGATGAAAGCTGACGACATGGTAGTCGTCGACCTTGCCACCGGAGCCGTAGTAGAGGGCGACCTGCGCCCGTCGTCAGATACGCCTACCCACCTGGCAATATACCGGGCATGGTCCGAGGTCGGCGGGGTAGTGCATACCCACTCGACTTATGCCACCGCGTGGGCTCAGGCCGGCATCGACCTTCCCAATATCGGTACTACACATGCCGACTATTTCCACAATGCCATACCCTGCACGCCCGATATGACCGAAAGCGAGGTCAAGGGTGACTACGAGCTCGAGACCGGCAACGTAATCGTCAACACCTTCAATGGCGGCGGCATCAACCCTATGCACACCCCCGGCGTGCTGGTCAAGAACCATGGGCCTTTTGCCTGGGGCAAGACTCCCGACGAGGCCGTGCACAATGCCGTAGTGATGGAGCAGGTAGCCAAGATGGCGTTTGTGGCATACCAGGTAAATCCTCACCTGACCATGAACCCCCTGCTTGTCGAGAAGCACTTCAACCGCAAGCACGGCCCCAACGCCTATTACGGACAAAAGAAATAATCACGAAGGTTAGAGTTTGCCACCCGCAATCTCTGACCTTCATCTGTATTTAGAAACTTCATAATTAAAAATTCATAAAAATTAGACAACATGTTTGAGAATCTTGAAATATGGTGGGTCACCGGTGCCCAGATGCTCTACGGTGAGGAACCCGTCCGCATAGTCGAATCACACTCTAAAGAAATGGTCGAAGGCATCAATGCCGCCGGCGTGCTCCCCATTAAGGTCGTTTACAAAGGCACGGTGATGTCGTCGAAAGACATCGAGCGCGTCATGCTCGACGCCAACGGCGACAAACGTTGCATCGGCATCATCACATGGATGCACACCTTCTCGCCCGCCAAGATGTGGATTCACGGCCTGCAGCAGCTCCGTAAACCGCTCCTCCACCTCCACACACAGTACAACGCCGAAATTCCTTGGGACACCATGGACATGGACTTCATGAACCTCAACCAGAGTGCCCATGGCGACCGCGAGTTCGGCCACATCTGCGCGCGCCTCAACGTGCGTCGCAAAGTGGTTGTCGGCTACTGGAAAGACAAAAAGACACTCGAGAAGATTGCCGTTTGGAGCCGCGTTGCAGCCGCTTGGGCCGATGCTCAGGACATGCTCGTGATTCGTTTCGGCGACCAGATGAACGACGTTGCCGTTACCGACGGCGACAAGGTGAGTGCCGAAATGCAGCTCGGCTACCACGTAGACTACTGCCCCGTAAGCGAGCTTATGGAGTACTACAAAAAGGTTGACGATGCCGCTGTCGACGAGCTCGTTGCCGAGTATCACAAACAATATGTTTGCGAAGGCGACGTCCTAAAAGAAGGTACCGACGCTTACAAATCGGTATGGAACGCCGCAAAGGCCGAGCTCGCTATCCGTGCCTGCCTCGATGCCAAAGGCGCCAAGGCTTTCACAACCAACTTCGACGACCTCGGTACCGACAACATCAACGACCCCAAATTTGTCGGCTTTGACCAAATCCCCGGCCTCGCTTCGCAGCGTCTTATGGCCGAGGGCTACGGCTTCGGTGCCGAAGGCGACTGGAAATCGGCTGCGCTCTACCGCACACTCTGGGTTATGAACCAGGGCCTGGGCGGCTGCTCGTTCCTCGAGGACTACACCCTCAACTTCGACGGTGACAACAGCGCAATCCTCCAGGCCCACATGCTCGAGGTTTGCCCCATGATTGCAGAAGAAAAACCACGCCTCGAGGTTCACTTCCTCGGCATCGGCATCCGCAAGGCTCAGACCGCCCGTCTCGTCTTCACTTCTAAACCCGGCGCAGGCATCACAGCCACCGTTATCGACCTTGGCAATCGCTTCCGCCTGATTGTCAACGATGTAGAGTGCATCAAGAGCAAACCGCTGCCCAAACTCCCCGTTGCATCGGCATTGTGGATTCCCATGCCTAACTTCGAGGTAGGTGCCGGGGCATGGATTATGGCCGGCGGCACACATCACAGCTGCTTCGCCTACAACGTAACTCCCGAATACTGGGAAGACTACGCCGAGATGGCAGGTATCGAGATGGTACACATCAACAAAGATACCACCATGCCCGAGTTCAAGAAAGAACTCCGCTACAACGAAGTGTATTACTCGCTCAACAAGTAAGATATGGCACTTGATGCAAAAAGCACTATAATGCAGGGCCGTGCCGTACTCGGCATAGAGTTCGGCTCGACCCGCATCAAGGCCGTACTCGTCGACAGCGAGTACAAGCCCATTGCCCAAGGCGCGCACGAGTGGGAAAACCAGCTCGTCGATGGCCTCTGGACATACTCTACCGAGGCAATCTGGTACGGCCTTCAAGACTGCTACGCCGACCTCCGCAAGGATGTGCGTGCCAAATACGATGTCGAAATCGAAACCCTCGCAGCCGTGGGTGTGAGTGCCATGATGCACGGCTACATGCCATTCGACAAGGACGGCGAAATCCTCGTGCCTTTCCGCACTTGGCGCAATACCAACACCGGCGAAGCGGCAGCGGCATTGTCGAAGCTGTTCAACTTCAACATTCCCCTGCGTTGGAGCATCTCGCACCTCTATCAGGCCATTCTCAACGGCGAGGAGCATGTAAAGGACATCACATTCCTCACCACCCTTGCCGGTTATATCCACTGGAAGCTCACTGGCGAGAAAGTCCTCGGCGTAGGCGATGCCTCGGGCATGATACCCGTCGATAGCGAGACCAAGGACTATAACGCAGCCATGGTCAAGGAGTTCGATAAGCTCATTGCCCCCAAGGCATATCCATGGCATCTCGAGGACATCCTGCCCAAGAGCCTCGTGGCCGGAGAAAATGCCGGCAGCCTCACCGAGCGCGGAGCCTCGCTGCTCGATGTGTCGGGTCACCTCAAGGCCGGAGTGCCTTTCTGCCCCCCCGAGGGCGATGCCGGCACTGGGATGGTTGCAACGAATGCCGTTCTGCGTCGCACGGGCAATGTCTCGGCCGGCACCTCGTCGTTCTCGATGATTGTACTCGAGAAAGAGCTGTCAAAGCCCTACGAGGTCATCGACATGGTAACTACCCCCGACGGTGCCCCCGTGGCAATGGTTCACTGCAACAACTGCACCAGCGACCTCAACGCCTGGGTGAACATCTTTAAGGAATACCAGCAGCTCCTCGGCCTTCCCGTCGACATGGGAGCCATCTTCGGCAAGCTCTACAATGCCGCGCTCGAAGGTGCGCCCGACTGTGGCGGCTTGTTGAGCTATAACTACTTCTCGGGCGAACCTGTCACCGGGCTTGCCGAGGGTCGACCACTGTTCGTGCGTAAGGCAACCGACAAATTCTCGCTGGCCAACTTCATGCGCGCCAACCTCTACGCCTCGGTAGCCGTCCTCAAAATCGGCAACGACATACTCTTCAACGACGAGAAAGTCGAGGTCGACCGTATCACGGGCCACGGCGGCCTCTTCAAGACTCCCGGAGTGGGGCAGCGCATCCTTGCCGCAGCTCTCAACTCGCCCATCTCCGTTATGGAGACGGCAGGGGAGGGCGGTCCCTGGGGCATGGCGCTGCTTGCCGGCTTCATGGTCAACAACGAAGAGAAAAAATCGCTTGCCGGCTGGCTCAACGACAACGTATTCCTCGGTGCCACCGGCACCGAAATCGCTCCCGACCCAGCCGACGTAGAAGGTTTCAACAAATACATCGAAACCTACACACGCGGCCTCGCCCTCGAGCACTGCGCAATAAAACTTTGATAGTCACCTTACGAGTTGCTGCCACAAAAGCGTGGCAGCAACTTTTGTATTAGACGCAAGCGAAAAATCACCTTACTCTTTGTAGTATAGTGTAACGACCTATCTTTGTGAACAGTTCGTCTTTGCCGAACTTATGCCATATGAAAGCGAACTTCGAATCCAACGAAAAGCTGGTGCCGAAGCCCGCTGTATGTTATCGACGAAGTCGCTTGCGAAGCAAGAGTTAGCGATTGAAGCCTTTTGGTCGAGACCTTAGACTCGATTTACGAAAGCGCGGCGGCGGTGACGCAACTTCACAGATGATTAATAATATAAGGATATTCTTTGAATAACTCATCAATATAAGAAATCTTTTCTATTGTGTTATCAGTCAGACTTATTCGTGGGCGTAAACAAGAAGAATCAATAGATTTTAAAACTGAATCCCCAAAGTTTGCTATAAAGAGTAAAAAACAATGCTTTTCACTGCTGCTTGCCGTTCCATACCAATGTTGTAGTCCTTCTAAGTGAATCTGAAAAACATTATTATCGTCGAAATAGAAACACCTATCAAATAGAACTGTATTCATTTTAAAGAGATACTGACAAGTGCTTCTAATAAGAGTTTGTTCAGTATAATCTTTATATTTAGTACAAAAGCTTTCTTTATACCGACTTAATATTTGTATTGCAGCCTCGATATGTGAACACATCATATCAATAGAAATTCTAATATCATTATCAATTCGACCATGATGAGCTAATTGATTACGATAGTCTTTATATTCATTTATAGAGTTTACGATTGGGGCGGGTAGATTAATTGTAGTATCAACTATTTTTTCATATTCACCTTTATATATATTAATATTTCCATCTCCAAATTTTTTAGAAAGAGAGATACAGTGCAAGTCAAGAATAGTTGCCTTACAGGAACAATTTATAATATCTTCAGGCGTAATATCAAGTTTTTTGACGTTGGCTCTATTGGGAAAGGCCCTGATAGTATGTTTATAAATTTGATATAATGTCCCTTCATATTTACAATATGCAAATAGATAAAAGGGAATAGCTAATTGTAATTCATTTACCCCCTTTATCTCATCAAGCAATGACTGTATTGTGGATAAACCATCATCAAAATGTTTGGCTACTTCATTGCAAATGAATATATTCGGCTTCATTAGTCAGGTAATTGTTATTACTTTACTTCATTAAGAGTCCAGCCGAAGGCGTCGGCGACGTGTTTTTGGAATTGCGAGAACGGGTCATCCCATTCGGTGCTGACAACAAACTGAACGCCGTCGGCGGAAGTGAGGATTTCGGACTGGTCGAGGAACCAACGGTCGTTTTCGGTTTTGTTTCGTAGACTGTGCTCCTTGACATCTTCAAGGGTACGAACTACGCCATAACTTCCTTGCAGATACTTGGGGAACTGAGACTCGACTTCTTCAAAGGTAGCAGTAGGTATTTTTTTCATCAATTACAATGCTCATCACATGGTTACATCGGTTTTATCATCGATTCGATGAAGGCTATTTCTTCATCTGATAGATTGTATTTTTTATAGAGCTGTGTGTCGATTTCGGCCACGCTCTTGCTCCAGTCGATGTCGCTGCTTGCTGAGAACTCCTGCATCGGGACAAATATAAACCGTTCTTTTCGGATGTCCAATGTCGGTAAGGCCTGAAGAAGAAGGAATCGAGAAAATTTTGTACACAGATATTTATAAGCGTTATTAGCTTCAATATTGGTGTCGAACTTGCCGATAGCAATGTATGACTCTGTGCAAACTTCGTTTGGAGCTATAACTTTTGTGGTGGCAAGGACTTTGACCTGACCATTTTCATCTGTTTCCCCTAAGTGGCCCGAAAGAGCTTTCCCAGTAATAACATTATAGGCGTTAACATAGTCAATACTAGTTGTTACCGCATTTCGCTCTACATAACCAATTCCTTTGCTTGTATGTAAAACCAAGTCGGAATCCTTTCTCCTCGCGTCTAAACCTCTTTCATATGTTCTCAAACCGAACGGTTTGTATGGGGCGATAATTCTACTCAATGGTGTATAGTTTGTAGAACTAAGTACCTTATGAATGATTGTGGTAGCCTGATTATAACGAGGGAAAATGTCATATGGCAAAAATTCGTTTAGTACGCGGCGTGCTGAAATCTTGTTCCCTGAAATCACATTCTCAAAAATAACTTCATGGCTATTATAGTCCTTATGCCAACGAAAATAACAAACGCCACCACTGATATTTGCAGTCGGGAATATTTCTTTAGGATTAGGGTAATCAAAGATTGTTTCAATATGCGTTTCATTAAGCATATTTTCTCGGAACTCATCTAATCCTCTGCCTCCTCCATACCATTTTGCAGGCATAATCAAAGAGATGTAATTCGGCATAATGGACTTAGTAATTTCGACAAATTTATTATAGATAGGCACAGCTGCAGCTCCATTGCCTCCGCCATCCATAATTTGATACGGTGGGTTTCCCACTATGGCTTTGAACTTCATATTGTCGTTTTCGTTTGCTTTCCAGAATGATTTGCCTTTGGCAACTTTGGCGATAAAGTTATTAGGCTTGTTTTTGATTTGGTTTACTAAATCTTCGAAATATCGCGTGTTAACCTTACCTTTACGGAAGCCTAAGAGGGTGCGTTCGGTTATTCGCTTTGCCATAGGCGTTTTGCAGATAACAAAGATATTTTCTGCAACGGCTTTATCCCAAATGGCCTGATGTTCTTCGAGGGTTTCGGGCGAGAACATCTCATTACGCAGTCGCGCACGGTAGATGTTATAGGCGAGGAAGAGAGGATATAGACCCGACTTTGAGTTTATTTCAAGGAGCGAGCTATCAGATGCGAACACCTCGGCTGTAACATCGCCACGGTCTACAAAGCGTGGTTCTTCGATGGTTTCCGAGAAATCCTCGTTGAAGAACGTATAACCACCGAGGCAGTCGCTCATGTGCATATTCACTACGCGCCATGGAGTCAACACCGTTTCTTTGTCAGGATTACGGAAAGTGGCGAAAATCGCGGCGATACGTTCAATGCGTTCCTCGATACCAAGCTTATCAGCAGCTCTGGCCATTTGGCGTATGCGCTTGGCTGCAGCGGTGAAAATATCGGGGTCATAATATTTCTTGAAGGCATTGAAGCGTTGCTTGGTTACGCCTTTCGGCATAAATTCCTCCCACGACTGCGCATCGACAAGTTGGGTGAAATTGTCAATCGTCAGTTCCTCGTCTTCGTTCTCAACCTTGGCACCGTAAATCATTAGTGGCATACGGATAGAGATGCCGCGAAGAATTGAGATAGCGTCTTCCTTAACTTTTTTCTTTTTCTTCAATTCTTCCAGTCGCGCCTTTTCGGCCTCGGTCAGTTCGCGCTTTGGTTTCTTTTCGAGTTTTTCCTTTTCAGCATATTCCTCGTTGGTAAGGCCCTGTCGGTTAATGTCTACCTCATTGGTCTTAGCCATTGCTATAGTCTGACCTATAATTCCCTTGAGTTCTTTGAAATCTTGAAGTTCAATGTCTGTCAGCTTGCTCAGTTCATTGTCTTGATAAAGATAGCTGTCCTCGAAGCCATGTTGAACAACACGCTCAACGTAAACACGTTTGAGCTGCTGGAGCATATGGTTTTCGTCCAGTTTCTTCATCTGACTGCCCTCAATCGAGATAATTGGGCAGAAATTCAGGAACTCGCCAAGTTGTTGACGGTCGGAGTTACTTTGCTTCCCTGCCTTACGAGAAATCTTCGCGGTTTCAGCAAGCACTTTGAGAGTACGGTCTGGAGCGAAGTCAAAAACATAGCAATCTTCTTTGACGCGACCATTGATGGTTGCCGGGGTCTGAACGCGGAATATTGTCTGCATATAGGCCGATGCAGCAGTGTTGAAACTTCCCGACAGCATAAGCACACCAGTCCACGGCTTGACGCTCACGCCGGTAGTCAACCTGCCGCAAGAGAGCGTGATAGTCCGTGTCTTGTCAGGGTCAGGCCCGATGGCGTTGTTGACCTTGCGAAGAGCTTCCTCGTTTGCTTCTTCCTCGTCGCCGTCACCTGCCACGTTTACAATATCGAACATCCCGAACACGGGGTGATTGCGGAGCATTGCCGAGAGAGCCTTTGCAGATTTGACACCCGGCACCATCCAAAGTGTGTGACGGAAAATGTCGCGGTAGCGCTGATTGGCAAAGGGGTACATACTTTCCTCATCGGTCTTTGTGAGAAGATTGAGGAATTTTTCAACGTGGTTTTTATGAACGAACTCGCCATTATTGTTGGTGCGGAAAAATTCTCGGAAGTTGAAGGCAATGTCCTCGTCTACATATTCGTTCAAAAGCCTGCCGAGGTCGTAGGTGTAGATGTTGAGCCTGGGTAAGTCGGCGTAGGGGTTATGGTCTCCGGGGTGCGTCAAATCCCATTCGGCCTTGGCGCGTTGCTCCATTACATAATCCCATGTGTAGATTTCTTCTTCTTTGAAATCGTCGAGTAGGTTGAACGGAGTCCCCGATAGCTGTAATAGTTTGGCTGGCTTGTCTTTAGTCAGCTCATCTATCACAGCCTTGCCGAGTGTCGTTTGTGTTCCCTCATGTGCTTCGTCTACAATTACCAAATCCCAGGCCGCTGAAAAAATCTCATTGTTCTTGTCGAACTTACCGCCTACAAGTTCCGAGCCTCGGAGGTCTTGCATCGATGCGAAGTATACATAGCGACATTCTTCTCGCGAAGCTCTATGTTCAAGCAATTCAAATGTCTCTCCGTTCGTTTTCGACCCGTAGTCATATTCGTCGGTGTCGTAGTATATCTTTTTGAAATCTTCGTACCAACCGGCATCGACAACTGGACGGTGGGTTAGGATTAGAATACGCCGAAAATTTCCATATTCCTTAACCATCTGTAAGGCCGACAGGGTCTTGCCAAAACGCATCTTGGCATTCCACAGCATCTGCTTGCCTCTCTTGAATTGCCTCAGGGTTTTGTCTATGGCCTCTCTTTGCTCCGGACGGAATATAATGGGGTCTTGGCTGTTACTTGTTTCTGTGGGCAGTAACGACTTTCGACCTTCCTTTACGGCTGTTATTGCATTTTTGGCTGTAGCAAGGTCGCACTCGAACCATTCGTCAGCACTTATATCCTCACTGAAGAAATGTTTCTTTATACCCGACCGTGTAAGCACATCGTGAACAGCATGGTCATCGAAACCTTTCACGCCTTCATCATCGCGATAGACGGCTAACTCTGTATGCAACAATTCATAATTGATGCCTGCCGTCTGCGTATATTCCTTTATACGTTTATTGGCTGCTGCATTGAGTTCTGTTGAATTGTTGGCCAAATTGGGCGTGAGAGCGTCGATGGTTGTGTCGCCGACTTTGATAAGGCCTCTATGCGATTCCAGGGGGATACGCATGAGGTATATCAAATGATACTTACTCGCATAGAAATAGTTTGCCATGACTTATGATTGGATTAAGTCGACGAATCGAATTTTTTGCTTAGATTTTGGAGCACCCCAGTCTTTAATTAAGGCGTAAACTCCGTTATGCTTCTTTATATCACCGCTCTTGCAGCCTTCGCAGTAGCTAATTCTGACTGTCTCGCCAAAAAGGTCGGCCTCGACTGTTCTGCGTTCGCCACAAGAGTTAGGTATCACTCCTTTCAGCCCATCCATCTGCCATATATTCCATGATATTATATATGCCATATATAGCAATGATTTCAGTTGTGGGTTTTTGCCGAATTTTGCCCGGTAATAGTCAATAAAAGTGTAGAGTAGTGCCTCGCGCGCAAGAACTATATTGTCGCCTTGCCACTCAAAGCCATAAATGCTTTGAAATGCCGACTGAGCCGCTTTGAGCCACTCGCTGCTTGTCTCGGTGTTCTCGTTGACTATGCGTAATTTGCGGTCGAGCAGACCTATGCGCTGTTCTATCGCGATTGGTTCGCCTGTCACTGTGTCGTATCGGCTTACGAGGTAAGGCGCTTCTCCGCATGTGATTTCCATGCGGTTTTCGTTTACGTAGTCACGCCAAGTCTTTCCTTCGGGAAAAGTTATTCGTTCCTGGTTGACAATCCACGTATGTGTACCGTCGGGACTGTCTATCTCGGTATTGAAAACGCCCTCTCGACCGAACCAAGCGGCATCTACCAAGTTGTTTTGCTTGTTGCATATCCACGATGGGGTAAACACCTCGGCCATTTCGCGACTGCGTTGTTGTTGCTGTTCACGCGATTTTACAGCTCTTGGCACTATTATATTGCCATTTTCACCGGTTATTGCTTCAAGCTTTATCTGGTCGTTATATTGATAACCCTCGCCCCTGTCGGCATAATCATCTGTAGCCCAAAAGATATTGACCTGACAAGCGTCCGTGCTCATGGTGTGGTCTTTGAGCAACGTGTTCATCAGTTCGGGCGACAGCTCGAATATGTCGTTTTCTTTTATGTCGATTGGGGTATCTGCCATCAATATTTATTCTAAGCATTGTTACCACAAATTTAGTAATTATTTTCCACTCAGCAACTATTTCCTCAAAATTATCGCCAACCATTCTCGGCCATAAACACCAACGCTTCTCGCGCTTCCTCGCATTTCATCTTGTTTCAACATGATTAGTCGAGCTTAATCCAAAATTTCTCGTCTCGATTTCGCCAGTAATCCCACAAAATTCAACATTCATGCAAAAACCACAACAAACCTTCAGCCTATAGCATACCTTTGTATCAAAAAAGAAATTTTTGTCTCCAGCTCCGAGCTTCAGCGAGGCTCCACTTAAAGACTCTAATCGCCCTTATTCTCAGCTAAAAAATCATTCATCTTTGTCTATGTGTCCGAGGCTTGCCTCGGAAATCTCGTAGCCGAAACCATTAATGTTATCCCTCGAGCTCGAGGGATAAAAATAAAATTTCCTGCCCTTTTGCCTTTCTATTTCATCTGACCAGCGCCCATGTCCAAATATACCATCTTCTTTGAAAAATTTATCAATCGCCCTCTGAAAAAATGGGAACTCGACGTAATCGCCGCTCTCGAATATATTCGCCAGCACGGCGACAACCACCGCCTTGTCATAGTCGACCCTCCCGGCTATGACTCGCGCAGACTCTTGTGCGAGTATTATCAGTATCTTCACCACCGTATCGACCACTATGGCAACTTCCTCGTAATGGCCAAGACCAAACGAGACGCAGCGACCCTTTCAGGCAACCTCTCACGCACTAAAAACCCATGGCTAACAACAGCCTCTGGCAATCACCCCGACAACATCAGAGGCCTCACCTTCAACTATGCCCTTCTCCTCGACTGCCAAGCCTACACTTCAAAAACTCCGAAATTCGCAAGGCTCTCACGCTCGGCAAACAATTCAAAATTCAAACTTCAACATTCAAAATTCGCGAAAGCGCTAAGCGCTGTAGCACCGATAATTCTCAACCAAGGCAAAAACAACTTCATCATCATCCACATACGCAACGAATCATCCAACCAATACTCAACGTTCAACATCGACGACTGGCTCCCATCTATCTATATCCGTGACCCACTCGTACCAGTTCCACCGCTAATATACGAAAGACACCCCGGCGGTCCACAACTATACTACCTGACTCTCAATGCTTCTCCGCCAACATCCACCCTAAACTTTAAACCCTCAACTCTAAACTATCCTCTCAACCCTCAACTCTCAACAATCCACTCTATTTAGCGGTCGTCGACTCCGCTGCCCAAAGCTAAACCGTCGTCAAAGCGGACATTGACATTTTGAAAACCCTATTTTATCCCTGCAAAGATTTGACAAAGTAAAAATTTTGGCATATCTTTGCGCTACTCCAAAAAAATTAGTTATGAAATTAGTATCATGGAATGTCAATGGTCTTAGGGCTATTGTCGGAAAGGGATTTGAAGATATTTTTAAGGCTTTCGATGCTGATTTTTTCTGCTTGCAGGAAATCAAGCTGCAAGAGGGTCAAATAGACTTGAATTTTGACGATTACGAGGCTTATTACAATTATGCCGACCGCAAGGGTTATTCGGGTACGGCCATTTTTACCAAGCATCATCCATTGTCGGTGCGGACGAAAATGGAAGTTGACCGCCATGACCACGAAGGACGCATAGTCGCTCTCGAATATGATAATTTCTATGTCGTGACGGTATATACGCCTAATTCGCAAAGCGAACTTGTGCGCCTCGACTACCGCATGGACTGGGAAGAGTCGTTCCGTGAATTTCTTGCCGACCTTGCGAAGCAGAAACCTGTAATCGTGTGCGGTGACATGAATGTTGCTCACAGCGAAATCGACCTTGCAAATCCGAAATCCAACAGGATGAACCCCGGCTTCACCGACCAGGAGCGACAGGCTATGACCGAGCTACTTGAGTCGGGTTTTGTAGATACCTATCGCGCATTGCACCCCGATGCCACAGGCGCGTATAGTTGGTGGAGTTATCGTGGCCGGGCAAGGGAGAGGAACGTGGGCTGGCGTATTGATTACTTCCTGACTTCAAACGACTTGCGCGACAAGATTGCCTCGGCAGAAATACACCCGGACATCACCGGCAGCGACCATTGCCCGGTATCGCTCGTGCTGGATATATAGCCTCGAACGGCTTGTCCCGGAGGTCCAAGCTCCTATAAATGAGCTTCTTGACGTTTAAAGATATGCATTGATATTTTGGTTTGAACAAAAACAATCCCCTTGGTCGCAAAATGCTCAGGCCAAGGGGATTGGTGTGTTATGCCCGTATGTCAGCAGGCTTTGAAACTGAGGTCGAGGCCTTTGACAGAGTGGGTTAGGGCACCGACTGAAATAAAGTCAACACCGGCCTCGCCATACGCCCTGAGGGTGTCGAGGGTAATGCCTCCGCTTGATTCGATTTCGACGGCAGGGTTGATGCTGCGTATTAGCTTCACAGCCTCGGCAGTCGCCTCGGGCGTGAAATTGTCGAGCATGATGCGGTCGACGCCGGCATCGAGTGCCTGATGGATTTCGTCGGTATTGCGCACTTCGACTTCGATGGCAAGGTTTTTACCGTTGGTTTTGCAGTAGTCTTTGGCTGACTGCACGGCCTGGGGAATACCGCCGGCAAAATCAACATGGTTGTCTTTGATAAGTATCATGTCGAATAGACCGATGCGGTGGTTCATGCCGCCACCGATTGCCACGGCCTGCTTTTCGAGGATACGCATGCCCGGGGTTGTCTTACGGGTGTCGAGCACGTGGCACTGCAGACCTTTGAGCTTATCCTGATATTTGGCTGTCATGGTGGCCACGCCGCTCATGCGCTGCATGATGTTGAGCATCAGACGCTCGGTCTGTAAGAGCGAACGCACGGGACCTTCGACAACGAAAGCTATGTCGCCGGGGCGAACGTGTGCGCCGTCTTCGATAAATACAGTCATTTTCAACGACGGGTCGAATCGCTCGAATACATGACGGGCAATGTCAACACCGGCGAGTATGCCTTCTTCTTTTACAAGGAGATGCTGGCGCCCCATGGCGTCTGGGCCTATGGTAGAGAGGGTAGTGTGGTCGCCATCGCCGATATCTTCGGCAAACGACAGGTCGATAAGGGCGTCGATGAGTTCTTGTGGAGTCTTCATATTAGATTGACAGGCGACGGAGTGTGTTGAGCAACTCGCGGTTGATAGGTTTGTCGTTCTTGATGGCCTTAGAGAACGGTACGTAAACTATTTCGTCGTTCTTGATGCCAATCATCACATTGCGCTGGTCTTCCATAAGGGCATCGATTGCTGCCGCGCCCATGCGCGATGCCAAGATGCGGTCGTGGGCCGTCGGGCTGCCGCCACGCTGCAGGTGGCCCAGGATAGACACACGGACGTCGTAGCTGGGATATTCGTTCTTGACGCGCTCTGCCAGGCCCATAGCACCGCCGGTTACGGGGCTTTCGGCGACGAGGACAATCGAAGAGTTCTTGCTCTTGCGGAAGCCGTTCTGAATGAGTTCGGCCAACTGGTCGACCTCGGTCGAAATTTCGGGGATGATTGCGGCCTCGGCACCTGATGCTATTGCGCCGTTGAGGGCGAGGAAGCCGGCGTCGCGGCCCATGACCTCGATAAAGAAGAGGCGTTCGTGACTTGTGGCGGTGTCGCGGATTTTATCGACACATTGCATGATGGTATTGAGGGCCGTGTCGTAGCCGATAGTGGTATCGGTGCCGTAGAGGTCGTTGTCGATAGTTCCGGGCAGACCGATTATGGGAAAGTTGAATTCGTTGGCAAATATGCGGGCGCCGGTAAGCGAACCGTCACCACCAATCACAACGAGCGCGTCAATCTCGTGACGGCGGATTACGTCATAAGCAAGCTGACGCCCTTCGGGGGTCTGGAATTCTTTGCAGCGTGCAGTCTTGAGGATTGTACCGCCCTGTTGTATGATATTTGAAACGTTTTGTGTACGGAAATCGACAATCTCGTCGGTAATAAGTCCGCGATATCCACGGTAGATACCCTTGACTTTAAGTCCGCTGAAGATAGCAGAGCGAGTGACGGCACGGATGGCTGCGTTCATACCAGGCGCATCACCGCCCGAGGTAAGGATGCCAATGCATTTGATTTCAGACATATCTAATTATGTTTTCGGTTCTGATTGCAAAATTACGTTTTTTTGTTGGATTGCCGAAATTTTTAATTAACCAAAATTGCGATAATATTGGTAGTAAAAAGAGCGCGGACATTCCGATGCCCGCGCTCTTGTATCTCTTAGTGTTCGGTATGTTTATTCGGCTTTGCCGGCACTTCCGAGTACGTTAACGATTTTGTGACGATAGAGTTTCTCCATGTTGTCACGAGCCGGGCCGAGGTATTTGCGGGGGTCGAACTCGCCGGGCTTCTCGGCGAATACGCGACGCACTGCTGCGGTCATGGCCAGACGGCTGTCTGAGTCGATGTTGATTTTGCATACGGCGCTCTTTGCGGCTTTGCGGAGCTGCTCTTCGGGGATACCGATAGCGTCGGGAAGTTTGCCGCCGAACATGTTGATGGTGTCAACCTCTTCCTGGGGAACAGACGAAGAACCGTGGAGCACGATGGGGAAGCCGGGAAGTTTCTCCATCACTGCGTCGAGTACGTCGAATGCCAGGGGCGGCGGAACGAGCTTGCCTTCGGCGTTGCGGGTGCACTGTTCGGGAGTGAATTTGTATGCACCGTGTGATGTGCCAATCGAGATGGCAAGCGAGTCGCAGCCAGTGCGTGTGGCGAAGTCGATAACTTCTTCGGGGTCGGTATAGGTGTGGTGGTCGGCCGAAACTTCGTCTTCAACGCCGGCAAGAACGCCGAGTTCGCCTTCGACTGTTACGTCGAACTGGTGAGCGTAGTCAACAACCTGCTTGGTGAGAGCTACATTCTCCTCGTAGGGGAGGTGGCTGCCGTCAATCATAACCGACGAGAAGCCGAGGTCGATACAGCTCTTGCAGAGTTCGAAGCTGTCGCCATGGTCGAGGTGAAGTACAATCTGGGGATGCTCCCAACCAAGTTCTTTGGCGTATTCAACAGCACCTTGGGCCATGTAGCGGAGAAGGGTGGCGTTGGCATAGTTACGTGCGCCTTTAGAAACCTGGAGGATAACGGGCGATTTCTCTATGCTGGCAGCTTTGATGATGGCCTGAAGCTGCTCCATGTTGTTGAAGTTAAAAGCGGGGATTGCATAGCCGCCTTTGATGGCCTTTGCGAACATCTCGCGGGTGTTGACAAGACCGAGTTCTTTATAACTTACCATTATATTGTTTATTAAAAGGATGTTAGCCTTAATCTTAGGGTTTATTCCCAATCTGAGCGCAAAGTTACTCGTTTTTTTTGTAACGACAAAATATGCCACCACAAATTTTGCACTCAAATTATCTGCAAAAAATCAATATAATTGAAATTGATAATCGCTATTATGTTAAATAGAGTGAGGGCGTGGTGCCCTATTGGTAAATAAGGGAATTGATTTGTCATATTTTTATTCAAACATGGTGCGTTGTCGGAGAATTTAGTTACTTTTGTATTAAATTTTAAACCGGAACAAATGTACCGCAAAGGGAAACTATATTTTCGTTATGGCACAATGGGGTCGGCAAAAACGGCCCTCTTGCTGACTACGGCATATAATTTTGAAGAACGACACATGGACTACATGTGTCTGAAACCCATTATCGACACTCGTGAACAACGAAACGTGATACGCAGCCGCATAGGCATCGAACGTGAATGTAGGTGGATATATCATAATACCAACCTATACTTATTCGCCCGTGAACTTTATAAGAAGGATGGTCGCATCGTAGACTGGTTCCTGATTGACGAGGCCCAGTTCCTGACGGCCGCACAGGTCGACCAGTTGGCACGAATTGTCGACGATTTGGGAAGCAACGTGATATGCTATGGACTTAGAACGGACTTTCAGACGCACCTTTTTGAGGGTTCCAGGCGTTTGTTCGAAATCGCCGACACGATTGACGAGATAAAATCGACGTGTAACTGCGGCCACAAGACCATAGTAAACGCTAGAATCGACGCCTCAGGCAATATCGTAGAAGAAGGAGACCAGGTAGAAATCGGCGGAGATGACCGCTATGTGGCCGTGTGCCGTAAATGCTGGCGTAACAAGAGGATAGAACAAGCGCAACGCTCGGTGTTACCCCTCGAGTTTGAAGAAACGGAAGACTGCGAAATCGAAGTCGCCAACTAAGAAAAACAAACCTAAATCATATATATTGACATGATATTGACCACAGTGGATGATGCCGCCCAGTATAAAGGCATATCAATCTACCTTGACGCAGCGATTGACTGGATTCAAGAACATTTTAACGATGAATTTGTTAAAGGAGTATATAGCATAGACTGTGCCGACGGTACAACTATGACAGTGAAATGCTCAGAGCCTGCCCTGCTCCCCACCGAGAAGGCCACACTTGAGGCTCACGAACGTTTTATCGACATACAGATACCGCTCAAAGGCACCGAAGGCATGGGATGGTCACCGACGAAGTCGCTCAAGCATGTGCGTGATGCTTATAACGAGGCTAAGGACGTGACATTCTATGGAGATGCCGCCCAGTGCGTGTTCCCGGTCAAACACGGCCAGCTTGCTATCTTTTTCCCGGAAGACGCCCACGCGCCAAATATCGGCCTGGGCAACCATCGGAAGCTTGTAATAAAAGTGCCGGTCGTATGACCCTGCAGTTTACTCCGGCACGAATGTATAACTGAATTAATTGCATCATGCTTAGAGTTAAACACCTGATATTTATACTTATATCCGTGGCTGTGTGTGGCACTGCCGCTGCACGCAGCCACGGCTTCATGCACCAGCGGCTCGAACCAGAGACACTGCAGTATAGAGTGATGTTTAAATGGGGCCTAATCAATAAAAAGGCCGGGACGGCAACACTCAGTCTGACTCATGATGCAAAAAGATACAATGCCTGTATGTCGGCTAAGTCTGAGCCTTGGGCCGACCGTATATTCCGAGTACGCGATACCCTGAAGGGGCATATGACATATAGCGACTTCACGCCGCTATATTATGAAAAAATTGCTCATGAAGGCGGCGAACACAAACACGATGTTGTGCGTTATGACTATTCGAACTCGTCGCTTGTCAAGGCCGACTGTACGCGGAAGGTATATAAGAAAGGCGAACTCAAGATTGATGAGCAAAGGCAGATGTCGTCGGAGGGCAAAGCTCTCGACATGCTTACCTCGTTCTATTTCATGCGTACTCTGCCTTTCGAACAGTGGCGCCCCGGGCATGTAGAGAGCGTAGATATATTCTCTGGGAAGCGCAAGGAACTGCTGTCGATTGTATATAGCGGCAAGGTCGACCTCGAAGTTAACGGAGTCGAACGACCGGCTTATAAAATAACATTCAAATTCACATCGGGCGGCGGCAAGAAGACCTCGGACGACATGGAAGCATGGATTTCAGCCGATAATGCCCGAGTGCCTCTGCGACTCGAAGGCAAGCTGCCAGTTGGCAAGGTTCACTGTATCCTCGACGAATAATCATGGCCGACAATTATCTTGAAAATAAAATGGAGGAATATCGGAAGGGAGCTGTACGAAAGCCCGAACGACGTTCTCCTTCAGGCAACAAACCACACACAGCCCTTATGCCCTGCGCACTGCGCGGGGCCTTTGTCATTGGTGATACGGCACTGTCACCTTTATTGAAGGCATGTGCCATGGCATTGCGCGACACATCGTGTCGCACGGCGTTTTGCTGTACTGACAAAGCTGCCGGAGCAACGACCGCACAGACTCTCGGATTGCAGTATTACCCGGTGCACGACACCGAGTGCGCGACCGTAAGCGCGGCTGTCGACAAGGCCGGAGAAGCCTATGGTGCAATTGATGTGTTGGTTTATGAAGTGTCTGGAACCCTCTATATAGATGTTTCGGGTAATCAAAGTGCTATCACTCAGGCACCAGACTGCCCGTCAGAGGTTTTCGTAGCCGCTGCGTCACGGCTACTCGTATATCTCGCCCTACCGCAAAGCATTGACCTCTGTCTCGGAGGTCATTTCGTCATTGCCGGGGACGGGCACTTATCTATAATCAAGTAAAGAGGAATCGAACTTCACGGCACTCCCGTCGAAGGCCGCGTCGAGGGCTCCCGACGCAATCATTTCGTCGCGATTACCGACGATTACTCTTTTACGGCTCTTGTCGGCTACAATAATATAGTCGGCCCGAGATACAGCGGGGGCAATATCGTGGGTGGACAGTACGATGGTCTTACCGTTCAGAGCAAGCCGGCGAAGCAAGTCCATGGTCTCGATGCGTGCAGCCACGTCGAGAAATGCAGTCGGTTCGTCAAGGAAAATCAACGGCGTATCCTGGGCAAGTGCGCGAGCTATCATCACTTTCTGACGTTCGCCGTCGCTCAGCGTGGCAAGATAGCGGTGCGCGAATGACGATATTCCCACATCTTCCATCGCCTTTGCCACCACCTCTTTGTCATTAGCCGACATGCCACCGAAGAGCGAGATAGATTCGTTGCGGCCCACAGCCACTGTCTCTTCTACCGTCAGGGCCCCGCCCCCGGTTCGCGAAGTGCTTACGATGGCCCTCAGTCGCGACAACTGCCTGCGGCTGACATTATCGATGTCGAAGCCACACAACATGATATTACCTGCGATGGGCGCCTGTAATCCTGCGAGGGTACGCAGAAGTGTAGATTTTCCGCTACCATTTGCGCCGATAAGAACCGCGAGTGTCCCACGAGTAAGTTCGAAATCTATATCGGTCAGCACCGGCTTACCGTCATAACCGACTGTAAGGCTATTGCATTTCAGAGCTTCGTCCATATCAGTTGAAATAGAGAATTTTCCTACGGTTTAATAAGACGTATATAATCACCGGTACGCCGATAACAGGGGTAATTGCATTGATGGGGATATTGCCGGGCATAAATAACGAGGGCAATATAGATAATATCTGACATAGCATGCCAACGAATGCCCCGGCAAGCACAGTAACAGGGAGAACTGTGCGGTGATTCGACGAACCGAGGGCCATCCTGGCTATATGAGGTATTACAAGCCCGATAAAGCCAATGGGGCCGCACCATGCCGTGACCGTGGCAGTCAATGCTCCCGAAACGAGCAAAAGGCCCGTACGCACCCGACCGACATTTACACCCGCGCTATGCGCGTAGTCTGCCCCAAAAAGGAGGGCGTTGAGACTGCGTATGTATGGAAACGATATGGCGATGAAAAGTAGGCATAAAACAGCGAAATAAGGAAGGATTGACAAGTCCACGCTACTAAAGTTGCCAAGACCCCACAATACGAAACTATGCACGGCGCGTTCGGGTGCAAAATAATTGAGCAGCGATATTATAGAGGACGTGAGGTAGCCCACGAGGATGCCGATGATGAGCAACATCTCGGAAGACCTCACAGCGGCAGAGAAAAGCAGCAGCACACCCAGAACCAACATCGCACCCGCAAAAGCCCCTGCCGCGACTGCCAAGGACCCCCAAAGCCCCACATACGATGCCCCAAGCATTATCACGACAGCCACACCAAGACTTGCTCCCGACGAGATGCCCATAATCGAGGGACCTGCAAGAGGATTGGCAAAGCAGGTCTGCATCAGCAGGCCTGCGACCGCTAACGCCGCCCCTGCCAGTAAGGAGGTAAGCAGAGCCGGCAGCCTGGTCTCTATTATGACGAAACGAGACATAGCATCGCCGTTACCGCACAAGGCATCGAAAGCCTGCCCCGGGCTTATGGCCACACTGCCGAGCAGCAGCCCGAGAGGCAGACAAATAATGATAAGTACCGTAAGGATGGACAAAACCGTCGTGGTGCGCCTATTAGTCATCGTGTATGCTTGAAGTATTGTAATTCGTAGCCCGGCATAAGTTCCGGATGGAAAATGGCGATATATTCTGCCAACACTTTGTCGGGATGGAAAGCGACATCGTTAAATATATTACGCTTCTCTGTATCGCAGCTATATATATTGCCGCGTTTCCATGCCTCGAAGGCTGTATAACGCGGATTGAGAGCTTTAAGGGTCGACGTGGTAGTCTCGTATCCGTAAGAACGCACCAGCCACAAGTCGGCATCGAGAGCCTTGGCTGCGACCTCTTCGAGCGATAGCGACAGGGAACCACTCCCTTTAGTGTCGGCCCAAGGCCAGTCTGCTCCGGCATCGTCATATAGACGCGCCATGTAGCTGCCGCCCTGAGGCACATACCACACACCCGAATATTCTGTCTCTGCGAGTATTTTGGGGCGCGGCGTTGTCGCACTACCGGCCTTGAATACAAGCGAGGAATAATTGTCAATCACCTTGTCGAGAATATCGCGTGCCTCCTGACGTTTGCCAGTCAGCTCTCCCAACAGCAAAATCCATTCCGCACGGCCAATCGGCGTCGGCTCCATATAGTCGGCACATTCTACAGCCGCGACCCCAGTTGGATATTTGGCACCGGCCACACCTTGCATCGGTGAACGCAGCACGGCCTTCACTCCGCTTGCAGCCATCAGTTCGACCGAGGGCGATGATACGGAGCCCAGGTCGACTATATCTCCGCGACCGAGCAAAGCGCTCACGGTATCATCAGACATAAAATAGTGGCTGTCGGCAATGGCTGCGACCTGACCGAGGGCTCCAAGTTCTTCGAACGCACCTGTGTGTACTGAAGAGAATACCGCAGCGCGTTCGACCGGAGTGCGTATGACTACTATATCGGACGGCAAAGTGTCGGGTACGACGGAATCGCGGTCTACGAGCGCATATCGCGCAAGCATCTTGTCGTCGTCCCACGGGTTGGCAATATCGACCATTACGAGTCCGCCGCCGCAGTCGGCAATAGTAAGGTATTGTGCGTGCCTGGTAAGAGTGTCGGCCGACACGACATCGTCGTAAGCGAACGAGGCCTCCCTTTTACACGCACAAAGGGCGACGCCTGCAAGCATCGCCCATACGATAAGAGTTTTTCTCATGCGTTTTCGCCGTAGGGGTTAGGGCCGTATTTATTGTCGGGCGCGCTCGGCATGACCAGGATGATGAGCTGCCAGATACCGGCGGCGAGTATAAGTATCAGACCTAAGAACATGGCCACAGGATGATTGGTAAAATACCCCAACATAGCCTCGCGGAGAGCGTCAGGGTCATTGGCCATGGTGATAACAATCGAAACCAACGGGCCGAGCATTATTGCGGCACCAATCCACGCTACAACGTAGAAAGCGAACACCCACCATCCGCTGCGCCCGGTATCGTGAAAGCGACGGAACGCTATGGCGAGAGAGGGGATGAAAACCGCAAGCGAGAAAATGGTGCTGAGCAGATTGAGTTTGAGCATGGAGAATGCTAATGACACGATGACCAAAAACAGTGCTACCCACCAGTACTCGGCACGGGTAGAACGGCCACGGAAGTTGGCATAGTTGGCGAAGAAAAGCTTTATCGCCGTCAAGAAATCTACGTTCATATTAAAAATTAAAGAGGAATAATATAAAATCTATAAAACCCCGGCACTGATTTTAGTGCCGGGGCGATGTTAGTATTTTTTAGTTTCAGCAGACGCCGAGACCCATCATGGCGTTGGCCACTTTCATGAAGCCGGCGATATTGGCCCCCTTCATGTAGTTGATGTAGCCGTCAGGCTCTACGCCGTAGCGCAGGCACTGCTCGTGGATATTGGTCATGATAGTGTGCAGCTTCTCGTCGACCTCTTCGGCAGACCACTGCAGATGCATGGCGTTCTGGCTCATCTCGAGACCCGAAGTGGCCACGCCGCCGGCGTTGACAGCCTTGCCGGGAGCATATACTGTGCGAGACTCGATGAAGGCGTCGATAGCCTCGGGGGTGCAACCCATGTTCGATACTTCGGCCACCATGCCTACGCCGTTTGCGATAAGGGCTTTTGCATCGTCACCGTTGAGCTCGTTCTGGGTAGCGCACGGAAGGGCGATGTCGACTTTCTGCTCCCACGGTTTGCGGCCGGCATAGAATGTTGAACCGGGGAATTTCTCGGCATAAGGAGCAACAACGTCGTTACCCGAGGCGCGTAGTTCGAGCATGTAGTCGATTTTCTCCATATCGAGACCGGCGGGGTCGTAGACGTAACCGTCGGGGCCTGAGATTGTGACAACCTTTGCTCCGAGCTCGGTAGCCTTGAGGGCTGCGCCCCAGGCCACATTGCCGAAGCCAGAGATTGCGATAGTCTTACCAGCAATTTTGTCGTTGCGCTGCTTGAGCATATTCTGTACGAAATAGAGAGCACCGAAACCTGTAGCCTCGGGACGGATGCGGCTGCCGCCGAACTCGAGAGCCTTGCCAGTAAATGTTCCGTCGTGCTGGTTGACCAGGCGCTTGTACATGCCGTACATATATCCGACTTCGCGACCACCTACGCCGATATCGCCTGCAGGTACGTCGCGGTCAGGACCGAGGTTCTTCCACAAGCCGAGCATGAATGCCTGGCAGAAGCGCATGATTTCGCGGTCGCTCTTGCCTCGGGGCGAGAAGTCGGAGCCACCCTTGGCACCGCCCATCGGCAGAGTGGTGAGGGCATTTTTGAAGGTCTGCTCAAAGCCGAGGAATTTTAATATAGAGAGGTTGACAGAAGCGTGGAAACGGATGCCGCCCTTGTACGGGCCGATGGCATTGTTAAACTGAACGCGGTAGCCGATGTTGTTTTGAACTTCGCCTTTATCATCTATCCATGTTACGCGGAAGGTGACGATACGGTCGGGTTCGACCATGCGCTCGACAATCTTGTTGCGCTCGAACTCTGGATGCTGGTTGTAGATTTCCTCAACCGACATGAGGACTTCGCGGACAGCCTGCAAGTATTCTTTCTCACCGGGGTGTTTGGCTTCAAGCCCGGTCATGATACTGTTAATATCCATAAGTGTGTTAGTTAAAGATTGATGTGTGTGTCTTCAGATATGATTTATGTTATCTATCGGCAAAGATAACAACAAAAATTCGGATAAATCAAATATTGAAGTAAAATATTTTAAAAATTTTTGGTCATGCCGTCAAGTATGAGGAATCTTTTTTCTTCAAATAGATTTAAATGATATTCAAATTGACGGGGCCTGCGCTATCCGCATAATTATTTGCGAGACAAAAGCACTTTGTTAAAAGCAAAAATCTAAAATTTGAGGCCACGAAATCTCCTTTACGTGCATTTAAAACTGATATATTGCGACATCTTTTGCAAAACTCAGCGCTTACTAAGCGAGAAGCGTAAATCATGTAAATATTATTTTGAGAAAAACATTGTTAAAACATTGATAATTTTAGAAATAAATAAACTTTAGCTTGTCTGAAAATGTTATAATTGCAAACACTTGATAGTTTTATGGTGAAAATTGAAATTTGAGATTGTCACACATTCATTTGAATACAGGATAGAGTGGCAATTTACATTTTGAAACAAAATCGGGCAATATAAACCCTATCCGATTTTTGATTTTGAAATTCAAATATGTAAATCATAAAAATTGCAGAAGGCAATTATCTAAGACAAAACTAAAGCAAGGTATAAAAATTCACAAAAACAACCCCAAACCGCAATCAATCCTCAGTTAACAATCGCATACAGTCAAGCCGATATTATGCATTTACACATTTTCACATATACAACACATAGCTGATACCCACTATTATATTATTTATTATTAAAGTATCAATTTAAAAATAGTCTTGAGTCAGGGATTGTTGAGTTTTTAGATAATATAATGCTAATAATATTGCGCATTTCAGTGTATTATATAGTTGTATTAAAGTGTTACTTTTAGAGTTTGTTGATTACCTGTTATAACGGCTGTTTGGTGGTTATAAGGTTGTTTACCGTTTGAAATCACCGCTATTTACAAATCAAAACACAATTCGGGCGGCTGTTACAAAAATAAAATTTGCAGTTTACAAAAATAATTTTTACATTTGCAACGCGAATTTCAAAATCAAAATAGATGGAAGAAAGCGAAAAAAGTCCAGTTTTAGACCGTTTGGTTCAGTTTATGAATTCAACGGGGCTTAGCAGTTCCCAGTTTGCAGATACAACAGGCATACCCCGCCCCAGCCTTTCACAAATGCTTCACGGACGCAACAAATCTGTCAACAACCAGGTACTGGCAAAACTGAATGCGGCTTTTCCTAATCTCAACATCCTGTGGTTACTATTTGGTCAAGGTGAGATGTTGCTAAATCCAAATATTAAAATCTCAGAGCCTGAAAACGACGTTATTTCGTCAATACCGACGCCTCAAGCACTTGAGTTTGAAGATAATACCAGTTACAATGACGAAATTTCAAATGACTTGTTTTCATTTGGAAACGGGATAAACGACTATATCCAACCCGAGTCTAAGACATTTCGCTCGTCAAATACACGTCCTACCCCACGAAAATCTGAGCCTTCCCCGGCAAAAGAGACCGAATCCCCCACCCTGCCCCCTGCGGCGACAGACATAGCGGTAGACGATTCAAAAAAAATTTCTTCGATTATAGTATTATATACAGACGGGAGCTTTGAAACCTTCAAGCCAGCCGTGTCTTAATTTATCATTACTTTACGAGTGCCTTTGTCAGTCCTAACCAGATAGACTCCGGGCGATAATTTCACCCGGAGTTCATTTTTGTTTTGCGCCACGATTTGTCCATTAATATTAATAATCGTGATAGTCCCGGGTGAAGCTACCTCTATTGCGGCGCCACAAATATATAGCGATTGAGGTTTAAACCCTAATACATCGAGCCCACAGTCATCAATCCCCGACACCTTTACGCAATCGACGGCAATAACCGGGGCGTTACGGCATATTCCTTCGAACATTATTACCACCGATTTATTAAAATAATCTTCAAGCGGTATTACAATCCTGTTCCAACTTTCGTTTGTCGGTAGTTGGGAGATTTTGACAAACTGCGCCTGCATCTTTACCCCGCCGCTGACAAGGCTTACGAGTAACTCGTTGGCACTGTCATAATGCTTATATACATAGAAACTCAGCGCGGCATCGGGCTCCGAAACATTAACTTTTTCGAACATCATAGTCGCACAAGCACCATCGATTACGTTGCCGTCGACACGACTGAAATTGAAATAACGGCCGTCATCGTCGACCGCATCCGGCATACCGTCTTGGTCTTTGACTCGCCATGAGAAACCATGTTCGGCATCGCATGAGTATATTTCATAGCCATGCAACCCAGACCTCTTATAGGGCATTTCCCGGCCTACGCCGATATACGTGTAGAATACTTCGCTATAGTCTGACCGGCCACCATCGTTGATGGCTACGACACAATAATTGACAAAGCCGCTGACTTGTCGGCAGACATATTCGGTGTCGTGTATGCCTGTGCCAATGACACGATATTCGCCATTGTCTCCCCTGCTGTACACCTCGTATGTAAGGTCACCCACAATCGTGTTGCCATTAACCCCGACCATAGGTCGAGACCACGATACTAACGCCTCGCCTGTGCGCCCGGTCTCTGTCACGCTGACTGCCGTTGGCGGAGTCGGGCGTTCGATACCTACATAGCAGCGAGTGCTTGCCATACTACCATGGCCGGCGGCATCTTTGGTAGTAACATAATATGTATGCCAACCGTCGGGCACATCTTCGTCGACAAACAATATCTTAGTCGATGTGGGCACATTCCTCAATTCTTTTATAGATACATCGTCGCGGCTGATACTTATACCGGTGATTATGGCAATCGACGAACCGTCAACGGCTGTTGCCGGCGTGGTAAAGGCAATATCGACAATCCTGTGCCCGTCGGGGTCGGGAGTTGCCGAAAGACCGACGACAGAGGCCGGTGCTTGGGGGTGGATTTCTGACCGGCTATGGGCTTGCGCCTCGGGGTTAATAGAAAATGTGATTAATAATGACAATGCGAGCGCATTCAACAAATGTTTAATCATCATGGGGCATAAGAGTGACAAAGCGATAACATTCGCAAAAATAACTATTAATTGTCTCATGACGAAATATATCACCTATATTTTTGTCATTTCGGAGAGAAATAAGGCTTCGATATGACGATATTCCGATAATTCTCGCTATCTTTGCAGTGGCAAGTTGCAACTTGCCACGACATTTTGGAAAAATATGAAGCGTTATGCTCATCTTGTAAATCGTAAACCTGAGAAATTTCCGATAACAGTACAAGAAGACAGCATGATGGTTTCTCACGTACCGCGTGAGCCGCTACCGTCATCTTGTACAAGGTTTTCTCAGGACCTACGATTTACATGGCGTACGGCTCACGTTTTCATATCCACATTTTATTGCCTGGGCCGGGCGCAGATATAGATATGGGAAAAAATAAGACATTCCACTGAGATTTCAACAAATGTTGAGATTTGTTTTCGCAAAAACACCGAACTTTGCAAATAATTGTTATACCATAATAACCCATACGACAACATGAAGACTTTGTTGACCATCCTCGTAGTCATGCTTTGCATACTTATATAAATGCCGCTATGACAATAGACATGTAATATACGACAGCTTTAGACATACTATCAAATCAGACATGTTTCCGGCAGTGATGTCGGAAACACTGTTTATCCGCCCGCTTGCATAAAAGCGCCATAATTGCTAAATTTGCATAAAAATATTAGCGACATGGAACATATACAAGCCCTCTATGACTCGTGGGACCGTGAGCATTTATGGCATCCCTATACTTCTACCATAGACCCATTGCCGACATATAAAGTGGCATCGGCTTCAGGCGCTGAGATTTGCCTTGCCGACGGCACCAGGCTTATCGACGGCATGTCGTCGTGGTGGTGTATGATACACGGCTACAACAATCCCCGGCTCAACGAAGCCGCCAAGCGACAGCTCGACAAGATGAGTCATGTGATGTTCGGCGGTTTTACACACCAGCCGGCCATTGATTTGGGCAAGGCTTTGCTCGAGGTCGCACCGCCCTCGATGCACAATATATTTTATGCTGACTCGGGGTCGGTCGCTGTCGAAGTGGCCATGAAGATGGCCGTACAGGCTGCCATATCCAAGTCCGGGAGCCATGACAAAACCAACTTTGTGACAATACGGCGCGGATATCATGGCGACACATGGAATGCGATGAGCGTGTGCGACCCTGTTACCGGCATGCATAGTGCTTTCGGGTCGGCATTACCCGTGAGGTTCTTCGTGCCGCAGCCTTCGTCGCGCTTCGACGGTGAATGGAACCAGGCCGATATTGAACCACTATCCAATATACTCGAAGAGAACCACGATACTATCGCCGCACTAATACTCGAACCAATCGTGCAAGGGGCTGGCGGCATGTGGTTCTACCACCCCGAATACCTGCGCCAAGCCCGGGCATTGTGCGATAAGTACGACGTGTTGTTGATTTTCGACGAGATTGCCACCGGTTTTTGGCGCACCGGTAAATTCTTTGCGTGGCAGCACGCCGGTGTCGAGCCCGACATAATGACAATCGGCAAAGGGCTGACTGCCGGCTACCTGACCATGAGTGCAGTACTTACGACACAGGCTGTCGCCGACACCATATCGCGAGGAGAGGCCGGCGTACTTATGCACGGCCCTACATTTATGGCCAATCCTCTCAGTTGCGCCATAGCCGTTGAGTCGCTCAAGATGTTGAGAGAGAAAGACATGGCCAAGACGGTGGCAGATATCGAGCAAATAATGAAGCAAGAACTCGCCAAAGCGAAGGAGCTTGAGCAGGTCGCAGACGTGCGCGTGCTTGGTTCAATCGGTGTGATAGAGACAAAGGATTGCGTCGACGTAGGCCGCTTCCAGCGTAAATGTGTCGACAAGGGCGTGTGGATTAGGCCCTTCGGGCATAATTGCTATATCATGCCACCATATATTATAAGCGAAGACCAACTGCGTTGTCTTTGCCGTGCGTTGATAGAACTTGTGAGCGATGCAGACAATTATTGAACAAACCCTTGGCGACCTTGCCACCGGCGGCAACCTAAGGCTGATACCTGACGATGCTACCAAATCGGGGCGCATCGACTTCAGCAGCAACGACTACCTCGGCATAGCGACAAGGGCAGACCTGCGCCAGGAATTTTTCTCGGCGCACGACCCGCGTGATTTACTTATGTCGGCGTCGGCAAGCCGTCTGCTTGCACGCACGCAGACGGCCTTCGGTGACTTCGAAAAGAGTCTGCACGATGGATACGGGCGCCCTGCCTTAATATTCAATAGCGGTTATCATGCCAATACCGGCCTGGTTTCGGCACTGGCAACCAAAGACTATACCATCCTGGCCGACAAACTCGTGCATGCAAGTATAATCGACGGCATAAAATTATCGGGAGCCCCGTTCGAGCGTTTCCGACATAACGATATGCAGCATCTCGCTTTGTTGGCTGACAAAATATCAAGACAGGGGCGAAAGCTGCTTATCATCGTTGAAAGCGTATATAGTATGGACGGCGACCAGGCGCCCATCCGTGAAATTGCTGCAATCAAGCGAAAGCACGAAGGTGCCCTGCTCTACGTCGACGAGGCTCATGCTGTCGGTGTAGAAGGCCCCGGCGGACTCGGGCTGGTGATGGCGATGGGCGACCACCAGGCCGATGTCGACGTAATCGTCGGCACTCTGGGCAAGGCTCTCGGCTCTACAGGCGCGTTCGCTATCATGGACGATACTTTGAGGAGCTGGGCGATAAACCGTGCCCGCAGCTTTATTTTCTCTACCGCCCTACCCCCTGTAACTGTAGAATGGAGCAAGTTTGTGTTTGAAAAATCGCTTGGCATGGATAGTGAACGCAGCCATCTCAAGGCTCTCGGAAATGCTCTCGGACGCAAATTGTGCAACGGCAGCAATAGTCACATCCAACCGTATATGCTCGGCAATCCTCATGCGGCTGTCGAAATGTCGCAGGCTCTCGCAGCCGACGGGTTCGATGTTTTACCTATTCGCACCCCGACAGTTCCACCCGGTACCGACAGGCTCCGGCTGAGTCTCTCGGCCGCCCTGAGTATTGATGATGTTGAAGCACTCGGTCGTGCTATTAAAACTTATGCAGATGAACAACTCTGAGACATACCGCCGCAGACGTGCACAGCGTCCACGAAGACCGTCGCAGTTGACCAAAGGCGTCAGCCTTACCGTCCTATTGGTAATCGTGGCTTTCGGGGTTATGTTTTGGTTGTCGAAGGCGTTGGGCGAGGAACCAGCCACTATTGGTGGCGAAGTGACTGCCGACTGCCTGACCAACGTTGAGCTACCTGACGAGACGAACGAGATAATAATCAACTATACCGGTTTCAAGGTTTCCTTCAACCCCGTACATCATCAGCCCAACTATGTGGCATGGGAATTGACCGGGGCCGAAACCGAAGGTACGGAACCACGAGAGTCGAAATTCAAGGCCGATAGCGACGTCTACGGTTGTGCAACCCTCGACGATTATAGGCGTTCAGGCTACGACCGTGGACACATGGCCCCGGCAGGCGACATGAAATGGAGTGCGCAAGCCATGGAAGATTCTCACTACCTGACAAATATATGTCCCCAAGACCATAGCATAAACAGTGGACGCTGGTCTACACTCGAGAAGAAATGCCGTCAATGGGCGGTGCGCGACAGTGCGATAATCATAATTTGCGGCCCGGTGTTGACCGACATCATGCCCAATACTATAGGCAGAAGCCAGGTTTCTGTGCCCGAGCGCTTCTTTAAAATCGTGCTTGCGCCCTATGCCGAGCCGCCTCGTGCTATCGGCTTCATAATGCCTAACCACCCGACGCCCGACGGTCTCGAATCTATGGCCACAAACGTGGATAATATAGAGCAGATAACGGGTTTCGACTTTTTCAAGTGCCTTCCTGACGACATAGAAAATGAAATAGAAAGCAAGAGTAATTACCGATTGTGGGATAAAAAAAGACGATAAAAATGCAAAACGCGCTTATATATAATCCTGACGATACAATTTGCGCCATCTCTACAGCCCCTGGTATTGGCGGCATCGCGGTAGCCAGGGTCAGTGGTCGAGAAGCCTTAGTAAAAGTCTCGGCAATATGGAAGGGTAAAGACCTTGCCGTCGTGCCGACGCATACCGCTCATCTCGGCAAAATCATTGGCTCGGATGGCGATATACTCGATGAGGCCGTGGCTACGGTCTTTCGCAACCCTGCATCATTTACCGGCGAAGACGTTGTTGAGATAAGCGTGCATGGTTCACGGTGGATTCAGGCGCAGCTCATCCAGGCACTCATTTCGGCCGGTTGCCGCCTCGCGCTACCTGGGGAATTTACCCGGCGTGCTTTTGCTGCCGGACGTCTCGACCTTGCCCAAGCCGAAGCCGTTGCCGATGTCATAGCCTCTACCTCGAAGGCATCACATAGATTGGCAATGTCGCAGATGAGGGGAAACTATTCTAAAAAAATCGATGCAATGCGTGCCGAACTGGTTCAACTTGCGTCGCTTCTCGAACTCGAGCTTGATTTTTCTGAAGAAGAAGTCGAATTTGCATCGCGCAGCCGCCTGCTTGAGCTATCCGACGGCTTGTCGGAACATCTTGCGCGTGCAGCAGCAAGTTTCAAAGCGGGGCAAGCCATCAAGGCCGGAGTTCCTGTCGCAATTATAGGAAATACCAATGCCGGCAAATCATCGTTGCTCAATGCACTCGTTGCCGATGACCGAGCAATCGTGTCTGATATCCATGGCACGACTCGCGACGTGGTCGAAGATACCGTCGAAATTGGCGAATACCTTGTCCGTTTCCAAGATACCGCCGGTCTGAGAGACACTGACGACCCTGTAGAACGCATGGGTATAGAGCGGTCTCGTAATGCAGCCGATGCAGCCCGTATCATTATCTACGTCGTCGATGCCTCCGCTGGAGCAACTCCATCTACGGCTGCATTAGATTTGTCTCACGGAGACTCATCGCTTATCATAGTTGCCAATAAATGCGACCTCATTAATGATTTCGACGATGCCGTATGGCATAGCGCATATCCCGATGCCGAGATACTGCACTGCTCTGCCCTGCATGGTTCGGGGATTGAAGACCTGCGTGAAACGATAAACAAGATACTTGCAGCCGATACCGCAACCGACGATATCATAGTAGCCAACGCACGTCACGCCGAAGCCCTCGGCCTCGCCGCCGACAGCCTACGCTCCCTGTCATCCTCTCTGCGTGAAGGCATCCCCACCGACCTCGCCGCCCAAGACCTCCGCCAAGCCATCCACTACCTCTCTTCAATCACCGGCACCATCACCACCCCCGAAATCCTCCAAAACATCTTTATGAACTTTTGCATCGGGAAATGAAGCCAGATTAACAACAGTCAACAATAATCAAAAATAAGTGTCAAGGCGTTCATCCAGAGCGCCTTTTCTCATATCCGAAAATCACGGTTTTAGTCGGTGGAACCCGTTTCCACCTATTATTCGCTCCATTTTTGAACCATATTTGTTGCGCGTCTGCTACCTGAGTCAAGTCGCTCTGCTCGGTAGTGGATGATGTACACACTGGTCAACACTCGTTTACATGTGTACACAATAACAAAGAAATGAGTGGCGAAATAAAAGGTTCAAAAATGTCAACATCAAACATTCGAATCAAAAAGATCTGCGTTTGGTGCGGAAATGAGTTTGAAGCTCAAAAAAGCACAACTCAATACTGCTCCAAGCGATGCGCCGAACATGCCTATAAAGATCGAAAACGACAAGAGAAAAAACAGCGTGTGGAAACATATGAGGTGCGACGAGTCGAGACGTCGAAAAATGATGCTCTGAAAGATAAGCAATACTTAACTGTCATTGAGGCTGCTAAGTTGCTTAATCGTACTCGCTATGGGATTTACAAACTAATTTATCGCGGAACACTCAAAGCTTATCGGCTATCATCGCAATGGACAGTAATCAAAAAATCTGATATTGAAGCGATGATAGAGGCTCGTCCTTATGAACGCAAGCCCAAAACAACTGAGACCGTTAGCGATGAAAACGGAGAAGCTGTAACCGAGTTCTATACTACGAAAGAGATTATCGAGAAATTTGGAGTAAGCAATTCGTGGGTGTTCGCCCAAGGGAAGACACACAACATCCCTAAAGTCTATCATCGAGGCAAAACGCTTTGGAGCAAGGCTCATTGCGACCGAGTATTCACGGCTAAGCCGGAACCGCCGAAGGAGGATGACTGGATTTCGTATTCGGAGGTCAGAGCGGAATACAATCTCACGCATGACCAGCTTCATAACTATGTGAAGTATCACGGTCTGCGCCGAAAGAAGGTCGGTAAGTACACTTACATTTTACGTTCGGAAATCGATGCCATTCTGCGTCCACAGACTCATTGAAGCTATCGGTTATTGGTTTCGGTTATATGGCTGATAACCGGATAACCAAACGATAACCTACTTTTTTTGCCCCCAAATAAAACTCAAAGACTATGGATATATGTACAAAAGTGACTTTACGTCAACGCCTGTTGCCTTCGGGTAAGATTACGTTTTACCTCGACTATTATCCGGCAATACGCAACCCCAAGACTAATAAATCACAGCGCCACGAATACATGGGAATCTACCTCTATGGCAATCCGACTAACCGTGTCCAGCGCGACTTCAATCAAATCATGCTTGAAAAGGCGGAGATTATCCGCTGTCGCCGTCAAGAGCAGGTAATAAATCGCCAGTTCGGGTTCATCGACCACACGCAGCAGCGCGAGGATTTCCTTGCCTACTTCGAGGAGATAACGAAGAAACGCTATCAGAAATGGAAAATCGTATATCCGCACTTCCACAAATTCACCGGCGGCAAATGCACCTTCGGCGAAGTGACCGTGGACTTATGCACACGATTCCGCGAGTATCTTCTCAATGCTAATCAACTGCGACATAAAACAAAAAAGGTCTCGCGCAACTCGGCTGCAGGCTATTTCTCGACTTTCCGGGCGCTGCTCAAACAGGCATACAAGGAGCGTCTGCTAACCGAAAACATTAATGATTTCCTCGATTATATCGAATGGGAAGAAGTTGACCGCGATTTCCTGACACAAGAGGAACTTATACAGCTGGCACAGACCCCTTGCAAGCATGACATTCTGCGTAGTGCATCCCTCTTCTCATGCCTTACAGGTCTGCGAATCAGCGATATTGAGAGCCTACAGTGGAAACACATTCAACCGGTTCCTGGAATTGGCCTTTGCATTGTAATCACGATTCAGAAAACCAAGACGCCGGTCAAGTTGCCTCTGTGTGATGAAGCTATAGAACTTATGGGCGAGCGCACAAGCGGCAAGGTATTCAAAGGTCTGAAAAGGAGCATGACAGGCAAGCCGTTGAAAGACTGGATTGAAGCAGCAGGCATCAAGAAGCACATCACGTTTCACTGTTTCCGCCATACCTACAGTACATTACAGTTTGCTGCCAACAGCAATCCATACGCCGTGCAGCAATCGATGTGCCACAAAGACATCGGCACGACCATGCGTTACACCCACGAAGTCCCGACCGCGCTCCTCGACACCCTCGGCAAAATCACCATCAAACCAAAGTCAGCAGAATAAAGCAATAAATACGTTTTTCATCTTCACAAATTTGTGAAGATGAAAAACTAATACCGAATTAGCCCTGTTGTTGGAGGCTGCTTTGTGCATCGAGGCCGAGTTATTCTTGAAGTTGCAAAGCGCATATAATATGCAGGTCGCAAAATCAGACTCTTCATTTATGAATCGGCTTGCCAATATACGCAAAATCGCTGCTGTTCTCTGATTATTGAGGCGGGTTACTCGGGTAGTAGGTAGTTGGTGCTACGGCCGCCCTCTCCGCTGTCACGGAGCATATCCTTGGATATGAGGTCGTTGATGTCGCGGAGGGCCGTATCCTGAGAGCAACTGCAAATTTTGGCCCACTTGGAGGTGGTCAGTTTCCCATCAAATCCATCCCAAAGACGGTTGATGACTTTGCGCTGCCGTTCGTTGATTTCGACATCCCGAAATTTATCCCAATAAGCTGCCTTTTCCAATGTACGCTCGACAACTGTCGAAGTTCGTGTAATTGCTTTTTCAAGACAATTGAAAAACCACAGAATCCACTCGGTAATATCGAGATCGCCTTTCTGCGTGCGCTCCAGTATTTCGTAGTACGCCTTCTTGTTACGATTGATTTCTGCCGACATACTGTAATATCGTCCGGAACCCAAATCGAGACGGGCAAGCAGCATATCGGCAATTGTGCGGCTTATGCGACCATTGCCATCATCAAACGGATGAATGGTCACGAACCATAGATGGGCCACAGCTGCCATTATAAAGGGCGACTGGTCGGAACTGTTGCACCAATCGATTAGCCGCGCCATTTCTGCCGGGACATCAGCCGATGCCGGAGCCTCATAATGCACTTTTTCGTGTCCGAAAGCCCCGGAAACGACCTGCATAGGTTCTTCTCCCTTTCGCCAGTCGGCTACGGTAATGCTGTGCATGCCGCTTCGACCTAAAGGAAACAGAGCTGCGTGCCATCCGAAGAGGCGCTCGGCTGTCAAAGGTGCTCTGTAGTTATGCACTGCATCGAGCATCACATCGACAAGACCTTCAACATAATGGTCTTCAGCGAGCAATCCATCATCCTCTATTCCAAGACGCCTGGCGAGGCTGCTTCTCACTGATTTAGGATTGAGAAGCACGCCTTCAATCTCCGACGAACTAATCAACTCATCGGTCATTGCCGACAGCAATGATTGGCTTTTTTCATTAAAGCCAAGCATCGACATCCGGCCGTTAAGAAGTCCGTGTAAATGACTGAGGTGGCTCATAGGCTCAAGCAATGCCTCAGAATCCCATCTGAAATCCGGCCAGTTTTCTCGCTGCCAGATATAGCAACTATGTTCTTGCGTCTTTCTCATGTCGCAAATTTAATGTTTTGCGGCGAATCTGCCAAATATTCACCGCATTTTTGCGGATATTATTCAGCTCTTTCACCGCAATCCTTTTTATTCGCCGGAGATAAATGCTCATCGACACAAAATTGATCCAAACACGGGCTCAGCATAAACCATTGTCTGCGGGCGATGGTTTTAATTTTATGGCTAACGATAGAAGCAATAAGGCATTGATATGGATTGCAGGAGCATTTGTGGTGCTTCTGACCGGTGGTTTTGCATACAAAAAATATATTGATATGCGGATGTCCGGTGCAAATGGCGGCGATGCCTTCTTGTTTATGGTGATGGTTTTCGTCGGCATCATTGCCGTTATAGGCATAGCAGGAGGCTTTATCTATTATTATATGATTCCGGAAGGACGGAACATCCACAAAGGCTTGAAGAATCTGAAGAAGAAAGAACCAATCTCGATGCCCGAAGCTCAGACAGCAGTTGAAAGCGAGAAGCTGAACCATGACGAAGAAATCCAACGTCAGGAGACTGAGTTGAAACGCCAACGAGAGGAACTGTTTTCCCTTCTATCCTCCTACGCTAAGACCACTTTCAGAAAGGTATTGTCGCCGAGCCAGATTGATGCCCTAAATTCCAATATCCGAAAATTTGCCGATGGAGATGATGATATTGTTGGAGTCGAAACTACGAAAAGTGAGTTTGTCACTCCAATCGACCTTTATCATTTCGCATGGAATATAGCCATACGATTGATTGCTAATGACAAGACAAGAAAATTCCGTATCTGCACGGCTTCTTTTGTAAAAGATACATTCCAAATTACTTTGGCGGACCATGCCGTCACAACTATCGCCAGCAAACTCACCACAACAGATGGCAAATATTCCCTCCGTCGTGTCATGCCCGACGGTGAGTTGACAGCCCACGTCTTTCCTGGCACGGAGGATTTAGCCATCAAAAGCGACTAATAATAGCCGGTTATTGGTTATCTGGTGGTTATAGCACTGATAACCAAGCAACCAAAGCATAACCTATCAACTTTGCGGCGAGATGATTTAATCCCCATCTCGCCGCAAATATGAACACAACCACACTAAGCATCGAGGCAATGCCTCAGAACATGGCTCGACTTGAAGAAAAGGTCGATGCCCTGACCGAACTGGTCGCAAAAATCTCGGCTCAATTAACCGCAGCCAACAAACCGCCAGCTGAAGATTTTATCGGGACAGAGTCAGCTTGTGAGATATTGCATCTTTCAAGTTCGCGTATCTATGCCCTCGTGCAAGAGGGACGAATTCCGTTCTACAAGCCAGGCAAAAGTCTATTGTTTCTCAAATCCGAGTTGCTCGACTGGCTCAAACAGTCTCGCCGAAACGGTGTGCAGTCCATCGAAGAACAGATGGCAGCCATGACAAAAGGTATACGCAATAGTGCCAGCAGGAGGTGGACGCTATGAGCAATAACAGACCTGTGAATCTCTACATACTGATGCAGCGGTTCTGGCGGGAGAACGAGTATGAGCCATTCTCGACGGCAGCGATTGCTCTGTACTTCTTCCTCATCTACCGTGCCAACAGCCGACGGTGGCAGATGCCGTTCAAGTGTCCGACTTCGGTAATCAGTAGTGCAATTCAGGTGACACGACAAACTGTTGTGAACGCCCGTGAATCGCTTAACGCACGAAAGTTCATTACCTATACCAAAGGGACGGGCAAAGGCTCTCATCCGATGTATTCACTTATCTTGACAGATGGATTGACGGAATGTTTGTCGGATGAATTGACGGAAACCTTGCAGGATGGCTCGACAGTTGGATTATCGGAAAGCTTGACACCCTATAATATAGAAGATAGAAATATTAAAGATAAAAATTTTTCTTCAAATAAAACAGGCGATGTGAAGATTTTGAGTTTGGAAGAACTTGAGGCTTTGCTGGTTAACGACGACCCGTGGTTCAATGAAATTATTTCCCTTCTTTCTCCCTCCTGTCAAATCGAATTGCCGGAACTGAAATCGTATCTCTGCAATTTCTTCCGCTACCTCCGTTGCCAAGGAACGAAAGGTTGGGAGGAAGATGACTGCCGAAGATATTTCGTGAACTGGATTAAAAAACAACCAATCAATAAAAACAAAACTATTCTCAAACCGACAACCCATGCAACAAATCAATCAGCCAACGATGCTCGCCGACCTGCTGGAGTCACAGCTCAGTCGGCCAGCGACTATGAGGGCGCGTTTTAGGCTTCCGTTCTCAAAGGCCGATACAGTCCGTGTACTTCTCGTCGGAGTAAAGGCGGAAGTTGAACGCCGCGACAAGACTTTTATAATGAGTGAAGCCCTCATGACGCAAGCCGGAGAGATTGGCGAATGGCTCACCAGCAACCACTCGAAATTCGGAATGATGCTGTGCGGGGGATGCGGCAACGGCAAGACTACCTTTGTGAAAGCCTTCCAGCAAATCCTCAACAAATTTGAAATCAAAGTTGATGATGATTACTCCGAACGATACTCCATACGGATTGTCAATGCCCGCGACCTTGCGAGGGTTTGCAAAGAGGACTATGACGAATGGCGCAGTCTCTGTTATAAACGGATGCTTGCCATTGACGATTTCGGCACTGAGCCGCTTGAGGTTATGGACTACGGCAATGTCCTCTATCCGTTACCGGAGCTGCTGATGACTCGCTACGAGCGTCATTTGTTTACCATTCTCACGACTAACCTTACACCTCAGGAAATTCGCCCAAGATACGGCGACCGCATAGCCGACCGTCTGAACGATATGGTTGGCAAGGTAATCTTCGCCAATTCCACTTATAGAACGCCGTAGCCGGCAATACATCCGACTGCTACGAGGCTCCGCAATCGAAACAGAAGTGAAGATGGAGGAGGATTGCAAGGTTGTTTTTTATGTCCCATAAAAATTGGCTCGGTCAACCTTTCGGTTGCCGCACACGCCATGGTCTTGAAATCATCCTGATTCCACACTCAACCTCTTGCCTCCTCCATCTTTCTTCCCTCCATTTCTATTTCCAACCAGATTCACAATGATACAGACAAAACCAAAATCCAAGCGCGGACGCAAGTCCAAACCGGAGTGGCAGCGGCTCCGCAATGAAATCAAGCTGCATTTTGATGACGGCAACTATGCCGTGGTGAAAGACATGGCCCGTGAAGCCGGACTCTCGCTCAACAAATTCATTACCCGTGCCGCCATGGGCACAACAATCCGAAAAGCTCTGACTGAAGAGGAATACTCGATGGTTCGCAGCCTTCAGGGTATCGCTAACAATCTCAACCAGCTTGCCAGATGCGCAAACGGCATGGGCTTCGATTCGGTGGCAAGCAAGGTTGATAGTATGCTCACAACAACGCTCGGTTTACTCTCTAAATTCCGTATGTGATGATAGCCAAGTTCAAAAACAGAATTGATTTTGCAGGTCTGGTAAGCTATGCCAATGACATCGAGAGCAATGAGAAACGCGGACGGCTGTTGTCGTATCAGGGCGTTTGTGTCGTTTCCAATGAGACGATCGCCGACAGTTTCAACACTCAACTTCGACGGCCGGACAGCAAAGGAAAAATTCATCACATCGGTAAACCGGTAAAGCATGTGTCAATCTCATTCTCTCCGGAAGATGCCCATCTGTTTCCCGATGACGAGGAAGGCGATCGCTACATGGCGCAGCTCGTCGATGAATGGCTTCGGGGTATGGGCATCACCAACGCCCAGTATATCGTGGCTCGGCATCTCGATAAAGCGCATCCGCACTGCCATCTGGTATATAGCCGCATCGCCCTCGACGGCAGCGTAATCTCCGCATACAATGAGCAGTTGCGCAGTGCTGACGTCTGCAAGAAAATCAAACTTCGTCACGGTCTGACATTCGGCAACTCATCGGGAGAAAAGGTTAACCGAGGCCGGTTACTTCCTGTTCAGCAGGCTCTTTTCGATCTCAAAACGGCTGTCATTGCAGTTGCTGAGAGTTCTTCCTCATGGAATGAATTTCAACGAGCACTGGAGGCTCAAGGCATAGAAGCATGTTTCAGTTTTAACCGCACGACCGGCGAAGTCAGGGGCATTTCATTCGCCAAAGGCGACTATCGGTTTGCCGGTTCCAAACTCTCCAAGCAGAAACTCACCTACAGTAAGCTCGCGACGAAGTTCGGAGCATTACCAGTTGAGGGAGTGAACGTTTTGTTCGCCACCTCTCGGAACCATCGATTTAACTCTGAGGTGGGTACGGGCAAATTGACAGTACCCTACCAAGAACAAAGCGATGGGATTGTCGCTCTGCAGTCCTCTCCTCGGAATCAGCCGGTTACAGGCGAAGGACTTTCCAAAACGGAAACCCCTGTTGATGGAGTGCTACCCAATAGCACTCCCTCTGAATCATCAGAAGTTAGCCTGGTTCCATTATCTGTAATCGTCAATCTCCTTATGGGGCCGACTATTGTAGAGACAACCGGCGGTGGCGGCACATCCAACGACCTTGACTGGAACGATGAACGCCGTCGCCGTCAGGAAGCACAGGACAACCAATATGTCAACCGGTCTTTCAAACGCAGAAAATGAGCAAACAGATTAGCGATTGTACTATGAAAGGAGTTAATAATTTCTTAACCCCCTCAAACCTCTCCAATGAGGGGGTGCGCGTTTTACGCACCCCCGTCAGTATCAACATGTTTCACATAAGGGGTTTCCAAAATGGTAACCCCTTCTTATAGCGACAATGTAATTACGTTTTTAACTTTACAAGGAGTATCCGAATTGGATACCCCTTCACAGATAATCATTTTCAAACCATAAATAATGACCCCAAACGATAAAAACTATATTGACCGACTGCACAATCGGCATGTCAACGAGCTAAACGAAATTAAGAACCGTCTTCTGATTCTGGAAGGCAAATCGTCTGCCATGCCCAACGGCAACATACGGGTCGAAATCGATACCGACAAAATCTATGAAATGTTTCTGAAAGCGTGCCACGACTGTCTGCAACAGCGACAGGAACGTCTTCAGGAAGAAGACCGTCAAGCCTCAGAAAAACTCCGTCAAGAGTGCGAAGCGAAAGGTGAACGCTACTTTTCCAACGTTCACGAATGGCGTGCCGCCATTGCCCACGACTATGACGAGTTTTTTCGCAAGATGCTCGGACTCTCCAAAATCGCCGACCGTCGCTACCGCGACATCCGTTCCGCACTTCTGAAGTTGCTCGGCGAATCATCCACATCAACCAACGAGGCTTCAAAAAATCCTTTCATCTTTTCGAATCTACCCTCCGGCATCACGCCTAAACTCACCGAAATTCGGCACCGTCTCGCGCAACGCATTCACGCCTATCTCTCCGGCTCATTCACCCTACGCAGAGGCTGGACTATACTTACTGCCCTTATCTACTTTATATTCCTCATCGTCTTGCTATCGTTCCGCCTGACATTTTCTTTTTCGAGTTAATCTCATTAAAGCTATCACGTCATATATTTGACACGGCTCTTTCATTTAAGACAAAAATAGAGACATAGCACCCCTTACCCGGTTCGATGCGAATCGGGTATTTTTTTTGATATTATATTTCAATACTTTATCTTCCTGTCAAAATCTTATTTTTTTCATTTTTGGCTCAGAAAACGAAGTAGTCGCGTAAAGCTCATGGAGACATGCCTCATTAATTCCGCCAGGCCCTTCTTTTTGTCAGATCGCTTTTTACGAAGGCCTTTCCATATTGAAAATACTGAGTAGACTATTCTCTGGATGGTGTCAAGATTGCGGGCAGCTTTCGTCGATTTGCGTCTGATTCTGTCTTGCAGGAGATTGACATCCAGGCTCCAGTGCATGCTTTCTATAGACCAGTGGTTTCGCACATATGCCCCAAGAACCGGTGTGCAGACAGGTAGACTGCTCACATACAACCGTTTTTCGGAGGTCCGCGCGCCCGTTGACTTCCTTACCGTGTCGGCCTCATATTCTATTATCGTCATATTGCCGCCCCACTTCTCCCTGTCTGCTATAACCTCAAGACCGTCGTAAACACGATAAGTCCGTGTCTCGATTCTGCCATGTCCGAGTTCCGGCCCTTCGGTATATGTATAAACCGGCGACAGTCCCTCAAGTCCGTCTTCCACGCCGTAGCGCAGGGAAGGCTGGTTGGCCTTGAGCTCTATCAGGAAATCGCCTCCTTTCTTCCTGATTTTGTCAATGATGCCCTTCTGCAGGGACATAGCGTCGGCTGTGACGACCTTTCCTGTGACATCGATTTTGTCAATAAGCTCCGGGACTGCCTTTATCTCGTTACTCTTTTCCTGACAGACCACTGTTGCCAGCGTGATGCCGGTATTGAAAGAATATGCCGACACGATATCCGGGTTGCGCCCGTTTTCCTGAACCGTGCCGCGCTCGGCCTTGCCGTCGATGCAGATTATCTCTCCGATACCTGATTCATCAAGCAGCTCCCTTTGATATTTCTGTGCGAACTTCTGCATGCTGTCGGCCATGGACACATCATTGATGCCATTCTCTATACGGCACAGCGTCGGTTCCGACGGCACACCGTTCCGGAGCAGACCGAGCTTGCGTAACTTGTTGAAGTTGTGCCTGCCGAATTCTATTATCTCGGCTCGGCCTACACATCCTGAGGCTCGGCCAAGCGCCATCAGCATGATGATGTCTTCGAGCCGGTGACGGATATTGCCCTTGTCCGTCCTGCGGAAATCAGGAACAGACACGGCAAAATCCATCAGGTTGTCAAAGATACTGCTCCCGGTTTCTAATTTATTTTGTGCTTTTACAGTGTGATTGGGCACATCTGCGCCGGTCGAACTTTCTTGGTCAAATGGCTTGATTTTATTCATAACTAATTGATTTTCACCTATAAAGTTACGAAAAATCTGCCGTTTGACCAACTTTTTGTACTGCTTATTTTGCTGGTAATTAGAAATTTAAGCGTTCGTTGTCTCTCCCTCGAAAATCAAGCCTGATAAGGGGTAATTATCAAACCTGAGGCAAAGACCCTCTGATGTCCGCTATAAAATAACAAAATTTCCAACCATGCAAGACAATCTTAAATGAAAGAGCCGTGATATATTTGATAATTAATCACCATAATTTTATGATTTATCAAAAGTATTTGTTAACTTTGCACATATAATAAACCAATATGACTCAATTAGAAACTTGTATAGCAGAGAATCGCATTAAAGCCATATTAGCTGACCAAAAGAAAACAAGCCGATGGTTAGCTGAATATCTTAATGTTAGTCAAAATACTATTTCAAGATGGTGTTCTAATAAGGGACAGCCGTCATTGCCTCAGCTTGGGAAAATAGCGAGTGCTTTGAATGTTGACATCCGAGATTTATTAAGACCCACCAAACAAGAATTATGAGATATAGCTTTTCTGGCCACGAATCATTTCAATGCAAATCTCTTTGGCTGAAAAAGGGATATGATTACCTTCTTGCCGGAGGTAAGTTTAACGATGCAGATAGTGTCGTTAAGCTTGGCGTTGGCAAAAATATGGTCGCATCCATTAGATTCTGGCTCCGTGCGTTCAGCTTGACAACAATGGATGAACTAACATCGTTGGCAAAATATATATTTGATGATGTTAATGGTCGAGATAAATTCACGGAGGATATAAATACTCTTTGGATTCTTCATTATCTTCTAGTCAAATCAGGCAATGCATCAATTTATAATCTACTTTTCCTTGAGTATCAGCGCGAGAAAAAAGAATTTTCTAAATCCGAGCTACAGACTTTCATAAAGAGGAAATGTTCTGTTCCCGAACAAAAAAATGTTTACAATGAGAATACAGTCAAGAAAGACATTGGTGTACTCCTTAAAAACTATATAGCTCCAACCGATTTGAAAACTATAGAAGACTTCTCTGCACTATTACTCGATCTTAACCTTATCAACAGGAGAGAAGCTGATCGTTATGTATTTCGTCAAGTAAAGAATACTGAGATTTCAGCTGAGGTGCTTCTATATGCTATGATAGATTTTTCAAATAAAGATAAGACTTTATCACTTGATAAGCTGCAGGCCTTGGCCTTAATTTTCTGTATGCCGTTGCCCGATTTAATTGAAGCAATTAAGAGGATTGAATCGAAATATTCTCGTTCAATTGTATTCACCGACAACAGTGGCGTTAAAAATGTTCAGCTACTTGCCGAGTTAGAACCGTCCACTATTCTTGATTCTTATTACAACGCGATATGAGCTATATTCCATCAGTTAACATAGAACATAACTCAGCTCACGATTTCAACTATATTGTAACTGAGAATGCAAGACTTGTAGTCGCAAGTCTTGTCAATGGCTTTGAGTCCGGACACCACTCTTTTACTCTCATTGGTACTTATGGCACCGGTAAATCAAGTTTCTTATTAGCTTTAGAAGAAGACTTAAAAACTAGGGCTGGAAAGATGATTGCCTCTCATGGTGTATTCAATAACGCCAAAGATTTTGAGTTCCTAAACATTGTAGGCGATTACACTTCATTATCGAGACTTCTCGCGCAGAAACTCAATTCTGAAGAAAATAATATTTTTGATGCACTGAACGAACGTTATAAAAAACTGCGTAGTCAGAATAAATTTCTGGTCATTGTAGTAGACGAATTTGGAAAGATATTAGAACACGCAGCCAACAATAATCCTGAAAAGGAATTATACTTTCTTCAAAAATTAGCAGAATTCGTCAATGTACCTAGCCGTGGCATCTTATTATTGACTACTCTTCATCAGAATTTTGGCTCGTACGCCCATAAGCTGACTGAAAGCCAAAAAAATGAATGGCAGAAGGTCAAAGGCCGTTTTGAAGAAGTCGTGTTTGTTGAACCAGTCGAACAGCTTCTATTCCTTACCGCAAAACAACTCGACAACGGAAATAAACGAATTCCGGAAGCATCTAAAGAGGAGTTTCACCAGCTCTATGATCTTGGTATATCAAGCAAAGTTGCTAATGAATCTTTAAGATACAATACAATTCGGAGTCTATATCCTCTGGATGCCATATCCTCAGTATGCTTAACGTTGGCAATTCAACGTTACGGACAAAACGAACGAAGCCTCTTTTCTTTCCTTACTGCATCAGGCGCAGATTCATTAAAATCGTTCATTACTTCCGACAACACTACATATAATCTGGCGCGAGTATATGACTATCTGAAATACCACTATTATTCAGCTCTGACCGAGTCAAATTCTGATTCAACAGGATGGCGTGCGATCTCGGTTGCACTTGAACGTATTGAGAATAGCGAATATTCGCCAGAAATAATCGCTGAATGCTCCGATGTCATTAAGACAATCGGTCTACTCAATATATTCTTCAATGGCATCAAACTAGACAAACATTTCATAGATATTTACGGTAGCTACGCCTTGGGTATCAAAAATCCGAGTGAAATCATATCCTTACTGTCATCTAATAGGATAATTCGCTTTGCCTCATATAAGGGACAATATATCTTGTTTGAAGGGACTAATCTTGATTTGGAAGACGAGCTCTACAAGGCGTCTTCTATTGTGCCGCGGCCGGTCCTTTCCGTTGAAGAAATTGGAGGTTACATTCGCCAAAAAGCAATAGTCGCAAATGCATCATACTATGAAACCGGGACACCTCGGTTCTTTGAAATCAAGATTGCAAACGAAGGGACTATTGACGAGCCTGTTGGAGATATCGATGGCTTCATCCACTTGATTTTTCCTTTGTCTGATATTGAATCGGAAATCCAGTGTCTTTCAGCCAATAAAAACTCCGGGGCTAATATATACGCCTACTTCAAAAATACGGACACCATTGTAAAACGTCTACATACTATCAAAAAGATTCAATATGTAATAGATAACATTGCCGTCGACGACCGAGTAGCTGAAACAGAACTGAAAAATCAAAAACAATTCGAAGAGCAGAAACTCAACGCCGCGATTAATGATGAGATAACATCTCCTGTAAGTTCAATAGCATGGTACTTTCAGGGGCAGTTGATGAATGTTAGATCATTGAAAGACTTAAACCGTCTTGTATCTCATGTCTGCAATACTGTTTATGACAAGACTCCCATTATAAAGAATGAGCTTTTCAATAGACAGAAATTGAGTTCTGCTATATCGTTGGCACGAGTTAATCTCTTGGACGCGATGCTTATGCATAGCGATGAATTTGACTTTGGCTTTCCGAAGCACAGCTTTCCTCCAGAGAAGACTATTTATTACACTCTATTCCGTGAGTCCGGCATACATCGTAAAGACGAGACAGGCAACTGGATACTTAGTGCACCGACCACCAATGAGTTGAAAACGTTATGGGAAGTCAGCTTCAAATTCCTAAAGAATTCTGTTGAAAAGCCAAAACATCTGACTGAACTTGTTAAGATTCTCCAGACTAAGCCATTCAAACTTAAACAAGGTGTGATTGATTTTTGGATTCCAATATTCCTTTATATCAATCAGCAGGATTTTGCTTTGTATAACAACAATGTCTTTGTTCTTAAAATCAATAAAGAAGTGTTTGAACTTCTCCAAAAGAGGCTCAAGGATTTCTCTGTGAAAGCATTCGATGTCTCGGGTGTTCGTCTTGAATTTTTCAAGCGTTATCGACAGTTCCTACGCAAAGACGATACGATTGGTGTTTCATCAGACTCTCTGATGGAAACGGTTAAACCGTTCTTCCATTTCTATAGGACTCTAAATAATTACGCAAAAAACACTCGTAAATTTGACAATCCCTTTACTGCGCAATTCAGAGACGTTCTATCAAAAGCACACGATCCAGCTAAGACTTTCTTTGAAGATCTACCAGAAGCATTAGGTTATCACAACCTTAATAATGACGAATTCGTAGGACAGTATCTTGGTCTGATTCGCACAGCTGTTAGAGATCTGAACACTTGCTACGATCTACTCATCGGCAGGATTGAAAGTCAGGTCGTTGAACATCTTGGTCTTCCTCAAGAGTTTGAAACGTATAAAGAAATACTGGATAACCGCTACTCAACGATAAATTCCGCAGTATTGACGCCCAAAAGCAAATCTTTCCTGGAACGTGTGCTCTCTGTTTCGGAATCACGGCGTGAGTTCTTTGAAAAGATTTGTATAGTTATAACAGACAAGCGACTCGATGATACCAAAGATAATGAGGAAGAACTCCTCGTTAAGAATCTTCTTTATCTGTTCAGCGAGTTGGAAAGAGCGTCTGCCATCTCTAATGAAGCGAACATGACAGAGGGAGATGAGGCTTTCAATTTTGAATTAGCAACCAGCAACGGTTCATTCTCTCATTCTCAAACTTACCGTCTTTCATTTCGCAAAAAAGAACGAGCTGAAAAGATTCTGTCAGATTTATCTGAACGACTTTCAGGTGATGATGAACTTGATATCTGCGTACTACTTAAACTCCTTAACACTAAAATTAAATAGCTATGGTAAGACATGTGTTAGGAATATCCGGCGGTAAAGACAGCGCTGCACTCGCTATATATATGAAATCTAGGTATCCGGACCTCAAAATCGAATATTACAACTCTGATACCGGTTGTGAATTGGAAGAAACAGAGCTGTTAATTAATCGTCTTGAATCATTTTTGGGCGGGATTGTCCGACTCAGAGCCGCCGAAGGCAGCCCAGAGCCAACTCCGTTTGAACATTTTCTAAAGGCGTCAGGGAACTTCCTGCCATCGCCCCAACAAAGATGGTGTACTCAAAAGATGAAACTGGCAGAAATGGAATGCTTCGTCGGTGACCTACCCACTATATCTTATGTCGGGATACGAGGGGACGAAGACCGAGAAGGCTATGTTTCAACGAAGCCAAATATTCAAGCTATTTTCCCCTTTAGAAAGAATATATGGAGTATCGACGTTATTCATATGGTTATACATAGGAATAATATTGACCGCTTCAAGGAAATATATCTCAACCTGGCACCTGCAAATCTCAAGGAGCAGCTAGCTAAGATTCTCGACCATCCGTTAACAAAGGATTTCTTCTATGGAAAGAAAGCCAATGCGCTCATGGATATAGATGTCAAATTATTCAACCGCGCCGTATTTGAGTTCCTGAAAGGAACGGATTATCCGGTGGGGAAACTTGACGATTTTCCATTAGTTGATAATGATGACGTTCTAATAAAAGATGACATCTTCCGTATCTTGGAGGATAGTGGTGTTGGAGTGCCGGCCTATTATAAACCTGTCGAATTTGAAGTTGATGGAAAGAAAGGCACCTACAACCGCAGCCGGTCTGGATGCTATTTCTGTTTCTTTCAACAGAAAATCGAATGGATATGGCTCTATGAGCAGCACCCTGACCTATTTGCAAAAGCGATGGAGTTCGAGAAGGATGGTTACACTTGGAACCAAAATGAAAGTCTCGAAGAGTTAATCAAACCCGAACGAATCCGTCAAATCAAACTCGATGCAATCAAGAAACAGGAGGCAAAAAAGAAAGCTGGCACCGGTTTGTTGGTTGATATGCTTGGTGACGATGATGATAACGATGCATTTTGCGCAAACTGTTTTATTTAGTCTATGCTGAACGGAGATATAACATGGCCTGCAAGTTATAGGTATAAATCGCATTCAGAATGGGAACCCGCAGGTTTCTTTTCTGAATGTTTGTGTAACTCAACAACTTTTGATTTGATGTTGGGATTTTTCTCTTCATCAGCTATAAATGTTCTCTCCGATGGATTCGCCACCTTCTTACATAATGGAGGAAGAATGCGTCTAATCATCAATGACATTCTCAGTGCAGATGATATTTCTTCGATAACATATGCACGTGAGAGTGGCAATCTTCCATTTTTTGACCTCAATGATTTAGATAGCCTAATCCAGACTCTTTCTATCCGAGATAAACACTTCTTTGAATGTCTTTCGTGGTTAATACGTAATGGAAGGATTGAGATTCGCATAGTTAAGCCCCAAAACGGTATTGGAATTGCCCATAACAAATGCGGTATCTTTTATGATGGAGAGAATCGAGTAGGTTTCGAGGGGTCTGTTAATTTTTCATATTCAGCATTGGTTCAGAATATGGAAAGTATGACAGCGTTCTGCGATTGGAATGGACCTATTTGTATAGCCGCAAATGATGACATTGCCTATTCATTTGAAAAGGCATTTTCAAATGAGGATCCTAATCTTAAACACGTAAGTATAGAGGACGTAAAGAATAGCATAGTTAATTCGGTCAAGGCAAAGGAGCTTGCCGAACTACTTGGAGATGAGGAGCAAATATTAAGTCGAGACATTTCTAGTTTATCTTTGACTGTCAAAAAGGCCCTGAATAAGGCAAAACAACGAGTTCAGAAGGCTATTGAAGACCAAAAGCAAAAAGATAGCATCAACGAAGTGCTTCCGCACTTTCCATTCAGCGAAGGGCCTAGATCATATCAGCGAGAGGCTTTTGAAAACTGGAAAGTGAATAAGCAAAAGGGCTTTTTTGCAATGGCAACCGGCACCGGAAAGACAATTACATCCCTTAATTGCCTTCTCGAAATCTATAATAGATTAGGATATTACAAAGCCATCATTATTGTCCCTACCATTGCCTTAGTAGACCAATGGGCTAAAGAATGTCGAAAGTTCGGGTTTAACAATGTTATCAAAGTATATTCGCAATCTCCTATGTGGAAAAAAGAGGTTGCCGACATACAAATGATGGAATCTTTGAATCTCAACGGTTCTTCTGTTAATTATGTTATCATCGTAACTTATAGCTCGATGGCAAAGGAACAGACTTATGCTAAATTATTCGGCTTCCCCAAGAATAAGGTTCTGCTTATTGCAGATGAAGCTCATAATATGGGTTCTTCTCAGTTATGTAAATTAATCCCGAAGATTCCGTATCTCCGACGTATAGGTCTGTCTGCAACCCCCCACCGACAATTTGACGATGTTGGCAACTCAAAAATCGCAAAATTTTTCGGATTCGAAGGTGACAATTACACCTATTCTTATACAATGGAAGAAGCTATCCGTAATGGAGTGCTTTGTCACTACTACTATTACCCACATCTTGTATCGCTTACTGATACCGAATTTTCGGAATATCTCGAACTTTCTAGAAAAATAGCGAAGTTCCTTACATATAACAATGAGGACTTCAAATCAAATCCTTTGTTAACAGCGTTGCTCATTGCGAGAAAACGTATTGTACATAAAGCCGTAAATAAGCAAACTGTATTCCGAGATATTCTCACTGAATATTATCGGAAGAAAAAGTCTCTTAAATACTCTCTAGTCTATGTCCCTGAAGGTAATTCTTCTGATGAGGAAGATATTGTCGAAGAATCCTCGCCAACAGATGACATCGAGACTTTGCATCTCATTGACAAATACACTTCAATTGTCCGAGATATCGATCCGACCATCACGGTTGCACAATACACTTCAGATAGCAAAAACAGAGAAGAACTGCTTAGTGCTTTTGCAACAGGGCACCTTGATGTCCTTACATCAATGAAGTGTCTTGATGAAGGTGTTGATGTTCCACGCAGCGAGTTGGCAATCTTTTGTGCTAGTACTGGTAACCCACGGCAGTTTATCCAACGTCGAGGCCGTATCCTACGTACTCATAAAAATAAGCAATTCGCCATTATTCATGATTTAGTCGTTGCGCCTATGGTCAATTGCAATTCGGAAGAATTTAATGTAGAAAGAAATCTACTTAGGTCAGAATTAAGACGAGTTAAAGATTTTGCAATGCTATCCGAAAACCCGACTGACACACTAATGGAACTCACACCAATATTAAATTACTATAACCTAAATATATACGATGACTAATAGAAAAGATAGGATGCTCCAACTCGTATTATCGGATGAACGCATCATCAAAAAATACGGGATAGATGCCACAGAATACCCCACAGTCAGCGAAGCTCTCAATGCGGAGAACGCTATTGTGGCCACTATAGCGGAAATTATTGATTCAATCAAAGACTCCTTTGATTTATCTGATCAAAAGGCGCTATACACCAAATTACATCGCCAACTTAATGATACTTTGCTACTATGAGAATTAACAGTATCGAAATAAAGAACTATCGTAGTTACGTCGGTCCTAATCGGTTTGAAATCAATCCCAGATTAACACTGATTATCGGCGCTAATGGCGAAGGCAAGACCAATCTGTACGATGCCATGGAATGGCTTTTTGATAATAATTTACGCAGTGATTCCAGACGCGTTGTATCAAAGAAAGCAATTGCATTGCTAAAACCGGGCGACACTGAAGAAGTGCTTGTTGCAATAGATTTTGAGCACAACGACAACAGTTATCGCATCGAAAAATCGTTCAGTTTCATAAAATCTGACGATGACACTGATTTTCGAGTAACGCCCGTAAATTTCTGTGGTTACATAGAAGAAGGCTCCGGGCGAGTAGAAACTAATGGGGCTGCTTTACTTGATAGATGTTTTAATGCCTCTATCCGTCATTTTAGCCTTATGGCTGGAGAGGAGAGTCTGAAAGTGCTTAACCAGCATGAGACCCTTCAGTACCTAATACATACCTTCAGTGCTGTACGTCATGCTGAAAAATATACCGATTTTATGGAATATGCCACAACGATGTCACAAAGAGCATCGACTAATGCCATATCCAAAAATGCAAAGAACAAAAAGGCGTCGGACATACTCTCGCATGAGATTGAGGACTTAGAGTCCCAACTTTCTCAGAAACAGTTGCAATTGCGAAATAAACAGAAAGAATCAAGGAATTACTCCACTCAGATTGAAGCTATCGTGAATTCAGGAGAGGCTTCAGCTGAAATGAAGAATCTGGAATCACGTCTGGCTAAGTTAAAATCAGAACATGCCAGCTGCATGTCTCGTGTCCACGAGAACTATACAATTAGCCTTTTGGATGATATGCTTGTACTCGGGGGCATGTTACCTATCCTTGATGAGTTTTCGGAAAAAGTAGCGGCTGCAGATAAGGCTCGACGTAAAGCTCAGAAAGAGTTTGATGAAACTGTGGGCGCACGTCAAGCTTTAAGTCGAATTAAGCTTGACTTAGAAAATGGTGCTACACCAATTTCTGTGCTTACGCCAAGTGCTCAGGTTCTCAAAGAGATGCTTCATGATCATATTTGTAAGGTTTGCGGAACTCCGGCTCCTGAAGGTTCTGCGGCATACAACTACATTGAGGCCAAACTCAATGCTTATCTTGAAAGTATTAAAAGCAAACAAGATGATGAAGCTGAAACATGCTTTAGATACTCATTCATCCCTCAACTATACAAACGTGAGACCATCATTAACAATGAGCGCGGTTCGGTTGCAAGAATACATCAGCAGATTATAGATCTCATTGAGTTTAATGAAGCTCGTAAAAAACAAGCTAAAACCATCGCGGACAATATCGCACAGGTAGAAGAAGACCAACGCAAGCTGCAAGCGCGAGTACCAGGAATCTCAAAAGAGCAACTTCTTAACAACTTCACAAACTTAACTAATTGGAATAAATATAAGTCCGATTGTGAGCGTCGTATTGTTGAGCTACAGCACCAGATAGCTGATTTGGAAGAACAGCTTTCTAAAAAACGCGAGGAACTTAACAATCTCGGTGAGAACACTCCCGCAACAATCTATATTAAAATAGCAGAAGCTTTCGAGACCATCCGTGGAGCATTTAAGAGTGCACTTGTGCGAAATAAAATCGACTTCATGCACGAACTTGAAAACGTATCTAACAAGTATCTGGCAAAGTTAAACGTTGAAGACTTCAAGGGAAGTATCCACATCTCATCCGATGTATCTGGTGCGTTACGTATTCAGCTCGTTGACATCGACCGTACCCCAATAGACCCAAACAAGGCACTCGAAACAACTATGTATATGTCGGTACTCTTTGCAATATCCGAATTGACCGAGATTAAGAAGGATGACGAATATCCATTGCTCTTCGATGCGCCGACATCTTCTTTCGCACCCGGCAAAGAACGCGACTTCTTCCAAATCATCGATAACCTCGATAAGCAAATTATCGTTGTTACTAAGAGTTTCCTTCAGGAAGTTGCACCGAATCAGTATGTCCTTGACCGGGATCTCATTGAGAAACTCAATCTAAAAAGCACAATCTACCGCATCGAGAAAAAGCGACCGTTCGATGATAAAAACCAAGCCACAATTCAAACAGTAATAACTAAAATCAGATAATTATGGCATCAGACAAAGCACCCCAAGCTCCTGAGCGCATCTACGACTTATGGGCAAAACGCAATGTTCACTTCGAGGTAGACCTCGAAGATGCCGTTATTCGCCAAATTGCCGACTATGGCAGTGGTGCGAATAAGTATAATACTGCTAAAGGATATTCCTTAGGCGGTGGTTATGAAGTATATATTCTCGCCTTCTTCATCGGGCTCTACTCTAATTGCCGTCGACCATTAAGCGATGACACCAAGACATTTGGCCAACCAATACAGTATTGGGGCAATATCGAGTCAAGAGGCGAGCGCAAAGCATATCCGAAATTGCGTGAATATGTCTTTGCTGCAGCCATCGCGAGAACCGACTTAGATCTGTTGGCTTTGGAAAAAGACAAGATTGCACTTACAACAGCTGTTTCAGCCATAATAAAGACTATGGACGAATACGCAAACTACGGACTGCACGTTCTTCAAGACAAGCTGGAAGAAGATAAGCACTATTTCACCTCCAACACAGCCTTCCTTTCTATCTTTATGCCCTTGTTCCAAGAGATGAATAAAGATGTAAAGGCTGAAGATGTGGGAAATAACGTTGATGAACCTGAATCACTCGATTAAATTATAAATAGTAAATAATGGCATAATTCATGTGCTGATGGACGATATAATTTTAAGGCCTCGTTTAAACGACTATCATAAGATTCTACTTAATCAGGAAAAGACAGATTTCTTCATCCCCTTTCTTGATGAAGACCTTCCATTGTATGTAGATCCGTTCCTGCTTTGGAAATCAGATGCGTCCCTCGATACAAGTCTCCATGAAACTTTGATTGACTCATTTAATTTTTTGGGTGCTCTATATTCGAAAGGAAACGAATCGGAAGCTATCAATATTCTTATTTCGGCATCAGAATGTAGTGAAGTTGGATTAGGCACGTCCTCGAATAAACTGGGTAAGCGTATAGGCAAAACATCTGCTAACCAAATTTTAAGCCTCTTTAAGGGTATCCCTCAGCTCAAAGAATACGGATTTACTCACTTTGAGGAAATCCAGTTGTTGGTCGAAGGAATCTCAAAGGATAGGATAAGCGATATTGCATGTTCTCTATTATCCAACTTTTTAGTTGATTATACTCAGGATCAGTGTGTGCGTAATGGCATACCAATGTCTATGGTTGATACGGAAATTTTCGATACGAGAAAGAAAAATTTCATTCAAGTTCAAAAGGAATTACCCATAAATCCTAAAGCAAACTGCCCAATTTGGCTGATTCCAAAACGTTGGTTACGCCAAATGCCTTGGATGAATCCAGATGATTTCTTCAATAGATACTTACCATCTGCAAATCCAAAGATAAAACTGTCGCGCCCAGAAATAATAGACTATAATAGATTGCATTATCTACAGGTCGAAGGTTACACCAGGCAAAAGGAAGCATCGGCAGAAGAGCTAAAGAGCGATCCTTTGTTCAAGCAAATACCTATAGGAAGTGCAAAACGAGCCATTGCAGATATCAGAAAGCTAGCCACAGGAAATCAAGAAAAATCTGATAAGATTTATGAGGAAAAAGTATGTCGCTTATTAGCAACATTGCTTTATCCTCAATTGGATTTTGCTCAAACACAAAGTCGAACTGAAAGCGGATGTCAGATTAGAGATCTTGTTTTTTACAATAACTGTTCGGAACCGATTTTTAAAGAAATATTTGATAAATATTCATCTTATCAATTGGTTTTTGAGCTCAAAAATGTAAAGGAAATCTCACGCGAACATATTGCGCAAGTCAATAGGTATCTTAATGAGAACTTTGGAAAATTCGGCGTTATTGTAACTCGAAATCGACCATCATCAAAAATAAAACGCCATTTGATAGATCTATGGTCTGGCCAAAGAAAATGTATCTTGGTTATAACGGATGAAGAACTTCAATTGATGGTAGATTTATACGAAAACAAACAACGTAAACCTTATGAAGTAATTAAAAAACTTCTGGTAGAGTTTCATCGTTCATGTCCTCAATAATTATGTCTATGGATAAAACTTTAGCAACACTCACATTTGAGTTTCGTCGCCTTTCGGAGAAAAAACCGAATGATACGGTAAATGAATTCAAACTGAATATCGTGAACAAAATATTGGCTGAAGCGAATAAAGAATTGGGACGTACTCCAATAGAAGGTTTCTCTCAATTCAATACAGACACATTGCCAACAAATAGTGATGTACTTTTCGTTTTAGCATTATACCAAGACTGTTTTTAATATGCCTACTCAAAAAGAAATTGACATTTACGAAGAGCTGAAGCCCAAAATCGCATCTGTTCGAGATACGATTAAAGCCCTTTCAGCAAAAAAACTGACGAGCTTCTTAACATATTTAAGATTCGCCGTATAAATATACTTATGGAACAAGCAAACGCCTTGCTTAAGGATGTTAAACCCTATAAGGATTTTGATACATTCAAAGAGGACGAACTCCCCTCCAATAGCGATGTGCTTATGATCCTTGAACTTTATTTAGAAGCATTTAAACGATATTGGATAAATAATTCAACACACGGTAGCTGGGATATGGAGCGAGAGTGGAATATAACTAAGTCTAAAAAGAAATGAAACAACCAACGAAATATTTAGCTAGTGGAGATTCTACGGAAACATATAATCTCCTTTATTCAATGTTGCGCTCAGCATACATTGAACTAAGAGAACTTACTAAAAAGTCTCCAAAGGAGACTTTGAGCCCGATGAAAATCAGTATACTAAATCGAATTCTCGAGAAAATACGTACTTTCCTCTCGGAAGAGCCGTCTATTGCATTTCTTGACCTAATAGACGATGTAACATTACCTAACACTAGTGACACTCTCTTATTAATGTCTCAGTACGCTGAAGCTTTTATGGATTACTATAAAACCCATTCTATTGGACTGGCAGATAAAAAGATCTACCCAGATTTTTCTAAGTAATGAATCAGACACAGATCAATTAAACTCAAATATAAGCTATATATGGCTCATAATTATGAACCCATTGCAAAGTATTTTGCATTAGAATAATGGGTAAATACTGTTTGCGCAATCTATGAAGCATCGGTCACAACACAACAACGATTTAAATAGGTATGGACGTATTTTACGAATACATCGTCCTCAGCGAGATGAGGCAAAAAGAGATGACTGATGCATGGCAGACTGCGATTGGTCACCAAGATGTAGATGGGCTGAAAGATTCCACCTATCTGCTCGGCACTGCGCGTAAGAATATCGAAGGCGCAATTCCCATTGACGAAACGAGTGAATGCATTAAGGCATATTATGAAACTAAATCCAGAATAAATCATAACATAATTCAAAACACAAGATATACAGAATTCTTTGATAACTAATTTGTAAGTAAGTTGTATGTTTTTATCTTCACTACATATTAAAAACTTCCGAGGCATTCAAGACCTTACTCTCAGATTTGATTCAAAACTAAATGTTTTGATAGGTCCAAACGGGAAATGTAAGACCGCTATTATTGATGCCATTAGGTTGTTTTATACCCGCGGTACTCAACAGCCATTTACTATATCCATAGATGACTTCCATCAATCTGCAATTTATGACAAAGCACATAGTTATCAATCACATGATATATCAAAGGCCATCTCTATAGAGTATAATTTTGATGGACTTACGAATGAACAAGAAGGTTTGTTTTATCAATACCTTATACAGGACAAAGACAGATTATTTGCCAGTGTAACATTGTTATACACGATAGAAGCAAATAATCGTATCAAATTTGACTATTTTACAGGAAAAGAATATGGACAAAAAGCTGACCCTGAAACTTTATCTTTCTTTGTCTCTTATTATTTGGGGGCCTTGCGTGATTCAACCAAAGACCTGCTATCTCCTTGGGATAACCGTTTAGGCGCTGTCATTTCAAGACGAATTCGACGTGCGCAGACAGAAGATAATTATCTAAACATCATCAAGGATGCCAATGACAAGTTATTGGCTCTTGATGAAGTAAGTGGCACCAAAGCATTAGTTAACAATACATTAGAAAGGATTGACGGTCACTTCAATCTTGGTTTGCGTATCGAGGAACGAAAAGTCGAACGTATTGTCAATTTAATAAAGCCATTTCTACCACATGAGGACGGAATCTCTGGCTTTCAACTCCAACAAAATAGTCTTCTTTAATAACATTCTATATATTGCTACCGTTTTAAGTGACCTTGAGGAATGTCATCAAGAAGATGAACATTCTCATTACGTCTTATTAATCGAGGAGCCAGAGGCCCATCTTCATCCTCAATTACAAGTGAACCTGTATAACTTCCTCATTCACGCAGACGGAAATAAGAACTGCCAAATTTTTATTACATCGCACTCGCCAACACTAACTTCTAAGGTGCCTTTCAATAACTTAATTGTTATTAATGACTACGCAATAAAAGTATCTGATATTTTCAATTATCATAAATCAACTCCTAGCCTCACAGGTTTAAAAAAGAAGGATATAGAAAAATATGAGCGTATGTTGCATCGATATTTAGATGTTACACGCTCTCAATTGTTTTTCTCGAATGGTTGTGTACTTGTTGAAGGGATATCGGAAGCTCTTCTATTAGAATGCTTTGCTAATCGTCTTGGAAAATCTCTTACAAGAAAGCAAATAGAGATTCTTAATCTTGAGGGGACAGCATTTGCTCAATTTTTATTGTTGTTCATGGCTAATGATGAAAAATATCGACTTCCATTCAGAATAGCTATAATAACAGACGAAGATCAGTTTACAGACTCAAAAAAGTCCGAATATTCCTTAGAGAGCATCTTAAATGAACCGAAACTGAATACTTTACGTGAAAGTATTTTGAATGATAGTGAATGTAGCCGTGTTTCAACTCTTCGTACTCTTAACACTAATAATCACATTGCAATTTTTTCTGGACTAAAGACATTAGAATATCAACTATGCCGGGCTAACGTTTATCCTACCATAAATGACACTCGTTCTAAGTGGTTCTACAAGTTTTTAGTTCGAATGTCTCCCGATAAAATGAAAAAAATAGATTCGTATCTTGACCAAAAGAATCATGTAAAAATATTGTCAGAGACTGAAAAGATGAATATTGCCTTACTCCTTTGGAAAGCATGTCCTTCTAAGTCTGAATTTGCTCAAGAATTGGCATCTTCTCTTGAGTGCGAAAAGCCACAAGATTTCAATATTCCCCAATATATAGAATCCGCAATTTCTTTATTTGACAACGGCATATGAACTATGATTTAACGCCTGAAAGAAAAGATTACGTCAACGCACGAGGATTCACCTTATTAACGGCTTGTCCCGGCAGCGGTAAAACGACAAGTATTGCTTATAAGTTAGGGGAATTCTCAGGATACAAAGATGATAAAGTTCTTTGTCTATCGTTTACTAACAATGCAGTTAAGGAACTAGAAGAGTCATTTGTGCTCTTACATGGCAACAAAATAACTTATCCGCATAAGATTTTAACCATCGATAGTTTTCTTAGCCAATATATTGTACTTCCTTTTTGGTACCTTATAGAGGGTCTGACAAAGCGACCTACAATTATTGACGATACTGCATCTAGTCCCCTGTACGAATGCAGTTATTTTGAAAAAGGAGTACGTAAATCACGGTTTTACGCGAAATTATCAAAGAATGGTTATAAGTACTATTTTTCTCATAAAGAGAGTGATTTTTCAAGAGACACAGAAGGGAATCTTCTCTGTGACAACAACATCATTACCTCAGATGATGGCTTAACAGTCGCTCGTCTTATTCTAAAACGTCGTCTTAATTTGGGGATTTTGTCTTCAGGAGATATTGAATATTATGCATTTTATATTCTAAACAATTATCCCAAAATCACTCAGGCTCTTGCCCATAGATTCACTTATTTAATAATGGATGAAGCACAAGACATGTCATCTATCCAATATGAAATAATAAAACTGCTTATGGCGGGAGGTCTACGCAATGTAGAATTTGTTGGAGACCTAAGACAAAGTATTTATGGCTGGAGAAATGCTAATCCTGATATTTCCAAATCCCTATTGAGAGATGATAAATGGCAGAAGTTAGAATTTATTCACAATCGAAGAAGTGTTCAACATATAATCGATCAGTACAATATAATTAGAACTGCCTCAGATGCAAATATAATATCTTATAACGTAACGTCATTAAATATCCCAATTTATGTTTATCATTTTGATGAAAATCAAAACGATAAAGTAATAGACCTATTTTTTCAAAAGTGTAATGAATACTCTTTAAACAGCCGGCAGATAATATGTAGAGGTAGAACTCAACTTAAAGAGTTATTAGGTTATCAGGAGACTAGTAGTTGTTGGAATTCGAGGGTGCCTCAATTAATAATTTCAGCAGTAACCCATTTTAAATCTGGGCAATTTAATGAGTCCGTAAGACTTATAAAAAAAGTATGGGCATTACTAAAGGATGAACTGAACGGAGAAGATTTTGCCAATAGAGTATTGACGATAGATTCGGCCTTTGCTGATGTCGCAAAATTAATCGCATTATTACGCGATATTCCACCTTTAGAATTATCTATATCTGAATGGCAGGAACGGACTGAAAGATTATTTGAGAAATTCTGCAATATTCAGGACGATTCTATACAATTCCAACTAAAGAAAAGAATGAACGGTTATAAAATGTCTGAAATTTCCAAGATGAAGGTCATTGACTTTTTCCATAACAACGTTCTAAGAAATCCTTCTGAATTCAACACTGTACATGGTGTAAAGGGGTTAACTTTCGATGCATGTCTTGTCTTTCTAAAGAAAAAACATTCAGAAACAATATCGTTAGAATTGTTTGAACAATGTCCAGAACTAAAAGAAAGACATCGGCTTCTATATGTAGCCTGTTCCCGCCCTCGTCAGTTTTTGGCATTTGCGATACCCAAATGCGTTAAGAAGGAAACGATATACAAATACTTAAACCCCAATTTTATATATATTAATGTTCAGTAATGGCAAAGCAATTTGAAATAAGAAATAGTACGGCGGAGTTCTTGACTTTCATTGCGGAAGGCAAGGAGGATGGTGTGCAGGTGGCTTATCGGGATGAGACCATTTGGGCGACGCAGAAGGCTATGGCGCAACTGTTTGATGTTGATAGAACAGTTATATCAAAGCACCTCAAAAATATATTTGAGTCTTCTGAATTACAGCAAGATTCAGTATGTGCAAAATTTGCACATACTGCTGAAGATGGTAAGACCTATAACACGCAATTCTACAATCTCGATGCGATTATCAGTGTCGAGTATAGGGTGAACAGCACGAGGGCGACACAGTTCAGGCAGTGGTGTACTTTTGTATTACGTCAGTTCGCTATCCGGGGATATGTCATTGACAAGAAGCGCATGGAGAACGGCTCGTTCATTGGTATTGATTATTTTGAGCATCTGTTGGCTGAAATCCGGGAAATCCGTCTCAGCGAGCGGCGTTTCTACCAGAAACTAACGGATATTTATGCCACGTCGATTGACTATAACCGCGATGCTCCCACCACTCGATTGTTCTTCAAGAAGATTCAAAATAAGATGCACTATGCCACGCATGGTCATACAGCTGCTGAACTTATCGTTGAGCGTGCCAACGCCGAGAAGGAGCACATGGGGCTGACAACATGGGAGAACGCACCGGATGGCAAGATTGTAAAGACGGACGTGAGCATCGCCAAGAACTATCTCAAAGGCAATGAACTTGAAATTATGGGGCGTCTGGTCAATGCGACGCTCGACATGGCGGAGGTCATGGCGAACCGGCATATCCCGATGACGATGGAGGACTGGTCAACCCGCATCGACAAGATTCTCGAACTGACCGACAATGCCGTATTGCAGGATGCCGGAACTATTACCGCCGAGTTTGCAAAGAGTTTCGCGGAGTCGGAGTTTGAGAAATACCGCGTCATCCAGGACCGACTCTTCCAGTCCGACTTCGACCGCTTCAACGATAACAACCTCCTACCCTTAGACATCGAATAAACCTCTATGACATACGAAGATAAATATCAAGAATTAGTGGAGTTGTCACACAGCGACAATCCGGACGTGAAACGTGCTGCGGACGCTTGGCTTATCAGTATTGGTCTTCAGGCTACAGCACAGTTGAAAGTCTCTACGTTTCTTCTTGACTTGGCTGTCAAGAATGTCAAGGGAGAAATTAGCCGCGATGAGGTTACCCGGAGGATAAATGAGCGCGATGCAGGGATGCCACCAGCCGAACCAAGATCCGCACTTGACGGCGGCTATGAAATTATTCCGCCCGATTCTCCCAAGCTAAAAGAGATTGATGAGTATAACCGCAAGCTACGACCTGCCCTATATGCTGAACTTGACAAGAAAAGAAAGAAGAAATAACTTCACCTCTAACTTTTAGATGCTTGGAAATATGGCGGATTTTCGCTACTTTTGTAGGTGAAAGTAGCAGCGATATGGCTGCAGAAATGGAGGCGGTGACAGCCTCGGATATGAAGAAAAGGATAAAATGTTTACTTTCAGCCACTTTCTGTGAGAGGGATTGAACCAGTCAAACATCAAAGTCTTGACACGCAAGCGGTTGTTGAAACTGCATCGGGAAATGATGTAAGTATTAAAACCGATTAAAATATATCACCAAATATCAGAAAGGTGCTCATAATGAGTGCCTTTCTTTATGTCTGCTTGTCGGCGTTTTAATCGTTTGTGGTCGTTTTCAAGTTATTTTTTTATTGCTGTCCGATAAAACTTTTTGAAGGCTACAAAAAATTAGGACTGGTTCCATTTGCAGGAGTCAGTCCTTTTTGGTTATTTTGCTGTCGCCAAACAAAACTCAATAACCATGCGCAAAAATAGTCATTTTAGCGGACAGCCGCTCTATGGTCAGGTGACAAAGTTGCTTGACAAGTCAAAAGTTCTTCAATTCAGCCGGGAAAAAGGGGGTGAGCGCTACACCAAGCGCTTCAACTGCTGGATTCACCTTGTGGTGATGCTCTATGCCGTCATCATGCGCTTCGACTCGTTACGCGAGATAACGGCCTCCCTGCTTGCCGAGACACGCAAGCTGGCGCATCTGGGGATTTCCTTCAAAATCGGGCGCAGCACGCTTGCAGACGCCAACAAAAGACGCTCCGAAGCCATATTCGAGTCCATATATCGTGATTTATACGCCACTTACCGCCATGTACTTTCCTCGGACGGCCTTATGGAGGTCAGGATACAGAATGTGGAGTTCACAAAACAAAAGAAAGACGGCGAAACGATACGCCATAAATCGCGGATAATCACTTATGTGGATGCAAAAAAGCGCAAGCTCGTATCGCTGCTTACCAACGATATGGAGTCTGACCCCGAGGAAATTGTCGCCATATACCGTCAAAGATGGGAGATCGAGCTGCTTTTCAAGCAGATGAAGCAGAACTTCCCGCTGAAATACTTTTATGGCGAAAGCGCCAACGCCATCAAGGTCCAGATATGGGTGACGCTGATTGCAAACCTGCTGCTGATGGTGATGCAGAAGGGCCTCACGCGGAAATGGAGCTTCTCGGGCCTGGCCACAATGGTCAGGATTACCCTGATGTATTATGTCGACTTCTACAGCCTCTTCAACAACCCCGAAAGAGAGTGGGAAGTCATCCTTTCCGAGGCCACGGGAGCGCCTCCCGAACCATCGCTTTTCGACTGAGGGGGCTTGTAAAACAAAAAACAAGCTCGAACGCCGTGAAATCAGCGTTCAAGCCATACTTTATAGTGTTAATTGAGTTTTATCGGACAGCAATAAAAGAATTATTGTTCCGACGATCTGAACTCATTAAATGGGTTGAAGACAGTCGCCGGATAAGCAAGATGAGTCTGGAAGAAATAACCCAGATGATGACAGGCTCAGTAAAACGAAAGCCTAAGAGATGGGATGGCTGAAAACCATTCTTACTGTCTTTCATGGGTCTCAGAGTTTCTCTGAGGCCTTTTTTATGTCCTTACATCTAACCCTGCATTTGGGTCTGCATTTCATTCCGCATTTGACTTTGCATTTGATTTCGCAGTCGGAACCACTTTTAAGATGACAAAGCAGATTGGAATGGTCTTCACATAAGGCTTGTCATTGGCATCGCCTGTTATAACAGCGTTTGATGTAGCTGCTCTCGCCATCAAAATTGCCGAAGAACGTCTCTTAATCCCGATGGGGCAACCTATTGACTTCTTGTTTTCGTATGCGTCTGCTTCAGGCATTCCAAGTGGAACTGTCTGACTTCTTAATCTCGAATGACCCACTTCTGCTGCCGGTATCCGTGTCCTCTTTTGATTGCTGGTCTGATTGTGCTTCGCCATTGAGTACGGTCGATAGATTTTCTCTTTGCACCATTGAAGTTGGAGGACTGATTGCGCTCTCATGACGGCATGGTCACGCAGCTTATATAAAGAGGCTGGCTCTCTGATGCAGTATCGGCGTATCCGAGACTGTCTGCGAACCGGAGAGCAGGTATCCCGATTTCTTTCCATGTCCAATTTTCCGGGCGAAGCAAGAGCCAATCATTTTACTGCGCAAAGGTTGTATGCTGCGACATCTTGAAGATGTCCCGTGGACGCTTCCGCAAGGTCGCTCTGCCAATGAACGTGTGAAAAATCTTCCTTTCCATAGGTTCGTGCCTCTCTTATGGCAAGAGTATTGTTTCACACAACCCCCGGCTGCCTCTGAAGCCGCACACCCTGAAATGCACATAAAATTAATTTACTCACTTCTAAAAATTTACAGACATGAAGAAAATCAGCAACACCTTCGAACTCTCCGGCTTCATCGCAAACGACGCCCAAATCCGCAACTTCGACACCGCATCGGTAGCCCGCTTCGCCATTTCGGTTAGCCGCGCCGAAAAGAACCAGGCCGGTGAGACATCATTCAAGTCAGCCCTCATCAACATCGAGGCATGGCGCAAGAACGAGAACCTCAACTCCTTCGACCGCCTCAAAAAAGGCGAGCACATCACCGTGACCGGCTACTTCAAGCCCGAGGAATGGACGGGTACCGACGGCAAGAAAAACCAGCGTGTCGTTCTCGTGGCAATGAAGTTCCACCGTACTCCCGAAATGGAGGAACAGCCTGAGACTTCCGCCAAGAAATCATCCAAGAAGTCTAAGAAAGCCGCCTGAGGCTTTCTTCCATTATCGAGAGAAGCGGTCTTCGGATCGCTTTTCTTTTGCTCATTCAGACACCTGATATATCATTCCCTAACCTTTATAAGCTATTGCATGAATCTTCCCGTGAGGAGTCGCGTGATTTTATGTCGGCAAAGTTAAGGACACCTACGGATACGTCAAGGCCCGACGGCACCGTGCCACGGCATCACCCGTGCTGCTGTGGCAGCCTTGTCTTAATCCTTTCAGGTATCCTTTCTGAAGCCTGTAAAATTTCACGGCAACCCTCCCGGAAATGAATTAAGAAAAGAGGGAAATAACAACCTAAAAACAATGTTATAATGACAACAACCCAAATCACCTATCGTGATGAGACCTACACCTGCCGTGTGCTTTCAAGCAATGACGGAGAGCCGCTGATTATCGCCGGTCTTAAACTGCTTGACGCACTTATGCCGTATCCGATGACCGACAACTGCAACGGTTTTGCCGACAAAGAGGCGGAGAAAATTGATGAAGAGATTTTCTTTTATACCAATGAATGTGATTTGAAACTGGATGATAAAAACCTTACTGAACTGATGAGGGCAAGCAACCCTGACTGGTTTTGACAACTAAAAGAAAAAAGATTATTACTGTCCGCTAAACCATAACGTCGTGAGTCCAACTTCTTGAATGGCAGAAGTTGGACTCACTTTTAGTGCCGGACAAGCCCCCCTCTCAGTCAATTTCATGTTCTTGAGGGGGCGATTCCGAGGCTTCGGCAAGCATGATATTCAGGTCAGCATCGGGCTGATTGAGGAACTTTTCAAGATTCAGGTAGTACATCAGCACAATGCGCACGATTGTGGCGAGTCCGGAGAAGCTCCATCGCCTTTTTAGCTTGCATTGCAGAACGGAAAGCAACAGATTTGCGATGAGCGTGACCCAAATCTGGATTTTGATTGCGTTTGCGCTCTCGCCATAGAAATATCTCAGCGGGAAGTTCTGTTTTATCTGTTTGAAAAGCGACTCGAACTGCCAACGGCGCCGATATATTGCCACGATGGTCTCCGACGGCATGTCAAAATCATTGGTCAGCAGCGATACGGGCTTTGGCTGTTTGCCCTTCTTGATGTCAACGTATGTGATTATACGGGCGATATGACTGATGTCATCCTTGCGGAATACCACGACCTGCTCCCGATATTCCATAAGACCCTGCGGATTCTGGTGCATACAGTTCACAAGCACCTCATATTTGAGGTTTTTCTTCATCTTGGTGACATAGACCACTCCACGCTCGGTCAGCTCCTCGAACTTGGCATAGTTGATGTAGGCGCGGTCCATCGCAGCTATCTCATCACGTTTGTAGTGGCTCGGGGCAAGCATGAAAGAATCGTTGGTGGCCGCCGAAGTAAACCGTACGTCGCATGGAACGCCCTCGTTGGCATGTATCACCGCGTGGACCTTGATGCCGCCTTTCTTCCTGCCGGTCTTTGGATGGCGCCCCACGCCCTTGAAAATGGCATTGGAGAACAGCGTGATGGTCGTGGAATCAATGATGCGGAGCTGTCTTATCCATTCTTCCGTGCCGTTGCGTCGGCTGTCCGAGGAAAGGATGTCTTTATTGACATAGTACAGATAGCGGTATACCTCTTCAAAGAAGCTCTCCGGGCGTCTGGCATTCGCGTCTGACAGGGTGCTGCGCTTCGGCACAGTCTCAATGCCCACATGGTGCAGTTTGCGCACCTCCGCCGTCATGGCGGTCTCTATCTCACGCAACGAGTCGAACCGCTGTATCACGGCATAGAGCATCGTCAGCAGGTGGGTGAAGCCGTCAAAGCTCTTTATATACTTCTCTCCGCCATGTTTGCGGCTGATTTCAACAATTTTTTCGCGGTCGAGCGATTTTATCAGCTGTCCATATATCGGCTGTCCGAAGAAATTACTACTTTTGCTCATGGTTGACTATGTTTTGTCGCAAAAGCAAAGTAACCATTTTGGGCTGACTCCTGCAATAGGTGCCAGCCCATAACACATGACATTTTTATGTCGGTTTGGCCGCCTCATTTTTAACATTTGCCCAAAAGTCATGAAGGAGGTTGACGTAGCCATATCGGAAAATACTCATGCGCTGTACATTCCTGCTTTTCATCATCGGAATAGGCAATGACTCGATTTTGAGAAGGCCGTCTATGAATACGGCGGCGAATGCAATCATCAGCAGGACGAGCATGTTCTCAAAACGCCTTTCTCCGAGATGTGTGTCCTCCATGTTGAACCCGGCAGACTTCATTGCGCGGAAGGCGGTCTCCAAGGTCCATCGTTTACGATATAGAGCCTCGGTGTAGTCACATTCCAATGGAGATGCGAGGATGATGAGTGATTCCTCTCCGTTGCGGCCTGTCCGGCGGGTGGCATAAATCCGCACCCTTGTGTTCTTGCGCGTCAGCCACACATCCCTC